>ERZ772766.1-NODE-1-length-553895-cov-11.561794_pt1 | contig 553895 bp, 504 predicted proteins | sample MGYA00511379_ERZ772766 | MGnify/ENA primary metagenome ERZ772766 (study PRJEB29015, sample SAMEA2737895) | human oral metagenome | biome: human oral; feature: human-associated habitat; material: dental | place: China | collected 2116 ... | reverse complement strand
CATCTACCACCAAACCGGCAACTACACCATCACAGCCACCGCACACTGGGTGATCGTCTGGACCGGTCTCGGACAACAAGGAACCATCGAAATGAACCTCACCACCCAAGCCCACACCAAAGTGGTCGAGGTATCCGCAGTCAACATCCCCAACGACAGGCACCACAACCCTGCCCCGTCACCACCACCAAATCAGACCGGCACCCCCAGCAGAGAAGCCCCCTGCCCCACCAACCACAACAAACACGGCTGCTGACGACCTGTCGCACCAATTACGCGAGACGACCTGGAAAACCCGAGAATGGGTAATGGCGTGGTAAGGGTCGTCGCGGAAATGGGTCTGTGAGAAAGCCGCGGGTTTGATGGGAATGGCAACATTGCTGAGGTTTGTTCAGGTGTTCTGCAGCAGCCGGCGGAGCTCCTGGTGGGAACGCGGTTGAGGGCGGTTGTGAACAGGCCTCGGCGTGTCCTCTGGAAGATCACCATGAAGGAGTGTCGATCGGTGTGGTTTTCAGAGAACAAGTCGGCTCGTGGAGACCCGTGATGCGGTCACATGAGGTGCGGCAGGGTCAGTGGCGTCCTCTCGGGATTTCTAGGAGGAATGGTGTAGTTCAGATGTGCCTTTCGCCCGGACCGGAAGAGTGGTGATCCCAATGATGTTCAGGAACACGCAGGTGTACTCTCCCGTCACCTCCACCTCGACGATGTTATTGCCGATCACCCGGGCCGTGCCGTGGAATCGGGACGCCGCCACGTAGTTCTCGGCCGCCTTTTTTGCGACATCGGGTTCGGGGCTCAGGCGCCCGTCCGTCATCCTCAGGTGTTGGTTTCCGGCCCGGGCAGCTTCCGCAGCGACGCCACGGGCCTCCTGTGTGGCCCTGACCTGCCCCGCGAAGTCCACCCCGATCCCGACGATCAGGATGAAACCGATAAGCGCCACTGCCGTCCACACCGTGATGGCGCCGCGCTCGCTGCGGTCCCGAACGCTTCTCATGGCACGATCCCGGATCTCAATCCCGAGCGAATGCACGGTCATGAGGTCTCCTTTACCAGTGAGTAGCAGGTGACGGTGCGTGCCGGTTGCCAGCCGCGGAACGACCCGAGGGGTTTCGCGGTCTCGAACGAGACCTTCATCAATTCGCCGCCGAGTCGGGCATGCAAACCGGCGAGCAGGACATCGGTTTCCAAAGTGACGGAATGAATCACCAGCCGTCCCCCGGCGGGAAGCGCGGCCAGTGCGGTCTCGCAGGTTTCCGCGTTGGCGCCCCCACCGAAGAAGACGGCATCCGGGATGGGCAGCGACGGATCGGACATCAGGGTCAGGGCGTCTCCCACCCGCACCTCGAAACGATCCGCCACCCCGAGGCGAGCTGCGTTGTCGCGGGCCCGGGCAGCGCGATCGCCGCGTTTCTCAAAAGCGACGGTGCGGGTGCCGGGGGCGCTGCGACACCAGGAGATGCCGACGCTTCCCGATCCCGTCCCGACGTCCCACAGCACTTGATTCCGTGCCGGCGCCAAGGCCGCCAGTGCCGGAAGCCGAATCGGTTGTTTCGTCAGCTGCCCGTCGTTGGCGAAGGCCTCGTCGGGCAGCAGGGGCCCGACGACCACCGGACACGTGCCGGTGTCGAACTCGATGGCCACCACGTTCAGGCGTGGCAGTTCCTCTCGGTGCGTGGCGAGGGTTTCCGCCGTGAAGTCCTGCCGGGACTCCTTCGGCGTGCCGAGGTTGCCGAACACCGTCATGGCCGAGTTCCCCCAGCCCGCCGTCACCAAGGTCCGGGCCAGCTCCCCCGGGGTGGTCTGATCCGCGGACAGGGCTATGACCCGTTCGCCGGGCGCGGCCAGCGTCAGCACGCGCTGATAATCGCGTTCGACCAGCGAAACCCAGCTGGTCGTCTCCGCGGGCCACAGCATCCGGGAGCGTGCGAGGGTCTCCGATGACAGCGCAGGATGCACCCGGATGCGTTCCGCGCCCAGTACCTCCATCAGGGTGGTCGCCACCCCGGACAACAGCGGGTCACCGGAGGCCAGCACCACCACGTCGTCGCCGAGTTCCCTGAACAGCCCCGCCACCCCGGCGCGCAGCGGCGTGGGCCACTGCACACCGCGCGAAGGGTCGGGAAGCATCCTCAGGTGTCTGGCGCCCCCCACCACGACCGGAGCGGAGGTCACCAGCTCCCGCAGGTGCGGGGGCAGCTCACCGAGCCCGGACGCGGGCACACCAACGACGTCAATCATGATGAGAGAGCTTATCCAGATTGTGGAACAATGGGGCCGCTGGATGCGGAATGCGGTGAGAATCCGCAGCGGTCCCGCCACTGTGTACCCCATGGGGTAAGCCAGGCCATCGATCCAGCCAACTGCGACGTGGGCGCGGACCCACAGGAAGGCATACCTCCAGCAAATGAAGTTTCCATTCACCGCGGCACTCGGGGCCGAGGACATGGCGTGCATTCTGAGCCTGGCCGGCATTTCCCCGGAAATCGACGGCGTCCTGGCGCAAGGCGAGAAGGGCACCGCGGAGTCCACCATGGTCCGGGCCCCCACCGATGTGGTTCGCAGCGACCTGCAAGCCGAGGGGGTGGCCTGATGGCCCGGGGAACCCCGGAGACCGTGCCCGACGACGGGTTGACCACGAAGCAGCGCCGGAACCGGCCCATGGTGATCGTCAACCAGGGTGAGGGAAAGGGAAAGTCAACGGCGGCCTTCGGTCTGGCTCTGCGCGGCTGGAACCAGGGATGGAGCATCGGGGTCTTCCAGTTCGTGAAGTCGGCGAAGTGGCGGATCGGTGAACAGACCGCCCTCGAGGCCCTGGGAAAGCTGCACGAGGAAACCGGTCAGGGCGGTGCCGTCGAATGGCACAAGATGGGTTCCGGATGGTCCTGGACGCGAAAGACATCCGAGGACGATCCCGCCCGGGCCGCTCGTGACGGCTGGGAGGAGGTGAAACGCCGACTGGCGGAACAGACCCACGGGCTCTACGTCCTCGACGAGTTCACCTACCCGATGGAGTGGGGTTGGGTCGACATCGACGAGGTGGTGGAGACCTTGGCGAACCGGCCCGGGTTCCAGCACGTCGTCATAACCGGACGCCGCTGCCCCGAACCGGTTCTGGAACTGGCGAATCTGGTCACGAACATGACCAAGATCAAGCACCCCTTCGACGAGGGTCAGAAGGGTCAGAAGGGCATCGAGTGGTGAACATTCCCCGTTTCGTCATTGCCGCAGCCGCCTCGGGGCAGGGCAAAACCACCATCACTACCGGGGTCATCGCGGCGCTGGCCGCCCGCGGGATGGTGGTCCAGGGTTTCAAGGTGGGTCCCGATTTCATCGACCCGGGTTACCACGCGCTAGCCTCGGGACGGGTGGGGCGCAACCTGGATCCGTTCCTGGTGGGGGAGCGCCGGGTGGCGCCCCTGCTGGCCCACGGCGCCCGGGGAGCCGAGATCTCCGTGATCGAGGGTGTGATGGGCCTGTTCGACGGGCAGCTCGGTACCCACGGGTTCGGGTCGACGGCGCACGTCGCCGCACTCGTTGACGCCCCGATAGCGCTGTGCCTGGATGCTTCCCACACCTCGCGTTCCGTGGCGGCGGTCGCGCTGGGCCTGACCCAATACGACCCCGCCCTGAACTTCGCGGGGGTGATCATCAACAAGGTGGCCTCCCCGAGGCATCGCGAGGAGGTGCTGTCCGCCCTGGAGGGAATGGGGCTGCCGATCCTTGGGGTGCTGCCACGTGATGCCGCCATCGAAGCGCCCTCGCGGCATCTCGGGCTGGTTCCCGTGGAGGAACGGGCCGATGCGAACGCGACCATGGAACGGCTGGCCTCCCAGGTCAGCGCGCACATCGACCTGGACGCCCTGATTGCGGCGGCGCGGTCCGCCCCGGAACTGGACGTCACCGCGTGGAACCCGGCCGCTGAGGTCACACCCCCAAGCGGATGCCGGCCCGTGGTTGCGGTCGCGGGCGGCAGGGCCTTCACCTTCCGTTACCCGGAGACCGTGGAACTGCTCGAGGCCGCGGGCTGCCGGGTGCAGGTCTTCGACCCCGCCGTCGACGACCGGCTGCCGGAGAACACTGCGGGCATCTATCTGGGGGGAGGGTTTCCCGAGGTTCACGCGGCAGCCCTGGCCTCACGGGCCGATCTGCGGCGGGAGATCGCGGACTTCGTTGCCTCTGGGGGACCAGTGGTGGCGGAGTGTGCAGGGATGCTGTACCTGTCCGGCAGCGTCGACGCCACCGGCATGGTCGGGGCGATTCCCGGGGTGGCGGCCATGGGTCCGCGCCTGACCCTCGGATACCGGAGAGCCACGACGACCCGGGACGGTTTCTACGCGCGGGCCGGGGAGGAGATCACCGGGCACGAGTTCCACCGCACCACGACCCAGTTCCCTCCCGGCAGCGAACCCGGCTGGGAATGGGAGACCCCCGACGGTCCCAGGACCGACGGATGGGCCCGGGGCGACGTGCACGCCTCCTATCTTCACGTTCACTGGGCCGGGCATCCCCAGCTGGCCCAGAGGTTCGCCGAGGCGGTTCACAGCCACCGGCCGGACCCCGTCGCAGGCGCGGGAATCGTGTCGCGCAGTGTGGCTTCCCTGGGGGACTTCGACCTGGACCACCACGGCGATGCGGAACTCGCGGATGGCATCGAGGACCTGGCCGTGAACGTCCGTTTGACGTCCCCTCCGCAGTGGCTGCTGGCGGAGCTCGGGGCCGTGGAGCTGGCTCCCTATCCGAGGGCGGGGGAGACCATCGAGGTGCTCGCCGCATGGCACAAGACCGGACCGGATTGCGTGCTGCCCGTTGCCGGGGTGGCGGAGGCGTTCACCCTCGTCGCCCGAGGGTTGCGGTACCGGCATCCCGCGGTGATCCATCCGCAGTTCACCGAACCCGAGGCCGCGCTTCGAGCCTCGGGGGTGGTGCCGCAGCGGGTGCTGCTCTGGCCGGAGGACGGGTTCCGGTTGGATGTGGCGCGGGTCCCGGAGGCGGCCGATCTGGTGTTCGTCGGGAATCCGACCAATCCGACCGGGGTGCTGCATCCCGCCGATCAGATCAGGCGACTGATCAGGCCGGGCCGGGTGGTGGTGGTCGACGAGGCGTTCATGGACGCGGTGCCGGGGGAGTCGCAGTCGCTGCTCGGTGGCGACCTGACCGGGGTGCTCGTGCTGCGCTCGCTCACCAAGACCTGGGGGCTGGCGGGGCTGCGGGTCGGCTACATCATCGGCGATCCCACCCTGATCGCGGCTCTCCGGCGGATTCAGACGCCTTGGGCGGTATCGAGTCCCGCGTTGGCGGCCATCCGTGCGGTCTGCTCAGACAAGGCACGCTCCGAGACGCAACGCTGGCAGGAAGAACTCCAGGACGGCCGTGACGCCCTGACCGCGGATCTGCGGGCCCTGGGGCTGCACGTCGTCGATTCCGATGCCCCGTTCCTGCTGGTCCGGGGACCGGCCGGGCTGCGTGAGAAATTGAGGGCTTGTGGGCTCGGGGTGCGTCGAGGTGATACCTTCCCCGGGCTGGATTCCGAATGGTTCAGGGTGCGCGTTCCTGAACCCGGGCTTCGGGCCCGTTTGATCGACGCGCTGGGCAAGGAGATGGAATGAGCGGTCGTGTCGTTCTCGTTGGTGCCGGTCCGGGAGACCCGGACCTGATCACGGTTGCCGGGCTGAAGGCCCTGCGCGAAGCCGATGTGATCGTCACCGACCGGTTGGTCCCGGAGGCCCTCCTGGCCGAGGCCGGGGAAGGGGCGGAGATCATTCCCGTCGGGAAGATTCCCCGCGGCAAGTTCACCCCGCAGGAAAGAATCAACGAGATCCTCGTCGAGCAGGCCCTGGCGGGCAGGGTCGTGGTGCGTTTCAAGGGCGGCGACCCGTTCGTCTTCGGGCGCGGCTACGAGGAGTGGTTGGCCTGTGTCGCCGCAGGCGTTCCCGTCAGCTACGTGCCCGGCGTCTCCTCGTCCATCGCTGGTGCCGGGCTGGCGGGGATCCCGGTTACCCAACGCGGCATCACGCAGGGTTACACCGTGGTCAGCGGGCACGTTCCCCCGGGCGACGAACGCTGCGACGTCGACTGGGAAGGCCTGGCCGGCTCCGGTCTGACCCTCGTGATCATGATGGGGGTGTTCCACCTGCCCCGGATCACCGAATGCCTGATCGAGGCCGGGCTGGATCCGCAGACCCCATCGGCCATGGTGGAGAACGCCGGCCTGCCCCAGATGCGGGTGCTGCGCTCCACCGTCGGTGAGATTGCGGAGATCGCGAAGGCGGAGGGAGTGCGTCCCCCGGCCGTCACGATCATCGGGGAGGTCGCGGGCCTCGGGGCCTGAGGAACGCGCCGAGGCCGTCTCCGGTCGGTACAGCCGGTCAGATGTCCAGATCCTCGACCATGGGTTGGGATTCCGCTCGCTCGATCTCGTCGATCAGGTAGTCAGGCATCTCGCCGCGCATTCCGGTGATGTCCCGGAAGACGTGCAGCTCACGGTGTTTCGTGTTCCACCACTCGCCTTCCCAGGTTTCCTGGTTCTCCCACAGGGGGGAGTTGTCGTCCTCGGCGGACATCCTGGACCAGTCCGGCTCGTCGCGTGTGTGCACGGCATACTGCCCACGCGCCGTGGCGTAGACGCTGAAGGTGCGTGTGCGCAGTCCCTCGTTCTGCTTCCGGCGGAGCAGGAGCCGACCGGAGAAGCGTTTCGTTCTCACGACGCCACCGTCGTCCACCTTGAGTTCAATGGTTTCCATGCCCGCTCCTTCCCGGTTCTTCTCATGCTGCGCCAGGTACAGCCTCAAACCCGCGGCGACGGCGGCCGACATCCCACCGGCCAGGTGAGATGCCCGCTCGAACATGGGCAGGTCGGACTCGGCGACGTACACGTTCTTGCTGGGCATGAATATAAGTATGCGCATATTGGTCGGTGAGGGCAAACCGAGTGTTGAAGCTCATGGCGGCGTGTCCTCTCAGCACATGCCCCGTGCCCTCCCCGGGACTTTTGTCATGCGGGCACTTCATTGACCCATGCGAGGGCTTCCCGCGGGGTCGCCACCTGCGGCACGTCCTTCGGGACAGGGACGCGGCGCACCATGATCACCCGCACCCCCAGGTCGGCGGCGGCGGTCAGTTTCGCCTCGGTCAGGGAACCGCCCGAGTCCTTCGTGACCAACACATCGACCCCCAGGTCGCGCAGCAGTTCCTTCTCGGAGTCGACGGTGAACGGGCCGCGTTCCAGCAGCGGCCGCCACGAGCCGGGAAGCGGTTCCTCGGGGAGTTCCACCATGCGGGCCGCGACGTCCGGCAGGTTCCGGTAGTGGTCCAGCGACTGTTTGCCTACCGTCAGCAGCACCTTCTCGTATCCGGCGGCTTCCCGGGACGCCTCGTCGTGGGAGGCCACCCAGGTCCAGGTGTCTGCCAGCGGGTGCGAGGCCCAGCTTGGCCTGGAGATCCGCAGCAGCGGTGTCCCGGTACTCCGGCAGGCCGCCACCGCATTGGTGCTGATCTGCTCGGCGAAGGGATGGGTGGCGTCAACCACCCGGTTGATCCCGTTGCCCACCAGCCAGGCGGCCATCCCGTTCGCGCCACCGAAACCACCGACCCGCACCTCACCCGCTATGCGCGCCGGCCTGCGAACCCGCCCGGCCAGGGAAGTGATGACCTCGTGACCGTCCGTCACGAGAAGCTCTGCCAGGTCGCGGCCCTCGTTGGTGCCGCCGAGGATGAGGGTCTTCACGCGGACATTCAACCCCATTGTCCAGTCGTTAGTAATCTGGCCCCATGACTGTGAGCCTTGGCATGCCCGCAGCACCTGCGAAGGTGCTCGCGCCCCGTAGGAAATCCCGCAAGATCAAGGTCGGGTCAATCCACGTGGGAGGCGACGCACCGATTTCCGTGCAGTCGATGACCAACACCAAGACCACGGACATCAACGGCACACTGCAACAGATCGCCGAACTCACCGCTGCCGGCTGCGACATCGTCAGGGTCGCGGTTCCCAGCGCCGACGACGCGGAGGCGCTCCCGATCATCGCCATGAAGTCGCAGATCCCCGTGATCGCCGACATCCACTTCCAGCCCCGGTACGTCTTCGCCGCCATCGACGCGGGCTGCGCCGCGGTGCGTGTCAACCCCGGCAACATCAAACAGTTCGACGACAAGGTCGCTGAGATCGCCAAGGCCGCCACCGATGCCGGGGTGTCGCTGCGAATCGGTGTCAATGCCGGTTCCCTGGACAAGCGGCTGCTGGCCAAGTACGGGGCGCCCACACCGGAGGCGCTGGTCGAGTCGGCGATGTGGGAGGCGTCCCTGTTCGAACAGGTGGGTTTCTATGACTTCAAGATCTCCGTGAAACACCACGATCCCGTCGTCATGGTTCGCGCCTACGAACTGCTCGCGGAGGCCTGCGAGTACCCGCTGCACCTCGGCGTGACGGAGGCGGGTCCGGCCTTCCAGGGCACCATCAAGTCGTCGGTGGCCTTCGGGGCGCTGCTCAGCGAGGGCATCGGCGACACCATCCGGGTCTCCCTGTCCGCTCCGCCAGCCGAGGAGGTCAAGGTCGGCACCAAAATCCTGGAGTCCCTCAACCTGCGGCCCCGGAAACTGGACATCGTCTCCTGCCCATCGTGCGGACGCGCCCAGGTGGACGTGTACACCCTCGCGGAAGAGGTGACGAAGGGCCTGGAGGGTATGAAGGCCCCGCTGCGGGTGGCCGTCATGGGATGCGTGGTGAACGGTCCCGGCGAAGCCCGCGAGGCCGACCTGGGGGTGGCCTCCGGCAACGGGAAGGGCAAGATCTTCGTGCGCGGTGAGGTCATCAAGACCGTCCCGGAGGATCAGATCGTGGAAACCCTCCTCGCCGAGGCCCACCGGATCGCGGCTGAGATGAACGAGGTGGGCGAGCCCCAGGTGTCGGTTTCCTGACATGGCGACGAGGCTGCGAACTCTTGGCCCCCGGGATCTGTGGGCCATTCAGGAGTTCCTTCTGCAGCGCCCCGTCGAGAACCTTTTCCTGACATACAAACTGCACCAGTACGGTGTCGACGAACGTGCGCTCGGTTTCTTCCACGGTTTCGAGCGGGACGGGCAGCTGACCGCGGTCTGCATGGACGGCGGCACGCTGTTTCCCGCAGGCATCGACCCGGAGGCGATTCCCGCCTTCGTCAGTGCGGTCGGGGAAAGGCGCCACTGCGCGTCCATTCTCGGCCCGAGCATGATGGCGCTCGGCCTGTACCTGGGATTGACCACCCGATTCCGCGGTGACTGGATGAACGTGGTGAACGTGAGGCAGCGCCAGCCCCTGATGGCGCTCACGGGCCCGCCTCTGGTGGTTCCCGACCCGCGTGTGCGGCAACTGACCACCCGGGACTTCGACTCCTACCTGGCGGCATCCATCGCCATGTACACCGACGAGATAGGGGCCTCCCCCTACAAACACGGACCGGGATACGACGCCCACGTGAAGGACCGCCTCAGGGCGAGGGACGCCTGGGGTGTGGTGGACAACGGCAGGGTGATATTCAAGGCGGACCTGGGTCCCAGGATAGGGGACCATGCGCAGCTCCAAGGGGTTTGGCTGGACCCGTCGCTGCGGGGTAGGGGACAGTCAGCGGCGCTGCTGTCCGGAATGCTGACACAGGCCCAGGAACATCATCCGGTCATCAGTCTCTACGTGAACGATTTCAACACCCCCGCCATCCGGCTCTACGAACGATTGGGTTTCCAGGAGATCGGGTCGTTGTCAACGGTTCACTATTGATGCGGCGTCCTGGTTGTTGCTCCGGAGCATGACCGGATCGGGGCAACCGGGCGGTAGAGTTCTCCCGTCTCGGACAGGAAGGAACCTCTGTGATCACGCGCCTCAGCCAGTTGTTCGTTCGGACCCTGCGTGAAGACCCGGCGGATGCCGAGGTCGCCAGCCACCGGTGGCTGGTTCGGGCAGGATACATCCGTCGCGTCGCACCGGGGGTGTACTCGTGGCTGCCGCTGGGTCTGAAGGTGATGCAGAAGGTCGAGGGCATTCTCCGTGAGGAGATGGAGGCCGCAGGGGGCCAGGAGGTGCGGTTCCCCGCCCTGCTGCCCCGGGATCCCTACGAGGCCACCAACCGCTGGACCGAGTACGGGGAGAACCTGTTCCGGCTGCAGGACCGCCGTGGCAATGACATGCTGCTCGGCCCCACCCACGAGGAGATGTTCACCCTTCTGGTGGGTGACCTGTACAGCTCCTACAAGGACCTGCCCCTGATGCTCTTCCAGATCCAGACGAAATACCGCGACGAGGCCCGCCCCCGCGCCGGTCTGCTCCGGGGACGCGAGTTCGTCATGAAGGATGCCTACTCCTTCGACGTCGACGACGCGGGCCTGGAGGCCAGCTACCAGGCTATCCGGGACGCCTACATTCGCATCTTCGACCGTCTCGGGCTGGAGTACGTTATCGTGAAGGCCACGTCCGGGGCCATGGGCGGTTCTGCGTCCGAGGAGTTCCAGGCCGTGCTGTCCGCTGGGGAGGACAGTTTCGTGCGTTCACCTGGAGGTTACGCCGCGAACGTGGAGGCCGTGACGGTCACGTCCCCGCCCGCCGTCGACTCCGATGACGTGCCCGACGCTGTTGTCGTCGACACCCCCGGGACCCCGACCATCTCATCCCTGGTGGATTTGCTCAACACGAACCACCCTCGCGGCGACCGGGAATGGGACGCCGCCGACACCCTGAAGAACGTGGTGCTCAAGGTCACCGAGCCCGACGGGAGCATCTGGCCGTTGGCGATCGGATTGCCGGGTGACCGCGAGGTCGATGCCCGACGTCTCGCCGCAGCGCTGGCCCCCGCCGAGGCAGCCCCCTTCGAGGAGACCGACTTCGCCGCCCATCCATCGCTGGTCAAGGGCTACATCGGTCCTGGCGCGCTGGGGGAGAAGTCACCCTCCAAGGTGAGATACCTCGTCGACCCCCGGGTGGTCACCGGCACCGAATGGGTGACGGGCGCCGATCAGCAGGACCGTCACGTCATGCACCTGGTCGCGGGCCGCGATTTCACCCCCGACGGTGTCATCGATGTGGCCGAGGTGCGTGAGGGAGATCCCGCGCCCGACGGCTCCGGTCCGCTCAGCCTGGAACGCGGCATGGAGGTGGGCCACATCTTCCAGCTCGGCCGCAAATACGCCGAGGCGCTGGGCCTGAAGGTCTTGGACCGCAACGGCAAACTCGTCACCGTCACCATGGGTTCCTACGGGATCGGGGTCTCCCGCATCGTCGCCGCCGTCGCGGAGACCACCTGCGACGACAAGGGTCTCGCGTGGCCGGTGGAGCTGGCTCCCTACCAGGTGCAGGTGATGGTCACCGGCAAGGGCCAGGAAATGTTCCAGGCCGCCGAGGACCTGGCAGGGAAGCTCTCCGATCTCGGGCTCGACGTCCTCTACGATGACCGCAAGGCCAGTCCCGGAGTGAAGTTCACCGATGCGGAACTGCTCGGAATGCCTGTCGCCGTCGTGATCGGGCGGGGCCTGGCCAATGGGATGGTCGAGATCCGTAACCGCCGCACCGGGGAGAAACGCGAGGTGTCGGTGGCCGACGCCGTCGCTGCGGTCCGGGAACTCGCCGGAGACTGAACGTGTCCGGCTCAGGAGTGCACCCAGCCCGGCCAGGCAGGAAGCTTTCCACCCAGCGCCTGGACGCGGGGGACCTGGGCCAGAGCCTCGTTCAGCCAGTCCTTCTCACCGGCCGCGGCCACCGCTCCCGCGAGGCCGTCCAGCAGCTTCAGTTCCAATACCGTCTGGGCGGCCTGGAGAGATGCGGCGTCGGTGATGGAAGGCAGTTCGTAGTGACCGTCCTGGCGGGGTCGGTCGGTTCCTAGCATCGCGATCAACCGGTCCCGGAGGTCCTTCAGCTCGGTGTGCCGCGCCAGCAGGACAGCGTGCTGGGGGTCCTTCGGTGGCGTGAGGCCCAGTCCCTTCTCGAGTGCCTGCAACAGCGCCCAGACATGGGTGAGCGCGGTACCGAGCGCGGTTTTGTCTGCGACGTCCTGGTACTGGTACGGCTCGTTCGTGACCTCGCCGGGAAGTGCGTCTGGATTCGTCAGGCCCTTGGCGGCCAGGAGGACCGAGAGATGAAGCAGCCTCATGGGCTGGTGCTGTGCCTCTTCAAGCGCCTTCGTGGCGGCATCCATCACCAGCTGCGTGGCGGCCGTAAGACCGACGCCCGGATCGCTGCTCTGCGAGACGGAGGGAGAAGGAGAGGCCTCCGGGAACACGGGCTCACCACCGACGAGGGGATCGGTTGCCAGCAAGCGCCCCTGCCAGGCGGAGGTCTGAGCCAGGGCAGCGGCGCGCCACGGATCGGACTGCCGGGAGACCGCCCCGGACAGTTCTGTCACCGCTGCTGAGAGCGCCGACACGCCCGGATCCTGGGAGGGTTTGGGTGAGGCGATGGGATTGTCCACCACCGGTTCAGGTGCGCAGGAAGTGAATACCAAGGCTCCCAGTCCTGCAAACAGATGACGGCGGGTCAGGGGCATGAGCCGAAGTCTAGCCTCCGTGCCGCGTAGGATTGCTTCCACAACCGAGCCCACAACCGAATCGGAGCCTTCATGCAAGAACAACAGCTCGCGGTGCTCGTCGAGCCCATCCTGGTAGAAGCCGGGCTGGAGTTGGACAGCATCGAAGTGACCCCAATCGGAAAGCGGCGCCTGCTGCGCATCACCGTCGATGGCGATGGACCGCACGGGCGTGGTCCGGTGCTGGATGACATTTCCGCCGCATCGGCGCGAATCTCGGCTGCCCTCGACGCCTCCAACGCTGTCGGTAATGCCCCCTACACCTTGGAGGTGACCAGCCGGGGCGTCGGAAAACCCCTGACCGAGGCAAAGCACTACCGCCGCAACCGCGGCCGGCTCGTTCGCCTGAGTCTGATGGAGGGGGAGTGCACGGGACGTGTTCTGCGTGTCACCGACACCGGGGTGGAACTGGACGTCGACGGCACGAAGCGCGAGGTTTCGTTCGAACGGGTGCGCAAGGCGCAGGTGGAGGTGGAGCTCAACCCCCCGAAGGAATTCGCCCTGCCGGGCGAGGAAGCCGGAAACGAGGAGGAGGCCTGAGATGGACATCGACCTGGCAGCCCTGCGCGCCATTGAGCGTGACAAGGAAATCCCGATGGACTACCTCATCAAGACTCTTGAGGACGCCCTGCTGAACGCCTATCAGAAAACCGACAACCCGCTTCGCGGAGTGGAGGTCGAGATCGACCGCAAGACCGGGCGGGTGGCGGTTCTGGCACCCGAGTTCGACGATGACGACAACGTCATCGGTTTCTACGACGACACCCCTGCCGATTTCGGACGGGTCGCCGCGGCTACGGCCCGCCAGGTGATCTTCCAGCGGATCCGGGAGGCCGAGGACGACCAGAAGTACGGGCACTTCTCCGGCACGGAGGGCGACATCCTGACCGGCGTCATCCAGGCTGATCGCGATTCCCGCGCCGTCCGGGTCGATCTGGGTTCCCTCGAGGCCATCATGCCGCAGGCGGAGCAGGTGGCGGGGGAGGAGTACCCGCACGGCAAACGGCTCAAGGTCTACGTGGTCTCGGTCAGGCGTGAGTTGCGGGGTCCGCAGGTGGTCGTATCACGCACCCACCCGAACCTGGTTCGCAAGTTGTTCGCCCTGGAGGTGCCGGAGATCGCCCAAGGCGTCGTTGAGATCAAGGAAGTGGCCCGCGAGGCCGGTCACCGCTCCAAGATCGCTGTGTCGAGCAAGAATCCCGACGTCTCTGCCAAGGGAGCCTGCATAGGACCCATGGGGCAGCGGGTCAGGGCCGTCACGAACGAACTCAGCGACGAGAAGATCGACATTGTCGACTGGTCCGAGGACCCCCGGCGTTTCGTCGCCGCGGCGCTGTCTCCCGCGAAGGTGTTGTCCGTCACCGTGACCAACGAGGCCGCGCACGCCTGCCGCGCCATAGTGCCCGATTACCAGCTCTCGCTGGCAATCGGGCGTGAGGGGCAGAACGCGCGACTGGCGGCGAGACTCACGGGGTGGCGGATCGACATCCAACCCGACGTCGAATCCACCGACTCCTGACTCCAGAGATCACCGAGGTCCGCTGCCCGCGCCGTGGATCTCGGCGATTCCCGCGGTGGCGGCCTTGGCAACCGCATCGGCCTCCGCCTGGGTGAGTTTCCCCTCGGAGACGGCCTGGTCCAGGACCTTCTTGTTCGCCTCGGCCCTGACCTCCTGAATGGCGGTGGTCACCGTCGACTCGTCGAGCCCCAGCGCTTGGGCGAGGGCCTTCGCGATCTCCGAGTCCCTGTCACCCGATCCCGACTCGCCGGGCGGGGCGGCCGGGGGCTGGCCCTGGCCGCCCTCGGCCGCCTGGCCGGTGCCGTTACCGGACGGCTTACCCTGACCGGGAGCACCCCCGGGGCCCTGGGACTGCTGGATGCTCTGGAGCGCCTCGTTCAGCTTGGACTCCTCGACGCCGAGCTTCTGGGCCAGCGTCGCGGTGTCGATACCCCGCAGCCCCATCATGCCGCCGCCCGGGCCGCCGTGCTGTCCATCCATGGAGTTGCCCTGCTGGTTGCCCGCCTGTCCCGTCGCCACGGAGACGCTGGAGCTCTCGGTGGGTTTCGGAGAGTGCGAATCCGCGTTGGCCAGCTGCGTCAGGCCCAGACCGATCCCTGCGGTGGCGAGGACGGCGGCGCCCCCGATGACAAGTTTCTTCATCGTTGGTTTCCCTTTCCGGGCCGGCTCCTCCGGCCACACCGGACAAGGGTTGGGGGACCGGCTGTCAGGAGGCTGTGGTGAACCTGCGGGTACCGTGGGAGATGTTGTGACAGGCTTGAGGTGTGGAACCGGAACGTACCTGCATCGGATGCCGGAACCGCGATCTCCAGTCCCGCATGGTGCGCATGGTGCGCATCGGCGACGAGATCGTGGACGCGACCCGACCCCGTCTTCCCGGGCGTGGCGCCTACCTGCACGTGGGTTGCCTGAGGCTCGCGGAGAAACGCCAGGCCCTGCGTCGCGCGTTCGGACCGGGCGCCCTGCTGGCAGACTCCTTGCGCATCCGGTTGTCACAGAAACCTCCGGTTGGCATCTGAAGCGGCGGGGGCGGTAGAATCCCCGTTGGCCCGCGTGCACCCACGGGGCCATTCCTGACGCGCGACCCCAAGGTCGCGTCCCCCAGAAAGTGAGTTAACGCTCATGACCACTCGATGAGTACATGAGATGACCCAGCAAATCAGCTAGTGGGCCAGTGGCGCGCGCGTGCGCTCATGGCCCTTACGAAGGAGAGTAGTGGCCAAGCCCCGCGTCCACGAGATCGCAAAAGAGATCGGGATCACAAGCAAGGAGCTCTTGAAGAAGCTCACGGAAATGGGCGAGTACGTATCCAGCGCCTCGTCAACCCTCGAAGCGCCAGTGGTGCGCAAGGTGCGCGAAGCGTTCGCACCCAAACCCGAAACCCCCGCGGCCAAGCCCGCAGCCCCCAAACCTTCCGCGGCGAAACCTGCGCCGCGTCCCTCAGCCAACAGGGGCAGGACCTCTTCCGGCCCCGCAGCGACGAAACCGGTGGCAACCCCTGGGGCACCCACCCCGGCAGTTCCCCCCACCCCGTCCGAGTCGGCACGTCCGGCACCCAAACCTTCCCCCGGCCGTCCGGGCCCCAAATCCGGAACGTCCCGCCCGGGAGCGGCGCCCAAGCCTGCGGCCCCGCGTCCCGGCGGTGCCCCACGTCCCGGAGCAACTTCACGCCCCGGAGTCACTCCACGTCCCGGGGGAACCAGGCCCACGTCCAAGGCCTCGGACAGCTCCACGCCCCGTCCGGGCGCCCGGCCGGGACCCCGCCCGGGTGGTTCCGCGCCCACCCCGGGTTCCACGGCACGCCGCCCCGGCACCCCGCGTCCCGGCAACAACCCGTTCGCGGCCTCCCAGGGAATGGGGGTCGGACGCCCCGGCGCGCAGCGGCGTGACACCGGTTCCCGGCAGGGCGGCGATCAGCGGATGCCGCGTCCCGGAGGCACCGGCGGCCTGCCCCGTCCCAATCCGGCGATGATGCCCAAGACCCAGAACTCCACCCTCGGCCAGGCATCCGTCCGCGGTTCGGGTCGTTCCGGCGGCTCCGGGCGTGGCCGCCCAAGTTCACAGGGACGTCCCGGCGGTGGTGGATTCGGTGGCCCGCCGATGGGCGGCCCGGCCGGTGGTCCGGGCCGTGGTGGCGGTCGCGGTCGCGGCGGTGGCACCCAGGGTGCCTTCGGTCGCGGCGGTGCCGGCGGCAGGCGTGGACGTAAGTCCAAGAAGCAGCGCAGGCAGGAGTTCGACCAGATGGAGGCCCCCACCATCGGTGGTGTGCGGCTCCGCAAGGGCGACGGCCAGACCGTGCGGTTGCGCCGTGGCGCTTCCCTGACGGACCTCGCCGAGAAGATCGGTGTAGAGCCGGCCTCCCTGGTTCAGGTGCTGTTCCACCTGGGTGAGATGGTCACCGCCACCCAGTCGGTCGCCGACGACACTCTTGAGGTGTTGGGCGCCGAGCTGGACTACAACATCGAGGTGGTCTCGCCTGAGGACGAGGACCGCGAACTGCTCGAATCCTTCGACCTGGAGTTCGGGGAGAACATCGGCAGCGAGGAGGACCTCAGGGCCCGTCCGCCGGTCGTCACCGTCATGGGTCACGTCGACCACGGCAAGACGAAACTGCTCGACGCATTGCGCCACACCAACGTGGTGGCAGGCGAGGCCGGTGGCATCACGCAGGCAATCGGCGCCTACCAGGTTGAAACAGAGGTCGACGGTGAGGAACGCGCCATCACCTTCATCGACACCCCCGGCCACGAGGCATTCACGGCCATGCGCGCCCGGGGCGCCAAGTCAACCGACATCGCGGTGCTCGTCATCGCAGCCGATGATGGTGTGATGCCGCAGACCATCGAGGCCCTCAACCACGCCAAGGCGGCCGATGTGCCCATCGTGGTCGCGGTCAACAAGATCGACAAACCCACCGCCGACCCGGTGAGGGTCCGCGGCCAGCTCTCTGAGTTCGGACTGGTGCCCGAGGAGTACGGCGGCGAGACGCAGTTCGTCGACGTCTCCGCCGTCACCCACGAAGGTCTGGACGGTCTTCTCGAGGCCATCATCCTGACCGCCGACGCGGCCCTCGACCTGCGGGCCAACCCGGACATGCCCGCCCAGGGCGTGGCCATTGAGGCGCACCTCGACAAGGGACGTGGCCCGGTCGCCACCGTGCTGGTGCATCGTGGGACGCTCCGGATCGGGGATTCCATCGTCGCCGGTTCGGCGCACGGCCGCGTGCGTGCACTCATCGACGACCAGGGCGGAAACGTCACCGAGGCGCTGCCGTCGATGCCCGTGCAGGTGCTGGGACTGACCTCGGTTCCCGGGGCCGGCGACAACTTCCTGGTCGTCGAGGACGACCGGATGGCCCGGCAGATCGCCGACAAACGCGAGGCGCGCATGCGTGCTGCGCAGCAGGCGAAAACCAGCCGCCGCAAGACCCTCGACCAGTTGTTCGACGAGCTGCAGAAGGGCGAAACCCAAGAACTTCTGCTCATCCTCAAGGGCGACGGGGCCGGTTCCGTCGAGGCCCTGGAGGACGCGCTGTCGCAGATCGACGTCGGCGACGAGGTCAGCCTGCGCGTCATCGACCGCGGCGTCGGCGCCATCACCGAGACCAACGTGTCGCTGGCAGCTGCGTCGAAGGCCGTCATCATCGGCTTCAACGTCCGCGCAACGGCCCACGCCGCCCAGCTCGCCGACCGCGAGAACGTGGACATCCGCTACCACTCGGTCATCTACGCCGCCATCGACGAGATCGAGTCCGCCCTCAAGGGCATGCTCAAACCGATCTTCGCCGAGGAGATCCGTGGCCAGGCCGAGATCCGCGAGATTTTCCGTTCCTCCAAGTTCGGCAACATCGCGGGTTGCATGATCACCGAAGGTTCCATCAAGCGGAACCAGAAGGCCCGGTTGCTGCGCGACGGCGTGGTGGTGGCGGAAACCTCCATCGCCTCGTTGCGGCGCGAGAAGGACGACGTCACCGAGGTCCGTGAGGGCTTCGAGTGCGGTATGACGCTGAACAACTACAACGACATCCACATCGGCGACGTCATCGAGACCTTCGAGATGGTCGAACGCGAGCGGTCCTGACAGGAGCTGACAGATGCCAAATCCCAGGAACGCCAAACTGGCGGATCAGATCAAGGTGATCCTCGCCTCCACTTTGGAGAAAAGGGTCAAGGATCCCCGGCTGGGGTTCGTCACCGTCACGGACGTGCGACTCACCGGCGACAACCGGGAGGCCACCGTGTTCTACACGGTCATGGGCGACGAATCGGCCAGGGCGGGAACCGCGGCAGCCTTGGCGTCGGCCACGGGCATGCTGCGCACGGCAGTGGGGTCGCAGCTCCAGCTGCGACACACCCCGACGCTCACCTTTGTGCTGGACGCCACCCCGGAGGCGGCCCGCAGCATCGAGGACCTGCTGGCCAAGGCACAGGCCCGGGATGCCGAGGCCGCAGCCGAGGCGGTGGGGAAGTCCTTCGCGGGTGATGCCGATCCCTACAGGAAACCGCGCACGGGCGACGATCACGAGTGAGCGCCGAATCCGGCGTCGTCGTGGTCGACAAACCGGCGGGGGTGACCTCACACCAGGTGGTGGGGCGCCTCCGCCGGCTGCTCGGCACCCGGAGGATCGGGCACGCCGGGACCCTCGACCCCATGGCCACCGGGGTGCTGATCCTCGGTGTGAACCGGGCCACCCGGCTGCTGGGGCATCTCGCCCTGCACGACAAACGCTACCTGGCCACCGTACGTCTCGGTCAGGGATCCACCACCGATGACGCCGACGGTGAGGTGGCCGCGGTGGCCGACGCATCCGGGATCACCCCGGGCGACCTGGAACCGGCGCTCGCCTCGCTGCGCGGCAGGATCCAGCAGGTGCCGTCGGCGGTTTCAGCGATCAAGGTGAATGGCAAACGCGCCTACGACCTGGCAAGGCGCGGGATGGAGGTGGAACTGAAGGCGCGAGAGGTGGAGGTGACCCGCCTGGACGTACTGGCCTCCCACCCCGGGGAGGGGATCCTCGATGTGGACATCGACGTGGAATGTTCCTCCGGAACCTACGTGCGCGCCATCGCCCGCGACTTGGGGAAGTCCCTCGGGGTCGGTGGGCACCTGACCGCCCTCCGACGCACACGGATCGGCAGTTACGACCTGTCCGTGGCCGTCGAACTGGGCGAGGATCCCCCCACGATGATGTCCATGGCGGATGCTGCCAAGCGCAGCTTTCCCTGCGTCACGGTGGATCTCGGGAGGGCAGCGGACGTGGGTTTCGGACGCCGCCTGGACATGACCGTGCCTGCCGACGTGACCGGGATTCTCTCCCCGGCGGGCGAACTGCTCGCCCTGTACCGCCCCGACGGTGACGGCGCGAAGCCCGTGGCGGTGCTGGTGTGAACTTTTCAGATTCCCAGTTTCAGATTCCCAGTTTGAGGGCCTGGTAGGCGGTTCGGATGTGCTCCTCCATCAGGACGGCGGCCAAGTCTCCGTCGCGTTTCTCGATGGCCTCGAAAATCTGCCGGTGCTGCTTGCACAGGGTGTTCCTGAGTGCCTGCCAGTCGTCAACGGCCATGGACGCGTCCCGGATCGGGGCACGCATGGCCTGCCGGATGGCGGAGCTGAGATCCCCGATGAACGGGTTGTGGGCCGTCAAGGCAATCTCCACGTGGAAGTCGGTGTCGAGGGCGTTGAACTCGTCCAGCGTGGTTTCCCGGTCCATCCGGTCCACCAGGTCCCCCAGCTTGTTCAGCGCCTCGTCGTCCCAGTGGCGGGAGGCGAGCGTCGCTGTCGAACGCTCCAGTGCCACCCGGGTGTCGGTCAGGTCGAGCGCGGACGTGGATGACAACGCCAGGTGCAGCCGGAACAGACGGCCCAGCGCCGCCGTGTGTCCGGCGATGATGCGGGTGCCGCGTCCCGGTCCCGGGTGGGATTCCAGGATTCCCTGGGCCTGCAGCACTCGGATGGCCTCCCTGACCGCACCGCGGCTCACACCCAATTCCTTGGCCAGATCGCGTTCCGGGGGCAGCTTCGCCCCTACCTTGTACTTCCCGTTGAGCAGCGACGCCTCGATGTGATCCAGCGCTACCCGATGCGCCTTGCGGTCGTCTCCCTGCAACATGGAACCATTGTCTCACCGGAACAGGGCCCGGACGATCGGGCCGGACAACAGGCCTGATCAAGGCACCCCCGGTGTGTCGGCCATTAACGGCTTCTGTTACGATCGACCCGTCTCAGTCAGGGAATCCGGTGGGAGTCCGGGACTGACGCGCAACGGTGAGGGAAAAATCCCGAGTCCGAATGCTGGCTGGGACGAGCGACCTGGCCGCGCGCAACGGCCCTTAACGGAAAGCCACCTAATGTTCCGCACCGCCCGCTTCCGGTCTCGTGTCGGGGTCGGACTGCGCCTCGTCGTGCTGGCGTTGGCGCTGCTGCTCACACCGGCCCTCACGGTTGTCATCGGGGCTGCGGCCGTGCCCCTGGATGAGGTCATCGGTGTCCTGGCCAGCCACATACCGGGACTTGACGTTCAGATCACCTGGGACCGCTCCATAGACGCCATCGTCTGGGACACGCGGCTGCCCCGGATCATCGCCGGGGTGGCGGTCGCCGTGATCCTCGGGGTGTCAGGTGTGGTGTTGCAGGCCGTGGTCCGCAACGCCCTGGCCGAACCCTACGTGCTGGGGGTCAGCGCCGGTGCGTCCTCCGGCGCCGCCTTCGCCATCATCATCGTCGGCACTTCCGTTGCCACCGTCGTCGGGGTGATGGCCTTCGCGGGGGCGTTGCTGGCCACCCTACTGGTCCTGGCAATCGCGGGACGCACCCAGTCGCCGCTGCAACTGATCCTTGGAGGATTGGGCGTCGGGTTCGGTTTCCAGGCCCTGACCAATCTCATAATCTTCTCCTCCGACTCGCCGGAGACCGCCCGTTCGGTCATGTTCTGGACCCTCGGGTCGCTGGCCCGGGCAGGCTGGGATTCGGTACCCGTCATCACGATCGCGGCGTTGCTGCTCACGGTGCTGATGGTGCTGTGCGGCCCGATCCTCGATGCCCTGGCCAGCGGCGACCGCACCGCCCAGGCAGTGGGTGTCGAGCCGGCCCGGGCCCGGATCCTGCTGCTGATCCCGGTGTCCGCAGCCATCGCCCTGGCCGTCGCCACTGCGGGCGGCATCGGTTTCGTCGGCCTCGTGGTGCCCCACCTGGTCAGATCCTTCATAGGTCCCGCCCACCGATTCCTGGTGCTCGGTTCCGCTCTGGCGGCCGGTCTCTTCCTCGTCTGGGCCGATGCGTTCGCGCGCCTCGCGTTCGCCCCGGCCGAGGTCCCGATTGGTGTGGTCACCGGGCTCGTCGGGGCTCCGTGGCTCGTGTTGCTGGTCCGCCGTCAGGGCCACAGCCTGTGAATCCGGAAAGAACAGGAAATTCATGAAGAAACTTCTTGTCCCAATCGCCGCGATGGCTCTCGCCCTGACCGCTTGCGGCACCTCCGCGGCCGAACGGGCATCCCAGAGCGCCAGTGCCTCCGCCACGGCGTCCCCGGGCGCCGCCCAGCAGGGTGGTTTCCCAGCCGAGGTTGACAGCTGTGGGGAGAAGCTTCATTTCGACTCCGCGCCGAAGAAGGTCCTGATTCTCAACGGCACCGGCCTGCCGAATCTCGACGCCCTCGGGGTGGTGGACAAACTGTCCCTGCGGGCCGGGGACAAGAATTTCGGCACCGGTCAGGAGGAGCTGCAGGCCAAGTACAACGCAATTCAGGCGGTCGCTTCCAGCGAGATCGAAACCGGTGGCGTCAAGGTCTCCACCGAGGTGGTCCTGGAGAACAAGGTCGACCTGGTGATCGGCTACGAGGAAGGCGTTGACCGGGAGGCGTTGAAGAAGGCCGGGGTGCAGCTGTACTCCCCGGCGGCCTTCTGCCCCAACTACTCGGTCAAACACGCCACCTGGGATCTCATCGACACCGAGGTCAACAACCTCGCCTCGATTTTCGGCGTCCAGGACAAAGCCGCATCCGTGATCGAGAAACGCAAGGCGGATGTCGATGCCCTCGATGCGAAGGGCAAAGCCGCCGGCGCCACCGGGATCGCGCTCTACATCACCCCGGGGCAGAGCAACTTCTACGCCTACGGAACCTCCTCGATGGTCCAGCCGATCTTCGAGGCAAACGGGTTGAAGAACTCGTACGAGGACAACACGACCCGCGTCTTCGACGGTTCCATGGAGGACATCCTGAAGCGGAATCCCGACTGGATCGTGCTGCTCTCCCTTGAGGCGACGAAGGAGCAGACCTTGGAGGCTTTCAAGAGTTTCAACGGGGCCGATCGGCTCAAGGCGGTGACCAACAACCAAGTGGTGGTGCTGCCGTTCTCGCTGACCGATCCGCCGACAACCCTGTCCGTCAAGGGAGCCACCCAGCTGTCCCAGGAGATCGCGGGTAGCTGATCCGGGGTCGGCGTTAAGTCGTTGTGACCGGATGAGTGGGGCATCCGGCACAACATGGGGGCAAACAACTAAATGCACAGCCTTGAAAGGGAAGCCATGAGACGAATCATCGCTCTCGCGGGCGCCGCGGCCCTCCTGCTGACCGCCTGCGGCACCTCAGCGGCCGATCGCGCCGCCCAGAGCGCCAGCAACAGCGCCGCCGCGTCCGGAGGCGGTAACTATCCCGTCGACATCGTCAGCTGCGGGCAGACACTCCACTTCGATGCGCCGCCGTCCAGGGTGCTCGTTCTCGGGGACACCAGTGTGTCAAACATGGACGCCCTCGGGCTGATGGACAAGATCAACCTGCGGGCTGGAAACGCCCATTTCGGATCGGCCGCTCCGGAACTCCAGGCCAAGCACGACGCCATCGAATCGGTGGAAGCGGGCAAAACCGATACCGGTGGGGTGAAAATCGCGACCGAGACGATCCTGAACTCGCACGTGGATCTGGTGATCGGCTACGACAAGGGAGTCGAACGGGAGCAGGTGGCCAAGGGAGGGGTCCAGCTCTACTCTCCCGAGGCCTACTGCCCCAAGTACTCCGTCGAGAAGGCATCCTGGGAGCTGATCGACAACGAGATCAACAACCTGGCCAAGATCTTCGGGGTCGAGGACAAGGCGAACACCGTCATCGCCGAAATCCACGCGAAGACCGCCAAACTGAAGGCCGATGCGCCCTCGGGCCGGGGAACGGGAGCGGCTCTCTACATCACCGCGGGATCCACCCGGTTCAGCGCCTATGGAAGCTCGTCGATGAGCCAGCCCATCCTCGATGCTAACGGCCTCACCAATGTCTATGGCGACAACACCACCAGGGTGTTTGACGGCTCCATGGAGGATCTCCTGGCCCGCAACCCCGACTGGATCGTGCTGCTTTCGTCGGGTGCCAGCGACGAGGAGACGATCCAGACCTTCAAGTCCTTCAGCGGGGCGGAGCAACTCAAGGCGGTGGTCAATGACCATCTCGTCGTGATCCCTTTCGTGCTGACGGACCCACCGAACGTGCTCTCTGTCGAGGGCGCTGCCACGCTGGCGAAGAAAATGGCTAACAAGTGATTCAAGCCGATCAGCTCAGTGTGGCCCGTGGCGGTCGGGTGGTGCTCGCGGGGGCCCACCTGACCGCTGAGCCGGGTGAGGTCGTCGGGGTGGTGGGCCCGAATGGTTCCGGGAAGACTACTCTCCTTCTTGCCCTGAACCGGGCCCTCCGCGCCAGCGGGGGCACCGTCGTGATCGACGGGGACGACCTCTCCCGGCTCCCACGTAGGGAAATCGCGCGCCGAATAGCCGTGGTGGCCCAGGACACCGAGACGGCCCTGCCGCTGAAAGTCCGTGACGCCGTCGGTCTCGGCCGGCTCGCGAGCCGCACCCTCATGGCGTATGGGGATGCCTCCGACCGGGTGATCATCAACGACGCTCTCGAACAGGTGGAGGCCAGTCACTTGGCCGACCGGCTCATCACCCAGCTCTCCGGCGGCGAACGCCAGCGGGTGCTGGTGGCCCGGGCCATCGCCCAGCGGGCCAGTCACCTGCTGCTGGACGAACCGACCAACCATCTCGACCTGCACCACCAGTTCTCTCTGCTGGGGTTGGTCACGGAACTCGGTTGCGCGGTCGTGATGGTGTTGCACGATCTGAACCTGGCGGCCCGGTTCTGTACCCGGCTGCTCGTGATCAATGACGGGAAGGTCGTTGCCAGTGGCACCCCGGAAGAGGTCCTGACCCCCGAGATCCTGGAACCCATCTATCACCTGCGGGTGCACCGTCTCGCGCACGAGAACCTTCCCCACCTGATCTTCAGCCCTGAAACCGAACCGAAGGAGAACGAATGACCCCGGAGGAACTGCTCGCCGCCTGGCACATCCAGCAGACCGCTTTCATAGAGTTCCGCGACCAGCGCGTCAAGGCGATGCTGGAGATGCTGGCGGCAGCCCACCCCGAGGGCCGGCCCCTGCGGGTCCTGGACCTGGGATGCGGTCCCGGTTCCCTCTGCGACGCCGTGGCCGATCGCTTCCCCGACGCCGAGGTGGTTGGCGTCGACCGCGACCCGATCCTGCTGCGCCTGGGGCGGGAGACCAACCGGCACGGCGAACGGATGAGACTTCTCGATCTCGACCTCACCGCTCCGGGCTGGGTCCACGAGGTGGGCCGGGAACGTTTCGACGCTGTGGTCAGCGCAACGGCTCTGCACTGGCTCAACCCAGACAAGCTGGCGGGGTTGTACGTGGCCCTGCCACAGGTGCTGAACCCGGGAGCGGTGTTCCTGAATGCTGATCACCTCTACTTCGACGGGGCCACAGAGCCTTTCCTGAAAGGGGTCGCGGAGGAACAGCGGGAAAAGTTCCGCCTGGCGGCCATCGACTCCGGGGCCATGACCTGGGAGGCCTGGTGGGAGGCGGCTCGTTCCGTGCCGGGCTGGGAGGCCGAGGCGAAGGAATGGGAGGAACGCTGGTCCGACAAGTCCCCGACCGTGAAGGTCAGCCTGGAGTTCCACCTGAGCGCACTCCGGGCCGCGGGGTTCGTCGAGACCACCCACATCTTCCGCTGGTTCGACGACGTGGTGGTGTTCGCTCGGCTGCCCTGAGGGGCACCGGAAGTGCTACTTCCTGGAGGGCATTTACCCCCTGAAAACGGGTCGAAAATGGCTGGACACCCCGTCGCGACAATGTGCTATGGTCGGACCAACCAAGGGCCCGCCCGGGCCCAGAAAACTGGACGATGGAGTTCCCGACATGTCATCCCTCCTAGAGTTCACACCAGGGCCCAATCCGCTCGGGGCACAATGGCTCTCGGCTCTGGTGGCCTTCATTCCCATCGTGTGCATGCTCGTCACCCTCGGAGCGCTGCGCTGGAAGGCACACATCGCAGGGGCCGTGTCCTGGGCTTTGGCCTTCGTCGTGGCCATCCTGGCGTTCAATATGCCCGTCACGATGGCCGTTTCATCGAGCCTCCAGGGATTCGTATACGGCCTTTTCCCGATCGTGTGGATCCTGCTGATGGCCATCTGGATGTACCAGGTGACCGTGATCTCGGGCCGGTTCGAGGACCTGCGCAACACCTTCTTCCTGATCAGCGACGACCCGCGCGTGCTCGGCCTGCTGATCGCCTTCTGCTTCGGCGGCCTTCTCGAGGCCCTAGCCGGCTTCGGTGCCCCGGTCGCCATCGCGGCCGCCATGCTCGTGGCGGTTGGTTTCTCACCGATTCGTGCGGCACTCATCGCCCTGCTTGCCAACACCGTTCCCGTGGCCTTCGGCGCGGTTGGGTTGCCCGTCATCCAGGCTGCAGCGGTGGGCGGATTTGAGAACGTGCTCTCCATCTCCCCGACCACGGGGCGGCTGACCGCCATTCTGTGCCTCGTGGTGCCCTTCCTGCTCCTCGCGGTCATGGACGGCAAGAAGGGCGTCAAGGAGTGCTGGCCCTTCGGCCTGGTGGTCGGCGTGACCTTCGGCATCGTCAAGTGGATCGTCTCCGCCACCCCGCTGTTCAACCTGACCGAGCTCATCGCCGCGGTGGTCAGCGTCGCGGTGGCCATCGCCTTCACCAGGGTCTGGAAGCCCAAGGGAGACGCCGAGATCGTGGCCCGCATCGGCCGCCCGGTCGATCCCGAACTCGAGACCGCGACCACCAAGACGGAGGCCGCCGACACATCCAATCTCACCGGTAGCAAGATCTTCATGGCCCTCGTCCCCTATTTGCTGGTCATAGTGGTCTTCGGAGTAGCGGCCATTGACGCTGTCAAGAACTTCCTGAAGCTGGGAGACGTCAAATTCGCCTGGCCCGGGTTGTCGGAGATGATGGACACGGCAGGGAAAGCGTCTTCACACCAGAACTACACCTTCCAGTGGGCCTCCACCCCGGGCATCCTGCTGGCCCTCGTGGCCATCCTGACCGCTCTCATCTACAAGGTATCCATGAAGGATGCCTTCAAGGAGCTGTGGGTCAATGTGGTGAAGATGAAATTCGCCATGCTCACCATCGGAGCGGTCGTGGCCTTGGCCTATGTCATGGGCGACTCCGGCCAGACTTTCGCCCTAGGAAAGTTCATCTCCGGAGCCGGCGTCATCTACCCATTCCTGGCCCCGGTGCTCGGCTGGATCGGCACTTACGTGACCGGTTCGGACACCTCCGCCAACATTCTCTTCTCCGGGCTCCAGTCGAGCGTCGGCCAGGAAATCGGCGGCGGGACCGCAACGCTCACCGTGGAGAGCATGCGGCAGCTGCTGGTCGGTTCCAATGCCGCCGGCGGTGTCGTGGGCAAGATGATCTCGCCCCAGTCCTTGGCCATCGCCTCGAGCGCCATTGGCCTGGCGGGAAGCGAATCGGCCATCCTACGCCGGATCATCGCTTGGAGCTTTGTCCTGCTGTTCCTGCTCTGCCTGCTCGCAGGCCTGATGTCCACCCCGGTGCTGAGCTGGCTGATTTCACCAATGCTGGGCTGAGCTCCGACAATTGAATCGTGGTTGGCCGACCCGGTGGCAGGGTCGGCCAACCACAGGAATGCCTCATCTGTTTGAAGGAGAGAGATATGGCACCCGGAACGGGTAAGACGGTGGCGTTGTTCGCCACCTGCATAAACGACACCATGTTTCCAGGCACCCCCATCGCGGTGGTCAAGGTGCTGGAACGACTGGGCTGCAAGGTGGTGTTCCCCAAGGAGCAGACCTGCTGCGGCCAGATGCTGACCAACACCGGATACTTCAAGGAGGCCGTGCCGACCGTCAAGAGCTACGTGCGGGCCTTCGAGGACTACGACTACGTCGTCGGCCCCTCCGGGTCTTGCATCGGCGCGGTACGGCACCAGCACCCGATGCTGGCCGAACACGTCGGGGACAAGAGCCTCAAGGCGGCTTCCGAGGAACTGGTGAAACGCACCTACGATTTCACCGAGTTCCTCGTCGACGTGCTGGGGCTGACGGATGTCGGGGCCTACTTCCCGCATCGCGTCACCTACCACCCCACCTGCCACTCCGTGCGTGTCGCTCACGTGGGTGACCGGCCCTACAAGCTGCTGAAGGCCGTGCGGGGCATCGACCTGGTGCCGTTGCCCGACTCCGACCAGTGCTGCGGTTTCGGTGGCACCTTCTGTGTCAAGAACTCCGACGTGTCCGTGGCGATGGGTGCCGACAAGGCACGCAACGTGATGTCGACCGGGGCCGAGTATCTCGTCACCGGCGACAACGCCTGCCTGATGCACATCGGCGGAATCATGCACCGCATGAACATGGGCGTGAAAACCATCCACCTGGCCGAGATCTTGGCCCACACCGAGGAGGCCGCAGCATGACCGCCACACGCGAACGCCTGACCCCGGCTCCCCCCACAGGCACCTACCTCGGGATGCCCGCCTTCCCCAAGGCGGCCAAGGGAGCCTTGCACAATCAGCAGCTTCGCCGGAACCTCAAGCACGCCACCACCGTGATCCGCAGCAAGCGGGCCATCCGCGCCTCCGAGGTGAGGAACTGGGAGGAGCTGAGGGTTGCTGGTGAACAGATCAAGAATCGTCTCGGGCGGCACCTGGATCAGTACCTCATCCAGGCCGAGAAGGCCATGACCGCCGCCGGGATAACCGTCCACTGGGCCCGGAACGCCGAGGAGGCCAACAAGATCGTGATCGACCTCGCCCGTTCCAAGGGCACCAACGAGGTCGTGAAGATCAAGTCGATGGCCACCCAGGAGATTGACCTCAACGAGGCCCTTGAGGACGCCGGGATCGCGGCGTGGGAGACCGACCTCGCCGAGCTCATCGTCCAGCTCGGTCACGACCGTCCCTCCCACATCCTCGTTCCCGCCATCCACCGGAACCGCTCGGAGGTCCGGGAGATCTTCAAGGAGGAGATGGGGCTGTGGGGTGCTCCCGCTCCCGACGGCATCAGCGACAACCCGCCGGAACTCGCCGGTGCGGCCCGCATCCACCTGCGTGAGAAGTTCCTGCGCGCCAAGGTGGCGGTCTCCGGTGGCAACTTCATCGTTGCGGAAACCGGTTCCCTCGTGATCGTCGAATCCGAGGGCAACGGGCGCATGTGCCTGACCCTGCCCGAGACCCTCATCTCCGTGGTCGGCATCGAGAAACTGGTGCCCACCTGGGAGGACCTCGAGGTCTTCCTGCGGTTGCTGCCCCGAAGCTCCACGGGGGAGCGGATGAACCCGTACACCTCCATCTGGACCGGCGTCACCCCCGGTGACGGACCCCAGGACCTGCACGTCGTCCTGCTGGACAACGGCCGCACGAAGGTGCTGTCCGACCCGGTCGGTCGCGAGGCGCTGCGCTGCATCCGCTGCTCCGCCTGCATGAACGTGTGTCCCGTCTACGAGCGGGTCGGCGGCCACACCTACGGCTCCGTCTACCCCGGGCCGATCGGCGCCATCCTGACCCCGCAGCTGCGAGGGGTCGCGTCGAAGGTCGACAAGTCACTGCCGTACGCCTCCAGTCTCTGCGGGGCCTGCAACGACGTGTGCCCCGTCAAGATCCCGATCTCGGACATCCTGGTGCACATGCGCAACAAGGTGGTGCAGAAGAAGACCGCGCACCGTCCCACCATCGAGTCCGTCATCTTCAAGTTGGTGGGTTGGGTCATGGCCCGCGGCCGCAACCTCGCGTTCGTGCAGTTCTTCTCCCGCCTGGCGGGTCGGATCTTCAAGAAACGCACCCATTTCGGTCCGATGCCGTTCCCGGCATCCGCCTGGAGCCGGTCCCGTGACCTGCCGGTGCCGCCGAAGGAATCATTCCGGAAGTGGTGGGCCAAGCGAGAGAAAGAGGAGGCCTCCAAGTGAGCAGCGCTCGCGACGACATCCTGGCCCGTGTCCGGGCCGCAACCGAGGACATCCAGGAGAAGGACCCCGCCAAGGACGTGCCCATCACGTGGGCCTACAACCAGCCAACCCCGCTGGATGACGTGCTTGACACCTTCGTGGAGAACATCCTCGACTACAAGGCCAAGATCGTGCGCACCCCGGCGACCGCGACCGGGGATGCGATCGTCGCCGCCCTGAAGGAACTCGGCGCGCAGACCGTGGTCGTGCCCGACGGGGCGCCCACGGCCTGGGTGAACGCGGTGACCGCGGGTGGTCTCGAGGTGATTCGCGACGAGAACCTCAGCCACCAGCAGTTGAACTCCATCGATGCGGTCCTCACGGGGTCGCGGGTGTCGATGGCCGAGACGGGCACCATCTGCCTGGATCACGCCGAGGACCAGGGGCGGCGCGCCCTGACCTTGGTGCCCGACCGCCACGTGTGCGTGGTCACCGCCGACAGCGTCGTCTCCGACGTGCCGGAGGCGGTGCACCGGCTCAAGGCATCGGTACAGGCCGGACGACCCATCACCTGGATCAGCGGTGGCTCCGCAACCAGTGACATCGAATTGTCTCGCGTGGAGGGCGTGCACGGCCCCCGGAAGCTGTTCGTGATCCTCGAAGAGGACTGACGACCAGGAACACGACCACCCGGTACCGGGCCCGGCGACGGGGCCGGTACCGGGTGGTCGCTCGTCCGGCGGATGCGCACCGCGCCGCCCGTCGCTAACCTTGTCCGTCGTGAACAGCGGAACCAGGGTAGTGGCCATCGGCAACTTCGACGGAGTGCATCTCGGGCATCAACGCGTGCTGCAGGCCGAGCGGGGCGATGGCGAACTCGCGGTCATAACCTTCTGGCCCCATCCGTTGTCGGTGCTGGCGCCGGAACACGCCCCACGCCTGTTGAGCGACCTGCCCACCCGGATCGACCTGCTCAAACAAGCAGGGGCCCGCGAGGTGAGGGTGGTGCGTTTCGACAAGAAGGTGGCGGCCATGAGCCCCGCCGAGTTCGTCGAGCGTTTCGTCGTACCGCTCGCCCCTCGGGTGGTCGTGGTGGGAGAGAACTTCCGCTTCGGGCATCGCGCATCGGGGGACGTCGGGACCCTCGGGGAACTGGCCGCGGGGCGTTTCGAAGTGCGGACACTCGAACTGTCGGCCGTCAATGCCCGGACCACGTGCTCCACCCTCATCCGAGAAGCCCTGGACCATGGTGACGTGCGGCTGGCTTCACAGCACCTGGGCCGCGACTTCAGGTTCAGCGGTGTCGTGGTGGTGGGGGATCAGCGGGGACGCGAACTCGGGTTCCCGACCGCGAATCTGGTCGTTCCCACGGAACTGGCCGTTCCCGCGGACGGGGTTTACGCAGGGTGGTTGACACCGGCCGGGGGGAAGCCGATGCCCGCAGCCATCTCCGTGGGGTCCAACCCGACCTTCGATGGGGCGGACCGGCGGGTCGAAAGCAACGTGCTGGACCGCAACGACCTGGAGCTGTACGGGGCCCAGATTGATGTCGACTTCGTGGAGAGGCTGCGCGGGCAGGTGCGTTTCGAGGGCGTCGAGGGCCTGATCGCCCAGATGAACCAGGACATCGAGAACTGCCGCCGCATCCTCACCCGGCGGAGTTGATTCCGGAACCGACGGGTTTGGTTTCCCGGTAGGACCGGTGGTAAGGTCCCACAGTTGCCGTCGATCGGCCACGGACCAACAAGAGCCCCAACCGCACCCGCCACCGGGGCGCCGTGCAGCGAACCGGAAGGAGTCCAGACATGGATGCTGCCGAGAAGACAAGGATCATCGAGGAGTACGCCACGAAGCCGGGCGACACCGGTTCGCCGGATGTGCAGATCGCTCTGCTGACCAAGCGAATCGCTCACCTGACTGAGCACCTCAAGGTCCACAAGGGGGATCACCACAGCCGTCGCGGCCTGATGCTGATGGTCGGCCAGCGCCGCCGTCTGCTCAACTACGTCGCCCGCCAGGACATCGAGCACTACCGCGAACTCATCGCGAGACTCGGCCTGCGTCGCTGACCGGCGTCGTCATTCGCACGATCTGAATCGGAGGACAGCCCCGTACACGCGGGGCTGTCCTCCGCGCCTGTCCGGAACCCAGCCGGTAGGATTGGCGCAAAACTCAATCACCACAACGTATTTCCTGCCTGCCAGGGGGTCTCACCTGGTCCTCGGTAGTGACCTTCGGGTAGTTGTAGCCCCGCGGGTCTCGATCGAAGACCGGTGGCACTGGCGGCGTGCCGCGCCCTGCGGGCAGCCAACCCACCGAAAGGAGCCAGCTTTGTCCATGGAAGGACCTGGTCTCGAATTCTCCGAAGCCGTCATCGACAACGGCAAGTACGGCCGACACACCATCCGTTTCGAATCCGGCATCCTCGCCCAGCAGGCGGACGGTTCGGCCGCGGTCTATCTCGACGGCGACACCATGCTGCTGGCCGCCACCACCGCGGCGAAGACTCCGCGGGACGCCATCGACTTCTTCCCGCTCACCGTTGACATCGAGGAGCGGATGTACGCCGCGGGACGCATCCCCGGTTCCTTCTTCCGCCGCGAGGGACGCCCCGGGGAGGGCGCCATTCTGGCCGCCCGACTGATCGACCGCCCGTTGCGCCCGGCCTTCGTGAAGGGGCTGCGCAACGAGGTGCAGGTGATCGTCGACGTCCTCTCCCTCAACCCGGCCCACTACTACGACGTGGTCGCGATCAACGCCGCATCCATGGCCACCACCCTGGCCGGGTTGCCGTTCTCCGGTCCCATCGGTGGGGTTCGCGTCGCCCTGATCGACGAGACCTGGGTGTGTTTCCCGACCGTCGAGCAGGTCACCAGGTCCTCGTTCCAGATGGTCGTCGCCGGGCGTGTCCTGCCCGACGGGGACGTCGCGATCATGATGGTCGAGGCCGGTGGCACCGAATCCACCTGGGAGAACGTGCGTTCTGGCAGGACCGCCCCCACCGAGGAGGTCGTCGGGCAGGGCCTGGAGGCCGCGAAACCCTTCATCAAGACCCTGTGTGACGCCCAGTCCGAGCTGAAGGCGAAGCTGCCCAAGGAAACCTTCGACTTCCCCGTCTTCCGCGACTACGAGGACGATGTCTACGCCGCCGTCGAGGAGCTGGCCACCGACCGGGTCTCCGAGGCGATGCGGATCCCGGGTAAACAGGACCGCGACGACGCCACCCACGCCATCCGACAGGACGTCACCGAGGCCCTCGCTGAGCGTTTCGAGGGGCGCGGCAACGAGATCGCGGCCGCCCTGAAGTCGCTGACCAAGAAGATCGTCCGTCACCGCACCCTGACCGAGGGTGTGCGCATCGACGGCCGGGGCACGCGCGACATCCGCACCCTGTCCGCCGAGGTCGCGGTGATCCCGCGCGTCCACGGTTCGGCGCTGTTCCAGCGTGGTGAGACCCAGATCCTGGGGGTCTCCACCCTGAACATGCTGGACATGGAGCAGAAGATCGACACCCTCTCCCCGGAGTCGACCAAGCGGTACATGCACAACTACAACTTCCCGCCGTTCTCCACCGGTGAGACTGGGCGCGTCGGTTCCCCGAAACGCCGCGAGATCGGCCACGGGGCGCTTGCGGAACGCGCCATCGTTCCGGTGCTGCCCACCCGGGAGGAGTTCCCCTACGCGATCCGCCAGGTCTCCGAGGCCATCGGTTCGAATGGTTCCACCTCGATGGGGTCGGTGTGCGCATCCACCCTGGCCCTGCTGAACGCGGGCGTGCCGCTGAAGGCTCCCGTCGCGGGCATCGCCATGGGGTTGATGAGCGAGGAGATCGACGGTGAGACCCGCTACGTGGCGCTCACCGACATCCTGGGGGCCGAGGACGCCCTCGGTGACATGGACTTCAAGGTGGCCGGCACCCGTGATTTCGTCACGGCCCTCCAACTCGACACCAAGCTGAACGGCATCCCCGCCGTGGAGTTGCAGAAGGCGCTGCTGCAAGCCCGCGAGGCCCGGCACACCCTGCTCGAGGTGATGGGCGAGGCCATCGATGTCCCCGACGAGATGAGCCCGTACGCTCCCCGGATCGTCACGCTGCGCATCCCCGTCGACAAGATCGGTGAGGTCATCGGCCCCAAGGGCAAGGTCATCAACCAGATCCAGGACGACACCGGCGCCAACATCACCATCGAGGACGACGGCACCATCTACGTGGGAGCCGAGACCGGGGAAGCCTCGGAGGCCGCGGTTTCCGCCATCAACGCCATCGCCAACCCGCACATGCCGGAGAAGGGCGAACGTTTCATCGGCACCGTCGTGAAGATCACCACCTTCGGTGCCTTCGTCTCCCTGCTGCCCGGCAAGGACGGCCTGCTGCACATCAGCAAGCTGCGGGCGCTGGCCGGCGGCAAACGCGTCGAGGACGTCGAGGACGTGGTCTCCGTGGGGCAGAAGCTCCAGGTGGAGATCTCCGAGATCGACGACCGCGGAAAGCTGAGCCTGATCCCCGTGCTCGAGGAGGAGGCCGAGGCCGACGAGGCCTGAGCCGCGAAACCGGTAAGGGGCCGATCCGTTCTGCGGGTCGGCCCCTTCGGGTTTCACCGGTTGGGTAGAACAGATGGACAAAGACGAAAAGGAGTTGAGGATGAGCACTCTTGGGGTTGGTATCTTCGGTATCGGCGGGAAGATGGGCAGCGAGGTGCGCCGTGCGGTGACGGCCGCCGAGGACATGGAGGTCACCGGGGGAGTCGATCTCGGTGAACCACGGGAGCGGATCGGGGACGCGGCCGTGGCGGTGGACTTCACCCATCCCGACGCGGTGATGGACAACATCGAATGGTGCGTTCCGCGGGGAATCAACATGGTGATCGGCACCACCGGGTTCAACGAGGAAAGACTCGCGCGGGTCCGGGAGTTGTGCGCGGCCAACCCGGGGGTGGGGGTGCTGATCGCCTCGAACTTTTCCATCGGAGCGGTTCTCATGATGCAGTTCGCCGCGAAGGCGGCTCCGTTCTATCCGAGCGCCGAGATCGTCGAACTGCACCACCCGAACAAGGCGGACGCCCCGTCGGGAACCTCCGCGACCACTGCTGGGAAGATCGCGGCCGCCCGGGCCGCCGCAGGCATGGGGCCGGTCCCGGACGCTACGGTGCACGACGCCGGGGCCCGCGGTGCCGTCGTCGACGGCATCCACATCCACGGGGTGCGGCTGCAGGGGCTCGTCGCCCACCAGGAGGTGCTGCTCGGCACCCACGGTGAGACGCTCACCATCCGGCACGACAGCTTCGACCGCGCAAGTTTCATGCCGGGAGTGCTGGCCGGGGTGCGGTGGGTGATCGATCACCCGGGTCTGACCGAGGGAATCGAAACGATCATCGGCCTCTGAGAGGGGCCCGTGGATCAGCCGGCGTCCGTGGCGGGGCCCTGATCCGTGATCCGGGTCATCAACCTGACCTGCTTGACGGTCTCCGCCCCGTCCTCGGTCCCGAGGCTTCGGTGGGCGCCATCCGCTGCCCAGCCGCACTCGATCAGGAAACCACGCAGGGCGTCGTCGTCGCTGCGGATCCACCAGGTGGCGGTCTCGTAGCCGTCTGCGCGCAGCGTGTCCACCGCGGCGTTCACCAGGCGCGAGGCGTGGTCGTCGAGCACGTCCGCATCGGTGACGAACTCGGCGACCATGCCGTCGGTCACCTCGGCATCCGGGTCGTTGCTCGGCCCGGTCACCACGAAACCCACCACCCGTCCCCGGGAGAGGGCCACCAGCACCCGGCAGTGGGCGAGCGGGGGTTTGACGATGGCCTCGTGCCAGGTGCGCACCGCCTGATCCGCGGGAATGGCCGCGAGCGCCGCCGCCATGCCGGGTTGCCGGGACCAGGACTTCCGCTGGAGCCTGGCGATGTCCACCGCCTCGACGGGCATGGCGAGACGCACGGAGTCGGGAATGGGCATGTCTGTCAGTGTAGTGATGGCGGCTGTTTGCACTAGCCTTTTGCGGGTGAGTGAACTGCGTACGCCTCCGCCCCTGCAACCCGGAACCCTTCGTGTCACACCTTTGGGGGGACTTGGCGATGTGGGCCGGAACAGCGCATCCTTCGAGATCGATGGCGAAATGGTCCTGGTCGATTGCGGTGTGCTCTTTCCCGAGGACCGCCACCCCGGCGTCGACCTCATCCTGCCCGCCCTGGACCTGCTCTCGGATCGTCTCGGCGACATCCGCGCCTTGGTGCTCACCCACGGCCACGAGGACCACATAGGTGCCGTGCCTTATCTGCTCAAGCAACGGGCCGACATTCCCGTTTACGGTTCCAAGCTGACCCTCGCCCTGGTGGCTAGCAAACTGAAGGAGCACCGCATCCGCGGTTACCGGTTGATAGAGGTGAAGGAGGGCGAACAGCACCGGGTGGGGAATTTCGAGCTCGAGTTCTTCGCGGTCAACCACTCCATTCCCGACGGCTTGGCGGTTGCCCTGCGCACCTCGGCGGGCACGGTCCTGCACACCGGGGATTTCAAGATGGACCAGCTTCCCCTCGACGGGCGCATCACCGACCTGCGTGGTTTCGCGCGTCTCGCGGACGAGGGGGTGGACCTGTTCATGCCCGACTCCACCAACGCGGAGACCCCGGGATTCACACCCTTGGAGAAGGACATCGAACCCTCCATCGCCCGCGTGTTCGACCAGGCGGACAGGAAACTTATCGTCGCGTGTTTCGCCTCCCACGTGCACCGCGTGCAGCAGGTGCTCAACCTGGCCGTCAAGCACGGCCGCAAGGTGGCCTATGTCGGACGTTCCATGGTGCGCAACATGGCCACCGCCCGGGACCTCGGATACCTGCACGTCCCGGCGAACGTCCTGATCGAGATGAAGGACATCGATAAATACCGCGACGACGAGGTGGTGATCATCTCCACCGGTTCCCAGGGCGAACCGCTCGCCGCGCTGAGCCGGATCGCGAACCGGGAACACCCCGTCATCGAACTGGGCCCCGGTGACATCGTCCTGCTGGCGAGTTCCCTGATCCCCGGGAACGAGAACTCCGTCTACCGGGTCATCAACGGGTTGACGAAACTTGGGGCGCAGGTGGTGCACAAGGGCAACGCCTTCGTCCACGTCTCCGGTCACGCCTCGGCCGGTGAACTGCTGTACTGCTACAACATCCTGAAACCGCGCAACGTCATGCCGGTGCACGGCGAGATCCGGCACCTGATCGCCAACGCGAAACTCGCGATCTCCACCGGGGTCCCGGCGGAGAACGCCGTGGTGTGCGAGGACGGTGACGTGGTTGACCTGGTGGACGGCCGGGCCCGCAAGGTCGGGCGCGTCGACGCCTCCTACATCTTCGTGGACGGCTCGATCGTGGGTGACATCACCGAATCGATCAGCGACCGGCTCATCCTCGGTGAGGAGGGATTCATCTCCGTGGTGGCAGTGGTCAACCTCCACACCAGGTCCGTCATCGGCGCCCTGGACATCAACGCGAGGGGTTTCGCGGAGGACCCGTCGGTCTTCGATGCGGTCCGGGAGCAGATCCTAGCCGACCTTCAGCAGGCCCTGGACGACGGCGTGGATGACGTTTACCGCCTGCAGCAGGTGATCCGTCGCACCATTGGAGCCTGGGTGTCGAGGAGGCTGCGGCGTCGCCCAATGATCGTGCCCGTGGTGGTCGCCACCTGAGGGTAGGGAATGCGCTCCGGGAAACACGGGTTGAGGATTGGTGGCGTATCGGGTTATCATCTACCGGTTGCCCGCTTCGGCGGGCGAACCCAATGATCGAACCAGGCGTTGCTTTGGCGCGTCTGGCCCAAGCAACAAGGAGATTCCAGTGGCTGCTGTCTGTGATATCTGCGCCAAGGGACCCGGCTTCGGTCACAACGTGCCTTGGTCGAAGAAGAAGACCAACCGTCGCTGGAGCCCGAACATCCAGCGTGTTCGCGCGACCGTCAACGGTGCCCCCAAGCGCCTCAACGTGTGCACCTCCTGCCTCAAGGCAGGCAAGGTCACCCGCTGAACGAGGGGTCCGGGCAACGGCTCGCGGCTGGGGCCGCGAGCCGTTTTTCGTCGGTTCCCCTCGGTAGGCTCGCCCCATGAGCCGATTCCGGACCCCGATCCATCGCGAGTTGAATCGCGGATTGCGTGACATCGTAGGCGCGGATTCCGCCTCGGAGCTGGCCAGGCTCGGACTGTTCACCCTGGGTGATCTTCTGAGACACGTGCCGCGCCGGTATCTCTCAGGCACCGAGATGAGCGACTTCCGGACCCTGCGTCCCGGTGAGGATGTCGCGGTTGTCGCCAGAGTGGTGGCCACCAGGATCGTGGACGGTCGCACCACCCGGGTGGCGACCGTGCTGACCGACGGCCACGGGGAGCTGCAAGCGGCCTTCTTCGTTCCCGACAAACGCCCGAACTACGCGAAGTACTGGGCCGGTCAGCTCGTCCCGGGCGCCCGCGGCATTTTCGTCGGCAAGGTGGGGGAGTTCAGGGGGCAGCTTCAGCTCACCCATCCCGACTACGTCATCATCGACGAGTTCGGCGCAATCACGGGCCGCAAGGCCACCGCGAAGGCCACGATGGTCAAGGTGATCCAGCGGGCCCGGCTGGTGGGTCTCTACCCGGCCACCGCGAAGATGGTCACCTGGAAGATCGCAGACGCGATAGCGCTCGCTCTGCCCCATGTGTTGCCGCTGGGAGACACGCTGCCCGGCTGGGTGGTGGAACGTGCAGGGGTGATCGGCCTCCCGGACGCCCTGCGTGAGGTTCACGAACCCGTCAACGTGTTCGATGCGAAACGCGGAATCGCCCGGTTGAAGTTCGACGAGGCATTCGGGATGCAACTGGCCATGGCCGCGCGCAGGGCCGCTCTGGCCGGGCGCACCACCACGCCCAGGCCCCGCCGCGACGATGGGATCCTCTCCGCCTTCGACGCCTCCCTGCCGTACCGGTTGACCGCCGGTCAGGAAGAAGTGGGGGAGACCCTTTTCGAGGAGCTGGCCAGTGAACGCCCGATGCATCGCCTGCTGCAGGGGGAGGTCGGTTCGGGAAAGACCCTCGTGGCCCTGCGCGCCATGCTCGCGGTCGTCGATGCGGGAGGCCAGGCGGCGCTGCTGGCCCCCACCGAGGTGCTGGCCAAGCAGCATCACGCATCCATCACCTCGCTGCTCGGTGGGCTCGGGGTGGCCGGAACCCTGGAGGCCCACCCGCACGCCACGCAGGTGGCGCTGTTGACGGGAGGTCTCACCGCCGCCAACCGCCGCCGGGCGCGGGAGACCGTTGCGTCCGGGGAAGCGGGAATCGTCATCGGCACCCATGCGTTGTTGTCGGAGGACGTCGGATTCGCGGATCTTGGTTTCGTGGTGGTGGATGAGCAACACCGTTTCGGAGTGGAGCAGCGAGCTGCGCTGGCGGCGAAGTCCGAGCACCAACCCCACACGCTGGTGATGACCGCCACCCCCATTCCCCGCTCGGTGGCCATGACGGTCTTCGGCGACCTGGAAACCATTGAGCTGCGGGACCGCCCCGCGGGACGCGCGGAGGTGAAGACCGTTTTCGTGGACACCGCCCGCAACCCGCACTGGGTGGACCGGGCCTGGGAACGCATCCGCGAGGAGGTGGCGCAGGGACGCCAGGCCTTCGTTGTCTGCCCCGCCATCTCCGGCAACAAAACGGAAGGGGACCTGGAGGCCGGGACCGGGTTGAGCGCGGTGACGGAGATCACCCCCATGCTCGCCGAGGGCCCGCTGAAGGGGCTGCGCGTCGGAATGGTCCATGGCAGGCAGGCCACCGCCGAGCGGGACCGGACCATGCGGGCATTCACCGCCGGGGAACTGGACGTGCTGGTGTCCACCACGGTCATCGAGGTAGGGGTGGACATCCCGAACGCCTCCGTGATGGTTGTTCTCGACGCCGACCGGTTCGGAATCGCCCAGCTCCACCAGCTCCGCGGAAGGATCGGGCGGGGCAGGCATCCCGGCCTGTGCCTGCTGCTCGCGGCCCCCGCCCCGGACACCCTAACCGCCGTCGACAGGCTCCAGGCTCTGGTGTCCTCCACCGACGGTTTCGAACTGGCGGAACGGGACCTGGAACTGCGGCGCGAGGGAGACGTCCTGGGGGCGGCACAGTCCGGGGCCTCGTCGCTGAAGCTGCTCCGGGTGCTGGGGGATCGAAAGGTCATCGAGCAGGCGAAGGAACTGGCCGGCGAGGTGCTTTCCGATTCCCGGGCCGCTGAGGATCCGCTGCTCGCCGACATGATCGACCAGGCAGAACAGGTCGCCGCCGGGGAATGGCTGGAAAAAGGATGACGCGCATCATCGCGGGACGCGCGAAGGGAACGCAGCTGACGGCGCCCCGCTGCGGAACCCGCCCCACCAGCGACAGGGTCCGGGAGGCGCTGTTCTCCACCCTCGTCACGTGGTTCGGTACCGTCGGGGAACCGGCGGAGAAACACCTGGTGGGGGTCGCGGTGCTGGATCTCTATGCAGGAACCGGAGCGGTCGCGCTGGAGGCCGCCAGCCGGGGAGCTTCCCGGGTGGTGGCCGTCGACTCCCACACCTCGAACCTGATCGCGGGCAACGCCCGCCGGGCCGGGCTGCGCATCGAGGCGCGGGGCGGAAGAGTTGAAGGGCGGATTCCCGCTGGACCCTGGGATCTCGTCTTCGTGGATCCGCCCTACGAGATGGACTCGGCGCTCCTCGACAGGACCCTGGCCCCGCTGTTTTCCCCCGGGAAGCTGAACCCGCAGGCCCTCGTGGTGGTTGAGCGCTCGAAACGGTGCCTCCCCCCGGTGTGGCCGGGTGGGCTCGACGACGACTGGCGCCGGGACTACGGTGAGACGAGCCTCTACTTCGCAGCCACGAAACCGGCAGGAGAATCATGACCAAGGTGCTGTGTCCCGGCTCCTTCGACCCCATCACCAACGGCCACCTGAACATCATCACCCGGGCCCGCGACCTGTTCGGGGAGGTGCTGGTGGCTGTTGGATGCAACAGCCTGAAGGCCGGTTACCTGTTCGGGGAACAGCGCATCGGCCTGGTGAGGGAAGCCACCGCCCACCTCGACGGGGTCACCGTGGAGGAGATGGACGGGTTGCTGGTCGATTTCGCCAGGGAACACGGCATAACCACCGTGGTCAAGGGCCTGAGATTCGGCGCCGATTTCGACTTCGAGCTTCAGCTGGCCAACATGAACCATTCGCTGACGGGCCTGGAGACGGTCCTGCTGCCAGCGGCGGCCCAGCACGTCACCCTCTCCAGCACCATCACCCGGGAGGTGATCAAACTCGGCGGCGACGTCTCACCCCACGTGCCGCCGTGCGTGGCCGAGGCCGCCGCCCGGCTGCGGGATGCGCGGTAGCCCCGCCCGGCCCTCGTTTTCAAGGGTTCAGGCGGTCCAGGTGGATCGCGTCATCGCACAACCGGGACACCAGCGCCGGATTGTGGGTGATCATGAGCAGCCCGATGCCCCTTTCCCGGGTCAGCCCCGTCAACTCGGTCCAGATCTGCGCCTGGGTCAGGGGATCCAGCATCGTCGTCATCTCGTCGGCGATCAGGTAGCGGAGTTCGGGGTGCAGCACCCGCGCTATGCAGAAACGCTGCAACTCACCCCCGCTGAGTTCGCTCGGGAAACGACCCAGCCAGGAGTCCTCGATGCCCAGCTGATGTTTGGTGTCCTCGTCAACGGGCCAGCATTCGGTCAGGATGCGACCCATCCGCCAGCGGGGATTGACGCTGACCTCGGGGTTCTGGTTGATGTACTGCACCCGGCAGGGCTGGTGGGCCTGCAACGGTTCCCCGTCCAGGGCGACGGTTCCCCGGAATCGGTTGATCCACCCGGCCATGATCTTGCCCAGGGTGCTCTTCCCGAACCCTGACGGTGCCACCAGCCCCAGCACCTGCCCGGGCTCGAGCCGGGCCGAGATGTCGTTCAGGATCGGCTGGCCGTGACGGTAGCCGAAGGTGATGTGTTCAGCTGTCAGCACGTGTCGGCTCCTCCCGGAAATCGGGGATTTCCGTGCAGAACTCGTTCTGCGGCAACGCCTTCCACAACGCCTTGACGTAGGGAGGCTGGTCGAAATCGTCGGGGTGGGTGAACTCGCGGGTCGGCATGCAGGCCACCAACCTTCCCCGGTTCAGGACGGCCACCCGGTCGGCTACCGCACTGATCAGGTCAACGTCGTGGGAGATGATGAGCACGCAACGTCCCTGATCCGCGAGCGACCTGAAATCCGCGAGCAGCTGTTCCGCGAGTTTCACGCTCAGCCCCGGCGTCGGCTCGTCGGCGATTATCAGCTCCGCTGGGCTGAGGATCGCGGTCGCCAGGAGGATCCGGCGGGCCATGCCTCCCGACAACTGGAAGGGATACTTCTCCAGATCGCGCGGCGACAGGTCGAGGCGTTCGGCGATGTGCGCCAGTTCCTCCTCGTCAGGGGTGGGTCCCGTCCGCAACTGGTGTTTGACCTTGAGCAGCGGGTCGAGGAAGCTGATCGACTGCGGGACGAGCGCGAAGCTCTTCCGCCTGAGTTCGAGAACACGTTTCCCGGCGACGGGTTCACCTTTGAAGAGGATCTCGCCGTGCTTGACGGCGTTCCTCGGCAGCAGGTCCATGATCGCGTGGGCCAGCAGGCTCTTTCCCGATCCGGAGGCCCCCACTATCCCGAGGATCTCGCCCGGCTCGGCGGTCAGGGTCAGGTCCTCCACCCCGTAGCCGATCCGGCGTCGGTAGAAGGTGTGGTACATCGCGAAACCGACGTACAGGTTGCGTACTTCGAGCAGCGACATCTGTGCCTACCTCTGGGAGGTCCGGGGATTGATCAGGGTCGACAGGGACTGGCCGCAACGGTCTATCAGCAGCACCAGGACCAGCAGGGTGAGTCCCGGGAACAGTGCCAGCCACCACTGGCCCGTGCTCAGGTAGCGCATGGACTCGGAGAGGATCACGCCGATGGCGGGCAGCTGCTGGGGGATTCCGAAACCGAGGAAGGTCAGTCCGGATTCGTGCAGGATGGCGTGCGGGAACATCAGCACGGTGGCGACGATCGTCTGGGGGAGGATGTAGGGCATGTAGTGGTTCACCGCTATGAACCACCTGCTCCTGCCCATCTGCCGGGACGCGATCACGTAGGCGCTGGTGTGCAGGTGGATGGTCTCGGCGCGGACGATCCGGCACAGGCTCACCCAGTGGGTCACGGCCACGCCGATCATCACGCCCGTGATCCCGCGTCCCGACAGGATCGCTATGAAGATCAGCAGGATCAGGTGCGGCATGCCCTGCATCAGATCCACCAGCCAGAGCACGAAACGATCGAACCAGCCCCCCAGGACCGCGGCCCCGATGCCCAGCAGCAGCGCGATCACGGAGCTCACCACGGAGGCGAACAACCCGATCCAGATGCTGATGGACAGGCCCTTCATCGTCCGGGCCAGCATGTCGCGCCCGAGCCAGTCGGTACCGAACAGACCACCGGCGCCCGGCGGCAGGTTGGTTCGCCCGAAGGCCGGTTGATATGCCGTCTCCGGGATCAGGGTTCCACCCAGGGCGGCGGCGGCGAGGACGACGAGGCTCACGGCGAACACCACCGTCGCCGACTTGCGGCCGTTCCAGCGTTCGGTCAGTTCCTCGGAACCGATCAGCAGGGCCGTCATGACCAGGTCTCCTTGATTCTGGGATCGATCAGCGGATACAGGAGGTTGGCGCACAGGTTCCCGAGGAACACGATCGCGGAACTGATGACGGTGATGCCGATCAGCAGAGGGAGATCCCCCTTGGTGCCGGCCGTGACCGTGACCGCCCCCAACCCGGCGTAGCTGAAAACGCTCTCGGCCAGCACGGAGCCGCCGATGATTTCGCTTATGGAACCGAACTGTAACGTCACGAAGGGCATCAGGGAGTTCCGCAGGCCGTGCCGCCAGACGAACTGCCACGAGTTCTCCCCGCGGCTGCGGGCGAACAGGGCGTAGTCGGAGTTCTGTTCCTCGATGAGCCTGGTCCGGGTCTGCATCGTGATGGTGGAGATCCCGACCAGGCTCAGGGTGGCGGCGGGCAGCACCAGATGGTTGAGACGCTCGGCGAGGGTTGCCTCGGCGAGGGTTTTGCCGATGGGGGCCGACAAACCGATCGGGGACCACTTCAACCACACGGCGAAGATCAGCAGCAGCACTATCCCGAACCAGAAGGTGGGGATGGCTGCGAATACGTAGCAGACGGTGCTGATGACCCGGTCGAGGAAACGCCCCTGGTTCTTTCCCGCGACTATCCCGAGGCCGGCCCCCAGCAACCCGGAGGCCAGCCAAGCGATGAACAACAACATGGACGAGTTGACCAGTGCGTCCCCGATCACCGCTGTCACGGGCCTCTCGAAAACCAGCGAGGTTCCCAGGTCGCCGTGCAGGAGGTTCCACCACCACAGACCGAACTGCACGATGGTGGGCTGGTCCAGCCCCCACTTGCTGGCCAGGGCGGCCCTCTGCTCGGGACTGGCGGTCAGTTCGCTGCCGAAGTAGGCGTCGACCGGGTTGAAACCGGAGACCTTCGCCAAGAAGAACGTGATGACGCTGACCGCGAAGATCAGGGAGGCCGCCTTGGCCAGCTGGGCCACCGCATAGCCCATCGGGGAGCTTTTCGTGAGGTCGCGTCGCGACTGCTCGGAACGGGTTGCGGCGGTCATTCAGGAGGCCTTGACGTCCCAGGTGTTCAGGTTGTTGATCACCTGGAGGAAGTGGTCATGGGGATGAACCCGCTGGGTTCCGATGTCCAGCCCGTTGCGCACGAAGTAGTTGTGGTGGATGTAGCCGACCACCAGGTAGGGGTTGTCCCCGAGGATGCTGCCGCCATTGGTGCCGTCCCACAGGGCTGCATGCCAGAACTTGTTCGCGCTTTCCTGATCGGTGGCGGCCAGGGCCGCGTCGAGGTTGGCCTGCACCTGCTCGTTCGAATAGCAGGCGATGTTCGACCAACCCTTCTTGCGGGCCAGCGTTCCGGAAAGCATGTTGTACTCGTGGTAGGGGTTGAGACGCCCACCGCCCAGCACCACGGCGTCCTTGCGGTTGCGGTCCTGCATCGAGGTGAAGTCCGTGCCGTGGAGTTCCACGTCGATTCCGATCTGCGTCATCTGGGCCTTGAAGGCCTCCGCGATGGCCTGACGGCCAGAGTCGTTGGGCGGGTACATCAGGGTGAAGCTCGCCTTGGTGCCGTTCTTCTCGCGGATTCCGCCCTCGCTCTTCGCCCAGCCCGCCTGGTCCAGCATCGCTTCGGCTCCGGCGACGTCACCGTCCTTCAGGCTCGCCGTTTCCTGTTTGATGCCCCACGGGAAGGCATCGAAGATATCGAAGGCCACCTCACCGTAACCCAGCAGGCAGTCCTTCACGATCTGCTCCCGGTTCAGGGCGGTTGCCATCGCCTTTCGGATCACCGGGTCGCTGGTGACCGCATTGCCGACGCTCTGCCCCTCCACCTCGTAGGCCCCGGGGGTCTCGCACGGCAGGGAGATCACCCGGTAGCCGAAGGTGGGCAGGCTGGTCAGCGAGAAACCGGGGACCTGCTGGGAGGAGAGTGCCGGGTAGACGCAGGCGAGGTCGACCTGCCCCGACTGGGCCGCCGCGAGTGCCGCGTCGGATTCCATCAGCAACAAGGTGGCCTTGGCGAACTTCGCCTTGGTTCCGTGGTAGTTGTCGTTGCGTTCCAGGATCAGCTGCTGACCCTGGGTGTAGTGGCCGAATTTCCACGGACCCGAGCCGACCGGATTGTCCCCGAAGCCGTCGGAGTAGGTGCTCTTCGGGACGATGCCCAGCGTCGCCGCCGTGTACAGCAGGGTGGAGGAGGGAGCGGTGAGCCGGAGCTCCACGGTGTCGGTTCCGGTCGCCACGGCGGTGTCGAACCCCGGCAGGCTGACCTTGGCGGCCTCCTTCGCCTGGTTGTAGGTGAAGGCGACGTCCTCGGCCGTCAGGGCGGTGCCATCGGTGAACTTGATGTCCGTGCGGATCTTGAAGGTCCACACCAGGCCGTCGGGGCTCACCTCGTAGCCGGTCGCCACGTCGTTGACGATCTGGTTCTTCTCATCCGCGGTCAAAAGAGGGCTGTTGAAGAGCAGCACCCCCGTCTCACCGAAGCCCTTGACCGGGTCGAATGGGGCCTTGACCGTGGACGGATCCATGGCGATCACGACTTCCTGGCGGTTCGTGAGCCGCTCGGGGAGCGGAACGCTCTCGGTTCCCGAGGGGCTGTTCTGCGACGAGCAGCCCGGCAGCGGGAAGAAGGCGGTCAGCGCGGCAGCTCCTGACATTCCGGCCAGAATGGCTCGGCGGGTCGGTTTCGGGGTGGTTGGTTTGGGCATCCCTGTCAATCCTCCGGTTCTTGGGCATGGCACAACTGGCACAGGACCCTGGCCCCGGAGCGGGGGGACCGTGCGCCCCAGCCCCTGAGTGGGGTGGGAGGCAAGGTCTCCTGGGCAGATTCCTCGGAAGGATCATAAACTTTTTACCAAGGACCACCAAACTGGAAACGAGAATTGGGACCACTCAACTTCGGTCTGATGGCCGGAGCTGGGGAGGGGTCAGGTCATCGTGAGGACCAGTTCGTCGTGGAGGAACTTGGCGCCGGTGACCTGGCGGCCGTGCAGCGAGTCCGGCATCGCGATCCGGCGATGTTCGTTCCGGTGCGTGAGCAGCAGGTCGTCGCCGTCCTGGTGGAGGTCGAGTTCGGCCCGATCCGCGTGGGGCAGGCTGATGTGGAGCCGCAGGCAGCCGTCGCTGCGGGTGACGCGCAGGTAGTCGCCCCGGTAGTTGACTGCCGCCGGGTCGTCGTCGCCGTACATCGCCCGGGCCAGGTCTCTGAGGGCCCCCAGCCCGGCGATTTCCCGTTCCTGGAGTAGGAGACGGTGAATCGGCAGATGCGCGAAGCTCTCCTCGATCCGTTGGATGCCCGCCGCCTGCGCCTCGGCCCACGGCTCGAAGTAGTCACCGAGAGCCGAGGCGGGGTAGATGCGGTTGAGCACCACGGCGTCGACGACGAAGCCGTACATCGTCAGCCAGGTGTGGGCGCGCCGGGTCTCGGCGATGACCACGTGCTCCGGGGTGGCGACCAACCTGAGGGTGGTGACCTTCCCGTCGTGGAGCAGCTCGCCCAGCCGCTTGAGCCGGTCCAGCAACCCGAGCACGTCGTCGAAGAGACGATCCTCGGGCATCGGGATCCGGGTCAACCGCTCGAACGGCTTGCCGAGGATCCGCACCAGCGCCCGCTTCGTCGGCAGCGCGGTGCGGAACAACTGGTCGAGACGTTCCGGGTATTTCAGCAGCGACAGGGTTTCGCCGGTCGGTGCGCAGTCCACCACCAGGATGTCGTAGCTTCCGGAGGAGGCGTGGTCGAGGACCCGCAGCAGGCTGAACAACTCGCCCAGCCCGGGCAACAGCAGCGCCTCCTGGGTGGCGAGCGTAACCTCACCCTCCCGGACCATGAGACGCGCCAGGTAGTCGCGCAGACCCGCCCACGCCCGGTCGTTCTCCACCAGGGTGTCGACCTCCAGGGCATCCAGGCCCGGGGCGACGCGGGTCGGTTCGCTGGTCAGCGACAGACTCAGCGCATCACCCAGCGAATGTGCCGGGTCGGTGCTCATCACCAGGACCCGGTTCCCCTGATCCGCCAGGTGCAGGGCCGTGGCGGCGGTGACGGTGGTCTTGCCGACCCCGCCCTTTCCGGTGTACAGGATGATCCGCATGTTCAGTCCTCGATGTTGATTCGTCTGGGTCCCGACGGACCGGTCGGTTCCTGAGCGGGCGCGGCCGGATCCTTGGACAGGCACTCGACGATCAGCGCCCGCCATTCGCGTTCGATGTTCCGGAGCCGTTTCCTGGGGGCGGGGGGGATCAGGCTCAGGGCTGCCTCGCGGAGATGACGACGGGCGTGCAGCAGATGACGAACGAATTCGCGGTTCATGACGGGACCTCCTGTGGGGTGGGGCGGAATCGGATGGTCAGGACGTCGTCGCGGAGTTTCGCGCCGGCTACGTCGTGGCCCAGCAGGGTGCTGGGCAAGGGGATGTTGCGCTGGAAGTTGCCGATGCGAACCGCGAGGTCGGTGGCGGTCAGTTTGAGGTCGATCTCCTCGGTGGTGGTTCCCGGCAGCGGGAGTTGGAGGTCGTAGCCGTCGTCGGCGTTGACATAGCGTTCGTGGGCCAGGGCCGGCATGACGTCGAAGGTGTGGGCGTTGATGGCGACCTCGGCCAGGCGGGCCACGTCGCTCTGGCTGACGAGATCCTTGCGGAACCGTGGCACCTCGGTGATCGGAAGATGAACGAATGACGAGCGGATCTCGGCCAGATGCTGCCGTTGATGCTCCACCCAGGTGCTGAAGAACGCACCCACCTCCCCGGTGGGGTACAGCCCGCTGACGAAGACGTGGTCGACGCTGTAGCCGAACAGGTTGAGGTAGAGGTAGCTGCGACGGGTCTCCTCGATCACCATCCGTTCCGGCAGGGTGACCAGGCGAACCGACGTGATGGAGGGATCCTTCAACAACGCCTGGATCTCCTGGAGACGCTGGAAGAGCCGTTCGATGTCGTTCATGGCGGCGGCGTTGGGCAGTTCGAGCCGCCACACCCCCCTTGCCACGGGGCGCAGCACCCTGACCGCGAGCTTCTGCACCGGGAAGATCCGTTCCATCCACCAGGTGAGCAGCTCCGGGAACTGGAGCAGAGACAGGGTCTCGCCGGTGGGGGCCATGTCCAGGATGATGCGGTCGTAGTCGCCGGTGTGGGCCAGCTGGTGGACCCGCAGCAGGAAGAACAGCGGGTCGAAGCCAGGGAGGTCCAGTACCTGGTCATCGTCGCTCCGGGCGATGAGGGTGGACAGGGCGGCGGTGATGTCGGCGAACTCCTCCTCGGCGACGCGCCCCGCATCCACCTCGGTGATCTCCAGGTTTGGGGCCACCTCGGTTGGTTCGGGAGCCGGGGGGAAGCCGAACAGGTCAGAGAGGTTGTGGGCGGCATCCATGCTCGCCAGGAGCGTGCGTTTTCCGCTCCCGGCCGAGGCGACGGCGTGGGCGGCCGCCAGCGATGTCTTGCCGACGCCTCCTTTCCCGGTCAGCAGGATCATTCGCTCCATGGCTACTCCTTCCGTTGAGGAATCATTCGAAAGTCGAACTAATTGACATGGTTCTGTCCGGTCGATGGTGGGGTTCAGTCGATGGGGATGCGTCGGGTGGCCCGAGGTCTGCGCTCCACCGGGTGTTCGGCCAACAGACCCGGGATGCGGTCGATGACCCGCAGCACCACCGCGGTCTCCTCTGGGGTCAGTTCCTCGAAGAGACGCCCGATCAGCGAGACGCTGTCCTTGATGCCCTGGGTGATAAGCCTGCTGCCTTTCTCGGTCAGGGAGATCAACACGATGCGCTTGTCGTCCGGGCTGTGCTGGCGTTCCACCAGGCCGCGCTGCTGCAGCCGGGAGACCACCCCCGTCGCAGTGTTGAGGGGGGCGTTCAAGTAGGCGGCGAGGTCGCCCATCCGCGAGGACCGCACGCGATGGAGGTGGAGCAGGGTCAGCACGTCATTCTTGGCCAGATCCCGGGCGAGGCCCTGCCAGGCGCCCGAGGGTAGGAAGGAACGGAATCGGTCCACATAGTCGAACAGCATGTCGTGCGGGTCCATGATTTCCCCCTCCCTGATGCTTCGGGCATCGAACTGTTTCCAAGGTTAGCAGGCGACTGGGTCACGGCCTTCGCCTGTCTTCCGTGGCTTACTCGCGCGTAGCATCGTGGACATCGCTCGGGTCTCGTCGAGATGTTTGGCGATTCTTTCCCGACTCGGTAAGATTGCTCTTCGGTCATGACGTGGTTGTGGTCGATCGGACGAAGGGAATGCATGCCATGAACTCCGTGCATCACCACCCGGACCGTCGTTCTCCCTACGTTTTCGACGTGCTGGAGTTGGGACGCCGTCCGGGAGCGATGAAGGAAATTCGGGTTGACGTCCCTGCCCCGGCCGATCTCGGCTACGACGTGATCTCAGTGCCACAGGGCTCCAGAGTCGATCTCGACCTCAAACTCGAGGCGGTCGTCGAAGGGGTGCTGGTCACGGGAACGGCTCGCGCGCAGGTGTGCGGCGAGTGCGCCCGATGCCTGAGTGCAATCGAGGATGAGAAATCCTTCGATCTGCAGGAACTCTACTTCTACCCCGGGAACGAGGTGGACGAGGACGAGAGCGTCGTCGTTGACGACGCCATCGACCTGGAGGAGGCTCTGCGCGACGCTGTGGTACTGGAGCTGCCGTTCACGCCCCTGTGTGATCCCGACTGCCTCGGCCTGTGCCAGGAATGCGGGTTCAACCTGAACGACGACCCGGATCACGGGCACGAAGCCAAGGTTGACCCGCGGTGGGAGAAACTCGTGGGGATTGATATCGGTGGCGAGAACTGAGACCAGAACAGGGAGCCGCTGGTCGGCGCAGCCCCGCTCGGGACTGCATCAACTGGCAGATTCAACAAGTCCGAGGAGAAGATCGTGGCCGTTCCGAAGCGCAAGATGTCGCGCAGCAACACCCGTTCGCGTCGTGCGCAGTGGAAGACTTCCGTCGTTCCCACCGTCACCTGCGTGAACCCGGCCTGCCGTGAACCGCACCTGTCCCACACCGCCTGCCCCTCCTGCGGTCAGTACGGTGCCAAGGGTGCCCGTCGTCAGGTCGTCGAGGCCTGAACAAGTTATCCGCCCTCCTCGACGAGCTGGGTGTCCAGGTGGACACCCAGCTGTTTGAGCTTGCCTTCACCCACCGCAGCTTCGCCTTCGAGCACGGACGAATCCCCAGCAACGAGAGGCTGGAGTTCTTGGGCGACGCGGTGTTGCAGATCGTGGTGACCGAGCACATCTTCAGGTCCTTCCCCGACCTGGCCGAGGGGCAGCTCGCCAAGCTGCGCGCATCGGTGGTCAGCTCCCACGCTCTGGCCGAGGTGGCCCGTGGACTTGACCTGGGAGAACTGATCCGGCTGGGACAGGGAGAGATAAACACCGGGGGAGCGGACAAGACCTCCATTCTGGCCGACACCATGGAAGCGGTGATCGGCGCCATTCACATGTCCTGCGGTGCTGACGCCGCTGCTTGTTTCGTGCACGCTCTCCTCGACGAACGAATCGCCTCCAGCGAACTGAAAGGGCACTACACCGACTACAAGACGGCCCTGCAGGAGTACTGCGCTCACAGCGGCCTGGAACCCCCCCGCTACGAGATCGTCGGCGAGGGACCCGATCATCAGCGTATCTTCACGGCCACCGCCATGGTGGGCGGAAAGGCCGTCGGGTCGGGGGTCGCCTCCAGCAAGAAACGCGCCGAGCAGCTGGCCGCCCACGAAGCCTGCCGGAGCCTGCTGCCAGATGCCTGAACTCCCGGAGGTCGAGGTGGTGCGCCGGGGCCTGGAGAACCACCTCAAAGGACGCGAGATCGAAGCGGTCACCGTCCTTCATCCCCGCCCCGTGCGTTCCCATCCCGCCGGCCCGGAGGGTTTCGTCTCCGATCTGGCGGGCCGGGGCGTTGACGCCGTCGCACGCCGGGGCAAGTACCTCTGGCTGGTCCTGGGCGATGACGCCATGATCGCCCACCTGGGGATGAGCGGACAATTCCGGGTGAACCGGCCCCAGGACCCCCAGCTGCGCAACACGCGGGTCCTGTTCGACCTCGACGACGGCACCCAGCTGCGTTTCGTCGACCAGCGCATGTTCGGTGGGCTCGAGTTCGTTCGGGGAGGCGGCGGGTGCCCGGTCCCGCACATCGCCCTCGACCCCTTCGACCCCGATTTCGATCCCGCAGCAGTGGCCTGTCGGATGCGGGCAAGACGCACCACGGTCAAGCGCGCCATCCTCGACCAAGGGCTCGTTTCCGGGATCGGGAACATCTACGCCGACGAATCCCTGTGGCGCGCGAAGCTGCACTTCGACCACCCCACGCAGCACCTCGCCCAGGCCCGCGCCGTCGCCCTGCTGGGGCACGCCCGCGATGTCATGTCGGAGGCCCTGGCCGCAGGCGGCACATCCTTCGATTCACTGTATGTCAATGTCAACGGCGAATCGGGGTATTTTGAACGTGGACTCGACGCCTACGGGCGCGAGGACCAACCATGCCGACGCTGCGCAACACCCGTGGTGCGCCGGCGATTCGCCAATCGAAGCAGCTTTCTGTGCCCGAGATGCCAGCGGCTGCCCAAGCCGTGAGGATGGTGCATGAACGCGATCGGTCGATTGCTCCGGAACAACAAGGACTCTCTGTGGCAGTTCATCCGGTTCGGTATCGTGGGTGGCCTCGGTGTTCTGGTGAACATGGGGGTGTTGATCGCGTGCCGGAAGCTTTTCCCGCTGCTCTGGGCCAGCGCGGGCGTTCCCGAGGGGGAGGGCGTGTGGTTCGCCATTCCGGGCACCGAGTACAACATCCGCTGGTACCACGTCATGTCCACCGTCGCGTTCCTGCTGGCTAACCTGTTCAACTTCCAGCTGAACCGCTGGTGGACCTTCAAGTCCCACAAACTGGCCGGATGGTTCCGGGAGTACTGGCCCTTCCTGATCGTAGGGCTGGTCGCGCTGGCCGTGGGCCAGGTGATCATCACGGCCCTGATGCACCCCCACTCCCCGGTTGCGCTGCCCGCCACCGTCTTCGACGGCTCCTCCGGTCTTCGGAGCCGCCAGTACTGGGCCAACCTGATCTCCATCATCTGCACCATCCCGGTCAACTTCTTGGTGAACAAGTTCTGGACCTTCCGGGCCGCCCGTCAGCCCTCCGGGAAACAGGGGGGACAGTCTGCATGTACCTCAAACAGCTGATCCTCAGAGGCTTCAAGTCCTTCGCCTCGGCCACCACCCTCAACTTCGAGCCCGGCATCACCTGCATCGTCGGCCCCAACGGCTCCGGGAAATCCAACGTCGTGGACGCGCTGAGCTGGGTCATGGGGGAGCAGGGCGCCAAGAGCCTGCGAGGCGGGAAGATGGAGGACGTCATCTTCGCGGGCACCCCGAAACGCGCCCCGCTGGGACGGGCCGAGGTGCAGCTGACCATCGACAACTCCGACGGTGCGTTGCCCATCGAGTACTCGGAGGTGACGATCACCCGCACCATGTTCCGAAGTGGCGGCTCCGAGTACGCCATCAACGGCATTCCCTCTCGCCTGCTGGATGTCACGGAGCTGCTCAGCGACTCCGGTATCGGGCGGGAGATGCACGTGATCGTCGGCCAGGGCCAACTCGACGCGATCCTCCAGGCCACCCCCGAGTCCCGCCGAGGATTCATCGAGGAAGCGGCCGGGGTGCTCAAACACCGCAAACGCAAGGAGAAGGCCATCCGCAAGCTGGAGGGCACCAGGGCGAACCTGGAACGACTCCAGGACCTCATCGGGGAGTTGCAACGCCAACTCAAACCTCTCGGACGCCAGGCCGAGGCGGCTCGCCGCGCCGCTGTCATCCAGGCGGAGCAGCGCGACGCGAAGGCCCGGCTGCTGGCCGACGATCTCCACGCCGCCCGGGAGGCACTGGCGGCCGATCTCGCCGACGAGGCCGCGGCCGCCGAGGCGAAGGAACGCGCTGAGGCCGAGACCCGGGCCGCAATGGCCGCGGAGGAGGCCGCGGAGGTGGAACTGAAGGAAGCCTCGCGGGATTTCGACCGCTGCCAGGAACACTGGTACGCGCTGGCTGCCCTGAAGGAGCGGGTCTCCTCGACGATCTCGGTGGCCGCCGAACGCATGAGACACGGCGACGCCCAGCCGGCCATCGACGTCTCCGGCCGGGATCCCGACTCCTTGGAGGCCGAAGCGCGCGAGATCAGGCGACGCGAGGCCGAACTGGCCGACGACATCGAACAGGCCCGGTCAGATCTCAATGACGCATCCGGTCAGCGAGGCGAGGCCGAGACCCGGCACACCGAGGCCGAACAGGCCTACGCGGCCGCGCTGCGCGCGGTGGCCGACCGCAGAGAGGGACTGGCCCGCCTCAAGGGGCAGGTGGCCTCGGTCCGATCCCGGCTGGAGGCCGGGCAGGGGGAGGAGGAACGCCTGGTCGCGCGGCGAGAGGAGACCCTCACCCGGGCCAGGGAGGCCGCCGACCAGTACCGGCAGGCCGAGAACACCCTTGCCGGGCTGGGAACCGACGAGTCAAGCCTGGACTTCGCGTGGGAGACCGCGAACGGCGCCGTGACGGAGCACGAGACCGAGGTGGCGCGGATCGTGGCGGAGGAGACCCGCCTCGCAAGGGAGAAAGCCGCCCTCACCGCGCGAGTGGAGGCGCTGCGGCTGGCCACCCAGCAGCGCGACGGCTCCACCGACCTGCTGGAACGGCCCGGCGTGCTGGGACGCCTGGGTGACCTCATCCAGGTGGCCCCCGGCTGGGAACAGGCCGTGGCCACAGGCCTCGGGGCGGCGGCTGAGGCGGTCGTCGCCACCAGACTCGACGACGCCATCTCGGCCATCGTGCACCTGGCCGGGGAGGACCTCGGACGAGCCCATGTGGTGGTCTCCGGTGCGGTGGCGGGGGAGGGGACCCCGCTTCTCGAACTCATCACCGCACCCCGGGAACTGAGGGGGGCGCTGTCTCGGTTGCTGGCCGGGATCGTGGCGGTGGAGGACCTGCCCGAGGCCAGGGATGTGATCAAGACAGATCCGTCGCTGACCGCCGTCACCCGGGCGGGGGACCGGGTCTCCGGCTGGCTGGTCGAGGGCGGATCGACCGCCAAACCCTCACTACTGGCCTTGAACGCGGACCTGACGGAGACCGAGGAACAGCTGAAGCGGATCACCGCCGAGGTGGACAGGCAGCGTTTCGCCCTGGATGCAGCACGAAACGCACTGCAGAAGGCTCGCGACAAGGAGGCAACGGCCCTGGCGGCCCTGCACGAGTCCGACGCGCAGTTCACGGCCATCTCGGATGCCCTCGGCGCCCACCGGCAGGCCCAGGCGGCCGCGACCCGCGAGGCCGAACGGTTGGCATCGGCCATCGAGACCGCCCGCCAGGGCCGGTCCGGGCACGAGACCCGGCTGGCCGAACTGGAGGTCCGGCTCGCCGCGGCCAGCGGGGAGGAGATCCTTGAACCCGACCCCACTAACCGAGACGAGCTGGCCGTGACCGCAAGGCTGGCCCGGCAGGCGGAAATGGAAGCCAGGCTGCTGCTGCGAACGGCCGAGGAACAGGCCCGTTCGCTGGCGGGCAGGGCCGACGGTCTGCTGCGGGCAGCGGCCGCGGAACGCCAGTCGCGCGCCAAGGCCCGCGCCCGGGCGGAACAGCTTCGCCGCGAGGCTGCGGTGGGCCGGGCGGTACACGACGCGGCCCAGCGGCTGTTCGGGATGGTCGATGCCACCATGGGGCGGGCCGCGGCCAGCAGGGACGCCGCGGAGGCCCGCAGACGAGCTGCCGAGACCGCGACAGTGGAGGCCAGGCAGGCCTCCCGGGCCGCCGGCCAACGCCTCGAAGAGCTCACGAGAGGTGCCCACCGGGACGAGCTGGCCCGGATCGAACGCCGGATGCGGATCGAGCAGCTGGAGGAGAAGAGCCTGACCGAGCTGGGTCTGGAAGGAGACCAACTCGTCGCCGAATACGGCCCGGACCAGCCGGTCCCGGTCATCACCCGGCCCGACGGTACCGCCCTCGGCCCCGAAGACGAGGCTCCCGAACCCGTTGTCTACGTGCGCGCGGAGCAGGAGAAACGCCTGCGCCGCGCCGAGCGGGGACTGGCGGCCCTGGGGCGGGTCAATCCGCTGGCGTTGGAGGAGTTTGAGGCTCTGAAAACCAGGCACGCCTTCCTGGCCGAGCAGCTAGCCGACCTGAAACAGACCCGCGCTGACCTGCTAGCGCTGATCGACGACGTTGACCGGAAGGTGCAGGAGGTCTTCGAAGCGGCCTATCGCGATGTCGAACGCACTTTCGGGGAGGTTTTCCAGCGGCTCTTCCCCGGGGGAGAGGGAAAGCTGCTGCTCACCGAACCCGGGAACTGGCTGGAAACCGGGGTGGACGTCGAGGCCCGGCCCGCGGGCAAAAAGGTCAAACGGCTCTCGCTGCTCTCGGGAGGGGAACGTTCGCTGGTGGCAGTGACCTTCCTGGTCAGCCTGTTCATCGCCCGCCCGAGCCCCTTCTACATCCTGGACGAGGTCGAGGCGGCCCTGGACGATGCCAACCTGGGCCGCCTGCTCGGAATCTACGAGGAACTGAGGCAGAACTCCCAGCTGCTGGTGATCACCCACCAGAAACGCACCATGGAGATCGCAGACAGCCTCTACGGCGTGACCATGCGCGGCGACGGCCTCTCCACCGTGGTCAGCCAGCGACTCCAGCAACCATGACCCGGAGCCGCGTCACGTCCGGTTCCGCCCGTTCCGTAGAGCAGGGATGAGACGGGCCGAGTTGAGGATGAAGGCGGTCTCGCTGCCCACGTGCACCAGCGCCGCCAGCACCGGGCCGAGCAACCCAAGGGCTGCCAACACCATGCCTAGGCAATCGATGACGACGGTCCCGGCGAAATTGAACAAAACGATCCGCCGGGCCCGCCGAGCCACGTGAATGGTGCGGGCGAGATCGTTCAGGTCGGAACTGATCAGCACCACGTCGGCGCTTTCCCGGGCGATCTCGGTTCCACTTCCCATTGCTATCCCGACGTCTGCCCTGGCAAGTGCCGGGGCGTCGTTGACACCATCACCAACCATCGCCAGCCGGTGTCCCTTTGAGCGCTCGGCGTCGATCACCGCCAGTTTCTCATCGGGAAGCAGGCCGGCCCGGAAGCTGTGCGGGCGATGGCCGCCAGCACCGCAAGGGGCGTTCCAGCCGCTATCCCACAGGCTCCCGCCACGACCACCACGGAGATGGTGGCGGTCAGATCGTGGGTCAGCAGAAAAGTGAGGGCTGCTCCGCCGATGGCCAGGTAGACCAGCCATGCCGCCAGCCGGTCGGCGAGGCGTTGCACCGGGGGCTCGGATTCCTGGGCCTTGCGCACGGCCTCGATGATGCGGCCGAAGGAGGATTCGGCTCCCACACTTTCGGCGCGGATCTCGACGGCCCCCGATTGGTTGATGGAACCTGAGTGGACCTCGCTCCCGGCATCTATCTCGATCGGCAGGGATTCGCCCGTTATCCGTGACTGGTCCACCGTGGACCTTCCGGTTACGACGGTTCCGTCGACCGGGATGCGACCCCCGGGAAGCACCACCACTAACTGTCCCGGTGTCACCTGATCCAGCGGAACCGTGGTCACGGTGTCACCATCGCGGACCTGTACGGAATCCGGGAGGAAGGACATCAGGTCTGTAAGGGCGTCCCGGCCGCGGTCCATCGACAGGTCCTCAAGGAGTTCGGCGGCCAGGACGAAGGTCGTGATCACCAGCGATGTGACCAACTCACCAATTGCAGCCGCCGCGACGATAGCTATGAGCATCGACAGCTCCATGCTCATTCTCAGGTTCCGGATGTCCTCCCAGGCCTCCGTGAGAATGGGCCAGCAGCCGATGCCGAGCCCCAGCCCCGCTACCCACGAACTGGTGAGACCCGACATCGTGAGCGCGGCGCAGAAGGCCACGACCAGGGTACGGAGCAGGTATGTCCGGTCGACGCGGGCCCACAGACTTCTTCCCGAGCCGGTGGTGAGGGGGGTCATTTCCTGTCTTAGCGTGGGGCGAGATGTTTCGGTCATGGCCGTAGGTTCCCCTCCTGGGTTTTCCCCTCGAACGCCGCCTCGGAGTCCTGCACCGTGTGATGGGGCGGGACGATCTCCACGACGTGCTCGGCCTGGAACACCGCGTGCATCACGAGTTCGCGGGCGTGCTCATCGATGAGGCTGTAATAGACGCGAGTACCCTCCTGACGGGGCTGCACCACCTTGCACCAGCGCAGCTTCGCCAAGTGCTGCGAGACCGTGGTGGGTGATTTTCCGATCAGCTCGGCGAGCTCGTTGACCGAGCGTTCCCCTGTGCGCAATGCCAGGACGATACGAATCCGTGTCTCGTCCGAGAACAGCGAGAACACCTCGGCTGCGAGCTGGATGTACTGGCTGTCTGCTTCGAGTCCTACATATTTCGTATCTTCATACATGCTTAGATAATAGGTAATTGAGGCCTGCCTGACAAGGGGTTCGAGACGCAGGGTCTGTAGATGTCTCGAACCATCGTGGCGTGCCCGGTGGGCGAAACCTTCTAGGATTGCCCCGTGGGAGATTTGATTTTCTGGTTGGTCGTCGCGATCGTCGGGGCCGGGCTGGTGGCGGCTACGCTCGTCATCAAGTACGGCAAAAAAGAGCTACCCCCCGCTGAGACGCGGGAGGCGATCGAGGCCCCCGAGGCGGAAGCCGTCGTGGAGGAGGAGCCGGCGGCCGGAGAGAAGCCGGTGGAGACCGGGGAACCAGCGGGCGAGACCGCTGAGCCCGAGCCTGCGAAACCCGAGCTGGACCAGCCCGAGGAGCCGCGCTCCCGGTTCGCCCGGCTGCGTCGCCGCCTGGCATCGAGCAACAATGTGCTGGCCCGGGCCCTCGGCGATCTGCTGAGCGTCGACAGGATCGATTCCGAGACCTGGGATGATTTCGAGGCCACACTGATCGCCTCCGACCTGGGGGTTGGGCCCACCACGGAACTCACCGAGGCGCTGCGCCGGGAACTGAGCATCGACGGGGTCTCCGATCCCGAACGCGCCCGCCAGGTGCTGCGCACCGAACTCCTGAAGCTGGTCGAGCCGGACCTCGACCGGAGCCTGAACCTGACCGCCGTTGAGGGCGACCCCGCCGTCGTGATGGTGGTCGGGGTGAACGGGACGGGCAAGACCACCACCGTGGGTAAATTGGCCCGGGTGCTCGTGGCCGAGGGCCGCTCTGTGATGCTGGGGGCGGCCGACACCTTCCGGGCCGCCGCCGCCGAACAGCTCGCGACCTGGGGGGAGCGGGTCGGCGTCGAGACGGTGAGTTCCGCCGAAGGCAGCGATCCTGCCTCGGTGGCCTTCGATGCGGTCGCCAAGGGTAAGGAAGAGGGAATCGACGTGGTTCTCGTGGACACCGCCGGGAGGCTGCACACCAAGGTCGGGCTGATGGACGAACTCGGCAAGGTGAAGCGCGTCATCGAGAAGAAAGCCCCCGTCAGCGAGGTCCTGTTGGTCCTCGACGCCACCACGGGCCAGAACGGCATGACGCAGGCCCGGATCTTCTCCGAAGTGGTGGACGTCACCGGAATCGTGCTCACCAAGTTGGACGGGTCTGCCAAGGGTGGCATAGTCATCCAGGTGCAGCGGGAACTCGGGGTCCCGGTCAAGCTCGTCGGTCTCGGAGAAGGCGTGGACGATCTGGCCCCCTTCGACCCCGAGGGTTTCGTTGCCGGAATCCTCGGGGAATGAGGGCGGGGAAGAATCTCAGGACGCCCCGGGGGTCATGAGCGTCGGATCAACGAGCCCCAGTTGAATGGCCCGCACCAGGATCTGGGTGCGGGACTTCAGCCCCATCTTGTCTCCGATGTGGGACAGGTATTGCTTCACGGACCCTTCAGAGATGAACATCTTGGCCGCTATCTGGGCATTGGTCATGCCTTGGCCCAGCCAGATCAGCAATTCCTTCTCGCGTGGGGCGAGCCCGGCGGCCGCCGCCTCGTCGGTCAGGATCTTGGGGTGGCCGGTCAGGAGATCGGCCACCAGCTCCCGGCGGACCCCCGGGGCGAGCGGCATTTCGCCGTCACGGGCCTGCTGGATGCCGGTCAGCAATGCGGGTCCGCCGCAGTCCTTCATCAGGTATCCGGAGGCGCCGGCGCGTAGCGCGGAGACGATGTATTCCTGGGTGCCAAAGGTGGTCAAGGCCACTATGCAGGCCCCGCGGTGCTTTCGGTTGATTTCGCGTATGGCGTCCACTCCCGACATATCCGGCATCTGCAGGTCCATGAGCACCACATCGGGTTTCAGTTCCTCGTAGGCCTCCACGGCCTCCCGGCCGTTGCGGGCCTCACCGACCACCTCGTGGTTGTCGTTTCGGGTCAGGAACATGCGGTAGGCCTCGCGAACCATGGGATCATCATCGGCGACGAGCACGCGACAGAGTTCGGTCATGGCGAAACCATAATCCAAACAGGCGGGATTTGCCTCATCATCCGTCGCGCCACGCGGAACGAAGCGTCTTCCTGGCACCGGGAGGACGGGAAATCTTCAACGCTGAACTAGGTCGAACGGTGGTCAGTGGAGGTTGGTCTACGGATGACCCGCCAAGAAACTGTTCTTACAGCGATGTGGTGTGTAAGATTTTCCGTGTTGCTTGGGGAAGGATGTTGGTGGTCGCGTGAAAAGTGGAGGAAAGCGATGAAGAAGATGCGCCTCGCAGCAGCCGCCCTCGTTCTGGGTTCCTGCATCACCCTTGGCGCGGTCCCCGCGAATGCCAACACCACCGAACCGGTCACCAATCAGGCCCCCATCTCCACCGTCCAAGGTAATGAAACCAATGGTGGCTTTGGATGCATCGCTAGGCTGTGGTTCGGATGGCGCGCTTGGTGCAATTACTGGTGATCCAAGGATCGCCTGGAGATCCAGGGCGTAGCAGGAGATGAAATGATGTGAGTGGGGGAACCGTGGACCTGAAGCCCGGTGGTCAGCGCCCGGCAGCTGTTTTGATAGGTGTCGGGCGCTGGGTCATTCTGGTCGCAGTGGGGTTCCAGCTGATCTCCAACATCTTGGAGATGCCCGTGACCGGGCGGGAGATGACGGTCATGGTTGTGCTGACTCACGCCATCATTGCGGTGGCCTGTTTCGTCTTGCTGTGGCGGCCATGGCTTGGATTGTGCATTGGTCTAGTCCTTTTGGTGCCTGCGCTGTTGGGCAATGACGTTGATGCCGATCTCGTGTTCCTCATACTGGCGTCTGCTACCTTCGCCTTTCAATACGGGGCTCGCGTGATTTTTGCTGCCCTTCCCGCGGCGGCAGGCTACGGCGTTCTGCGCAGCGTGAGCGTTGTAGGGGATCTTGACGGCTTGGCGGAGCTGGTTGTTCCTTGCGTCTACTTGGTGCTGTTCGGGAGTGTTCTGGGAACAGCATTCAGAGTGTTCGTGTCGCTTCTCGAGCACCGGGAGGTGCGGCTCGCCATACTGGCCGAGGACATCGCCGAGATTCGCAGCGGCGAGCGTCTGAGGCTGGCGGGCGAACTCCGGACCGTGGTGGGGGAGCGCCTGGAAGAGGCCTGGGAAGGCCAGAAGGCTCCGCGCCACACCTGCGACGCCTGGGTTCTCAGGGAAGCACTCGAAAGGGTGCAGACCATCTGCCTGGACGCGGTCACCCGCGTCCGGGCCTTGGTCGGGATGCTGCGGGAGGACCCCGTGGCCGAGGGCAGCGACGAGTCCCTGTCGATCATCGGACCGGTGCAGATACTGGCCAGCATGGCCGAGACCCTGCGCAGGCAAGGGTTTCGCGTGGAGCTTAGGGTTGACGACAGGCTAAACCACAGGAGCGTCGTCACCCAGCTGACCGTCACCCGGGTGGCGCAGCTGCTGCTGAACTCCGCCGAGGCCATGCGGCCCGACCCATTGCGGCTCAAGGTGGAGTGCCCGCCCGGGGAAACCCAGGTGATGGCGGAGATCGTCACCCCCAACGAACTCCGCAAAGAGGACATCTCCGCGTTCGAACGGATCCGGGAACGGGTGCAGGCCCTTGGGGGACGCTTCTCCAGGGCATTCACCGGAAAGGGCCAGCTGCTCGAGTTCCGCCTTCCGGAATCCAGAACCGGCGGCGTGGACGGCGCCGCCCCCGCCGAGGAGAAGAAATCGCTCGGACGAAGGATAGCCGATGTCGTACTGCCCCTGCTCGTCCTCGGAGCCCTGGCGTTCTGGACCTGCAGCACCCAGCGGCTGGAGTGGCCACTGGCCTGGGCGATCTTCGGCTACCTGAGCACTGCGGTCATGTACTGGTGGCCGATCCCCGGCGGGGCCATGGGTACCGTGGCCGTCGCGGGCATGCTGATCACCCCCGAGCAGACCCCCGTGGCGCTGTCCGCGGTGATCCTGATGGCGTGTTGGAAATTCACCCGGGGCCGGAACCCCTATTGGGCCCTCGGGGCCGGGTTGGTGGCCCTGATCGGACTGTGGGTGCTCAGCATAAGCAGGCTGACCGACAGCCCAGAACTCGTCGTCGGGGTCTCGATGCCATTCATCGGTCTGGTCTGCGCGGCCATCAGCTGGCAGTACGCGAAGATCCGGAACCGCCAGGACCAGCAGGCGGCCGCCCTGATGGAGGCCATCGAGGCCGCCCGGACGGAGGAACGCAACCTCCTGGCGCGCGAACTCCACGACGTGCTGGCGCACCACTTCTCCGTGGTCCTGCTGCAGTGCATGGCCTACGGTGACAGCGACGACGCGGAGGAGGTCCGGTTCGCCCTGGACCGGATAGCGGGTTCCTTGAAGGCCGCGGAGGGAGAACTCTTCCTCCTTACGGACGTCATGTCCGACGGGGAGAAGGGGGACCTGCCCGCTCTGGTGCGTCCCCTCACCGTGGCCGACCGGTTGCAGGGAACCCTCAAGAACGCGCACTTCCAGGCCGAGTTCAAGATCGACCCGTCATCCGACGGCCTGCCCCAGATCACACGGCGCACTCTTACCCGCGCCATGCAGGAGAGCGTCACCAACATCATCCGTTACGCGGAGCACGGGGGAAAATGCCTGGTGGAATTGAAAATGGAGGAAGCCGTCGTCAGGCTCCGCGTCTGCAACGAACTACCCGAGAACAAACGAGAGTCCAAGCTGTCGCTGGGCTACGGACTGGCCGGGATCCAGGAACGCATCAACCTTTCCGGGGGAAGGTTCACCGCCGGCCCGGAGGGCAACCAGTGGGTCGTGACCGTTGAACTGCCCAACCGGGGACGCGAGGCGGAGTCCCTCGGCGGCCCGAGCACCTACATACACTGACGCCTCCCCTGTATTCTTGGCAGGCACCGCCCCGGAATCCAAGGAGCCAAGGACTTGTTCGACACACTTCAGGACCGTTTAGCAGATCTGTTCAAGAGCCTCAGGTCCAAGGGGCGCCTCAGCCAGGCCGACATCGACGCCACCATGCGCGAGATCCGTATCGCCCTGCTCGAAGCGGACGTCAACCTCAATGTGGTCAAGCAGTTCGTCTCGGCGGTCAAGGAACGCTGCGCAGGAACCGAGATCAGCCGCGCCCTCAACCCCTCGCAGCAGATCATCAAGATCGTCAACGAGGAACTCATCAGCATCCTGGGTGGCCAGGTCCGCACCGTCAGGTTCGCCAAGAAGCCACCGACGGTGATCATGCTCGCCGGCCTGCAGGGCGCGGGCAAGACCACCCTCGCCGGGAAACTGGGCCGCTGGCTGAAGTCCGAGAAACACAGCCCCCTGCTGGTGGCCTGCGACCTGCAGCGGCCGAATGCGGTGAATCAGCTCCAGATCGTGGGGGAGCGGGCCGGGGTGCACGTATTCGCGCCGGAACCCGGCAACGGCGTCGGCGATCCGGTTCAGGTGGCCCGGAAGGCCTTGGAGCACGCGGAGCGCAGCCTCTACGATGTGGTGGTCATCGACACCGCGGGTCGCTTGGGCATCGACGAGGTGCTGATGCAGCAGGCCGCCGACATCAAGGCCACCACCCGCCCGGACGAGGTGCTGTTCGTCGTCGACGCCATGATCGGCCAGGACGCCGTCAACACCGCCAAGGCCTTCAACGAGGGCATCGGCTTCGACGGAGTGGTCCTCACAAAACTCGACGGCGACGCCCGGGGCGGTGCAGCCCTGTCCATCGCCCGGGTCATCGGCAAACCCATCATGTTCGCGTCGAACGGTGAGGGCTTGGCCGACTTCGACGTCTTCCATCCGGACCGGATGGCATCCCGCATCCTCGGCATGGGAGATGTGCTGACCCTGATCGAGCAGGCCGAGAAGAACTTCGACGCGGAATCCTCCCGCAAGGCGGCCGAGAAACTCAGCGCGGGCAAGGGAAGTTTCGGGCTGCAGGACTTCCTGGCCCAGATGCAGCAGCTGCGGAAACTGGGACCGCTGAGCAAGATTTTCGGAATGCTGCCCGGTGCCGGTCAGTTCAAGGACGCCATCAACTCCATCGACGAGAAGGAAGTGGACCGGATCGAGGCGATCATCTTCTCGATGACCCCGGCGGAACGCGATGACGTCGGCATCCTCAACGGCTCCCGCAGGGCGCGGATCGCCAAGGGCGCCGGGGTGCAGGTCTCGGACGTGAACAACCTCGTCAACCGGTTCGTCGAGGCCCGCAAGATGATGGAGCAGATGGCAGGGGGCAAGATGCCCGGAATGCCGGGCATGGGCGGAGGACGTGCGGCACGCAAGCAGCAGGGCAAGTCCCGGAAACGCGGGCGGAAGATTTCCGGTAACCCCGCCAAACGCAAACAGCAGGAGGCCGAACGCGCCCGCGGCATCAAACCCGGGGCCGCGCAGGCCATCCCCCAGACGGTGGACGACTTCCAGCTGCCCCCCGAGCTGCAGAAGATGTTTGACGAGCAGCAGCGGAAATAGCCCGTTCCCGGCCCGGATTCTCTATGCTTTCGCCCATGACTGCGGAGCCCATGCACATACACGGCACCTTCCTGCCCGACGAGGAACCCCGGGACTTCTGGGTGGCCGATGGCAGACTCACCGCCGAACCCGTCGCCGGGGCGAGAACCTTGGCCCGGGATGCCTACATCATCCCCGGACTGGTGGATGCCCACTGCCACATCGGACTGGGGGTGATGGGGGCCGTCAGCGTCGAGGAGGCACGTCGTCAGGCGCGCGCTGACCTGGCCGCCGGAACCATGCTGATCCGTGACGCGGGATCCCCCTCCGACACCCGCTGGGTGCAGCAGGACGAGACCCTGCCGAGACTGATCCGCGCGGGCAGGCACGTCGCCCGCACCCGTCGCTACATCCGCCATCTGGCCGTCGAGGTGGAACCCGAGACCCTCGTCGAGCAGATACGCCACGAGGCCCACGACGGTGACGGCTGGGTTAAGCTCATCGGTGACTGGATCGACCGCTCAACGGGCGATCTCGAACCCTCCTTCCCGGCCGCCCTGGCGGCCGAGGCGATCGCGGTCGCCCACGAGGAGGGCGCCCGGGTCACCGCCCACTGTTTCGGGGAACAATCCGTCGCCGAACTGGTGGCGGCCGGGATTGACTGCATCGAACACGGCACCGGCATGAGCGACGAGGTGATTCAGCAGATGGCGGACCGCGGCGTCGCCCTGGTGCCAACCATGATCAACCTGAACCGGTTTCCCCAGTACGCGGAACCGGGGCGCGACAAGTACCCGGTGTTCGCTGACCACATGATGGCCCTGTACGCGCGCCGCCGGGAAACCATCGGCAAGGCCATCGAGGCCGGGATCGAAGTCCACTCGGGCACCGACGCGGGCACCGTCGTGCCCCACGGGGAGATCCTCTCCGAGGTTGCGGAACTGGCTTCGCTCGGAGGTGGGGCGTTTGCCATCAAAGCGTCGAGCTGGGGCGCCAGGTCATGGCTCGGTGCGGACTCTCTCGCGGAAGGGGCCAGCGCGGACCTGATCGTCACCGACACCGATCCGCGCGCCGACACTGGGGCGCTGCGGGATCCGGTGGCCCGGGTTCTGCGCGGACGGGTGATTTCCTGCCCCTGATTTGATTGACTTGGTGCATGACGGAGCCCGAGCAGCCGAAGAACGAATCCCGTGAATCCGGGATCAACCCCTACGCTCCACCCTCCGGACCCTCCATCCGACCGGAGGCGCCGCCCCAGGCCGAGAAGGGCGGTTTCAAACGCGGGTTCGGCACTGGCGTGGGGGTTGGGCTGGGGCTGATGGCCGGGTTCGTGGTGCTCAGCATCGTGGGCGGGCTGTTCGCCCTCATCTCGCTGGGAATGCTGCTCAACTCCATCACCAAGGATGGGGCGAGCACCTCTCTCGAGAGGGTCTGGGGAACCGAAGGGGCCAGCGGCAACCTGAGGGCCATCCGGATCTCCGGCACCATCATGACCGACGCCGCCGACGGGGCGCTGCTCTCCTCCGGAACCTACGGTTACGAGGTGGCGGATCAACTGGACTCCCTGAAAACGGACCAGGTCGATGGGGTGGTGCTGCTGGTCAACACCCCTGGCGGCACCATCACCGGATCCAAGGCCATCGCCGACGCCATTACCCGCTATCGCGAGCGCACCGGGAAACCGGTGCTCGTGCACGTCGAGGGCTCTTCCACCTCGGGTGGCGTCTACTCCACCGCGACGGCGAACGAGATCATTGCCGATCACGGCTCCATGATCGGCTCCATCGGCGTGATCCTGGGCCCGCTCCCGCGCTACAAGGATGTCGTCGCGACGGGAAGCACCCTGCTGCAGCAGGGGATCACCACCACGGGAGGCATCAGTCAGGAGTACATCACCGCGGGCAGTGGAAAAGACCTGAACAACCCGTACCGGGATCTGACCGAGCAGGAACGCCAGCGGCTCCAGGCGATGGTCGATGACGACTACGAGATTTTCGTCGCCGAGGTGGCTGCGGGAAGGAAACTCGACCCGCAAAGCATCCGCAACGAACTCGGGGCCGGGATCTTCAGCGCCCGGCAGGCGGTTAACGTCGGACTCGCCGACGCCGTCATGGGGCGCGACGAGTTCTTCCGGCACGCCGCCACCGCGGCCGGCCTGGATCCGGACAAAACCGTTGTGGAGAAGGTTTCGGAACCCACGGGCCTGTCCTCGCTGTTCGGGGCGAAACGCGCCTGGGGGACCTCGCTGCCGTTGTCGGCGCTGGGGGAGAAGGCCGTGGCCTCCGCCGACCTGTGCAGCGTCACAGCCCCGATCGCCTACGCCGGAGACCTTTCCGGGGTCTGCGGGAACTCCTGAGGATCGGCTCAACCCCAACCCAGCTCGTGGAGCCGCTCCTCGTCGATGCCGTGGTAATGACCGATCTCGTGGACCAGGGTGATGGAGATCTCCTCGAACAGATCATCCTCGTCCTCACACATTCGCGACAGGGGACCGCGGAACAGCACAACCCGGTCCGGCAGCATCCCGAACCACGAGGAATCACGCTCAGTGAGGGCGGTTCCCTCGTAGACCCCGAGGGTCTCGGAACCGTCCTCCGGTTCGTCCTCCACCACGATGGCCACGTTTTCCAGATCATCGAGCAACTCCTCCGGGAGAGTGGCCAGGGCCTCCTCGGCCAGCGCGTAGAAGTCTTCCTCACCGATGTCCACGGGACCGATCCTACGGGGGAGTTGTTGGGACTGCCCGGAGAAATCTGGCAGAATACATCCGCACCTGTCGCTGGCGCCCTCTAACTCCGGCGAGCACGGTTCATCCGGTCAAGGCCGGGCGTGCCCCACACGCACCGTTCGTTGGCCATCCAACTCGTCTGGCACACAGACCCACAAGCAACAGGAGATTCCGAACTTGGCTACCAAGATTCGTCTTAAGCGTCTCGGCAAGATTCGCTCACCCCACTACCGCATCGTCGTCATGGATTCCCGTTCCAAACGGGACGGGCAGGCCATCGAGGAGATCGGTCTCTACCACCCCAAGAACGACCCGTCGTTGATTCGCGTCAACTCCGAGCGCGCCCAGTACTGGCTGTCCGTGGGCGCCCAGCCGACTGAGGCAGTGGTCGCCATCCTCAAGCGTTCCGGCGACTGGCAGAAATTCACAGGCGAGGAAAGCCCCTCCGGAATCCTTCCGCAGCCTGAGCCCCGCGACCGCGAAGCCGAGTTCGCGAAGGCTCTGGCCGAGGACGGCAACGCCGTGGCCCCCGCCATCTCGAAGGCGCGGAAGAAGGCTGAGGAGGAAGCCGCCAAGGCCGCTCCCGAGACCCCCGCCGGGGACGAGGCCGCCGAGCAGGAGGCCTGAGCCGTGCTCGCCGATGCTCTCGAGCACCTGGTCGCGGGGATCGTCTCCAACCCCGATGACGTGACCGTGCGCGACAAGGACCTGCGTCGCGGTCGTCTCCTGGAGGTGCGCGTCCACCCCGAGGACATCGGAAAGGTGATTGGCCGGCAGGGCCGCACCGCGAGTGCGTTGCGCACCGTGGTCGGGGCGCTGGCGGGAAACGAACAGGTTCGCGTCGACTTCGTTGATGTCGACCGGCCCCGCCGCCGCTGAACGGGCCAGCCTTGACCGGTCTGGTTGAGGTGCTCGTCGGGGTCGTGGGCCGCGCTCACGGCATCCGCGGCGACGCGTTCATCGATGTGCGTACCGACGAGCCCGGACGCCGGTTCCAGCCGGGGTCCGGGTTTCGTCTCGCGTCCGGGGGGAAACTGGTTCTGGAGCGCATCCGCTGGCATCGAGGGAGGCTGGTGGTCTCCTTCCGGGGATACCCGGACAGAACCGCCGTCGAGACGCTTCGCGGCGAACGCCTGTTCGTCGACGTTCCTGCCGACGAGACCCCGAGCGAACCGGAGGAGTACTTCGACCGGCAGCTCATCGGGCTTCGTGCGCTGGACGCCGAGGGCAGGCGGATCGGTGAGGTCGCGGAGGTGTTGCACCTGCCTGCGCAGGACTGTCTTGCGGTCGAGACCTCTTCGGGGAGGCGCCTGGTTCCCTTCGTGTCGGCTCTGGTGACCCGGGTCGACCTCGCGGCGGGGGAGGTGCAGTTCGCTGATGTGGGTGGGCTGCTGGAGGAATCCGAATGAGAATCGATGTCATCACCATCTTCCCCGACTACCTGGCCCCGCTGTCGTTGTCGCTGGTGGGGAAGGCCATCGAGGCGGGCATCGTCGATCTGGCCGTCCACGATCTTCGCTGGTGGACCCATGACCGGCATCACACCACCGACGACACCCCCTACGGCGGAGGGGCCGGGATGGTGATGAAACCCGAGCCCTGGGGTGAGGCCATGGATGCCATGGAACACCTCAACCCCGCACCCATGACTGTGGTGGTTCCGACTCCCACGGGACGGGTGCTGGACCAGGACCTGGCCCACGAATTGAGCACCCGGGAAAGGCTGGTGTTCGCGTGTGGGCGTTACGAGGGCATCGACCAGCGGGTGCTGGACCACTGCGCGGAGAGCTATGAGCTTATTGAGGTAAGCCTTGGCGACTATGTGCTGAACGGCGGAGAGGTGGCGGTGCTGGCCATCACCGAGGCGATGGTGCGGCTCATTCCTGGGGTGATCGGGAACCCGGACTCACTGGTGGAGGAATCACACGCTCCCGGACACCGGCTGCTGGAATACCCCAACTACACGAAACCCCCTGTCTGGCGGGGCCGTCAAGTGCCTCCCGTCCTGCTGTCCGGCAACCACGCGGCCATCGCGACATGGCGTCGGGAACAGGCCTTGGAGCGTACCCGGCAACGCCGCCCGGACCTGTTCCAGAACGGGTCCTGAAGAGGATATTTTCGTCCCTTCCGGGTAGCGTAAAACCCCTTCTGGGCGCGGGTTTGGCGCGTTTTTGCGACGGGGCGACCCTTAACCGGACCCGGTGTGCGAAACAACGTCGGAAGGCAGCTAGAGTGACCTTCGTGGCAACAACACTAACTATCCATCAACGAGCGTTGCGGTCCACGGTCGTCCGGAAGGCCCTGATGGCGGTCACCGGTCTGATCCTGATCGTCTTCCTGCTCGTGCACATGTACGGCAACCTGAAGATGTTCGTCGGCTACGAGGCTTTCGATCACTACGCCCACTGGCTGAAGGGGGCCAGCGAGGATGGTGGCATCCTCTATCCGGTCATGCCCAAGGGGCAGTTCATATGGGTGTTCAGAGCAGCGCTGCTCCTGGCCATCGCTCTCCACATCTGGTCAGCGGCAACGCTGTCGGTAAAGACCATCAAGAACCGCGGCGACAAATACCAGGTCACCAAACGCCAGGCGCAGACCTACGCGTCCCGCACCATGCGCTGGGGCGGTGTGATCATCCTGGTGTTCGTGATCTTCCATCTGATCCAGTTCACCATTGTCCCGGGAATCCTGGGGGGGGACGGCGCTAAACCGCACACCATGGTGATCGCCGGATTCCAGCAGTGGTGGATCACCGTGTTCTACGCCTTCTCCATCGCGCTCGTGTGCATGCACATCCGTCACGGTTTCTGGAGCGCCTTCGCGACGCTGGGCGGAAACCTCTCCGCCAATTCCCGCAAGTGGCTGAACATCATCGCGCTGGTCGTCTCCGTCGTGCTCTACGCCGGATTCATGATCATGCCCCTGTGTGTCCAGTTCGGAATCCTGAAGTGAGCAGCACCATGACGACCACGAATTTCAACCCCGCTGATTACTGGATCGACGGTGAGGACATCGTCGACACCAAGGCTCCCGCGGTGGAGATCGACAAGGTCTGGCAGACCCGCCAGTTCCAGGCCCGCCTCGTCAACCCCGCGAACCGGCGCAAGCTGAGCGTCATCATCGTCGGCACCGGCCTGGCCGGTGGCGCAGCCGCCGCGACCCTCGGTGAGGCCGGCTACAACGTCCTGAACTTCTGCTACCAGGACAGCCCCCGCCGGGCCCACTCCATCGCGGCTCAGGGCGGCATCAACGCGGCGAAGAACTACCGCAACGACAACGACTCCACCTACCGGCTGTTCTACGACACGGTCAAGGGCGGCGACTACCGCGCCCGCGAGACCAACGTCTACCGGCTGGCCGAGGTAAGCGCTAACATCATCGACCAGTGCGTCGCCCAGGGCGTTCCTTTCGCCCGCGAGTACGGCGGCCTTCTGGACACCCGGTCCTTCGGTGGCGTGCAGGTGCAGCGCACCTTCTACGCCCGCGGCCAGACGGGTCAGCAGCTGCTGATCGGTTGCTACCAGCAACTGGAACGGCAGATCGAGGCGGGCACCGTCAAGATGTACTCGCGTCACGAGATGGTCGAGTTGATCGTCGTTGACGGGCGCGCTCGCGGCATCGTCACCCGCAACATGGTCAACGGCAAGATCGAGGCCTGGACCGCCGATGCCGTGGTCCTCGGGACCGGCGGTTACGGCAACGTGTTCTTCCTCTCGACCAACGCCATGGGATGCAACGCCACTGCCGCCTGGCGCGCGCACCGCAAGGGCGCCTACTTCGGGAACCCCTGCTACACACAGATCCACCCCACCTGCATCCCCGTGCACGGCGACACCCAGTCCAAGCTGACCCTGATGTCGGAGTCGCTGCGAAATGACGGCCGCATCTGGGTGCCGAAGAAGGCCGCGGACTGCGCCAAGGACCCCCGCGACATCCCCGAGGAGGATCGCGACTACTACCTGGAGCGGATCTACCCGGCGTTCGGCAACCTGGTGCCCCGCGACATCGCCTCGCGTCAGGCCAAGAACATGTGCGATGAGGGCCGCGGGGTCGGTCCGGCAGTGGCCGAGAAACAGGCGGACGGGACCACCAAACAGGTACGAAGGGGCGTTTACCTCGACTTCTCCGACGCCATCAACCGGCTGGGCAAGGACGGGGTCTCCAACAGGTACGGCAACCTCTTCGACATGTACCAGCAGATCACCGGTGAGAACCCCTACGAGGTGCCCATGCGCATCTACCCGGCGGTTCACTACACCATGGGCGGGATCTGGGTGGACTACGACCTGCAGAGCACGATCTCGGGTCTCTACGTCACGGGTGAGGCCAACTTCTCCGACCACGGCGCGAACCGCCTCGGCGCATCGGCGCTGATGCAGGGGCTCGCCGACGGGTATTTCGTGCTTCCCAACACGATCAACGACTACCTGGCCGACGGCCCCTTCGAGAAGATCTCGGACAAGCACCCGGCGGTGGTGGAGGCGGTGCAGACCGCCACGGCACGCTTCTACAAGCTGCTGAGCATCCAGGGCACTCGTTCCGTGGATTCCTTCCACAAGGAACTGGGCCAGATCATGTGGGAGTACTGCGGCATGAACCGCACGGAGGAGGGGCTGATCAAGGCCATCGGCCTCATCCGAGAACTCCGTGAGGAGTACTGGCGCAACGTGCGCGTCACCGGCATCAACGAGGACTTCAACCAGGCCCTCGAACGCGCCGGACGGGTTGCGGACTTCTTCGAACTCGGTGAGTTGATGTGCATCGACGCCCTGCACCGTCGCGAGTCCTGCGGAGGCCACTTCCGGGCTGAGTCCCAGACCGAGGAAGGTGAGGCGCTTCGCCACGATGACGAGTTCCTCTACGTCGCGGCCTGGGAGTGGACCGGTGAGGGCAACAAACCGATTCTGCACCGCGAGCCACTCGTCTACAAGGCAATCGAACTGAAGCAACGGAGTTACAAGTGAAGCTCAAGCTGCGCATCTGGCGCCAGGCCGGCCCCAATTCGAGGGGTGCGATGGCCGAGTACGACATCGACGGCGTGTCCCCGGACATGTCCTTCCTGGAGATGCTCGACATGCTCAACGAGCAGCTCACGGACGCGAACCAGGAACCGGTCGCCTTCGACCACGACTGCCGCGAGGGCATCTGCGGCATGTGTGGTCTCGTGATCAATGGCGTTGCCCACGGCGGTTCTGCCACCACCACCTGTCAGCTGCACATGCGTTCCTTCGCTGACGGGGCGACCATCGAGATCGAGCCCTGGCGGGCAGGGGCATTCCCGGTCATCAAGGATCTCGCGGTGGATCGCACGGCGCTGGACCGGATCGTCCAGTCCGGCGGCTACATCTCCTCCAACACGGGTTCCGCTCCGGACGCCCACGCAACTCCTGCCCCGAAGCGGGAGTCCGACAAGGCCTTCGACAACGCCACCTGCATCGGCTGCGGTGCCTGCGTGGCCGCCTGCCCGAACAGCTCCGCGATGCTGTTCACGTCGGCGAAGATCACCCACCTGGCGATGCTCCCGCAGGGACAGCCGGAACGCTACCGTCGCGTGAAGTCGATGGTCGCCCAGCACGACCAGGAGGGCTTCGGCAACTGCACCAACATCGGGGAGTGCGCCGCGGTCTGCCCGAAGGGCATCCCGCTGGAGTCCATTTCCCAGCTGAACCGCGACCTCATCAAGTCGCTGTTCAAGGGTGACGGCAAGTAGAAGATCAGACTTCTCCGAGCCGACAACTCAAGCCACCCGAGCGGGGCGTCCGGAAAGGGCGCCCCGCTTCGGTTCAAGGAGACTTCGCATCACCGCGGTTTCTTGTGGCATAATTGTTGGCCGCTGCCCGATCGGGTGGCCTGCCCAAGTCCCGGCTCCTGCCACAGGGGGACAGCCCGGGACGCGGCGTGAGAACAACTACCGCGGTGACCTGTGGCACTGACGAGGACATCATGACCAATCCGTTGATCAAGGCCGTTGACCAGGCCTCCCTGCGCTCTGACATCCCCGAGTTCCGCCCCGGTGACTCGGTGCGTGTGCACGTGCGGGTCATCGAGGGTGGCCGGTCCCGTGTCCAGGTGTTCGCGGGAGTCGTGATTGCCCGCAACGCCAGCGGCGTGCAGGAGGCTTTCACGGTTCGCAAGATAAGCCTCGGCGTGGGGGTGGAACGCACCTTCCCGCTTCACAGCCCCATCATCGAGAAGATCGAGGTGGAGCGCCGCGGTGACGTGCGTCGCGCCAAGCTGTACTACCTGCGCGGCCTGCGCGGTAAGGCAGCCAGAATCAAGGAGAAGCGCGCCTGAGGGTGTTTGCTTGGCCCGCGCTTGTAGGGTGATACCCGGCGGCGCGGGCCGTTTGTTTTTCCCAGGAAGGCGATTGCGTTGGAAAACACCGAGGAATCCAGCACCGGGGCCACGCAGGAGAAACCACGATCCTTCTCCCGAAGGTTTTTCAGCGGGGTCGGGGAGGTCGCCATCATTCTCGTCGGTGCGCTCCTGATCTCCACCGTGTTGCGTGGCTTCGTGGCCCAGATGTTCAGCATCCCGAGCGGCAGCATGGAGAACACCCTGAAAGTGGGGGACAGGGTCCTGGTGGCCAAGTTCGGGGGATTCCAGCGTGGCGATGTCGTGGTCTTCGAAGATCCCGCGCGCTGGCTTTCGGGACCGCAGCCGGAGCACACGCAGATGGAGCAGGTCCTCGAGTTCATCGGGGTGCTGCCGAACTCGGGTGCGGGGTACCTCATCAAACGCGTGATCGGCATGCCCGGGGACCGGGTGGCCTGCTGTACTGCGGAGGGGGCCGTGACCGTGAACGGGGAGGCGCTGGACGAGTCGCAGTACCTGTATTCCGAGAATGGGGTTCAGGTGGCGCCCTCGACCATGTCGTTCGACGTCATTGTTCCCGCCGATCACATATTCGTGCTGGGGGACCACCGGAATGCGTCAGCGGATTCCCGCTGCCACTTGAGGGACACCCGGGACGGCAGGAAGGCCGGATCGGCTGCGTTCGTACCCAAGAACAAGGTGGTGGGGGCGGCGGTGGCCGTCGTGGCGCCGCTGGACAGATTGTCGACTTTCCGGGTGCCGGAGACTTTCGCGAAGATCCCCGAACCTGAGCGGGAAGCACCCGCGGAACCCACCATCATCGAGGCCCCGGCAGGGTGTTGAGCGGCGCCTGCGCATACGAGGACGTCCTGAGGGAGGCGGGTTTCGGTCCGGTCGCCGGGGCAGACGAGGCGGGTCGCGGCGCCTGCGCCGGCCCGCTGGTGGCGGCCGCCGTGATCCTGGACCCCGCCCGCCCGGTGGAGGGGCTCGACGACTCCAAGGCGTTGGGCCCGAAACGCAGGGCCGGACTCTGCGAACGGATAATGGAACGCGCCGTCGCGGTCGCCTGGACCCGGGTCGAACCTGCCGACTGCGATGCGCTCGGGATGCACGAGGCCGATCTTCAGGGGCTCCGCAGGGCCGTGGCCCGGCTACAGGTCAGGCCGGGCTTCGTCCTGACCGACGGTTTCCCGGTAAGCGGTCTGGGAACACCGGGGCTGGGCATCTGGAAGGGGGACAAGGTGGCGGCCTGCATCAGTGCCGCGTCCATCGTCGCAAAGGTTCAGCGCGACGCGATCATGGTCGCCTACGAACAGGAATACCCCGGCTACGGTCTCGCCGTGCACAAGGGATACTGCACCGCCGCACACAAGAAGGCCCTGGAGCGGCTCGGGCCGAGCCCCATCCACCGCCTCAGCTACGCCTGCGTACCCGATGCGGCTAGAGTGTGAGGCACCATGAGCACGGAAGACCTGGAACAGTACGAGAGCAAGCTGGAGCTTGATCTCTACCACGAGTACAAGGACGTAGTCAGCATCTTCACGTATGCCGTGGAGACCGAGAGACGGTTCTACCTGTGCAACGCAGTCGACCTGAAGGTGCGTACCGAGGGCAGCGATGTCTACTACGAGGTGTCCATGGGGGATGCCTGGGTGTGGGACATGTACCGCCCGGCCAGGTTCGTGAAGAGCGCGAAGGTCCTGACCTTCCGTGACGTTTCGATCGAGGAGATCACCCACTCCGACCTCCCGGTTCCCAACCAGACCTAGACCCTGTTCCGAGAGTCATGCCCGGCTGTGGTGCACTGGGTTAAGCGATCCGACGCCCCGCCATCGTGACCGGTGCGCCCGGTACAGGAACACGCTGACGGGTCACCGGTTCATCCCACCCGGTGAGTCCTCGCTCGGACAGCATTTTTCGCAACAAGGCCTGGGCCAGCGGTGGGGCCTGTTTCCCGCCGGGCTCCGTTCAGACGACCTCCTCATCGGCGCCGGGAAAGAGGGCCTGTGGAAATGGTTCGCCGGACCCGGTTTCCTGCCCAGAGTGTTGGGCAGGAGGTGATCTTGTGGTTGTTCGTGGAAAGACCCGGGCGATCGGCCGGATCGGGGAGGAACACGCCGTAGAGCATCTGGTCGGTATCGGATGGCAGGTGCTCGACCGAAACTGGCGGTGCAACGAGGGCGAGCTTGACATCATCGCCCACGACCCGCACGCCGGGGCCCTGGTGTTCATCGAGGTGAAGTGTCGTTCAGGACTCGGTTTCGGGGACCCCCTCGAAGCGATCACGTGGCGCAAGCGCAGCAAACTCCGGCAACTTAGCCTGTTGTGGCTCGCCGAGCACAGGATCCGGGCGGATCGGCTGCGCATCGATGCCATCGGGGTGCTGCTGCGTCCCGGGCAGGAACCTGTTGTCAACCACGTCCGGGGGATCGAGGAATGAGTACCGCGTCGGCCTGGTCCGTGGCGCTCAACGGGCTGGAGGGGGCGATGGTCGAGGTCGAGGTGGCCGAGGGGGGTGGCCTGCCCCGCACTGTGCTCGTCGGCCTGCCGGATGCAGCGCTCTCGCAGGCGAAGGAAAGGGTCCGGGCGGCCGTGACCGGGGCCGGGTTGCCCTGGCCCAACGGGTTGGTGACCATCAACCTTTCCCCGGCGAACCTGCCGAAGACCGGTACCCATTACGACCTGGCAATAGCGACGGCCGCCCTGGCCGCCATCGAGAAGGTGCCGGTGGAGGCCGCTCGGAATCACGTGTGCCTGGGAGAGCTGGGGCTGGACGGCAGATTGCGCAGGGTACCGGGAATCCTGCCGGCCGTGTTGGCCGCCGTGCGAAGCGGGTTCGACAAGGTAATCGTCCCGGCCAGCCAGGAGGCCGAGGCCTCGCTGGTGCCCGGGGTCACGGTGTGGGCCGTCGGCCACTTGAGGGATCTCGTCGCCGTGCTGAACGGGGAACCGCCGTTGGGTGGCTGGGAACTTCCCGTAGAGGAAGACACGAATCCCGGGCAACGGCCCCCGCTGGATTTCCGGGATGTGCGTGGGCATCTCGACGGCCGCTGGGTCATGGAGGTTGCGGCTGCCGGTAGGCACCACGTGTTCCTGCACGGAGCCCCTGGGGTCGGGAAAACCATGCTCGCCGCGCGGCTGACCAGCATCCTGCCCTGTCTCGACGGCGAGGAAGCGGTCGAGGTCTCAGCCCTGCACTCGCTTGCCGGGATGGATCTCAGCGGGGGTCTGCTGATCGAACCGCCATACGCGGATCCGCACCACTCGTCCTCCCCGGCCTCGATAATCGGTGGGGGAGTGCGGTTGGTGCGTCCCGGATCCATTTCCCTGGCTCACCGGGGGGTGTTGTTTCTTGACGAGGCTCCCGAGTTCGGGGCTCGCATTCTCGATGCGCTGCGCACCCCGCTCGAGTCCGGCTGGATCACCATAGGCAGGGCGGCCGTGCAGGTGCGTTACCCGGCACGGTTCCAGCTGGTGTTGGCGGCGAATCCGTGCCCCTGCGGTTTCCACGGGGTGACGGGCCGTGAATGCCGTTGTTCTCCCACGGCGGTACGGAGATACCAGGAACGGCTGTCGGGGCCGATCATGGATCGGATCGACATCCGGCACCACATGCTGCCCCAGCACCGTTCCTTCCTGGGAGGCGCCCAGGAACAGCCCGAGTCCAGCGCAGGAATCGCCGCGCGCGTTCTGGAGGCGCGGGAAAGACAGGCGATGCGGCTTCGGGACACACCCTGGCGTACCAACGGTGAGGTGTCCGGCCCGTGGCTTCGCTCGCACCTGCCCTTGCCGGAGGATCTGTCTCCCTTGGAACGGGCGTTGAACCGTGGCCTGCTGAGTGCCCGTGGCGTGGACAAGGTGCTGCGGCTGGCGTGGAGCGTCACGGATCTGGCCGGGGAGGACCGGATCTCCGCGGCCTCCCTGCGCGTGGCCATGCAACTGAGGCAGGGTGCATTCCAGGAGGCGGCGTGACGAACATGGCGGAACGCAGGGCCCGCATGGCCCTTTGCGCACTCCAGGTGGCCGCCGATCCGAGGCTAGCCCATCTCGTCGAGACCCACGGGGCCCAGGATGTGTGGGAGACCATTCGGCGACAGGGGGAGTCCACATCCCTGGGGCGTCGTGCGCAAGGCGTTGATCCAGAGGCGCTGGAAGCCGCAACCACCCGGAGCGGTGCCGGTTTCCTCGTTCCCGGGGACGAGCTCTGGCCGGACACCCTGTCCGACCTCGGGATGTGCCAGCTGGGAGACCAGGGCGGGCAGCCGCTGGGGCTGTGGGTTGCGGGGAACCCGGAACTGTTGAGGATGCCGCGGGCCGTTGCGGTTGTCGGGGCACGTGCTGCCACCGGCTACGGCCTGCACGTGGCCGGAGAGTTGGCGGCCGATCTCAGCGCATCCGGGTGGTTGGTGATCTCCGGGCTGGCCTTCGGTATCGACAGCGCCGCCCACCGCGGTGCGCTGGGGGTGGGAGGCCTGACCCTGGCCGTGATGGCGACGGGAGTGGACAAGACCTATCCCGCCGGTCACCACGGGCTCCGCAACCAGATCCAGGCGAGCGGTGCCGTCATCACGGAGCTGGCTCCGGGAACTCATCCGCTGCGGGCCAGTTTCCTCGGACGGAACCGGTTGATCGCGGCCCTCGGAAGCGGCGCCGTGGTCGTGGAGGCGGGAGCCCGTTCCGGGGCTCGCAACACCATTTCCTGGGCGGCGGAGCTGGGCCGTGTGACCATGGCCGTGCCCGGGCCGGTCACGTCGTCGCTGTCCGTGGCCCCGCATCACCTGATCCGGGAGTCAATGGCCACGCTCGTCACCTCGGCCACGGACGTGACCGCCCTGCTGTCCCCTCTGGGGACTCAGGAGGAACTTCCGCTGCGGGGAGAGGACCGGCCCATCGATTCCCTGTCCGCTCCCCTCAGGACCGTCAGGGAGGCCGTTCCCGCGGGAACGACGCTGGGAGCCACTGAACTGGCGGTCGCGACCGGGATGACGGTGCCCGAGGTGATTGCCGCGGCCGCGGAACTCACCGAACTGGGCTGGCTCGAGGACATCGGGCCGGGATGGCGACTGCCCGGGGGATGACCGGCCGTTCCGATCGGGGCCAGCGACTTCACGGAAACGGCATTGGAACCCCGGATGTCCAGGAGACAGGATCCCGGCGACCGGTTGCGGCGGGCAGGGGGCCTGGTGGCCACGGCTGTTGCCACCAGCCTCCACCGGTCCGCGTGAAGCACGGTGCCTCCCGACGTCGACAGATCCCCCGGCTCCCGGGATCCGGGAATTCGGTCCGTCTCCTGGGCTTCGGTGCGCTGATGATGCCCTCGCCTCGGTGTTTGCGTTGACCCCCCATCCAGCACATCGTCTCGTCCCGGTTGAAACGAAAGGTCGGAAAAATGACCGCCGGCCTGATCAGGAACTCGGTTTCATGGAACCCTGCCGACGACTGGTCCCACTCCGGGCCCGTACACAGGAAGCGGGGGAGCGGGAACTGGGGGTGGGGGAAACCGGATCGTGTCCGGTGCGATGGTTTTCGCCAGGCCCAGCAGCACGACGGTTATGAGCAGAGGCGGAGCAAAGACATCGTCACCCAGCTTCTCCCAGACCTCAAGGTCGAAGTAGCCGGTGGTGTCCCGTGTCAGCGTGCTGAAAAGCAGGAGGGTGCAGGCGAAACCGGCATTCGCCAGATACAGCAGCACCCGGGTGGTGCGAGGCAGGGTTTTCGTGTCCGCGTGAGTGAACTCGCCATCGGTCAGCAGACGCCAGGTCAGACCGAAGAGCAGCACGGCCACGGAGGAGAAACCCACCACCCAGCTCAGTGGGTCGTCCAGTATGAAACGCAGGTCGTGAACCACCAGCACGGCCCCGACCGTCAGCAGCATGCGCGCGCGTTCTCTGGTGAACTCGCGCCGAATCGCGACAAGGATGACCGCCGCGGTGAAGGAGATCTGCAACCACAGGGCGGTCGCGGACCGATCGAGGTCGGGGCTCATCCAGTTGGGCAGGAGACCGGTCAGCAGCAGAAGCGCCTGGGGAACCGCGAAGGCCGCGGCAAGCGCCCCCACCTGCCATCGGCCGCGTCCACGGGTCAGGACCACGCCCACCACCAGCAACCCCAACCCGCTCAGCAGCCGTCTCCACGGGTTGCCATTGGCCATGGAACTGCTGTCCGCCAAGGCGATGAGCCAATCCGGGTTCTGTTGCCCCAGCGAGGTCAGCGCGGTGTTGGTGGTGTGTGCCAGGACCGGGATGAAGAGCCACAGCGTGGTGCCCAGAACGAGCAGATAGCTGACTTGGGAGAAGGGCTCCAGCAGGGTTTCGAGGGGATCGTCCGCGTGTCGCCCGGCCAAGGACAGGAGCAGCCAGAGAAGCAGGGCGGTGATGCTGAGCGACAGGAGGGTCCAGAGGAGCTTGGCGGACAACATCTGCGGCGGGATGTCCGCCAGATCACGCAGCACCGCGAAGGTGCGCCAGGCCAGGATCGCGATCAGGACCAGCCACGTCCACAGCGGTGACAGGGAACGGCTGGTCACCGACCCGAGGGACAAGCCCGCCTGGATGGAAACCTGGGCCAGGGCCGCGCCCGCCACCGTCAGCGGAATCACTGCGACGATGAGGAGGACCTGGAGGTGGATGGCCAACAGCATGAGTCGTATGTCGAAACCGAACGATATCCCCGAGAGAACGGCCTGCAACGGCGCCCCGATGAGCAGGGCCGTGAGTACTCCTACCACGAGGGGTTCCCAATCCGAGTAGCTGCGACGGAACCGGAGCAGGTGCAGCAGCAACAACAGGCCTGCGGCAAGCAGGGACAACCACCAGAAATTTTTGTCTGATGCCACGACGAAGGCGACCTGAAGCGACGCCGCCAACAGCAGTAGCGCCAGCAACCGGACGAACCAGCCGGAGTGCAGCGCTGCCGTGTGCAGCAACGTCGTGGAGAGCCATATGCCGGCGATGACCAAGGGCAGGGAGGCCTGGGGGAAGAACAACCCCAGGGAACCAAAGGGCTGCAGCTCACCGTTTCCCCTGAGCAGCGGCGTGGCGATGATGTGGATCACGGACAGGACGAAGACGATGAGCAGCATGACCCCGAGGAGTTTGACCACGGGAGGCCATCCGGATGGCCGGACGCAACCCGTGACCAAGGGACGGACGACGATTCCTCGCCAGAGTTGCTTCAACGCCCTGATCATGATGACTTCCTGACTATGCCGTCCATTCCCAGGCTGGCGACTCCCTGCTGCAGTGTCCCCAGGCTCAGGTTGGTGGCGGGGGTGGCCGCCGTCATGGGCCACGAGCCGAGCTGGCCGCCCGAGGAACCCAGGGCGACCAGGGTGTCGGAACTCAGCGCGGCGATTACATGACCGTCCGTCACCATTGAATGAAACCGCCCCCCGACCCTCCAAGTGGCCCTCAGCTCATCCCCGCCCAAGGTGAACCCGCGAATGGAGTTCCTGCTCAGCGTCACCAACGTGTCGTCCACGTTGAGAAGCTCACCAAGGTTGTCCTCGGCCATGGTGTGGGCGGACAGGAGGTTCCCGTCCGGGGATGCCACGACCAGCCTCGGATTGGCCGCTGCCACTACGTGACCGGAGATGCAGGCCACTGAATTGGGGCGCTCCTGAAGGTCCAGGGACCAGGCCGTTTCGCCGGACTGGGCATCGATTCCCGTCAAACCGTCGCTGGTGGGGACCACGACGTGATCGCCGCACCAAATGGCTTTGGCGGTGGGTCCTGCGTCCAGCTCCTGCTGCCACAGGATGGATCCCGTGGCGCCGTCGAGTGCCGTCACGGTCCCGCTGGCGTCCACCATCACGACCCTGCCCTCCCGCCAGTCTGGGGCGAAGGGAACGGTGTCGGGTAGGCGGGTGCGCCAGCGTGGCCGTCCCTGCAGGTCGTAGCCCGTGGCGTTCGGGGTAGTGGTGGTGGCCAGGATCAGGTCGCCCTGTCGGGTGAGGGACGTTACGTAACCTCCGGGATGGGCGCGGAAGGTCTTGTCGTTCGTGCCCATGAACAACAGGTCCCCGGCCGTTCGATGGGCGACGACCATGACGTCGCGATTACCCACCGGTGGCAACTCGACGGGCCAGACTACGGGTTCACGCTGGGAGAGGGAGGTTGATGTCGGGTTCCAGTCCTCCACCCGCCAGTCCAGATCAGAGGCCAGGGTGAGCGGTGGCACCGTAACCGGCTGTTGGGATGCGGAAGGAACGGGCCCCAGCCCGGGACACCAGGTTCGGTCCGTGTTCTCGATCCTCCCGTCGATTTCGAGTTCGGAGGTGATCCGGAGACACCCCGGGGCGGCCTGTCCCGGATCCTCCGGGGTGGAGGCCCTGGCTTGGTAGCGCCACCCCGTCTCTGTCATCGTCTGCAGGTCATGCGACACCTGCACCCGTCCCTCGGCCTTCCACGCCGAACCGGGCCGTGTACTCGCGGGGAGCTCGGGCAGGCCCGGTTTGAAGACACGCAACTCCGTGCCCGGCCCGATCACCAAGGTCTGCTCCACGTTCCCGGCCTGTAGCCTTCGCAGTGTCAGTTGCCTTTCGACGCCGGATACGGAGGTGCGGGTCGTCAACTCCCGCCACCAAGTCCGCTCCGCGTCCCCGATGTTCTCGGATCTCATGGCTAACGCGATGTGCTCGGGCCCGCTCGACACAACTTGGGCCAGGGACGAGATGGCATGTTCCCGGGTCACCCAGGTGTACCCGTCCATGTGGCTGGACAGGACGCCGTCCCCCGGGATCAGTTCGCCGTTCCGGGAGTTCCCCATGGGGCGTGCCAGCCAGACCAACGCGGACACGGTCATGGTGAAGACGACGATCGCCGCCACCACGTGGTGCACGTTCGTCCGGTTTCGGGGGAGGGCGGTGAAACCGGCTCCCTGAGGTGATGGGATCACAGCCGCCAAGTGACTTGCCGTCCGATCGTTCCCCAGAGCAGGTCGGGAACCTGATTCAGCTCTTCGATCCGCGACTCCACCGAGGCGCGCCGCGCCGCGAGGCCGAGACGTTCGGCGGTCGGGCCGTGCAGCTCATTGGCGGTGAAGGCGTCGATGGAACCCAGCGAGCGTTCCAGACGGGCCAGCTCCACCTCGCGGAGCGCGGAAACGCGTTCCGCGTACCATCCGGAAGCCAGCACGGAATCACGGCTGAACAGTTCTCGGAACGGGGCGTCGTCCAGGGTCAGGCCATCCTGGGTGTGACCGGTGGCCATGATCTCGAGAAGTGCACGCACCGGGGGGACCGCCAGGGCCACGGTGCCGTCGTCGAAATACGTCTGCGCGACCCGGGCGTGAGTGGCTGAGATTGTGCGCACCGATTCGGCGAACATCTCCGGATCCTGCAGCTCGGGGCGCAGCATCTCGGGGGTGAAGACCACATGGGGGTGCAGGAAGATCCGCCCGAAGTACTTGGATGCGAACTTCTCGGTCATGCGGTACCCGAGCCGGGAGGCGAGGATCAGCTCGCCGCCCACCTCGTAGTCCTCGACGCGTTCCAGGCAGCCCTCCTCGATCAGGTTCGCCGCGCAGCGTTCGGCGTCGGACATTCGGGAAAAGACCTCGGGAACCAGAAGGCTGATGTCGTGATCGACCCTGACGTGCGGACCCACCACCCCGGCGCTGGACAGCCACCCGTCGTAACCGGTCAGCGCGAAGGACAGGAAGGCGGCGTTCAGGTCGATGACCGAAGGAAGAGCGTTGAAGGGGCCCTTGGTCATGGCCCCCTCGGAACCGGCTCCCGTCGTGGAAGGAGACTTGCCGGTCATGGAGCTGATGAACTCCATGAACAGTTCCGGGAGCTCCATGTAGTGCAGGGGGGAGTAGGCGCAAAGCGGTGGGATACCGGGCTCGGCGGCGTTGTTCCTACGGCCCGCGGCCACCACGTCCACCGGCAGGCGCAACTCCTGGGTCATCGGCAGCTTGCGGTGCAGCCGGGCGGCCAGCTCCGCTTCCGCGGTGCTCTCCGGTTTGGTGATGTCGGGGCGGCGCTGCAGATAGCGGGGGTTCTTGGATGGTTTGCCCTTGACCAGGCGCGGATGGGCCGAGCTCACGAACCATGCGGGTGAGGGGGAGGCCGAGGCAGCGAAGGAGCGGATCAGTTCCTGCACGGGGGCCGTGAACTGGCTGAACTCGATCGCGTTGTCCACCAGCGCTTGGGCGTCCTGGCGTGAGAGCGGCTCGAAATTGGACAGGAAAGTCCCGGGCTGGGAGATGTCCCACTCCGCCTGTCTGTCGTAGCCGCGGTGGATGGCATCGTCGGGGCGCTGGAACAGCAGCTGTTCGCAGTTGGTGACGAACTTCCGGGAGAGCTCGCTGCCCGAGGGGCGGGGGGGCACGACGATGCTGGCAGTGATGTCGTCCTCGGTCTGCACCTTCGCTGCGGGCTGGAAGTCGTGGCGCAGCCCGAACAGCCGCCACGAACCGTCAGGGGCAAATCCCACCCGCAGCATGTTCACGCGGATCTTCTCCCCGTCGAGGCGCAGCGAGCTTCCTTTTCGCCCGTTGATGATGCCGACAGTGAAATGGCTGGCCCAGTCCTCGCCCCATTCCGGACGGTAGAACCGTTTCACCACAAACACGAGTTCCTTGACGTGGTTGGGGATCGCCTCCAGCCACGCGTTGTACTCGTCGTTGTAGTCGCGGCTCGGGGTCAGCAGCTTGATCACCGAACCCACGGAACGCCGGTCGGAAAGCACGGGCCGGGCGTCGTGGCCGTTCCGGGCGGGATCCGCGAAGCGGTGGCTGAAGTCGTGGTCCAGGATCCGGGTGACCGTCGCCATGTCCTCGTCGAAATCCCGGACGTAGGCGTCGCCGGTGATCACGGCGTCGGTGATGGCCTTGGAGATCTCGGACTTGCCGCCTCCCGAGACCGTGGCGGGCTTGTGGCAGTGGGTGGCCCTCGGGGCGGTTCCGACCAGGGTCCACTGGGCACCGTCGGCCTCCAGGTGGTGCAGCCGCACGAGATAACCATCCGGCCCGACGTATGCCTTGTCGGCGTGCAGCGGGATCTGGCCCCTGCAGCCGTCTACCTCCCAGGTGACGGTCTGGTCACGCAGGCTGTATGTGGAGCGTTCGGGGACCAGGACGATGTGCTCGTTCTCCAGGTCCAAGGCGTGACCTTCGGGCTGGGAGACGAAACGCTGCGGGTCGCGGGCGATGATGTCGGCCAGCCGGTAACTGGGATCGGCGTAGTTGTCGGTGAACTGCTGGCCCAGGTTGTAGCGGGGGAAGCAGATGGCGCCGCCGGCGTGTTCCTCCTCAACCAGGCCCAGCAGGTTGGCGGAGTAGCTGATCTGGGCCTTGACTTCCTTCTTGCAGTACCCGAAGTAATTGTCCGCGATCACGGTGACAATCACCCCGCGTTCGTCGCGGGCGCACACCTTGAACGCGCTTCCACCGTTGTAGAGTTCCTCCGGGTCCTGCCAGCACATACCGTCGCGGCGCTGGCGCGGCGTCGCGTCGTCGTGGTGGGGGAGGCCGAGTTCCCGTTTGGTCAGTTTCGTCAGGTGCGGGGCCAGGATCACCGCGCCCGTGTGTCCCGTCCAACCCCGGGGTTTCAGGGAGGCGTCGTTGTCAGGCAGGTAGGGATCGCCCCCGTTGCCGAAAATGCTCTCCACGAAGTCAAGGTTCGCCACCAACGTGCCAGGCGCGAAGAAACGCACCTCCAGGCTGCGTTCCCGCGCGAAACCCGGGACGTGGGGAACCACCACGGGACGCAGCAGCACGGACACCCACGCCTGGGCGGGGGCCTCGTCGCCCGCGCAGTAGGGCAGGACCATCAAGTCCGTCGGCGGGTTCAGGGCGTGCTCCAGCAGGCGCCCGTAGACTTCCCGGGGAACCGCCAGTTTGTCATCCTGCACTGCCGTGCCGCCCTCTGCGACATGGAAGACACCCTTGGTGGTGCGGCGATCGTTCAGGGGATTGTGCAGCACCCCGTTGACCAAGCGGTAACTGCTCAGGTATTCCGAGGAGAACTGGTCAGCCCCGACGGGAAGCGACAATGTCCTGGCCAGTCCGGCCTGATCCAGCACGAAGGTCTGCCGGGGCAGCTTCGGGGAGGTTCCGGTTCCCTCCAGGTAGGAATCCAGGAATGCCTGGACGCGGCCATCAACCGCGGGAAGCCGGTGCGAGAGCCGCCGGTCCAGTTCGCGCTGCCGCGCCAGTATCGGGCGCACCAGATCGGACCCCTCGGAGTGGTCGACGGCCTCCGGAACCCGTAGCCCCAGCAGATTCAGTCTTAGATTGATGGCAGCGATCGCTGCGGTGTCTACCATGGCTCAACTATTCCACGGCCCCTGGATCCGTCGACGATTATGGTCGTGTTCTCAGCCGATGATCTCGTAGCTGACTTTCGCGACCCCCTGCCGGGTGTCCGCTATGGCCTTGAACGCACCAGTGGTCAGGTCGAGGCAGCGGCCGGCGACGTAGGGGCCGCGATCGTTCACCGTCACCTCGACGGTCCTGCCGTTCGCGGGGTTGGTCACCCGCAGTCTGGTGCCGAGGGGCAGCGTCTTGTGGGCCGTTTTCATCGCCCACTGGTCGAAGGGCTCACCGGAGGCGGTGGCGGAGTCATCGCTGTAGAACGAGGCCAGGCAGGTCTCCCCACCGGATGAGGCGGACGACTTGGCGGGGGCGCTGTCGGTCAGGTGGCGGGCGGTCACCCAGCGCACCGCGCCCTTCCACACGACTTGGGCGCGCCCGCCGGAGACGGTGCCCGTGACCTTGAACTCGGTGCCCTTCGGCGTCACCTCGACGAACCGGTCCCCGCGCGCGGCGGTCCACAGGTTGAGCTCGGTGCTTCCCCAGCGGGAACCGATTGTCTCGGGCGCGCTGGTTGCGGAAACGGACGTTGAATCGGGGGTGGGCATTGCCTGTTCTGGGGTGAACGAGTCCAGGTAACGGGTAGCCACCCAGGCCGTGTCGCCGTTCAGGTCGATCTGACTCCACTGCCCCGAAACCTGACCGGTCAGGGAAACCCGGGTGCCCTTGTCGAGGAGTTTCCGGACGCCGGCGCTGAGGGAGGGGGAGCTACGCGCGTTGAGTTTGACCCTCGTCCAGGCGAAACCCTTCTCGTCGGTTGAGGAACCCTGCTCGCCGGCATCCCACCCGGTGACGTAGGCCGAGGCCACCCAGGCGTTCCGGCCGCGCCAGGTGACGGGAACCCAGCCGTTGGCGGCGGAACCCCGGATGGACAGCGATTCACCGGGGTAGAGCACGCCGATGCGGGAGTGATCGGTCCCAGGGCCGGAACGGACGTTCACGGCCACCCTCGCGGTGACGTTGCTGCCGGCGGCCTCGGCCCTGCCGTCCGGGAAGATGGCGGGAACGATGACCGTCAGCTGGGCGGTCAGCACCAACCCGATGGCCGAGTCGCGCAACAGCCTCAGCGTGCGGCTCTTTCGTGGGGAGTCGATCATCGTTGGTCCTTTCTCGTGGATCCGGGCCGGATAATCCGGAACGCTAGGAATACGAACCTTGAAGCTCAAGCCGAAGCTCCTGCGCATTTCCCGGCATGAATAAGCGAACCCCCTAGTCAGAAGCGGATTCAATGAGTTTGTGGGATTATTTTGAAAACCCTCGAGTGGTGATCGAGGTTGAGGGTTCCGCCGGGGAGTTGCCGAAGATCCGCGGAGGGTGCGGGAATCTTGCGGAAAAGGTTCCCGGGGGTCGCGGAATGGGTTTCGGGCGCGGCGTGGCGGGCGTGTCGTCCGGGTGGCGACCCGATCGGCCGGGTGGGTGGCGTCTCAACATTCAGGATGCATGGGGGGCGTCGCTTGACAGCATCCGGGCCTCCCGCAATCCTTGGGCGCATGACCAACAGTCAGCTCGTAATCGTTTGACAGCGTTTCGATTCATCATCGAGACGCCCCCTCGCGTGCCAGATGGCGCCGAGGGTTTTTTGTTGAACGAAACAAGTCCGGGCTGCAATCGAAGGGAGAGCGATGTCCAGGGCAGACGGCCAATTGCTGACGGGCGCGCAGGCGCTCGTCGAGTCTCTCGAACGTTCCGGGGTAGAGGTGGCCTTCGGGATTCCCGGCGGGGCGATCCTTCCCGCGTACGACCCGCTGTTCGACTCGAGGATCCGTCACATCCTGGTGCGCCACGAGCAGGGCGGCGGGCATGCGGCCGAGGGCTACGCGATCGCGAGCGGCAGGGTGGGGGTCTGCATCGCCACATCCGGCCCCGGGGCCACGAACCTGGTCACCGCGATCGGAAACGCCTACATGGATTCCACCCCGCTCGTGGCCATCACCGGGCAGGTCAACGGAACCGCCATCGGTACCGATGCCTTCCAGGAGGCCGACATCCGCGGGATCGTGATGCCGATCACGAAACACAGCTTCCTGATCAAGGAGACCGACGAAATCCCCCTGGCCATCAAGGAGGCCTTCCACATCGCCGCGACGGGAAGACCCGGGCCGGTGCTCGTCGACATAGCGAAGGACGCGCTGGTCGGGAAGGCCCCGTTCCACTGGCCTGAGGAACTGGACCTGCCCGGTTACAAACCAACCGTCAAACCGCACGTCCGCCAGATCCGGGCGGCCGCGAAACTGATCTCGCAGTCGAGGAGACCCGTCCTTCACATCGGCGGGGGCATCGTCAAGGCGGAGGCGTTCGAGGAACTCGCCGCCCTGGTGGAGAAGGCCCGGATACCCGTGGTCACCACCCTGATGGCTCGTGGTGCGCTTCCCGACTCCCATCCGCTGCACATGGGGATGCCCGGGATGCATGGGACCGTCGCTGCCGTGGGTGCGCTTCAGCGCGCCGACCTGCTCATCGCCATCGGCACCCGTTTCGATGACCGGGTCACGGGCAGGCTGGACTCCTTCGCGCCCAACGCCAAGGTGATCCACGCCGACATCGACCCGGCCGAGATCGGCAAGAACTGTGCGGTCGACGTGCCGATCGTGGGTGACTGTCGCCAGACCTTGGCCCTGCTCGCCAAAGAGATCGTCCGAGCACCCGACACGGACGAGTGGCTACAGGTCCTCGGCAGGATGAAGGAACGCTACCAACCCCGCTGGGACGAGACACCGGATGGGAAGCTCTCTCCGCAGGAGGTCATCCAGCGCATCGGGCAGCTCAGCCCCGAGGACACCATCTACGTCACCGGGGTCGGACAACACCAGATGTGGGCGGCGCACTTCCTGCCCCACGAGCGGCCGATGAAATGGCTCACCTCCGGTGGTGCGGGCACCATGGGGTTCTGCGTTCCCGCGGCCATGGGAGCCAAGGTGGCTCAGCCCGAAAAGGTGGTGTGGGGCATCGACGGCGATGGCTGTTTCCAGATGACCAACCAGGAACTGGTCACGTGTGCCCTGAACCGGATCCCGATCAAGATCGCGATCATCAACAACCATGCGCTGGGCATGGTCCGGCAGTGGCAGTCCCTGTTCTACGACTCCCGCTACTCCAACACCGACCTCCACACCGAACACCTCCCGAACTTCCCGATGCTCGCCGAGGCGATGGGGTGTGTCGGTCTGCGTGCTACCGACGAGACCGAGATGGACGAGTGCATCGCCAAGGCGTTGGAAATCAACGACCGCCCCGTCGTGGTGGAGTTCGTCGTCCACAAGGACGCGATGGTGTGGCCCATGGTGGCCGCGGGGGTCAGCAACGATGAAATCCAGGTGGCCCGTAACATGGCCCCAGTGTGGGAAGAGGAAGAACTGTGAGCATGCACACCCTTGGGGTTCTGGTCTCCAACAAGCCGGGTGTCCTGACCCGGATCGCCGCCCTCTTCTCCCGTCGTGGCTTCAACATCGACTCGCTCGCGGTCGGCCCCACCGAGCGTCCGGAGATCTCCCGGATGACGGTGGTGGCCTCCGTCGAGGACGAATCCGTTCTGGAACAGATCGTCAAACAGCTGAACAAGCTGATCGAGGTCCGCAAGGTGCTGGAGCTCGGACCCAACACCGTGTGCCGGGAGATGGTGCTGGTCAAGGTTCGCGCAGATGTGCACTCGCGCAGCCAGATCATCGATGTGGTGAGCCTGTTCAGGGGAAAGGCCGTGGATGTCAGTCCCGAGTCCGTCACCATCGAGGCCACCGGTAGCCCTGAGAAGCTCGCCGCCCTCCTGGAGATGCTGTCCCCCCACGGCATCCAGGAGTTGGTGCAGTCGGGACAGGTGGCCCTGGGGCGGGGGGCCAGGACCCTTGCCGATCACAAGTCCAAGTAATTCACCAGGAAAAGTGAGGAAACAGAAATGGCTGAGATGTTCTACGACTCGGATGCCGACCTGTCCGTCATCCAGAACCGCAGCGTCGCCGTCATCGGCTACGGCTCCCAGGGACACGCCCATGCGTTGAGCCTGCGTGACTCCGGGGTCGATGTCCGGGTCGGGCTGCGGCCGGGGTCGAAGTCCGTCGCGAAGGCTGAGGCGGAGGGACTGCGCGTGGTGTCCGTGGCGGAGGCCGTCGAGGAGGCGGATCTCGTCATGGTACTCGCCCCGGACCAGGTGCAGCGCAAGCTCTACGCCGAGGAGATCGCCCCCCACCTGGTTCCCGGAGACGCCCTGTTCTTCGCCCATGGTTTCAACATCCGGTTCGGCTACATCAAGGCCCCGGAAGGTGTCGACGTCTGCATGGTCGCGCCCAAGGGTCCGGGGCACCTGGTGCGCCGCGAGTACTCCGAGGGCAGGGGGGTGCCCGCCATCATCGCCGTCGAAGTGGACGCCACCGGGAACGCCTGGCCGCTGGCGCTCTCCTACGCCAAGGCCATCGGTGCGCTGCGCGCCGGCGGTATCAAAACGACGTTCACGGAGGAGACCGAAACCGACCTGTTCGGCGAACAGGTGGTTCTCTGCGGCGGCGTCTCCGCTCTCATCCAGTCGGGTTTCGAGACCTTGGTCGAGGCCGGTTACCAGCCCGAGGTGGCCTACTTCGAGTGCCTGCACGAGATGAAGCTGATCGTCGACCTCATGTACGAGGGGGGTATCGCCAAGCAGCGGTGGAGCATCTCCGACACCGCAGAGTTCGGTGACTACGTCTCCGGGCCGCGCATCATCGATGCGCATGTCAAGGAGAACATGAAGGCCGTGCTGGATGACATCCGTTCTGGTGCCTTCGCGAAGCGTTTCATCGAGGACCAGGACGCAGGGGCCCCCGAGTTCAAGGAACTGCGCGCCAAGGGTGAGGCCCACCCGATCGAGGCCACCGGCCGTGAGCTGCGCAAGCTCATGAGCTGGGTCAAGGACCACGGTACTGATGACTACGTGGAGGGTACGGCCGCTCGTTGACCCCAACGCCGACCATGGGTGCCCGCCGCCGGCGGCGGGCACCCGTTGCCCCGATTCGGAGGAAAATTGAAATGCTGAGATTCGGAGGAAAATTGAAATGCTGACCAGGACAGAACGCCTGGAAAGACTGCCCATGACGCGCGAACACGGCAGATTATTGGGCGCATCGGGGGTCGGGTGGGCCCTGGACGCGATGGACGTGGGCCTGATCTCCTTCGTCATCGTCGCCCTTGGGCAGCAGTGGGGGTTGGACGACGCCACCAAGTCGTGGGTCGTTTCGATTGGATTCGTCGGCATGGCCCTGGGTGCCACATTCGGTGGATTGCTGGCCGACAAGATCGGGCGTCGTTCCGTGTTCGCGCTCACGCTCCTGGTCTACGGGCTGGCTACCGGGGCCACGGCCGTCGTGTCCTCGGTGGCCGCCCTGCTGCTGTTGCGTTTCGTGGTGGGGCTGGGGCTTGGAGCTGAACTCCCTGTTGCCTCCACCTTGATCTCGGAATTCGCCCCCCGTCGGATCCGGGGCCGCGTGGTGATCTGGCTGGAGGCATTCTGGGCCGTGGGCTGGATCCTGTCGGCGATCATCGGGTATTTCGTGGTGGCCGGCTCCGAACAGGGATGGCGTTGGGCGCTGGCACTGGGTGCCGTGCCTGCCCTGTGGGCGCTGCTGATCCGGCTCGGCACCCCCGAATCCGTGCGATACCTGGAGACCGCAGGACGCTATGAGCAGGCCGAGGCGACGGTCGGGCGTTTCGAGAGGTCGGCGAAAACCTCCTACGACGGCCCTACGATCGACACCGCCGAGCAGGCCGCGAAACACCGGGGAGAGACGATCGAGACGACCGGGCTCACTCTGTTCTCCAAGCAGCTGAGGCGCCGCACCCTGGCGTTCTGGTTGGTGTGGTTCTGCATCAACCTGTCCTACTACGGGGCCTTCATCTGGATTCCATCGCTGCTGGTGAAGCAGGGTTTCACCCTGGTCAAGTCCTTCGAGTTCACCCTGATCATCACCTTGGCCCAACTTCCCGGATATGCCGTGGCGGCCTGGTTGATCGAGGTCATCGGCCGCCGCCTGACCCTGGCGCTGTTCCTCGCCGGATCGGCTCTTTCCGCGCTGGGTTTCGCGGTCGCGGGAACGGAGGGCATGATCATCGCAGCCGGATGTGCCCTGTCGTTTTTCAACCTGGGTGCGTGGGGTGCGCTGTACGCCATCGGCCCCGAACTGTATCCGACGTCGCTGCGTGGCACCGGTACCGGGGCGGCGGCCGGGGTGGGTAGGCTCGCGTCGATAATCGCGCCCCTGCTCGTTCCGGTGCTGATGGGCGGCGGAGGCATCGTGACCACCTTCGCGGTCTTCGCGGTTTCCTTCGCGCTGGCCGCGGGCGCCGCTTTCCTGCTTCCCGAGAAACGCGACGCCGGGATCGATTGACATGGGCCGGGCCGGGGAGCAGCGCATCGATGGGCGGGTAGAGAGCGTTCCGGAACCTTGATGCCCTTGAGGTTGCACCAGCGGGAGGCTCTCGACGCCTGGCGTCGGAGCATCTCGGCTGGGGTTTCCAGGGGTTGGATCGTCCTGCCACCGGGCGCCGGCAAGACCATGGTCGGTGTGCGGGCGATCCGTGAGTCGGGGCGCACCGGTGTGATTTTCAGTCCGAACATCGCCATTCGTGGCCAGTGGCAGGCCGCTGTGCCGGAGGTTCGCTGCCTGACCTATCAGGCGCTCGCCAATTTCGGGGACGACTCCGGTGGGAGCACGCAGCTGGCTCGTCTGCACCCGAACGGAAGAGCCTTGGTGGCCGAGCTTGCAGCCACTGAGAACCTGATGATCGTCCTGGACGAATGCCATCACTTGCTCCGGACGTGGGGCCGGCTGCTGGCCGAGGTGCTTGGACTGTTGCCCGACGCCGTCGTACTGGGTCTCACGGCCACTCCGGCAACCGCTCTGACCGGAGCGGAGGCCACCCTGGAGAACGAACTCTTCGGCGAGATCACGTATTCCGCGAACATTCCCCAAGTGGTGGCGGCCGGTGACCTGGTCCCTTATCAGGAACTCGGCTGGCTGACGAGCCCCACCGCCGCTGAACGCGACTGGCTGGGAGAGCAACAGGTGCGGGTCCAGGAACTGCTCACCCATCTCAGTGCCCCGGACAGGGCGAGCGTTCCACTCTTCGAGGCGGTGGCGAAGCTGCAGGCCAACGTCTCCTGGGAGGAACTCGCGGCCACGGATGAACGCCTGACCGATGCCCTGCTGCGCCTCGCCCACGCGGGTTACGCCGAACCACCCATCGGAGTTGCGTTCGGCGAGCGCCACCGACGCGATCCCGGGATCGAAGACTGGGTGGCGGTACTGAACCAGTGGCTCCTTCCGTTGGTCGACAGCCCCGATCCGCGGGACCGCGCCCTGATCCAGGAGGTCCGGGAAATCCTTCCCTCCATCGGTTACCGCTGGACCCGGCGGGGCATCAGCGCGGCCGCTTCCACCATGGACCGGGTACTGGCCCGCAGCGCTTCCAAGGCTCTCGCCGCGGTCGAGATAGCAAGTCTGGAGGAGGAGAACCTCGGCGCTGACCTGCGCGCCCTGGTGGTGTGCGATTTCGAGCGGGCGGCCGCGCTGTCACACGGTCTGTGCGACGTGGTGACCGCGGACTCGGGATCGGCCTGGCAGACCCTGAAAGCCTTGGCCGAGAACCCGGTCGGGCAGCGCCTCGAACCGTTGCTCGTCACCGCTGGGGTCGTCGCGGGAACCCCGTCGAGCTCCCGGGCGCTGATGGACTTCGCCGCGGGTCGGCTCCCCGGGCACTCCTTGGATACCGCCGAGGAGGAGGGGCTGGTGCGGGTTCTCGGCTGGAATGTCCGCCAGTGGGTGCCGGTGGTTACCGATTTCTTCCAGATGGGTGGCACCAGACTCTTGATCGGTACCCGTGGGCTGTTGGGGGAGGGATGGGACGCCCCGGGCGTCAACTGTCTGGTGGACCTGACCAGCGCAACCACACCCGGTGCCGTGGTTCAGCTTCGCGGGCGCAGCCTGCGACGCGACCCGGAGAATCCGGCTAAGGTCGCGATCAACTGGTCGGTGGCCTGCGTCGCAGACGGGGTGATGGGGGACGCGGACTGGCGGCGTCTCGTGCGCAAGCACCGCGGTTATCTCGCCCCCGACGAGCAGGGCGATCTGGTGGACGGGGTGGCGCACCTGGCCGATGGGTTCAGCGAGTTCCGGACTCCGGGATCGGACGGGATCGAGGCCGCCAACGTTCTCGCGGCCCGGCGTTCCCGGGAACGCGATCAGGTTGCGAATCAATGGAACGACCCGCGGATCAGGACCGGCCGGGAGGTGTCGGTGGTGCGGGTGAGTTCCAGGGCGAAGGAACCGTTGACCGGAAGCGGCTTCGGGGAGGCGGCGCCCCGGAGGCTGGGGCCCGTGCTGTGGCCCTGGGCGCTGGGCGCGGCCCTGGTGCTGGCGGTGCTGGGGCTGTCCTGGTGGGCGGCCGCCGCACTGGTGTTGACGGGAGTGGATCTGCTGATCCGGGTGATCCGGGCGGGACGCAGGCTCACCGGGCTGGCGGCGAACGTCGGTGTTGGCAGGGTGGCCAGGGCGGTTGCCGATGCCCTCCAGGCGCGCGGGCTGGTCAGTGCGGGAGCCGGGGCGGTCGCGGTGGAGATCAGAGGACAGGAACTGCGCTGCCGGCTGTCCGGGGTGCCCGCGGAGGAATCGGCAGGGTTCGCGGAGGCGCTGGACGAAGCGTTGCAACCCGTTTCCCGACCCCGATACCTGATCTCCCGCCTCACCGCCGACCCGCCCCGGCTCCGGGACGTGTTGAGACTCGGCCTGATCGGGCGGGAAACCGTTCTGGAAACCTGGCATCCGGTCCCGAGCGTGCTCGCCTCCAACAGGGACCGGGCCGACGCCTATCTGCTCGCCTGGCAGCGATGGGTGGGGGAGGGGGAGGTCCGGTACGCCCGCAGCCCCGAGGGTGAGGGCATCACGCGAGCGGTGCGCGACATCGACCCGTGGCGGCTCACCTCGGCGATTCGTCTGCACTGGGAATGAGCGCCATCCCTGGTTCTTCTTGCGAGCCCTCGGGATCGGCGATTCGCCTGGAAGATGTTGGGGAAGACGGTGATTCTCGCGACCGCGCCACCAGACCCGATCCGCCTGCGCGGGGGAGGCCCCGCTGGCAGGGCTTCTTTAGGCCGGTCTGGCTGGTACACGGGAACCTCGGGGTGTGGGAAAACCATTCGGACGGGGAGGCCGGCCGTTTTTCACCCGCTCTGCCCCGGGGTGGCACGCACCCGGGCCTGCACCCCTGATTTGGTAAATTTGGGTCGCTGGACAAAACAGGAAGGGACAACGGTGAGCGTTTTCCTGATCCTCGGGATCGCAGGGGTCATGGTCCTGTTGGTGTCCCTGATCCTGGGGGATCTGCTGGATTCCGCCCTTCACTTCGACGGTCTGGATTCCGAGGTTTTCTCCACCTCGGTCATCGCTGCTTTCGTCGGGGCCTTCGGGTTCGGCGGGGTGGCCGTTCATGAATTCACGGACAGCGTGTGGCTGGCCTCCCTGGTCGGTCTGGTCGCAGGAAGCCTGGCCGGTTGGGGAGCGGTGGCCCTCACCCGCTGGTTGAAACGCGCGGAAACCGGGCAGGCGCTTCGCAGCGACCACCTGGTCGGGGCAGAGGCCCGCGTCATCACGGACATCCCGGAAGGTGGTTTTGGTGAAATCCGGATCGGCACCCACAAGCGTGCGGCGCGGGCGGAACTGCCGATCCCCGCAGGAACCCCGGTCTGGGTTTCCGGTGTCCTGTCCCCCACGGCCGTCGAGGTTCGTCCCACCGCCGATGAACCTCCCCAGTACTGAACAGAAAGGTTCGCACATCCATGAATAATTTCTCCTCCCTGGTCACCGGAGTAGGCGGCATAGTTCTACTGATCGCCCTGGTGATCTGGCTGATCGCCAGCAGGTACCGGGTGGCTCGTCCGAACGAGGCCTACATCATCACGGGCCAGAAGGGCAAGGCGGTCACCAACCCCGAGACCGGTCTGGTTTCCACCGACCTGTCCGGTCAGAAGGTCATCATGGGCGGCGGTGTCTTCGTGATTCCCCTGATCCAGCGTCTGCACGTGCTTGACCTGTCCAGCCGCCGCATCATGGTGCAGATCCGCAACGCAGTCTCCGGGCAGGGCATCAAACTGAACCTCGACGGCGTCGCGATCGTCAAGGTGGGGGGCAACGAGGATTCCATCCGGGCCGCCGCGCAGCGCTTCCTGATGCAGCAGGAGGAGATCGAGACGTTCACTCAGGAAACCCTCGCGGGTGCGCTCCGGTCCATCGTCGGCGGTCTTTCCGTGGAGCAGATCATCCGTGACCGCGCCGCCTTCGCCCAGCGGGTGGCGGACGAGTCCGAGGCCTCCCTGACCGGTCAGGGACTGGTGCTCGACACCTTCCAGATCCAGGACATCACGGACGACGGCACCTACCTCTCCGACCTGGGACGTCCCGAGTCGGCCAAGGTCGGCCAGATCGCTGCGATCGCCGAGGCCAACGCACGTCGTGAGGCGGAGCAGGCGAGGCTGGCGGCGGAACAGGAGATCGCGATCTCGGAGCGCGAACTGGTGCTCAAGGAGGCCGAGATCAAGGCCGAGACGGATGCCGCCCGCGCCCAGGCCGCGGCCGCCGGGCCGCTCGCCCAGGCCGACCGCGACCAGGCCATCCTCACCGAGCAGGAGAAGGTGGCCGTGCGCCAGGCCGCTCTGAAAGACCGCCAGCTCGACACCGAGGTCCGCAAACCCGCGGACGCGAAGCGGTACGAGACCGAAACCGCGGCCCAGGGACGGCGCAACTCCGAGATCTTCGAGGCCGAGGCCCGCAAGGCTGCCGCCATCGCCAACGCCGAGGCCCAGGCCGAGACCGCACGCCTCACCGGTGAGGGTGAGAAACAACGCCGCGCCGCGCTCGCCGAGGCCGAGGCAATCGAAGGGGCGCGCCGCGGCGAGGCCGAGAAGGCACGCCGCATCGCAGAGGCCGACGCAGTCCGTGCCGAGGGCGAGGCCAAGGCCGCCGCGGCCCTCGCCGTCGGTACCGCCGAGGCGGAGGCCATGAACAAGCGGGCCGCCGCTTTCGCGAACTACAACGAGGCCGCGGTGTTGCAGATGCTCATCGAGGTGCTGCCGCAGGTCGCCGAGAAGGTCGCCGCCCCCATGGGCAGCATCGACAAACTCACCGTCGTCTCCACGGAAGGGGCGGCCGCGCTGCCCCGCCAGGTCAACGACAACGTGCTGCAGACCGTCGAGATGATCAAGAACACCACCGGCATCGATCTGCTCGACATCCTGAAGGGCCACACGAACGGAAAGGTGCTCAAGGGCGAAACCGCAGAGTGAAAATCCCGGGAACACGAGGGGCCGGACCCGATCGGGTCCGGCCCCTCGCCTCGCGGATCAACCGGCCACGGCGGCGGCGATTCGATCCCCGACCTCGGAGGTCCTGACGGGACCGGGGCGGCGACCCGTGATGTCGGCGGCAACCGCGGCGTCAACGCGGCGGGCCGCCTCGGGGTGCCCCAGGTGCGCCAACAACAGGGCCACGGAACTGATGGCCGCGGTCGGATCGGCGATTCCCCGGCCGGCGATGTCCGGGGCCGAACCGTGAACGGGCTCGAACATCGACGGGTACTCGCCCGACGGATTGATGTTGGCGGAGGCCGCCAGGCCGATGCCCCCCGTTACCGCCGCCGCCAGATCTGTGACGATGTCGCCGAACAGATTGTCGGTGACGATCACGTCGAACTGGGTCGGATCGACCACCAAGGCGATCATGGCGGCGTCGATGTGCAGGTAGTCGCGTTCGACATCGGGGAACTCCTCACCCACCCGGTCGAAGAGCCGGCGCCACAGGCCCCCGGCATTGACCAGGACGTTGTGCTTGTGCAGCAGGGTGATCCTGCCGCGACGCGCCCGGGCGCGTGTGAACGCGTCACGAACCACCCGTTCCACCCCGAACGCGGTGTTGACGGAGACCTCGGTGGCGATCTCCTGGGGGGTGCCGGCCCGCACCGCGCCGCCATTGCCGCAGTAGAGTCCCTCGGTTCCCTCACGCACCACCACGAAGTCGATGTCGCCCCGGGCAACGACCTCGGGGGACAGGGGAGTGGAAACCCCCGCGTAGAGCCGCGACGGCCGCAGGTTCACTGCGTGATCGAAGGCGAACCGCAGCCTCAGCAGCAGCCCCCGCTCCAGCAGCCCACTCGGGATCCTGTCCGAACCGGGAGCCGCCCCGACCGCCCCCAGCAGGATGGCATCCGTGGCCCTCAGATCCTCCAGCGTGGAATCGGGCAGGACCTCGCCGGTGCGCAACCAACGCTCCGCCCCGAGGTCGAAGTGAACCTCCTCGAAGGCGTTCTCGCCCACGGCGGCCCGCAGTACCTTGAGTGCCTCGGCGGTCACCTCTGGGCCGATGCCGTCGCCACCAATAACTGCCAGGGTCTGTCGTGTCATGCGGGAAGACTAGGGGTGTCATCGGCGGCGGCAATGCGGTTCCCACTCCCCGAGATGGGCGCGACCGCCGCGGCCCCGCGCCCGATCCCGGTTCCGTCGCTAGGCTTGTGGCATGCGCATCGCCCGTTTCGCCGCGGCCGGCAAGGATCCCGCCTACGGCATCATCGAGTTGGAGGTCGACGGCGGGGAGCACCCGGAAACCGTCGCCGCGATAACGGGGGACCCGCTGGCCGGGGTGCCCGTCAATTACACGGGTGCCAGGCACGACCTCGCGGATGTCCGGCTGCTCGCTCCCGTCATTCCCCGCAGCAAGATCGTCGCTATCGGGCGCAACTACGCCGATCACGCTGCCGAACAGGGGGCACCGGTCCCGGAGGAACCGATGCTGTTCATCAAACCGAACACCTGCGTGATCGGACCCAATGAGCCCATCGTGCGCCCCGAGGGATGCAGGGATCTGCACCACGAGGGCGAGCTGGCCATCGTCATCGGGCGGATCTGCAAGCAGGTTCCGGCGCGGAGGGTGGCCGAGGTGGTGTTCGGTTACACCATCGCCAACGACGTGACCGCGCGGGACTGGCAGCGGGAGGACGACCAGTGGTTCCGGGCCAAGGGATGCGACACCTTCTGTCCCCTCGGTCCCTGGATCAACACGCACCTCACCTTGGCGGAGGCGGGTCATCTCGCGATCGAGACCCGGGTGGGAGAAGAGGTGCGGCAGCAGGGGAACACATCCCAGCTGGTCCGCGGCATCCCGGAGCTGGTGACCTACATCTCTTCGTTCGCGACCCTGCTTCCCGGGGACGTCATCCTCACCGGAACCCCTGCGGGGGTGGGTCCGATGGCCGACGGGGACGTGGTTTCGGTGGAGGTCGATGGGCTCGGGGTGCTGAGCAATCCCGTGACCGCCGCGTGATCACCCATCCGCCCGGGTCGGGGCTCAGGTACCCGGTTACCCTGCGGGGCGAGGATCCTGTGAAACTGATGATGGGCCTGTCAGGGGCTTTCCTGGCCTTCCTGCTCACGGGGTTGTTGGCCCAGGCCGTCTTGAGGGTCAGTTGGTTTCTCAGGGGACAACCCGACTTCAGGGAGTATCAGTCCTTGGCGCTGGCCTATGAACTACCCGACGGGATCTTGGCGAGTCATCTCGGGATTGCGGGTCTGTTGCTGTTCGTGTTGCTGATCCACCGGTACTGGCACGGCAGGAAGGCCATCTGGGTGATCTCCGTTCAGCCCGGGGGGCGCTGGCGATACCTGCTGATCTGTTTCGTGGTGGCGGCAGCGGTGCTGAACGTCGTCCTGTGGCTCATGCATGGGGGGAACATGGCCTGGCAGGCGGCCCAACCCGACTGGGCGATCTATCTCGCGCTGATCCTCATCACCTCGCCCCTGCAGGCGGCCGCGGAGGAGTTCTTCTTCCGCGGTTACCTGCAGCAGGCCATCGGTTCCTTGGCGGGCCGGTCCTGGGTCGGCGTCGCTTGCTCAGCCCTGGTGTTCGCCATCTTCCACGGAGACCAGAACGTTGCGCTCTTCACGCACCGATTGGGCTTCGGTCTGATCGCAGGGACCCTGGTGTGGGCCACGGGTGGCCTGGAGGCCGCGATCGCCGTTCACGTGGCCAACAACGTCTTCGCTTTCGGGTACGCACTGTTCACGGGCGGTGTCGCCACACTCAAGGCGACCTCGGCGATCTCCTGGGAGGCGGCCTGTTCGGACCTCGCGAGTTTCGCCGTCTTCGGTGCCCTCGCCTGGTGGATCGGGCGCAGGATGCACGTCGCGACCCTGACCCCCTGAACCCGTTCAACGGTTTGCCCGGGTCGCCGTCAAAACAGCCGCGGCGGGCGGCACCCTACACTTCACCTCATGATGGATGTGCTTCTGGGGATCGTGGACCGGGGCTGGGTGGCCGAGAGCCACCACCGGGGCAGGATCAGCGTGGTTCGCGAGGACGGGCGGCCTCTGCTGTCCCTCGGGGACATGACCGTGCCGACCCTGCCCAGGTCGGCCCTCAAACCGTTCCAGGCCATCGCGATGCTGCGCAGCGGCCTGGACCTCGAGAATCAACTGCTCGCACTGGCCGCGGCTTCGCATCTCGGGCAGTCCATACACACGGAAGGGGCGCTTCGCATCCTCGAGATGACTGGGCTGAGCACGTCGGACTTCCAGCACACCGCCGACCTCCCCGGCGACGAGGCATCACTCGCGGCCTGGCTGGCCGCCGGTAGGAGGAAGGAGCCGCTGGCACACAACTGCTCCGGGAAACACGCGGCCATGCTGCGCACCTGCAGGCTCGCTGGTTGGTCCATCGAGGGCTACCGCGACCCGTCGCATCCCCTGCAACAGGCCATCAGGGCCGTCATCGAGGAGTACTGCGGTGTGCTCGGCGATCCGGTGGTAGACGGCTGCACGGCACCCGCCTTCGCCACCACCCTGCCGGGGCTGGCGCGTGGTTTCGCGCGCCTGGCCTCCGAGAAGAAGGGCCCCGGCAGGCTGGTGGCGGACGCCTTCCGCCGCTATCCCGAGTACACCTCCGGTACTTCCCATCCCGTGGTCAGGCTCGTGGAGCAGGTGCCGGGGGTCGTGGCGAAGGTGGGCGCTGAGGGAATCCTCGCCGTCGGCCTGCCCGAGGGAATCGGGATCGCGGTGAAGATCTCCGACGGCATGGGCCGCGGGCGTTTCGAGGTGGTCGACGCCATTCTCACCCGCCTCGGACACCCGGCGGCCAGCGGGCCGGGTGAGGTCCGCATCAGCCCCGAGCTGGAGGAGAACCTCGCCTTCCTGAACGGCTGAATCACCGAGTTGCGCACCCGAGGCGGGCCGTGTACTGTTTCTCACCGTGCTCGGGAGAGCGCAAAGGGGTATGGGGTAATTGGCAGCCCGACTGATTCTGGTTCAGTTAGTCTTGGTTCGAGTCCAGGTACCCCTGCGGAGCGGGCCTTTGAGGAGGCCCATCCCATCCTTGGCCCCGTTGTGTAGCGGCCTAGCACGCCGCCCTCTCAAGGCGGTAGCGCGGGTTCGAATCCCGTCGGGGCTACCAAGGTGGAGGCCTTGGCCGGACACTGGTCCGGCCAAGGCCTCCGTCATTTCCGGGACGCGTCGTCATCCCGCGTCAGATTCCGATCCCGCGATTCACGAGGTGCCCTGCAGGATCTCCTCCAAACTCGTCACACCGGTGCGAAGAGCGAACAGCACCAGCTGCACCCGGTCCCTCGATCCCGTCTTCGACAACAACCGGCCCACATGGGTCTTGACCGTGGGCATCGACAGCCAGAGCCGGTCACAGATCTCCTGGTTCGTCAAGCCGGCCGCGACCAGCGCCAGGACCTCCCTCTCCCTGGGGGTCATCTGTTCGAGGCCGAGGCGATCGGAGGGAAGAAGCCGGACGGGTGTGAGTGAACTGCCATGAGCAGGTCCCTGTCGCAGGGAGTGCAGGAGCCTGCGGGTGGGGCCCGGGGAGATCACCGAATCGCCGCTGGCAACTGTTCGAATGGCATCCAGCAAACGGTCCGGTGGCGTGTTCTTCAGCAGGAAACCGGACGCGCCGGTCTCGATGGCGTGGATCACGTGGTCATCCGTGTCGAAGGTGGTCAACACCATTACCCGTCCCGGTAGCCCGCGCGCGATCAACTCGGCGGTGGTTTCCAGGCCGTCCAGGACCGGCATCTGTATGTCCATCAAAATCACATCGGCCGGGTTCCGCTGCTGCCGTTCGAGGGCCAGGGTTCCGCTGTCCGCCTGCCAGATGACCTCGAGGTCTTCCTGCGAGTCGATGATCATGGCGAGTCCTGCCGTGAACAACGGCTCGTCGTCCACCAGCGCGATGGTCGTCACGGTTCCTGCGGCTCCCGCGGAACCGTGAGCGAGACGTGCCAGCCATCATCGCCCGGTCCTGCATCGAGGGTCGCTCCCAGCGCCGTTGCCCGTTTCCGCAACCTGGACAGACCGGTTCCGGTGTGGGACACACCACCCGGGACGGTTCCCCGGGACCCTGACCCGTTCTTCACGTCGAGGACGATACCGGTCCCGGTCAGGGCGCACGACAACCGGACGGGGACGAATCCGGCATGCCCCGCCACATTCGCCAGTGCCTCCTTGACCGTGTCCAGGACAAGCGCGGCCCGGGAGGGCGGCATGGCCTGCTGCGGGAGATCCAGCGTGACCTGGATCGGGAGCCCGGTGCTCTCGGCCAGCAGCACGAGTTCTGGGAAAAGACCTGGAGTGGTTCTCCGTGGGGCCTGTTTCGGTTCGGGAACCGGGGATGTGGGCACGCCTTCGTCGTTCTGGAGCACATCCACCAGGGCACGCGTCTCGTCGACCCCCCTGCGGCTGATGGCTGCCATGTTGCGCAGCGCCTCCCGGGAACGTTCCGGGGAATGCTCCAACATCAGAAGAGCGCCTTCTGCCTGGACCGCGATGATCGCGAGGGTGTGTCCGAGGACGTCGTGGAGTTCTCGCGCGAACCGCGCCCGCTCCTCCGCGGCGGCAAGGCGGTGCAGAGCGTCCTGTTGTGCTTCCAGAAGCGCCACCCGCTCCAGTGCCCTCTCGGTCCGGGAACTAGCGGCACGTCTGTTTGCCCCGGCCAGCGCCACCACCGCCACGGCGAGCAGAACCGTGCCCACCAGGATCACGTGTTCCAGTGGATCTCGTCTCGGGCTTGCGGCAACCGAGGCCAGGCCGGCGGCCAACCCCGATCCGGCCGTGAAGAACCCGAGAAACAGCCACCGCAACGGTCTGTTCAGGCACGACTGAACGGTCCACACGGCAAGGAGGGTGGAGCTCATGGCCAGCAACGACATGGAGTTGAACACAACGGCATGGATGACCATGGCCCCGCCGATGACCGATACCGAGAACACGGGATGTCGTTGCCTCCAGGCCAAGGCGGTTCCACATGCGACCAGGAGCAGCGGGTAGATCACTTCCGAGTACGGCAGGCCGGAGACCCCGGGCGCCACTGCACCCAGCCAGAGCACTGTGGCAGCGATACCGGCATCCAACGGTTTCGGCAGAAACGCACGGACACGCGATGCGGCGATGGGCATGGGAAAAACCTACGGGCGCTCCGTTCCGGTTGCATCATTCCCGGGTATGAGGTGTCAACCGTGCCGGAACCATTCTTCGGCATGACGTTTTCCGGCCCTCGGATTCCGAAACTTGCGTCATGGAGTTACGAGATGCCGATCTGGCCGTGAGGACCAGGGGTTTGACGAAGAGTTTCGGGAAACGCACTGTCGTGGACGGTCTGGACCTGGCCATTCCCCGAGGGGGTGTCTACGGTTTTCTGGGGCCCAACGGATCCGGGAAGTCAACCACCATGAAGATGCTCCTGGGGCTGCTCCACCCGAGCGCGGGACAGATCTTCCTGCTCGGGGAGGATCCGCGGGGTGAGGCCCGGGCACGGCTCATGCCCCGGATCGGATCGATGATCGAGCATCCACCCGGATACGGTCATCTCACAGGGGCGGAGAACATGAGGCTCCTGGCCCGGCTGCTGAACCTGGAGACCACCCGGATCGACAGGGCACTCGAACTGGTGCGTCTGACCGACCACCGGGACCGGCTGCAACGAACCTATTCGCTGGGGATGAAACAGCGCCTCGGAATAGCGATGGCCCTGGCGCGGGAGCCAGAACTGCTGATCCTCGACGAGCCCACCAATGGACTGGACCCCGCTGGCATCGAGGAGATCAGGGAACTGATGGTCCACCTGGCCTCCGGAGGGGTCACGGTCATGATTTCCAGTCATCTCCTCGACGAGATCGACAGGATGGCGGACGTCCTCGGTGTCCTTTCACAGGGGCGGCTGGTTTTCCAGGGAAGCAGGAAGGAACTGTTCGAACGGTCCATTCCGGATCTGCTCGTGGTGACACCGCAGGCCAATGCCGCCGCCAATCTGGTCAGGGGCTGCCGCCTGGAGAGGAATGGGATCAGGGTGCAGGGTTGCGGTCAGGAAGATGCCGCCCGATTGATCGTGCGACTGGTGCAGGCGGGGATTCCCATTCATGAGGTTCGTCGCCTCCAGCAGTCATTGGAGGAGGTCTTCATGGATCTGACCGGTGGGGCGGAGGCCTTGTGATGGGCGAGATCCGTTTGGAGATGACGAAGATGCGGAGACTGCACGTGATTCCTCTGACGCTGGTCCTGTTGGCTGCCGCGATCCCGGTCGTCGCTCTTTCCTTGTTTGCTCCGGGGGCTGTTTCCCGGCTCAACGATCCCCACGAGTTGCCCTGGGGGCAACCACTTCTCAATTTCGCATTCGCGAATGCTCTCATCCATCCCATTCTCGTGGCGGTGCTGGCATCCCGTCAGACCGACATCGAACACCCTTCGGGGGGCTGGTTCCTGAACGCCACCACGGGTAGAACCCCCGGGACGTTGTGCCGGATGAAGTTCTTCGCCCTCGTGGCGGTGGTGATCCCGGCGACCCTCGTGCAGACCGGGGCCGTTGTGGCGTTGGGGGTGGTGGCCGGCGTCCGGGCGCCCCTCGACGTCCCGATGTGGTCCTGGTATGTGGTGTCGCTGGTTCTGGTCGACACGGTTCTCCTGGCATTCCACATCTGGCTCTCCGCGATCTGTGAGAATCAGCTCGTTGGTGTCGGTACCGGGCTGGTTGGCGGTTTCATCGCGCTCTACATGTTTCTCGCGCCGAGTGTTGCTCGTGTCATTCCTTGGGGGTATTACGCCGTGATCACCCCGGTGGCGATGGCTGCCGGCTCAAACGGGCTCGTTCCCGTCCTGCCGCCGTGGCCATGGCTGATCGGTCTGGTCCTGCTAGGGGCGGTGGCTTTTGTCCGGTTTACGAAACGACTCGACCGGGTTGAGAGGTGACGGTGATGTTTGCCGCCGAAAGAATGAAGCTGCGCCGTTCCATGGTGTGGTGGGTCGTGGTACTCCTGCCGTTGCTGGCGGTTGTCTCGGGCGGAGCCAACTACTGGCTCCAGACGACCAACGGAGCCCTGGAGACGGGCTGGGATGTCCTTACCGGGCAGATCACCTTGTTCTACGGGATGATGTTCTTCTCCACCGGGGTTGCGCTCCTGGGCGCTGCTGTGTGGCGTCCGGAGCATCGGAGCAGCTCGTGGAACCGCGTTCTGACCACGGGACGATCGCCCGTTTCGCTGGTGCTGATGAAGTCCGTCGTGATTCTGCTGCTGGTGGTCCTCGTCCAACTGGTGTTCGTCGGGCTCAGTTGGGGGATCGGGCTGCTGCTGGGGCTCCAGGGCGCGCCTGCGTCCTCCTTCCTCGTTGCCGCGGCGCTCTGTGTTCCCGTGTCCGTACCGCTGGTGCTGCTGCAATCGTTGATGTCGATGCTGATGAGGTCCTTCGCCGCCCCCGTGGCCATCTGCCTGGCCGGATGCATGATCGGTTTCGCCAGTGCCGCCTCGGGAACCGGGACGGGACTGCTGGACCTCCTGATCCCGCAGGCCGTCATCACCCGGGCCGTGCTCCTGGGATCCGCCGCCGTATCGACAAGCGGCGGGCAGGGCATGGACGAAGTGCTTCCGCTGGCCTGCTCGGCGGCAGGTCTGGTGGCCGTCATGGTCATCGTGACGGTTCTGGTGGTGCGGCGCCGGCCCGTGGTTTCGCAGTAGGCGATCTTTCACCGGTCATTCGGTGTCGTTGCGGCGCAACACCTCACTCAGGCGTTCGGCAGCGGCCATCACGGCCGGGGCGTGAAGCCGCCCCGGCTGCCGGGTCAGGCGTTCGATGGGACCGGAGACGCTGACGGCCGCGATGATTTTCCCGGAAGGGGAGAGCACCGGGGCCGAGACCGAGGCCACCCCGGGTTCGCGTTCGGCAACCGACTGCGCCCATCCGCGGCGGCGAACCTGCTGCAGCGACATCATCGTGAACGTGGCCTCCTTGAGTAGGCGCGGCAGGTTCTCGGGTTCTTCCCAGGCCAACAGCACCTGCGCGGCCGATCCCGCGGTCATGGACAGCTGCGCCCCGAGGGGAACGGTGTCCCGCAGGCCCGAGGGGCGTTCGACGGTGGCGGAGCAGATCCGGAAATCACCTTGACGGCGGAACAACTGGGCTGATTCGCCGGTGATGTCCCGCAGCCGGGTGAGAATGGGCCCCGCGGTGGCCAGCAGCGGGTCCTCCGCGGCGGAACTCGCGAGTTCCGCGAGCCGCGGTCCGAGTACGAAACGCCCCTGGAGGTCCCGGGTGACGAGGCGATGGTGTTCCAGGGCCACGGCCAGCCGATGTGCCGTCGGGCGCGCCAGACCGGTGGCGCCCACCAGCCCTGCGAGTGTCAGGGGGCTGGTTTCCAAGGCCGTCAGCACCGCAGCCGCCTTGTCGAGAACTCCTACTCCGCTTCCTTCGTCCATATTCCGAGATTATCGTTTCGAATGCTGGACATGCAAGATAGAGTGTCGCCATCTGGCAGGCCTTGACCTGCACTCAATCGTAATGAGGAAGCGTGAAAATGGGGAAGACCCTCGCCGAGAAGGTTTGGGATGCGCATGTCGTGCGTGCTGTCGATGGTGAACCCGACCTTCTCTACATCGACCTGCACCTGGTGCACGAGGTCACGAGCCCACAGGCCTTCGAGGGCCTGCGGATGAACGGCCGGAGGGTGCGCCGCCCGGATCTCACCCTGGCGACCGAGGATCACAACACCCCGACCCTGAACATCCTCGCACCCATCGCTGACCCCGTCTCCAGGACCCAGGTGGAGACACTGCGCAGGAACGCGGCCGAGTTCGGAATCCGCATTCACTCCCTGGGTGATCGAGACCAGGGCGTCGTTCACATCATCGGCCCGCAGCTCGGGGTGACCCAGCCCGGCATGACCATAGTTTGTGGCGACTCCCACACCTCGACCCACGGTGCCTTCGGTGCGCTGGCCTTCGGGATCGGCACATCAGAGGTGGAGCACGTGCTCGCCACCCAGACGCTGCCGCAGAAGAAACCGAGGATGATGGCCGTCAACATCAACGGCGACCTGCCACCCGGGGTCACCGCCAAGGACGTCGTCCTGGCGTTGATCGCCAAGGTCGGCACGGGTGGTGGCCAGGGTTACATCGTCGAGTACCGGGGAAGCACCATCGAGCAGCTGTCGATGGAGGGTCGTATGACGATCTGCAACATGTCCATCGAGTGGGGTGCCAAGGCCGGCATGATCGCCCCGGACGAGACCACCCTCGCCTATCTGAAGGGTCGCCCGCACGCCCCCGAGGGGGCCGACTGGGAGGCCGCGGTCGAGTACTGGAGGACCCTGCGCTCCGACGACGACGCCCATTTCGACGCGCAGGTGGACATCGACGCGACCCGGCTCACTCCCTTCGTGACCTGGGGCACCAACCCCGGGCACGGCGTGCCGCTCGGGGGGGTGGTACCTGCTCCCGAGGACTTCGATTCCGAGGTCGAGCGGGCCACCGCCCGCCGGGCCCTCGAATACATGGACCTGGCCCCGGGCACCCCAATGCGGGAGATCGCGGTGGACACGGTGTTCCTCGGCTCCTGCACCAACGGCCGGATCGAGGACCTGAGACTGGCGGCCTCCGTGCTCCGGGGACGCAGGATCGCCGAAGGCGTGCGGATGCTCGTCGTCCCGGGTTCGGCCCGGGTCCGGCTCCAGGCGGAGCTCGAGGGGCTGGACAAGATCTTCCTCGCATCCGGGGCCGAGTGGCGGGCGGCGGGGTGTTCGATGTGCCTCGGCATGAACCCCGACCAGCTCTCCCCGGGGGAAAGATCGGCCTCCACGTCCAACCGCAACTTCGAGGGACGCCAGGGCAAGGGTGGACGCACCCACCTCGTCAGTCCCGCAGTCGCCGCCGCGACCGCCGTCACCGGTCACCTTGCCGCCCCCGCCGACCTGATCGGAGTCTGAGACATGGACGCCTTCTCCACCCATACCGGGATCGCCGTTCCGCTGCGGCGCAGCAACGTCGACACCGACCAGATCATCCCAGCCGTCTACCTCAAACGCATCACCCGGACCGGTTTCGAGGACGGGCTGTTCGCGGGCTGGCGCAGCGACCCCGATTTCGTGCTCAACCGTGAGCCCTTCACGGACGGGACCATCCTGGTGCCCGGACCCGACTTCGGGACCGGTTCGTCGCGGGAACACGCCGTCTGGGCGCTGCAGAACTACGGCTTCAAGGTGATCGTGGGAACCCGGTTCGGTGACATCTTCCGTTCCAACTCGGGCAAGGCAGGGTTGCTCGTGGCCCTCGTCACGGAGGAGGACCGGGACAGGCTCTGGGACGCCATCGAGGCCGCCCCCGAGGAGCCGGTGACGGTGGACCTGCCGGAGCAGACCATAACCCGCGGGGATCTCGTGATCGGGTTCGAGATCGACGAGTACACCAAGTACCGTTTGCTGAACGGCCTGGACGACATCTCCATGACCCTGCAGCACGACGACGAGATCGGGGCGTACGAGGCGACCCGCCCGGGGTTCAAGCCGAAGACCCTGCCCGTGCGGACCGCGGACACAGTCTCCTGAGGACCGCCGCTCGGACGGGTGACGATCCCGACGGTATTCTCCTGCTCCGTGGAAGTCGAAAAACGTCCCTGGCAACGCTCTCTGCGTGAGGCGAACCAAGAAACGGCGCCCCGCGCCTACCGTTTCCTGGCGCGGCTGGTTCACTTGGTGATGGGTGGTCTGGTCCGGCGAACCTGGCGGGGGCAGGAGAACGTCCCGCCCGGTGGGGTGCTGGTGGTATCCAATCACCTCTCGAACTTCGACGTCCCCACGACAGGCGAGTTCCTCGTCTGGTCCGGGCGCTGGCCCCGCTACCTGGGCAAGTCCGAGATCTGGAAGGTGCCGGTGGTCGGCTGGTTCGCGCGCGAGTGCCGCCAGATCCCCGTCATACGCCACTCCGAACGGGCCAAGGACTCGCTCGTGCACGCCCGCGAAGCCCTGGAAGCGGGGGAATGCGTCGCGATCTTCCCCGAGGGCACCATAACGGCTGATCCCGATGGCTGGCCCATGACCGGGCGCCCGGGTGCCGCCCGCCTGGCGCTCACGACCGGGGTGCCGGTGATCCCGGTATGCCAGGTCGGTACAGACGCCCTCCTGGGCCGGAAGAAGCTGGAACTTCACCGGCTGTTCTCCCTGCGCAGGCGTCCCGTGATGGTGCAGGCAGGGCCGCCCGTGGACCTTAGCGCCTTCCCGGTGGGGGAGGAGCCCGCGAAGGAGGACGTGGAGCGGGCCAGCGTCGCGATCATGGACGCGATCACCGCGGTCGTTGCCGAACTTAGGGGCGGCCCCGCCCCCGAGGGGCGCTGGGACATGCGGGTAGGGGCCCGCGTGCCCCAGCGGGGGTGAGACTCAGGCGGGATCGTTCATCAGGGCGCGGGCCCGTTCCATCAGTTCGACGGTGGCGATGGTGGCGTCCAGCGGACGCAGCGGGGACTCGGTGAGCCCCGCTGTGATGCAGCGAGCCACCTCCACGGCCTCGTGGAAGAGGCCCTCGTGGTGGATGCGCGGCTCGTCCCAGGACAGCACCCGGCCATCCCGGAACCTCACCTCGACGGGCCCCGGGCGGTAGAACGGGCCGTCGAGCACCAGGGTCGCTTCGCTGCCCCCGATGACGGCGACGCTCGGGGTGTCGGTCAGCATCGAGGCGAACACACTCGCCTGGCGCCCCTCGCCGTCCCCCAGCAAGGCCATGAACTGTCCGACGGCGCCCGTCGCGTGCCGGGGACCGGCGGCCGCCACCACCTCGACCCCGGGCAGGACCCAGTCGGCGAACATCAGCGGATAGATCCCGAGATCGTTCATGGCCCCGCCACCCTGGGCCGGGTCCATGGCGCGGCGGTGATCCACCAGGTACTCGCCCATGTCCACGGTGACGGCCTCGATCCTGCCCAGCAGATCCGCCGCGAGCACCTGCCGGACCACGTCGAAGCGAGGCAGGGCCAGCGACCACACCGCCTCCATGCAGAACAGGCCCTTGTCGCGGGCCAACTCGACCAGTTCCCGCGTGGCCTCGACGGTGGGGGTCATGGGTTTCTCGACCAGCACGTTCCGCCCGGCCTCCAGGGCGAGCCGGGCGTGGGAGGCGTGATCCAGGTGGCCCGTAGCGACGTAGACGACGTCCACGTCCTGGGCCACGAGTTCCTCGTAGGAGCCACAGGCCATCTCGATGCCGTGTCCTTCGGCGAACTCGCGTGCCCGTTCCGGGGAGCGGGAGCCGACGGCGACAACGCGCTGGGAGGTGTTCCGGGTCACCGTGGTGACGAACTGATCGGCGATCCATCCGGTTCCGATCACGCCCCAGCGAAGGGCGGGCACGGAGGCCGGGTCGGTGGTGCGGGGCTGGGGCAGGGAGTCAATCATCTGCGGTCCGTTCCGGGCAGCAATGCCCAAATTGTCAGGACATATTCTCCGGTAATTCTATCCCCGGTGTGTTTCGGTGCCGTGGCGGCCCCGGGAGGTAACGCCAGCGGGATCCGGCCACAGCATCCGCCCGGCCGCGCAATTGTCCGCAGGCGTGCGCATTCAAGAAGGTTCCCGTCGTTGACCGGGACATCCCGCCGCCGCGGCGCAAACCCGTCGCCGACCTGACGGGGGAGGACCTCAGGTACCTCTACGAGCTTCCTGCGAGGGTGGTGGACCTGACGGACATGCCCGGGCTCCGCCTCTGCGCGACCCGGCCCGAGACCAGAGGAGACCAGTGAACAATCCGTGGCAGCTCTACGACGACCTCATCGACCTGATCCCGCCCGGGACAAAAGTGCGCGACGCCCGTATCGGCAACTGGGCCTGCGTCACCTCCGACGCCGGTACCGGGGTGGCGATGATCTACCGCGGCGGCCCCCGGGCTGGTTTCGCCGAACGCGACATGGTCGGCCGCGACCTCCGGGACGCCGCGTCCGCCGTGAAGTCCTGGGACCTGGAACTGGCCGCTCTCGGGGTGGCCGCCATCAACTCCTTCCTGACCACGGAGGAACGGGTCAGTGCCCACCTCACCCCGGGCGGGGACGAGAGATCCACCTTCGAACGTCACGCGGAAACCCGCCCGGACCTCAGGATCGCCACCATCGGTCATTTCGGTGACATCGAGAAATACGCCGAGGGCCGTGACCTCATCGTCCTGGAACGGTCGCCCTCGGGAAACGATCTCCCGGACCCTGCGGCCGAGTACCTGCTGGCCGACCGCGAGCTCGTCTTCATCACCGGCTCCGCCCTCACCAACAAAACCCTGCCCCGGCTGCTCGAGCTGTGCAGCGGGGCCAGGGTGATCCTCGTCGGTCCGAGCGCACCCTTCGCGCCCGAGGTGCTGCCCGCCTGCGTCGTCGAGATCGGGGGATCGTTGGTGATCGATCCCGGTTACGTCCGACGGGCCATCGGCCTCGGAGGCGGGATGGCTGAGGCCCGTCAAGGACTTCGCATGTTCAACCACATCATCAGGAGGAACTCATGAAGCGGGTGAGGCCAACGCCGAGCAGCTGCTCACCTGGGATCCCGGCTGGAGCATCGCCATGCCCGGGAAGGGCGGGACGGACCTGGTATCGAGTGACGCCTTCAAGCCCTTGCGGGCGGTTTCCCAGGGCAACGTGCTGATCTCCCCGCATGCCCCCTGGGCCTGGATGGACGGCCCGCCCTCGGTGAACCAGGCGATCGGTGCGGTCTGGGCGGCGGAGAACATCTACCCGGATGTCCACAACTTCGACCTCCAGAAGGAGGTGAAGGAGTTCCACTCGCTCTTCTGCCACCACGAGCTGACCGATTCCGAGCTGAACGAGATCCTCGCCGGAGCCGGCCGCAGGAACTGATCCGTCCGGGCCATGCGGCAAGTAGGATGAATCGGCAATCGAGCTCAGGAGGCCCCAGTGTCGGAACGAACCAAGATCGCCCTGGTTTTCGGTGGAAAATCGTCGGAGCACGGCATCTCCTGCCTGACGGCGGCCAGCGTGCTCGGAGCCATCGACCGGGAACGGTTCGACATCGTCGCCGTCGGCATCTCGAAGAGCGGCCGGTGGTCCCGGATGTCGTTGGAGGAGGTCGCCGATCTCCACATCACCGGGGACGCCACACCGGAGGTTCCGGAACCGGAACATGACGCGGTCTGGCTGGTCGGTGAACACGGTGGCCAGGTCGCGACCCGGGTCGGCGACCAGCTGGTGGACGTCCAGGAAGTGGATGTTGTCTTCGCCCCGCTGCACGGCCCCTACGGCGAGGACGGCACCATCCAGGGGATGTTCGAGATGATGGGTATCCGCTATGTCGGGCCGGGGGTGCTGGCCTCCGCGGTGGGCATGGACAAACACTTCATGAAACTGGCCTTCGAGGCGGCGGGTCTCCCGGTCGGTCCCTACGTCGTCGCCTCGGAGCGCCGGTTGCGCCTCGAACGGGAGGCCGTGCTGGCCGAGGTGACCGGGCTCGGGTTCCCGGTGTTCGTCAAACCCGCGAGGGGAGGCTCCTCCATCGGAATCACCCGGGTCACCGATCCGTCCGGGCTGGAGGCCGCCATAGTGGAGGCGCAGCGCCATGATCCCAAGGTGATCTTCGAGCAGGGATTCGTCGGAACCCGGGAGCTGGAGGTGGCGGTGCTGGGCGATCCCGGATCCCCCGAGGGATGCCGGGCCTCGGTGGTCGGCGAGATCCGGGTCCAAGACGGGGACGGTTTCTACGACTTCGCCACCAAGTACCTGGACGATGACGGGGCCGCCCTCGACGCCCCGGCCAGGACCACCCCGGAGCTGGCCGCCAGGCTCCGGGAACTGGCCTGCCGGGCCTTCAACGCGCTCGACGCCGAAGGGCTCGTGCGCGCCGATTTCTTCGCCACCGAGGACCAGGCGTGGATCAACGAGGTGAACACCATGCCCGGATTCACCCGGATCTCGATGTACCCGGCCCTGTGGCAGGCATCCGGGATTCCGTATCCCGAACTGGTCACCAGGCTCATCGAACTCGCCCTCGAACGCCCGGTGGGGTTGCGTTGATGAGCGCCGAATTCGAGATGATCGCCGAACTCACCGACGGCCTGGCAATCGGCCCCGACGTGCGACTGGGCCCCGGCGACGACGCGGCAGTGCTGGTGCCGCGCGGCGACATCGTCATCACCACCGATGTGCTGATCGAGAACGTCCACTTCAAACGCGCCTGGTCCTCCGCCTTCCAAACCGGCAGGAAGGCGGTGGCGGTCAACGTCTCGGACGTCGAGGCCATGGGGGCCGAACCCAGCGCGGTGGTGATCGGGCTGGCCTTCCCGAGAAACCTGGACCGGCGCTGGGTCAGCGACTTCCAGGAGGGTGTGGTCGAGGAGTGCGCCCGGGCCGGGGTCAGCCTCGTGGGAGGCGACTTGTCGTCGTCGGCGCACATCGCACTCGGGGTGACCGCGCTCGGGAACCTGTCCGGGCGTCCCGCAATCACCCGGGCGGGCGCGAGGATCGGTGACCAGGTCGCGGTGTGCGGTCGGCTCGGCTGCTCGGCGGGTGGCCTGCTGGTCCTGCAGCGGGGATTCGGTTCCCCCAAGGACCTGGTCCTGGAACAGCAGTGCCCGACCGTTCCCTACGGGCAGGGAAAAGTGGCCGCGGAGGCCGGTGCCACCGCGATGATCGATGTCTCTGACGGCCTGCTGCAGGACCTCGGGCACATCTGTGAGCTCTCCGGGGTAGGCATCGATGTGAGGACCGGGGCACTGAAGATACACGACAGCCTGGCGCGCCTCGCGGCCGCCACGGGCAAGGATCCGCTGGGCTTCGTTCTCGCCGGTGGTGAGGACCACGCCCTGGCGGCGACCTTCCCGGCGGAGGTGGAACTCCCGCAGGGCTGGCTGCGAATCGGCACGGTGATCTCAGGTGCGGAGGTGATTGTGGACGGCATGCCGTGGACGGGTAGCGTCGGCTGGGATCATTTCGCATGAAAGGAAAACCAGTGAGAATCAGCGCCCGCAATCAGTTCAGGGGAACCGTCGTATCCATCGAACAGGGAGCCGTCAACGGCATCGTCCAGATCGAGGTCGCGCCGGGACTGGTCATCAGCTCCTCGATCACGAACGAGGCCATCCGGGACCTCGGCCTCGAGGTCGGCGGGGAAGCAGTCGCGTTGATCAAGGCCTCCTCCGTGATGGTGGGTGTGCAGGACTGAGGGGTTCCTCCCGCCGAGGCCGGAGAAATCGCGTGCCAAACCCCGGCCGGGCGGGTCACCGGAGCGGTTTTAGCATCTGATCCGCTCTCTGGACTAGGTTGGAAGCATGGCGACACGCGGCTCTTCCTCTGCCAGGAGTTCTTCCAGCAAGTCGGGTGCCGGGCAGCGGACCAAGAAATCGAGCACCGCATCCCGCGGCGGCTCGAAAAAATCCGGTACCCGGAAACCGGCCGCCAGCTCGTCCGGTGCTCGAGACCAGGCCACGGAACCGAATCCCGTGGTGCAATTCCTGGGGCGGATGCTCCGGGGACTCGCCCACGGGGTGGGTGTGCTCGCCAGGAGCTTCGGGGGAGTGGAAAAAGACGTCGAACCCGAGCGGCGCCGGGACGGCACAGGCCTGTTCATCCTGGTGCTCGCTCTCGTGTTTGCCTCACGGACCTGGTTCATGTTGCCGGGACCCGTGGGGGAGACCATAGGGGCCATCACCTCGACCCTGTTCGGAATGGCCGCCCCGCTGGTGCCGGCGGTCCTGTTCTACAGCGCATGGCGAGTCCTGCGACACCCCAGGGACGTGGACGGGGCGCCCCGCACGGGGTTGGGCTGGTTCCTGCTCACCATGGGCGGGCTCGGACTCATCAACCTCTCCCGCGGGCTGCCCCGCCCGGACCAGATGACCGAGTTGCAGCGCGCCGGCGGGGTGCTCGGTTTCCTGGCCAGCAGTTTCATAGCCGACCTGAGCTCGACGTGGGTCGCGGTTCCCGTGCTTCTCATCGTCACCCTCCTGGGTGTCTTCTTCGTGATCGGCAAACCCTTGCGGGTGATCCTCGCTGGGATCCGGACGGCCTTCTCGTCGCTGGTGGAGCGCCCGGAGGAACCACAGGAGAAGCTGGAACTCGGCGTCGACGTGCCCTATGACACCCCGCTGATAACGGAGGACGACGAACCCTCCCACGACGACTCGGTCTACAACTACGAGGCCGACGAGGACTACCCCCTCGAATCCGGGACGGGGCTGGACGACCCGACGCCGCAGGTCCATGCCCCGACGGCTCCCGGGCTGGAGGAGAAACCCGACTTGCCCCCGCCGGTGCACACCCCCATGACGGGGCGCGCCGAACAGCTGCAGCTCAGCGGCGACATCATGTACCAGCTCCCGGACGAGTCGCTGCTCGCACCCGGAACCCGCCCGAAGGCCCGGACGGAGGCCTCCGACCGGATCGTGCGGCAGCTCGCGGCCACCCTCGAGGAGTTCGCGATCGACGCCCGGGTAACCGGTTACACGCGCGGCCCCACCGTCACCCGCTACGAGGTCGAGCTCGGCAACGCCATCAAGGTTTCTAAGGTCACGGGCCTGGCGGACAACATCGCCTACGCCGTCGGCAGCAACGAGATCCGCATCCTCACCCCGATCCCCGGGAAGTCCGCCATCGGGATCGAGATCCCGAACCTCGACAAGGAGGTGGTCAGCCTCGGGGACGTGCTGCGTTCCCCGAAGGCACGATCCGACCACCATCCCCTCACCGTCGGGCTGGGCAAGGACGTCGAGGGCGGGTTCGTGCTGGCCAACATGGCCAAGATGCCGCACCTGCTGGTGGCGGGCGCCACCGGATCCGGGAAGTCCAGCTTCATAAACTCGCTGATCACCTCGATCATGATGCGCGCCACCCCGGAGGAGGTGCGGATGCTGCTGGTGGATCCCAAACGGGTGGAACTCAACCACTACGAGGGCATTCCGCACCTGGTCACCCCCATCATCACGAACCCGAAGAAGGCCGCGGAGGCCCTCGCCTGGGTGGTTCGCGAGATGGACATGCGCTACGACGACCTGGCCGCCTTCGGTTTCCGGCACGTCGACGACTTCAACAAGGCCGTCAAGGCCGGGCAGGTCAAACTTCCCGAGGGTTCGCAGCGGGTGCTGGCCCCCTACCCCTACCTGCTCGTCGTGGTGGATGAGCTCGCCGACCTGATGATGGTCGCCCCACGAGACGTGGAGGAGTCGGTGGTGCGGATCACTCAGCTGGCGCGGGCCGCGGGGATTCACCTGGTCCTGGCCACGCAGCGGCCCTCCACGGATGTCGTGACCGGGCTGATCAAGGCCAACGTGCCGTCGCGTCTGGCCTTCGCCACCTCCTCCATGACCGATTCCCGGGTGATCCTCGACCAGCCTGGGGCGGAAAAACTGGTTGGCAAGGGCGACGGGCTGTTCCTGCCCATGGGGGCCGGCAAGCCGATTCGAGTGCAGGGCGCGTGGGTGAACGAATCCGAGATCCGCGAGATCGTCGCCCACATCTCGGGGCAGCTGCAGCCCACCTACCGGGAGGACGTGACCACGGCAGCGGCCGAGAAGAAGGTCGTGGACGACATCGGCGACGATCTCGAACTGGTGCTGGATGCGGCCCGTCTCGTGGTGGAGCTCCAGCTCGGCTCCACATCGATGCTGCAACGCAAGCTGCGCGTCGGTTTCGCCAAGGCGGGACGCCTGATGGACATCCTCGAATCCCGCGGGGTCGTCGGCCCCTCGGAGGGCTCCAAGGCCCGTGAGGTGCTGGTGAAACCCGACGACCTCGAAGACCTACTCGCCTCCCTCGGGACCGGGTGAGTGATACTGGGGAGATCATGAACAAGGTCCACATCCAGACGCTGGGCTGCGCCCGCAACGACGTCGACTCGGAGGAACTCGCGGGCCGGCTGGCGGCGGGGGGATTCGTGCTGGTGGACGACCCGGCTGAGGCGGAGACCGTGGTGGTCAACACCTGCGGCTTCATCGAACAGGCCAAGAAGGACTCCATCGACACCCTGCTGGCCGCCGCCGACCTCAAGGAATCCGGCACGACGAAGGCGGTCGTGGCGGTGGGGTGCATGGCGGAACGCTACGGGGCGCAACTCGCGGGGGTCCTGCCTGAGGCCGATGCGGTTCTCGGGTTCGACGACTACGCGGACATCGCCGATCGTCTCCGGTCGATCCTCGCCGGAGGCAGCCACGAGGCCCACGTTCCGAGGGACCGGCGCAAACTGCTGCCGCTCACACCAGTGGACCGTCAGCGGGCCGCCGGGCGGATCGTGACCCCGGGACACACCCCCCTGCCCGAGGGGCTGGCCCCGGCAACGGGGCCGCGCGTGATCCGTCGCCGCTTGGGATCGGGACCCGCAGCACCTTTGAAGATAGCCTCCGGATGCGACCGGCGCTGCGCCTTCTGCGCCATCCCCGCCTTCAGGGGTTCCTACCTCTCGCGCCCCGTCGCCGACATCATCGCCGAGGCGCGCTGGCTCGTGGAGCAGGGAGTGAAGGAGGTACTGCTGGTTTCCGAGAACACCTCCAGTTATGGCAAGGATCTCCCCGGCGTGAACCTGGAGACCCTGCTGCCCCAGTTGTCCCGGGTGGACGGACTGGAATGGATCCGGGTCTCCTATCTGCAACCCGCCGAGATCCGGCCTGGAATGCTGGAGGTCATGTTGGACACCGGCAAGGTGGTGCCCTATTTCGACCTTTCCTTCCAGCACGCCGCGCCCGGGGTGCTGCGGAGGATGCGGCGTTTCGGTGACCCGGATTCCTTCCTCGGGCTGGTCGAACGGATCAGGGCGGCCGAGCCGAGGGCAGGGATCCGCAGCAACGTGATCGCCGGGTTCCCAGGGGAGACCGAGTCTGACGTTGAGACGCTCCGCGAGTTCATCATCGACGCCAACCTGGATTTTCTCGGGGTATTCGGCTATTCCGACGAGGAGGGCACGGAGGGAGAGGGCCTGGACACCCACCTGGATCAGGCGGAAGTGGATGCGCGGCGGGAACTGCTGGCCGACGTCGCCAACGCGGTGTGTGAGTCCCGTGCCGCGGAGAGGGTGGGGGAGCGGACCGTGGTCCTGGTCGAGGAAACCGGCGCCGGCGGGGCCTCGGGGCGCGCGCCGCATCAGGGCCCCGAGACCGACGGGGTTGTGGAGCTTCCCGGGGCCGATGCCCGGATCGGGCAGTTCATTGAAGTTGAGCTCATCGACGCCACAGGAATCGACATGGTGGGAGAAGCCCGATGACCAAACCACGGCCCAGCAATCTGAACGTTCCCAACGTGCTCACGGTGCTCCGCATCATCATGGTGCCGCTGTTCGTCGTGGTGCTGTTCTGGCAACCGGCGAACCAGGGGTGGCGATTCATCGCAACTGGAATCTTCGTGGCCGCGATGTTGACCGATCTGGCGGACGGCTACATCGCCAGGCGCTACAACCTGATCACGGATTTCGGGAAGCTCTGGGACCCGATAGCCGACAAGGCCCTGACGGGTGCGGCCTTCATTTCCCTGAGTCTGCTGGGTGAGCTTCCCTGGTATTTCACGGTGCTGATCCTGGTCCGTGAGTGGGGGATCACGTGGCTGCGGGCGGCCATCGCGAAGTACGGGATCATGGCGGCCAATCGCGGTGGCAAGCTGAAAACCGTCACCCAGTCGCTGGCCCTGATCGTTTTCCTCGCGTGGCTGCCGGGCCTGCCTGGGGCGGTGCAGTTCCTGGCCTGGGTGCTGATGTGGGCGGCTTTGATCCTGACGCTGGTGACCGGCGCCGACTACATCCGCGAGGCCATCCGGATCCGCGCCCGTGGGAAGCAGCCACGGCGCTCCGCCGAATGATCGTGGGAGAGATCAGCTGCCGGTAGCGGCCTTCGGGTCGGCGGGAACCGGGACGATCACCACCTCGACGCCCAGGTCTCGGATGCGGGCCAGCTCGTCCTCCGGGGCGTTGGAATCGGTGACGAGAACGTCGATCTCGCTCAGATCCGCCATCTTCGCCAAAGTGACGTGGCCGATCTTGGAGGCATCGGCCACCGCGATCACCCGCTGCGCCCGTTCGATCATCGTGTGATTGGTGCGCGCCTCGATGTCGTCATGGGTGGTCAGTCCCCCGGACGAGCTGAGTCCGTCGGCCCCCACCAGGGCGGTGCCGACGTTCACGAGCCGGAGCGTCGCCTCGGCCAGGGAACCCACGAGTTCCAGTGAATTGGAACGCAGCACACCACCGGCGATGAGGACACGGCCCTGCCCCTGCTCGGCCGCTTCCAGGCCGATGCTGAGCGAATTGGTGATGATCGTCAGATCGGTCCGGTGGTGCAGGGCCCGGAGCACCTCGGCGGCAGTGGTTCCGCCGCTCAGACCGATGGCGTGCTTGCCCTCGGGAACCAGCTTGGCCGCCGCCGCCGCTATGCGGGACTTGGCGGCCTGATTGCGCCCGTCCCGCAGCCGTACCGGGAGTTCGCGGCTGCCCTGGATCGGGCGTGCACCACCATGGGTGCGGTCCAACAGCCCCTGGGACGCGAGCACGGCGACATCGCGCCTGATGGTGGCCTCGGAAGTTCCCAGTTCGGTGGCGAGTGTGGACAGCGACATCTGACCATTCTCTTGAAGCAGCGCCAGCATCGCGAGCATTCGATCGGAGCGCTTGTGGGAATGCGTACCCGCAGCGTTCATGTCGACTCCTTCGTGCACTTTATGACCAAATTGATGATCGTGTTCGAGGGTCAGTGTACGAGAAACCGTGTCGGTTCGCTGTAGGGCGCTTGGGATAAGAAGTTTCTCAAATAGTTGGCGGGTGGGGTTTATATTCCCTGACGGAGGTGCGCGGGAAGGGGTGGGAGAGCTACGGTCCTCGCTCGTGAACCGGGATCGGCGGACATCGCTGGGGAACACGTCGTCGGGGTTCGGAGTGACTAAGGGATGGTTTGGAGAAGGGCATGGGGATCACGCCGGATGCTGTTCCGGAGGACGATGCGGCCCGGCGTGTCACCGGGACGACCGCAGCACGGCACGTGTCTGCGGGGCCTAGGGTTGCCAGCATGCGTGAAGCGGAATTGTGGTCGAGACTTGAAGCGGTGCTCGGGAAGGGCTACGCCGGGAGCTGGGCTTCGACGGTCGCCCTGCAGGAACTCGAGAGCCGCACCGTGGACGAGGCGCTGGCTGCAGGCGTTCCGTGCAAGAAGATCTGGAGGGCCGTGTGGGTCGCGCTGGAACTGCCGGAAACGATGCGGTGAGACCACCGGTGTCGGCGCGCCCCATGCAATCGAACACATGTTCGGCTAGACTGTGTGCGTCTCCGGGGTTTTCCACAGCCCGGAGGTGAACTGGAGTTTTTGTCACCCCCGATTCCTACAGTGAGGGTGAAGGTTGAGCCGGTCGGAAGGGAACGGTTCAGGGAGTCGAAAGGAAACCACACCATGGCTGTTGCGGATCGCGCCAAGGCGCTCGAGGCCGCCCTCGCCCAGATCGAGAAGGTGCACGGAAAAGGGTCAGTGATGCGCCTGGGGGAGGACACCCGCCTGCCCATCGATGTCGTCCCGACCGGAAGCGTTGCCTTGGACGTGGCCTTGGGAATCGGTGGCCTGCCCCGGGGACGGATCGTCGAGATCTACGGTCCGGAGTCCTCTGGCAAGACCACGGTTGCCCTCCATGCCATCGCGAACGCGCAGGCCGAGGGCGGGATCTGTGCCTTCATCGACGCGGAGCACGCCCTGGACCCGGATTACGCGAACAAGCTCGGCGTCAATACCGACGAGCTCTTGGTCTCACAACCGGACAACGGGGAACAGGCCCTCGAGATCGCGGACACACTGGTGCGTTCCGGGGCCCTGGCGCTCATCGTCATCGACTCGGTGGCAGCGTTGACGCCCCGAGCCGAGATCGAGGGCGAGATGGGGGATTCGCACGTCGGCCTCCAGGCGCGCCTGATGAGCCAAGCCCTCCGGAAGATGACCGGGGCCCTGAAGTCCGCCAACACCACCGCAATTTTCATCAACCAGCTGCGCGAGAAGATCGGGGTGATGTTCGGTTCTCCCGAAACCACCACGGGTGGTCGCGCACTCAAGTTCTACTCCTCCGTGCGCCTCGATGTCAGGAGGATCGAAACCTTGAAGGACGGTTCCGAGATGGTCGGAAACCGCACCCGCGTGAAGGTGGTCAAGAACAAGGTCGCGCCGCCTTTCAAGCAGGCCGAGTTCGACATCATTTACGGCGAGGGAATTTCCCGGGAAGGAAGCCTGATCGACATGGGTGTGGCCAATGGGATCATTCGCAAAGCGGGAGCCTGGTTCACCTATGAATCCGACCAGCTGGGGCAAGGCAAGGAGAACGCCCGGAACTTTCTGAAGAACAATCCGAAGATCGCGGAGGAGATTGATCGCCGAATCCGGGCCGCGCTCGGTGTCGTGGAACAGGATGCTCCAGAGGGCAAGATCAACCCCGAGACGGGGGAGGTCGAGGTTGCCTCCTGAAACCAGCCGCGCGGAGCAACTGGAAATTGCCAGAGGCATTGCGCTCAGGCTGTTGGATGCCCGGAGCCGGTCGGAGGCCGAGCTCCGGGACCGGTTGGCCCTCCGCGGAATCCCCGAGGACGTCTCCGGGGAACTGACCGAGCGTTTCCGTGAGGTCGGGCTGCTGGATGATGCTGCCTTCGCGGAAGCGCTCACACAGACCCGGGTCCAGGTGGACAGACACGGTCTCACCCGGATCCGGGCGGAGTTGCGACGCCGGGGAGTGGGCGAGGATGTGGCGGCGGAGGCCCTGTCCCGGGTGGGGCAGGAGGAGGAACTGGAGGCGGCGCGAGCCTTTGCGCAACGCCGTGCCCGCACCTTGGCCGGGCTGGATTCCCGGGTCGCGCGCCGACGTCTGGCCGGGGCCCTCGGACGCAGGGGATTCGGGGGAGCCGTGGTGTCGTCGGTCGTCAACGAGGTGCTCGGGGAAATGGACCCCGACACGGATGACATGCCCTTGTGAACTAGCCTTGGCGGTCGTAAGGTCATTGACTCACGGTTCGAGACATCTTGGTTGGTCCCATGGGCTCGTGTGCGGCCCGGTATGGCGTGGTCACGTCCGCTACTCAGCAGCCCTGGGTGCCCTGAACCTCCAGGTCACTTCGTCAGGTGCAAAGGGGTAGCCATGGAATGGCTGGGCTGGATCATCGCTGGGTTGCTGGGTGTCGTCCTGGGGATCCTCGCCTGGCGGCAGCGGCGAGTTGCCCTGTCGTTCATTCAGGAACGGGCTCGCATCGAACGCAGAAGCCGCTCCGATGCAGCATCCATCCGCAAACAGGCGGTGGAGGCAGCCGAGCAGCTCAGGGCGGATGCGGAACGGGCCCTGGAACAGGCGAAGGAATGGGCGCACGAGGCCGGCGCCGACATCGACAGGCGCCGCGAGGAGTTGGAGGCGTCGATAGCCACTCAGCGCGCCGAGCTGCGCGAGCAGCGCAGCGCGCAGGAACGCCAGGAAGAACGCCTGAACGAGAAGGAGGACCGGCTCGCCGCGGAGGCCGAGGGACTCGCGACGCGCTCGGAGCTTCTCGAGCAGCAGCGCACGGATCTCAGGAAACAGCGCGAGGAACTCGCTGCGGAACAGGGCCGCGTGCAGATGGAGCTTGAACGTGTGGCGGGGTTGACGGCGAACGCCGCCCAGGCGGAGGTGATGGCAGAGGCGGCACGCCAGGCCCGTTTGTCAGCTGCCACCCTGGCCCGGGACATCGAGGAGACCGCGAAGAAGGAAGCGGACCAGCGGGCCCGGGCGATAGTCGTGACCGCCATCCAGCGGTGCGCGGCAGAGCAGACCAGCGAGTCGGTGGTTTCCAGCGTCGACCTTCCCGGCGACGAGATGAAGGGGCGGATCATCGGGCGTGAGGGCCGCAACATCAGGGCCTTCGAGCAGATCACCGGAGTCAACGTGATGGTGGACGACACCCCGGAGACGGTGCTGCTCAGCTGCTTTGACCCGGTGAGACGGGAAGCCGCCCGGCTGACCCTCATGGACCTGGTCGCCGACGGGCGTATTCATCCGGCAAGAATCGAGGAGGTGCACGCCCGCAGCATCCGGGTGCTGGACGAGCGCATCAGGGCCGTCGGTAACGAGGCCCTCCTGGAGGTGGGAATCGCCGATCTCCACCCGGAACTGATACCCGTGGTCGGCTCCTTGGCCTACCGCACCAGCTTCGGGCAGAACGTGCTCGCCCACCTGATCGAGTGCTCCCATCTGGCCGGGATCATGGCGGCCGAACTGGGGCTCGACGTGGCGCAGTGCAAGAGAGCAGCCTTCCTGCACGACATAGGCAAGGCCCTAACCCACGAGTCCGAAGGACCCCATGCGATCATTGGCGCCGACCTGCTGCGCCGCCACGGCGAACACCCCGACGTGGTCCACGCGGTCGAGGCGCACCACAACGAGGTCGAGCCCCGGACCGTCGAGGCGATCCTCACCCAGGCGGCAGATGCCATCTCCGGTTCCCGCCCTGGCGCTAGGCGCGAGTCCCTGGAGGCCTACGTGGAGCGGATGCAGCATCTTGAATCCATCGCAATGGCCCACGAGGGAGTGACCCGCGCCTACGCAATGCAGGCGGGAAGGGAGGTCCGGATCATGGTGGCACCCGAGGTCGTGGATGACGCGATGAGCCGGGTGCTGGCACGCGAGATCGCGGCCGAGGTGGAGGCGAACCTCACCTATCCGGGGCAGATCCGCATCACGGTGGTGCGTGAGTCACGCGCCACCGAACTGGCTCACTGACCGGAGAGCGGCGCGAATTCCCCACGTGGCGTGCGCGGACTCTCCCGGCCGCAGCATGATCCGGTCCCTGTACGTCGGACCCTCGTTGAAGGCGTCGGGACCGCAGGTCATCGGTTCCACCGCCACGCTGTCGCGGTGGGGAGCGGTGAACACCTGCACCCACTGGGTGGTCGCCTCACCCCACACCTCGATCGTGCGGCCGTCCCCGCTCAGGGTGACGGTCCAGTCCCTGGTCAGGGGGTCGGTGAAGGTGGCATCCAGGACCGTCTCCCCGATGGTGCGGGCCCGGATGAAATCGTGCGCGGGGGCGACGGGGCCGAGGCGGATGGGAAGCAGTCTCTCGGGATCGACCGCCAGTTCCGCGTCGAACGGCACCGTCAACTCAACGCCGGAGATGTCCTCGAAACGGAAATAGGGATGGGCGCCGTAGCCCCAGGGGATGGGCATGGTCCCGATGTTCGTGGCGGTGACCTCCACCCTCAGGCCCTGCGCCTCGAGTTGGTGCAGGATCTCCACCGCGAGGATTCCGGGCCAGCCGCGCCGGGGCCAGAGAACGCACCGCTGACGGACAGAGGTCCCGAGATGGGCCAGGCACTCCCAGGCCAGGCCCACGTTCAGGCCATGATTCGCGTTGTTCCGGGAGGGTTCGTTGATGGGCAGCTGGAACTCCTGGCCGCCTAGGTGGTAGCGCCCGTCGCGGAGCCGGTTGGGCCAGGGAAGCAGATGGGCTCCCTCCCAGCCTTTCGGGGCCTGGTCGGGCCCGTGCGTCGCGAGGATTTCCGTGCCGTCGATGGTGAAGCTGCGCAGCCTGGCGCCCACTTCGGTGATCACGGCGCTGCAACCCCCGGCTTTGATCTCGTATTGCTCGCCTGTTGGGAAGACCATGAATCAACCCTAAAGGCCGCGTCAATAGGGGACGGTGAAAATACCCGTACGGCCGCGGGATCTCCGGCGCGCTGTGGGACACTTGGGTTCGGCAACGACACGTCCGGCCCTCCCCGGAATGGTCACTACCACCGGATTCCCTGCACGAAATGCTGTTTCGTGCGGTGCGCCACTAGAGTTGGGCCACCATGAGTTCGCGCACTTATCACGTAATCACCTACGGCTGCCAGATGAACGTCCACGACTCCGAGCGGATCGCGGGACTGCTGGAGGAGGCCGGGCTGAGGCGTGCTCAGGAACCCGCCGAGCCGGTTCTCGGCGCGGGGGCGGACGTGGTGGTTTTCAACACCTGCGCGGTGCGTGAGAACGCCGACAACCGTCTCTACGGAAACCTCGGGCACATGGCCGCCATCAAGGCGCGCCATCCCGGGATGCAGATCGCGGTGGGCGGCTGCATGGCCCAGAAGGACCGGGACGTGATCCTGCGGAAGGCTCCATGGGTGGATGTGGTCTTCGGCACCCACAACGTCGGCAGCCTTCCCACGCTGCTCGAACGGGCTCGCGTCGAGGAGGCCGCGCAGGTGGAGGTGGTCGAGGCCCTTCAGACCTTTCCGAGTAACCTGCCGAGCCGCCGCGAGTCGCCCTACTCGGCCTGGGTGTCGGTGAGCGTCGGATGCAACAACACCTGCACCTTCTGCATCGTTCCGCAACTTCGCGGGAAGGAGACCGACCGGCGACCGGGTGACATCCTCGCCGAGGTGCGGATGCTGGTCGACCAGGGGGTGCAGGAGATCACCCTTCTGGGGCAGAACGTGAACGCCTACGGGGTGGAGTTCGGGGACCGGCAGGCCTTCGCGAAGCTGCTGCGCGCCTGCGGCCAGGTCGAGGGCCTGGAACGGGTACGCTTCACATCCCCTCACCCCAAAGATTTTACCGACGACGTGATTGCCGCCATGGCTGAGACCCCCAACGTCATGCCGCAGCTTCACATGCCCCTGCAATCCGGTTCGGACGCGGTCCTGAAGGCGATGCGGCGTTCCTATCGTCGGAAGCGGTTCCTCGGGATCCTGGAACGCGTCCGGGAGGCCATGCCACATGCGGCCATCACCACGGACATCATCGTGGGTTTCCCGGGCGAGACCGACGAGGACTTCGAGGCCACCATGGACGTGGTGCGCGAGGCCCGTTTCTCCGCCGCCTACACCTTCCAGTACTCGAAACGCCCCGGAACTCCGGCCGCCGAGATGCAGAACCAGGTGGCTCATGAGACGGTCCAGGAACGCTACGAACGGCTGGTCGAGCTGGTGGGAAGGATCGCCTGGGAAGAGAACCGCCGTTTCGAGGGGCAGGAAATCGAGGTGATGTTCGCCCTGGGGGAGGGACGGAAAGACTCCGAGACCAACCGCATGAGCGGGCGGGCCCGCGACAACAGGCTGGTACACGTGGCCGTTGGTGAGGAGCCGTCGGATCGGCCCAGGCCGGGGGACATCGCCTACGCGACCATCACCCACGCCGCGCCGCACCACCTGAATTCGGATGCCCCCCTCAGGGGACTGCGGCGGACCAGGGGCGGCGATGCGTGGGAAGCGGCCAATACGGACGTACCCGAGCCCAAAGGGGTTCCTCTGGGCATGCCAAGCCTGCGGCGCCCCTGAGAAGGAAACAACCCCCGGCCCGGGACCGAAGGTTGCCGAGGTGAGGTGTCAGACAGCTCCGGTAGGAAACGCCGTGGTGGGTGGTGCAACGAGGATCGCGCCGGGGCGGTCGAGACCAGCGGTGCTCACCCGCGAAACCCCGTCCGCGGGACCTTTTACTCGCCCTCCTTCTTGCTGGCCAGGTTGTCAACCTTGTCCTTGACGAAGTCGGCGGCCTGGTTGATCTGCTCGCTGTGCTTGCCGCCGGTCTTCTCGTCGATGAACTCGGCGCCCTTCTCGATCGCCTGATCGATGGTTTCCCCGTGTTGGGCCACCTGTTCACCGATGTTGTCGAAGATTCCCATGTCATTGCCTCCTGGTCCGGGTGCTTGGCGCACCCTAGGGGTCCATCATGCCTGTTCCGGCGAAGTTCCGCACCGGGACTGGCAGGATGGTGGCCATGCATCCGCCCCTGATAGTGCTCGTCGGACCAACTGCGACGGGCAAGTCGGCGCTCGCGGTCTCGCTGGCCCGCGAGCTCATCGGGCGGGGGAAGCCTGCCGAGGTGGTCAACGCGGATTCGATGCTGGTCTACCGGGGCATGGACATCGGTACCGCGAAACCCTCCGAGGCGGAACGAGGCGGGGTCGCACACCACCTGATCGACATTCTGGAGGTCACCGAGACCGCGTCCGTCGCCGATTTCCAGGCCCGCGCCCGGGCCGTGATCGCGGATCTGCGGGGCCGGGGAACCGTTCCGATCCTGGTCGGTGGTTCCGCCCTCTACACGCGGGCCATCACTGATGCCTTCGAGTTCCCGGGTTCCGACGCGGTTCTCAGGGCAGGCCTGGAAACCGAACTGGAACGCGTCGGGGTGGAGGAGTTGTATGCCCGCCTGGCGGTCCTGGCACCGGAATCCGCGGCCCACATCGAACCCGGAAACGGTAGGCGCATAGTGAGGGCGCTGGAGATTCGTGCACTGACGGGGGGGCATCAGGCGGTGCTTCCCGAGTGGACCTACGAACTCGACGGGGTTCACCAGTTCGGGCTGGAACTGGACCGGAGCGAACTGGACAGCCGCATCGATGCACGGGTGGAGGAGATGTGGCGCCTAGGCATCGTGGCCGAAGTTGAGAACCTGATTCCTCGCGGGCTGCGGGAAGGGCGGACGGCCTCCCGCGCGATCGGCTACCGGCAGGTTCTCGCCTTCCTCGATGGGCGGTGCAGCGAGGAGGAGGCGAAGGAGGACGTGAAACGGGCCACCCGGAGGTTTTTCCGCAAGCAGCTGGGCTGGTACCGGCGGGACCCCAGGATCGTGTGGCTGACAGCGGGGGATTCAGACAACCCCACCCGGATCATGGAAATCTCCGGGACATAGAATTGTTGAATCGGGCTGGAAGGGATAGGTGGGCACTTTGTTCCGGTACACGTTCGCCAAGGGTCATGCAACCGGCAACGACTTCATCATCATTGATGATCCACACGGGATGCAGGATCTGAGCGCTGAAGCGGTCGCCGCGCTCTGCGACCGCCACACGGGTGTCGGAGGGGATGGGCTGTTACGGGTGGTGCGGGCCGGTCAGATGGCCGGGCACGAATTCGATCCGGAGCTGTGGTTCATGGACTACCGCAACGCCGACGGATCGGTCGCCGAGATGTGCGGCAACGGTTTGCGGTTGTTCTCCCGTTATCTTCTGAACGATCAGCTGGTCCAGAGCGGGGAGTTCACCGTCGCGACCCGGGCTGGACTCAAACAGGTTCGGGTCGCCCGGGGAGGATTGATAGCAACGAACCTGGGTGCGGTCGGTCTGGGAAAGGAGCCCGTCGTCATCACCCACGAGGGACGGACGTTCACGGGACGACCTGCTGATGTCGGCAATCCACACGCCGTCGTGTTCACGGACCGTGATGTGCTCAGGCAACTGGATCTTTCCCGGGCCCCGGTCTGGGAGCCCGCCGATGTCTTCCCCACGGGGGTGAACGTCGAGTTCGTTCACGAGGTCATGCCCGGGGAGCTGCTCATGCGCGTCTATGAGCGTGGCTGCGGGGAAACCCTGAGCTGCGGCACCGGGGTGGTCGCCTCCGCGGCCGCCTACCGTGACCGCAGCGGGTTCGACGGCCCCATCCAGGTGCGCGTTCGTGGCGGAGACCTGGTCGTGACCTTCGAGGGTGACGAGGTCTGGCTGACGGGACCGGCGGTGATCGTTGCGCGCGGCGAGTACTGGAGCTGAGATTTTCTTGCCGGGGCCTGCCAGAATGGTCCGACGATGAGCACATCCCTTCACGCACAGCCGAATCACGACGGCGATCAGTCCGAACTTGCCGAGCGACACTCGCTCAGGCGGGTCGTCGGTATGCGAACCGAACTGGAGGACATCTCCGAAGTCGAGTACCGCCAGTTGCGGCTGGAACGGGTGGTGCTGGTATCCGTATGGACCTCCGGGACGCAGGAGGACGCCGACAACGCGATGGCCGAGCTGAAACTGCTGGCCGAGACCGCCGGCTCCGAGGTCCTGGAGGCCCTGGTGCAGCGGAGGAGCCAACCGGATCCCGCCACCTACATCGGACGTGGCAAGGTGGAGGAAGTGGCCGATGTGGTTCGAGCCACCGGCGCCGACACCGTAATCTGCGATGGGGAACTGCAACCGGCACAGCTGCGGAACCTGGAAGACCGCATCAAGGTGAAAGTGGTGGACCGGACCGCGCTGATCCTGGACATCTTCGCATCCCATGCGAAATCCGCGGAGGGCAAGGCACAGGTGGAACTGGCCCAGTTGCAGTACCTGAAACAGCGTCTCCGTGGCTGGGGTGGGAACCTGTCCCGGCAGGCCGGCGGCCGCGCCGCCGGCGGCGCGGGTATCGGCGGCCGGGGGCCCGGTGAGACGAAACTCGAGACGGATCGGCGCCGCATCCACCACCGGATCGCGCAGCTTCGCCGCAGGCTCCGCGAGATGGACGTCACCCGGGAAGGCAAACGTGCCGAGCGTCGCAGGAACCGGGTGCCCAGCGTGGCAATCGTCGGCTACACCAACGCGGGTAAGTCCTCTCTGCTGAACCGGTTGACGGGCGCTGGCGTGCTCGTGGAAGACGCGCTGTTCGCCACCTTGGATCCCACAACCCGCCGCACCGAGACCCGGGACGGGAGGGTGTTCACGCTGACCGACACCGTGGGATTCGTCCGGCACCTTCCCCACGACTTGGTGGAGGCGTTCCGTTCCACCTTGGAGGAATCCACCACCGCGGACCTTCTCCTTCACGTGGTCGACGCCTCGGACCCGGACCCCGAGGGGCAGATCGCGGCGGTGCGTCAGGTGCTCGCCGAGATCGGTGCCAGCGATGTGCCGGAGCTGCTGGTCTGCAACAAGGCGGATCGCGCCGATGCGACCACACTGCTGGCCCTACGGGCCGGGCATCCCGGCTGCGTGGTGGTCTCCGCCCGCACGGGACACGGTCTGGAGGAGCTGGCCGACGCGGTGGAGGCCCGCCTGCCGAACCCGGAGGTGTGGGTTGAGACGCTCATTCCGTACAGCCGTGGCGACCTCATGGACCGCATCCACCGGACGGGAACCATTGAGACATTGGAGCACACCGGCGAGGGCACCAAGGTGCGTGCGCGCGTCCATCCCGGCCTGGCGGAGGAGCTGGGCGAATACGGTGTCTGACCTCGCGGAACGGATCCTGGAGCGGGCGGTCTCCGGGATCGGTGGGGGCGAAAGACCCGGCCAGGCGGCGATGGTGGCGGCCGTCGCGGAGTCCTTGGAAGATGGCACTCACCTGCTGGTCCAGGCGGGAACGGGAACCGGCAAGTCCCTCGGCTACCTGGCACCGGCGTTGGCGCGGATCGTGGAGCACGACGAGATCATCGTGGTCGCGACGGCCACCCTGGCTCTCCAGGCCCAGCTCGCAGGCTCCGACATTCCCGCTGCCCTGGACGCTGCCGAGCATGTGACGGGAAAACGGCCCCGGGCCTGCGTGCTGAAGGGACGCAACAACTACGCCTGCCTGTTTCGCGCCCGCGACAAGGTGACGAACGGCGGCCAGGGAACTCTCCTGGGGGCGGCCGAACTGAGCGAGTCCCGCAGCTCCGGGTCCCCCTCGAAGCTCGGGGTTGAGGTGTTGGCGTTGCGTGAATGGGTGGAGGAGCAGCTCCTCGCAGGCGGTGCCGGGGATCGTGATGACGCCCCGACTCATACTGCCGCGGCCTGGCAGCAGGTTTCGATTCCTACTCGGGAATGCCCGGGCGCCTCCCGATGTCCCTTCGGGGCGGAGTGTTTCGTCGAGAGATCACGGGAGTCGGCTCGCGCAGCGGACCTGATTGTCACCAATCATGCCTTGGTGGCGATCAACGCCATGCACGGCGGCACGGCGCTTCCAGAGCACGATGCGTTGATCATCGACGAGGCCCACGAACTGACGGGCCGCCTCACCACGGCCGCTACCGGGGATCTGGGAGCGGGAACTGCGGAACGGGTGGTGAGACGTTGCCTGGCCTGGCTGGGGGATGATCTGGGCGGTGACCTGCTGGATGCGGTCGAAGAACTGCGCGATGCCCTGGCCGACAGCCCCACGGAGCGCATCACCGGGGCCGATGCGCTGTTGCCGGTGGCCTGCGCCGGACTTCGCGACGTCTCACGCCGGGCGATCAGCGAATTGGGAAAGGACAGGGAGAACCCCGAACGTTCCCAGGCCGCCGGGGCCCTGGGCGAAGTCTTCGACATTTCCGAACGAATGGCACGGCTGGCAGATCAGGATGTGGTGTGGGTGAGCCGCTCGGAGCAGGCGGGGGAGATGGCACATGTCGCCCCGCTATCGGTGGCGGGGCTGCTGCGGGAACAGGTTTTCGGGCGGGCAACCACCGTGCTCACCTCCGCGACCCTCACACTGGGGGGTGATTTCCGGGTCTTCGCCACCAGCATTGGGCTGAACCCCGCCGACGAACTGAACGGTGACACGGAAGGAACCGAGGATGGCATCAACTGGCGGGGGGTCGACGTGGGGTCTCCCTTTGACTACGCCAGGCAGGGGATACTGTATGCCGCAGCCGCGCTGCCCCCGCCCGGTAGGGACGGGCTCGCGGATGCCGTGCTGGCCGAGATCGCGCAGCTCGTCTGGGCGGCCGGTGGACGCACCCTCGGATTGTTCGCCTCGCGCAGAAACGCCGAACAGGCGGTGGCGCATTGCCGCCGGGTGTTGCCGGAACTGGAGTTCCTGTGCCAAGGGGATGCGCAGCTTTCCGAGCTTCAACGAAACTTCAGGGAGAGACCAGCCACGAGCCTGTTCGGCACCATGTCCCTGTGGCAGGGCGTCGACGTTCCCGGGGAGACCTGTCAACTGGTCATCATTGACAAGATTCCCTTTCCCCGGCCCGACGACCCGTTGATGCAGGCGCGCAAGAAGGCCGTGGATGATGCGGGAGGCAACGGTTTCATGGCGGTGGCCGCCACCCATGCGGCGTTGTTGCTGGCGCAGGGGGCCGGCCGGCTGATTCGGCGTGAGGACGACCGTGGTGTGGTCGCGATTCTCGACCCCCGGGTCGTCAGGGCCCGCTACGGGGGATTTCTGACCAGCTCCCTTCCGGGGTTCTGGCGCACGAAAAACCTGGACATCGCCGCCAATGCGTTGCTGAGACTGCGCGGCGCCGAGTAGAAACCCGGCGCCGCGCAGCTTGAGGGGAAGGGAAAAGAGGTCTCACATGGAAATCCCGATCGATCGGAGGTAGCTCATCGGGTTCGTGGCGGAGTACACATTGCCCGGGGTGACCCCGGAGGGGTAGTACTCGAAGTGCAGGTGGGCGCCGAAGCTGCGTCCGGTGCTACCCACGTTCCCGATCTTCTGTCCAGCGGTGACCTGCTGGCCCACCTTCACGTCGGTGTTGCTCATGTGCGCGTACAGGGTCGAGGAACCATCGGCCGCGCGAATGACGACGTAGTTACCGGCCCAGGAACCGACGTTCCCGCTGATCACGGTGCCGGAGGTGGCGGCGTGCACGGGGGTTCCGCTGCTGGCGACGAAGTCCTGGCCTGTGTGGTAGCGGGACCAGCTTCCGGTGGCACCGAATGCGGCACCGATCCGGTAGCTTCCCTTCGCCAGGGGAGCGGCAGCACCGTTGACGGCCGGTGTGCTGCTGGAGGCGGCGGCATCGCTGCTGACGGTGGAGCTGTTCGACGAGGTGCCGGAGGAACTGTTGGTGCCGGAGCCGTTACTCGAGTACGAACGGTTGCTCGAGTACGAACCACCGTTGGAGGAGAAGCTGGTTCGCTTCTTGTTGCTGGTGTACCCCGACTTCTTGGACCAGCTGTTGTACTTCTTGCTGGTGGAGCTCTTGGAGGAGCCGCTGTGTTTCGTGCTGGTGTACCCCGACTTCGTGCTGGTGTACCCCGACTTCTTGCCGGTGGATCCCGACTTCGTGCTTGTGTACCCCGACTTCTTGCCGGTGGTGGAGCCAGAGCTCTTGCTTCCGTTCGAGGAGGATCTGGAGGTTTCCCTGTCGGAGTATGCGCGCCGGGGGGTGGACTGCCCTTCGCAGTCGCGATCGCTGTTGGCCGCGCGCCTCGGGCTCGCGGACTGCCGACTCCGATAGGAGGACTTGGCGGAGACCGAGCTCTGCTTGCCGGAATGGCCGGAGCTGTCGGCGACGGTTTCATGGTGGCCCGCGGAGGGATCGACCTCGGCGGCGGCCGCACTCTGGGACACCATGCCCATCGTTCCGATGCCGCCCGCCAGCACCAGTGCGGCGAGTGGACGACGCCAAGGCGCGGGCGGAGTCGGCAGGGCCCGGCGCGGGATGGCTCCCGGACCAAAGGCGGCGCAGCCACGACGGGGCTGAGTGGGCTTCAAGAATCCCATGGTCGGTCCTTTCGGTTGGAAGATGCCATCAATCCTGAGGGTTTCTCAGGTTGAGTTCAAGTTTACTTCAGGGTTTGCAGGTTACTGCTGGAAAGTTGAAGCTTCAAATCAAGTTGACTAGGAGTTTTGCCGAAAACCTTCACAGGAAACTCACAGCTTGGTTGAGGTTCGGCGTGCAGGAAGGTTGAGCGAAAACTTAGAAGTTCCTTAGGGAAACGGTGAGCCAAGTCGTTCGTGGCAAGGCCGTCGCGGTGGAAGGGGTAGTGCTCGTCGCCATTTGTCTTCTCCTGGAGGGCGGGGAAGCCGAGAAGTCGGGGCGCCGGATCATTCTGGTCCTGTCGCGGAGGTCCTACCCGGCTGCGGTGCACCGGATCGTCCCGCATGTTCTCGCTCGGACGGCATCTCTGCGTCAGGGCCCTGGAATCGCCAGGTGTTTCCCTGTAGGTCTCGCGAGCGGAAGATCTTCCTCCCCGGGACTCCGTGGGCCGGTGTCCGGGTGGGGCGGGCATGTTCGGAACAACCGTTTCAGGGGCTGAAGCGGAAAATCCCGGCCAGATCTCTCTGGCCGGGATTCCGGGCTTGGTAGCGGGGACAGGATTTGAACCTGTGGCCTCCGGGTTATGAGCCCGGCGAGCTACCGAACTGCTCCACCCCGCGTCGCTCGAACCACTGTACACGGGCTGCGGTGGAATACCAAATCGGCTGACAGGGGCAGCATTAACATCGGGAGGGGGTCGGCGGGTTAGGATTGCCGAGGTCTTCCATCGCCGTCCACACGGGAGAAACGTAGACATGAGAACCAACCGATCCCTCCGTCGCTTGACGGCCCTGCTGGCCATGCTGCTCGGGCTCAACCTGAGCCTGGCGGCCTGCAGCGGGTCCGGCGGGGGTGGCGCGGATTCCGTCGTCCTCAACGTCGGGGCGACGACCGAGCCCACGGGCATGGATCCGGCCGTCGACACGGGGGCGGGCACGCCGTTCGTGCTGCTGTACAACGTCTACGAGACATTGGTGCGTATCGACGAGAAGGGCGAGATCAAACCCCTGCTGGCACGGTCGTGGAGCGCCAGCTCCGACGGCAGCGTCTACACCTTCAAACTGGAACCCAATGCCACCTTCGCATCCGGAAAACCCGTCAACGCGGCCGCGGTCATCGCATCCTTCGAACGCACCCGGGACGGCGAGAACACCACCGAGGTGCTCAAGAAGCAGATGAGCCGCATCAAGGAGATGCGCGCCGTCGATGATCACACGGTGGAGGTGACCCTGACAGCATCGAGCAAGCGCTGGCTCTATGACATCACGTCCACCGCCGGGATCGTCTACGACCTCTCCTCCGGGCAGAACCTGAGCGAACAGCCCGCTGGTTCCGGTCCCTACGTCTTCTCTCGTCACGATGTCGGATCCATGGTTTCTCTGGTGCGCAACAAGAAGTACTGGGGGACCGGGCCCCGCGTGGACGAGGTGAACTTCAGGTATTACGCCGACGCGAACGCCATGGTGGCAGCGATGCTGTCGGGTCAGTTGGACATCGTCTCCAACCTGGCTGTTCCGCAGTCGGTGGGTCAGTTCTCCGACACCTCCCGTTTCAAGGTGCTCGAGGGCACTACGAACGGCGAGGTGGTGCTGGGCTTCAACCACGGCAACCAGGCACTTTCCAATCTCAAGGTCAGGCAGGCCATCAACCACGCCATTGACCGCAGGGCCGTCCTGGACAGCGCCTGGGGTGGGAAGGGAACCCTGATCGGCTCGATGGTTCCCCCCACCGACCCGTGGTACGAGGACCTCTCCAACACCTACCCGTACGATCCGGCCAAGGCGAAACAACTTCTTGAGGAGGCCGGCTACGCCAGTGGCCTGACCTTGCGCCTACGGGTGCCCACCCTGCCCTACGGCCCTCCCATCGCGAAACTCGTCGCCGCTCAGCTGCGTGAGGTCGGCATCGAGGCCAACGTCGAGGAATTGGACTTCTCCACGTGGCTGTCGCAGGTTTACACCCAACACGACTACGACATGACCGTGGTGGCCCATGTCGAGCCTTGGGACCTCTCTCAGTTCGCCAATCCCAACTACTACTGGCAGTACAACAATCCCCAGTTCGCGGAGCTGATCAACAAAGCGGACGCCGCCGCCACGAACACGGAACAGGAGACCACCTTGAAGGAAGCCGCGAAACTGCTGGCGGACGACGCCGCGGCCGACTGGTTGTTCCTGCTTCCCAATCTGGTGGTCACAACGACCGAGATCTCGGGGATAACGACGAACACCACGGGACTGTCGTTCGACATGACTCACGTAGCAACCAGTCGCTGAGGTGTTGCTCAGGGATCTCGGCCGGCGGCTGATCGGCCTTGCGGTGAGCCTGCTGGTGGCGTCGCTCCTGATCTTCCTGGCCACCAACGCGCTTCCCGGGAGTATCGCCAACGTGGTGCTGGGCACCCAGGCGAGCCCGGGTGAGGTGGCCGCCTTCGAGGCGCGTCACGGATTGAGCCGTCCGCTGCTGCTCCGCTACCTCGAATGGCTCAGTGGAGTCTTGGTGGGTGATTTCGGCACCACCTTCGTGGGGGGCCGCGACGTGCTGGGGGAGATCCTGCCGAGGCTCGGCATCTCCGTGTGGCTGGTGGTCCTCGGGATGCTCCTAGCCCTGGTCATCGCGATCCCGCTCGGTTCCTTCGCGGCCCTGAGGCGACGACACGTCAGCGGGTTCGTCGCATCGATGTTCTCCCAGGCCGGCTTGTCCATTCCTGCTTTCTGGGCGGGCATGTGGCTGGTCATAGTGTTCGCGGTGAACCTGCGGTGGCTGCCCGCCGGGGGCTATGTTCCCCTGAGCCGTGATCCGGTGGGATGGGCAACCCACCTGGTGCTTCCCGTCACATCCTTGGCGCTGGTCCAGGGCAGCCTGCTGGCGCGTTACGTCCGAAGTGCCGTGATCGAGGTGACCAGCGAGGACTGGTTCCGTACCGCCCGCGCCGTCGGGTGGTCCAGGCTGGGGGCACTGCTGCGCCACGGAACCCGCAACATCGCGATATCACTGCTCACCGTGATCGGGCTCCAGGTGGCGACGCTGCTGGTGGGGGCGATCATCATCGAGCAGGTGTTCGCCATCCAGGGACTGGGATCACGGCTGCTGCTGGCGGTGTCCCAGCGCGACCTGGTACTGGTCCAGGGCATCATCCTGATCCTCGTGTGGGCGGTGCTGGTGATCAACTTCGTGGTTGACGTGGTGTACCAGGCGGTCGATCCGAGGCTCAAGGAAGCGGGGACGATTTCATGATGCGCCGCTCGAATCTGGCCTTCGGTGCCGTGCTGATTTCCTTCGTTTTCCTGCTCGCCCTGGTGGGGTTGTTCTGGACCCCTCACGGACCTGCAGCCGTCACGGGAAGTCTCCGGGAGGCGCCATCGCTCGCCCACTGGCTGGGCACTGACAACAGCGGTTTTGACATCGCCAGCCGCTTGATCGCCGGGGCGAAGCTGGTGCTCTTGGTCGGGCTGGGATCGGTGGCCGGAGCCGCCCTGATCGGCATCCCCGCCGGAATGATCGCGGGGATGTCGCGCGGCTGGGGAGCTTCCCTGATCGCCCGGGGAGCCGATGTGCTATACGGTTTTCCCGCCCTGCTTCTGGCCATCCTTTTCGCGGCTGCACTCGGTGGATCCGTGTGGACCGCCCTGATGGCCATATCCCTGTCGGCGATCCCGGCATTCGTGCGGATCGCCCGGGCCGCGACCATCCAGGTGATGGGACTGGCCTTCGTCGAGGCCGCACGGCTGTCCGGCACCCCGCGCAGGCAGATCGCGCTCAGACACGTGTTGCCCAACATCGCCCCGGTGCTGGGAGTTCAGGCCAGCGTCAGCGTCGGAATCGCCATCCTCGCGGAATCGGGGCTCTCCTATCTGGGACTGGGGTCGGGAACCGAAGTCCCGACCTGGGGGCGGATGCTGCAGGAGGCGCAGAAGGAGATTTTCGTGGCCCCGGCGATCGCCCTGTGGCCTGGGCTGGCCATAGCCGCTGCGACCATGGGGTGCAACCTGCTCGGGGACGGGCTCCGCGATCTCCTCGACCCCAAACTGAGGGAGCTGACGTGAGTCTTCTGGAGATCGAGGATCTGCGGGTTACCTTCGGGCGGCGCCGGAAGGTGGCGGTCGACGGGGTCTCGTTCACCCTGGGGGAGCGGGAACGCCTAGGCATCATCGGGCAGTCCGGTTCCGGGAAAACCGTGATAGCGCTGTCCATCATGGGCCTGCTGCCCGAGAACGCCCGGGTCAGTGGATCGATCCGGTTGGCAGGCAGGGAACTCGTGGGACGCCCCGAGAAGGAACTGCGGAGGCTTCGTGGCGACGCGGTCTCGATGGTTTTCCAGGAACCGATGACGGCACTGGACCCGACCATGCGGGTCGGCCGCCAGGTGGGCGAGGTGGTGGCCCTGCACCACGGCGAACGCAGGGGAGGGATCCGGGCCCTCGTGCTGGAATGGCTGGATCGTGTCGGGTTGCCGGATCCTGAACGCATCGCCGACTCCTTCCCGCATCAGCTCTCCGGTGGGCAACGGCAACGCGCCCTGATCGCCATGGCCCTGGCCAACCGGCCGGATCTGGTGATCTGCGACGAACCGACCACCGCGCTCGACGTGATCGTGCAGAAACAGATCCTCGACCTGCTCGACGCAGAGTTCGCGGGCCGGGCCGCGCTGTTCGTCAGCCACGACCTGGCAGTGGTGCGGCAGGTCTGCCGGCGGGTGATGGTCGTGCTCGACGGGAGGATCGTTGAACACGGCCCCATCGAGGAAGTGATCGGGTCTCCGCAGCATCCCTACACCCACGGCCTGGTGGCCTCCGCACGATTGTCCGACGTGGCCCCCGGGGAGCGGCTCCCGACCGTGGCCGATTACTGGCAGGGGGCGGAAGAATGAATGCGCTGCTCGAACTGGACGGCGTCGATGTGATCTTCCGCCGGGGCAGCAGGACCTTCCAGGCCCTCCACGAGGTGAACCTGGCCCTCTTCGCGGGGGAACGCGTGGGACTGGTCGGGGGTTCCGGCTCGGGAAAAACCACCATACTGAGGACCTTGCTGGGGTTGATCCGTCCCGCGGCCGGGGAGGTGCGTTTCGACGGCCGCAGGGTTGACGGATTGTCCGACAAGGATCTCACCGATCTCCGGAGCCGGGTCTCGCTGGTCTCCCAGGACCCGAACGCATCCCTGAACCCGCGCATGAGGCTGCGCGAGATCGTGGCCGAGCCGCTTCGCTCACCGTGGCTGGGCAGCCGCGGGAGGGCGGAAGGCGCAGTTGCGGAGGCCATCGTGGGGGTCGGGCTGGAGGTCGCGATGCTGGAACGTTTCCCGCACGAGCTCTCCGGGGGGCAACGCCAGCGGGTGGCCATCGCCCGGGCGCTGGTGAGTTCGCCGGACCTGCTGATCGCCGACGAACCCGTTTCCGCCCTCGACGTCTCCGTCCGCGCCCAGGTGCTGAACCTGCTCGGCGAAGCCGTCCGTGAACGGAACCTGGCGATGCTGTTCGTCAGCCACGATCTGGCGGTCGTGCGTCACCTGTGCGAGCGGGTAGTGGTGGTGGACCGCGGGAGGATCGTGGAGGAGGGACCCGTTGCGAAGGTTTTCGGGGAGCCCCGGCACGAGTACACGCGGAGACTGCTGGAGGCCAGCCTTTCCCTGTGATCGCGGGACCGGTTGTAACATGACCTGCCGTGAAGGCCCTGCTGCTAGAAAACATCCATTCCGAGGCCGTCCGTGCGCTTGAGAGCCGCGGCCACGAGGTCGAGGCGCGTTCCGGTGCCCTCGGCGAAACCGAACTGATCGATGCCCTCGATGGGGTCGAGCTCCTCGGGATCCGCTCCCGGACCCACATCACCGAACGGGTGTTGAAAGCCCATCCTCAGCTGGTGGCGGTAGGGGCCTTCTGCATCGGGACGAACCAGATCGATCTCTCCGCCGCCGCGTCCGCGGGGGTCGCGGTGTTCAACGCCCCGTACTCCAACACGCGTTCGGTGGTGGAACTGGCCCTCGGGGAGATCATCACCATGGCCCGGCGCCTCGGGGACAAGAACGCCAACATGCATGCGGGTATCTGGGACAAATCCGCCAACGGATCCCACGAGGTGCGCGGCAGGACGCTTGGGATCATCGGCTACGGAAACATCGGATCGCAGCTTTCGGTGCTGGCCGAGGGGCTTGGCATGAAGGTTTACTTCTACGACATCGTGGATCGCCTCGCCCTGGGAAACGCCACACGGGTCTACAGCCTGCAGGAGCTGTTCGAACTGTGCGAGACCATCACCATGCACGTGGACGGCAGAGCCTCGAACGCCCACATGATCGGGGAGAAGGAGTTCTCCCAGATGCGGCCCCGCACTCTCTTCCTGAATCTGTGCCGGGGCAACGTCGTCGATGTCGACGCCCTGGCGGCTGCCCTGAAATCAGGACACATCGCGGGCGCGGCGGTCGACGTGTTCCCGAGCGAACCCAAGAACAGGGAGGAGCCGTTCGTCTCGCCGCTGCAGGGCATCCCGAACGTCATCCTCACCCCGCACGTCGGCGGATCCACCCAGGAGGCGCAGGTCGACATCGGCCGTTACGTGGCCGGCAAACTCGCCGACTACGAGGCCTACGGGAACACCTCGATGTCAGTCAACCTCCCCGAGGTTTCCGTCTCGGCGCCGGGAGCGGAGCGCATCCTGCACCTGCACCGGAACGTCCCCGGGGTGCTGGCGCGGCTCAACCACGCGCTCGCCTCCCACAACATGAACATCGGCTCCCAGACCTTGGCCACCTCGGGCGAGTACGGCTACGTCGTCACCGACGTCGCCGGGGAACACTACGAGGGCCTGCTGGCCGAACTCCAGGATCTCGAGGAGAGCATCCGGGTACGGATGATCTAGAAAACCGGCATCACCCGGCCTCGGAGGGGCGCAGCCTTTCGAGGACGATGTCGTGGAGCAGGCCGTTGGTCGCCAAGGCGTTTCCGTGGTACGGGCCCGGTTCACCATCGATGCTGGTGAACCGGCCACCGGCCTCGCGCACTATGATGTCGAGCGCGGCCATGTCGTAGAGCGCAAGTTCCGGTTCGCAGGCGATGTCCACGGCCCCCTCGGCAACCAGCATGTAGCTCCAGAAATCGCCGTAGCCACGGGAACGCCAGCATTCGCGCATCAGATCGACGAAACCCTGACCGCGCCCCGACTCCACCCAGCCGTTGATGCTCGCGTAGGACAGGGATGCGTCGGAAAGCTGCGACACCCTGCTGGTGTGGATCTGGGTGGCGTTCAGAATCGAACGACCCGTGTAGGCGCCGCCCTCCAGGCTGGCCCACCAGCGACGTCCGAGCGCGGGGGCGGAGACGACGGAGGCGGCGATCTGTCCGTCGATCTCAAGGGCGATCAGCGTCGCCCACACCGGGACTCCGCGCAGGTAATTCGCGGTTCCGTCGATGGGGTCGATGATCCAGCGGCGATTGGACTCTCCCGTGTCCTGCATCTCCTCGCCGTGAACGGCGTCGCGCGGCCGGGTGCGTGACAGGGTGCGCCGGATCGACTCCTCCACTGCGGTGTCGGCCTCCGTGACCGGGGTGGAATCCGGTTTGGTCTTGATCCTCAGGTCCTGGGCCTTGAACCGGCTCATGGAGATGGAATCGGCATCGTCGGCCATCACATGAGCCAGGCGGACATCATCGGTGAGTTCTTTGCTGGCGACCATGCCTCTAAGGTAGCCGAGACCTCCGGGATCAGGCGAAGGCCCGCTCCATCCGGCGGAAGGAAAGCAATCTTTCTGCACCGAGTTTGCCGGAACGAACTGCCTCGTCAAGAGCGCATTCCGGAGCGGAGGAGTCGTGACGGCAGCCGCGAGGGCAGTCGGCCACGAACTTCTCGAGGTCCGGGAAGGCCCCGATGAAGGCGTCCGTACGGACATGGCTGATCCCGAAGGAGCGCACACCGGGGGTGTCGATGATCCAACCACCGCCGGGCAGGGCGATGGCGGCCGCGGAGGTGGAGGTGTGACGGCCCTTGCCTGTCACGTCGCTGACTGCACCGGTGGCCCTGTCCGTCCCGGGGACCAGCATGTTCACCAAGGTCGATTTTCCCACCCCGGAATGCCCGATCAGCACGGTGGTGTGCTGCTCCAGGAGTTCCCTGACCGGGGAGAGATCGCCGCCGGGCCGGGTCACGACCACGGGGATATCCAATGGGGCATATGCGACGCGGAGATCTTCGGGGGAGGCGAGGTCCGCCTTTGTCAGGCAGAGGATCGGGGAGATGCGGGCGTCGTAGGCGGCGACGAGGATGCGGTCGATCATCCCCATCCGCGGTTCCGGGTCCGCGAGGGCCGTGACGATCATCAACTGGTCGGCGTTGGCGACGATGGGGCGCTCGAAGGTGTCCGCGTCGTCGGCGGATCGGCGCAGCCAGGTGCGGCGTTCCGAAACCTCGACGATGCGGGCCAAGGTCCCGGCCGCACCGGAGACGTCACCGTCCAGCTTCACCCGATCCCCGACGATGACGCCTCTGCGCCCCAGGATGCGGGCCTTGGTCGCGGTGACGGCGGTGCCGTCGTCGAGGAGGCAGCGGTACCTGCCCCGGTCTATAGAGGCCACCAGGGCATCCGGGGAGCCCGAGTAGTCGGGGCGGTCCTTGGTGCGGGGACGGCTGCGTTTCCTGGGACGTTCGAAAGCCGCGTGGTCGTCCTGCCAAAGTGTCATCAGGTGGTCACCAGCTGATTCCAGAGCCGCGGGAAATCCGGCATGGTCTTCGAGACGCAGGCGAGGTCGTCGACACCGGTTCCCGGTCGATCCAGGGCGACGATCGCGGCGAAGTGCACCATGCGGTGATCGGCGTAGGAGGACAACTCCACGCCCCCCCGTCCCCGCGGCCCACCCGTGATCTCCAGGCCGCCGTGGTGCTCGATGACCGCGACCCCCAGCTTCCGGAGCTCGGTTGTGAGCGCGGACAGGCGATCGGTCTCGTGACCGCGGATGTGGGCGATCCCCGTGATCCGGGTGGTTCCCTCCGCCAGCGCGGCGAGGGCCGCAACCACAGGGGTCAACTCCGAGGCGTCGTGCAGATCGACATCGATCCCGCGAAGCCGGCCGGGACCGCTGAGGGTCACGGCTTCCCCGCTGCGAGTCGTGGTGCAGCCCATCCGCTCCGCCACATCCAGGAACCGCGCTCCCGGCTGAAGGGTGGAACCGGGCCAGCCGGGGACCGTGACGCAACCGCCCGTGGCGGCCCCGGCGGCCAGGAAGACCGAGGCGTTCGTCAGGTCGGGCTCGACACGGACGTCGAGCGGCAGGACGGGACCGCTGTGGACCCGCCACGACGTGGCGTCCGGTTCGTCGATGCGCACGCCGCGGGCACGCAGCATTTCCACGGTCATCGCTATGTGGGGCCGGGAGGGAAGGGAATCCCCCGCATGTCGCAGCCTGAGCCCGGAGGGAAGGCGGGCCCCGATCAACAGCAGCCCGGAGACGAACTGGCTGGAAGCGGAGGAATCCATCACCACTTCGGAATCACTCGTCATCGGCCCTGGGACCAGGGTGAAGGGCAGCGAGTCGGCGTCGATCCCGGCCCCCAACTGGCGGAGGCCGTCCAGGAGCCCGGACATCGGGCGGGTGGTGGCCTGCGGATCCCCGTAGAAACGGGTGGGGGAATCGGCCAGGGCGACCAACGGGGGCACGAAACGCATCACCGTGCCTGCCAGGCCGCAGTCGATGCCTCCCGGGGCGCCGCGGAAACGCTGCGGAGGCATGATCCGCAGCTCACCCGGGCCGGACGCCTCGATGTTCACCCCGAGCGCTCGCAGCGCATCAACCATGAGGTCGCAGTCCCGCGACTCGAGAGCTCCCGTCACCGTTGACGGACCGTCCGCGAGCGCGGACAACACCAGTGCCCGGTTCGTTCCCGATTTGGAACCGGGCACCTCGACGACCCCCCGGACGGCGGCGTTGGCCGTCACGAGGGGAGCAGCCGTCAGGACGCCACCGCCTGACGCACCTTCCTGGCAGCCCTGGCATTCACCCGGCGGAGCTTGCGGGAGGTGTTCCTGCGGCGCCAGGAAGCGCTGGGACGTCCTTGGAGATCCTGGGCCGCCAGCACGGAGGCGCCGAGAAGCGCCACGTTCTTCAGCACATCGGGTCGCCGTGCTTGTTTCTCCTCGGCGTCGGCTCCCTTCTCGGGCAGGGCCACCGCGATGTTCAGGATGCTGGCGTTGGCGAGCAGGCAGGCCCCGAGGCGGCGGCCGATTCCGGTGGCGAACATCACTCCGCCGACGACCTCAGCGGCGCCGCAGATGCGCACCCACGATTCTGCCTGGTCGGGCACGTGCGAGGAATAGCCGGAGGGAACGACCCGCTGCACGAGGGGGGTGACGCGGGCCGTGAACGCCTCGGCTTCTGGTGCCAGCTCGGCTGGCGAGGTGACCTTGCGCACACCATCGGCGACGAAGGCGCTGGCGAAAAGGCTACGGGCTAGGAAGCGCAACAGACTCATGACCTCAAACTTACCCACCTCGGCGCCCGGTTGGAATGACCGGGAGCAGTTTCCACCGACACAGATGGGTCTGGTGCCGGGAATAATCCCCTTCGGCGGTGCGTTGCAATCCACATGACATCCGCTGCCCTGTTGCTGGACACCTCTTTGGAGTGGGACCGGACACCGGTATGTTCTTTCATGATGGAAGAAACGGATACCACGCTGCTGGATGCTGCGGAACTCGGACTCGCGTTCGAGAACGAGGCCTTGACCCATCTCGACCGCCTTTATTCGGCTGCCCTGCGCATGACCCGGAACCCCGCTGACGCCGAGGACCTGGTTCAGGAAACCTACGCCAAGGCGTTGAGGGGCCGCGATTCCTTCAAGCCCGGCACCAACATGAAGGCCTGGCTGTACCGGATTCTCACCAACACCTACATCAACTCCTACCGGAAGGCGGCCCGCTCCCCACAGATGAGCGGCGAGGAGGAGGTCACGGACCGGCAACTGGCCAGAGCCGCTTCCCACGACTCCCAGGGCCTGCGCTCCGCCGAGATGGAGGCCCTGGACAACACTCCTGATGCCGCTGTCGCCGAAGCCATGGCGGGACTTGCGGAGAACTATCGGCTGGTGGTCTACCTCTCCGATGTCGAGGGGTTCAGTTACAAGGAGATAGCCACCATCATGGGCACCCCGATCGGGACCGTCATGTCGCGTCTGAACCGCGGCCGGGCACAGCTGCGCAAATCCTTGGCCGACTACGCCGCAGATCGCGGCATCGGGGGTGCCAGGGCATGACCGATCCTGAAATGCCGATTCACGACCATGACGACATGGAAGAGTGCGTGCGGGCCCTGGAGGTCGTTCACGCCTTCCTGCACGGAGAGTTGCCCGAGACCGAGGCCGACCGGGTGAGGCACCACCTGCACGCCTGCGAGCGATGTATGGAGAGCTTCGAAATCGAGTACACCATCACCGAGATGATCCGCCGCAGCCAGCCGACCACCGCCGCTCCGGCAGAGCTGCGCAACAAACTCACAGCCCTGTGCCTCTCCCTCTGAACCTCTCCGGGAAAACCTTGCGCCCTCGTCCCTGAAATGGGGGAACGAGGGCGCATCATCTGTAACGTGTCAGGCGTTTGGACGCTTGCCGTGGTTGGCCTTGCTCTTGCGGCGCGCGCGACGCTTGCGGCTGGTCTTGCCCATCGGGGCCTCCTTCTTAGAGTTGCGACGGCCCATTGTGCCAGATGCCCCGTGGCGCCACCAGCCGGGACGATGGCAGAGTAAGGGGCATGGCGAGGACACATCTCTCCGAGGAACTCTCCGACTCCGATTGGCTCCTGGCATTCCAGAGCCAATGGCACCTGCTGAGTGATCTTTCCTTCTCGGATCTGTTGCTGTGGATTCCCGAGGAGGACGGCCCCGATTGTGAAGTGTTCACATGCGTGGCCCAGATCCGTCCGGTGACCGGTCCGACGGCTCTGGAGGATGACGTCATCGGGGAACAGATCGCCTACGAACTGGACCATCAGGTGGTGGTGGCGTACATGAGCCACGAGATCAGCGAGACCAGCGACAACGCGCTGTCTGCCGGTATCCCCGTGGACGTGTGGGCAATCCCCATCCTCCGGGGAGGTCGTTGCATAGCGGTGCTGGAGCGCCACACCAACCAGATGGGCATGCGCGCCACCGGGCTCCTGGAGGAGAACTATCTCGAGGCCGCGGACATCCTGACCAGCATGATCCTCGAGGGGAACTTCCCTCTGGCGCCGGTCTCCGACAAGGCCTTCGCTCCCCGGGTATGCGACGGGGTGCTCCGAGTCCAGCCGGGGGGGCGGATCAGCTACGCGTCGCCGAACGCGATCACCGCCTTCCGGCGGCTCGGTGCGCAGGGCGACATCGCGGATGAGGACTTCACCACCCTGATCCGAAGCGTCATGCGGGGGGTCGAATCCATGGGACAGACCGTCCAGGCGGATCTGGCGGAACACCGCAGCGCCGTTTTCGACATCGAACAACCGCGCGCATCCATGCGCCTGGTGGTGTTTCCGCTCGTGGTGAGGGGTGAGCCGGTGGGCTCCCTGATCCTCTGCCGCGACACCACCGACCTGCGCCGCCGGGATCGCATGCTCGTGACCAAGGACGCCACCATCCGGGAGATCCACCACCGGGTCAAGAACAATCTTCAAACGGTGGCGGCCCTGCTGCGGATGCAGGCGCGGAGAATCAGATCGGAGGAGGGCAGGGAAGCGCTGCAGGACGCGATGCGCAGGGTTTCATCCATAGCCGTCGTCCACGACATGCTGAGTCACAGCCTCGACGAGGATGTCGTCTTCGACGGCGTGTGCGACCGTATTCTCCGGATGATCGGTGACCTCGCCGCCACGTCGGGAGCGGTTGAGGCGGTTCGTATCGGCAGTTTCGGGGAGATCCGGGCCGATGCGGCCACGTCCTTGGCCATGATGATCACCGAACTGTGTCAGAACGCGGTCGAGCACGGTTTGGAGGGGGGTGCGGGACGTATCGAGGTCAGGCCGGATGCATCGGCTGAGGGCATGGTCATCGACGTGGTCGACGATGGTACGGGTCTACCCGACGGGTTCCGGCTCGGAAACCAGACCAGCCTTGGCCTGGCCATCATTTCTACGCTGGTCGGGGACCTGGGCGGTACATTGGAGATCGGGAACCGGGAGGACGGGCACGGCACGCGCGCCCGCCTGGTGTTTCCTGTGATGATGTGAGATCGCGCCCGCTCAACCGGCGCGCACCCGCGAGCGAGCGGCGCGGCGTTTCATGGCCCGGCGTTCGTCCTCACTCGTGCCACCCCAGACACCGTGATCCTGGCCGGCGTCGAGCGCCCAGTTGAGGCACTGGTCCTTGACCGCACAGCTCTGGCAGATCTTTTTGGCGTCCTCGATCTGCTGGAGTGCGGGGCCGGTATTGCCGACAGGGAAGAACAGCTCCGGGTCCTCTGTCAGGCAGGCTGCCCTGTGGCGCCAGTCCATGAATGGCACTCCTTTTTTCGGCTAGATGATCTTTCGAGCGGATAGAACTTACTCCGGTCCACAGCAATAAACAACCCTGCCGCCCCGCAACAGAGCATGAAACCGTGGAATTCGGAGGTCACTTCAGTCGACCGGCTCCCTCTGAGGGAACGGCCGTGAACCATGAGGGGTCCAAGAATCCTGCCTTCTCAAAGGCATCCCGAATGGCTGATCCGATGTGTTCGGCCCGTCCTGTGGGGCACCATGCGATGATGCAGCCACCGAATCCTCCACCCGTCATCCGGGCCCCGAGTGCTCCCTGCGCCAAGGCCGTCTCCACGGCGAGATCGATGGTCGGGACCGTGATCTCGTAGTCATCGCGCATGGATGCGTGGGATTCGTTCAACAGGGAGGCAATCCCGGCCAGGTTCCCCTTCACCGCGAGTTCCAGGGCGGCGCGGGTTCGATCATTCTCGGTGACCACGTGCCGGACCCGCTTGCGCATCCGCTCGTCGGGAAGCCTCGCCAGGGCTGCATCCAGGTTCGTGACGTCGCGCAGCGCCCTGATCCCGAGGATCGCGGCGGCCTGCTCGCACGTCGCCCGGCGTTCCCCGTACTCCCCGTCCACGTGGCTGTGAGGGGTACGGGTGTCGAGCACCAGGATCTCGACCCCCTGCTCGCGCAGCGGCAGGGGCACCTCGGCGGTCTCGAGCGTGCGGCAGTCCATGAAGAGTCCGTGACCTGCGTGGCAGAGGGTGCTGGCGGCCTGGTCCAGGAGGCCGGTCGGGGCGCCCACGTAGGCGTTCTCCGCCCGCTGCGCCAGCCGTGCACGCTCCATGGGAGCGATCTCCAGGCCGAAGAGGTCGCAGGCGGCAGCCATCACCGCGCACTCGATCGCTGCGGAACTGGACAGACCCGCCCCGAGAGGCACATCCGAGGTGAGCACCAAGTTGACCGCTCCCACCTGGTGTCCCGCCTCGCGCAGTGCCCACAGCACCCCGGCCAGGTAGGCCGCCCAGCCCCCGCCGCCGGGATTGAGATTCGACAGTGGAAGTTCCACGGTTTCCGAGAGATCCATGGCGTGCATGACGATCAGGTCGTCGTCGCGATGCCCCGCTGCGACGAGGGCGCGCTGTTCCAGCGCGAAGGGCAGAACGAAACCGTCGTTGTAGTCGGTGTGTTCGCCGATCAGGTTCACCCGTCCGGGGGCGAACCAGATTCCCTCCGGTACGGAACCCATCAATTTCCGGTAGCAGGTGGTCAGTTTCTCAACGGTATCCATGGCTCACCATCTTCCTCGAGTCCCGGGTCTTGCTGGTCGGGTGAGAATCCCGGTGGCGGAGGCGTGCCCATCACCGGGAAACATCGTCCTCACGCCCCGAAAGCGCTGTTCATCAGATCCGTGGTCTGCTGCTGGTGAACCTTCATGGAACCGACCGACGGGGCGGAGGACCATGGTCGTGCCACCCGGTGCATGCGCAGCGGGATGTCGGTGTGGTTAGCCACGGAATTCGGCAGGTGCACAGAGATGAACGGCCACGGCCCCTGGTTGGCGGGCTCGTCCTGGACGAACCGGATGTCGGTGACGTGACGGTAGCGTTCCAGCACCTTGGCCATCTCGGCTCCGGGCAGCGGATAGAGGCGCTCCAGGGAGATGATTGCCACTTTGCCGTCGAGACCGAACTTCTCCCGGCTGGTCACGAGCTCCCAGCGGATCTTGCCGGAACAGATCAGCAGGCGGGTGACCTCGGACGGATCCGTGATCGTCGGGTCGTCCAGCACCGGATGCCAGGCCCCCGAGGTGAACTCCTCCGGCAGCGAGGCAGCCGCCTTGCTGCGCAGCATCGATTTCGGGGTGGCCACCACGACCGGACGGTGGTAGTTCACGTAGGCGTGCTGGCGCAGCAGGTGGAAATAGCTTGCTGCCGTCGACGGCTGGCTGACGGCGAGGGCGTTCTCGGCGCACAGCTGCAGCCAGCGTTCGATGCGTGCGGAGCTGTGGTCCGGGCCCTGCCCCTCGAAGCCGTGCGGCAGCAGCAGCACCACACCGGACTTCTGGTCCCACTTCGCCTGCCCGGACACGACGAACTCGTCGGCGATGATCTGGGCGCCGTTGGCGAAGTCTCCGAACTGCGCCTCCCACAACACCAGGGCGTCCGGCCGGGCCACGGAGTAGCCGTACTCGAAACCCATGGCAGCGTACTCGCTGAGCAGCGAGTCGTAGACATCGAAGGTGGCCTGGTCGTCGCTCAGGTGTTTCAGGGGCACCCAGGCCTCGTTGGTGACGCGGTCGACGATGGCCGCGAACCGTTGCGAGAAGGTCCCGCGGCGCGAATCCTGCCCGGTCAGCCGGACGGGCCGCCCCTCCATCAGCAACGAACCGATGGCGAGCAGCTCGGCCGTCGCCCAGTCGATGGGGCCGTTGAGAATCTGATCGGCACGGCGTTTCAGCTGGGGCAACACCTTCGGATGGGGGGTGAAACCCTCCGGGAGCCTGGTGTGCACCTCGCTGATTCGGTGCAGCATCTCCGGTGTGATCTCGGTGAGCCGGTGCCCCTGCTTCGTCGGATAGTAGGGCACCCTCGTGTACTCCTCGATCACCGCGTCGGTGTTCTTGGCATCACGGGCCTCCTTGAACACGTTCTCCAGGCGGGCCCTGAACTTGTCCATCACGTCCTCGGCGTCGGACATGGAAATGTCTCCGCGTCCGATCAGGGCCTCGGTGTACAGGCGCCTGACGGAGCGTTTCTGCTCGATCAGGTCGTACATCTTGGGCTGCGTGAAGCTCGGGTCGTCGCCTTCGTTGTGGCCGCGGCGCCGGTAGCAGACCAGGTCGATCACGACATCCTTGTGGAACTGCTGTCGGTAGGTGAAGGCCAGCCGGGCGGCCCGAATGCAGGAATCGGGGTCGTCGCCGTTGATGTGCAGCACCGGGGCGGAGATGGCCTTGGCGACGTCCGTGCAGTAGGTGGAGGTGCGCGACTCGATGGGGGCCGTGGTGAATCCCACCTGGTTGTTGACCACGATGTGGATGGTGCCGCCGGTCTTGTAGCCGCGCAGCTGGCTCATCTGCAGGGTTTCGAAGATGACCCCCTGGCCGCAGAAGGCCGCATCGCCGTGCAGGAGAAGCGGCAGCACCGGGAAGTCGTCGCCACCGACCATGTCCTGTTTCGCCCGGGCGATTCCTTGGAGAACCGGGTTGACCGCTTCCAGATGGGATGGATTGGCCGCGACGGAGGCCTTGATGGTGGCCCCGTTGTTGGCGACGAACTTGCCCTCCGAACCCAGGTGGTACTTGACGTCACCGGTGCCGGAGACGTCGATGGTGCCTGCGAACTCGTGGAAGATCTGGGCGTAGTCCTTGCCGACGATGTTCGACATCACGTTGAGGCGGCCGCGGTGCGGCATACCTATGCACACCTCGTCGAGTTGTTCGTTCGCGGCCTGCTGGCAGATCTCGTCCAGCAGGACGATAACGGATTCACCGCCCTCCAGGGAGAAACGTTTCTGTCCGACGAACTTGGTCTGCAGGAAGGTTTCGAAGACCTCGGCCTCGTTCAGTTTGTCGAGGGCGTGCATGTGCTCCTGGTGGGTTAGGGCCTGGTGGGGCACCTCGATGCGGTCCTGGAACCACTTGCGCTGCTGGGGATCCGCGATGTGCATGTACTCGACGGCCACGGTGCGGCAGTAGGAGTCCTGCAGGATTGCGAGGATCTCCCGCAGCGAGCGGTAGACCCTTTCCTGTCCGCCGAAGGAGCCGACGGCGAACTCACGGTCCAGATCCCAGATGGACAGGCCGTGGGTTTCCAGCCGCAGGTCCTCGTGTGAGCGTTGCCGGTACTCCAGCGGGTCGGTGTCGGCCACCAGGTGTCCCACCGAGCGGTAGGCGTTGATGAGTTCCAGCACCCGTCCCTGCTTCGCAACCTGGTTCTCGCGGTGGGTAGAGATGTCGACACTCCAGCGCAACGGCTCGTACGGGATACGCAGGGCCTCGAAGATCTTGTCGTAGAAGCCCTGCTCCCCGAGCAGCAGCTGGTGGATGATCTTCAGGAACTCGCCCGACTGGGCACCCTGGATCACGCGGTGGTCATAGGTGGAGGTAAGCGTCGTGATCTTGGAGATGCCGAAGTCGTCGACGTGGAACAGCGAGGTCCCCTGGAACTCCGCGGGATAGTCGATGTTCCCGACACCGAGGATCATTCCCTGACCGTTCATCAGCCGGGGCACGGAGTGATTCGTCCCGATGCCCCCGGGATTGGTGATGGTGGCGGTGGTACCGGCGAAATCGGCCACCGTGAGCTCCCCGGCGCGCGCCTTGGCGATGATCTTTTCGTAGTCTGCCCAGAACTGTGCGAAATTGAGCTTTTCGCATCCCTTGATGTTGGGAACCAAGAGCTGGCGGGTGCCGTCCGGTTTCTTGAGGTCGATGGCGATTCCCAGGTTGATCGCGGGGTTTTCGATCAGCGTCGGCTTGCCGTTGATGACGTCGTAGGAATTGTTCATCGCGGGCACGGCCTTCAGGGCCTGGATCATCGCGTAGGCGATCAGATGGGTGAAGCTGACCTTGCCGCCCTTGGAGGTTTTCAGGAAGTTGTTGATCCCGGTGCGCTGATCGATCACGAGTTTCATGGGCACGGAACGCACGGATGTGGCGGTGGGCACGCTCAGTGAGGCGTCCATGTTCTTGGCCGTGCGCATCGGGGCGCCGCGAAGTACGGTCAGGCGGGGTGCCACCGCGGAGGGCTCGGGCCGCAGCGACGGGTTCGGTGCGTTGGCCGATAGGCCGGCCCCGGTGCCCGGGGTGGAGGGGGATTCCCTGGTGGGTTTGACCGATTCCACCATCGGTTGGTTTCCCTCCTGCCGGGGAGTGCGCTCCTGCGGGGGAGGGGTGGGACGATCATCCCGCGCTGGGGGAGTGGGTGTGGGGGCCGTGTTCGTGGGGATGGGCTTGTCCTTGAAGAAGGCCTGCCACGATTCGTCCACGGATGAGGGATCCTTTTCCCAGGCATCCCGCATCTCGTCGATCAACCAGGAGTTTGCTCCAAATGCATCGTGTGAGTCAGGTGTCGACATCTTCGCCAGTGGCCGCTGCCACAATCCCCTTACTTGAGACTACTGCTTGGGCGTCAGGCTTCTTCGCCCGAGGATCAGCTTAGCGAATCCCGGCCGGGACGACCGGGGTGAGGGCGGGACGTGGCGCGCCACGCGAGTCCCGCCGTGAATCCCGCCAGGATCACGAGAAGCACGTTGCGCGCCACCAGGGTGGAGGACTCGAAACCGGATCCGTTGGGGATCGCCATGATACCTAGGGTTCCCCAAGGATAGGTGTACTGGGTGAGTAGCGCGATGATCACCAAACCGATCGCCAGAACCCGGCGGGGGCGTTTCAACCACGGGCTGGAACCGAGAGCGAGCAGGGCCGCCAGCGGCCCCGCCAGCCACTGGACGTACTGCGTGGACAGGGTTTTGTTCGAGATCACGGTGGCGAGCACCACGGCGAGCACCGACAACAGGATGGCCTGGGTCAGGTGCTCGTCGCTCGAGCGGAAATTGCGGAGCAGTCTCCACGTGAGCGCCACGGTGAGCAGGATCGAACCGGCGGTGAGGAGAGTCGACAGCCCGAGCAGGGGATCGATGCCCGGCCCACGGAACTCGATGGCGTTGTACTTGCTGAGCTCAACCCGCCAGGCGGGATTGGCGGTGAACGTTCGCAGGAAGATGAGCGGGGTCGCTGGGACGGATTCCATCTGGAGCCCTCGGCTCGACTGCCAGGTCAGAGGGGACGCCGAGCGGGCCCATCCGCCGATCAGCAAAGACGCGAGCCCCAGGGTGAACCCGGTTGCGGCGAAGCCTATCAGGCGGCATCGTCCCCTGCCCGCGTGCAGGGGGGCGGGGGCGGACATCGGGGCGATCAGCAGGGCGGGCCAGAGTTTTATCGCCGCGCCGAGGCCGATCAGGGCGCCCGAGGTGGCGGGGTGGCGGTTGAGCCACAGGCATGCGAGGGCAACGGCGGCTGCGGTCAGCATGTCGAAGCGGAACCACACGATGGGGCCGCAGGCCCCTATGAACAGGATCCAGAAAACTGAGGCACCCACCGAGCCGTGCTTGAACAGCATCGTCGCCACGAGACCGTCGAGCAGGAGCATCGACAGTGCGAAGACCGGCAGCCAGGAATTGAACGCGGTGCTCCTGTAGGGCAGGGACGCGGTGAACCAGACGGCGACGAGCAGGACAGCCAGGGCGGCGCCCCCCAGGAGAGCGAACCGCTTGTGGCCCCAGGCCCACAATGCGGTGAGGAGGGCGATACCGATCAGCGCCCCTCCCACCAGGATCAGCGGCAGCCACCAGGGGTGGCCGCTCCCGAGGGTGTAGAGCAGCTCCAGGAACCAGACGGCGGGAAGGGGATACTCCACCATCACTCCGGAACCGGCCAGTGCCGTCGTGCACTTCAGGTCATGGCTGCCGTCGCCCAGCAGGCACCAGAGCCAGTACCCGTAATAGCTGATGTCGTTCTGGACGAAGGTGACCTGGGGAATCTTCCACAACACCACGTTGAATGCGCGGGTGACCGCGAACACGAAGGCCAAGGTCATGGCCCACATCGTGCGGTGTCCCCTCCTGGCGGGCGCTGTTGTGGTTTCGGTCAAGCACGGACTCCCTGGAGTTATGGGCCCGCCGGTAGGTCCGGCCGTGAAGCGCCCCCGCGAGGATTCGAACCTCGGCACCCGCCTCCGGAGGGCGGTGCTCTATCCCCTGAGCTACGGGGGCTTCGACGTCCGACAGGCTAGCATGAACCCGAAGTTCCGGGGCAACTCGGCGATTTCTCAGGACACCGTGGAACTCCGGATGCTGATCCCGGTGGGGCATCACCAGTTTCGCGTGTTTCGCGCCGGACTCCAGGAGCTTGCGGATCATCGGCTCCCCCGGCGAGTGCTCCTCGGCGTTCGGTCTCGAGGGCCACCGAGGTCAGGGAGATGGCCGGGCTGCGCGCGAGGAATGGTGCCGTCGATGGTGCGACGGCCCGCTCTCCCGGGACTGCGATTCGGCTGGACCGCGCCAGGGTCAGAGCGTCGAGCGCGGCCAGGGCGTTGCCCACGAAAAGTGCGGTGGGACGCGGCCCGGGGGCTCCCAGGAGACGATCGGCGGCTGTGAAACCCTCGTAGTCGGTGGTGTCACACGGTTCCACCACGATGTACCCGGCCAGCTCCCGGGAAAACATGCGTTCCTCGTGGATCCGGCGTCGGATCGGGAAGGCGCCAGTCTTCCTGGCCGAGATCTCGTCATCCGAGACGCGGGGCCGGATAGTCGCGCGCAACGAGTTCATGATCGTTTTCGGCCGGTTCCTGGCCTTCGTCATCAATGCGGTCATTCACAACTACTGGGGGAGCAGCAACGGACGCTGGTGCGTGATGCTTCTGGTGGCCGTGCTGTCCGCGTTCGGCCTGTTCTTCGAGGTGCCACGGGTGGTGAAGGTGTTTCCGCAGGCGCGTGATGATCATCCTGGGCTTCTGCCTGCCGATCTTCTTCCACGTCCTGGTCGGACTTTCCACCCAGTTCGTTCCCGACGAGTTCCGCGCCCACGGGGAGCAGACAACCCGGAATCCTGCCCAACGCGCCCGTTTTGTGGGGCGTGCCGGAGTTTCATCGGCCCCGGCACGCCCCATCTGGCAAGCTTTGACCTCATGACCCACGCTCACATCGCCGGCTCGATCCATGCCGACGTAGCCAAAACAGGGCCGCAGTGGCTCACGTTGCCCGAGAACCTCAACCAGCTGCGTGCGGAACTGTGGCCCGCAGGAACCGAGCGGGATGGGTTGGGCCGTATCGTGATCGGTGGGGTCCCCCTGACGCAGGTCGCGGCCGAGCAGGGCACACCAGCCTACGTGATCGACGAACAGGACTTCCGCGACAGGGCGCGGGCCTTCCGCGACCACTTCGCCGGATGGCGGGTCTACTACGCGGGAAAGGCCCTGCTTACCCGGGCGGTGGCGCGCTGGGTGGCCGAGGACGGGCTCCACATGGACGTGACGACCATGGGGGAGATGCGGATCGCCCTGTCCGGGGGGATGCCTGCGGAGCGGCTCGGGTTCCACGGCAACAACAAGTCGGCGGAGGAGATCCGTTTCGCCCTGGAGCAGGGGGTTGGGCGCATCATCGTCGACTCCTTCCACGAGATAGACCGCATCGAGACCGCCTGCCGGGAGCTCGGGAGGAAGGCCCATGCGTTGGTGCGGGTCACCACCGGGGTGGAAGCCCACACGCACGAGTACATCGCCACGGCCCACGAGGACCAGAAATTCGGTCTGTCCATCCTCGGGGGCCACGCCCTCGCGGCGCTGGTGCGGTGCCAGTCGTCGCCCTTCATCGAGCTGCGCGGCATCCACAGCCACATTGGTTCCCAGATCTTCGAGACCCACGGCTTCGAGGTGGCGATCCGTCGCACGCTGCGGCTGGCGGAGCAGTTCCGTGTCGCCACCGGGGTGGAACTGGCGGAACTGGACCTCGGGGGCGGATTCGGAATCGCGTACACGGAGGCCGATTCACCCATGCCAACCGATGTCCTCGCCCGGGCCTTCGAGGACATTCTCGACCACGAGTGCCGGGGTTTCGGATTGAAACGCCCCCAGCTCAGCATCGAACCGGGCCGCGCCATCTGTGGTCCGGCTGGGGTGGCCCTGTACGAAGTCGGGACCGTGAAGGCGGTGGAACTGGAGAATGGGCGTTCGCGCACCTACGTCTCCGTCGACGGGGGTATGAGCGACAACATCCGCCCTGCCCTGTACGCCGCCGAGTATTCCTGCGCCCTGGCGAACCGGACCTCGGAGGCCGACCCCGTGCTCGCGCGGGTCGTCGGGAAGCACTGCGAGGGAGGCGACATCCTGATCCGGGACGTCTTCCTGCCCAAGGACATCCACCCCGGGGACCTGATCGCAGTCCCCGGCGCCGGGGCGTATTGCCGATCGATGGCCAGTAACTACAATCAGGTTCCGAAACCGCCCCTGCTGGCGGTGCGCCGGGGGGAGACACGAACGCTTCTCAGGCGGGAAACCCTGGAAGACCTGATGCGACTTGACGTAGGGGAGTGAACATGGCTGAGGAAACTTCGCCATTGAAGGTGGCGCTGCTCGGCGCCGGTGTGGTGGGTTCCCAAGTGGCCCGGATACTGAGCCAGGAGGCGGAATCCTTGCGTCAGCGCATCGGCCGGCCCTTGGAACTCGTCGGGATCGGGGTGCGCCGGCTTGACGTGGAACGTCCCGGAATCGATCCCGGCCTGTTCACCACGGATGTGCACGGCCTCGTCACGCGCGGCGACCTGGACCTGGTGGTCGAGGTGATCGGCGGCATCGAGCCCGCGCGGAACCTGCTAACCGAAGCCATGAATGCGGGGGCATCGGTGATCACCGCCAACAAGGCGCTGCTGGCTGAGGATCTGGCGCGGCTGAGTGCAACCGCCAAGAAGAACGGCGTCGACCTCTACTACGAGGCGGCGGTGGCGGGAGCAATCCCGATCATCCGGCCGCTCCGGGAATCCTTGGTCGGCGACGAGATCCGTGCGGTCATGGGGATCGTCAACGGCACCACCAACTACATCCTCGACCAGATGACCACCAATCATCTGAGCTTCGACGTGGCGCTGCGCCAGGCCCAGGAACTCGGTTTCGCGGAGGCCGATCCCACCGCCGACATCGAGGGCAAGGACGCGGCCGCGAAGGCCGCGATCCTGGCCGGTTTGGCCTTCCACACCGAGGTGCACAGTCCCGAGGTCTTCTGTGAGGGCATCTCCTCCGTCACGGAAGCCGACATCCAGGCGGCCGATCAGATGGGTTGCGTGGTGAAGCTGCTGGCCGTCGCCAAACTGGCCGACGACGACCGGGTCATAGTCAAGGTCCATCCCGCCATGGTCCCGAAGACCCACCCGCTGGCCTCCGTGTCCGGGGCGTACAACGCGATCTTCGTCGAGTCGGTCGAAGCCGGGCAGCTGATGTTCCTCGGCCAGGGGGCGGGTGGCGCTCCCACCGCATCCGCGGTCATGGGTGACGTGGTCACCGCGGCCCGCAACCGGGTGCGGGGAACCGCCGGTCATCTCGGGACCGGATACACCAAACGTGAGGTCGCTCCCATCGGAGACGCGACCAGCCGTTACTACATCCGTTTCCAGGTGGAGGACAAACCGGGTGTGCTGGCCAAGTGCGCCACGATCTTCGGCGCCCACCGGGTTTCCCTGCAAACCTGCCAGCAGTCCTATCTGGAAGGCCTGGGTCGCACCGACGGATTCACCGCGGAGCTGAACTTCATGACCCACGACGCGCGTGAACAGGATCTCCAGGACGTCGTAGCGGCGCTTCGGGAGGCCCCCTTCATCGGGGACTCCATCGACTACATGCGCATCGAGGGCAAGTGAGGCTCACCGTACGTGTCCCGGCGACCACCGCCAATCTGGGGCCGGGATTCGACTGCGTCGGGTTGGCGGTGAACTGGTTCGACGAACTGACCCTGGAGGTTTCGGACACCGGGGGGATCAGCATCGAGGTGACCGGTGAGGGCGCCCATCAGGTGCCACGCGACGAATCCCATCTCGTGGTGGCCACGCTGCTGCACGCCCTGCGCCAGTGGGGCGTGGCCCCGCCCGGCGGGTTGGTCCTGAGGGCACACAACACGATCCCGCACTCGCGTGGGCTCGGTTCCTCCGCTGCCGCCATGGTGGCGGGCTGCGCGCTCGCGCACGGTATCGCCTTTCCCGGCAAGGAACTGGACCGGGCCGAACTGACCCGGATCTCCAGTCTTCTTGAGGGGCATCCTGACAACGCGGGCGCGGCGGTCTGGGGCGGTGCGATCCTGGCCTGGCTGGATGGGGAACGGGTGGAACTGATCCGGCTGCGACCCGCGGAGGGCCTGCGGTGCCTCGCATTCGTCCCCGATCTGGAGGTCCTCACCGCGGGTGCCAGGGCGGTGCTGCCCGATGTGGTCGCCCGGAGGGACGCCGTGGCCCAGGCGATCGCGGCTGCTTCCCTGCCCTTGGCCCTTGAGCAACGCCCCGATCTGCTACTGCCCGCCACCAGGGACCGGCTGCACCAATTCCACCGTTCCGAACTGATGCCGGCATCCTGGACACTGCTTCGGAGGCTGCGGGAAGTGGGGGTGCCTGCGACAATCTCCGGGGCGGGACCGACCGTGTTCGCGGTCGGGATGGAGTACCAGCTGGCGGCGTCGGAAACCGTCGAACACGAGGGGTTCCGGCGTCACGACCTCGGGATCGGTGGGGGAGTGCAACTCCTGGACTGAGACGGCCGGGTCCAGGCGCGGCGCCGGTGTTCCGCCCCGGGGCGCGCGACTGATTGGGCAGCCGGAGGGTTCTTCCGCAGAGTTGATCCCCGCCGTCGGCGCTCCCTATCCGCGGAACCTTCCAATTCGGTGCTTTGGAAACGACCCGGGGCCCTTTGCTGTAACGCCCGGTGGGGAGAAGCCGTGGTTTCGTGTTATTATTTCCGCAGTCACCTGAACGGCGCCGGTGGCGGATTCTTTTACCACCGTGAAATGAGCGCCTTGACTACACACTTCACCGGCTGAGCATTTCCCCACGCCACCGGTTTCCTGAGCAAGGAAGGCATTCCGTGACCGAATCCGGTTCCAACTCCCTGGCAGACCTGAAGCTCCCGGAGCTCAAGAAGATGGCAGCCGGGATGGGCATCAAGGGCACCTCCGCGATGCGCAAGGGCGATCTGATCGCCGCCATCTCCGGCGGGGTCAACGTCCCGGCCAGGCCCGAGCACCCGACCCGTACCTCGCGCCCCAGGAAGACGGCCGACGCCGAGCCGCAACTTCCGGTGGAAGTGCCGGAGCGCCCAGCACCCGAGCCCTCCGAGGCGGAAAAGGCGGAAAAGGCGGATCCCGGGTCTCCCGCCCAGCAATCCCAGCCGCGGGCGGAGAACGAAGGCCTAAGCCGCAACCGGCGTCGCCGTGAACGCAACAAGGAACGCGATCGCGCGGCCCAGGAGGCGACGAACGAGGAGGTCGGGGAACGGCTTGCCGCGGCACTCGGCCAGACCAGCGCCCCCAACACCGCCCCGGTCCTCGCTCCCGCCAGTGCAGGGGCGGGCCGTTTCGAGGAGGACAACGAGGGTGGCCGCCGTGGACGGCGTCGCCGCAACCGCGACCGCCAGAACCGCCGTAACCGCGGCTCCGGTGGTATGGATCGTTTCGAGAACGAACCCACGGTCTCCGAGGACGACGTGCTCGCCGCTGTTTCCGGGATAGTCGATATCCTCGACAACTACGCCTTCGTGCGCACCACCGGGTACCTTCCCGGCCCCAACGATGCCTACCTGCCGCTGGCCATGGTGCGCCGTTTCGGGTTGCGGCGGGGCGACGTGATCGTCGGCGCCATTCGCACCCCCCGGGAGGGTGAGCGCAAGGAGAAGTACAACCCGCTGGTGCGGATCGACTCCGTCAACGGAGACGATCCGGAGAAGGCCAAGCAGCGTCCCGAGTTCGCGAAACTGACCCCCCTCTACCCCCAGGAGAAGCTTCGCCTCGAGACGGTCAACACGCAGCTGACCGGCCGCGTCATCGACCTGGTGGCCCCGATCGGCAAGGGACAGCGAGGCCTGATCGTCTCCCCGCCCAAGGCCGGCAAGACGATGGTGATGCAGGCCATCGCGAACGCGATAGCCGCGAACAACCCCGAGGTCCACCTCATGGTGGTTCTCGTCGACGAGCGTCCCGAAGAGGTCACCGATTTCCAGCGCACCGTATCCGGTGAGGTGATCGCATCCACCTTCGACCGTCCCGCCGAGGATCACACCGTGGTCGCGGAACTGGCCATCGAACGCGCGAAACGCCTCGTCGAACTCGGCCATGACGTGGTGGTCCTGCTCGACGGCATCACCCGCCTGGGCAGGGCGTACAACCTGGCCGCCCCGGCCTCCGGGCGCATCCTCTCCGGTGGCGTCGACTCCGCGGCCCTCTACCCGCCCAAGAAGTTCTTCGGGGCGGCCCGCAACATCGAGAACGGCGGCTCCCTGACCATCCTGGCCACCGCCCTCATCGAGACCGGATCCCGGATGGACGAGGTCATCTTCGAGGAGTTCAAGGGCACGGGCAACATGGAGCTCAGGCTCGCCAGGCAGCTTGCCGACAAGCGGATCTTCCCCGCGATCGACGTGGACGCCTCCGGAACCCGCCGCGAGGACCTGCTGCTCGGCCGCGACGAGTTGAACATCATCTGGAAGCTGCGGCGCGCGCTCTCCGGTCTCGACGACCAGGCCGCCCTGGAGACCCTGCTGGCCAGGATGCGCAAGACGCAGAACAATCACGAGTTCCTGCTCAGCGTCCTGAAGACCACCCCGGCCCAGGACGGCTGAGCCGTCAGCGCCGGAGCTGTCGGGATCGTTTTGATTCGACGGCATCGGCTGGCACAATTGCACGCTGTGCCGGTTCACGCCCACCGATGGTGTGGCGACCCGGGAAGAACACACGTCTAGGAGAAGAACATGAAGCAGGGTATCCACCCCGATTACGTCGAGACGAAGGTTCACTGCACCTGCGGAAACACCTTCACCACCCGCAGCACCTCGAAGAAGGGGGCCCTGAACGCCGACGTGTGTTCCGAGTGTCACCCCTTCTACACCGGCAAGCAGAAGATCCTCGACACCGGTGGCCGCGTCGCCCGTTTCGAGCGCATGTACGCCAAGAACAAGAAGAAGTGAGTTCGCGGAGCCTGCGAAATTGTTTGAGAACGCGGATCCCCTGATCGCCGAATACGATCAGCTCGAGGTTCAACTGGCAGACCCCGCGACGCACGCCGACCCGGTGCTGATGCGCCGGGTCGGTCGTCGTTATGCGGCGCTGCGTCCCGTGGTCGAGGCCCTGGCCCTGTACCGCGGGTTGGCGGCCGACCGGGAGGCGGCACTCGAACTCGCGGAGCAGGATCCCGCGTTCGCGGAGGAGGCCGGGGCGCTCGGGGCACAGCTGGAGGAGACCGCGGCGCGGCTCACCCGGCTGTTGGCCCCGAGGGATCCGAACGACGACGCCGACGCGATTCTCGAGATCAAGTCGGGGGAGGGCGGTGAGGAGTCCGCGCTGTTCGCGGCCGATCTGTTGCGCATGTACCAGCGGTACGCGGAACAGGTCGGCTGGCACCTCGAGGTGCTGGACTCCCAGGCCACTGATCTCGGCGGATTCAAGTCGGTGACGGTGGCCGTCAAGGGAACCGGCGTCGATGGGGTAGGACCTTACGGTCGGCTCAAGTTCGAGGGTGGGGTGCACCGGGTGCAACGCGTTCCCGTCACCGAGACCCAGGGCCGCATTCACACCTCCGCCGCCGGTGTGCTGGTCTCCCCGGACATCGAGCCAGAGGAATTGGAGATAAGCGAATCCGACCTCAGAATCGACGTGTTCCGCGCATCCGGGCCCGGCGGCCAGGGGGTGAACACCACCGACTCGGCGGTCAGGATCACCCATCTCCCGACGGGGGTGGTGGTGAGCTGCCAGAACGAACGTTCCCAGCTGCAGAATCGCGAACAGGCGATGCGCCTGCTGCGTTCCAGGCTGGCCGCCATCCGGGAGGCGAAGGCCGCGGAGGCGGCGTCCGCCGCCCGCAGGTCGCAGGTGCGCACGGTGGACCGTTCCGAGCGGATCCGCACCTACAACTTCCCGGAGAACCGTTTCGCCGACCACCGGATCGGTTTCAAGGCCCACAACCTGGACCTGGTCCTGGCGGGGGCCCTGGCGCCCGTGCTCGACGCGCTTGCCGAGGCCGACCTGGCCGAACGGCTTTCCGGACCAGGCCGATGAGGGCTTGGGACCTGGTGTTGGAGGTCTCGGAGCAGCTGGCGGAGGCTGGCGTCACCACTCCGGCGGCCGATGCCCGTTGGCTCGTCTGCCACGCCCTGGAATGCGACTCGGCGGCGCTGATCCTCCGGGACGCCTCACCCGGGGACCGCGACCGGGTGGCTGGTTTTGTGGCGCGGCGGAAAACCGGGGAACCGGTCCAGCACATCACGGGCCGGGCTCCGTTCCGCTACGAAACCCTCGATGTGGGACCCGGGGTGTTCATACCGCGTCCCGAAACGGAACTGCTGGTGGACGAGGTGCTCGCGCACTTGGCGGGCCTGCCCGCGGGGAGACACCGTGTGGTTGAACTGTGCGCCGGGTCGGGGGCCATAACCCGGAGCCTCGCGAGGGAACGTGGTGGCCTGGAGCTGCACGCCGTGGAGCGTTCCTCCGACGCGTGGCCCTGGCTGCTGCGGAACCTTGAGGGCCTCGGGGTGGACTGTCGCAGGGAGGACATGTCCGAGGCCTTCCACGATCTCGATGCCCGGGTGGATGTCGTGGTGGCGAACCCGCCCTATGTTCCCACCGGCCTGCGTGGCCGGCTCCCGGCGGAGGTGACCCACGACCCGGCCGAGGCGCTGTTCGGTGGTGAGGATGGGCTGGAGGCCATCCGGGTAGTCCACTCGGTGGCGCGCAGGCTCCTGGTGCCGGGAGGCCTGGTGGCCATGGAACACGACCAGTCGCACGCCGAGCAGGTCCGGGGAATCTTCTCCGACGGTTTCTCCGAGATCCGGACGGTACGCGACCTGGCAGGGTACCCCCGGCACCTCGTAGCCAGACGTGGCAGGATTGGCGGGTGAGTGAAACCGGGTCGAGGACGCTGCTCCTCGAGTTTGAAGCCGATACCGCCCTCGAGACCGCCCGGGAAGCGGTCGCGGAGGGGCAGTGTGTCGTCTTCCCAACCGACACCGTTTACGGGATCGGGTGTGCCGCATTCGACGCCAAGGCGGTAACGGGGCTGCTGGAGGCGAAGAAACGGGGAAGGGACATGCCGCCGCCGGTGCTGATAGCGGAGGCGTCGATGCTGCGTGCCCTCGCCGGTCAGGTCCCGGAGGCGGCCAGGAAACTGGTTGCACGGTTCTGGCCGGGGGCGTTGACCATCATCGTCAAGGCGCAGCGATCGCTTCCCCTTGACCTGGGGGAGACCCGGGGAACGGTTGCCGTCCGGGTTCCCGACCACGACCAGGCCCGCGCCCTGCTGCGTCGCACGGGGCCCATGGCCGTGAGTTCGGCGAACGTCTCCGGGCAGCCGGCCGCCACCACCGCCGGGGAGGCCCGCCGCATGCTGGCCGAGGCCGTCGCGGTCTATCTGGATGGCGGGAGGGCACCAGGGGGGAAGGCCTCCACGATCATCGACTTCACCGGCGACGAACACGGGCGGGTTCTCCGCCAGGGGGCGATCGATCTCGAGGAGCTCCGCGAGGTGGTGCCGGAGCTGCAGGCTGGCTGATGCGCGAATACCTTCTCGTGCTACTGGTCGCCACCGCCGCCACCTACCTGTTCGCGGCGGTGTGCCGTCAACTGGCCCTGCGCTGGAACGCGGTGGCGAAGGTGAGGGCGCGCGACGTACACACCAGCCCCAAACCCTATTTCGGCGGGCTCGCGATGTTCGGCGGACTGGTCGTCTGCCTGATACTCGCCGTGAACATGCCGTTCCTGTCGCGTTTCGCCACGGTCGGGCACGACGCCCTGGTGGTGCTCCTGGCGAGCGGTCTGATCTGCGCTGTCGGGCTGGTCGATGACGTGGTCGAGCTGAGTCCAGTCGTGAAATTCGGTGGCCAGGTGCTGGCCGCGGGGGCGGCCGTGCTGGGAGGGGTTCGCATCTACTGGATCCCCCTGCCGAACGCTGTGCTGGCCCTCGACGACGCCAGCAGCATCCTGATCACGGTCATCTTCATCGCGGTGTGCGCCAATGCCGTCAACTTCGTCGATGGGCTGGACGGGCTGGCCGCCGGGTTGGTGGCGGTCGGGGCGGGGGCGTTCTTCGCCTACTCGTACGTGCTCGCCTACGAACAGGACCTGGCCCGGGCCACGACGGCGAGCCTGCTGACCGTGGCCACCCTCGGCATCTGCCTTGGGTTCCTCGGCCACAACTTCCAGCCGGCGCACATGTTCATGGGGGATGCCGGATCCATGCTGCTGGGATTTCTGATGGCGATGAGCGCCATCTCGTTCACCGGCCAGGTGGATCCGAGCGCCCTCAGCCGGGATCACGACGACGTCCTGCCCGCTCTGCTCCCGGTGCTGCTGCCGTTCGCCACGATGGCCCTGCCCCTGAGCGACCTGATCCTGGCCTGGATCCGTCGCACAGCGCGGGGCCAGCACCCGTTCAAGGCCGACAAGCATCACCTGCACCACAGGCTGGTGGCCCGGGGACATTCGCAGCGCGGGGTCGTGTTCATCATGTGTTCCTGGGGTGCGTTGATAGCGGGTGGTCTGGTTTGCACGGTGCTCCTGAACCACCCCGCGACGTGGTGGGCCATCGGGGTTTTCTTCGTGCTGCTGGTGCTGGTCACCGTCATGCCCGTCAGGCGCGGATCTGGGGCGGCGAAACATGGCTGAACGCCGGGTCACAGGAGCCACCCGGCGGGCCCGGCAGATGATGATCGGCGGGCTCCTGACCGGACACGCGGCGGGGATCGCGGCGTGCGGCCTGGCCTTGGCGACCGGTTCCCGGGCGGCACTCATCGGGGCCGCGCTGGGATTCGCCGCGGTGGTAATCTTCTGCTCCGTGGGGCAGGCCGTCGAGGTCGTGGCCTGCGAGTTGGAACCCGTCCAAGGCCTCGGACTGGTGCTCGTGAGCTATGCGGTTCGCGTGGTGGGGGTCGGAGCCGGGATCTGGTTCGTGACGAGTCATCCGCAGCTCGGACCAGCGACGGACAGGAACTGGCTGGCGGCCGCGGTCATCGCAACGGTGCTCGCCTGGACAACGGGTGTGGTCGTGGTGGCGTCGCGGCAACGCGTACCCATTTACGACATTCACGACCAAGGCTGAAAGTGCGGCCTGGGAGGATGAAGGCAGGGGAGTTTTCCGCTAGGCTCACTCCCGACATGGGCACCAGACCAGAACCCGAGGAGAAGCCCCCTCAGCAACGGGGTACCGAGGACGGGATGGTCGTGCTCAGTTACATCCTGGCGGGTCTGCTCTTCTACGGAGGCCTGGGCTGGCTGGGTGATCATCTCTGGAAGACATCGTGGTTGCTGCCGCTGGGCCTGATCCTGGGCCTGGCCTGCAGCACATATCTGATCATCAAACGATATGGGAGCGGCACGTGAACCCTTGGCTTCTTCCGCTGGAGAGCGGTGGCGATGGCGGTTACACCCCGCCGAGCGTCAACGACTTCATCTTCGACACCCCCGTCATTCCCGGCACCCCCACCTGGATGAACAAGCCCTTCTGGCAGGCCGTCATAGCGGCTCTGTTGGTGGTCCTGCTCTGGTGGCTGGCCTCGCGTCGCCTCAAGGTGCTGCCCCCCAAACGGCAGTTCCTCGCCGAGTACCTATACGAATTCGTCCGAAATGGCATCGCCCGCGACATTCTCCACCACGACTACAGGCGTTTCCTGCCCTACCTGCTCGGCCTGTTCTCCTTCCTGCTGATCAACAACTGGTTCGGCGAGACCTTCGTGTTCATGCTCCCGACTTTCAGCAACGTCGGATTCGCCTACGGTCTGGCTTTCCTGTCCTGGTGTGTCTACGTCGGTGCGGGATTCCGCAAATTCGGCATCGGGTTTCTCAAGAAGGCGCTCATCCCGGAGGGCGTTCCGTGGTATCTCCTGTGGTTGATCATCCCGCTGGAGTTTCTCGCGACGTTCGTCACCCGCCCAGTCACACTCGCCCTGCGTCTGTTCGCCAACATGTTCGCCGGGCACTTGGTGGTTCTGGTGTTCGTGGTCGGAGGCTCCTTCCTGTTGACCTTCCAGAACAACCTCATGTACAACGTCTCCGGTGCCGTTTCGGTGATGTTCAGTTTCGCGATCCTGTTCCTGGAGCTGTTCATCGGCGCATTGCAGGCCTACATCTTCACCGTCCTGACCGCCCAGTACGTGTCAACCTCAGTCTCAGAGGCCCACTGATTCGAAAAATCCGACTCCGTCACCAATCCCGGTGAGGAGCCATCCGAAAGGAAAACCATGCAGACCCTCCTGGAAATCAACGGTTCGCTCAACATGATCGGCTACGCGATCGCCACCATCGCCCCGGCCCTGGGCGTCGCTTGGATCTTCGCCTCCGTCATCAACGGAACCGCTCGCCAGCCCGAGGCGCGTGGTGCCATGATGAGCACCGCCTTCATCGGCTTCGCCGTCGTCGAGGCGCTCGCCATCATCGCCATTGCCCTGGCCTTCGTTCTTCAGTGAGGATTGACGTGGTTCCCGTGAATGGGGTGCTGCTCGAGTCCGGGATAGATCTCGGGCCGCTTCTGCCCCATCACCTGTCCGAGGTCGTGGTCGGCATCATCCTGATGCTGCTGGTGTTCCTCGTCATGTGGAAGGCCGTCGTCCCGGCCTTCGAGAAACTGTACGAGGAGCGTTACCAACGCATCGAGGGGGGAATCCGGCGGGCCGAGCAGGCCGAGTCCAAAGCGGAGGCGGCGCTGGCGGAGTACAACGACCAACTCAACTCCGCACGCGAGGAGGCCGCGAAGATCCGCGAGGAGGCGAAGAACACCGGGGCACAGATGCTGGCGGAAGCCCGGGAGCGGGCCAGCAAGGAGTCGGACCGCATTCTCGCCGCGGGCAGGGCCCAGCTGGAGGCCGAGCGTGCGCAGCTCCTGGCCGAGCTTCGCGCGGACATCGGTGGCCTGGCCACCACCCTCGCCGGCCGGATCGTCGGTGAGGCACTCACTGACGACGAGCGCGCCAACCGGACCATCGACCGCTTCCTGCAGGAACTGGAAACGGCAGGCACCCCCCGATGAAATCCCGCGACATCGCCCTCAGCGCCTTCGATCCGGTGGCGGATGCCATCCAGGTGGACGAAACCGCTGCCGATGAGCTGTTCGCAGTTGCCGATCTGCTCGAGGGCCAGCCTCCGCTGAGGCGTTCGCTGTCCGATCCCTCCGCGAGCGGGAGGGACCGGCAGGCGCTGGCCCGCAGACTCTTCGAGGACCGGCTGGGGGCCGCCGCTCTTTCCGTGGTCACCGAGGTGGCCTACCGCCCCTGGCCCAGCGGGCAAACCATGATCGATGCCATCGAGCGGCAGGGTGTGCGCGGCCTGTTGCGTACCGCCAACGAGCGTGGGGAGCTGAAGCGCGTCCAGGAGGAATTGCACAGGTTCGCCCTGGTCATCGACGGTTCCCCGGAGCTCTCGGACGCGCTGCGCAACCGGGGAAGAGCTCTCGCAGATCGGCGCGCCCTGATCGCCCGGCTGCTGGCGGGCCGGGTGGCTCCCGTCACGGAGCGGCTCGCGTCGCGCGCGGCCGCTGCCCGTGCCCGCACGGTCCCGCTCACCCTCACCAGCTATCTGGCTCTGGCCGCAGACCTGGCGGGGGAGCGGATGGCGCGGGTCACCGTGGCCCGCCCCCTCGACGAGGGGCGCACCGAACGGCTTCGCAGGGCCTTGGAGGCTCAGGTTGGCGGTCCCGTCCTCCTGCAGATCACGGTGGACGAGAACGTGATCGGCGGCATGAGCGTCGATCTCGGGACGCACGTATTCGAATCAACCGTGGCCGGGCGGCTCGATGAGGCTCGCCGGCTCCTGAACTGACATCAAGCGATAAGCGAAAGTAGGACGCAATGGCTGAACTCACCATCAGTCCCGACGAGATCCGCAGCGCGCTGGACGAGTTCGTCTCGTCCTACCAGCCCGCCGCTGCCAGCATGACGGAGGTCGGCGTTGTCGTGACCTCCGGTGACGGCATCGCGCGCGTCGAGGGTCTGCCCTCGGCGATGGCGAACGAGTTGCTGCGTTTCGAGAACGGCACCATGGGCATCGCCCTCAACCTCGACGAGCGGGAGATCGGCGTGGTCGTGCTCGGCGACTCCGAGGGCATTGACGAGGGATCCACCGTGCACGGCACGGGCGAGGTGCTCTCCGTTCCCGTCGGCGACGGCTATCTGGGGCGCGTCGTCGACGCGATGGGCAATCCCATCGACGGGCTCGGTGAGATCAGGAACATTGAGGGCAGGCGCGCCCTGGAACTCCAGGCAGCCGGTGTCATGGACCGTCAGGAGGTCCGCGAACCCCTGCAGACCGGCATCAAGGCCATCGACGCGATGACCCCGATCGGCCGGGGACAGCGTCAGCTGATCATCGGCGACCGCAAGACCGGGAAGACCGCAATCGCGATCGACACGATCATCAACCAGAAATCCAACTGGGGGACCGGGGACCCGAAGCAGCAGGTCCGCTGCATCTACGTGGCCATCGGTCAGAAGGGCTCCACCGTCGCGGAGGTGCGCAGCACCCTTGAGGCGGCCGGGGCGCTGGAGTACACCACCATCGTGCACGCCCCGGCCTCCGATCCCGCGGGCTACAAGTACATCGCCCCCTACGCGGGGTCGGCCATCGGCCAGCACTGGATGTACCAGGGCAAGCACGTGCTGATCATCTTCGACGACCTGACCAAGCAGGCCGAGGCCTACCGTGCCATGTCCCTGCTGCTGCGCCGGCCCCCGGGACGCGAGGCCTACCCGGGTGACGTTTTCTACCTGCACTCGCGCCTGCTGGAGCGTTGCGCCAAACTTTCGGACCGGTTGGGCGGGGGGTCGATGACGGGCCTGCCCATCATCGAGACCAAGGCCAACGACGTCTCGGCCTACATTCCCACCAACGTGATCTCCATCACCGATGGCCAGATCTTCCTCCAGTCGGACCTGTTCAACGCCAACCAGCGCCCGGCCATTGATGTCGGCATCTCGGTTTCCCGGGTCGGCGGTGCCGCGCAGGTCAAGGCGATGAAATCCGTGGCCGGATCCTTGAAGATCAACCTCGCCCAGTACCGCGACATGCAGGCCTTCGCCATGTTCGCCTCCGACCTGGACGCCGCGTCCCGCCAGCAGCTCGAGCGCGGTGCACGGCTCGTCGAGCTGCTGCGCCAGGGCCAGTACGCCCCCTACCCGGTGGAGGAGCAGGTCATCTCGGTGTGGGCCGGGGTCCAGGGGCACTTCGACGACGTCCCCGTGATCGACGTACTCCGTTTCGAGCAGGAGTTCCTGGATCATCTGCGGCACAACACCCAGGTGCTCCAGACGATCGCGGAGACCAAGCTGTTCGGCGACGACCTCAGAGAGGCCACGGAACAGGCCCTGGGCGAATTCAAGCAGCTGTTCCGCACTTCCGAGGGAACCCTGCTGGTCGAGGAGGAGCACACCCCGATCCCGGGCGAGGCGATCGCCCAGGAGACGATCGTCCGCAAGAAGCGGGGTTGATGCCCGATGGCCAGCAGCCTGCGGGAACTCAGGCAGCGACGCAATTCCGTCGCCACCACCAAGAAGATCACCCGCGCCATGGAACTGATCGCGGCCTCCCGCATCGTGAAGGCGCAGCAGGCGGTTCGCGCCGCCATGCCGTACGCCGATGCCCTGGTGCACGCGGTCTCCGCCTTGGCCACCTACTCCCATGTCCTGGAGCATCCGCTGCTGCGTGACGTCGAGCCGCCACGCCGGTCGGCGGTGCTAGTCATCACGGGCGACCGGGGCCTGGCGGGCGCCTACTCCGCGAACGTGATCCGGGTGGCGGAGCAGCTGCGGGCGAAACTGTTGGAGGAGGGGCAGGAATGCTTGGTGTATGTGACCGGCAACAAGGGAGTCTCCTACTATGACTTCCGGCATCGCCCGGTGGAGCAGAGCTGGACGGGGTTCTCCATCGCGCCGCAGTACGCGCACGCCAAGGAGATCTCCGATGTCCTGATCGAACGGTTCCTGCTCCCCTACGAGGAGGGTGGTGTCGATCAGTTGCACGTCGTCGCGACCCGTTTCATGACGATGCTCACCCAGGAGGCGGTCACCCTGAGGCTGCTTCCCCTCGCGGTGGAGGAATCGGATGAGCCGGCGAGCGAGGGCGATGCCGTGCTGCCGCACTACGCCTTCGAGCCGACCCCCGAAGTGGTGCTGGACCAGGTGCTTCCGATGTACGTGACCAACCGGATCCATTCGATGCTGCTCCAGTCGAGCGCCTCGGAACTGGCCAGTAGGCAGCGCGCCATGAAGTCGGCGACGGACAATGCCCAGCAGCTGATCGAACGCCTGACCCGCGAGGCCAACCAGGCCCGTCAGGCGGAGATCACCCAGGAAATCTCTGAAATCGTCGGTGGCGCCGCGGCGCTCGCCGAGTCAGCCGGAAACGAGTGAGGTAAGACATGACTGCCACTGCACATTCGACCACCGCGGCAGGCATCGGCCGCGTCGCCCGGGTCATCGGCCCGGTCGTGGACGTCGAGTTCGCGGCTGACCAGATCCCCGAGATCGGCAACGCCTTGCTCGTCGAGACCGAGGTCATGGGTGAGAAACGGACCATGACGATGGAGACCGCCCTCCACGTCGGCGACAACCTGATCCGGGCCATCGCCCTGAAACCCACCGACGGTATGCGCCGCGGCGCGGAGGTCCGTGACACGGGGGCCCCGATCTCGGTTCCCGTGGGGGAGATCACCAAGGGACACGTCTGGAACGTGACGGGGGATGTGCTGAACGTCGATCCCGCGTCGATTCATGTCACGGAACGCTGGCCGATTCACCGCCCGGCCCCCGAGTTCGATGCCCTGGAGCCCCGCACCGAGATGCTGGAGACCGGCATCAAGGTCCTCGACCTGCTCACCCCGTACGTCAAGGGCGGCAAGATCGGCCTGTTCGGTGGCGCTGGGGTGGGCAAGACCGTGCTCATCCAGGAGATGATCTACCGCATCGCACACAACTTCGGCGGCACCTCCGTTTTCGCGGGTGTGGGGGAGCGGACCCGCGAGGGCAACGACCTCATCAAGGAGATGGAGGAGGCCGGTGTCCTGAAGGACACGGCCCTGGTGTTCGGCCAGATGGATGAACCCCCGGGGACCCGGCTCCGTGTCGCCCTGACGGCGCTGACCATGGCGGAGTATTTCCGTGACGTCCAGAACCAGGACGTGTTGTTGTTCATCGACAACATCTTCCGGTTCACCCAGGCCGGTTCCGAGGTCTCGACGCTGCTGGGCCGCATGCCATCGGCCGTCGGTTACCAGCCGAACCTGGCCGACGAGATGGGACAGCTCCAGGAACGGATCACATCCACCAGGGGGCATTCCATCACCTCGATGCAGGCCATCTACGTGCCCGCCGACGACTACACCGACCCGGCCCCGGCGACGACCTTCGCCCACCTGGACGCGACGACGGAACTGAGCCGCGAGATCGCCTCTCGCGGTCTGTACCCGGCCGTGGATCCGCTGAGCTCCTCGTCGCGGATCCTCGACCCGCAGTACATCGGTCAGGAACACTACGACACGGCCGTGCGCGTCAAGCAGATCCTGCAGCGCAACAAGGAACTCCAGGACATCATCGCCATTCTCGGTCTCGACGAGCTGTCCGAGGAGGACAAGATCACGGTCAACCGGGCGCGCCGGATTCAACAGTTCCTCAGCCAGAACACCTACATGGCGGAGAAGTTCACGAACATCCCGGGCTCCACCGTGCCGGTGGCGGACACCATCGAGGGTTTCTCGATGATCTGCCGTGGCGACGTCGACCACATCGCCGAGCAGGCCTTCTTCAACGTCGGTGGCATGGAGGACGTCTTCGCGAACTGGGACAAGATGCAGAAGGACCTGTGAGCGTGGAATATCAGCCGCTGAAGCTGGAGGTCGTCTCCGCGGACAAGATGGTCATGCAGTGCGATGTCGTCAACGTCATCGCCCGCACAAGCGAGGGCGACATCGGCATCCTGCCGGGACACGAGCCGCTCATGGCTGCCTTGGTGCCCTGCATGGTGGAGATCGTCGTGGCGGAGGGCCGGACGAAGATCCTCGCCATCGACGGTGGGTTGCTGGCCGTGGCCCAGGGGCACATCCGGATCCTCAGCCACGAGGTCAAACTTGCCGAGGAGATCCTCCTGCAGGAGGCCCACCTCGAGGCTCACGAACTGCGCCACCTCCGCAGCGAGGGCGAGGCCACGGATGAGCAGGTGCACCGCCTGCACATCCTGAATGCCCAGATCCGGGCGGGGGAGAGGTACCAGGCCAGTCACTGACGGGGGGATTTAACGGCAGGCCGGGACAATTCGCACATCTCCTGCGAGTGTCCCGGCTCGTCATGCACAGGTGTTGACGCTATGTTTTGTGCATGGGGCTGACAGTGATCGCGACAATCGTGGCGGTCACCTGTGTGTGTATCCTCCCTTTTGTTCTTCTCTACGCACGCCGCCGATGGCTCACCCGCCAAGGCGGCCTTTTTGACTGCGCCCACAGGATGCGCGACGGCGGGCCCGGCGTCGGCTGGGTGCTTGGCTTTGCCCGCTACCGCGGGGACCGGCTCGACTGGTATCGCGCCTTTTCGCTGGCTTTGCGGCCGAGTCGTTCCTTTTCCCGGGCGGGAACCAGTTGGCAGCGGCGCCGCGTCGCCACCGCCCTGGAGGAGGTCGTCCTGTTCGACAACTCGTGGATCGTCACGATCAAGGACCGTTTCACCGGGCACGAACACAATTTGGCCATGGACCTGGAAAACGTGCTGGGGCTGATGGCCTGGCTGGAATCGGCCCCGCCCGGGAGCCACTACCTGCCGGGCAGCGCCGACTCACCCCTGTGAACGGTTCTCATTTCTTCGTGCGGCTGCGGCGCTTCTCGGGGGGCTGGCGATCCGTGCCCGGAACCCACAGGACATCCCCCTCCGGGCCCGCCGCGGTCCGGCACATGTTGAACAGCAGATCGCTCAGCCGGTTCAGGTAGGTGATCGCCAGTAGATTCACCCCACCCTCGCCGCGTTCCGCCGAAGGCTCGGTGCCGTGGACCTGAGCGGCCCGCCACGCCACCCGCTCGGCGCGTCGGCACACCGTGCGCGCGACGTGCAACTGGGCCGCGGCGGGGCTGCCGCCGGGCAGGATGAACGAACGCAGAGACGGCAGTTCGGCGCCGAGCTCGTCGCACCATTCCTCCAGCCGGTCGATGGAGGACTGCTCGACACGGAGCGGCGGATACTGGGGGCTGGGGTGCAGGGGGGTGCTGAGGTCCGCGCCGACGTCGAAGAGTTCGTTGCGGATCAAGGCGAGCATCTCCACCACCCGCTCCGGCAGTCCGCCGTGGGCGACCGCCAGAGCCAGGTTCGAGTTGGTCTCGTCGATCGCTCCGTAGGCCTCGACCCGCAGATCGGTCTTCGGCACCTCTGCGTTGTCCGAGAGGCGGGTGTTTCCTGCGTCACCGGTGCGGGTGTATATGCGTGTCAGATTCACCATGAAGCAACTTTATCTACAATGGCTGGGATGTCATTCAAGGCTTTTGTTCCCTTGGTCGTTTCCGCTCTTGCCTTCACGGGGTGCAGTGACGCGAATCAGTCGAACCCGGTGGATGAGACCGGGCGGGCGGTCAGTTGCTCCTACCCGCCGGGCGGGGAACCGGCCAAACCCGTGGACCCGCCGGGCGGCGAGGATGTCCTGAATGCGGGGGAGACCAAGGTGACCCTTCACCTGACGGCGGGTGACGTGGAGATCACGATGGACCGCTCGGCCACCCCGTGCACCATCAATTCCTTCATGTCCCTGGCGCAACAGGGCTGGTTCGACGAAACCAGGTGCCACCGGCTCACCGATTACGGCATCTTCGTGCTCCAGTGCGGAGACCCGACCGGAACCGGGAAGGGCGGACCCGGCTACACGATTCCCGACGAGCTGAGCCCCCGCACCACCGGGCTGGAGAAGGAGGGAAGCGTCGCCACCTATCCCAAGGGAACCGTAGCGATGGCGAACACCGGCAGGCCCAACACCGCCGGGTCGCAGTTCTTCATTGTCTGGGAGGACAGCCAGCTCAGCCCCGACTACGCCGTTTTCGGCACCGTCGATGAGGGTGGGCTGGCCGTCGTGCAGGGAATTGCGGCACAGGGGGTCGACGAAACCGACGGGACGAGCCCCATAGCGGAGGCGGTCATCAGCTCGGTCACGCTGAGCTGACGGTGGCGGGCGAGGTCAGGAACTCGGTGCAGATGGACGTGAAGGCCTCCGGTTCATCGGCGTGCACCCAGTGGCCCGCGCGTTTCAGGGTTATCGTGACGACCCGGGGGAACAACCGACGCATCGGCTCGGCGTGCTCCGGTAGTACGTAGGGGGATTGCCCCCCCGCCACCCACCAGACGGGACCGTCGTAGACCGCGTCCATCCTCGGCCAGCCGCCGATGATCCGGAGGGAATCACCAAGCAGATCCAGGTTGGCCTTCCACGCCCAGTCCCCGCCGAGTCGGCGCAGGTTCTGCAGGAGGAAACCACGGACCTGCGGGTCGGGGATCGCATCGGCGAGCCGCCGGCTGGCCTCGGTTCGGCTGGCCAGGTGTTCCAGATCCAGGCTGCGCATGGCCGCCACCAGCGGCGCGAATCCAGTGGGACCATCGCTTGGGACGGGAGAAATGTCCGCCACCAGGAGGCGATCGACCAGACCTGGATGGGCGAGGGCCAACCGCATCGCCAGCTTCCCTCCCAGCGAATGCCCCACCAGGGCGACGGGGCCCTCGAAGTTCTCCCGCAGCCAACGGGCTATGTGTTCGGACTGGCCGTCCAGGGTGAAACCGACCGTCCAGGACGAGGCTCCGTGATTTGGCAGGTCGAGCAGGTGACAGGTCGCTACCCCGGCCAGGGAGGTCGCGATCCGGGTGAAGTTCTTTCCCTGACCGAACAGGCCGTGCAGGAACACCACCTGCGCTGGGCCCGAACCTACGGTGACTCCGTGGATCATCGGTTCAGCCTCCAGCAGTGCGAATGCCAGTGGCGGCGCTGCTCCAACCCGGATTCGAAACCGAACCCAGGCTCCTCGGGCCACGCAACCAGATGGGCCATCCCGACGGGGATCGGACTGTTGCATCCCGGGCAGGTGTACGGCTTCAGGGCACGATCCCCGGGCACTTCCCGCACGAGAAAGGAACCCGCCGAGGTGACCCGCCTCGAGACGTGGCGTGACGTGTCGAGGGGGCGCGGGGGACGCAGGTGTTTCGAGGGCCGTCGCGCCATCAGAACAGCCGATCCTCGGAATTGTCCATCCCCCGCAGCGCGTCGTAGTCCAGCAGCTGGCACGCAATGCCCCGGTCCGCAGCGAGGGTGGCTGCCTGCGGTTTGATCTGCTGGGCGGCGAAGATTCCCTTCACGGGAGCCAGCTGAGGGTCGCGATTCATCAGTTCCAGGTACCGGGTCAGCTGCTCCACACCGTCGATCTCGCCCCGCCGTTTCACCTCCACCGCGAAGTGCATCCCGTCCGCGTCGCGCAGCAACAGGTCGACCGGGCCGATCGGGGTGTAGAACTCCCGCTTGACCACCTGCCATCCTTCCCCGAAGGTGGCGGGATGTTCGGCGAGCAGGGCCTGCAGGTGCGCCTCGACCCCGTCCTTCTGGAGTCCCGGATCAACTCCGAAACCGTGATCCACGTCCAGGAACACCTCGCCCAGGGCGATCCGGAGGGTGTCACCGGACCGGGAACGAACCAACCACAGGGAACTCGCCCCGACCTTCTGGGCCGCTTCATCGGCCTCGGTGACGGTGAGGGTGCAGGGGGCGCTCATCCAGTTCAGGGGTTTGTACGCGCGGTCGTCCGCGTGCACGGAGACGGAACCATCGGCCTTCAACATGATCAGTCGTTTGGCCATGGGAAGATGGGCGGTCAACCTACCCGTGTAGTCGACTTGGCACTGGGCAATGACGAGGCGCACGGGACAAATCCTAACTGGCGTCCAAGTGAGGCTGGACCACCTCGCGGTAGAGCAGCAGCAGGGCGGCCGTCGTCGGGATGGCTATCAGGGCGCCGATCACCCCCAGCAGAATGCCGCCGATCAGGGCGGACAACACGACGAGCGCCCCGGGTACCTTCACCGTACGTTTCATGACCGTTGGGTAGAGGATGTAGGCGTCGAACTGCTGGTAGATCAGGAAGTAGATGATGGTGGCTATGCCGGTGGTCGGGGAGGTGGCGAAACCGACCAGCGCGACCGCGAGCATGGCCAGTGAGGAGCCCACCAGGGGAATGAAACAAAACAGGGCGACGATGAACGACAACGCCAGCGAGTACGCGCCGAGCCCGATGATGTTCATGAATATGAAGCTGCATCCCGAGGCCACCGTGACGATCATGAACATCCCGGTGATGTATCCGGAGACGCCGCGGAAGATCTCGTCCGCCAGGTAGCGGGAGCGGGCACGCCGACTGGCCGGGGCCAGTTTGTAGATGGCCTCCTTGATCGCTGGCAGCGAGGCCAGGAAGTAGATGGTGAGCACCAGCGTCATGATCACGGAGAAGATGAGGTTGGCCACCAACACGCCGGCACCCCAGATACCGCCGAACAGGTTTTGCACCAACCCACCCGAGGCGAGATACCGCTGGGCCGTCTCGAGCAGGTTGTACTGGGCATCCCAGCGGGCCACCTGCTCATTGGTCGCCAGCATCGCTATCCAGTAGGGCACCCTGAAGGCGAGGGACTGCACCTGGTTCGTCATCAACGGAACCAGCGCGGTGACACCCAACACGATGATCCCCAGCAGGGTGACCGTCACGAAGAACACCGCCAGTGCGCGGGGCACCCGGCGTCTGGTGAAGAACTCGACGGCGGGGCTGAGGCCCAGGGCCAGGAACAGGGAGAGCACCACCAGGATGAGGATGTTCTGCACCTGCGCCACGGCGACCATGAGGCTGATCGCGACGAGCACCCCGAGGGCGCCGAAGAACCCGATGGAGAACGGGGAGTGGTTCAGCAGTTTCGTCTCGTTCTGCACGACCACCGGAGGCACGGGGAGCACCGGTTCCTCGGGAGTGGGGGTCAGGAGTTGTTTCGCTCCCTTGCGGGCGTTGCCGAAAAGGCCCCCGAAGAACTGCCCGAATCCGCCCGGCAGCATCTTGCCCCTGAACACCCCGGACCTTCTCCTCCGTCTTGAATCCGCGGTGGGGCGGGCCGGTTCGGGGGCCGGGCGCTCGGTGGGCTGCGTCTCCGGGGAGGACGACTCCTCCGCGACGGTCTCGGGAACGTTCCCCGTGTCCTCGGGGGCCGGGAGGTCGTCCTTCGCCCCGGGGTCAGGGGACGTCACTTCGCCTGCTTGCGTTCCCGTGGCTGCGGGGCCGTCACCTCGCCGCCGCTGATGATCTCGGTGAGTTCCATGTTGGGAACGGCCTCCTCGGCCATGGCGCGCAGGTTCTGCATGGAGGCGACGATCGAGGTTCGGCGTGCCATCAGGGCGGCCACCTCACGTTCGAGCTGTTCCTTGCGCCAGGCTACCTGTTCCTCCAGCTGCTCCTGTTTCTGGCGCACCTCCTCGCGCATCGCCGACAGCGTCGCCTCGGCCTCGCGGGTGGCGGTGGTGCGGATCTGTTCGGCTTCCTCCACCGCGGACTCGCGGATCTTGATGGCCTCTGCGCGGGCCTCCTCGATCTGCTTGGTGGCGGCCTCTGAACGAGACCTCGCCTCGGCGAGCTGGGCGCTGACGTTCTCCTCGGTCCTCCTGACCGTCTCCGCCTGCTTCGACAGGGCCGCGGCGGTGGATTTCTCCGTGGCCAGGCGTGCGGCGGTGGCGTCCCGCTCCGCCTCCTGGCGCGTCCGGGCGGCATCGATCCGGGCGGCCTCCAGCTGAGCGTTGATGCGCTGCGAGGTTTCCTCCAGCAACGATTTCGACTGGGCCTCCGCGTCGGCGCGGACCAGGTTCGCATCGCGCCGAGCGGCCTCCAGCACAGCCTGCCCGGCCTCGGCCTGCTCCTGACGGAGTTTGCGGAGACTGGCCAGTCCGGAAAGGCGCACGTCGTCGGCCTCCTGCTGGGCGGCCTCCCTCGCCGCCGCCGCGGCCAAGCGGGCCTCTTGCCGGAGCCGGTCGGATTCGGCCTCCGCCAGGCGCACCAGCTCGGCCGCCTGCGCTTCCGCGGCCTCCAGCAGGCCACGGGCGTGGGCGCCCAGCTTGGCGAAATCCGTGGTCCCGACCTGCGCCCGCACGAAGCTCGTCTCCCGACGTTGCTCCCGCAGCTGCACCTTCATCTCGAGCAGTCGCTGCTCCAGATCCTGGATGTAGGAATCCACCGCCTGTTTGTCATAGCCGAGCATGGCGTGGGGGAATCCCCCGACGGCGCTGGCCTTGTCCTCGAAGAGGTTGAGGCCGGTCTCCTCCTCGATCTCAGTACGAACATCGGTCATTGTTGTCTCCTGGCTTGGCACGGGTCGGTACTGAGCCTACCCCGGAGTAGGCGTGGAAGCGCCGGCGGACGCGAGGGCATCCGCCGGCGCTACCGTAAAGATCTCAGTGAGAAGCATTCTTGGCGGGTTCCACCAGCTCCAGGAGGACGCCGCCGGCATCCTTCGGGTGGACGAAGTTGATGCGGGAATCGGCGGTTCCCCGCTTGGCCTCCGGGAACAGCAGCCTGAGGCCGCGCTCACGCAGGACGGCACTCACGTGATCCAGGTCGTGCACGCGGTAGGCGAGCTGCTGGATGCCGGGGCCGCCGTTGCGGTCCAGCCATTTCGCGATGGTGGAGTTCTCGTTGAGGGGGGCCAGGAGCTGGATCTTGGCGTTCTCCTCGCCCTGGGTCCCGGTGCCGATCATGGCCTCCGCAACGCCCTGCTCCTCGTTGACCTCGCGGTGCAGCTCGCGCCACCCGAAGACCTCGGAATGGAACTTGATGGCCTCGTCGAGGTCGCGAACGGCCAGACCGACGTGATCGATGCAGATGAAAAGGTCTTGGTTCTCCATACCGGCCATTCTTTCACCCGGCCGGTGGAACCACGGCGCTGGGGTGGGTGGAGAACACCGCGTGCGATGCAACGGCGTGGCGTGGGCGGTCCTGGCGGCCGAGGTGGGAGAATGTGAAGTTCAACAGCGGCGCGTCAGGTTCAAGCAGCACTCCGGGTGGTGCAAACTGGTAGGCGATCGTGTGAGTCCCTTCCCCTTGAGACTTGGAGACATAATGGTTGGCTGGATCAAGAAGGTCCTGCTCGTGCTCGGCATCGCCTTCGTGGTCTTCTACCTGTTCACCCGCCCCGAAGCGGCGGCGGAGGCCATCAGAACGTTCTTCGGCGCCTTCGAATCGATAGCCCGGTTCTTCTCCCGTCTGGCCGGCTAGCCGGCCGTGGGATTGTTTGCACGCCTCCTCGAACCCGACATCCAGCGTCATCTGCTGGTGGAGGAGGACGAACGGGTGATCGACGAGGTGCGCAAGCACTGGGTGGTGTCCCTCCCGTGGATCGGTGTGATGTTCCTGAGCATCCCGACCTTCGTCCTGATGATCGCGGCGCGCGGGTTCTTCTGGATTCCGATGCTGGTGGGGCTCTACCTGCTGGGGTTCGGGTTCTGGAAGGCGCACGTCGCCCACATGGACCGGTTCGTCATAACCAACATGCGGGTGTTCCGGATCCACGGGGTGTTCAACACCCACCTGGCGACGATGCCCATGACCCGGATCCTGGACATCTCCTTGGAGCAGCCGATGCTCGGGAAGATCTTCGACTACGGACACCTGGTGTTCGAGTCCGCCGCCCAGGCGCAGGGGCTACGGGAGATCCGCTACGTCGCCCGCCCCGCGGAGCGGGACCTGACCATCCAGCGGGTGATCCAGCGTTCCGGTCTCCGCAAGAAGATGGTCATGGAGGACGAGGACGAGGCCGACGGGGTGTGACCCGCCGGCCTCGTGGGGGAGTGGATCAGCCCTGGAGGGCAGCGTCGACCACTTCGCGGGCCTCCGCCTGGATCTGGGCCAGGTGGTCCGCGTCGCGCAGCGACTCGGCGTAGATCTTGTACTTGTCCTCGGTCCCGGAGGGGCGGGCGGCGAACCAACCGGAATCGGTGGTCACCTTGATACCTCCGATGGGTGCCCCGTTGCCGGGGGCGTTGGTCAGGACCGCGGTGATGGGCTGCCCTGCCAGTTCGTGGGCCCTGACGTCGTCGGGGGAGAGGGCCGCGAGCCGGGCCTTCTGCTCGCGGCTGGCCTCCGCGTCGACGCGGGCGTAGTAGGAGGTTCCGAAGGCCGATTCCATGTCGGCGTAGTGCTGACTGGGCGAACGTCCCGTCACGGCCAGGATCTCGCTGGCGAGCAGGGCGAGGAGGATGCCGTCCTTGTCGGTGGTCCAGGTACGGCCCTCGAAATCGAGGAAGCTCGCACCCGCGGACTCCTCCCCGCCGAAACCGAGCGAGCCGTCGGTCAGGCCGGGGACGAACCACTTGAAACCGACGGGCACCTCAACCAGTTTGCGCCCGAGCCGCGCCGCCACCTTGTCGATGATGGAGGAGGACACCAAGGTCTTGCCGACCCCCGTCGTCGCAGCCCAGCCGGGACGGTGGGAGAACAGATAGTCGATCGCGACCGCGAGGAAGGCATTGGGGTTCATCAACCCGGAGTCCGGGGTGACGATCCCGTGACGGTCCGAGTCGGCGTCGTTGCCCGTGGCGATGTCGTAGCGGTCGCGGTTGGCAACCAAGGAGGCCATCGAGTTCGGAGACGAGCAGTCCATGCGGATCTTGCCGTCGGTGTCCAGGGTCATGAATCTCCAGGTGGGATCCACCTTCGGGTTCACCACGGTCAGGTCGAGGGGGCTGTGTTCGGCCAGGTACTCCCAGTACTGAACGGAGGCCCCGCCAAGCGGGTCCGCCCCGATTCGAACGCCCGCCGCCGCGATGGCGTCGAGGTCCAGGGCGGTTGCGAGCTCGGTGCAGTAGGGGGTGCGGTAGTCGAAACGGGTCACCTCGTCGGCGGCCTGCTCGTAGGGCTTGCGGCGAATCCCCGCGGGGGAGGCCATCAGGGTGTTGGCGCGGTCGGCGATCCACTTCGTGGCGTCGGTGTCGGCCGGGCCGCCCGTCGGCGGGTTGTACTTGAATCCGCCGTCGCGCGGCGGATTGTGGGAGGGGGTCACGACGATGCCGTCGGCGACCTGCTCCGGGTGTTCGCGGTTGTAACGGATTATGGCGCGGGAGACCGCGGGGGTCGGGGTGTACTCGTCCTCCCGCTCCGCGAAGACGGGGACATCGTTCGCCACCAGCACCTCGGCGGCGGTGCGCCACGCAGGCAGGGACAACGCGTGGGTGTCCTTGCCGATGAACAAGGGGCCGTGAACCCCCTGCGCCGCCCGGTACTCCACGATGGCCTGCGTCGTGGCCGCGATGTGGAGATCGTTGAAGGCGATATCGAGGCTGGAGCCGCGATGCCCAGAGGTGCCGAAGACCACCTTCTGATCGGGATTGCTGGGGTCGGGGGTCAGGTCGTAGTAGGCCGCAAGGACGGCGTCGACGTCGATGAGATCGGATTCCAAGGCCACCAGGCCAGCTCGCTCATGTGCCATGCACCCATCTTTCCACTTCCGGTTGTGGGAATTGACCCCGCCCGCAAAGATTGATGACATGACGAATCCGAACTTCACGCGCCCCGGTGCCGTAGACCTGTCCGCCCTCGCCGCAGCCCAGCCCGTTGCCGGTGCCGCAGGAGGCGGTTACGTGACCGACATCACCGAGGCGGGTTTCCAGGATCTGGTCGGGCGTTCGATGCAGCATCCCGTGATCGTGGAGTTCCACTCGCCCCGTGACACGGGCGGCGCGGCCGTTTCCGCCGATCTGGCGGCGCTCGTCAACGCCGCCGAGGGGCGTTTCCTCCTGGCCCGCGTGAACGTGGATGCCGAACAGCGCCTGGCCCAGGCGCTCGGGGTGACTGCGGTTCCGATGGTCGTGGCGATCATCGGGGGTCAGGTCGCGCCGCTCTTCCAGGGAACACGTGACCGCGCGGACATCTCGGCCGTCCTGGACCAGGTGTCGCAGCTGGCCGTGGCCAACGGCATGACGGGGCGCGCCCAGCCCACTGGATCGGCCGCCCCGGAGAGAGCGGCGGAACCGGCCACGGACCCGCGTTTCGAGAAGGCAGATGCCGCGCTGGCCGCCGGGGACTTCGCCCGGGCCGTTGCCGAGTTCGACGTCCTGCTCGCCGCCACCCCCGGTGATCCCGAGGCGACCGCGGGCCGTGCCCAGGCGGCGCTCCTGGAGCGTTCCGCGTCCTTCGACGGAGCCGCCGTGGTGAAGGCCGCTGCCGAACGCCCGAACGATGTCGCCGCCCAGCTGGACGCAGCCGACCTGGAGGTGATCCAGGGTGAATACGCCCCCGCCTTCGATCGTCTCCTGGGTTTGGCCACCGAGGTCGGTCCCGATGAGCGGGAGACCATCCGGGTCCGGCTGCTGGAACTCTTCGAAGTCGCCGGGCGGACCTCATCGGAGGTGCTGAGAGCCCGTCGCCGCCTGACGACCGTGCTGTTCTGAAATCCCCGGGCCGGGGCCGGTTTCAACTTCTCCAGTGGGGAAGAACAACGCTGACCATCGGCACGCGAACCCGGGTACAGCGGCCGGTGTATGCTTCCAGCGCTGCGTTGTTCCTGTCGATGTGGCTTCTCAGGCGGTTCCGAAACGGCGTTCGCGGGTGGCGTACTGTTCGACGGCTCCCCACAGGTCGCGACGGTCGAAGTCGGGCCATAGCCGGTCGAGGAAGATGAACTCCGCGTAGGCAGACTGCCAGAGCAGAAAATTCGAGGTGCGCTGCTCGCCCGAGGAACGCAGGAACAGGTCGACGTCCGGGATTCCGGGTTCGTCCAGGAAACGCCGGAAACGATCCTCGCTCAGGCGGTCGGGATCCAGTTTTCCGGCCTTGGCGAGGCGGGCCACCTCCCGGGCGGCATCCACGATCTCCGCTCTGCCCCCGTAGTTGACGCAGAACTGGAGGGTCAGTTTGGTGTTGCGGCGGCTCTGCTGCTCGGCCTGCTCCAACTCCCGGATCACGGAACCCCAGAGCCGTGGCCTGCGTCCAGCCCAACGGATCCTCACCCCCATCGCGTCCAGTTCATCCCGGCGGCGGTGGATGACCTCGCGGTTGAAACCCATCAGCCAGCGCACTTCCTCCGGGGAACGTTTCCAGTTCTCGGTGGAGAAGGCATAGGCCGAGAGGTAGGGAATCCCGATCTCCAACGCCCCGTGGATGACATCCAGCAGGGCGGCCTCACCGCGTGCGTGCCCCTCGGTGCGTTTCAGGCCCCGTTGTTTCGCCCAGCGACCGTTGCCGTCCATCACGATGGCCACGTGCCGGGGTAGCTTCGCCGCCGGAATCGCGGGCGGGCGGGCACCGGAGGGGTGGGGGGTGGGATCGCGATAAGGCATTCCCGAAGCCTATCCGGGGAGGGCGGATAACATGGCCCGGTGCGCACTTACCGAGACGAGGCCGTGGTTCTGCGTACCTGGAAGTTGGGGGAGGCGGACCGGATCATCAGCCTGTTCACCCGAGGCCACGGCAAGGTGAGGGCCGTGGCGAAGGGAATCCGCAGGACCGGCTCGAAATTCGGTGCCCGGCTGGAGCCCTTCGGTCATGTCGACGTGCAGCTGGCCGAAGGGCGCGGATCGCTGGAGACGATCACCCAGGTCGAGTCTCTGCACCCGCCCATGCTCGGCGCCGACTATGAACGTTTCTGCGCGGCCCAGGTCCTGGTGGAGGCCGCCGACCGGCTGGTCTCCGAGGACGCGGTGCCGTCGCTGACCCAGTACAGGCTCCTCCTCGGAGGGCTGCTGGCCCTGGGGCGGGGTGAACTGCCCATGACCGCGGTGGTGGACTCGTACCTGCTTCGAGGACTCGCATCCGCAGGCTGGGCGGCGATGACGGATGCCTGCGTGAACTGCGGAGCCACCGAACAACTGCGCTGGTTCTCCCCGCAGCTCGGCGGGGCGGTGTGCCCCGCCTGTCGGCCGCCGGCCTCGGCATCCGCGAGCCCGGAGCTGCTCGCCCTACTCGGGGCGTTGCTCGCCGGGCGATGGGAGGATGTCCGGGCCACCGAGGGATCGCTGCGCGGCCGGGCCCACAAGGTGGTGTCGGCCTACGCCACCTGGCATCTTGATCGTTCCCTGAGGTCCCTGCCTTTCCTGAGGACGAACTGACAGACAAGAGCGGGTGCACGCCCCGGAACTCCTGTCGGTGCCGTGATCGACCGGCCGCGGGCGAGGGCGGGTCGGTTTCAGGAGGAGCAGTTACGGCACAACCCGAAGATCTCCAGGTTGTGTCCCGCATCGGTGAAGCCGTGCTCCTGTGCCACCTGGTTCGCCCACGACTCGACGGCTTCGGCCGAGATCTCCACCGCAATGCCGCAGGAACGACACACCAGGTGGTGGTGGTGGGTGTTGGAGCACATGCGATAGGCAGCTTCACCGTCCGGGGTGCGAAGTACGTCGAGGTCCCCTGACTCGCTCATCGTCTGAAGCGCTCGGTACACCGTGGCGAGTCCGACCTTGTCGCCCACTTGGCGGAGGTCGGAATGGATCTGAGCTGCGGTGCGGAACTCTTCCGTGTTTGCCAGTAGGGCCCGCACTGCGGCGCGCTGCCACGTGTTGCGGGTGCTAGTGCTCGTCATAGTGGTCTCCGTGCAGGGCATGGCGACGATTTCCCACCACGCGGTCGAGATGATCGCCATGCTGGATGGGGACAACATTACCCGAACGGGGGTCCTGTCCCGGTGGGCTTCTCGGCGAGAATGCGTTTCTTTTTCCCGTGGGGCGAGACGAATGGGATGAAGCGAGGGCTTGGGGCAAGAAAGGTTCCCATGAGGGTTGCAATTCCCAACAGCGCAATGGCCACCATGACGATGGTGGCCCCCGTGGCGGTGTTCCAGTGGTAGGACCCGAACGTCCCCCCGAGCGCCGCGAGGACACCGATCCCCATCGCGCCCAGCAGGGTGGCGCGGAAACCGGTGAAGAGCTGCTGGGAGGCGGCGACCGGGATCACCATGAGCGCACTGATCAGGAGCAGCCCGACCGTGCGCATCGACAGGGTCACGGTCACGGAAGCGATCACGACCACGAGCAGGTTCAACAGCTTCACCCGGATGCCGAGCACCCGGGCGAAGTCCTCGTCGGCGCAGACCGCGAACAGCCGCGGCAACAACCCCAGTGAGAAGACCAGCACCGCGACCGCCAGCGCCGCGATGACCCAGAGATCGGATTCGCTCACCGAGGTGAGGGCGCCGAACAGGTAGGCGGACAGGCCGGCCGGGCCCTGTCCGGCGATCCCGGCCATCATCACACCCGAGGCGATGCCACCGTAGAACAGCACGGCCAGCCCCAGATCGCCCGACGTTTTGCCGGACTGCCGGAGCAGCTCGACGGCGACGGACCCAGCCACGCAGGTGACCACGGCAATCGGCAGGGGAGCTGTTCCCGTCAACAGGGCCAGTCCCACCCCCATGATGGCGACGTGTCCCAGCCCGTCGCCCAGCAGCGACAGGCGCCGCTGCACGATGTACATGCCGATCGCCGGCGCCACCAAGCCGCTGAGCAGGGCCGCGAGCAGCGCGCGCTGCATGAAGGGATACGAGAAAATGTTCATTGGTTGCTTTCGCCCGGATCCCCGAGCCCGGAAGGAGGGGAGGCAGAAAGACAAGCGCGTGGGCTCTGTGTGAGGCCATCGGCGTGAGGCATCACCTGTCCATCGCGCAGCTGGACGATTCGATCCAGCACCCCCGCCATGGTCTCAAGCTCGTGGAGCACCAGGACCACTCCGAGGCCGTCGTCGCGGAACTCGCCGAGCAGCCGGGCCAGGACCGTTTGGCCTTCGAGATCAACCCCGGCGAGGGGTTCGTCCATCACCAGCAGATCGGGTCGGGTAGCCAGCGCCCGCGCGATGAGCACCCGTTGCTTCTGGCCACCGGACAGGGGAGCGAAGGGCCACCGGGCCCGGTCCGCCAGGCCCACGCGATCCAAGGCCTCGGCGACGATCGCCCGGTCGGCGCGGGTGAACCACCGAAATGCTCCACGATGCGCCAACCGGCCGGAGGTGACCACTTCCCGCACGGTGGCGTTCTGAACGTTCAGAGTGGCGTGCTGGGGGACGTATCCGATGCGGTGCCAGTCCCGGAACCATCGGATCGGGGTTCCGAACAGTTCCAGGGAGCCCTGCTGAAACGGGGTCAGGGCCACCAGGGCGCGAAGCAGGGTGGTCTTGCCGGAACCGTTCGGACCGAGGATGGCCACGGCCTCGTGGGCGTGGACGCGCAGGCTCACGTCCTTGAGGATCGGCAGGCCGCCGAGAAAGACGTGAATCCCCTCGGCGGTCACCAGCGCTTCGGCCTCAGGAGCAGCCATTGGCCTGTTTTATGGCGTCGAGATTTGCCTTCATCACCGACGGATAGTCCTGCCCGGCGGATTTAGCGGTGATGCCCTCGATCGGATCGAGAACGGCGGTCCTGAGACCCAGGTCGCCGGCGATCGCCTTGGCCACCTCGTCGGAGGTGAGGGTCTCGAAGAAGATCGTGGTCACGCCGTGCTCCTTGGCCTCTTCCTGGACCTTCGCGATGCGGGCCGGGGAGGGCTGCTCGTTGGGGGAGAGCCCGCTGATGCCGATCTGTTCCAGGCCGTAGCGCTCGGTCAGGTAGCCGAAGGCGGCGTGCGTGGTGATGATCGTCTTGACCCGGCAGTTCGTCAGGCCCGACCTGTAGTCGCCGTCAAGGGCGGTCAGGTCGTCGGTGGTGCTCTTTGCGTTCGTCTCGTAGGTGCTCTTGTTGTTGGCGTCGATCTTCGATAGTTCGTCCGCGATGGCGCTGACCGCCTTGGCCTCCAGAGTGGGGTCCAGCCAGAAATGGGGATCCGTGGTTCCGTGGTCGTGGTCCTCGGTCTCACCGGCATCGTGGTCGTGGTCCTCGGTTGCCGGGTGCAGTTGGATCACTTGGGAGAGATCGAGCTTGTTCTTGGCTCCGGACTGTTCCACCGCCTTGTCGACCGCGGGTTGGAAACCCTTGAGGTAGACGACCAGGTCGGCCTCCTCCAAGCTGGCGACCTGCTGTGGGGTCAGCTCCAGATCATGCGGTTCCTGGCCCGGCAGCGTCAGATTCGTGACGCTCACCTTGTCACCACCCACCTTGGCGGCGGCGTATTCGAGTGGATAGAAGGCGACGGAGACCTTGGTGGTGCCCGGGCCTGCGGCTCCGCTCGAACCGTTGCTGGCGGCATCGGAGGCCGGGGTGTTGGAGATCGGGGTGCCCGATCCGCAGGCGCTGAGCGCCAACATCACGACGGTCGCGAGTGCAAGGATTCGTGGTTTCATGAGAATCATTATCGTCTATTCTCCGGTGCAACCAAAATCCCGGGTAACCTTGGCCGGTGCTTGCGATCTCCCGGTTCCGTGAAGTCGACGAGGAACTCGCCGAGGGTTTGCGAACGGTCGCCGAGTTCTGGCGTTCCCGCCCGGGATGCCTCGGCGTGGACCTGGTGGTCAACCTCGACGAACCCGGGCTGTGGGCGCTGGTGAGCAGGTGGCGTGACGTCGGGAGCTACCGGCGCGCGTTCTCCGGAAACGAGACGAAGCTCCTGCTGACCCCCGTGCTGCTGCGCGCCGTGGACGAGCCCTCCGCCTATCTCGATCCCGGCGATCTGGCCGGGGATGACGATCCGTGGCTCGGCGGTTCCTGACGGTTCGGGGGAGGGCTACCCTGTGAATAACTTCAATGTCGAAAATTATTAGGAGGGGACATGCGCTCGCGAATCGTCCTTCGTTCCGCCGGGGTCGCGCTGCTGCTGACGGCCGGCCCGGACGGCATGCCCGAGGTGGTGCACTGGGGCGGTGATCCGGGGGAGGTCTCGGAGACCGGATTCGAGGATCTGCGGCTGGGCGCCGCCTGGATGATCCCAGGGAACTCCGTCGACCTCGGCCCACGGCTGGGGATCATCCCCGAGGCCCGGTACGGCTGGACCGGGACGCCGGGCCTGATCGGCTCCCGGGAGGGCAGGGCCTGGAGCCCCGGCTGGCGGGTGAGCGAGGTGCGCGTTGATGGAAGACCCGCCGGGGGTTTCGTCTCCGCGGGACCCGCGACGGTCGATTACGCGCTGGAGGCGGTTTCCGCCGGGCTGCGGATGCAGCTGACCGTCGAGTTGCTGCCGACCGGGTTGGTGAGGTCCCGCGCCACTTTGACCAACGCGGGGGAGGACGTCTTCGAACTGACGGAGCTGACCCTGCGGATGCCGGTGCCCGGCCAGGCCCGCGAGCTCATGGACTTCGGGGGACGCTGGGCTGCCGAGCGGATGCCGCAGCGCCGCCCGTTCGCGATGGGGGCGCACCGCAGGGAGGGCCGCCACGGCAGGACCGGCGCTGATGCGGCCTTCGTGCTAAGCCTGGGTGAGGAGGGGTTCGGATACCAGGATGGTGAGATCTGGGCCTGTCACGTGGCCTGGAGCGGGAACCACGTCCACATCGCCGAACGGGATTTCGTGGGGACCCAGCTCATCGGGGGCGGTGAACTGCTCCTGCCCGGGGAGGGGCGCCTGGCGGTGGGGGAGGGATACACCTCGCCCTGGGTCTATTTCAACCACGCCATCGGCCTGGACGCCCAGGCCGACCGTTTCCACCGGCATCTGCGCTCCTTGCCCGTGCACCCAGGCCCCGAGCGCCCGGTGAGCCTGAACGTCTGGGAGGCGGTCTACTTCGACCACGACCCCGCACGCCTGATCGACCTGGCGGAGCGCGCCGCCGCCCTCGGGGTGGAGCGTTACGTGCTCGACGACGGCTGGTTCGGTGCCCGCCGTGACGATCACGCCGGGCTCGGCGACTGGGTGGTCAGCCCCGAGGTGTGGCCGGACGGTTTGCATCCGCTGGTGAACCGGGTGACGGAGCTCGGCATGCAGTTCGGCCTCTGGTTCGAACCCGAGATGGTCAACCCTGACTCCGATGTGGCCCGGGCGCACCCGGAATGGCTGATGCAGCTCGACGACCGGCTGCCCCTGGAGGGCCGGTTCCAGCAGGTGCTCAACCTGTCGATTCCCGGCGCCTACGGGCACGTTCTGGGGCAGATGTCGGCCATCCTGGAGGAGTACGCCATCTCCTACGTCAAGTGGGATCACAACCGCGACCTCAATGACGCGGGCACCGCTCCCGACGGGCGCCCGGCCGTCGCGGCGCAGACGCGCGCCTTCTACGCGCTGCTCGACGAACTGCGCCGTCACTTCCCGCAGGTCGAGTTCGAGTCCTGCTCATCGGGTGGTTCCCGGATCGACCTGGAGGTGATGGAACGCGCGGAACGCGTGTGGGTCTCCGACAACATCGATCCCGATGATCGGCAGCGGATGCTCTGGTGGACCTCCCAGCTGCTGCCCGCGGAGCTGCTGGGATCGCACATCGCCTCGGGGCGCTCCCACGTCACGGGGCGTTGGCACGATCTCAACCATCGCGCCGCCACGGCGGTTTTCGGGCACCTCGGGATTGAGTGGGACCTGGCCCGGGCCTCGGAGGAGGAAATCGCGGAGCTGGCCTGGTGGATCGCCTGGTACAAGGAGCACCGTGGGCGGCTGCTGACCGGGCGGCTGGTGCGGGTCGCCATGCCGGACCCCGGGGTTTGGTTCAAGGGCGTGGTCAACGAGTTTGGGGGGATCTACTCCCTCTCGATGCTCGAGGCGACGCCCGCGGTGAACCTCGGCGTGCTGAGATTCCCGGGCCTGGAACCCGGGCCGCGCTACCGGGTCCGGGTCATTGAACGCCCCGCGCTGGCGCCGGCCCACCAGGTGCCCTGGCTCAACGCCGGGCATCCCCTTGAACTGACAGGGGCGCAGCTGATGCATGTCGGTCTGCGGGCCCCGGTGCTCCGACCGGCCACAACCGTCCTGTTCGTCGTCACGAAGGTCTGAAAATCTGGCCCAGAGGGCTTGCGCCACGACATATCTTTGTTGCAGAATTAAGTCATTCGTACCAACGGAGGTATGTCATGACCAGTCCAGGATTACCAGTGTCCGGCCGGGTGGGCACTGGCAAGAAGGGTAGGAGCGATCTGCTCCTCGCCGTGGCGATGATTGCGCCCGCGTTCGTCGGGTTCATCGTTTTCCTGCTGTGGCCGACGCTGAACGGCATCTGGCTCAGCTTCACCAACTACAACCTGCTTACGCAACCCGAGTTCGTCGGGTTCAAGAACTATCTCCGCATGCTGGAGGACCCAGTTTTCTGGAACGCGGCGGGCGTCACCATCTACTACGTGGTGGTCAACATCGGAGTCCAGACCGTGCTGGCCCTGCTCATCGCGGTGTTGATGCACAGGCTCACCCAGTCCACCTGGGTGCGCTCCATCGTGCTGACCCCGTACCTGGTCTCCAACGTGGTGGCTGCGCTCGTGTTCATGTGGATCCTCGACACCCAGCTGGGAATCGGGAACCAGGTTCTCGCCTCGATGGGGTTGAACACGATCCCCTTCCTGTCCCAGGAATCGACGGTCATTCCCACGATCGCGCTGATCAACGTGTGGCGGCACATGGGATACACGGCGCTGCTGATCTTCGCGGGACTGCAGACCATCCCCGAATCCGCCTACGAGGCCGCGCGGGTGGACGGCGCCTCGGAATGGCAGATGTTCTGGCGCATCACAATACCGCTGCTGCGCCCGATCCTGGCCCTGGTGCTGATCATGACGATCATCGGCTCGTTCCAGGTTTTCGACACGGTGGCGATCGCCACCCGGGGCGGGCCCGTCAACTCGTCGCGGGTGCTCCAGCTCTACATCTACGACATGGCCTTCGGGAGGTTCCAGTTCGGCTACGCGTCCGCGCTGTCCGTGGCGTTGCTGCTGATCCTCGTGGTGATCACCTTCTTCCAGTACCGGCTGACCCGCGCCGGTGAGACCGACCTGAACTGAGGAGCACGAGATGTCAACAGCAGCAATCGCCGGCCCGGTCCGGGCCAATGAGCACCGTCGTCTCGCATGGGGAAGGATCCTCGCCTGGGTGGTGATGGGGGCCATCATGCTGATCACCCTGTTCCCTCTCTACTGGATCCTGCGCACCGCACTGTCCTCGAACTCCTCCCTCTACGGCGGCGCCACATCGTGGCTGCCGACCGACTGGAACACGGGTAGCTTCGCCCGGGTCTTCGGGCTCCAGGCCGGGAAGGAGGCGCTGGCGGAGGGAGGCTCCGGCCAGTCCATCGACTTCTGGCGATACCTGGGCAACAGCATCGTCGTCGCGACCCTGGTCACGGTCGGGCAGGTGTTCTTCTCCGCCTGCGCCGCCTACGCCTTCTCGAGACTGAAGTGGAAGGGCAGGGACCTGGTTTACGGCCTCTTCCTGGGAGGCCTGATGGTGCCGGCCATCTTCACCTTCCTGCCGAACTTCGTGCTCATCAAACAACTCGGTCTGATCGACACCCTGCTCGGCATCTCCTTGCCGACCATGCTCATGACACCGTTCGCGGTGTTCTTCCTGAGGCAGTTCTTCATGAACGTGCCCGTTGAACTGGAGGAGGCCGCCCTGCTCGACGGCTCCAGCAAGATCGGCAATTTCTTCCGCCTCATCCTCCCGATGTCGGCGGCGCCGATAGCGACCATCTCCCTGCTGACCTTCATCAGTTCGTGGAACGACTATTTCTGGCCGTTGATGGTCTCCTACTCCGAGAACTCGCGGGTCCTCACCGTCGGGCTGGGGGTTTTCCGTTCCCAGACCCCCAGCACCGGTCCCGACTGGGCGGGTCTCATGGCGGCTGCCCTCGTGGCTGCGGTCCCGATGCTCGTGCTCTTCGCCCTGAGCGCCAAGCGCATCGTCAACTCCATCGGTTTCAGCGGCATCAAGTGAGGATCACCATGAAGAAACGAACCGCAGCGGTCCTGTCCCTGCTGACCGCGGGAACACTGCTCACCGGCGGCTGCGCCGCGAAGGGCGGTGGTCCGGACGGGGTCATCGACTACTGGCTGTGGGACGCCACCCAGCAACCCGGCTACCAGGCCTGCGCCGACGCCTTCGAGGAGGCGAACCCGGGACTGAAGGTCAGGATCACCCAGTACGGTTGGGATGACTACTGGGGCAAGCTGACCGCCGGGTTCATCGCGGACCAGGCGCCCGATGTTTTCACCAACCACCTGACCAAGTACGCACAGTTCATCGACCTTGAGGTCCTGGTCCCGCTCGACGACCTCGAAGCAACCCGCGACGTCAGCGACTCCGACTACGTAGGGGGCCTGGCGGGTCTCTGGAAGGGACGTGACGGCAAACGCTACGGAATCCCCAAGGACTGGGACACCATCGCCTACTTCTATGACCAGAAGGTCACCGATGCCGCAGGCGTCACCCGGGAACAGCTGATGAACATGAACTGGAATCCCGACGACGGGGGCAGTTTCGAGAAAATCATCGCCCACCTGAGCGTGGACGCCAACGGTGTCCGCGGCGACGAACCGGGATTTGACAGGAACAACGTCGTGGTCTATGGACTCGCCTCGGAGGGGGCCGGGGGTGAGAATCTCGGGCAGACCCAGTGGGGTGCCTACACCGGCTCCATCGGCTGGGAACCCCTCGACAAGAACCCCTGGGGCACACACTTCAACTTGGACGACCCCAGCTTCCAGAAGACCATGGCCTGGTACTTCGGCCTGGTGGAGAAGGGCTACATGCCCTCCTACGAAACCTTCGGCAAACAGTCGGGTTCCTACCAGCAGGTGGCCCAGGGCAAAGCCGTGCTCGGCATGAACGGCTCCTGGATGATCTCCAGTTTCGCGTCGATCCCCGGGATCGACCTGAAGATCGCCCCCACCCCCGTCGGCCCCACCGGACATCGCTCGAGCCCCTTCAACGGCCTGGCTGACTCCGTCACCAGATTCGCCGACGACAAGGAGGCTGCGGGGAAATGGGCGGCCTACCTGGGCTCCTCCGAATGCCAGATGAAGATCGCCGACACCGGGGTGGTCTTCCCCGCTAGGTTCGAGGCGATGGAGCGTTCCATCCAGGTACGCGACGCATCCGGGCTGGATGTCACGGCCTTCACCTCGCACGTGAAGGAGGGCACCACCCAGAACCTGGCGGTGACCATGAACGCTGCCGACGTGGCGGCCCTGACCACTCCCGGATTCGAGGCGGTTTTCATCGGCCAGAAGGACGTGAGCCACCTGACTGAGGTGAACCACCAAGTCAACCGGCTGTTGTCGCTAACATCGTAGTGACAACCACCAGAAGGAACAGCCAGTGATTCTCAACTCCATCGATCCCACGTCGCGACTAGTGGTGCAGACGGTTCTGCGCCACGGCCCCATCGCCCGGGTCGGCGTCGCCCAACGCACCGGCCTGAGTTCCGGTTCGATGACCAGGTTGACCACGCCGCTCGTCGCGGCGGGGATCCTCAAGGAGCAGAGACCCGTGCCGGTGAAACAGCTCGGACGGCCCGCGCTTCCCCTGGTGGTGGTCGACGACGCCGCGAGGTTCGTAGGTGTCAAGGTGATACCGGGGGAACTGCACGCGGTGGTCACCGGGCTGGCCGGTCACGTGCGGGCCACGGCTGTCCGCTCCGCGGACACATCCACCCTCGAATCGACCGCGGAGGCCGTTGCCCGGATCGTCGAGGAGTTCTCCGCTCACGAACCCAGCGCGGTCGGAGTGGCACTGGCGGCGGCGGTGGACCCGCTCGGTGAGGTGCGTGCCTCGCCTCTGCTCGGCTGGGAGAACGGCAACCTGGCGGCGCTCGTGACCGAGACCTGCGGGCTTCCCTGCAAGGCGGCCAACGACGTCGACGCCCTCACACTCGCCGAGCACTGGGTGGGTCATGGGCGCCGCACCCACAACTTCGCCGTCATCACGGTCGGCGCGGGGGTCGGGGCCGGGGCGGTGATAGCCGATGAGCTGCTCGTCGGGCACCAGGGATCGACCGGCATGGTGGGGGAGGCGTGGACCACGTGGGGGCAGAAGTTCCACGACGTCCTGGCCGACGAACCCCTCCGGGCGGCGGCCAGCGAAGCAGCGGGGCGGGATGTCGCCCTGGCGGAGCTGCGTTTCACCGACGATCCCGCGGTCTCGGCAGTGCTGGACCGAGCGGCCACCGCCCTGGGTGAACTGGTGGTGCTGGCCAAACAGTTCTGGGGACCGGAGAGGATCCTCCTGACCGGTGAGGGCATCGTCCACTTCGAGAACCGCATGGACCGGGTACGCCAGGTCGTGACGGAACGGCGTTTCGAGGACATCGATCCACCCGAACTCGTGATCGCGGAACAGGACTTCCATGCCTGGGCGCGGGGAGCCGCGGCCCTCGCGACCCGGCTGAGTCTCGCGTACTGAGGGTTTCAATCGAATTTGGTTCTTCCCCCGGCACGATGGTCCGGGCCATCAGTGATGAGGTACGCGACGCGGCGGTCCAGTTGACCGGGCCGTGCCAGACCAGGTCCATCGGCGAAACCCCTTGAGCGGACGCCCGCAGGGACGCAATGATCCGGCTTCCGCACTGGCGGCCGGCCCCTGCTCACGGCAAGGGCCGTGCGTTCGCGGCGTACCAGTTCGTGACCAGGCCGTGGACGGACTCCTTGAACGCGACACCGGCGGATGCGGGCGCTGCGGATCACGCCCCGGTATTCCCCGGCCTTCACATCAGCCCCGGCCCGCCATGCTGTTCACCGCTGCTCGACGGGTAGTCCCTTGCGGCGCAGCAGGTGCGACACGTCGGGGTCCGCCCGGCGGAAATTGCGCCACGCCTGCATGGGCTCGATGCTTCCGCCGCGCCCCAGCAACTCGCGGCGGAAGCGTTCGCCGGCACTCCGGCACAGGCCACCGTTGTCCGCGAACCATGCGCAGGCATCGGCGTCCATGACCTCGGCCCACAGGTATCCGTAGTAGGCGGCCGCGTAGCCGCCGCCGAAGACGTGGCTGAAATAGCAGGAACGGTAACGCGGGGGGACCAGCTCGTGGGCGACCCCGGCCCGTTCCAGCGCCGCGGCCTCGAAGGACTCCAATTCCTCCACGGAGGTGGGCAGCTCCTCCAGGACGGTGGTGTGCCAGGCCTGGTCCAGCAGCATCGCGGCCACCAGTTCCAGGGTGTGGTGCCCCTCGCCCGCGGACCTGGAGGCCCGCAGCCTCGCCACCAGTCCGGCCGGCAACGGCTCACCGGTTTCGTGATGGACCGCGAACCGGGAGATCAGGGTCTCGTCCCACGCCCACAACTCGTTGACCTGCGAGGGGAACTCCACGAAGTCGCGGGGAACCGCGGTTCCGGCGCGCGATGGGTACCTGACCTCGGAGAGCAGGCCGTGGAGGGCATGGCCGAACTCGTGGAACATCGTGATCACGTTGTCCCAGGTCAGCAGGCAGGCCGCACCCTCGGCGGGGCGGGTGAAATTGCAGGTGTTCGTCACCACGGGAAGGGAACCGGTCAGGTCCGACTGATCCACCACCGAGGTCATCCACGCCCCGCCACGCTTGGTGGGCCGGGTGAACGGATCGAGGATCACCGCACCCAGCGGGGTGCCGTCGGCCTCGCGGACCTCGTACACCTCGGAGTCCGGGGTGAAACCGCGTAGATCGGGCCGAGCGTGGAAGGTGATGCCGTAGAGAGCGGTCGCGGCGGCGAAGACGCCCTCGTGCAGCACCCGGTGATACTCCAGGTAGGGACGCAGCAGGGCCGGGTCGACGGCCTCGGCGGCTGACTGTTTCGCGGCGTAGTGCTCCCAGTCCCAGGCGGCGAGTCTCGCCCCCGGGATGTCCCGCTCCAAGGCTTTCTGCAGCTCGGCGGCCTCGCGGCCGGCGAGTTCAACGGCTCCCGGAGCCACCCGTTTGAGCAGGTCGAGAACGGCCTCGGTGGTGCGAGCGCAGCCGTCGGCCGCCACCCAAGCCGCGTGGTGCTCGTAGCCCAGGAGCCGGGCACGTTCGGCGCGGCGCCGCGCGATGCCCAGCACCAGCTGCCGGGTGTCGTGTTCACCCCCCAGACCCCGCCCCAAGGAGGCCTCCAGGATGCGGCGGCGCAGGTCACGGTTCGTCAGGTTCTCCAACACCGGCTGGCCCGTGGTGTTGGTCAGCTTGATCAGCCAACCCTCCTGCCCACGGTCCTGGGCGGCCTGCCGGGCGGCGGTGATCCCGTCCTCGCCGAGCCCGGCCAGTTCCGCGGGGTCGGTGACCAGCACCGCTGCGGCGTTGCGGCCCTCCACCAGGGCCTGTTCGAATGCCACGGACAGCCCGGCAAGTTCCACGTTCAGTTCTCGCAGGCGCTGCTGCGTGTCGGAGTCGAGCGAGATCCCGGAACGTTCGAACTCGCGGATGTGCTCTTCCAGCCAGTAACGGTCCTGCTCGTCCAGGCTCACCTCCGCCGCCTCGGCACGGGCGCGGAGCGCCACCAGGCGGTCGTAGAGGCGCCGGTCCAGCAGGATTGCGTTGCCGTGCTCGGCCAGTTTCGGGGCCAGCGCCGTCTCGACGGCGGCGCGTTGCTCGTTGGTGTCGGCCGCCTTCACCACCCAGAACGCCGAACCGGCGCGCTCCAGTGTCGTCGAGCCGAGTTCCCAGGCTGCGATGGTGTTTTCCACGTCGGGCGCATCGGGGTTTGTGGCGATTGCCTCCAGGGCGGTCCGTTGCTCGATCAGGCCGACCTCCATCGCCTCCTTGAACTGTGCATCGGTCAGGTTGGCGTAGTCGGGGATCTGGAAGGGCAGCGTCGAGGCGGTCAGCAGCGGATTCATGGCCCCATCCAACCACGCGTAGAATCTCCCGGTCCGAAACATGGAAGGGGAACCGAGTGGCCGAGCCGTTACGCCTGCACGCACCCAGCCGACGCGACGCCGTCGTGGTGGGGCTCCCGGTGGTGCTGGCCCCGATGGCAGGGATAACGAACGCCGCCTATCGGGCGCTCTGTCTGGAGCAGGGGGCCGGGCTGTACGTCTGCGAGATGATGACATCGCGGGGAATCGTCGCCGGCGATCACAAGACCCATTCCATGCTGGCCTTCGACCCGAGCGAGACCATCCGTTCGGTGCAGCTCTACGGCGTGGACCCTGAGATCGTGGCCCGGGCGGCGAGGATCCTGATCACCGAACACGGCGTCCACCACATCGACCTCAATTTTGGCTGCCCCGTTCCCAAGGTCACCCGGAAGGGTGGGGGAGGGGTGTTGCCCTACAAACGCGACCGGTTGCGCGCCATCATTCGTGCGGCGGTGCGGGTCGCCGACGAGTTCGGGGTTCCCGTAACGGTCAAGACCCGGATCGGCATCGACGAGGCCCATGAAACCTTCCTCGACGCAGGTTCCATCGCCGAGGAGGAGGGGGCCGCCGCCATCGCGCTGCACGCCCGGACCGTGCAGCAGGCCTACTCCGGCAGGGCCGACTGGTCCCGGATCGCGGAACTCAAACGATCAGTGGGCATTCCCGTGCTGGGTAACGGTGATCTGTGGGAGGCCGAGGACGCGTTGCGGATGATGACCGAAACCGGTTGCGACGGGGTGGTCATCGGACGCGGCTGCCTCGGCAGGCCGTGGCTGTTCGGCGACCTGGCGGCCGCCTTCGCCGGGGAACCCCGGCGCGCCCGGCCCACGCTCGGGGAGGTCGGCGCCATGATCATCCGTCATGCCGAGCTGCTTACCGTCCTGAGAGGGGAACGTGGGGTGGTGGATCTGCGCAAGCACATGGCCTGGTATTTCAAGGGATACCCCGTCGGGGAACTCAGGCGGCGATTCGCCATGGTCACCTCGCTCGACGAGCTGCGCACGCTGGTCGGCCTTCTCGACGCCGACCAGCCCTTCCCGGTCCGGGAACTCGGCACCCCGAGGGGCCGGCAGGGCGGTCCCAGGGGCAAGGTCGTCCTCCCCCACGGCTGGTACGCTGACACCAGTGGCTGCCAGCTCGACCTCTCCGACGCGGAGGATGGCGTCAGCGGGGGGTAGACCGACTTCCTTAGCCGTTTCGTAACAGGGGCGTCACACAGCCCGGATATGGTGACCGAATCCCTGAGAAACGAAGGAGCCACGATGTCCGATACCGTGACCCTGATCGTAGATGGTATCCCCCACGAGCTGCCCCTCGTCACCGGAACCGAGGGGGAGAGGGCGGTGGACATCTCGAGGTTGCGTTCCACCACCGGCCTGATCACCCTCGACGACGCCTACAGCAACACCGGCTCCTGCAGCTCGGCCATCACCTTCATCGACGGTGAACGCGGCATCCTGCGATACCGCGGGGTCCCCATCGAGGACCTCGCCTCCCGCTCCTCCTTCATCGAGGTGGCGGAACTGCTGATCTTCGGTGACCTTCCCGACGACGACGAGCGAGACGAGTTCCGCCAGCTGCTGACCGAGAACTCCGCCCTTCACCGCGACATGCGCAAACACTTCGACGGTTTTCCCGTCGACGCCCACCCCATGGCGATCCTCTCGGCGATGATCAACGCCATCCAGGCCTACGACCTTCCCGAGATCCACATCACGGGGGAGGCCGGGTTCCGCAGGGCCGCGGCGCTGCTTCTGGCCAAGACCCGCACCATCGCGGCGGCCTCCTACAAGAGCCACATCGGCCAGCCCATCGCCTATCCACGCTACGACCTGCCGTACGCGGAGAACTTCCTCCACATGATGTTCACCGTGCCCTACCGGGACTACGAGGTCACCCCCGAGGCGGCCCACGCGCTGAACATGTTCTTCGTCCTCCATGCCGATCACGAACAGAACTGCTCAACCTCCACGGTGCGGATGGTCGCATCCAGCGGCGCGAACCTGTTCACCGCCGTTTCCGCGGGGGTCACGGCCCTCTGGGGACCGCTGCACGGCGGGGCGAACATGGGTGTGATCGAGATGCTGGAGCAGATCCGCAACGAGGGCATGTCGGTGGGTTCCTACCTGGCCAAGGCCAAGGACCGGAAATCCGGGATCCGGCTCATGGGATTCGGGCATCGCGTCTACCGCAACTTCGATCCGCGCGCGAGGATCCTCAAGAAAGCCGCTCACGACCTCCTGGAGTCGATGAACATCGACGACCCGCTGCTCGACATCGCCCGGGAGGTTGAGGAGGCGGCGCTGGCCGACGACTACTTCGCGGAGCGACGGCTCTACCCCAACGTCGACTTCTACTCGGGCATCATCCTGCGGGCCATCGGGATTCCCCTCGACATGTTCACGGTGCTGTTCGCCATCGGGCGTACCGCGGGATGGATCGCCCACTGGAAGGAGGTCAACGACGATCCCGCCCAGCGCATCTGCAGGCCACGCCAGCTCTACACCGGCAACGAACTCACGAAATGGCTACCCCTCGACGAACGCTGAGCCCTGTTTTCAGCATGCCCCCGGGGCGCCCACTTCCGATGAGCGAGAAAGAGCAGCCGACCCGAACAGGTGACGCGACCGGCGGCCGGGGTGTTCCTCCGCACATCATTCCCCACGCTGCGGGCCTTCGAGCAGTGAACGAAGAACGGGGGCCGTGGCCACGACACCCAACCGGATGACTCCTGTGCCGAGAGCGAGAATCGCAGCAGTGACGGCGACGAAAACGGGCGAGTTGGTGATCGCCATCACAACCAGCGCGAACCCGAGAGCCGAAGCAGCCAGGGCGGAGCCGATCACCGCCACCAGAACAGGGGCGTGGACCTGCCGGTAACGAGCCCGGTTCATGACGGCGCGGGGCGCGCCGATGCGGTCGAGGGCGATGTACAATTCGCGATTCTCCAGCAGCGAGGCGGCTTGCGTGGTGGCTGTCTGGCATGCGGCGACCACGAAGGAAACGACGACGAGCGCGATGAGCATGAACCGCGTGTCAGTGATGAACACGATCTGCTCCATGGAGAGCACGGACGGGCCGTTCGCGACGGCGTGGAGGAAACCAAGCAGCGAACCGGCCGGGACGAGGACGAAACTGGTCAGCGCAATTCCCGCCACCTCACGCCAAGCCGCCCGGGGATCGCCGGTGTTCCGGCGGGAAGCCACCAGAGTTGCGGCGACCGAGGTGGTTCCTGAGCGTTTTCGGGCGATCGTCATCAACACGAATGGCCCGGCGACACCGAGTATTCCCATCACGGCCAGTACGGCGCCGCCCAAGGCCATCGTGATTCCGGTCACTCCCCAGCTGGGGGAGGCGAACTGGAGCAATGTCACACTGCCTGCGAGAACGACCGGTGCGATGACGATCCGAAACCGGCTCAGTCCGGGCGCGTTGGCGCGGGTACGGACGCCAAGCGGCGAGAGCACCACTTTTCGTAGCCCTAGCAGCGAGCTGATGGCGGCCATCGCAACCACCAGGACCACGATTGCGATACCTGCCCAGGCAGGCAGCCGCAGGTCCTCCGGTGAAGCGGCGCGCCCCTGCACCGGAAGCAAGGAGACAAGCAGCGGCAGCGGCAAGGACGCGACAAAACCGAGCAGCACCCCGATGCTTTGGACGAGGGTGCTCTCGGCCACCGCCAGGTTTCTGACACGGCGGGCCGAGAGCCCGAGGAGCCGGAGCGTGGAGAGCCGGTCGTCACGGCTGCGCGCCGAGAGCTGGGCGGAAGATGTGCCCAAGGTCACAAGCGGCATGAGAAGCAGCCCGAGGAGCACCACGGCGAGGACGCGGTAACCACCATCGGCCGCGGTGATGCTCCAGAACCTGGTGGCGAGAATCGCGGTGGCGATGGCCAGCACCGTTGTCACCGCGGAACCCACCACCTGGAGCGCCGCATGCCCGCCAGACAAGGACCTCGGGCGGAGCAGCAGCCACAGCACGGCGGGATTCACGATTCCGCACCCTCCACGATGCGCCCGTCCCGGAGCCGTATCGTGCGGTCGCACCGGGACGCGACCCGTTCGTCATGGGTGACCAGGATCACGGCATGCCCTGCTCTGCCTGCTGGGGCGAGCAAGTGTTCCAGCACGTCGTCGGCGGTACGTGAGTCGAGCGCCCCCGTCGGTTCGTCCGCGAAGAGCACCTGTGGTTCGTGGACGAGCGCACGGGCAATCGCCACCCGCTGTGCCTGACCGCCCGACAGCTGACCGATCCTGCGCATCCCGAGCTCACCGATTCCGAACCGTCGCAAGACCTCTTCCGCTCTCCTGCCGGCCTCGGCACGGGCGACTCCGGACAGCAACAGGGGCAGGATGACGTTCTCGTTCGCGGTGAGTTCTGGCAACAGGAAACCCTGCTGGAACACGAAACCGAAATGACGCAGACGAAGACCGGAACGGGCCTCTCCCGAGAGCGCAGTGATGTCCTCCGTGCAGGATCTGGCGTCGTTGCCTGAGACGAGTCGAAGCACAACCCGGCCCTCATCAGGAATGAGAATGCCAGCGAGGACGTGCAACAGAGTGCTTTTCCCGGAGCCGCTCGGTCCCATGATCGCGACGGCCTCGTCACGTTCGACGCCCACAGATACGCCGGACAGAGCGACCGTTCGCTCGTAGCGTTTGGTGACCTTCTCCGCGAAAAGAACATGCCCGTTCGTTTCCGGGGTCATGGGCTCTCCTTCCTCGTCCCGCTACACATCTCGGGTGATTGATTCCGGACATCGACGGTAGGCGCCACAATGGTGCCGGGAACACCAACCCGGGTGGGCAGTGGAGCGGACGGATCCCCAACCGTGGTTGGTGTCCTCGGCTCGCGGTCTGTTCGTAACCTCGAACACGGAAGCACACGGGTGTTGATCAGGGAGAAAGATCATGACGATTCCAGGCCTAGCGGTTCCGGCGGTGTCCCGCCATCACGATGTGTGACCCGGGAGGGGCGGGCAACGTGGTCGGTCATCGTTGCCTCCCGCCCGAATCGTTGTTGGCGGAAGCCGCTTTCGTGCGCTGGATGCGAACCCATCCGCGCGCCACGGACTGGATGGTAATTCTCGCCTGCGCGGGTCTCCAGGAAGCGGTGCTGCTGTTCGGTGGGGAACCAGCCGGGTGGGCTGGCCAAATCTTCGTGATCTTTGCGGCAGTCCTGATCCAGCGTCGCCGACATCCCTTCGCCGTGCTCGTGGCGACGACAACGGCAGCGGTTGTCGCGACGCCGTTCCTCCCCGGCCTTGCCCAGCAGAGGCTGCCCCAGGCATTCGCCCTGTACATGGTGGCGGCGAACCAGGGCGCGGGCATGGCTCTCATGGGATACACAATGACCGTCGGTGCGGCTTTCCTCACCGGGACGCTCGTGATGCTAGGCGGCGGTTCACGGTTCTCACCCAGCATTCTCGATCCCCTGGGCCTGGCCGTTCTCGCCGCAGGATTCCTCATACGGGCGCGGCGGGAACGCCGTGAATCCCTCACCGAGCTCATCCGGCAGCGCGTCGAGCACGCGGCCCTCACAGAACGTTCCCGGATCACCGCCGAGATGCATGACGTGGTGGCCCATTCGGTGACGGTCATGCTCGCTCTTGCCGGTGGGGCCAGGGTCGCGTGGGAGAAACATCCTGAGCGGGCACGTGACGCCCTTGAAAACCTGAACGAGGTGGGCGTGACGGCGCTGCACGAGATGCAGCGCATTCTCCGCATCCTGCGCACCGAGGACGCGGAGCTCGATGCCGCGTTGGAGACCTCCGGACACAACGTTGAATCCTTGGACGAACTCGCCCGGACGTTTAGGGCAGCGGGCCTACCGGTGACCCTGTCGCGCAGCGGCCCCGTCGAGATGAACGATCCCGCTCTCGAGACCACGATCCACCGCATGGTGAAAGAGGCATTGACCAACGCCTTGCGTTATGCGCAGGACGCCACCGAGGTGCGGGTGAGAATAGACACCGGGCCGGAGGCCATCGACGTGACGGTCACCGACAATGGACGACCTGCGGCCCCGTCCCCATCCATTGGAGGGGGAGTTGGCCTCACCGGCATCCGTGAACGCGCCGCGGCTTTCGGAGGCACCAGCGAAGCCGGTCCTCTCAGGGGTGGGGGCTGGCGGACCCACGCCAGAATTCCGCTGCGTCAGGAGAGCGAAACATGACCCGCTCCGAGGAGACGAACACCATCAGGGTCCTCATCGCCGATGACCAGCCGCTGCAGCGGGCAGGCCAGGCATTGATCCTCGAATCCGCGGATGACATTCATGTTGTCGCCGAGGCCGGGAACGGTGAACAGGCCATCTCCTTGGCCCGTAAACACCGGCCGGATGTCGTTTTGATGGACGTCAGAATGCCCGGCATCGGCGGAATCGAGGCCACGGGCATCATCACCCGGGACCTACCCGGGACACGGGTCATAGTGCTGACCACCTTCGACCTCGATGAATACGCGTTCGGCAGTTTGCGCTCCGGGGCCAGCGCATTCCTCTTGAAGAGCACCCAACCAGAAGGGCTGGTCGATGCGGTGCGGATCGTGTACTCGGGCACCGCTGTGGTGGACCCGCGTCTCACCAGACAACTCATCGACCACTACCTGCAGCGCATCGATGAACCAGCCACCGGGAAACGGGAACAGGTACTGGCGGTGCTCACGCCCCGTGAGCGGGACGTGTTCGACGCGATCGCCCGGGGTCTCACGAACTCCGAGATCAGCTCCGGGCTCCATCTGGCTCCCAGCACCGTCAAGTCCTACATCAACACCATCTTCGCCAAACTGGGTGTCAGGGATCGAGTACACGCCGTTCTGCTCGCTCACGACCTCGAACGCGGCCCGCTGCCGTGATTTTCCCCATCTCGTAGGCTTTCCCCGATGAACGAACCGCTTCCCAGAGCCCGCGAATGGGCCAGGACCATGCACGGTCACGGCGACGACGTGGTGGTGGCCCACCGCGACTCCGCAGCCCGGGTGACGCCCTACCCGCCCAGACGCAGGGAGGAACGGGAGGAGTTGGAAAGACTCAGTCTGAACCCGGCCGCAACCTTCGCATCAGGTGCGGGGCAGAGGGAACGTGAGGAGGAGCCCTGCGAGTTCCGCACCTGCTTCGAACGTGACCGGGACCGCATCGTCCACTCCGCATCGTTCCGGAGGCTGGCGGGCAAGACCCAGGTGGTCGTGCATCCCACCGACCACCAGCGCACCCGGCTGACCCACGCCATCGAGGTGGCGCAGTGCGCCGTCGCCATGGCCCGCGGGATTGGGGCGAATCCGGCCCTCACCGATGCCATGGCGCTCGGCCACGACTGCGGGCACGGGCCCGGCGGCCACGCCTCAGAGGACGCCTTCGACGCCTTCCTGCCGGGGGGCTACGACCACGGCCCGTGGGGCGCCGACGTGGTACTCAAGGGCCTGAACCTGACCTCCCAGACTCTCGACGGCATCCGCAACCACTCCTGGTCGCGGCCCGCACCTGCCACCCTGGAGGGGGAGCTCGTCAGCTGGGCCGACCGGATCGCTTACTGCGCCCATGACCTGGAGGATGCCATCGCGGCGGGGATCGTCACTGCCGCCGACATGCCCCGGGTGGTTACCGAGGTTGTCGGCACTGCGCGTCGCGTCCAGCTGGCACGGTTCATCGGGGCCGTGATCGAGACCACCATGGCCACCGGCACCGTCGGCATGGACCCGCTGACCGCCGAGGCCCTGGGTGAGCTCCGCCGTTTCAACTACGAACGCATCTACACCCGCCCCGAGTCGGTGGCGCAGTCCCGCACGGTGGTGGAGGTACTGCGCGGGCTGGTCGAGTACTTCTTGGAACACCCCGAGCAGCTGCCCGCCGAGTACCGCACCGAGAACGCTGTGCGCGGGGCCGTGACCTACGTCGGGGGAATGACCGATCGGTTCGCCTTTGACCACGCAGAACGCCTGCTCGGCTGGGACCGGGCGCTGCTGCCCAAGGGTATCGGGCGGGGAGCCTGAACCCCTGTTCGCAGGACCGGGCGTGATATTTGTCATGCCGGAATCGTGATTGCCGCCCCGGGTCCGGGGCCTGGCCGGTTGTGATCCTGAGTACATGAACGCCATTGAATTGCAGCAGCTGCGAAAGACCTTCCGCAGCCCCAGCGGCCTCGTCGAGGCCGTGTCCGGAATCGACGTGGTCATAGAGCCGGGGGAGGTCGTCGCCTTCCTCGGTCCCAACGGGGCCGGGAAAACCACCACCCTCGACATGGTGCTGGGGCTGACCGGCCCCACCTCGGGAACGGCTCGGGTCTGCGACCTGAAACCCCGGGAGGCCATCCGGCGGGGAATGGTCGGGGCGGTGCTGCAGACGGGGGGTCTGCTGCGTGACATGAGCGTCGGCGAGACCATCCGGGCGATCGCCGCCCTGCAGGATGCCACCTCCCGGATCGGGGCGGTGATGTCGGTTGCCGGGCTGGAGAAGATCGCCCCGAGACGCGTCTCCCGCTGCTCCGGCGGGGAACAGCAACGGATCAAGTTCGCCCTGGCCCTGCTCACCGACCCCCAGGTGCTGATCCTCGACGAACCCACCGCGGGACTCGACGTCACCGCCCGGCGCGACTTCTGGGAAGCCATGCACCAGCAGGCGGAAAGGGGCCGCACCATCGTGTTCGCCACCCACTACCTGGAGGAGGCGCAGAACTTCGCCGACCGGATCGTGCTCATCGCAAAGGGCAACATCATCGCCGACGGTACGGTCGATCAGATCCGTGCCCTGACCAGCCACCGCCGTGTCACCGCCCTGCTGCCGGTGGATCGTGCGGATGCCCTGGTGGCGGAACTCCGGCCACTCCTCGGCAGGAACGCCACTCTGGAAGGATCCCGTCTCAGCGTGATGGTTCCCGATGCCGATGCCTTGGCGCTGGCCCTGTTGCAGCGGGGTGCCCACGACCTGGAGGTGGTCGCCCCCAGCCTGGAGGACGCCTTCCTCGCCCTCACGGAGACGAGGTGATCAACGTGAATCTCACCTACATCCGCATTGACCTGGTCCGTTGTTTCCGGGACGTCACCAACCTGCTGTTCACCTTCGCCATGCCGGTGTTCATGTACCTGCTGTTCGGCAGGGCCCAGTACTCCGATGTCCAGTGGGGCCGGGGCACGGTCGGGTTCTACGTCATGTCGTCCATGGGGGCATACGGTGCCGTCATCGCCGCCACCGCCATCGCCGCCACGGCGGCCACCGAGTCGATGCTGGGCTGGGGCCGCCAGCTGGCCCTGACCAAGCAGCAGCCGCTGGGTTTCGTCGCGAACAAGGTCGCGGTCGCCCTCGTGCTCGGGGCCCTTTCCTCCAGCCTGGTGTTCATCGTCGGGGCCCTCACCGGCGCCAAGGCCGATGCCTGGTGGGTCTGGGTGGCTTCCTGGGCCATCGGCATCCTCGGTGCGGGGCTGTTCGGGGTCTACGGGCTGGCGATGGGATTGCTGCTCAAATCCGAGAGCGCCGCCGGCGTGGCGTCGGGAACCGTGGTTTTCCTGGCCTTCCTCGGGAACATGTTCATGCCCCTCACCGGCGCGATGCTCGACATTGCCAGGTTCACCCCCATGTACGGCTATGTTAGCCTCGTGAGGTACCCGCAAGTCGAGGGTGAGATCCAGCAGACCGATCCGCTTCAGACCGACTCGATCTGGCTGCTGGTCGCCAACTATCTCGCCTGGCTGCTGGTCTTCTCCGGGTTGGCGGTGCTCGGCCAGAGACGCTCCAGGAAGCGCCAGTGAAACGTTTCAGGAACTGGCTGCTGGAGGCGGTCAAGGGCCCCCGCGTCGGGGTCCTGATCGCCTCCGTCTGGCTGGTGTGCCTCATTTTCCCGGTGCACTCCCTGCTGGCGCTGGAGGACCGGGTCCGCTGCCTCGTGGGCCTGCTCGCGTTGGTCCTCTTCGTTCCCGTCTACCTCGCGGGTTTCCGAGACCTGGGGAGCCGGCTCGACGCGGCTGGCAGGCGCTGGCAGCTGCTGCGGGGCGGTTTCGTGCTGGCGGTGATGGGTGTGCTCTGCTGGGCCATTGGCCTTGACGCGATCAGCCTGCTGCCCTTCCTGGTCACCTTCGCCAGCTACGGCCTGTGGCCCCCGGTACGCCTGCCCGCCGTTGTCGTGCTGGTCGGTTCCGGTTTCCTGATTCTGACTCTGATGAACGAACCGGATGCCGGCAACAGCGTCAACATGCTCATCACCGCGCTCGTCGCCGTTCTCGGCTTGCTCACCGTGAAGACGATCGAGAGCGGGATCGTCATCTCCGAACAGAACCGGCGGCGCGCCGCCCTGGAGCAGCGAGAACGGATGGCCCGCGACATCCACGACCTGCTCGGGCACTCCCTGACCGTGGCGAACCTCCAGCTTCAGCTGGCGGAACGCCTGTTCGACTCCGACCCGGAACGTGCCCGGGCCGAACTGGCCCGGACCCGGATCTTCCTGGGCGAGGCCCAGGAGGAACTGCGACGCAGCGTCACCGACCACCGCGGGCGAACCATCGAGGAGGAACTCGACGGCGTCCGCGGCGTGCTGCTCTCGGGCGGTCTCGAGGTCGCAGTCACGGGGGATTCGGACGAGACCACCGGGCCCATCGGACTCGTGCTCGGCTGGGTGCTGAGGGAGGCCGCCACCAATGTGCTGCGGCACGCGCACGCCACACGCGTCGAGATCTCCTTCGCCCCCGGCAGGTTCTCGGTGGCCGACGACGGCGACGGATACGCGGGGGGAGAGGGCAACGGCCTCACCGGGATGCGGGAGCGAGTGGCCGCCGCCGGCGGTGAATTACGCTGCGGCGCATCCCCGCTCGGGGGTTTCGAGGTGGTGGTTATGTGGTGATCAAGGTGCTGCTCGCCGACGACCAGGCTCTCGTCCGCGGAGCCATGGGGGCGCTGCTCGACCTCGAACCCGACATCGAGGTGGTTGCCCAGGCCGGGCGGGGCGACGAGGTGGTTGCCGCGGCCCGGGAATCCGGGGCCGATGTGTGTCTGTTGGACATCCAGATGCCCGGTGTCGACGGCGTGGAAGCGGCCCGGCAGGTCCGGGATCAGCTTCCCGAGGTGCGGGTGGTGATGGTGACCACCTTCGACCGCCCCGGCTACCTGAGACGCGCACTGGACGCGGGGGCCGTCGGTTTCGTGGTGAAAACCACCCCGGCAGCGCGGCTCGCGGAGGCGGTGCGGCGCGCCCACGCGGGTCTTCGCACCGTGGATCCGCAGCTCGCCAACGACCTGCTGTTCAGCGGCCCCAACCCCCTGACCGCCAGGGAACAGGAGGTGTTGCGCCTGGCCCGGGACGGGGAACCCGTCGCGAAGCTGGCCCGGAAACTGTTCCTGTCCCCGGGGACGGTGCGCAACCACCTCTCCAACGCCATCGGCAAGACGGGCGCGGCCAACCGGGTGGAGGCGGCACGGATCGCCACCGAACGCGGCTGGTTGTGAACCCGCACTACACTTCCCGCCATGGCAGGGCGGATCAACGACGAGGACATCGCACTGGTTCGGGAGCGCTGCCGGATAGATGACGTGGTTCGCGACTACGTCGCCCTGCGCTCCGCGGGCGGTGGGTCATGGAAGGGGCTGTGCCCGTTCCACGACGAGAAGACCCCGAGTTTCACCGTCACCCCGTCGCGTGGTTTCTTCTACTGTTTCGGGTGCGGTGAGGGCGGTGACGTCATCACCTTCCTGCAACGCCAGCAGAACCTCAGTTTCACCGAGGCCGTGCAGACCCTCGCGGATCGTGCCGGGATCATCCTGAGGATCACCGACGACGGTCAGGGACCCGGCCAGCCGCCGGGACAGCGTAAACGCATCCTCGAGGCGAACGCCGCCGCCCAGGAGTTCTTCGCCACCCAACTGGCCTCCCCGGAGGCCGTGACGGCGCGCCAGTTCCTCGACCAGCGGGGCTTCGACCGGGCCGTTGCGGAACAGTTCGTGCTCGGCTACGCCCCCCGTGGCGGACATGCACTCAGGCAGGCGCTCACCTCGCAGGGCTTCGAAGAGGCCACGCTGAGGGCCGCGGGACTCGTGCGTGACGGCGGCCGTGACTTCTTCTCCGGAAGGTTGCTGTGGCCGATCCGCGACTCGGCCAGCTCAGTGCTGGGTTTCGGCGGCCGCCGGATCTTCGACGACGACCGGCTGCCCGCCAAGTACATCAACACTCCCGAAACCCCCGTCTACAAGAAATCCCACGTGCTCTACGGCCTGGACCTGGCCCGCAGGGCCATCGGGAAACGCGCGCAGGCGGTGGTGGTCGAGGGCTACACCGACGTGATGGCCGCCCACCTGTCCGGGGTCGACACCGCCGTGGCCAGCTGCGGCACCGCCTTCGGCGACGACCACGCCCGCATGCTCCAGCGCCTCCTCGGCACCCACGACGGGCTGCACGGTGAGGTGGTCTTCACCTTCGACGGCGACGCGGCGGGCCAGAAGGCTGCGTTGAAGGTGTTCCAGGGGGACCACAACTTCATGGTCCAGACCTATGTCGCGGTCGAACCATCGGGCCTCGATCCCTGCGACCTCTGGCAGCGCGACGGGGAGGCCGCGGTCCGGGAACTCGTCGGCAGACGGATACCGCTGTACCGGTTCGTGATGTCCAACGTCCTGAAGGGCTACGACCTGGAACGCGCTGACGGGCGGCTGGGGGCGCTCCGTGAGGCCGCCGGGCTGCTGGGCGCGATCCGTGACCGTTCCTTGGTGAACCAGTACCTGAGGGAACTGGCCGACATGCTCGGCATGGACCTGGAGGACGTGCGCAGGGAGGCCGCGAACCGGTCCCGCCGCACCCCGGGCGGCAGCCCCGGCCGGGACGCGAACCCGCGCTCCGGCAGGGCCGATGCGGACTGGCCGGACCCGGACGATCCTGCGCTGCGACTGGAACGCGACACCCTGAAGCTGATGCTCCAGTACCCGTTCACCTTCGACCAGGCCTGGAACTCGGTTCGACCCGAGCAGTTCTCCCACCCCGGCTACGCCGCGGTGTTCCGGGTGATCTCCGCAACCGAACCGGGGGACGGCTGGACAGAGGAGCTGCGGCGAGGCTGCCCGAACGAACTGGTGCTCCAACTGCTCGTCATGCTGCTGGTAGAACCCCTCCTGCGGCAGGCGGACGAGAGCTACTCCCTGGCCCACACGAACCGGCTTCAGCTGGCGGACCTATCCCGGCGGATAACCGGGCTGAAATCCAGGCTCCAGCGGACCGATCCCGTCAAGGAACCGGAACAGCACAAGGCGATGTTCGAGGAACTGACCGGGCTCGAGCTGCGCCGCAAACGGCTCCTGGAACAGAGCCTCTCCTGATGACCTCTATCCGGCAGCGTTCCGCGTTCAACAGTTGACGCGCCTCGGCCAGGGCACGTTCCTCGATGCGTTTGACGCTCGTCGCCGACATTCCGAGCGCGGCTCCCGCCTGGTCGCGGGTGTGGCTTGCGGTTCCGATCCCGAAGCGAAGCCTCAGCACCAACCCGCCAACACCCAGCAGGTCCAGAAAATCCATGGAGGAGGACTCGACCTCGTCGAAACCGCCGTCGCAGGCCAGAAGATGAGCCGGTGCCTGGTCCAGCTCCGTGAACCGCACCGGGCTGCGCCTGCCGTCGGCGGGCCTCACCATGTCCAGCCTTCCGCACCGGGTGCGCACGGCACGCCCCAGGGCCCGTGAAACGTATTCGTGGGCGAGGGTGCTGAAACGTGTGCCGCGCCCGTGATCGAAGTGCCGGATGGCATCACCCAACGCCAGGCAACCTTCCTGGAACAGGTCGTCGAGGGGCAGGCCTGTGCGATTCGCGACCCGGCCAGCCAGTTTCATCACGAGCCGGAGATTCGTCCGGAAGAGGATCTCCCCGGCCCGGGCACCGCCTTTGACCACGCGTCTCAGCGCGTCGTGGGGGTGGCGGTGGTCGCCGGTGGCGATCAGGTGCTCGGCGTAGAGCCCCGCCTCGATCCTCCTGGCCAGGTCCTTCTCCTCCTCGGCGCACAGCAGCGGGGCCGAGAGAACGAGTTTCGTGGTGTTCATGACCGGAACGCTGCCACCGCACGAGCAACGGGGCCAGAGCTTCGGGGAGGATTGCCAACACCTCGGGGAGAAGTGACAACACCCGGCGGACCCGGGTAAACACATCCCCGCATCGCGGGCACAATTGGTGCATGCCGAACCGAACACGCCACATGTCCCATCGCCCGGAGGTGGAGAAAGTGACCGGAGCCCGGGGCCGCACGCTCGGGTGGTCCGGGGGACCGGGGGGAGTAGTGGTGGTGGCCACCACGGGCATGCTCGTGGCCCGGCTCGACGGCCGGTGGCGGGGCTGGGGATGGGATGAGGTGCTTCGCGGGGGGTGGCGGGAGGAGGACTCCGTGCTGTTCTGGGAAGCCGGTGGGGAACGCCTCGAATGCGTACTCGACTCCCCGGGGGAGTTGCTGTCGATCTTCCGGGAACGGGTGCTCGCATCGACGGTGATGACCGTCAACCACGACCTGCCGCGCGGGGCCGTGCAGATCATCGCCCGCCGCAACCTCCTGGACGGGGACGTGACCTGGCTGGCCAGCGCCAGCGGTGGGGCCAGCCTGGAGGACCCCGGGACGGCGGCCTTCGTGGTGGCCGAGACCGACCGGTTGCGATCCGAATACGGACTCTGAACGGTAGGTTCTTCCCTCGTGGACATCATCTTCATCAGACACGCCGAATCCACCAACAACAAGACCTGGGCGGAGAAACGCGATGAGACGCTCAGGGTGCCCGATCCCGGGCTGACCGAACTCGGAAGAACCCAGGCCGGGGCGCTGGCCGACTGGTTCCCGGGGTTCGCCCCCCACCCGACCCAGTTGTTCTCCTCGCCGTTCATGCGGGCCTTGGAGACGGCGGCTCCCCTGGCGGAGAGCCTCGGCATGGACGTGGCGGTCAGGGCCGATCTGATGGAACGCAGCGGGCCGTTCGTCGGCCCGATCATGGAGCACCGCCACCATCCGGGGTCGCCCCGCTCGGTGCTACAGGAGGTCTCCCCCCGGATCGTGCTGCCGGACGATGTCACGGAGGAGGGCTGGTGGAAGGGACCGTTCGAGACCCGCGACCAGGCCATCGAACGGGCCAAGAACCTGGTGACGTGGCTGCGCCGGGACTTCGGCCCCGACGACTGCGTGGTGCTCGTCAGCCACGGGGCCATCGGTTCCCTGCTCGCAACCGCCCTGTTCTGTCCCTCCGAGCTGACCCGGCGTTCCGGCCAGATCGTGGGGGAGACCTCGAGCTGGTTCGCCCTCGACAACACCTCGGTCTCGTGGTTCCGGTTGTTCCCCGGCGATGACACGGAATTGCGCTGCTTCAACCGCGTCGATCACCTCGTGCTGACGGGCGTGGAGAGCGCCACCATGCTCCAGCCGAGCTGATTGGCGTTCCCGGGGAGACCCTGCTAAAGTCTCTCCGCGTGGCCAGCAGGCCGCGACGATCCCTGGTAGCTCAATTGGCAGAGCATTCGACTGTTAATCGAAGGGTTACTGGTTCGAGTCCAGTCCGGGGAGCTTCTTTTCTGCGTCTCACCGGGTGAGACCTCACCGAGTGGAGCGTTCCTCATCTCCGGTGCCACGTGCGGCCCGTCCGCCGAGCACGCGAGAACGTGCCAAAGTTCGGATTTTCCCCCACGCGACCCGGATTTCCTCTAGGGTGGCGAGAACACGCAGTTTCAAGGCAGAGAGAACTTTGCAGTTCGTGAGGAGAACGATGAGGTTCAAAACTAGGGCAGTCGCATTTCTGGCGACCGCTGCTCTGATTGCCCCGGGTCTGGCGGCGTGCTCGTCAGGATCGGGGGGAGGAACGACGCTGACATGGTTCATCAACCCAGACGGCGGTGGATCCTCCGCGACCGGGGGCGGGCAGGCTCAGCTGGCGGCCGAGTGCAGCGCAGCCTCCGGCGGCGAATACACCATCAGGGTGGAGCAACTACCCAACGATGCGTCGGACCAGCGTCAACAGCTCATCCGGCGGCTGGCGGCCCACGACACCGGGGTCGACATCATGAGCCTGGACCCGGTGGTCGTGCCGGAATTCGCCGAGGCCAATTACCTGGTGGACGTCCCCGAACAGTACACACAGGACTTCACCACGGACCGGGTGAAGGGCTCGCTGGACGCATCCAAGTGGAAGGACAAGCTGGTCGCTGCACCGTTCTGGGCCAACACCCAGCTGCTGTGGTACCGCAAATCCGTGGCCCAGCAGGCCGGGCTCGACATGACCCAGCCGGTCACCTTCGACCAGCTGATGGATGCCGCCAAGGCAACCGGCAAGGACATCGCGGTGCAGGGCAAGCGCTACGAGGGATACACCGTCCTCGTCAACGCGCTGGTTTCGGGAGCCGGCGGGAAGATCGTCGAGAACGAGGGCGCCGCCGCCGAGGACACCAAACTGGGGTTCGACACCCCGGCCGGCCAGCGGGCAGCGGCCCTGATCTCGAAGCTCTCCCACTCCGGGGTCGTCGGACCCGCCATGTCGTCGATGGACGAGACCATGTCGCTCAACATGTTCCAAGCCGAGGACAGCTCGGGATTCATGCTGAACTGGCCCTACGTCTACGCTGCCATGAAGGCCAACGGCGTCTCCTTCATCGACGACGTCGCCTGGACCACCTATCCCCGGGTGGACGCGGACAAGAAATCCGCACCGCCGTTCGGTGGGATCGAGCTCGGGGTGAACGCGGCCTCCCAGAAGCAGGACCTGGCCTGGAAGGCGATCAAGTGCATCACCAGCGAGCAGCACCAGAAGGACTACATGCTGGGCACCGGTAACCCGGCCTCCAGGGCTGCGGTCTTCGATGATGCCGAGATCCGCGAACAGTTCCCGATGGCCGACGCCATCAGGGAGTCGCTCAACGCCGCGGTTCAGCGGCCCCGCACCGCCTACTACGGGGATCTGTCGACGGCGGTCCAGCGCACCTGGTCGCCGCCCGACTCGGTGGACCCGGCGACCACGCCGAAACAGTCCACGGACCTGATCATGAAGGTTCTCAGGGGGGAGGCGTTGTTGTGAGCAAGTCAAGTTCCGGCGGGTCACACATATCGGATCGCGCCAGGGAGGAGCGCAGGCTCGGTTGGAAACTCGCCGGTCCCGCCTTCGTGATCATGGTCCTGGTGACCTTCTACCCGATCCTCCAGGCCGTCTACAGTTCCCTGTTCAAACACCGTCTCACCGATCCAGGAGCGCAGAAGTTCGTGTTCTTGGAGAACTACCTGATCATCCTGCGCGACCCGCTCTGGTGGCAGGCGTTTGGAACCACTGCGTTCATCACTATCGTCACGGTGGTGGTTGAGCTCGTCCTCGGGTTCCTGATCGCCCTGGCAATGGCCAAGATCATCCTCGGCCGCGGGCTGCTGCGCACCGTCGTGCTGATCCCGTACTCGATCATCACCGTGGTCTCGGCGTTCTCCTGGTTCTACGCCTTCGCCACCGACACCGGATTCGTCGATCCCCTGCTGCACAGCCTGAGCTTCGGGGCATTCCCCGAGAAATTCGACTGGTTCGGTGGGTTCTGGACCTCCATGGTCCCGATCTGCGTCTCCGAGATCTGGAAGACCACACCCTTCATGTCGCTGCTGCTGCTGGCGGGCCTCACCCAGATCGACTCGGCCATGGAGGAGGCGGCGATCGTCGACGGCGCCACGTGGGGCGAGCGGATGCGGCGCGTCGTGCTGCCCAACATGAAGTCGGCGATCATGGTCGCGCTGTTGTTCCGCACCCTCGACGCCTTCCGCATCTTCGACAACATCTTCATCATGACCGCGGGCAGCCACGACACGGCCTCGCTGTCCCTGGTTGCCTACAACCAAACCATCTCGCGCACGGAGGTGGGCCTCGGTTCCGCCGTATCGGTGCTGCTGTTCCTGTGCGTGGTCATCATCGCAGTGATCTTCGTCAAGGGCTTCCGTGTGGACCTCGCCCGGGGAAGGAAGTGAGCGGACATGACTCGTGAACTCACCGCTGGCCAGAAGTTCTGGCAGATCGTCGCAACCATAGCGATCATCGTCTACACGATCATCCCGCTGATCTGGATCGTCAACCTGTCGCTCAAACCGAGTGCAGACCGTGCCGACGGCAATTTCTGGGCTGTGCACCCCACCTTCGAGAACTACGAGCTGATCTTCACCGGCGGGGCCAGGGACCTGTTCCTCCCCGCACTGTTCAACTCGATTCTGGTGACGCTCATCGCGACGCTCATCGCCGTGATCCTCGCGACCTTCTGTGCCTACGCCATCGCCAGGCTCGATTTCCCGGGCAAGCGACTCATCCTCGGCACCGCGCTAACGGTTTCGTTCTTTCCCGTGATCTCGTTGGTCACCCCGCTGTTCGACCTGTGGCGTCAGGTCCACCTGTTCGACACCATCCCGGGCCTGATCCTGCCCTACCTGGTGTTGACGCTGCCGCTGTCGATCTGGACCCTGTCCGCTTTCTTCCAGCAGATTCCCTGGGAGATGGAACAGGCCGCCCAGGTTGACGGCGCGAGCAGCTGGGAGGCGTTCCGTAAGGTGATCGTGCCCCTGGCGGCACCCGGGGTGTTCACCACCGCGATCATCGTGTTCTTCACGGCCTGGAACGATTTCGTCTTCGCGATCTCGCTCACCAGCGACAAGGCACGCACCGTCCCGGCGGCGCTGGCCTTCTTCACCGGCGCCAGCCAGTTCGAGTCACCCACCGGCGCAATCTGCGCCGCGGGCGTCGTCGTGACGGTGCCCGTGGTTGTGCTCGTCCTCATCTTCCAGCGCCGGATCGTCTCCGGCCTCACCTCTGGCGCAGTCAAGGGCTGACCCCGACAAGGAGCAGAAAGTTATGGCCCAAATCACCCTCAAGAACATCGTCAAGGAGTACGGGGACGGTTTCAAGGCCGTCAACGACATCAACCTGGACATCGCGGACGGCGAGTTCATGATCTTCGTCGGCCCGTCCGGCTGCGGCAAGTCGACGACCCTGCGCATGGTCGTCGGGCTGGAGGACATCACCTCCGGGAACCTTTTGATCGACGGGAAGACCGTGAACGACCTGGCCCCCAAGGACCGCAACCTGGCCATGGTCTTTCAGAACTACGCCCTCTACCCTCACCTGACCGTCCGGGAGAACATCGCATTCCCGCTGCGCCTCAACCGCAACAAGCTCCCGGAACAGGAGATCCGCCGCCGGGTGGATCGAGCAGCCGAGATGCTGGAGCTGACGGAACACCTGGAACGCAAACCGGCCAACCTGTCGGGCGGCCAACGGCAGCGTGTCGCTATGGGGCGTGCGATCGTCCGGGAGGCCGACGCGTTCCTCTTCGACGAGCCGTTGAGCAACCTCGACGCCAAGCTGCGCGGCCAGATGCGCACGGAGATCTCCCGGTTGCAGCGCCGGCTGGGCATCACCACCATCTACGTCACCCACGACCAGACCGAGGCCATGACGCTGGGTGACAGGGTCGCGGTACTGAAACGCGGGGTGCTGCAGCAGTGCGCCTCCCCGCGGGAACTGTACGAAGAACCGGTGAACCTGTTCGTTGCAGGCTTCATCGGGTCGCCTCCGATGAACTTCCTGCCCGCCACGGTCCAGGGGGATCACCTGGAACTTCCTATGGCCACCGTTCCCATTCCGGACAGCGCCCGCCAGGACTTGGCCGGCAAGAAGGTCGTCATCGTCGGGTTGCGGCCCGAGCACATCAAGGACGCCGAGGTGGCCACGCCTCCCGCCGGAGCCGTGGTCTTCAACTCGGTCGTCGACGTCACCGAATGGCTCGGCAACGAGCAGTACGCCTACATTCCGTTCCAGTCCGATCCCTCGGTGCAAAGCACCCTGGAGGAACTGGACCGGGACCTCGACGGCGAGGGCATGCGCACCCAGTTCGTCGTCAACCTCGACCCCAGGTCCCAGATCCTGGAGGGCGAGGAGGCCAGGCTCTACTTCATGCCGGAGAACATGATGGTCTTCGACCCTGAATCCGGCCGCAACCTGACCCGGGATGAACAGAATGCCCAGCGCATCGCCGAGCGTTCCGAAAAGGCCAGGAAGCGTGCCCTGGAGCGGGCCAAGACCCAGGATGACGAATCGAGCAAATCCGGGAAGAAAGAGTCGCGGTAGAGCAACCATCACCTGTCCGCGGAACTCCGCGGACAGGTGACCTCCGTGCCGGACGCTGACCACCGTTGGAAGGAGTCAACGAGATGGCCGACCACATCATCATCGGGGGACACGGGAAGGTCTCCCTGCTGACCATGCCCCTGCTCCGGGAGGCGGGACACTCGGTGACGGGCGTGATCCGCAATCCGGAACACGAGCATGACATCGAAGCGGCAGGCGGGAAACCGCTCGTGCTGGACGTGGAAACCGCGTTGGAGGATGACCTGGTGCGGGCCTTCGAGGGGAAGGACGCGGTGGTGTGGTCGGCCGGGGCCGGGGGAGGGAATCCCGGACGCACCTACGCGGTCGACCGGGACGCGGCGATTCGCAGCATGGGTGCCGCGCTCCGAGCGGGTGTGCGGCGATACGTCATGGTTTCCTACTTCGGGGCGGGCCCGGACCACGGCATTTCCCAGGATGCTCCCTTCCACGCCTACGCTCAGGCCAAGGCTGCGGCGGACGCTCATCTGCGTTCCTCCGGGCTCGACTGGACGATTCTCGGTCCCGCCACCCTCACCCTCGAGAAACCAACCGGAACCATCGACCTCGCCCCGCTCCGCGAATCGGCGGGGAGAACGGTCTCCAGGGGAAACGTAGCGTTGACCATCCAAGCCGCTCTCGAAATGGGTGAAACCATTGGCAGGACTCTCGAATACGTCGACGGCGCCACCGACATCCGAGAAGCGTTCCGCTCCCGGGGCTGACTTCGCCGGGGAAGCGGTTCTTGTTCCCCGCCGATTGGGCTTGGGGAACGTCCCTGAACGCGATTCACCGAATGGAACTTGGTTCCCTATCCCTGGTTAGCATTGAGTGATGTTTGCAGCTATGATTCAGCTGCTTGATTTTCGCCGGGTTCCGGCGACAGGCGTCTACTCGATGTAGCTAGGGGGGAAGAAATGGTCTTGAAGACCGTCGGCAGGTGGCGAGCACGTGCCCTGACCATTCTGGGGATCAGTGCCCTGATCGGGGCGATGTCTCCTGTGGTAGCGCACGCCACCCCGCAACTGAGCATTGATGTCACGGTCAAGAGTGACGGCACTCCGTCATTCGATGCCGACGACTCGGCAGGAAACGATTCCAGCGCAACCAACGGAATTGTCCGGGTCAACGACAGCATCACCTACAGGGTCCAGTACGGGGTGAACCAGGACGCCGGGGACAACACCACCGTCAAGATCGGTTTTCCCAAGGGAATCTACATGGAGGAGCTGCCCGGATTCTGCACAGGGGCGGGATCGGCCCTGACTCCGGAGACACTGCCCACGCCCCAGCTTCCGCTGTCGGGGAACTCATTGGATTCCATGCCAGCGCAGAGCCTCGTCTGCAATCTCGGGAACAAGCCTGCTGCCAGCTCTGATTTCTTCGATTTCACGGCCAAGGTCAGCAATCTCGTGCGCAACGGCACCGCTCTACCGCTGGCCTCGGCCGAGCTCAGCGCGGATGGCGCAACCACTGTCTCCAGCCCCACGGTGGCCACCGTCACCGCATCCTCCCGACTGAAATGGGACATCTCAAAGAACAGCATTTCGTCCTCGCCGAACCAGGGCTACGTGTACGGCCCCACCAACACCGCCTGTCCGTGGGACAAGGCCGCAACCTGCAAGATGACCGCCTACACCGCGCTCATCGGCGCTCCTACCGGTGGAAAGGGAGCCATGCCCGCGACAGGGGATGTCACGTGGACCGACGACGTGACTCCCGAGGCGATGTACCCCGGGCTGGATGCAGGAAAGATCGCAGCCATCAAGGCGGACCTGGGGAAGTACGGCAGCCGCGTCTACCCATACGACTACTTCTACAGCGCACCCGGCCCAAAGATCGGTGTGAGCGGTGGAACTTCACTGAATTCGGTGCGGGACTCGGGAAAGGTTGAAATCAACCAGGACGGCCCGGGACAACCCGCCAAGTTCACGGTCAAAAATGCTGACATGACCCTGTGGACCTACCCGAAACAGACACTCAGGCCAGCCGGGAACGCCATCCCAGCGGACACGGCCTACGCGATCTCCACATCGTTCATCGTCTACACGCCCGTGGCAACCATCAAGGATTTCGGTGTGGAGGCAGACAACACATGGACCCTTGCCACCAAGAACTCCTACACCAACCTGAACATAACCGGCCTGACCACCGCGGATGTCCAGACCAGCGCTGTCCCCGGTGACGATTCGCAGGACGAGAAGGACTGGAACAATCACCGGAGCACTACTCCCCAGATCAGCGTGGGGACGGGCTTCTCCAAGTCTTTCGAAGGTGTTCCGGGAAGCCCGGGGAACATGAGCGCACAACAATTCAGTCCATCGGATTCAGCCCAGGGCGAGGGCCCAGCGGGAGGTGCCACCCGGATGTCCGGCGGCATTACGGTGGCTCCCACACAGGACATCCAGTCCCAGCTCGAGATAGTCGGTAGCAACCCCGGGTATCCCGGAAAGATCAGCGCCCTGATGTGTGATGCCTGGGACAGCTCACGCCTGCGACTCGAGGCCAGGAACGTCCCGGCCAGCACCGACCCCAACGCTCATTTCCAAAGGGTTGCTTCCGCTGGCGCACCTGTATGGGTTTCCGGCTACAACAATGCCTTGGTGAACGGCAGTGCCGTCTACGCGACGGAATCCTCCCAGGTGCCCGGCATCCAGGTTCAGTACTCCGCGGTGCCCGGGGGCAATGGTGAGGCCTCGGAGTGTGGCGAGGCCCAAGGACCTTGGTACGACGATCCGGCCGCTGTCCCGGGCAATGATCCGGATCTGCTGGCCAGGGGGGTCTATTCCGCGGTTTCCCGAGTGCGTATCTACACGGTGCTGCCCGAACCCGTCGCCAACAATGAGACGGTTGGTGTCGGGGTCCGGATGGTCGTGGCCATCAGCCACGAGGTGGTCGACTCCGGTCGTCCCACCGGCGACATCCTGCCGAACTGGGCCGGTGTGAAACGGGTCAACATGTCGGAACTGACCCGACAAGAACTCCTGGATAACAAGTCTGCTTGGGGGCGTTCCAGCTACGATCCGGCGAACCACTCCGGCCAGTACGGCGACAGGCTCATCCTGGCAGCCGCCCAGGTCCGGGTGGACAAGCAGGTTCGCAAGGGGACCTCTGGCGAGTTCAGCTCGGTTCCTCCGCAGGTGACAGGAGGCGACACCGCCCAGTTCCAGCTCACTCCTTCCCTGACCTCGCCGGCCCAGGTTCCCGGCATCCTGAAGGACGTGTGGGTGGAGGACTGCCTTCCCACAGCCGCTGCTTTCACCTCCGCCTCGATCAGCCCGTCCGTGGTCTCCGAGGGCTCCACCCCGGCCGATGCCAAACGTCCGGCCTGCGATGAGGGGGAGACCTACCTGCGATGGGTGTTCCCCGGTCACGAGGTGAACAAGGCCATGGAACCCATCGTCGTCACCACCGAGATCTCCCCGGCCGCGGTCAACGGAACGTACATCAACGACGTCGTGGTCTGGGCCGAGGACGATGCCTCCACCCTGGAGCAGCGCACCGATCAAGCGGAGATCGTCACCGCTAACCTGGCCGGGATCAAGCTGCAGAAAACGGCTCTCACCCCCGTGACCCAGGTGAATCTCCCGGGCCAGACCACCAACGAGCCGAACAAGTGGCGGGTGCGTCTGACCAACACACTGCCCAGCCCCGAGGCCGACTCCGTGAACAACCCGGACGTCATCGACGTCCTGCCCCGCGACGGCGTCACCAGCGGTTTGACGGGCGTGACCGAGACGAAGTATTCCGGAACCTTCGAGTTCCAGTCGGCTGCCATCACCAAGGGAACAGCGGCTGCGAGGATTCTCTATACCTCGGCCGGTGAGGTCAACCAGGACCCGGATGACGCCAGCAATTCCCCTGCGGGAGGCACCACGTGGTGCGATTCCCCGGCGGGAGGCACCGCGGTGTACGGCACGGGTACCTGCCCGGCCGCAGCTTCTGAGGTCACTGCCCTGCGGGTGATCCAGCCCGGTGCCTTCGGCTCAGGTGAGGTCCTCGAGTTCGACATCACCATGGCCGGGATCGGGAACGCCGAGGGAGACGTCTACACCAACAAGGCGTTCGCCCGGGCAGCGGGTTTCCAGTTCCCCGTCGGGCCGATCGCCCGCACGGAACGGGTGGTGAGCAGCAGCATCGGCGACCGCACTTGGCTGGACGTCAACCGCAATGGGATCCAGGATCAGTTCGACGGATCTGATGAACCGCCCATGGCCGGGGTGGAGGTCAGTCTGAAAGGAACCGATGACCTGGGCAATGCGGTCTCGCTCAGCACGAAGACAGACGCCCAGGGCGCCTACGGATTCCCGAACCTGCGGGCCTCCGACGCAGCTGGATACACCGTTACCTTCGGGAAGGCGGCGGATGGCTTCACCCAGCAGACAGCCGGGTCCGACCCCGCTCTCGACTCGAATGCCGATGCCACCACCGGCCAGAGTGCTCCTGTGGTGCTGCCGGAGAACACCGACGATCCGACCGTCGATGCGGGCTATCTGGCCAGCGGTGCTCTCACCGTGACCAAACAACTCGAAGGACAGGGCGTGGTTCCCTTCGCGGGCGGGGACGAGTTCGCCTTCTCCGTGGTCTGCACCCTGGACGGCAAGGAGGTGCTGAACAGAGCCGACGTCAAGGTGAAAACCCCGGACGGCGCCACCTCGGCCGACAGCAACCCGATCACGGGGATCCCGGTCGGCAGCGTCTGCGTGGTCACGGAAACGGACGCCGCAGATGCCGACCCGCAAGCACAACCCCCGTCCAGCACCGTGACCATCGGCTGGGACGCGGACGGATCGGCGGGCCAGAGCGTCAAGGCCTCACTCACCAACTACTACTCGGCCGGAAAGGTCAAGGTCACCAAGGAACTGAACGGGGATGCGGCAGCTGTGGAGGCTGCCAAGGAAAAGGAATTCACCGTCACCGTCACCTGCCAAATGCCGGATGACAACGGGGCGGCCGGGACGACCGTGTTCAGCGGTCCCGTCAAGCTCAAGGGCGGGCAGAGCGTCACCGTCACCGACGCCACCGGGGCGGAGGCCAAACTGCCGCTGGGCGCGCGCTGCTTCGGCGAGGAGACGGACACCGGGGGAGCCACCAGCCACGAGGTGACCCCGGGGGATTGGGCCAACGCCATCCCGGTTGAAACCAACGATCCGAACACGATCGCCGAGATCGGCATCAAGGTCGTCAACACCTTCCTCAACCCTCCGGAGGTGAAGGTGACCAAGGAAGTCCAGGAGACTCGTCAGGAAGGCCAGGACGTAACCACCACGTACAGGATCACGGTGACCAACACCGGATCCCGGGCGGGTTCCTACGACCTCAGCGACACTCCCGCCCCGGGGGAGGGGATCTCCGTCGAGAAAGTGGCGCTGGTGTCGGTCGAGGGCGGCCCAGCAGCCAATGCTGGTTTCGACGGCGCGACGGACAAGGTCCTTGCAAGCAACCAAGCCATCGAGGGAGGAGCCTCGCACACCTTCGTCATCGAGGTTCGGGCAAAGGTGTCCGCGGCAATCACCAAGGAGGCCGCTGACTGCACGCTGGATGCGGGGGAGAACGGAACGGGATTGTTGAACCGGGCCACCCTCACCTTCAACGGGGAACAGTCCTCGGCGCAGGCCTGCGCTCCGGTGACTCCTCCGCCTCCTGTGGTGTCGCCGTCTCCGTCGCCGAGTCCCTCGCCGTCGGCGTCCCCGAGCCCGTCGCCAAGTCCCTCGCCGTCGGCGTCCCCGAAGCCGGTGCCCTCATCAACCCCGGTGCCCATCAGGCCTGGTCTGCCGCGCACCGGTGACTGAGGAACCGCGACGAAACGGGGCCCGCAGGAATCCAATTCCTGCGGGCCCCGTTGTTTCGTGGGGCGTGCGGGGCTCGAACCCGCGACCCAGGGATTATGAGTCCCTTGCTCTGACCGGCTGAGCTAACGCCCCGATCCGATGGCACAGTCTAGCGGTGATGCTCATGCCGCGCGCGAAGCGTCACCACAGGTCCAGCACAGGGCGGTTCACGAGGGTGTTCGGCATGACGAACTCACGACCCACCCCGCGCCTTTCCCGCCGGACCATCATCACCGGCGCCGCCGGAGCCGTCGGGCTCGCGGCGGCAGGCGGCACGGCCTGGGCCCTCGACCGATACCTGATCGAGCACACCGACGTCACATCGGCGTCCGACTACCAGGGGCTGCCCGGCACCCAGGCCAGCGGCACCGCCACAGCCACCGCCACATCGGCTGGGGACGGGGTGATCGAGGGCACGACCTACACCTCAAGTGACCGGCAGATCACCATCACCCCGCATTCATCCGGTTCCGGGAACTCCGCCAAGGCCTGGTACGTGGCCGACGTGAAACTGAACGACGTCACCGCCCTGCGCAACGCCTTCGCGAAGAACAGTTTCGGAACCAACATCATCGAGTACCCGACTGCGATTGCGGAGAACGTCGGGGCCCTGTTCGCCATCAACGGCGACTACTACGGTTTCCGCGACACCGGGATCATCATCCGTGACGGTGTCGCATTCCGTGACGAACCGGCCCGCCAAGGCCTGGCGATCATGCGGGACGGCACCATGGTCAGCTACGACGAGACCGGCACCAACGCCGCGAAACTGATCTCCGACGGTGCCTGGCAGACCCTCTCCTTCGGCCCCACGCTCGTCGACGGCGGAGCCGTCATCGAAGGCATCGACACACTCGAGATCGACACCAACTTCGGCAACCACTCCATCCAGGGCACCCAGCCCAGGACGGGACTGGGAATGATCGCCGCAAATCACTTCGTCTTTGTCGTGGTGGATGGCCGTTCCGCCGGGTACAGCAACGGCATCACAATGACCGATTTCGCCCAGCTCTTCGTGGACCTGGGGGCGCGGGTCGCCTACAACCTGGACGGCGGCGGCTCCACCCAGATGGTTTTCAACGGCTCCCTCGTCAACAACCCCCTCGGCAAGAACAAGGAACGCGGCACCAGCGACATCCTGTGGATCGGAAAGTGACATCATGCTCGTTCTCATTCCCGCCTACGAACCCGGCGACTCGCTCATCGCCCTGGTGCGTGAGCTACGGGCCCATCCTGCTTCTCCCAGCGTCCTGGTAGTGGACGACGGTTCCGGCCCCGACCACGACGAGATCTTCGCCCTGGCCCGCATTCACGGCGCCACCGTGTACCGCTACCCGGAGAACCGCGGAAAAGGTCACGCACTCAAGACCGGGTTCGCCATCGCCCGGCGGCACCACCCGGGCGAAGTGGTCGTCTGCGCCGACTCTGACGGCCAGCACAAGGTGCCCGACATCATGCGGGTGGCCCGCGAGGTTGACATCGGCTCCCACGAGATGGTGCTCGGGGGCCGTCGGTTCACCGGCCGGTTGCCGCTGCGCAGTGCCTTCGGGAACAAGGTGACCAGCTGGCTGTTCAAAACCCTGACCGCGATCAAGGTGGGCGACACCCAGACCGGGCTGCGCGCCTATCCGCCGAGCCTGCTCGAATGGCTCGGCACCGTCCCGGGGGAGCGTTTCGAATACGAGCTGTCCCTGCTGCTCCAGGCCGGAAAAGCCGGCATCAGCATCCGAGAGGTCGAGATCGAAACCATCTACCTGCACGGCAACAAAAGCTCCCACTTCCGTCCCATCCGGGATTCCTGGCGGGTCTACCGGCCGCTGCTGGCCTTCGCAGGCTCGTCGCTGGCCGGTTTCGCAGTCGATTTCGTGGCCCTGCTGCTCCTGGTTGCCGCGACCCACAACCTGCTGTTCAGCGTGATCGCCGCCCGGGTGCTGTCCGCCACCGTCAACTACCTGCTCAACCGGCACGCGGTGTTCCGCGACGGCGACCGCAGCACCCCGCTGAGGTACGCGCTCCTCGCCTGCGGAATCCTCGCCGCCAACTACGTGCTGCTGCGGGCCCTGTCGATCGTCATGCCACTGGCGTTGGCGAAGCTGCTGACCGAGGTCACGCTCTTCGCGATCAGTTTCGCCGCCCAACGCGCCCTGGTGTTCACCCACAAGGAACTGAGCACCCGGAAAGGGCATCTCATCACCCGATAGGTTGGATGCATGCGCAAATCCACTCCACTCGACGCCGTCGCCGAGGCCCATGTCGAGGCCCTGGCGGTCAACGACCCCCTCGAGGCAACGGGAATCGGTCTGCCGGGACACGACCACGAACTGCCCGACTACTCCCCGGAGGGCACCGGCCGCTGGGCCGATGAGCTGCGGCGTACGCTCCGGTTGATCGAGGAAACCCCGAGAACGGACGCGGTCGACGAGGTCACCGCCGCGGCCATGACGGAACGGCTCGGCCTCGAACTGGAGAGCATCGAGGCAGGTGACCAGTTCGCCGCGGTCAACAACATCGACTCGCCCGTCCAGTGGCTGCGGGACGTCTTCGACCTGATGCCCACCGGGACCGACGAGGACTGGAGCAACATCGCCTCCCGGCTGGCGGGTATGCCCCGGGCCGTCGGCGGCTACGTCGAGACCCTGCGCGAGGGCATCGCCCGGGGCATCGTCCCGGCCCGCCGCGCTGTGACCGACGTGGCGGCCCAGGCCGCCGCCCTGGCCGGGGAGAAATCGAGGTTCCGCCAGCTGGCGGCCGAATCCGGGCGGGAGGGAACACTCGGCGCCGAGCTGCAACGGGCCGCGGAGCTCGCCCGCGGCGCCTTCGGGGACCTGGCCCGGTTCCTCACCCAGGACCTGGCCCCCGTCGCCCGGGAAGCTGATGCGGTGGGGCGGGAACGCTACCAGCGGGCCTCCCGGGAGTTCCTGGGCGCCCGGATCGACCTCGATGAAACCTACGAGTGGGGGGTCGAGTCGCTGGCCCGGATCACCGCCGAGCAGGAGGCCATCGCCCGCGAGGTCGCGGGGCCCGGGGCCACCATTGCTGACGCGATCGCCGTGCTGAACGCCGACCCCGCGAACCAGCTGCACGGCACCGGGGCGCTGCGGGAATGGATGCAACGCACCGCCGACGAGGCCGTGGCGGCTCTCGACGGGAAATATTTCACCCTGGATCCGCGGGTGCGCACCATCGAGGGCATGATCGCCCCCTCGGCGACCGGCGGAATCTATTACACCGGACCGTCCGCCGACTTCTCCCGTCCCGGCCGGATGTGGTGGTCCGTTCCCGAGGGGGTCACTGAGTTCACCACCTGGCAGGAGAAAACCACCGTCCATCACGAGGGTGTGCCCGGCCATCACCTGCAGATCGGGCAGGCCGTCGCCCAGGGGGAGAGCCTGAACCGCTGGCGGTCGCTGGTCTGCTGGGTCTCCGGGCACGGCGAGGGCTGGGCGTTGTACGCGGAACGTCTCATGGATGAGTTCGGTTTCCTGAACCCGGGGGAGCGCCTCGGGATGCTCGACGGCCAACGGTTGCGCGCCACCCGGGTCGTCCTCGACCTGGGAATCCACCTCGGCAAACCAGCCTTCGACCGCTACGGCGGAGGGATCTGGGACCACGACAAGTGCTGGCAGCTGCTGCGCGACAACGTCGCCATGGAGGAAAACCAGCTGCGTTTCGAGCTGCACCGCTACCTGAGCTGGGCGGGACAGGCCCCCAGCTACCGCATCGGCCAGCGGATCTGGGAGCAGATCCGCGACGACGCGGCCCGCCGGGCCGGGCAGGAATTCGACCTGCGCGACTTCCACGACCGCGCCCTGGCTGTCGGTTCGCTGCCACTTGACGTGCTGCGCGAGGTGCTGGCCGGGTAGTCTGGCCCGGTGCTGACGATGCAAGACGCCCTCCGGATCCTGTCCGACTACTGGACCTCGCGTGGCTGCCTGACCTGGCAGCCCTACAACTCGGAAGTGGGGGCCGGCACCATGAACCCCGCCACCGTGCTGCGGGTCCTCGGACCGGAACCGTGGGACGTCGCCTACGTCGAACCCTCCGTGCGTCCCGACGACTCCCGCTACGGAGAGAACCCGAACCGGCTGCAGACCCACACCCAGTTCCAGGTGATCCTGAAACCCGAACCCGGCGACCCGCAGGAACTCTACCTCGGGTCGCTGGAGGCCCTCGGGATCGACCTCGACGCCCACGACGTGCGTTTCGTCGAGGACAACTGGGCGCAGCCCGCCATCGGCGCCTGGGGACTCGGCTGGGAGGTGTGGCTCGACGGCATGGAGATCACCCAGTTCACCTACTTCCAGCAGGTCGGCGGGCAGGACCTCGACCCGATTCCCGTGGAACTGACCTACGGGATCGAACGCATCCTGATGGCGCAGCAGCGCGTCACCCACTTCAAGGACATCGCCTACGCCCGCAAAGCCGACGGCAGTATCGTCACCTACGGTGAGGCGTTCGGCCAGCAGGAGTACGAGATGAGCCGCTACTACCTGGACGACGCCGACATCGAGACGAACCGGCGGCTCTACGAGGCCTACGTTTCGGAGGCCACCCGCATGGTGGAGGCACGGCTGCCGGTTCCCGCCCACTCCTACATCCTCAAATCCAGTCATGCCTTCAACGTGCTCGACGCCCGCGGCGCGATTTCCACCACGGAACGCGCCCAGGCGTTCAGCACCATGCGCCGCCTGATGCGCGACACCGCAGCGCTGTGGGTGGAACGGCGAGGCGAACTCGGGTTTCCGCTCCTCAAGGAAACCGAGAGGAAAACCGGGACACCAGAGGAGGCCATTGAGGAACCCGCCACGGACCGGCCCCGGACCTTCGCCCTGGAGATCGGCCTGGAGGAGCTTCCCCCGCACGTCGTCGGCCCCACCGTCGAGGCGGTGAACAAGACCCTCACGAACGGGCTTGCGGCCTCACGCCTGGCGCACGGCGAGATCCGCGTCGACGGCACCCCCAGGCGCATCGTGGCAATCGTCGACGGGGTTGCGGCCCGGGAACCGGACGCCACGAACCTGCGGAAAGGCCCGAAATGGGCGGTTTCCTTCGACGCCGACGGCAACCCCACCAAACCGTTGCAGGGTTTCATGCGCGGCCAAGGAGTCACCCTGGAGCAGGTCGTAAAGGCTGAGGTGAACGGCGCCGAACACGCCTGCGTCGCCGTCGAATCACCGGGCCGCAACGCCCTGGAGGTGCTGAAGGGCATCGTCGAGGACTGCGTTTCCGGGCTGCGCGCCGAGAAGAACATGCGCTGGCGCGACCCGAAGCTGTCCTTCTCCCGGGCCGTGCGCTGGCTGGTGGCGCTCTGGGGGGAACAGATCGTCCCGGCCCGCGTCTCCGAGGTGGCCGCGGGGCGCAGCACCTATCTGCAACGCACCACCGCCGCATCCACCGGGAGCGGGAAACGTCTCGACGGCGTTCCGGTCGGATTCCACGACCTCGCTTCCGCCGACGACCTGCTGGGCCTGCTCGCCGAGGGACGGATCGCGCTCGGTTTCGCGGAACGCCGAGGGGCGGTCGTGGACCAGGCGGAGAAACTGGCAGCCGGTGTGGGAGGCGTCATCGATTTCGAGGACAATGCCGCGCTGGTCGACGAGATCACCAACCTGGTGGAGGAACCCTTCGGGGTGCTGGGCAGTTTCGACGAGCGCTACCTGGAGCTCCCGGACCGGATTCTGGTCTCGGTCATGGCAAAGCATCAGCGTTACCTGCCGGTCCGCGACGCCGAGGGGCGCCTGTTGCCGTATTTCGTGACCATGGCCAATGGAGCCTGCGACGAGACCGTGGTGGCGGCGGGCAACGAGTCGGTGCTGCGGGCCCGCTACGAGGACGCCTTGTTCTTCTGGAACCAGGACCTCGAGGTCGAATCGGTCGACGTCTTCGTGCCGGGCCTCGAGAAGCTGACCTTCGAGAACCGGCTCGGTTCGGTGGGGCAGCGCGCCCGCCGCATCGCCGCGGTGGCCACCAGGGTGGGGGAGGGGCTGGGCCTCGCCCCGGAGCAGGCCGCAACCCTGGCACGCGCCGGGCAGCTGGCGAAGTACGACCTGGCGACGAACCTCGTCACGGACATGACCAGCCTCGCCGGTTTCGTAGCCCGCGAGTACGCGCTCCGCAAGGGCGAGACCCCCGCGGTCGCCGAGGCCCTCCACGAAATGGAACAGCCCCACACCTCCGCCGACGCGGTCCCGGCCTCGCTTCCGGGCGCCCTGCTGGCCCTTGGGGACCGCTTCGACCTGCTGATGGCGATGTTCGCCCTCGGCGCGAAACCCTCCGGTTCCTCCGACCCCTATGGGCTGCGGCGGGCCGCGCTGGGCGTGGTGCGCGTGCTGCGTGAGGTTCCCGGGCTGACCGGCATCGGTGTGCGCGACGGCCTGGAGGCCGCAGCGGAGGCGTTGACGACCCAGGGCATCACGGTTTCGCAGGACGCGATCGTAGCGGCCGAGGAATTCGTCATCGGCCGCTACGCCCAGCTGATGCGCGACGAGGGGCGCTCCGCCGACATGGTGGCCGCGGTCCTGCCGTCGGCCACCCACCCGGCGGACGCGGAGACGAAGGCCAACGACCTGGAGGCCCTTCTCGGGGAACCCGGCTGGCGGGCCATCGTGGAGGCCATCGTGCGGATCCACCGCATCCTCCCCGCGGGCACCACCCCGGGGTTCGATCCGGCGGCCCTGGTCGACGACGCGGAGAAGGCCCTCGCCGTGGCCATTGCGGACAGGAAACCCTGCGAATCCGTCTCCGGTTTCGCAACCTCGGCGAAGGGCCTGGTCGACCCCATCGCCCGGTTCTTCAACGACACCCTGGTGATGGCGAAGGAACCCGGGCTGAGGGCGGCTCGCCTGGGTTTGCTGGCCGGCGTCGCGGCCCTCGCTCCGGTGGGCCTGGACTGGGCTGCCATCGACGCGGCCACGAAGTGAGAACACCGGGGACGGTTCCGGGAGCGGGCGGTCCTCGGTGTCATTACCGCCCACCCTGCGGGCGCTGGGTGATGCGGTTCACGCATCCAGCAGGCGCAGGATCTGTTCGCCGACGGCTCCCTCGTTGTTGGGGCCGATCCGGGTGAAACCCCGGCCGAGCAGACACGGATCGGCGTCCGCCATGACGTAGCCTCGGCCCACCAGCTCCAGCATCCCCAGGTCGTTGTGCATGTCACCGAAAGCGACCGCGTCGGCCGCATCGACGCCGATCTCCTCCAGCAGCCTCGCCAGGGCGGCACCCTTGGTGACGCCCGGCGCCGACAGCTCGACGGTGCCGCACACGTCGTGCCAGGAGAAAGTGGCCTGGAGGATCTCCCCCGCGGCGGCGACGGCCACGGGGGAGAAAGCGTGGGTGTCGGCGTGGCGGGTGCGGGCGAGCACCTTGATGACCGGGCCGGCCATCATCAGTTCCGGGAGGCCGGCCACCTGGTCGGCCCCGGAGAAGTGCCCAACCGGGTAGCCGGGTTCGCGACCCCAGCCGTACTCGTACTCCACCGCGAACGAAACCTCGAGTTCCGGCGGCAGCGCCGCCGCGAAGGCCAAGGCCCGTTCCGGTTCGATCGGGTGGAGGAAGTCGGGGTGGGGCCTGGTCAACCGGCCGACGGCCGCCCCGTTGCTGGAGATCGCCACGGGATCCAGGTCACGCAGCTCCGCCAGGGCGTCGAGCCAGCGCCTGGGCCTGCCCGTGGCGATCACGAAGACGACACCCTCCTCGACGGATCGTCGCGCCGCCGCCAGGTTTGACTGGAGGAGGACGGCGTTCGCACCCAGGAAGGTGCCGTCCAGGTCCGTGGCGATCAGGGCTGGTTTCATGCCATCAGGCTACCGGCGTTCATCGGAGTCACCTGCCGGGCCGGCTGCTCTGTTGATCCGCACCGGGCTGCCCGCCGCCCGGGCCGGAACCCATGCCGGTCGCGTACTGGTTGGCGGAGACCGTGCCTGCCGATTTGCCGCCCAGCAGGATCTCGTAGGTGCTTTCCGCCGAGATGGAGGGACCGGAGTACAGCACCGAGGAGTACTGCTTGGAGGAGGCCTGGGTGGCTATCACGTTCCCGCTGGAATCCGCGATGGAGACCTCACCGGTGGAGCTGCCGTTCAGGTTCGTGAACACGAATGCTTGGGTGGAGTTCTCTGAGGGGGACTCGGCCATGCCGGAAGTCCCGATCGCCCAAAGCTCGCCGCCGGTGACGGTCAACCCCGACTGCACGTCGACCGAGCCGTTTCCCCCCACGGTGGGTCCGAGGATCACGACGCTGCCCCCCGAGATCGTCCCGGCCGCGTTGGAATCGAGCCCGTCGCCCTCCGAATCGATCGTGACGGCGCCGCCGGCGATGGTGAAGCCCTGCGGGTTGTCGCCGGAGATGTTGATGCCGTCGTCGCTGCTGGTCAGCCGGGTCTGGCCTCCCGAGATCACGAGGGTCTGGGCCTCGACGGCCTCCAGGGAGTTGGAGACGGTGACGGCACCTCCCGATATCGCGACGTCGTTGAACCCTTTGATGCCGTCATCCCCGGATGTGATGTTGACAGTTCCGTTCTCGATCAGGACGTAGCCACGGTCGGCGTTGGTCTCGTTGTCGGACTTGATGCCGTCCCCGGTGGCCTCCACATTGACGGTTCCGCCCGAGACGATGACGTAGTCCTTTCCCCGGATGCCATCATCTGCCGCCTTGACCGTGACGTTGCCGCCCGCGATGACGAGCCCGTCCGCGGAGTTGATCGCGTCGTTGTTGTTGCCCGTGACGCTCAGCGACCCGTTCCCGGCGATGCTGAGGTCGCTGGCCGAGTCAACGGCCGATGACGGGGCCTCGCTGGAGGTGTCTGCGTAGGTGTCCGCGTCGGAAATCGTGTTCTCGGTGCCGTCGGCGAGGATCAGGGTCACCTCGTCCGCGGCCGTGACGACCATCGGGGAACCCGACGGGTTGGTCAGCTCGACGCCGTTCAGGATCAGCTTCACGTCCTGGGAGTCGGCGTTGACGATCACCTGCCCCGTCAGGGAACCGGCAAGACGGTAGGTTCCCGCGGATGTGATCGTTACGGTTGAGCCGTCGACCGTGACCCCGCCGCCCGAGGCGGTGGCCGAGGATCCGTTCAGAGTGATCTGGGTGACGGAGGACTCGTCGTAATCGGAGTCGTCCTGGGAGTAGTGGGATTCCTGGTTCTCGGAGAGCAGGGCGGTCAGGGCCTCGCTGCTTCCGCTGTTGCCGGTGGCGGTGGAACGGGTCGCGGTCTGTCCGGAGGCGTCGGTGAGCGTGGTGGCCGAGGAGCAGCCGGCGAGGACGGCGACTGCCGCGAGAGAGGCGAGTCCGAGTTTGAGCTTTCGCATTTTCATAGTCGGTCCTTCGGTGGTCTCGTTTGTCAGAAGTGTCGGTTCAGGACCCGGCGCCAGCGGTTCGCGGGCAGTTCGGGGTGCAGGGCGGCGAGACCAGTGGCGTATTTGGAGATCCGTTGTGGGCGGTAGCCGTGGTACCAGAGGGTCCGGTCCGCGGAACTGGGAGCCGACCCCGCCTTGGTCTCGATGATCGCCAGCCGGGGAGCCCGCAGGCTGTGGCCGTTCTCCTTCCAGACGAGTTCCCGGTCCAGGGTGAGCCGGGCCCGGCCATCGGCGGCGAGCAGCGTGGTGCGCAGGTAACTGGTTTCCAGGCTCGGTCCCAGCCACTGCGGGCGGATGCCGCGGATCCCCCCGGTGGCAAGGCGGCCGCTGATGAAGCCGTACTGTTCGGGCGCGATCTCGAACAGTGCAGAAGGATCGTGGGGGATGCGTTCCTTGACGGTGTTTCCGCCGCGCCGGGTCTTGACCTCCAGGAAGGCCTCGCCCGAGTCCCGGTAGTGACGGACCCTCACCTTGAACCGGTGCGGGCGGCCCCTCGCGGCCAGCAGGTAGGAGTCGCGTGCCGTGGTGTCGAAGTAGACGGATGTGTACCCGAACTCCGTTCTTCCCCCGATGTTCAGGACCCTGGTGCCGGTCGGCAGGCAATCGAGTATCGCCTCGGCGGCGCGCTGGTGCAGCGGATACTTGCGGTCCACCCGGCTCATGAACTCCGCGGCCGCGTTGAGTTCGTCGAGGTGAACCGGGGCGAGATCGCTCAGGCTCATCGCAGCACCTCCACCTTCTCGATGACCGGGAGACCGGCTCCCGGGGCGTAGCGAACCTCGACGAGGGTGGTGTCAGCGACGAAGTCGAGGCGCTGGACGTTCACCCCGAGCACTCGGCCCCCGAGACGGGTCGCCAGTTCGTAGCGGAGTTCCTCGGGATCGGTGATCGCCCGGTCGAGGTTGACGACCTCGCGTTTGACCCCTGTCCGGAACCGGGAGGAGTCGGCCAGAGCCAGGACGACCACGATTAGGGCCATCGTCGCGTAGGTGGTGGTGGAGCCCCCGAGCCCGCCCAGCAAACCGAGGGCGAGCGAACTGAAATAGTAGGCCACCTCGTGCTGGGCCAGTTCATCGGACCGGAGCCGGATGATCGACAGCACCCCGAACAGGCCCAGGCCGAGTCCTGCCGCGACGGTGCTGTTCAGCAGCCCGATGGAAACCGCCATGACGCCGATGTTGACGCCCAGATAGGCGACCGCCAGATCGCGGCGGTGATGCCGTGGCAGGTAGATGGCGAAGACGAGGACACAGATTGCGACGATGTTGGCTAGGTAGGGCAGGAATTGCATGTGCTGGCCTTGTTGATCGGTGGAGAGGATCTTTCCTCAGGGCGATCACCATTGAGCCGGGCCAACTTGTACGTTGCCTGTGTTCCCCGGATGCGAAAGATGTGAAGAAAGCCGGTTACAACTTGCGTTCGGGGCTCGGGCTGCCCGGGCCCGAGGAGTCACCCGAGGGCTGTTCCATCGAGGGGGTGTCGCTGCGGCTCTCCAGTTCCGAGGGTTCCCCGGAGGACGACTCCCCAGAAGACGGTTCTCCGGAGGACTGGCTGGGGGAACCGCTACCGCTACCGCTACCGGTAGCGGATTCGGAACTCGGCACGGGGGCGGGAGGGGACACCTTCTGCTGGTTCTGGAACACCAGGATCGCCAACAGCACCGCGACGGAGGCGATCAGCAGCATCAGCAGGAAGGATGTGAGCAGGCTGAGCCAGCCGGCCCGGTCCTTGCGGCCCGGCCAGGGAAGCGGCCACATCCGCCATGTCCCCGGGCGGATGTTCTGCCACCAGTGCATCTGGAAATCCGGTCCCGCGGGGGAACCGAGCTGGGGGGTGTGCACGAGATCGACGGCGGCGAGCACCCGTTGCGCCTCTGCCACGGCCTTGGGGGAACCGGAGAAGGCCAGTGCCACCCACGGGGCTAGAGGGCGGTGGGAGGCGACGATCGGGTCGTCGTCCTCGTCCCGGAAACGCACCGCCATGCGCCCCTCGTCCTGATCCTGACCGCCGCGGGCCACGACGGTGTCGATGTGCATGGCGTTGATCTCACCGGAGAAACGTGCCCGCGCAGCGGGATCCGAGGCGGCGCCGTCGCGCAAGTGGATCAGCATCACCGGATCCGAGCCGTCCGCGTGCGCGCAGTAGACGACACCCGCTGGGCTCTCCGCGAGACGTGAGTCGATCCAGAAATCGCCCACGCGGACCGGGTCCTCCGGAAGAAGGGGATGGTGTTCCGCGTATTCGGGTGTGGGATCTGGTGGCTGAGTCATCAAGGACTATGACATCACATCGCGAGGTCCTCCGTCTCCGGGCATCGCATCTCGGTCCTGCTCGGCGGGCGCGGTATCGTGGTGCGCGATCGTTTCAAGGAGACTCCAAGTTGACTACCCCCAGCGCGCAGCCACCCCTGCCCACCACCGTTGCCGACGCCGCTCGCCTTCTGGGCGTGGCCATCAGCCAGGTGCAGCGGGTCATCGTCGGTCAGGAACACATGGTCCAGCAGTTGATGGTGGCTCTTCTGGCTAAGGGCCACTGCCTTCTCGAAGGCGTACCGGGCGTGGCGAAAACCTTGGCGGTGCGTTCCTTCGCGACAGTCGTCGGAGGGGATTTCGCTCGAGTGCAGTTCACCCCGGACCTGGTTCCCTCCGACATCGTCGGAACCCGCATCTACTCCGCCAGCTCCGAATCCTTCGAGATCGAGCTCGGACCGGTTTTCGTGAACTTCGTGTTGGCCGACGAGATCAACCGGGCGCCCGCGAAGGTGCAGTCCGCGATGCTCGAGCTGATGGCCGAGAAACAGGTTTCCATCGGCGGCAGGACCTACCCCGCGCCCGAACCGTTCATCGTGATCGCAACCCAGAACCCCGTCGAGTCCGAGGGCGTCTACCCGCTTCCCGAGGCGCAGCGGGACCGTTTCCTCGTGAAGGTGGACGTGCCCTACCCGAAGGGCAACGAGGAGTTCGAGATCCTCAGGCGCATGAGCGTCAAACCCCCGCAGGCGGAGCAGGTGCTGAACCCTGGTCTGGTGCGCCACCTGCAGGACATGGCGTCCAAGGTTTTCGTCCACAACCTGGTCAGCGAGTACATCGTGCGCCTCGTGCTGGCCACCCGGAACCCTGCCGATTTCGGAATGCCGGACCTGGAGCCGGTGATTCAGATCGGTTGTTCCCCCCGCGCCACGCTCGGCCTTGTGGCCGCGTCGCGTTCCCTCGCGCTGATCAACGGCCGCGACTACGTGCTCCCCACCGATGTGCAGGCGGTGGCCCGCGACGTCATGTCCCATCGCATCGTGCTCGGTTTCGATGCGGTGGCCGACAACGTTCTCACCACCGACGTGGTGGATCGCATACTGGCCATGGTCCCGGCACCCACCCCGGTGTGGAACGACCAGTCACGCCAGCAGCGTCACCAGCAACACGGCTACCAGCCCGGTCATGCCTGAGGGAACCTTGACCTCCCCATCCTTCGCACCCGCACCCGCGACACAGGCGCCCCACGATCCCGGGGCCGCCACATCCGTGCTGCACACACCGAGCGGCCCCACCATCCCGCTGACCAAACTGGCCCCGGAAGCCGCCCTGCGGCGCCTGGAACTCACCGTCGTCCGCCGCCTGGAGGGGTTCCTGCACGGAGATCACCTGGGTCTGCTCCCGGGACCGGGTTCCGACACGAACGACGCCCGCCCGTACCAGCCGGGCCAGGACGATGTCCGGATGATGGACTGGGCCGTCACCGCACGCACCACGGTTCCCCACGTCCGCGACACCATGGCCGACCGGGAGCTCGAGGTCTGGGGACTGCTCGACGTGACCCCGTCGATGAACTGGGGGACCGAGGGCATCACCAAACGCGACCTGGGCATCGCGGCCATCGCGACGATCGGTTTCCTAAGCCAACGGATGGGGGACCGGTTCGGCGGTCTCATGATGCTGCCCGACCGCATCAAGCGGCTGCCCGCCCGTTCGGGCCGGACCGCCCTGTACGGGATGCTGCGGCAGATGCTCACCGAACCCATCGTCCCCGACAACGCCCCCGGTGACCTGGAACTGGTCGACGGCATTGAGCAGATGGCACGCTCCCAGCGACGCCGCGGCATGCGGGTGGTGGTCTCGGATTTCCTGACCTCGGGAGAGGCCGAGCTTGATCCTGACCGGCCACCGGCCTGGGAACGGGCGATCAGGCGGCTGGCGGTTCGCAACCAGGTGCTGTGCGTCGAGGTGGTTGACAGGCACGAACTGGAGTTCCCCGACGTCGGGGAGATGCTGATCCGCGACCCGGAAACCTCCTTCCTGCGCTACATAAACACCTCCGATCCGGCCGCGCGCCAGCGGATGGACGACGCCTCACGCGCGCAGCGTGAACGCATCAAGGTGGCGCTCAGGCGCGCGGGGGCGGGACACATCCAGCTGCGCACGGACCGCGACTGGGTATCTGACATCGCGCGATTCGTCCTCGGCTACCGGCGGGTCGCCAGCGCCCTTCACGCGCCGCCCCAGGGAGTGAGCCGATGATGGACTGGTTGGCTTTCAAGACCCCCGAGAGGCTGTGGGTGCTGCTGGTTCTTCCCGCGCTGATCATCGCCTACCTGGTGCTGATGCGTCTCAAGGGGCGAACCTCACTGCGTTACACCAACACCGGGGTGCTGGGCCGGGTGATCGGTTCCCAGCGCCGCTGGACGCGGCACCTGGCCGTTTTCATGTCGCTGTGCTCCCTGGTGGCGCTGACCCTGGCCTGGGCCCAGCCACTCGGAACGGAGAAGGTCCCACGGGAACGGGCCACCGTGGTCATGGTGATAGACACATCGCTTTCCATGCAGGCCTCCGACGTGGACCCGAACCGGTTGGAAGCGGCCAAGACCGCCGCGAAACAGTTCGTGGATGCGCTGCCCGACTCCTACAACGTCGCCCTGGTCTCACTCAACGGTTCCCCTGCCGTGGTCATGCCTCCCTCAACGGACCGGGGCGCGCTCACCAGGGCCATCGACACCCTGGAACTCAAGGAGGGCACCGCCATCGGGGACGCGCTGGACCAGGCGCTCAAGGCCGTCAGTGAGGCCCCCGCTCCCGAGGACGGTTCCGAACCCGCGCCGGCCATGATCGTGATGCTGAGCGATGGCGGGAACACTTCGGGAACGGAGCCCGCGGGAAGTGCGGGCCGCGCACAGGCGGCCGGGGTGCCGGTGTTCACCATCGCCTACGGAACCGAGAACGGATACGTTGACTTGGACGGGAAGCGGCACAACGTCGCCCCGGACAACGAGGTTCTCCGGTCTATCTCCGCGACCACGGGCGGGGAATCGGTTTCCGCGGACAGCACGGACAGCCTGAAGGACGCCTACAAGAGGATCGGTTCATCGGTGGGCACGGAAGAGGTGAAGAAACCGGTGACCGCGCAGTACGCGTTCGGGGCGTTGGGTTTCGCAGTGGTGGCCGCGCTGGGGGCAGTGATGATGGCTGCGAGGTGGCCGCGATGACGACCCTGGTGCTCGAGTTCATGCAGCCCATCCGGTTGTGGGCGCTGGCGCTGATTCCCGTCATCGCGGGGATCTACTGGTATCTGGCCAATCGGATTTCCCGGTCGCAGACCCCGAACTCGCGGCTGAGGTTCGTCATCCCCAAGGATGCGGCCTGGAAACGTCACGGCGCCGTGCTGCTGGCGCTGCTCAGTCTCGCTTCGCTGGTGATCGCCTGGGCGATGCCGAAGGACTACGGAAAGCAGGCACGGGACCGGGCAACCATCGTCGTCACGATAGACGTCTCCTGGTCCATGGAGGCCGATGATGTGTCCCCCAACCGGCTCGAGGCCGCGAAGGAATCGGCAAAGAAGTTCATCGCGAGCCTCCCGGAGCGGTTCAATGTCGCACTGGTGACCTTCGCTGGAACCGCCAGTGTCAGCGTTCCCCCGACCGTGGACCGGGGGGTGCTTAACCGCGCCATAGACAACATTCAGATGGCCCCCTCCACTGCTATCGGAGAGGCGATCTACACCAGCCTCGACGCGCTGAAACTGGTGCCACCGGATCCCGATCATCCCGATGCAACGGCCCCGGCGGCCATAGTGCTGCTCTCGGACGGCGCATCCAACCTGGGGCGGGACTCGGCCGCGGCGGCCCAGCAGTCGAAGCAGCTGGGGGTTCCCATCTACACCATCGCCTACGGCACCCAGAACGGTTACGTAGAATCCAATGGTAGACGGGAACGGGTGGCCGTTGATCATCATGAGCTATACGTGGTTGCGGAGAACTCCGGGGGCAAGAAGTTCTCGGCCGAATCGGCGGGTGAACTCAGCGAGATCTACCAGGCGATTTCCTCAGACCTGGGTTACGAACTGGTTCCGATGGAGATCACGGACCAGTACGCGGGGTTGGCGATAATCTTCGCGGTCCTCGCCGCCATGGGCGTGATCTCCTTGGGGGCGCGCTGGCCCTGAGCGCGTTCCTTTTCCTCAGGCCTTGAGGTTCTCGATCGGCAGGACGGGAACGTCGTCACTGAGCGGCAGGCCGAAAACCTGTTCCAGGAAAGAGACCTGGGACTCCAGCGACTGCTCGCGGGCCGCGAGCGAACGGAAACCGTGGCCCTCGTGATCGAACGTGACCAGTGCCAGGGCGAGCCCCTTGGCTCGCACGGCATCTGCCATGTCGAAGGCCTGCCCAGGTGGCACTACGCGATCCTCCAGACCCTGCAGGATCAGCATGGGGGCGTTGAGACGGTCGAGCCGGGTGATCGGGGAACGTTCCCGGTAGATCTGCTCCCCTTCCGGCCACGGGGCCACCAGGGCGAAGGTGTAATGGGATTCCGCCTTGTGGGTTTCCTCGACGAGACTCCGCAGATCCCCGATGCCGTAGGAACTGATGCCGGCTGCGAAAAAATCGCTGGTAACCAAGGCCTGCAGGGTGGTGTAACCGCCCGCGCTGCCTCCGGCGATGGCCACACGCTTGGGATCAGCCAGCTCCGCCCGGCACACCTCGCGGGCCGCCGCCACCACGTCGGCGACATCCAGGACGCCCCACCGCCCCTTCAAGCGGTCCCGGTAGGCGCGCCCGAAACCGGTGGAACCCGAGTAGTTCACGTCCAGAACACAGATACCGCGGGAAACCCAGAACTGGATCATCTTGTCGAAGCTCGGGTAGTGCACGGAGGTGGGGCCGCCGTGGGTGAGAACGAGCATGGGGGGCGCCGCCACGGCGTCGGGGACCGGGTAGAACCAGGAGTGCACCGGCCCCGCGGGCCCCTCGGACCAGCGACTAACGGGACGGCTCAGACCCGGCAGGGGTTCGGAGGCCACGAGTTCGGTTCGTTCCCCGGTGGGGGAGATGCGCACCAGGGAGGCGGGACGATCATCCCATTCCGCTACCGCGAACAGGTCCTGTCCGGAAGAGGCCAGGGACTCGACCATGGCCGTTCCGGGCAGCGGATGGGTGACCCCGCCGCTGCGCGGATGCCACAGCGCCAGCGCACCGCGGCCGTCGGCGATTTGAACCGTTGCCAGCAGGTCATCCCCCACTGCGCAGGCGGGCGGGGTGTCCAACACCCACACGGGAATCGAACAGTCGTGAGGGGTTCGCCAGGCCGACATCCCCTCGCGGTGGTGCACCACCCAGTTCCAGTGGCCGGATTCGTCCGTGACACAGGCCAGGGAACCGTCCCCGAGCCAGACCGGGTGTTGCGCACTGACCCCGGGCTTCCCGAAGATCCTGTCGACGTGCCCGGGATCGTCGAGGTTCGTGGCCCACACGGATGCCTCGTCCCAACTCATGTTCGGGTGCATCCACTGGAACCAGGCGAGCCGTCCGTCGCGCACCGCCGGGCCCGCGTAGAAATCGGCGCCGCTCACCAGCACGTGGCCCCCGTCGGCATTGCTGGAATCCAGGTCCAGCGCGACGATCTCGCTGCGTTCCTCGGGGGTCACCTCGTGATCCTCACGGACCGCGAGAAGCAACCGGCGTTGCGGATCGAGGGTCAGTCCGCCGTAGCGGAACCGGGTGCTTCCGGGGGTCAGGGGGCGGGTGGTCCCCCCGTCCCGGATCCACAGCCGCTTGGTGAAATCGTCGCACCACGCCACTAGGGCGTCGGCCACCGCGTAGGCACCCCCGCCGTACTCCATCACCCGGGAACGCACGTTGAACCCGGGGGTGATCTCGGTGATCCTGCCCTCCCGCCAACGCCGCACGGTCACCCGGCCGTCCTCGGCGGCGATCCCCGCCAGCCAGAACACCCCGTCCCCGCTGACCCGTACCTGGCGGATGGAGTCCATGCCCTTGAGGGCCTGGTCAATGGACATTCGCTGCATGGTCACAGTTTATGACCGGCCCCGCCGCCTCCTGTTGTGCCTTTCCCGTAGCTGTAGCACAATTGACACCGCCTGGAGTCGAGATGGATCGCAGGGGAAGGCAATCCGGCCGAGACCCAGGAGAGAACAAAATGAACGCTTGCACGGCCACCGAGAGCCTGCCCGGGGCGCGGGGGATGATCTTCATTCACTCCACCCCGGCCGCGCTGTGCCCGCATTTGGAATGGGCAGCCGCCTCGGTGCTCGGCGCGGGACTCAGCTGGCAGTGGAGCGAGCAGCACGCCGAGCCTGGTTCCCAGCGGGCCGAGCTCTCGTGGACCGGGCCCACCGGTTCGGGGGCGAGGCTCGCCTCCCGTCTCGCGGAGTTCGCCCGCATCCGTTTCGAGGTGACCGAGGAAGCCATGCTCGGGGCCGAGGGAACCCGCTACTGCTACACCCCTTCGCTCGGTCCGTTTGCCGCCACGGTCGGGGTGCACGGCGACATCCTGGTTCCCGAGGATCGCATCCGCCATGCCCTCGACACCGCGTCCGCCAAGGGCATGAGCGTTCACCAAGCCATGGAAAGACTCCTCGGGACCGCCTGGGACGAGGAACTCGAACAATTCCGGTACAGCTCGGAGGATGCACCGATCCGGTGGCTCCACCAGGTCGTGTGACGACCACCGGGTCGGGAGCGCCCGGCGCGCTCCCGACCCGGTGCGTCAGTCGGTGATGTTGGCGTTGGTCACGGTCACCGCAACGTTGGAACCCCCGAAACCGAAGGAGTTGTTCAGGGCCGCGAGGTCGCCTTCGGGAAGCCGGCGTGGTTCGTTCACGGCGATGTCGATGGGGAGCCCGGGTTCCAGGTTCTCGATGTTGATGGTCGGGGGCACGATCCGGTGCCTGAGGGCCATTACGGTCGCGAAGGTTTCCAGTGCACCCGCGCTGCCGAGCAGGTGGCCGCTCATGGATTTGGTGGAGGTCACGATGCACTCGTCCACGGCGGACCCGAGGGCGGTTGCGATGGAACTGGCCTCGGTGAGGTCACCCTGCGGGGTCGAGGTGCCGTGGGCGTTGATGTGCTTGATGTCGCCGGGCTGGAGCCCTGATGCCTGGAGGGCCTTGCGCATTGCGGTGGACTGGCCGCGGCCCGTCGGTTCTGGCTGGACCATGTCATGGTTGTCGTTGCTGATCCCGGCCCCTGCGAGGGTTCCGTAGATGCGTGCCCCTCGCGCGCGGGCGTGTTCGAGGGTTTCGATGACCATGATCACGGAGCCTTCGCCGAGGACGAATCCGTCGCGGCCGGTGTCCCAGGGGCGTGAGGCGTGTTCCGGGTCGTCGTTGCGACGGCTCAGGGCCTGCATCTGGGCGAAGGCGTTGATGGGCAGCGGGTGGATGACACCTTCCGACCCCCCGACCACCGCGATGTCGCAGCGGCCCAGCCGGATCTGGTCGAGTCCCAGGGAGATGGCTTCGTTCGACGAGGCGCAGGCACTGACAGGCGCGTGAACACCGGCAGCGGCACCGAATTTCAGCCCCAGGTTTGCGGCGGGCGCGTTCGCCATGAGCATGGGGATGGTGAAGGGGGAGACCCGGCGCAGCCCCTTCTCCTTCTGGATGTCCCAGTTGCCGAGCAGGGAATGCAGACCGCCGATACCGGTGCCCACGCACACGGCGAGCCGGTCCGGATCCGTGGAATTGTCTTCGCCGAGCCCGAGCCCGGCATCCTCCCACGCCTCCTGGCCGGCGATCATGGCGAACTGCGAACTCCGGTCGAGACGGCGGGCCGCGACGCGGTCGAGTTTCTCGTTCGGGTCACCGGCAGCCTCGGCGGCGAAGGTGACGGGCAGTGGTTTTGCCCAGTCGTAGGGAAGGGTGTGCACACCGGAGCGGCCGGCGAGCATGGCCTCCCAGGTGCTGGGGGCGTCTACGCCGAGCGGGGTGAACGCGCCAAAACCGGTGATGACTACCTCGGTCATGTTGAACTCCTGGGGGCTGAAGGATTTCTCGGGGCTGGAAAGTATGGTGGGGGATGGCAGCCGCCACCCCCCACCGGCTCGGCCTCAGGCCTGGGCGCGTTCGATGTAGGCGACCGCATCACCAACGGTCTTCAGGTTCTTGGAGTCCTCGTCGGGGATCGAGACGCCGAACTTGTCCTCGCACGCGTAGATGATTTCCACCATGGAGAGGGAGTCGACGCCGAGGTCATCGACGAAGGACTTGTCCAGCTGGACGTCCTCCGCGGCCACGCCCGCCACGTCGTTGACGATTTCGGCGAGGTCGACGCGGATCTCTTCAGTGCTTGCCATTGCTGTCTCCTTGTTGGTCGATGGCTGGTTGGGTCATGGAAGGACGACGACCTGGCCCGCGAAAACGAGCCCGGCGCCGAAACCGATGATCAGGGCGGTCTGCCCGGATGCGGCCTCGCCCGATTCGAGCAGGGCCTCCATCGCCAGCGGAATGGACGCCGCCGACGAGTTGCCCATGTGCCTGATGTCGCGGGACACCACCACGTTCTCGGGCAATTTCAGGTGGCGCAACATCGAATCGGTGATCCGGTTGTTGGCCTGGTGGGGAATGAAGACATCCAGTTCCTCGGGGGTGATACCGGCCGCCTTAACGGCTTCGAGGGCCTTGGTCGTGATGTAAGTGGTGGCCCAGCGGAACACGGTACGCCCGTCCATGCTGATCAGAGGCATCCGCTGCTCCGGATCGATCACGTCGGCCCAGTCCTGGATCTGGATGGTGAGGGCCTGGGAGCCGTCGGAACCCCAGACGACGGGGCCGATGGCGGGTTCTTCGCTCGGGCCGACGATGGCGGCCCCGGCGCCGTCTGAGAACAGGAACGCGGTGGTGCGGTCCTCCAGGTTGACCATGCGGCTCAGGGTTTCGACTCCGATCACCAGGACGTTGGTGGCTGCCCCGGAACGGACGAGCGATTCGGCGATGCTGATTCCGTGGCAGAAACCGGCGCACGCCGCCGAGATGTCGAAGGCGACCGGCCCGGCGCTCAGACCGAGTTCGTGGGCTACGTAGACGGCCAGCGAGGGGGACTGCTGGAAATGGGAAACGGTGGAGCAGATGATCCCGTCGATCCGGGACGGGTCCAGCCCGGCGCGATCAATGGCTTTGCGTGCCGCGGCCACCGCCATGAACAGGGGAGTTTCCTCATCGGTCGCCCAGCGACGCTCCTGGATGCCGGTGCGCTGCTCGATCCACTCCGGGGTGGAATCGATGATGGTGCACATCTCATCGTTGTCGACGACTCGCGAACCACGGTAACCGCCGACGCTCAGGATGCGGGCGTGGCGGCTGCCGGTGGAGGGGGTCAATGTCATGTCGCGGCCTTTCGGGCGGTTCGGTGAAGCAGGGGTGGGATTTCAGGCCCTGGTCGAGTGGGTTTCGCAGAAGGAACGGGCCTCATCCAGCTGGTCCGGTGTGTTGAGATTGAACAACTCAACACCCTTGAGGTTGCGTTTTGCGATACCCGTCAGGGTTCCCGCGGGGGCGAGTTCGAGGATCCCGGTGACGCCGAGCCCCGACATGGTCTCCATGCACAGATCCCAACGAACCGGGTTCGCCACCTGCCGGACCAGGCGTTCCAGATACTCGCGCCCCGAGGTCACGACCGCCCCGTCGGCATTGCTGAGGAGACCGGTTCGGGGGTCCTCGGTGGGCACGGCGGCGGTCAGCGCCTCCAGGCGGGCCACGGCGGGGGCCATGTGATGGGTGTGGAAAGCCCCGGCGACGCTGAGCGGTATCAGGCGGGCGCGGCGGGGGGCGTTGTCGGCCAGGGCGGCCAGCTGCCCCTTGGTGCCGGCAGCGACTATCTGGCCGGAACCGTTGTTGTTGGCTGGGGTCAGGCCCGCGGCCTCGATGGCCGCCAGCACCTCTTCCCGGTCCCCACCGATCACGGCGGTCATCGAGGTGGGCGTGACGGCCGATGCCTCGGCCATGCCGCGGCCACGTTCCCGGACCAGCACCATCGCGGATTCGGCGGAGACCACCCCCGCCATGGCCGCTGCGGCGAGCTCACCCACGGAATGCCCGGCGACCACATCTGCGAGTCCGGTGACGACGGGGCTCAGCTGCTCGGCGGTGGCGAGTGCCGATGCGACCAGTAGGGGTTGCGCCACCGCGGTGTCCCGGATGGTCTCCGCGTCAGAAGTGGTCCCATGGGCCACGAGGTCGGTGTCGGCGACGGCGCTCAGCCACTCGAGGCGGGTCCTGAAGCTGGGTTCCTCCAACCAAGCGGCGAGGAATCCGGGGGTCTGGGCGCCCTGGCCTGGCGCAACGATAGCTAGCACGCCCCCAACTCTGCCCTTTCGCCGGCGATGTGTGCGGCTGCGAAGGTGACGAAAATGGCTCGGGAGGGGTTGTGGGATTCCTACAAAACCTGATCCCGGGGACAACAATGGGCAGGTTCACTCCTGGAGACGTCCCAAAGTGATCGCCAGCCTCAACACATAGGCCTCGCGCGCATCCGTGGGGTTGTATCCCGTCACCTCCTGGATCCGCCGCAGACGGTAACGGACTGTGTTGGGATGGATGAACATGGCCCGGGCGGTGGCCTCCATCGACGACCCGGCGTCGAGGAAACCGACGCAGGTCTCCAGCAGTTCCTTGGAGCCTTTGAGGAGACCGAAGAGGTCGCGGGCCAGGGTCCTTCGGGCGTGCCCGTCACCCGCGAGGGCCCGTTCCGGGAGCAGGTCGTTCGACAACAGGGTCCTGGGACCCTCGGGCCATGCCCGGGCGGCCCGGTACCCGGAGGCCGCCGACCTGGCGGACGTGGGAGCCCCGCGGAGTCCCTCGGCGAGCGGGCCGATCACCACGGGGCCGGATGCGAAATGTGGCTCGAGTTCGGTCACCAGATCACACGCCCGGGCCGGGTCGGTCAGGGCCTCACCCGCGAAGATGCACACGAGACGCTCCCCCTGGGGGGCCGCAAGCATGTCCAAGGAGAGCCGCGCGGATGCCCTGCGCAGCTCGTCGATCCGCAGATTCTTCGGGGCGCTCGCTATGACCACCACCGTGGGCGCCTCGGAGTCCCAACCGAGGGTCGAGGCCCTGGAAGTGACGGATTCGTCAGCCTCGGCCCGGACCACCGCGTCGACGATCGTCGCTTCGATGCGCGAGTCCCACGCCCCCCGTGCCTCCGCAGCGCGGGCGTAGACCGCGGCTGCCACGAACGCGATCTCCCGGGAGTAGTGCACTATCCCCAGCAGCAACGGCTGCCGGTCAGCGCGCGGCAGCAGGAGCTGGATCTGCTCCTCGACCACATCGGTGGTGGTGCGCACCAGGTCGACGGTTTGTCGCAGGGAGATGCGTCCCGCGAGAGCCCGGGGAGCGGAATCGAAGATCGACTCGAATGAGAAAGCTGAGCCACTGACCCAGTTCACGAAACCGTCGATGCCTCCCCGGGCCAGCACGCTGATCCACGAGCGGGACTCGGCGTCGAGTTCCCCGAACCATGCGTGACGGATCTCCAGGGCCCTCAGGGTGGCGGTGTTCATGGTTGCAGTGGCGGCGCGCAGCCGCTTCAAGATGGCGGCCCGGGTGCGAGCCGACGACACGGTGGCGGGAAGGGTCCCCGGGCTTGCGGGTTTAGCGGTCATGGTGCTCGCCAGCCTACCGGCCGGGGGGATGGTTGCGTCTGCGGCGGTCAGCTCTTCGGCCAGGAGTTCTCGATCTCGGTCAGCACGTCCTGGGAGGACTTCTCCAAGGAGACCCAGTCCGTCATGCCCACCCAGAAGCTCCCGGTCCCCACGGAACCCGGCATCTGGTCCGAGGCGTCGAAGCGGAGAACACTGTTGTCGCTGGTGATCAGTTCGTAGGAAAGCCTGTCCACGGGGGAGGAAAGAATTGAGGGATCCAGTTTATTGTTGGCCGAGATCCAACCGGGTCCAGTGACCTTCGCCTTCGCGTTGCTGAACTCGGGGGAGGTCAGATAGGCCTGAAAGGCCCTCACCTCTTCGCGATCACTGAACGCAGCGGCGAATTCCCCTCCCATGAGAAGAGGCGGATCCGTCTCGGTGGTGCCCGGCAGGCGGAAGGCGAACACGTCGCCGTCCTCCGCGATCTTCTTGTCGGTGGGCCAGTTGACTTGGTAGAAGGAGGCCTGGCGGTGCAGGAAACAGGAGCCGTCCAGTATCGGCAGGCCCGCGGTGGTGAATGAAGTGGTGGCTATGGATTTCGCGTTTCCCAGTCCACCGTTGACGTAGGCGTCATTCTTCAGGATGTTCCCCGCCTGGTCCAGGGCGGTCACCACACGGGGATCATTGAACGGAATCTGGTGGGAAACCCACTGGTCATAGACGCCCGGGCCCGCGGTGCGCAGCATCATGTCCTCGAGCCAGTCGGTGGCCGGCCAACCGGTTCCGTTGCTGGCCTGGATTCCGGCGCACCAGGGTTTGGCCTCCGGGTGATCCTCGGCGATCTTCTGGGTCAGGGTGGTCAGTTCCTCCAGGGTCCGGGGAATTTGGTAGCCGTTCTCGGTGAAGGCACGCGGGGAGTACCAGACGAAGGATTTGACGCTGGCCCCCACGGGAACCGCGTATACCTTGCCGTCGACGGAGGCGTGGTCCTTCCATACCTTCTGATAGTTGGCCTCGAGGTTGGCCAAGGCCTGCCCCTGCACCTCCTTGACCCTGCCCGGGAAACGGGCGATGAGGCTTCTCAGCAGGCCGGGTTGCGGGAAATAGGCGATGTCCGGTGGGGCGTCGGCGTCGATCTTGCCGGGTAAACGGGTCTCGAACTCCCGGGATCCCTCGTAGTTGATCCTGACGCCCGTGCATTCCTCGAAGAGTTTGAAGGAGTCGATGTGGGACTGGTCCTCGGGGGAGACGATGGGGGTGTAGACGTTGACTGACCTTCCCCTGAGGGATCCGTACTGCGCGAAGGCGGCGCATTCGCCCGAGAAATTGCTCGGTGCATCCGTGGGATCCTCCACCGGCGCGCTGCTGCAGGCGACCAGGGACACGATGCTCAGCGCGGCAACAACAATCCGTTTCTTCACTCGGAACATCTCCGTCCTTTCCGCTGGGGCGGAACACGACTCCATCCGGTCACCTTGACACCGTGTGAGCGGGTTTGCAAGCCGGATGGGGCGGCCGCGGCCCGGCGATAATTCGCGGAAAGCCGGTTGCGCGGTATCTTTGCCACAGCTGTGCACACATCGCGACGAGAGGACTCACGTGAGCATCCAGGACCAGGTCGGGCCGATCCTCAACGGCCTGCCGACGAACCTCCCGGACACGGATCCGGGGGAGACCGCCGAGTGGCTGGAGTCGCTCGACGGGGTGATCGAGCACGGTGGCCGCAACCGTGCCCGCTACGTCATGTTGAAATTGTTGGAACGGGCGCGTGAACGCCACGTCGGGGTTCCCTCGCTGACCGGCACCGACTACGTCAACACCATCCCGGCGGACAAGGAACCGCCCTACCCGGGGGACGAGGACCTGGAACGCCAGATCCGCCGCCTGCTCCGCTGGAACGCCGCCATCACCGTTCACCGGGCCCAGCGCCCGGGCATCGGCGTCGGCGGCCACATCTCCACCTACGCCTCCGCCGCGACCCTTTACGAGGTGGGGATGAACCACTTCTTCCGGGGCAAGGACCACCCCGGGGGCGGCGACCAGGTGTTCTTCCAAGGACACGCCTCTCCCGGCATGTACGCCCGGGCCTTCCTGGAAGGGCGTCTCGAGGAAGCGGACCTGGACGGATTCCGTCAGGAACACAGCCACATCGTCGACGGAAAGGTGCGGGCCCTGCCCAGTTACCCGCACCCCCACCAGATGCAGAACTTCTGGGAGTTCCCGACGGTCTCCATGGGCATCGGCCCCATGAACGCCATCTACCAGGCGCAGTTCAACCGCTACCTGCAGAACCGCGGCATCAAGGACACCTCCCAGCAGCGCGTCTGGGCTTTCCTGGGTGACGGCGAGATGGATGAACCCGAATCCCGCGGCCTGCTGCAGCTGGCCGCCAACGAGGAACTCGACAACCTGACCTTCGTGATCAACTGCAACCTGCAGCGTCTCGACGGACCGGTGCGCGGCAACGGCAAGATCGTCCAGGAACTCGAGGCCTTTTTCCGGGGCGCGGGCTGGAACGTCATCAAACTGATCTGGGGCCGGGGGTGGGATCCGCTGCTCGCCGCGGACAGCGAAGGCGCCCTGGTCAACTTGATGAACGCCATCACGGACGGCGACTACCAGACCTTCAAGGCCAACGACGGCGCCTATGTGCGCGAACACTTCTTCGGGCGCGACGCCCGCACCGCTGCCATGGTGAAGGACTGGACAGACGACCAGATCTGGGCGCTGACCCGCGGCGGCCACGACTTCCACAAGGTCTACGCCGCGTACAAGGCGGCGACCGAGTTCACGGGGGCGCCCACGGTCATCCTCGCCCACACGATCAAGGGCTACTTCCTGGGTCAGCACTTTGCGGGCCGCAACGCCACGCACCAGATGAAGAAGATGGCCCTCGACGATCTCAAGGCGTTCCGCGACCGGGTTCATGTGCCGGTCTCCGACGCCGTGCTCGAGGCCGATCCCTACCGCCCGCCATACGTGAAACCCGGGGCGGAGGACCCGCGGATGCAGTACCTGCAGGAACGTCGCCGCGCGCTCGGCGGCTACGTGCCGGAACGTCGTGGGGACCGCAAGTTCATCTCGCTGCCGGGGGAGAAGGCCTATGAATCCGTCCGCAAGGGTTCCGGCAAGCAGGAGGTGGCCACCACCATGGCCTTCGTGCGCCTGCTCAAGGACCTGATGCGCGACAAGGCGTTCGCACCGCGCGTGGTGCCCATCATCCCCGACGAGGCTCGTACCTTCGGTATCGACGCCTTCTTCCCGACCATCAAGATCTACAATCCCGGCGGCCAGAAGTACACGCCCGTCGACGCGGACCTGTTCCTCAGCTACCGGGAGGCCACCAACGGCCAGATCCTCCACACCGGCATCAACGAGGCCGGTTCGATGGCGGCCTTCACCGCCGCCGGGACCTCCTACGCCACCCATGGCGAACCCATGGTTCCGATCTACGTGTTCTACTCGATGTTCGGCTTCCAGCGCACCGGCGACTCCATGTGGGCTGCCGGTGACCAGCTCGCCCGGGGATTCGTGATCGGGGCCACCGCCGGTCGCACTACCCTGACGGGTGAGGGCACGCAGCACATGGACGGCCACTCGCCGGTCCTGGCCTCCACCAACACTGCCTTCGCCGCCTACGATCCCGCCTACGGATATGAGCTTGCGCACATCGTCCGCGACGGCCTGCGCCGGATGTATGGGGAGAAGCCCGAGGACATCATGTACTACCTCACCGTCTACAACGAGCCCTACGTGCAGCCCGCCGAACCGGAGAACGTGGATGTTGAGGGAATCCTGAAGGGCATGTACCTGCTGCGCCCCGGCTCCTTCGACGGGGTCGGTCAGGACGCCCGCCGCGCCCAGATCCTCGCCTCCGGTGTCGGCGTGCCCTGGGCACTCGAGGCCCAGCAGTTGCTCAAGGACGACTACGGGGTGGTCGCGGATGTCTGGTCCGTCACGTCCTGGGGTGAGCTGCGTCGCGAGGGTCTCGCCCACGACAAGGCCAGGTTCAACGACCCGTTCGGGGAACACATCCCCACTTGGGTCGAGTCGAAGCTTGCCGGCACGCAAGGCCCCATCGTCGCCGTCAGCGACTACATGCACGCCGTGCCGGACCTGATCCGACCCTGGGTGCCGCGCGAGTACACGACCCTTGGCGCGGACGGTTTCGGTTTCTCCGACACCCGGGCCGCCGCCCGCCGCTACTACAACATCGACGGTCCCTCCATCGCCGTCGCGGTGTTGCAACAGCTGGCCCTGAAGGGTGAAGTGCCTCGCGAATGGCCCCTGGAAGCCGCCCGGCGGTACCGTCTCGACGACGTCACCGCCGGGGCCTCCGGCAAGACCGGGGACTCCGAGTGAGGGTCGTGCCCTGAACCGATCGGATCCCCCGGGTGCACAGGGCCCGGGGGATCTGGCAGGCTAGGTCTCGTGGGACACATAATTCAAGGGGAAGTGTCGTGACCGCCGCGCGGGGAGCCGAATTGCTCGGGCTGGACGCGGGTATGGTCGTCCAGGAACTGGGGTGGGACGAGGATACCGACCCCGACCTGCGCGACGAGATCATGGATGCCATCGACGCAGACATGATCGAGGACGCCATAGAGGCGGTGGACGTGGTCGTTCTCTGGTGGCGGGAGGACGACGGCGATGTGGTCGACGGCTTGGTGGATGCGATGAAGGATCTGGCTCCCACCGGTTTCATCTGGCTGCTGACCCCGAAGGTCGGCAGGCCTGGATACGTCTCCCCGAGCGACTTGGCCGAGGGAACCGCCACCGCGGGCCTGTCCCTGACCAGTTCCGCGAACGTGTCGCCGGAGTGGCAGGCACACAAGGTGGTTCGCCCCAAGGGAACCGCTCGACGTTGACACCCACCTCGGAGGGAGCGTGGAAATGACCGTCAGGACGAGAATCGGCGTGCTCACCTCGGGTGGGGACGCCCAGGGAATGAATGCAGCTGTGCGCGCGATCGTGCGGGGAGCGATCCAGGCGGGCGCGGAGGTTTTCGCCATTCAGGAGGGCTGGCAGGGAGCCGTCACGGGTGGCGATCACATCAAACAGATGGGGTGGAACGACGTCTCCGGGATCCTGAACAAGGGCGGCACCGTCATCGGGACGGCGCGCTGTCTTGAGTTCCGGGACCGCGAGGGGCGCAGGACCGCGGTTAGGAATCTCGTGACCTCCGGCATCGACCGGTTGATCGTGATAGGTGGCGACGGTTCCCTCACCGGCACCCGCCAGCTGCGCCTGGAATGGGGTGAGTTGCTGGCGGAGCTGGTGAACAGCGGAGAAGTGGGGCCGGAACTGGCCGAACGCCACCCCGTCCTCCAGATCGCGGGGCTCGCCGGTTCGATCGACAACGACATGGTTGGCACCGACATGACCATCGGGACCGACTCCGCGCTGCACCGCATAACGGAGGCGATAGATGCCATCTCCGCCACCGCGGAGTCACACCAGAGAACCTTCATCATCGAGGTGATGGGACGCAACTGCGGTTACCTGGCGTTGATGAGCGCCATAGCGGGTGGCGCGGACTACACCTTCCTGCCGGAATCCCCGCCCCGGGACGGTTGGGAGGACCGCATGGTGGATGTCCTCGGCCGGGGCAGGCGGGCCGGGAGACGCGACTCGATTCTGGTGGTTGCCGAGGGCGCCGCGGACCGGCAGGGCGAACCGATCACGGCGAACCGCATCCGCGACATCCTGAAGGAGAAGAGTGGGGAGGACGCCCGGATCACGATCCTGGGACACGTCCAGCGCGGCGGGAAACCCTCGGCCTACGACCGTTGGATGGCGACCGCCTGCGGCGTCGAGGCGGTTTCCGAGGTACTCGAAGCCAGTGCCGAGACCGAACCGGTTCTCGTCGGCGTGCACAGCGACCGGATCGGGACACGACCTCTGCTGGCCTCCGTGGTGGCGACCCGCAGGATCGCCGATTACATAGCAGAGGGTGACTACGAGGCCGCCATCTCGTCGCGTGGCCCCGGGTTCCAGATGATGATCGACATCTACCGGGCCATCACCGAGGCGCGGCCGTCGGTGGCGGATCCCGCGGGCAAAAGGATCGCGATCATGCACGCCGGGGCGTTGGCCCCGGGCATGAACCAGCTGGCGAGGGTCGCGGTGCGTTCCGGCATCGACCTCGGCTACCAGATGCTGGCGGTGCGCGGTGGGATGCCGGGCCTGATCGAGGGCAACTTCGACGATGTCAGCTGGGCTGATGTGGAGGGCATGGCGCACACCGGGGGAGCAGATTTCGGGACCCGCCGCTACGTCCCCTCGGAGTCCGAGCTCTACTCGATGGCGCGTCAGCTGGAGGACCACCGGGTGGACGCCCTCCTGGTGATGGGGGGATACCATGCCTACGCGTCGGTCGACCTGATGGAACGGGAACGTCGACGCTATCCCGCTTTCAACATCCCGGTGGCGGTGGTGCCGGCGAGTATTGACAACAACCTCCCGGGCTGGATGATGGCGGTCGGGGCGGACACGGCCCTCAACACGGTCGTGGATGCGATCGACATGCTGCGGATGAGCGCCTCGGCCAGCAAACGGGCGTTCATCGTGGAGACGATGGGCCGCGGCTGCGGTTTCCTGCCGCTGGTCGGTGGCTTGGCCGGGGGAGCCGAGAAGGCATACCTACCGGAGACCGGAATAACCCTCGCCGAGCTCGAGACCGACATCAAGGCCCTCGTCGACGCCTTCGACTCCGGGCGGAACTTCTACCTGGCCGTGGTGGGGGAGGGAACCAGCGAGCACTACACCACAGATGTGCTGGGCAAGCTCTACGAGGCGGAGGGGAACGGGCGGTTCTCCGTGCGGGAGTCCGTGGTTGGGCACCTGCAACAGGGCGGCACCCCCTCGCCGTTCGACCGCATCAACGCCACCCGGCTGGCCTGGAACGCCATTGGGTACCTGGATCGTCAGTTGCGTGCCTGCCGGTCCGAGTACGCTGCTGCGCACGCCGGGGCCGAGGGCCTGTTCGCCCCGCTTCGTGACGTGACCGATGACATGGACTGGGAGAACATGCGCCCCCACACCCAGTGGTGGCGTTCCCTGCGTAAACCCTTTGACATCCTGAGCCGCCGCCCTGGCCAGAAATGACCGGGGTGGGTCCCGTTCGTCAGCAGAGGGGAAGGGCGACCCCGAAGTTGAGGCTGGCGGTGCAGTTCATGCCCGCCAGCTCCTGACGCGCGGTGGCCCCCCCGCCCACGGAGTCCGGGATTATGTTGCGCAGAATCAGCACATGACCATCGTTGGTTCGCACCAGGACGGTGAACATGACCGTGTTCGGCACCTGGTTCTCGGTCCGCACACCCGTGAAACCGCAGGTGGTGTAGCTCCCGCCCTGGGCCTGGCTGACCTTGTCCTGGGAGGCCGGTGTGGGCACGGGGGCGCTGAAACGTTCCTGCTGACTCGTTGAGAGCGCCTTACAGGCCTCCAGGAGGTCCTTCCCCTCGGGAATTTCAACCAAAGAGGTGACCTGGAGGCGGACATCAGTTTCGGAGTGCTGAAGACGTACCACCTTGCGGTTGGGTTCGGCCGACGGCTGGTCCTCACCGTATTCCCTCCAGCCCGTGGGAACCGTGAAGTGGGTGTCGTCGAGGACCTGTTCGCTCGCGGCCGGCCTCGCCCCCGCCGTGCTCTCGGGATCCGGGGATGCGGACGGAGCCGGTGCCGAGGAGCCTGACTTCTCCGGGGATGCACTGGCCCCGAAGGGCCACAGGGATGTGAACTCCCAGGTGCCGCGTGTGATCCAGGACCATGCCGTGAAACCGAGAGCGAGGATCAGGATCCCGGCCAGGATCACCAGGCCGATTCTTTTCAGCCTGCCCAGGAAATCAGGCCTGGCCGCTCGGGCCGGGACGATCTCCTCCTCGTTCCCCGCGTTCTCGTCGGCGGGTTCCGGGGAGAAAGGTGATGACGGTGTCGGAACGGGTTCGGGTGTGGTGCGTTTCGGGAGCTCGGGTTCCACCTCAACCGCCGATGCCCGGCTCCGTGCCTCGGCTACCGACCAGAAATCGGAGACCGGTTCGGGCCGGGGCCTTGGTCTGGTGGCCTCGCGTAGCGATGGGTAGGAGGTTTCCTGGTACCTCCGGTTCTCGATGTGAGGTGCCCCCGGGCCGTCGAGCGGGCTACGATCCGGTTCGTGCCACTGCTCGGGCTCCGGATCCGCGAATCTGCGGGCTCCTCTGCGTGCGGGCTCCGGATCGAAATCGGTTTCGGGAAGCGAACGACGTCCTCGGGCCGGGGCCGGGTCGATCGTCCTGGCGTGCCTGGCGGACACCCCGTGATCAGCCGACCTGCGGGGACCGGCGGACCACGACGAATCGTCCGTCATCCGTTTCCCCTTCCCGCCACGGCTGTTCCAAAGAGCCAGTCTAGGTCCCCCGGAAGTCTTCGTCATGTGTCGCATATCCGGATCGACCACTTCCGGGCCTTCGGGCCGGGCGATCCGGGTCCCTCCCGGGTTGGCCGGGGAAAGACGGGAGACCGGACCCGAATTTTGTTTTCCGCCGGCATACCGGCACACGGTGGCCCCCGGTGGGCGCAGAGGGACTTGAACCCCCGACCCCCTGCTTGTAAGGCAGGTGCTCTAACCAGCTGAGCTATGCGCCCTAGGGCTCGCCCATTGTGGCAAAGGGACGAGCCCGGGCCAAGTCAGCCGAGAATTGCTGCCTTGACGCGGGCCGCCACCTCCGCCCCCGGGGCGCGGCCCGCCGCGGCCGCGTTCACGGCCTTCACGAGGGCACCCATGTGCTTCATGGTGGGCGTCTCACCAGCCGCCCTCACCTTAGCGACCTCCGCCTCGACGAGGGCGTCCAGTTCCTCGTCGGTCAACGGGGTGGGCAGGTAAGCAGCCATGAATTCAGCCTCGGCATTCTCCTTTTCGGCGAGTTCCGGGCGCCCGGCCTCCGCATATGTCGCGGCCGAGTCGAGACGCTTGCGGCGTTCCTTCGTGATCACCGCCAGCTCCTCGCCGTCGCTCAGTTCGCGCGCCACCTTGCCGGCGACCTCCTCGACGGTGATGGCGGCCAGCATCATGCGGATCGTGGACTTGGTGAACTCGTCCTTCGCGCGCAGCGCCTTCGCCAGTTCGGCCTTGAGGCGGGTTTTCGTAGCAGCCATTTGTTTCCTTTCTTCCGAGAACACCATTCAACCAGTCAACGGAACAGGGCCGAGACGGTAGACTGCCCGCTTGTGGCTGATGCAGACCTCATGACCCAGATTGACCAGTTGGACAGGTCCTTGGAATCCATTGAGGCGGTGGCCGACCTGCCGGGGCTGCGCGCCGAGATAGCGCAACTCGCGGAGGAGGTCGCCGCCCCCGATCTGTGGAACGATCAGGAGAACGCCCAGCGCGTCACCTCGACCCTCTCCGCACGACAGGCCGAGGTGGAGCGCCTTGATGGCCTGCGCGGCCGCCTCGACGACGCAGCAGTGATGCTCGAACTGGCCGTCGAGGAGAACGACGCGGAGGCGAGGACCGAGGTGGAGAACGAACTCAACCGGCTCGCCAGGGAAATCGAGGCGCTTGAGGTCCGCACCCTGCTCTCCGGCGAGTACGACTCCCGGGAGGCCCTGATCACCATCCGGGCCGAGGCCGGTGGGGTCGATGCCGCGGATTTCGCGGAGAAACTGATGCGCATGTACCTGCGCTGGGCCGAACGCCACGGGTATGCCGTAGAGGTCTACGACACCTCCTACGCGGAGGAGGCGGGATTGAAATCGGCCACCTTCGCCGTCAAGGCGCCGTTCGCCTACGGCACCCTGTCCGTTGAGCAGGGCACCCACCGCCTCGTGCGGATTTCCCCGTTCGACAATCAGGGCCGCCGCCAGACCTCCTTCGCGGGCGTCGAGGTGCTGCCCGTGACGGAGGAAACCGACCACATCGACATTCCGGAGTCCGACATCAGGGTGGACGTCTTCCGTTCCTCGGGGCCCGGTGGGCAGTCCGTCAACACCACGGATTCGGCCGTGCGCATCACGCATCTGCCCACCGGCGTCGTGGTCAGCTGCCAGAACGAGAAGTCACAGCTGCAGAACAAGGCGGCCGCCCTGAGGGTGCTGCAATCGCGGCTCCTGGAATTGGCCCGGCAGGAACGCGAGAAGGAGATGAACGCGCTCAAGGGCGACGGGGGGAACTCCTGGGGAGCCCAGATGCGTTCCTACGTGATGAACCCGTACCAGATGGTCAAGGATCTGCGAACCGAGTACGAGGTGGGGAACCCGGACGCGGTTTTCGACGGCGATCTAGACGGTTTCATCGATGCCGGCATCCGGTGGCGCAAGAAGAGCGGGTCCGCAACGAGGTAAAGGGGTTCGCGGCCGGGACGGTCCGGGCCAGGTGATCAGGCCGATCCCGGCCCGGCGTGAGCCGTTGGATGCCCGGGCGGGTGGAACAGCCGGCACGCCGCCGAGTGGCAGAGACGAACCGGCTTCCGGCGGCGCGCGGTCCATAACCCGGATCAACCATCCGCGGCGTGTTGGTTGGGCAGGTTTGGCGGGGCGTGGTTAACTGCTACAGGCCGTGTCCTGAGATACTCTCAGGAAACTTCCCCTAGTCGGTCGGAGCAGCACAGTGATCACTTTCGAGGACGTCACGAAGTTCTATCCCGGGCAGGACCGCCCAGCACTTCGCAACATCAACCTTGAGATAGCCAAGGGCGAGTTCGTCTTCCTCGTGGGTCAGTCGGGGTCCGGCAAGTCCACCTTCCTGCGCCTCATCCTGCGGGAGTACCGGCCGACGAAGGGCACGCTGTACGTCGCGGGAAAGAACCTTTCAACCCTCAACCAATGGAAGGTGCCGGTGCTGCGGCGCCAGATCGGAACCGTGTTCCAGGATTTCCGTCTGCTTCCGGGAAAAACCGTCTACGAGAACGTTGCCTTCGCCCTGCAGGTGATCGGCAAGCCGTCACGAGTCATCCGGGAGGTGGTTCCGGAGACCCTCAGGCTCGTCGGCCTGGAGGGAAAGGAGAACCGGCTGAACGAGGAGCTGTCGGGCGGTGAACAGCAGAGGGTCGCGATCGCACGGGCTTTCGTGAACCGGCCGAAGATCCTCATCGCCGACGAGCCGACGGGAAATCTCGATCCGGAGACCAGCGTCGGCATCATGAAACTGCTCGACCGGATCAACCGGACCGAAACCACCGTGATCATGGCCACCCACGATTCCTCGATCGTGGATCAGATGCGACGCCGCGTCCTGGAATTGCGCAAGGGTGAACTCGTGCGCGATCAGGCCAAGGGTGTCTACGGCGTCAACTGAGAAAGCGGGAGGAAAAATGCGGCACACGTTTCGGGAGACCTGGTCCGGGTTGAAGCGCAACATGGCCATGACCATCGCGGTCATAGTCACCATGTCGGTTTCCCTCTCGCTCTTCGGGGTCGGGTTGCTCACATCCATGGAGGTGGATCTGGTCAAGGACCGCTGGTACGGCAAAGTCGAGATTTCCGTGTTCCTGTGCGTGGAACGCAGCACGGGGGGTACGTGTGAACCGGGGAAGGCCACCACGGACGCCCAGCGCAAGGCGATCGAGGAGGCCCTGAAGGCGAACCCCGAGGTCAAGGAGGTTTTCTACGAATCCAAGGAAGAAGCCTTCAAGGAGTTCCAGAGGGTGTTCAAGGACTCCCCGGTCCTCGCGTCCCGCACCGTTGAGCAGATGCAGGATTCGTTCCGCATCAAGCTGCTGAACCCCGAGAACTACAAGGGAGTGGTGAGCGAGGCCCAGGGGCTCCAGGGAGTTCAGAACGTCAGGGACCTGAGGAGCGTCCTCGATCCCGTGTTCAACACTCTCGGCGGGCTCCAGTGGGCGACGATCGGCATGAGTGTCCTACTGCTGCTCGCGGCGGCCCTGCAGATCTCCACCACCATCCGGATGGCTGCCTTCACCCGTCGGCGTGAAATCGGCATCATGCGTCTGGTCGGGGCCTCCAACTTCTACATCCTGCTGCCGTTCCTGCTGGAAAGCCTCATTGCAGGTCTGATCGGCGTGCTCATTTCATCTGGCTCAATTGCAATTACCTATTTGCTATTGATTGAGCAAACCGCCAGACCCTCAATCCCAGCTATAGCTTGGATTGGCGCGGATCATGTTTTCAATGCCATCATTTGCATAGCAGTGGTTGGCGTTGCATTGTCGGTCATCCCGACGCTGCTGGCGACCAGAAAGTATCTAAGAATCTGACGTGTAAGGAGATCAAGGTGAATCGGGCTCTTCCCCATCTACCCGAAAACCCCATCCTCAATCGAATCGCCCGCGGTCTGGTTGCCTCGGTCCTGAGCGTCACAATGCTCGGTGCGCTCGCGACCCGGGCCGGCGCGGATGACCTGGACGACAAACGAAATCAACTGGACTCACAGCTGGAGGCCCAGAAATCAGTGGTGGAGGGGGCGTCCAAGGAACTCACCGATGCGGTGAACGCCCTCGAAGCAGCGAAGACGGAACTGGCCACCGCTGAGACCGCACTGTCCGAAGCGGAAACCAAGCTCACGGCCGCCAAGGAACTGGATACCCAACGCGCATCGGAGCTTGCGGCAGCGGAGACCAAGGCCAAGAAGGCGAAGGCCGACGTGGCCGCCGCCAAGGCGGCCTACGACTCCGTGGATGCCCGCACCTCCGAGGAGATCACGGTGATCACCCAGCAGAACGGCGGGCTGGCGGAGCTGTCGGTTCTCTTCAGCGATGCCGGCGTCGGCAACATGAATCAGCGGGCCCAGCTGGCCGACACGTTGTTCAGCTCCAGCGCACTCGAACTGGACGAACTGACCTCGCGCAAATTCCAGCTGGACGCGGCGAAGAAGGAAGCCGATGAGGCCGAGGCCACTGCCGCCGAGGCGCGCAAGGCGGCCGCCGAGCAACTTGAATCCTCCAAACAGGCGGAGGAGGCCGCGAAGGCGAAACGCGCGGAGGTAGCGGAGAAGGTGGCCCAGCGTGACGCGGCCAAGGTGAAGGCCGACTCGCAGCTGACGGCCGAGAAAGGACGCCAGAGCGAGTTGGAGAGTGAATCCAGCGAGGTCGACCGCCGCATTCAAGAACGCATCGCTCAGCAGAAACGCGCGGAGGAGGAACGGCAGGCCCGTGAACGCTCCTCCCGGCAGAGCGGCTCCTCCTCATCCGGTTCCTCGTCCGGTTCCGGTTCCTCGTCCGGGTCGAGCAAGGGTTCCTCCTCCAGCGGCGGTTTCATCCGCCCGGTGGATGGCGCCGTCAGTTCTCCCTACGGCATGCGGGTTCATCCTGTCCTGGGGTACAGCAAACTGCACGACGGCACCGACTTTGCGGCCGGCTGCGGAACACCCATCCGTGCCGCGGGGGATGGTGTGGTTTCGGAGCGCTACTTCAACGCCGGCTACGGGAACCGCCTCATGATCGACCACGGCAGCAAGGGTGGCACCTACGTGACCACCGGGTACAACCACGCCACCAGTTACGTGGTCTCGGTTGGGGACCACGTGAGCCAGGGGCAGATCATCGGGTATGTGGGAACCACCGGCTATTCGACCGGATGCCACCTGCACCTCATGGTCTGGGAGAATGGTTCCGTGACCAACCCGATGTCCCGCTGGTTCAGCTGAGTCCAGGCGTGGCATCATTGCGGGATGCCCAGGGAAACCGGACGCACGCTCGTCGCCCAGAACAAGAAGGCCCGTCACGACTACCAGATCGGTGAGACCTACGAGGCCGGACTCGTGCTCACCGGAACCGAGGTCAAGACCCTGCGAATGGGACGGGTCTCCTTGGCCGAGGCGTTCGCCACGGTGGATGACGGTGAGGTCTGGCTGCGCAACGTCAACATTCCCGAGTACGAGTTCGGGACTTGGCGCAACCACGCTGCAAAGCGTTCCCGCAAGCTGCTGCTCAACCGCAAGGAGATCACCCGGCTCGCCAAGGAGACCGAGGCCACGGGCAGGACGATCGTCCCGCTGTCGATTTACTTCAAGGACGGCTACGCCAAGGTGGAAATAGCCGTCGCCACGGGCAAGAGGGACTGGGACAAGAGGCGGAGCATCGCGGAACGCGATGCGAACCGCGAGGCGCAGCGGGCGCTGCGGGCGCGCAACCGGCTGGGTTCCAGGCGGCGCTGACCCTTTCGGAAGGTTACCGGGGAGAGTTCAGGGCTAACCCCGGTGGAACTTGGCGGACCATGGGGCAACATGGATGACATGACCGATCCGAGCCTTTTCACCACGGTCACGGATGTGCAGCGCGACCGCGCCGTGGAATACCTGCAACGGGTGTACGCATCAGGGGTCCTGAGCGATGAACTGTTCGAGCAGAGGTTGGGGATGGCCCTGGCCGCTCAGACCCGGGCCGACCTGAACGCGTCATTGCAGGGACTGGCGCGGGTGGCCGATGTGTTCCCGAGCGCCCCTGCGGTTCAGCACCCCGTTCACGAAGGCATGCAGAACCTGGCGGCCGGGTTCCTCCATCTCGCGACCCTGCCGACGATGTTCCTGGCCCCCGCCATCGCCCGGGCCCTGGCCTCGCCGAGGAGTCGCATCGCCACCGAGGCATCGCGCGCCATGTGTTTCCAGTTCAGCGCCCTGATCTACGGTGTGATCGCGGTCATCCTGGTTTTCTCGAACTGGGCGCCTCCTGTGCTGCTGTTCCTGGGTTTCATCGCCTGGGGTCTGATGACGCTCTGGCTGGCCATCCGGTCGGTCACGGGAGAGAAATCAACGGCCGTCATCGAAAGGCTCATGTTGATGCGCCCCCCGGAGGATCGCCGGTGATGCCGGATGAGCTACACTGGGTCTCGCACAACTCAAGAGGGGATGACTGGTTTCGACTTGGACGGTAGTTCGAGGAGAAGCGGGCCGAGGATCCATGCTTGTCTCGTTAACGCTGCATGGGAACCAATAAGTGCCAACAACAGCCGCACTGACTTCGCTCTCGCTGCCTGATCAGCGATCGAAGGGTCACGCCCGGGGGTGCCTTCCTCCTGGTGCCTGGCCTCATTCTTGAAGGCTTGCTGAACCGCCTGTGTTCCAGGGGTGGTTCGGGACTCAACTGGAACTGGGCCCGGCTGCGACTTGCTGACGTGAGCGCAGGGGCCGAGCAGACCGCCTAGTCAGCTGCGCCCGGAGAATCCCTGGTTCGCCTTTCAAGGACGCGGGTTCAATTCCCGCCATCTCCACTGAATCTTGCGGATGCCCCCGACCTCGGTCGGGGGCATCCTTTGTTTTCAGCTCCGCTGGCGCCACAGCTCCCGACCCGTTGCGTCACGAATGAGCGCGTTCGGGGAGTGGGTCAGGTCGATCTCCACGTCCAGGTGGGTGGAACCGTTCGTGGCAGAGCTGCGGTAGACGATTCGCTGGTTCTCCAAGTGCAGGGCCGTGGTGCGGGCGTCGACCAGCCAGGGATGGCGTCTGCGCAACCCGATCAGGTCCTGGTGGGCCCGCAGCACCGGCTGACCCCAAGGAGCGAGTCCGGTGGGGGAGTCCGGGAGAGCGGGGCGGATTGCGTCGTCCCCGCCGACGCGTTCCTCCTTGATGCCGGTGAACACCTGCTCGTCGCCGTAGTAGATCGACGGTGTGCCCGCGACGGTCATGAGGATCGCCAATGCGGTGACGGCCCCGTCGGCCCCCACCCTGCTGGCGATGCGGGTGACGTCATGGTTGCCGATGAAAGTGTTCGGTGTGAAGAAGTCGAGGAACTGGTTGTGACGGTTCAGGGCGTGGTCCAACTCGAACAGGTTGCGGTCGTTGATGCTGGACCAAATGGCCTTCCACAGCTCGTACTGAGTCACCGAGTCGATGCCGGATTCGGCGACGAAAGCGCAGTAATCACCGTGCAGCACCTCACCGAGCAGCCAGGCATCAGGATGGTGGGGCCGCACCCTTTCCACCACCTTGGACCAGAACCCGGCAGGAACGGAGTAGGCGGCGTCGAGACGCCACCCGTCGATTCCACGGTCCAGCCAGTGGTTCATCACCCGGACCACCAGATCCACGGCTTCCTGGCCGGAGTGGTTCAGGCGTACGAGGGAGGAGTGCCCCTCGAACACCCGGGGCCTCGGGCCTCCGGGATGCTGCCAGTCGATGTCGAACAGTCTCCCGGCAGGGGAACCGGGCCCTTCCGCCAGCGCTTGCTTCACTCCGGGGTGGCCCTCGCCCACGTGACTGAACACCCCGTCCAGGAGGATGCGGAGCCCCCGGTCCCGGCACTGGGAGACGAGCTCGGTGAAATCGGTTTCATCCCCGAGGCGGGTGTCTATGCTGAACAGGTCGAGGGAGTCGTAGCCGTGGGACTGTGACTCGAAAATGGGGCCGAGCAACAGCCCGGAGCACCCCAGCTCGATCGCGTAGTCGAGCCAGCCGAGCAGACGTCTCAGCCGCGGGCCGGGAGCTGTGTCGGGTTCCCGTATCGGGGCCCCGCAAAGCCCGAGAGGATAGACGTGCCACCAGATCGCGTGTTCAACCCAGCTCATGTGAAGATCGTAACGATCCTGCGAGAATGAAGGTATGGAACTGGGCGAACCGGCGGCGGGACAGCTCCTGATCGCAACCGAACCGGGTCGGGGAGGATACTTCGATCGCAGTGTCGTGCTGCTGCTGGAACACAACGAGGAGGGCAGCCTCGGGATCTGTCTGCACAAGATCGGCGAGGTCACCATGGTTGATTCCCTGGAGCATTTCAGTGATCTGCTGACCCCGCCCGCGAAACTTTTCGAGGGCGGACCCGTCTCCCGGCAGACGGCGCTGGGCCTGGCCCAGGTCCGGAGTCCTTGGGAGGAGCCGCCGGGATGGCGGCGCCTGTTCGGGGACGTCGGGGTGCTGGACCTGGAAACCCCGGTGGAACTGGTGCGCGGAACCTACGTCCACATCCGCATCTACGTAGGGCTGGCCGGTTGGAGTGCCGGGCAGCTCGTGGGCGAGCTTCTGCGGGGCTCCTGGTTCAGGAGCCACGCCCGGGCGGAGGAGATTTTCGGGACCCCGAAGGACCTGTGGCGCCGGGTGTTGCGCCGGATCGGTGGCGGTCCGGGAATCTGGTCCACCTGGACCGGGCATTCCGAGTGGAACTGAAAACCCCGCGGATGGAGCCGGCTATTCAATGCCCCTGCGGTGCCGGATTCTGCCCGTCCGGGCACACGAATCGGTGCGATCCCACCGCTGCGGTCCGGCGAACGGGCGGAGCCACCACCTTTCGACGATGCCCGCCACATCCTCGGGAACGAAGGCGGGGCGTGGGGCCCGGGCCGGTGTTCCTGCCCGGTAGGATCACCGCAGCCGCGCCCCTGTGATGCGAACCCGGTGGGTGCCCGGGATGGTTGTTCGTTCCACTAGCATGGAAGCCAGTTCGGGAAGGAGGTCGGTGTTGGCCGAGAACCGGAATCGTGCCCTGATCCTGATCGTGGATGACGATCCCGCCCTGTCCGAGATGCTCCAGATCGTGCTGCGGCAGGAAGGGTTTGACACCACCCATTGCGCCACGGGAACCGGAGCGTTGGCGGCGATGCGCGAATGCCGGCCGGACCTGGTGCTGCTCGACCTGATGCTGCCGGGACGTGACGGGGTAAGCGTCTGCCGGGACATGAGGGCCGAGTCAGGGGTACCCATAGTGATGCTCACCGCCAAATCAGAGACCGACGACGTGGTTGCTGGGTTGCAGGCCGGGGCGGATGACTACGTGGCCAAACCCTTCAAGGCGAAGGAACTCCTGGCACGGATTCGCACCCGGCTGCGCCGCGTCAGCGCGGATCCGGGTGCCGACCAGCTGACCATCGGGGATCTCGTGATCTCAACCACGGCGCACACCGTCAAACGTGGTCCCGTGACGCTCTCGTTGACGCCGCTCGAGTTCGATCTGCTGCTCGCACTGGCGAAACGTCCTTCCCAAGTTTTCAGCCGGGAAGCGCTACTCGACGAGGTGTGGGGGTACCGCAACGCCGCTGACACGCGGCTGGTGAACGTGCACGTGCAACGGTTGCGCTCCAAGGTGGAGAAGGATCCCGAGCATCCGGAGATCATCGTGACCGTTCGGGGAATCGGATACCGGGCCGGTGAGCCGCAGCCCTGGTGAACGAGGCCGTCGGAAGCTGGCGAGGATCTGGTGGAGTTCCCTGCCCCTGCGGGTGTTGCTGACCACTTTCGTCGCCTCCTGCGTGGTGTTGGTCCTGGCCGGGATGCTGCTGGTGCAGCAGGCGAGCGCGGGAATCGTCGCCACGAAACGAACGGCCTCGATCCGGGAGGCGGTCGGGATGCATCGTTTCATGCAGGGGCAGCTGCAGTCTCCGGAGCGGCTGGGAACGGCAACCTATGAGCAGCTCAGCCGCCTGGTGGAGCTGGCCGGGGCGCAGGCCGCCCAGTATCTGGTGATCATCGAAGGACCTGCTTCCGTGCTGTCCTCCTCGTCGGGCATCGGGCTTGAATCCGTGCCCGTCGAGCTGCGTCAACGGGTGACGGCGGGGGAGGGAATGTACATTGCGGCAGCGAGCGTGACCATAGCGGGCGAGGGGGAGGGGAAACCCGGGCTCGTCGTGGGCACCACCTTGGTGACGGCCGCCGGTGAACGATTCCCCGTCTACTACGTCTTCCCCATGACGAGTGAGGTCGCCACGCTCCGCGACATCCAACGCGCGGTCTACACCACGGGGGCGGCGCTCCTGCTCGGGTTGACGGCCATCGCCTATCTCGTGACCCTGCAGGTGGTCAGGCCTGTCCGCAAGGCCGGGCGGACGGCGTTGCGCCTGGCCTCCGGTCAGCTGGATGAACGCATGCCCGTCAGGGGAACCGACGATCTCGCCTCGCTGGCGGTCTCGATGAACGAGATGGCCTCGGATCTGCAGCAGCGGATCCGGGAACTGGAAACGCTGTCCGCCGTGCAGCGGCGGTTCGTCAGCGACGTCAGCCACGAGCTGCGAACCCCCATGACCACCATCAAGATGGCCTCAGACCTGCTCTACGAGGAACGTGACGAACTTTCCCCGGAGGTGGGCAGGACCGTGGAGTTGATGAACGCGGAGATCGACCGGTTCAGTTGCATGCTCGCGGACCTGCTGGAGATCTCACGGTTCGACGCCGGGGCGGCGATCCTGGAACTGGACGAAGTCGACATGGACGCGTTGGTCGCATCCGAGGTGCAGGCCCAGGAGACCTTCGCCCGCTCCCAAGGGAGCGAACTGCGGTTGCACCTGGACGGTGCGGCCTCCGCGCAACTGGACGCCCGCCGTATCCGCCGCATCGTCCGCAACCTGTTGACCAACGCCATCGACCACGGGGAGGGGCGGCCCATCGATGTCACGGTCGCATCCGACGAGGAGGCCGTGGCCGTCACGGTCCGGGATCACGGGATCGGGTTCGAGGCCGAACTGTCCGGTCGTGTGTTCGACCGGTTCTGGCGCGCGGACCCGTCCCGGGCACGTGCGGCTGGCGGGACCGGGCTGGGGCTCGCGATCTCCTTGGAGGACGCCAGGCTGCACCGGGGCTGGCTCTCCGCCTGGGGGCGGCCCGGCAAGGGGGCCCAGTTCCGCCTCACCCTGCCCCGCGGGCCTGAGGTGACACTCAACAGTTCGCCGCTGCCCATCATCCCGGTGGACCTGGACTCCCGGAAGGACCTGCGATGAGCCCCCGAAGTGCCCTGACCAGGCTGGTCGCCGCGACCCTGACGCTGCTGCTCGGGGCCTGTACCGACATCCCGACCTCTGGCCCGGTGACCGAGGTGACGGTCTCCGCGGAGGGACGGGGCGTGCAGATCGCCCCGGAACCCCCCCAGAAGGGCATGAGCGCATCCAGGATCGTCGAGGGTTTTCTCCAGGCCATGGCGGATCCCACCAGTGACTACGAGGTGGCGCGCCAGTACCTTTCGTCGTCCGTGCGCGGGCAGTGGGCTCCGAGACGGGCAACGGTCGTCTACGACGGCTGGGTGGAGGCCGCCGGGGATGGTCTGGAACTGCGCGGAACCACCCGGGGAACCGTGGACGCGGTCGGGCGTTTCACCGTTTCCAGGGAATCACTCACCCACGACTTCGGGTTGGTTCAGGAAGCGGGGGAATGGCGGGTTTCCGCCCCGCCCGAGGGGGTGTTGCTCTCCAGCTACATCTTTGCCCGGTCATACAACTCGGCGCGGTCGTATTTCATCGCCCGTTCCGGTCAGGCCGTGGTTCCCGAACCGCTGCACCTGCCGGCCTCCGAGATCACCCCGGGCCGCATCGTGGAGGCGCAACTTGCCGGGCCGGGCACCTTCCTGTCATCCGGTGTGCGCAATGCGATTCCGGCGGGAACCAGGCTCGGTGCGGCGGGTGCGGTCGTGGATTCCTCGGGTGTCGTGACGGTTGCGCTCGAAGGGGTGCCCCAGGGTCTCGGTGACGTGGAGCGGCGGGAACTCGGCGCGCAGCTTCTGTGGTCGCTCTCGTCGATCCCCAAGGTCTCGGGACTGCACCTGGTCGTTGACGGCAGGCCCTACCCGCTGCCCGGGCAGAACGACAAACAGGTCCTGGAACTTTCCTCCCAGCAGGACTACCAGCCACTCTCAAAGGCGGGATCGGCCGACCTGTACGGCGTGCACGAGGGCCGGGCGGGGAAGTTGAGCGCCGATACCAGTTTCATTCCCCTCACCAGCGACGGGGCGTCGGCGGAGATGACCGCCATCTCCTTGGACGGGGCCTTCACCGCGACCGTGGCCGGATCCCCGGCTACGGTCCGGATCGGCCCCAGTGGCGGTGCCCCCGTCCAGGTGGACACTGGACTGATCCGGGCCGGATCGGTGCATTTCGCGCAGGGGAGGCTGTGGCTGCTCGGACGCGGTTCCTCCGGGGAACAGCGGCTGTTGAGCGTGTCCCCGCAGGGGGAGGTCGCCGCCATCGACCTTTCTGCGCTGCCCGGTGAGGTGGTGGACTTCTCCCTCGACGCCTCCGGGACGCGGGCGGCCGTTCTGCTCGGGATCGGGGGGGCCACCCGTTTCGGGGCCGCGTCGCTGATCGAGGGAAACCGGATGGTGGGCTGGCAGGAGGTTCCCCTGACCGCATCCCAGGAGAAGGAACTCTCCGATGCGGTTGCGCTCGACTGGACCGGGGAGGTGAACGTCGCCGTGGTCGCGAGTGCGGGTTCCGGCAAGTCCGTGTTCGTGGTCGCGGTGGACGGCTCGGAGGTCACCGATCTCGGACCGGTGAGCGCGTCCCCCGTCCAGGTGACCGCGCTGCCCAGGCCGGGTGGGGACGCGGTCGCCGTGCGCGCGGCCGATGGGACCGTTCTGCTGTATGAGCAGCACGGCACATGGCAACAGGCCAAGACGCCGATGACCTGGATCAGTTACCCGGGTTGACCTGTGGAAAAGAGCCTCCGGGGATCCGGGAGGTTCCACAGTGATGGGTGTGTGCCTCTCTTCTCCGCGATTTCGCCCCCCTGCTGCTCGGAGCCCGCTGCCTGGTCTGCGGTTCTCCCGCCGTGGCCTGCTGCACGGTATGCCGGGACAGGATCGCCGGCAAAAACCCGCACCGGGTTCGGCGCCCCGGGATCCGGGTGCCCACCTGGGCCGCCAATCCGTACCGTCCCGAGCTGGCGCGGCTCATCCCGGCCTTCAAGGACGACGGCACCTGGGTCCTGGCTCGGGTGCTCTCTCGCCGGCTGGCCGTGGCGGTGGCCGCCTGCCGTCCCCCGGCGGGAACGTTCCTGGTTCCGGTGCCCTCCCGGCCGGCTGCCGTACGCCGCAGGGGCATTGACCACACCTGGGTGCTGGCCCGCCGGGCTGCCCGGGAGCTGGGGATCGGGGCGGCAAGGTTGCTGAGAAGACGGGACGGCGGGGACGCCCAACGCGCCCAGGGACGTGCCGGAAGGCAACGGCTCTCTGGGACCAGGTTCCTGGCCCGTACCTGCCGGTCACCTGTGATCCTCGTCGATGACGTCGTGACGACCGGAACCTCGTTGGCGGTCTCCTGCGAGGCGCTGACCCGCAACGGGACAACGGTCATCGCCGCCGCCGTCATCGGCGATGCAAATCTGATCGGGAAATGGTGAAATCCCCTTGCCAGTCCCCTGATGGGAGTACCGTTGAGGAATGGAAGACGTCAGCAGGGTCCGGGCTGAGAAACAGGGATCCGCTGGCGTCGTAGTTTTCTAGCCAGGAGGAGACATGGACGTCGTCGTCACCGGTCGGCACTGCACCATCAGCCCCGAGCTCAAGGAACTGGTCCGCGACAGGATCGTGACCGTCGAGCGGCTGCGGGACCGGGTGATCCGTGTGGAGGTGGAGTTCTCCGCCACGGATGGCACCAAGAACCCCTCGGATGCCGTTGAGGTCCAGATCACGCTTCGCAGCCGGGGACCCGTCGTGCGTGCCGAGGCGAAAGCCAACGACAAGACGCTCGCGTTCGAACAGGCCTTCGATCGTTTGAAGGTACAGCTCCGGAAGGCAGCGGACCGGCGCAAGACCCACCGGGGCCTGCGCACGGCCATCTTCGCCGAGGAGCCCGCATCCGCACCGGTGCCGGAGGAAACCGAGAACGAACCGGAGGAGCCCACCTACGAGGTCGCGGGCCTGGTGGTCAACGGCGACGGGCCCCTCGTGGTTCGTGAGAAGGAATTCGAGACCGTTCCGCTCAGCCTGGCCCAGGCATTGGACGAGATGGAACTGGTCGGGCACGACTTCTTCCTCTACCAGGATTCCGCCACGGGGAAGCCCTCGGTGGTCTATCGCCGCAAGGCCTACAACTACGGTGTCATCCACCTGAACGTGAACGTCTGAACCCGGCAGGCTTCGCGATCGGGCCCCGGGATCCCTTGATCCGGTGGAGGTCCGGACCGCGTTGCACTTCCGAATGCAGATGATCCGGTGCGCTCTCCGGTTTCCACCGCGACGGTCCTTGTCGTCGCCTTGTACACGGGATTCCTGAAAAGCATGATCGCCGGTAACGGCGGGCCGGGGGTGAGGCCCCGGCCCGTCACAGTTTTGTACGGCCCCGGGGCTGGCTAGGATGGCAGGCGGTGTGCCACAGCCACCGGAGTCAAACTGTTAAGGATCGTCGACGTGGGATTCATGGATTTCCTGAGCAACCTCGGATCGGGTTCTCAGCTGAGGAGGCTGCGGAAGGTTGCCGATCAGGTAAACCTGATCGAGGAGGACTTCCAGGAGATGTCCGACGCCGAGTTGAGGGAGCAGACCGACACATTCAAGGAGCGCCTTGAGGACGGGGAGGACCTGGACCGGCTGATGCCGGAGGCCTTCGCCACCGTACGCGAGGCCGCTGTCCGTGTGCTGAACAAACGGCATTTCGACGTTCAGATCATGGGTGGTGCGGCACTCCACTGGGGCAACATCGCGGAGATGAAAACCGGTGAGGGGAAAACCCTCGTCGGCACCCTCCCCTCCTACCTGAATGCGCTTTCCGGTGACGGCGTGCACATCGTCACCACCAACGACTACCTGGCCAAGTACCAGTCCGAGCAGATGGGGCGGATCCATCATTTCCTCGGCCTGGAGGTCGGCGTCATCCTGGCATCGATGTCGCCCGCCGAGCGTCGCATCGCCTACCAGGCCGACATCACCTACGGCACCAACAACGAATTCGGTTTCGACTACCTGCGCGACAACATGGCGCTCAACAGCGAGGACCTCGTGCAGCGCGGCCACCACTTCGCCATCGTCGACGAGGTGGACTCGATCCTGATCGACGAGGCCCGCACCCCGCTGATCATCTCCGGGCCGGCCCAGGACACCCACGAGTGGTATCCAGTTTTCGCGCGGATGGTGCGCTCCATGAAACGCGACCAGCACTACGAGGTGGACGAGAAGAAACGAACGGTCGCGATCTCGGGCGCCGGTATCGAGATGGTCGAGGACCGGCTCGGCATCGACAACCTCTACGAATCCGCCAACACCCCGCTCATCAGCTACCTGAACAACGCCATCAAGGCCAAGGAACTGTTCAAACGGGACAAGGACTACGTGGTGCTGGGCGACGAGATCCTCATCGTCGACGAACACACCGGACGTACCCTGGCCGGGCGCCGCTACAACGAGGGCCTGCACCAGGCCCTCGAGGCGAAGGAAGGGGTGAAGATCAAGGACGAGTACCAGACCCTCGCCACCGTCACCCTGCAGAACTACTTCCGCATGTACGACAAACTCGCCGGCATGACGGGAACCGCGAAGACCGAGGAGTCCGAGTTCCAGAAGATCTACGGCCTCGGGGTCATTCCCATTCCAACGAACATGCCGATGATCCGCATCGATCAGCGCGACCGGATCTACCGCACGGAGGAGGCCAAGTACAAGGCGATCATCGAGGATGTCGTGCTCCGCCACGAGGACGGGCAGCCCGTGCTCATCGGCACCGCCTCGGTCGCGAAGTCCGAGCTGCTGTCCGGGATGCTGAAGAAGGAGGGCATCCCGCACGAGGTCCTCAACGCGAAACAACACGAGCGGGAGGCCGCCGTGGTCGCGCAGGCGGGCCGCAAGGGAGCGGTGACCGTGTCCACCAACATGGCGGGCCGCGGCACCGACATCATGCTCGGCGGCAACCCCGAGTTCCTGGCCGACCTGCAGCTGCGCAAGCAAGGCCTCGATCCCGTGGAAACCCCCGAGGAGTACGAGGCCCAGTGGCCCGACACGCTGAAGGCCCTCGAGGAGCAGGTGGAGGCCGAACACGACGAGGTGGTGGAGGCCGGCGGGCTTTACGTGATCGGGTCCGAACGCCACGAGTCCCGCCGCATCGACAACCAGTTGCGCGGGCGTTCCGGACGTCAGGGGGACCCGGGCGAGTCCCGCTTCTACCTCTCCCTCTCCGACGACCTGATGCGCCTGTTCCGCCCCGAGGTGCTGGAGCGCGCACTGATCATGCTCAAGGTGCCGGACGACGTGCCGATCGACTCCAAGTCGGTCAGCAACGCCATCGAGTCGGCGCAGAAGCAGGTCGAGAGCCAGAACTTCGAGATGCGCAAGAACGTGCTGAAGTACGACGATGTGATGAACCGGCAGCGGCACGTCATCTACCGCGACCGGCGTCGCGTTCTCGACGGGGCCGACCTGTCCGAGCAGCTGCGTGACCGGGCGGCCGAGGTGGTTGCAGCGGTCGTTAGGCAGCACACCGTCGGCATCCCGGAGGACTGGGACCTCGAGATGCTCTTCAATGAGTTGAAAACGCTCTATCCCGTCGGCCTCGACCAGGAGGAGATCGAGGAGGAGATTCCCACACAGGAAAAGCTCGTCGAGATGTTCAGCGACGACGTGTGCAGGGCCTACGACGAGCGGGAGGAGGCCCTCGGTTCCGAGACCATGCGGGAACTGGAACGCCAGGTGCTGCTTTCCGTGGTGGACCGCAACTGGCGGGAACATCTCTACGAGATGGACTACCTGCGCGAGGGCATCGGGCTTCGCGCGATGGCGCAGCGCGACCCGCTGGTCGAGTACCAGCGGGAGGGCGGTGACATGTTCATCTCCATGCGGGAGGCCTCGTTCGAGCAGATCATCGGAATGCTGTTCAACCTGCAGGTCAACCAGCCGGAACCGGTGAGCGTCGGCGTCGTCACCGATGCTGAGGGAAAGCCGGAGGATGTGCTGGCGAAGGCCGCCGCCGTCTCGGAAGGTGAGGCGAAACCCAGGCGCGCAGAACCCCTGGCCAAGGGACTGGGCGGGAAACGCGAGGAGAACCTCACTTACTCCGCACCTGACGAGTCCGGGGAGGCCACCACGAGCCGCGACGACGGCGCCAAGAAACCTGCCAGGAAAACAACGACCAGCAGCAGCGGCGGCGGGAACCGTGCCGCAAGGCGCAAGAAGGCCAGGCGCAAACGCTGAATCCCCGGAGCCTGTCGCGAAGGCCATGCCCGGTCGCGGCGCGCCGGATCGGGTGATCCGGCGTCCCGCCATCCTGCCCGGCACGTCCTCGCTCGGACAGCACTTTTCGAAACAAGCCCCTAGGCGGGGAATCCCACGACCCGCAGGTCGGAACACTTCCAGTCGTCCCGCCGGTCTAGGCGGATGACGCAGGCCAACCACCTGTCCCGGATCCGGACGGTGCCGGAAGCCTCCAGGCTGTCCGGAGCGGGGCGCTGGACGCGAAGCGGCCCCACCCGGCCTATGCGGAAGCTCGCGGCATCGGAGTAGGAGACGAGCTGTTGGAAAGCGCGGGGGGACAGGTGGGGACGGATCTGGTGCAGGGCCCGCATTCCCTGGAGAGCATCCAGCACCGCATGGGCCAGGGCGGGGGCAGATACTTTGTTCACGCCGGTAAGCTACGCACCCGCCCCTTACCCGGATAAGGGGTTGGTAGGGGATTCACAACACCGCCGAGGACATTGACAACATACCCGGGGTTTCCGGCAACACCTTCAAGGGAATTGACAACACCCCCGGGCGTGGCCTGGCCGTGAACCTCCGGAAGGCCTCTAGGGTTGTCGGGTGACCAAGGAACTGGTGTTCATACCCATCGCCCGCGACGAACTGGCGGCGATCGACGGCTCCGTGCTGCTGACCGGCCGGGCGGCGCACCACGTGACACCGGAGCTGCTGGCCGCCCTGGAATACACCGCCGGGCAGGAGGAGGACGCCGAATACGCTGCCTTGGTGTTGGCTTCCGTGGCCGCCCTTACGAGGTTCGGGGAGAGGCTGGTGCTGGTGGCCGAGGTCGATGCTTCACTGATCGCCAGTGGCGATGACCCCGAGAACGGCGCCTGCGTCCTCACCCGGGTCGCCCCGGAGGCCATGACCTGCTGGTTCAGCGAAGCCCCCGGCGTGGACGCCTCCGCCGCCGCAGTTGCCGTGCGCGGCCTGGACATCGACACCGCCTGGGGTTTCGACGAGGTCCAGGAACTGTTGCACGAATCCGACCTGCTGTGGAATGACGTGGAGGAGTACCGCCGGGGGCTTCGTTGATGACCGTTCGTCAGACGCGGCTCAGCCAGTCCTGGGCCCGGCGTTCGATACCCGCGAAGGCGCGGGCGATCATGGGCTCGACCTGGGCTTCGACCTTCTTGCCGACCAAGGGAATCTTCACGCTCAGCTCACCAACGTAGACCGCCTCCGAGGAGCTGGGACCGGTGGGGGAGAGGGTGGCATCGGCCTCGACGCTGACGGGAGCGCCCGCGATGTCGACCGTGAAAATCCCTTTCCGCACACCCGCGTCGTCGGGCTCCCCCCAGGTGAACGACTGCTTGATGCGAATGCCCTTGCCGAAGAACTTCGAGATCGACTCGGGAGCGGGAAGGGTCAGGTCCAGGTGGGTGACGTCATCCGCGATGTTGACCGTGTGCTCGATCGCGTTGGCGTGTTTGGCGACATCATCGATGAACGCCTCGTTGCGGAACAGCGCCGCCACCTGGTCCGGGCTGCCGTTGAATTCATGCTTGTAATTGAGCTGCATGGGAACCAATGTAGCGGTGATTTCGGGCCCATAACCAAGGGGTTCCACGGATGAGCCGATAGCATGAGACCCATGAGGATCGACCTGCACACCCACTCGCGAGTCAGTGATGGCACGGACACCCCCACGATGCTCGTGATGAAGGCGTTCCAGGCCGGTCTGGACGTGATCGCGCTAACCGACCACGACACCTTCGACGGGGTTGCCGAAGCGGCGGAGGCCGGGAAACGGATCGGGGTCAAGGTGCTGCCCGGAATCGAGATCTCCTGCCAGCACGACGGTCGCGCGGTCCACCTGCTCGGCTACGGCTGTGACGTGTGGAACCGCCTGCTGAACGAGGAACTCGCCCGGGTCAGGGTCGGCAGGACCCAGCGGCTCCCCGAGATGTGCCGGAGACTTACGGAGCTCGGCTACCCCGTGACCATCGACGAGGTGATGGCCATAGCGAAGGGGGCGCCCTCGGTGGGACGCCCCCACGTCGCCGACACCCTGGTGGCCAAGGGCGTGGTGGCCAACCGGCAGGAGGCGTTCGACTCGTTCCTGGCGCCCGGAAAACCGGCATACGTACCCAGGTACTCAATAGACGTGGGCCGCGCCATCGATCTGGTGCACGTGGCCAGGGGAGTGGCCGTGCTGGCCCACCCGTGGGCCCCCATGACCCGTGAGGCCCTCAGCGCGCCGTTCATCGAGCAGCTCGTCAGGGAACACGAACTCGACGGGATCGAGACAGATCACAAGGATCACGACCGGGAGACCCGGCTGCTGCTGTTCGAGATGGGGGCGCGCCTGGGGCTGCTCCGCACCGGTTCCAGCGACTACCACGGAACCGCACGGCCCGAGCGGCAACTGGGCTGTTACACCACCCGCAAGTCGGCCTACTTCGAGATACTCTCCCGGATCCGGGCGCGGGGCGGCTCTGCGTGACCGTTCCGGCATCCGGGCGATAGGGTTGCCCGCATGGAATCCGAGTCCGCACCAGAAGCAGAGAAGTCCCTCCAGCGTTCGGAGGAACGCAGCCGCGAGATCGAGGCGGAGATTGCCTCGGATCCGGCCGGGTTCAGGCTGCTGACGGGGGACCGCCCCACCGGCCGGCTGCACATCGGGCACTACTTCGGTTCGCTCCAGAACCGGGTGCGGCTGCAGAACGCCGGTATCAAAACCTTCCTGATCGTGGCCGACTACCAGGTGATCTACGACCGCGACGGCGTCGGTGAGCTGAAGGACAACGTCTACAACATGGTGGCCGACTACCTGGCCGCTGGGATCGATCCCGAGCGGACGGTCATCTTCACCCATTCGGCAGTGACCGCCCTGAACCAGCTGATGCTGCCCTTCCTCGCTCTGGTCACCGACGCGGAGCTGCGCCGCAACCCGACCGTCAAGGACGAGCTGGCCGCGTCCAACCGTCCCATGTCCGGGTTGATGCTGACCTTCCCGGTGCACCAGGCCGCCGACATCCTGTTCTGCAAGGCCAATCTGGTTCCCGTCGGCAAGGACCAACTGCCGCACGTCGAACAGACCAGGGTGATCGCCAGGCGTTTCGACGAGCGCTACGGGCGCGTCGATCCCACCTACCCTATCTTTCCGGAACCCGAGTCACTGCTCAGCCGCAGCGGCACCATACTCGGCCTGGACGGAAACAAGATGAGCAAGTCACGCGGCAACACCATCGAGCTGGGCATGACCGCCGACGAAACCGCGAGACTGCTCAAACGTGCAGTCACCGACTCGGACCGCCACATCACCTACGACCCCGTGAACCGCCCCGAGGTCTCGAACCTGGTCAACATTGCCGCGATGTGCCTGGAGCGTGTCCCCGAGGACGTGGCCGAGGAGATCGGCGATGGCGGTGGCGGCGGGTTGAAGAAACTCGCCACGGCTGCCGTGAATGATCATTTCGCCGCTCACCGGGCGCGCCGGGCCGAGCTCATGGCCGATCCCGGGGCGCTGCGTGACGTGCTCAGGGCCGGCAACGAACGGGCCAATGCCGTCGCCGAAACCACCTTGGCCGAGGTTCGGCAGGCCATGAGCATGGATTACTGAGCCACGAATCCCGGGTGGCCGCGGCCACCCGGTCTGGCCAGACCGGGTCCGGGAGGCGATTCGTGCCGGCCTGGCTGTCACCCCGGGCGAGCGGTATTACTCGGCGTTTCTGCGGGACTCGGTCACGTCCACCCCGGCGCGGCGCCGACGCCTCCTGCGGCGGGGAGCGGTGCTCTCCTCCGAGCCGCCGGTGGAAGACGGGCGATCCCCCTGGGGTGTGGTGGGGGAGCGTCGGCGCCTGCGACGCCGCGTGCCGCCCTCGGATGTGGTCTCCCTGCGGGAACGGGCTTCGCGCGGCGGGCGCGCGGAGCGGGGGAGCCGGCCCCTGGTGCCCTCGGGGATGTCCAGGTCCGTGTACAGGTGCGGGGACGAGGAGTAGGTCTCCACGGGGGTTTCGAAGTCCAGACCGAGGGTCTTGTTGATTACTTTCCAGCGGGTCACGTCCGGCCAGTCGACGAGGGTGACGGCGACGCCGGTGTGTCCCGCGCGGCCCGTCCGGCCGATGCGGTGCACGTAGGTGGCGTCGGTGTCGGGGCACTCGTAGTTGATCACGTGGCTGACGCCGGTGATGTCGATTCCCCGGGCGGCGACGTCGGTTGCCACCAGGATGGTCACGGTCCCGGCCCTGAACTTCTTCAGGGAACGTTCTCTGGCGATCTGGTTCAGATCGCCGTGGATGGCCGTGGCGGGGAAACCGCGCTCCTGCAGTTCATCCGCCAAGCGCTGCGCGGCCCGTTTCGTTCGGCAGAAAACCATCACCTTGCTGGCATCGCGGGCCTGGGCGATGCGGGCGACCACCTCGGGTTTGTCCAGGTCGTGGGCCTGGTACACGAACTGGGTGATGTCGGGCACCGTCGCCTGGGCATCCGCGCCCTCGGCGCGAATGTTCACGGGCCGGTTCAGGGTGGCACGGGCCAGGGCGAGGATGGGGGCCGGCATCGTCGCCGAGAACAGGAGGCTTTGACGCGACGGGGGTGTTTTCGCCAGCAGTTTCTCGATGTCGGGCAGGAAACCGAGGTCCAGCATTTCGTCGGCCTCGTCCAGCACCAACACCTCGATGTGGCTCAGGTCCAGCGCACGGCGGTTGGCTAGGTCGAGAAGCCGCCCGGGGGTCCCGACTGCCACGTCGATGCCTTTCTTGAGGGCGGACAGCTGCTCGTCGTATCCGGTGCCGCCGTAGATGGTCAACACCCGGGTGTGAAGCCGGGAACCGGCCAGTTCGAGATCCCGCGCCACCTGGAGGGCGAGCTCCCGGGTGGGGGTGACGACCAGGGCCCGGGGACGGCCGTGGGTGATGGGTTCCTCCGATTCGTCGGCGCTGGTCTGGAGCCGGTGCAGCAGGGAACTCCCGAATGCCAGCGTTTTCCCGGTGCCGGTGCGGGCCTGGCCGATCAGGTCGGTGCCGCTGAGGGCCAGGGGAATGGCGAGTGCCTGGATCGGGAACGGGTTGACTATCCCCGCGTCGGCGAGCGAGGCGGTGATCTCTTCGCGGATACCGAGATCGGCGAACGTCTCGGAGGTGGTTGTGTCGTTCAGGGTGAAAACCTAACTGTCGGGCGGCGCCTGTTCGGATCAGGGCCGGAGGGGTCAGAGAGCGCCGAAACCAACTGGACGTCCCTCGGCGGGCCCCAGGTCGAGGTAAGCGAGCTTCGTCACGGGCACGATGACCCGGCGGCCCTTGTCGTCGGCCAGTTCGAAGGTCGAATTGTTGGTGAGCGCTTCATCCAGGGCCGCGGCAACCTCGTCGGCGCTGCTCGTGGTGCGCACCTGGAGTTCGCGGGAGATGTCGCTGATTCCAATCCTGACGTCCATGGTGCCTACCTTAGCCGCGTTCAACCCTCGCAGTACGCCAACGCGACCGTTATGTTGTCGCGGCCACCACAGGAATTTGCCCATGCCACCAGCGACTCCGCCAGTTCCACCGGATTTCCGCTGACCTGCTTCGCCCCCTCGAACACCGCCGCCAGGTCTTCCGGGGAACTGGCGTAGTTCCACAAACCGTCGCTGCACACCACCACCCATCCGGGGGAGTCGGGACGCAACTCCACCAGGGCGGGATTGACATCCGTGGCGTTGCGGCCCAGCCAGCGTGTTATGGAGTGCGCCTGGAGGGAACGTTCGGCCTCCTCACGCGGCATGCCGAGCATCATGCGCGCCTGGGCCATGGAGTCATCCTTGGTCAGCTGCCAGCTCACCCCGTCGTCGCCGAACCAGTAGGCCCGGGAATCCCCGATGCTGCCGACCCGGATCAGGCCGTCGGCGACGGTGGCGGCCACCAGGGTGCAGGCCGCCGGTTCCTCGTGGGCGCCCGCCGCCAGAACCGCTTCATGGGCCCGCGCGAAGGCGGAATTGAAAGATTCTGCCTCGGCCGAGCCGCCGGCAGCCAACGCCCGGATCAGGACCGAGCAGGCCTCCTCGACCGCCACCAAGGACGCGTGCTCGGCCCCGAAAGCCGTGCTCACGCCGTCGGAGACGACCAGCACGGCCCGCTTGGTGGGACGTGAACTGGCGGCCACGCACAACGCGTCCTGGTTGGTGCGATGCCGGGTCCCGATGTCGCTGCAACCAGCCACCCACGGCGCCGGGACCACGGTGTAGTGGTCGCGGTCCTGGGGCTGGGCTTCCGCCGGGTGCATGGTCACTGGGCCTCGCCTTCGCTGGTCGTGTGGCTCATCCTAGCCCGGAGCCGCTCTGACAGGCAGCTTCAGAGAGGATGGACGTGGTCCGCCTGCATTCCTTTCGGGCCCTGTACGATCTCGAACTCCACGCGCTGATTCTCGTTCAGCGTCCTGAAACCCGGGATGTCGATGGACTTGTAGTGGACGAAGACGTCCTCTCCCTTGCTGTCGTCGACAGCGATGAAACCGAAACCCTTGTCGGGGTTGAACCATTTGACGGTCCCCAGAGCCATGTTGTTCTCCTGCGAAAACTGACCCACCGCACCTTGCGGTGGACCCCGGGGATCACTCTTCCACAGATTGGGGGTCAGTCATGGTTCCATTGACCCGTGAACGACACCGGAGCCTGGCGGCTGCTGCCCGCTGTCCCGCCCGAGATACCCGTGCCGGATGCCGGGCAGGCGGTGGCAGCCGTGCCGCGGCGAGGAGTCCGGGTGGTGCTCGGGGGACCGGGAACCGGTAAGACCACGACCCTGGCGGCTGCGGCGGCCAGGCGCCTGGAGGAGGGCTCCACGCTGGAGCGGCTCGTGATCCTGACGGCCTCCCGGCAGGCGGCCCAGGAACTGAGGAGGGACATCATCCGGCGACGTGGGGGAGCCGAGGTCGGGGCCCGCGTGACGACCGTGCACGGGTTCGCCCTGGGGCTGTTGCGGGAACTGGGAGATCCGGCACAGGACCTCAGGCTGCTCCGGGCCCCGGAGCAGGAACAGCGGCTCCGGGACCTGCTCGAGGGCGAGGGTGAGCAGTCCTGGCCTGAGGAGGTCCGTGCCGCAGCCCGGACGCGCGCCTTCGCCCGGCAACTGCGTGAGGTGCTGGCCCGGGCCCGGCAACTCGGTCTCGACCCGGAACACGTCATAGAACTCGCCTTGGGAGACCCGGTCTTCGAGGCGGTCGGGCGTTTCTTCGAGACCTACCTGACGATCGCCGATTTCGACGGGGCCCTCGACTACACCGAACTGGTTCATCGCGCGCGCCTGCTCCTGGCCGACACCACCGTCGCAGAGGCCTGCCGTTCTCGATTCGATGCGGTGCTGGTCGACGACGCCCAGGAACTTGACCAAGTGGCGGCAAACCTGTTGGGGGACCTGGCCCGGATCGGTCTTCCCCTGCTTGTGTTCGGTGATCCCCAGCAGAGACTCGGTTCCTTCCGCGGCGCCTCGGCCTCCAGCATCACCCTGCTGCGCAGACTGCCCGGGGCCGAGACCCTCGGGCTCGTCACGGGCCACCGGAATCGCCCGGCCGTGGCGAAGGCGCTCGCCGGGATCCGGGAACGGCTGGACGCGGGCGACGCCCCACCCGCTGCCGCCCCCACACCGGGCGGGGGATCACTCGTCACGGTCAGCATCTACGACGACTCGGCGGCGGAAACCGCCCACCTGGCCGCCGCGCTGCGCGAGGCGGTGCTGGTGGACGGCTGCGCCTGGCACGAGCTCGCGGTGATCGCACGATCCGGGCGCAGCCAGCTGACCCCCCTGGCCCGCGAACTGACGGCGCGGGGAATCCCCGTGGAGGTGGCCGGTGACGAACTGGCCCTCGGATCCCAGTGCGCCGTGGAAACCCTCCTGGCCGGGTTGACCGGGGCGGCGAACCTCGAACATCTCGGGAACGAGGCCGTAACCCGGCTGCTGGCCGGTCCCCTCTGCGAACTGGACGCGGTGGGACAGCGCGCGCTGATCCGGTCCCTGCTTGCCACCGGGGCCGGGGACCCGGACTCCCGTGACCTGCTCGGGAAGTGCCTCGGCCGGCCGGAACTGCTGGAGGCCTTCCCCGGCCCCGAGGCCGAACGCGTCCGGGCGCTCGGGCTCCTGCTCGTCAGGGCCGCCGGGAAACTCACCCGGGGAGCCCCAGTGGCAGAGGTGCTGTGGACGATTTGGAACGGAACCGGATGGCCCGACAGGTTGCGGGAGGCCGCCCTGGCGGGATCGCGCGGCGCCAACCAGGACCTGGACGCCGTCGTCGAACTGTTCGAGCTCGCGGGGCGCCGTCAGGAACTCGCCGGGCACCACGGCGCAGATGCCTTCTGCTCGGCCGTGATGCGTGAGGAGATCCCCGCAGACACCGGGCGCGAACTCTCCATCCAGGGGCGCGGCGTCCGGCTCCTCACGGCCCACCGCTCCCGCACCGGCTCCTGGCGGAGGGTGTACGTGATCGGGGTCAGCGAGGGAACATGGCCGCAGACCGGCTGGCGGGGCCTGCTGCTGGACCCGGACCGTCTCGCCCCCGACCACCTGGATGCGGCCAGCACCGCCGGCCAGATCGCGTCCGAGAGGCGATCCTTCTACGTAGCCTGTTCCCGGGCATCGGAGCAGTTGCACATCAGCGCGCCGGCGGCCAGCGAGGCCGAACCGGCGGAACCGTCACGGTTCTGCCGGGAACCGGGGGTGGCCCCCGTGCGCGTCGCGGGACTGCCCGGGCAGCGGCAGACGGCGGCATCCCTGATCGCCGAGCTGCGGCGGGTCGCGGCGGACCCCGCAGAGTCCCCGGCCATGCGGCGGGCGGCCGCGCTGCGCCTGGCCCATCTCGCAGACATCACCGACCAGCAGTGCCGCCCGGCGTTTCGTGAGGCCCGCCCCGAGAACTGGTGGGGGGTGAAACAACCCTCCTCCCCGGACTGGAGGACGTCACGGCCACTGGTCATCACCGGATCCACCCTGCAGGCGCTCCTGACCTGCCCGCGGCAGTGGTTCCTCTCACGCAGGGGCGGAGCCGACCGGCCCCGAGGCCCCCAGGCCGGTGTGGGCGACGTGATCCACCGGCTGGCCCAGCGGGCAGCATGGGGAACCATGGGACTCGCGGAGATGCTCCAGGGCCTGGACGAGGTTTGGCCCCGGCTCCGTTTCGAGGCCCGCTGGATGGAGACGGCCGAGAAGGAACAGATGCGCCGGGCACTGACCCGGTTCCACACCTGGAACGAGACAAACCCCGACGAGCTCCTCGGGGTCGAGGTGAACTTCGAGGCCCCGATCGTCGTCAAGGACGTGCCGGTCCTGCTGCGCGGCACCGTGGACCGGCTCGAGCTGCGGGACGGGAAACTGTCCGTGGTGGACCTCAAGACCGGTCGCCGCCCCCCGACCAGGGCCGAAGTGGCCGAACACACCCAGCTCGGGGTGTATCAACTCGCCGCCAGGCTCGGGGCGTTCGAGGCCCTGGCGCCCGGAATCAGGGAGGTGGCAGAACCGTCGCTGCTCCAGCTCCGGCACGGCGGAGCACTACCGGAACGGCAATTCCAACCGGTCCTGCCGGAGGGCCCCTCCTGGCTCACCGAGAAACTGGAACAGGCGGTCGAGATCCTCCAGAGGGGGACCTTTGAGGCCCGGGAGGGACCGCAGTGCGCCTGGTGCGCGTTCGGGTCCTCCTGCCCGGCGATCAACCCCGGAGGCATGGAATGAAACCACTGAACGACCCCGGCGACCTGTGCGAGGCACTCGGAATCCCGTTCAGCCCGGAACAGCTGAACGCTATCTGCGCCCCGCTCGAACCACAGGTGATCGTCGCCGGAGCGGGTACGGGGAAAACCACGGTCATGGCCGCCCGGGTCGTGTGGCTGGTGGGCACCGGGCAGGTGCGGGCCGAGCAGGTCCTCGGGCTGACCTTCACCCGGAAGGCCGCCGCGGAGTTGGGAGGGCGCATCTGTCACGCCTTGGAACGGGCCGACTTGGCCTCCCGGGACGAGACGGAGGGTGGCGAGATGGTGCTCACCTACGACGCCTTCGCCGCCCGGCTCGTCCGGGAACACGGCCTGAGGCTGGGCATCGAGGCCGATGCCAGGCTGCTGTCCGGGGCTTCCAGGTTCAGGGTTGCCGCCCGGGCGGTTGCCGAGCACCCCCTGCCCCTCGAACACCTGTCCCGGCTGTCCCCTCGCCAGCTCCCGGAACGGGTGCTGGCCCTGGATGCGGCCCTGGGATCACACCTGGCAACGCCCGCGCAGGTCAGGGAGTTCTCCCTGCGGGCCCGGGCCCGGTTCGAGAAGGCACCGCTGTGGCGGGGATCACCGACGAAGGCGGTTCTCGAGGCCCAGGGGGCCATCGACGAGCGTCTGGAGTTGTTGGAACTCGTCGAGACCTACCGGGAACTCAAGAAGAAACTCGGCCTGGTGGAATTCGCCGACCAGCAGGCCCAGGCAGTGGAATTGGCGCAATCATTCCCCGCGGTCGGCGCCACGCTCAGACAACGGTTCCGGGTAGTCCTGCTCGATGAGTACCAGGACACATCGTCGGCGCAGGCAATCCTGCTGCGCGCACTGTTCAGCGGCGCCGATACCGCGTCGGGCCGCGGGTTTCCCGTGACCGCCGTCGGGGATCCGAACCAGGCGATCTACGGGTGGCGCGGAGCAGCCGCCTCGAACATCCTTGGGTTTCCCACCCACTTCCCCGGGGCAACGGGGGAACCCGCAAAGGAGTTCACGCTCACCATCAACCGCCGCAGCGGCAGCCGGATCCTGGAGGTGGGCAACGCCCTGGCCGAGCCGCTCACGCGCAACAGGGGCGGGGGGGTGGAACTAAGCCCCGGGGAGGGTGCACCCGATGGTGAGGTCCGTGTCCTGTGCTTCGACACCCTCGCGGAGGAACTCGACTGGCTGGCGACCGACGTCACGGCCCGGCATGCCGAGGGCACGGCATGGCGGGACATCGCCGTCCTGACCCGCCGCAACGACGTCCTGACCTCGGTGTGGGAACGTCTCCGCGAACACGACGTTCCCGTGGAGATCGTCGGTATCGGGGGCCTGCTTCGGCTACCGGAGATCGCCCCCGTGGTGGCCACCCTGAAGGTACTCGCCGACCCTTTGGCAAACGCCGAGGTGGCCGGGCTGCTCACCGGGGAACGCTGGCGGCTCGGTCTGGCCGATCTGGCCGCGCTGGCGCGGCGCGCCCGGGAGCTGGCGCCGGGGGAGGCCGCGGAGGAACCGCTTCCGTTGCCCGAGGAATTGACCGAACTCGTCTCGCGTGCCGATCCGGCTTGCGCACCCTCGCTGTTGGACGCCATGAACGATCCGGGGCAGGCCGCCATCAGCGACGAGGGGAGGGCGCGGCTGGAACGGTTCACCTCGGAACTCGCCGAGCTGCGCAGGCACTTGGACGAGCCCGTCCCCGAGCTGGTGCGCCGCGTGATCTCCCGGCTCGGCCTGGAGGCCGAACAACTGGTGCGCGGGGACACCTCCCAGCTTGCGCGGTTCATCGCGGCCTGCTCCACCTACCCCGACATCGACGGCGACGGGAGCCTGGCCGGGTTACTGGCATGGCTGGATGCCGAGGAGGAACACGGGGACGCGCTGGAACGCGCCACACCGACCGCAGCCGATTCGGTGAAGCTGCTCACCGTCCACCGGGCCAAGGGACTGGAATGGCACACGGTCTACCTGCCGGCGCTGTCGGAGGGGGTGTTTCCCGGGACCGACCGGACGGGAAACTGGAGCACGAATTCGCGTCTGCTGCCCGCGCCGCTCAGGGGAGACGCGGATGCGATCCCCCAGCTCGCCGACTACTCCAAGCGGGGCATCGACGCCTACCGGGAGGAGTTGAAGCAGGAGCACCGGCTCTCCGAGGACCGGCTGGCCTATGTCGCCGCCACCAGGGCGAAACGACTGCTCGTCGTCTCAGCCCACACCTGGGCGCCCGGGCTGAAACGGGCACGCGGCCGTTCACGCTATTTCGAGGATGCGGCAGCACTCCACGAGGGATCCTCCATGCCGCCTCCCCCGGAGGAAAATCCCCGACCCACGGCTGCCCGGACCGCGGCCTGGCCCGTTCCCGTCACGGACCGGGCGGCCGCCACGGCCCACGCCGCGGCCCTGGTCCGTCAGGCGCGGGAGGTGATCGCATCCGGGGGGGACGAGACCGGCTGGGTCTGGGGGTCGGGCGTCGCCTCGGCGGCGGAACAGGAGAGGATCGCGGCGTGGGACCGGGACGCTGCTTTCCTGGCCGAGCAACTGACCCGGAGGACGAACCGGAACCTGACCCTGCCCGCCGGCCTGTCGGCCACCGCGCTCATGGAACTGCGGAAGAACCCGGTGGGTTTCGCCGAGCGCCTGGCGCGCCGGATGCCGCGGGAACCGAAACGCAGCACGCGGCTGGGGGAGCGGTTCCACGAATGGGTGATGGCGCGGTTCTCCGTCAGTCCCGGTTTCGACGAACTCGAGTTCCGGGCTCGCGCGGAGGAACCCGAGCTGGAACGCCTCAAACGGGCCTTCGAGGCAAGCCGGTTCGCGAACCTGACGCCACTCGGAATCGAGGTTCCGTTCCTGCTCCGCTGGGAATCGCTGGTGCTGCGCGGGCGGATCGACGCGGTCTTTCCCAGCGACGACCCGGCCTTCGATGCGCTCGTGGTCGACTGGAAAATCGGTGATTCGAATGCGGACCCACTGCAACTGGCCATCTACCGACAGGCCTGGGCCAAGGCCCGTGGCCTGGAACCGGGACGGGTGGCCACTGCCTTCCACCACGTCCTGGCCAACCGTCTGGAGCCGGTGGTGGCGAGCCCGGAACTGATCCGGGCCGCAACGGCGGCAATCATTCCTTGAGGCGTGCCGTCTCGTCGTGGATTCGCGCAGCCACCTGGGCGAGCTTCTCGCGGTGCTTGTTCGCGTGATGTGCGCAGAACAGCAACTCGCCGCCGCTGCTCAACTCCACGCGGAGGTAGGCCTGAGCGCCGCAACGGTCGCACCGGTCCATGGCGGTGAGGCTGCCGGTGGCCTGTTCAGTGGCGGTGTTGGTCATGCTCGCCCTTCCTTTCCGAATTACCTCTGTGCCGTTCCTAACGTAGCGCGTCCCTCCAACATTCCCCTCCTCGGGGCGCAGCAGCCGTCGAACCTCTTGCTGACGTGGCTGCTTGCTTCCCGGTAACCTGTCCCGGTGCGTTCGAACCCCAACACCCACACCCCCCGCGACTACGGAGCCAAGAACCTGCTGGTCCTGGAGGGCCTCGAGGCGGTGCGCAAACGCCCGGCCATGTATATCGGATCCACGGACACCCGTGGCCTGATGCACTGCCTGTGGGAGATCATCGACAACGCCGTTGACGAGGCCCTCTCCGGTTTCGGCGACCGCATCACGGTAACCCTCCATGAGGACGGCTCCGTCGAGGTCGTGGATCACGCCCGCGGCATCCCCGTCGACAAGGAACCGCGCACGGGCCTCAGCGGTGTCGAGGTGGTCTACACCCGGCTCCACGCGGGCGGGAAGTTCGGGAACTCCTCTTACAACGCAACCGGTGGGCTTCACGGAGTTGGTGCCTCCGTGGTCAATGCGCTCAGCTCCCGCCTGGACGTCGAGGTGGACCGGGAAGGAGCCACCTGGGCCATGAGTTTCCGGCGCGGGGTGCCCGGGATCTTCGGCGGCGAAGGACCGGATGCTCCCTTCACCCCGGCCTCAGGTCTGCGGAAACTTGGGCGGGTGCCGAAGAACCGCACGGGAACCCGGGTGCGCTACTGGAGCGATGAACAGATCTTCCTCGCCGACGCCGGTCTCTCCCTGCCCCAGCTCCACGACCGGGCGCGCCAGACCTCCTTCCTCGTCCCGGGTCTGCGCCTGGAGGTGACCGATGCCCGCGGGGGAGAACGCGAAACAGAGGTGTTCCTCCACGAGGGAGGCATCACGGAGTTCGTGGATTTCCTGGCGAAGGACGCCCCGTTGACGGAGGTGCTGCGGCTGACCGGCGGTGTTTCGTTCACCGAGACCGTGCCGATGCTCGACGAGGCCGGGGTGATGACCGCCACCGACGTGGAACGCAGCCTCGAGGTCGACATCGCGGCGCGGTGGGGCACCGGATACGACAACCAGGTGCGTTCCTTCGTCAACATCATCGCCACCCCCAAGGGCGGTACCCACGTATCCGGTTTCGAACGGGGGGTGGTAAAGGCATTCACGAAGGCCCTCGACGGGACCCGGTTGTTGAAGAACGGGGACGAAATCGTCAAGGACGACTGCCTCGAGGGACTGACCGCAGTGGTCACCGTCCGGCTCGCGGAGCCGCAGTTCGAGGGACAGACGAAGGAGGTGCTGGGCACCCCTCCCGTGCAGCGCCTGGTGGCGCGTATCGTCGAGAACGAGCTCACGGATTTCCTGACCAGCTCCAGGGCCGCGACCAAGCAGGTGGCGCGAACCCTCATGGAGAAGGTGGTGAACGCCTCCCGCGCCCGCGTCCAGGCCCGGGCGCACCGCGAGAACCAGCGCCGGAAGAACGCCCTCGAGTCGTCGTCACTGCCACCGAAACTGAAGGACTGCCGCAGCGCCGACGGCGAGTTGAGCGAGCTGTTCATCGTCGAGGGTGACTCGGCGCTCGGCACCGCGAACACGGCGCGCAACTCCGAGTTCCAGGCACTGCTGCCGATTCGCGGCAAGATCCTGAACGTGCAGAAGGCCTCCGTCGGCGACATGTTGAAGAACGCCGAGTGCGCGGCCATCATCCAGGTGGTCGGCGCCGGTTCGGGACGCACCTTCGAGGTGGACGCGGCACGCTACGGCAAGATCATCTTCATGGCGGACGCCGACTCCGACGGGGCCCACATCCGTTGCCTGCTCGCCACGCTGTTCTTCCGCTACATGCGTCCCCTCGTGGAAGCGGGCCGGGTCTACTCGGCGGTTCCCCCGCTGCACCGTTTCGAACTGATCAATCCGAAACGGGGCATGGAGAAATACATCTACACCTACACCGACGGGGAATACCAACGGAAGGCCGCGGAGCTGACGAAGAAGGGGGTGCGGTTCAAGGAACCGCAGCGTTACAAGGGGCTGGGTGAGATGGACGCCCATCAGCTGGCGGAAACCACCATGGATCCCAGGCGTCGCACCTTGAGACGCCTGACCGTGGACGACGCGGAACGAGCGGAGGCCGTCTTCGAGATGCTGATGGGCAATGACGTGGCGCCGCGCAAGGAGTTCATAGTCGCGGGCGCCTACGCGCTGGAATCCGACCGCATAGACGTCTGAGGAAGGCTTGTTCACGGGCCACCCCTCGACCGCGAAGCCCTCGATCGGGGCAGACCTGGGGATGGCCGTGAACGAGCCTCGTGGCACCCGGAACAACACCGCCCCTAAGGTCGGGGTGTGGAGCGCAATTCCTTGAGATGAGCGCGGATCTTCCTCAATGCCCAGTCGTAATGGCTGGATGTCGCGGATGTGCAGTAGGAGCCCAGGGTCGTCGTTCCCGTCCAGGCGAACCGGCCCTTCTCGAACAGTTCGGCGTTGCTGAAGGAGTTGATCAAGGCCATCACCTGTTCGTGGGAGGAGCGCACGAGTCGTTCTGCCTCCTCCAGTGCGGTTGACTGGTGCTGGCGCCAGAACTGCTCGTTCAACTTGCCGTAGGTCCTCCAGTTGTGGGGTGCGGGCAGGAACGGCCTTGATTGCCCGTTCCTGTTGTCCCTCACCCAGGTCAGCAGAAGCTGGTGCCATTCGTACAGGTGCGTCAGGACGTCCCGAACGTTCTTGTCGCGCTGCCAATGAGCCTCTTTCCTGTTGCCCCCGCCGCTGAAGTCGAACGAAACGGCGTGCTCGTGATCGCTCATCGAATCGCACAGCGCGCACAGTTCTTCGAACCGCTCGGCCGCTAGGTGAACCAACTCATTCCTGGACGTCGGTTTCGGCATGGCCTCCACATCTCTTCTCGGGTTTTCGCAAGGCCACGGGCGGCGGGGTTTTCAGAAGATCTGCTCCAGCAGGCCGGTGTCCACGTCGTACATGAATCCCCCCACCTTGGCTCGGTTCTTGATCAGGGGATGGGCCAGCACCGCGGAGACGTCTTGCTTCAAACGGCTCATCTGGTCCGGGCTGGCGCCGAAACTCAGCCACGTGGCGTCCATTCCGTTGCGTTCCGCGATCGACTGGTGCAACGCCTCATCGGTTCCGGACATCGCGCAGCGGGTGTGGGGGATGAGCATGATCCGTTCGACGTGGAGCAGCTGGACTGCCAGCACCAGGCCCGTCATTGTCCAGGGCGCCACCCAGCCGCCGGGGGAACGAAGGATCTTGGCGTCACCGGGACCGAGACCGACCATGGGCAACGGGTCTATGCGTGAATCCATGCAGGTGACGATCGCGACCCCGGCGTGAGCGATGCCATCGATTCCCTTCCGGGAGAAACTTTCCGCATAGCTGCGGTTGGCGGAGAGCAGGTCGTCGAAACTCATGGGATCAACTCAACCACTTCAGGGGTGCGCCGGGCCCCGAGCGCCTCGACCACCCCCTTCAGGGAAACGCCGGAACCGTCGCGTTTCGGCGTGGGTTCCGGCAGGGCAACCGGCGTGCCGTCCGAGGCCGCGGCGGTCACGAACCCGCCGATGGCGGCTGCGATGAGGGCCGTTTCCCCCTTCAGGAAACGCTGGCACCTGACCCCTCCGGTGGCCCGGCCCTTGGTCGGGTACTCGGCCAGAGGGGTGACCTTGGCGCCGCCCGTGGTGTGCCCGAACAACGAATCCGGCGCCCCCGCGATCGTGACCACCAGGTCAGTTGCGGGATCCACCCCGCCGAAGAACAGCACCTTCGCGTCCTTCGACAGCTTCACCCCGGCGACGCCGCCACCAAGGCGTCCCTGCGGGCGCACCAGGTCGGCGGAGAAATGCAGCAGCTGCGCATCCGAGGTGATGAACGCCAGGTTCGGGGATTCCAGTTCCACCGCGCCCACGACCTCGTCGCCCTTCTCGAGGCGGATCACGTCCCACGAATCCTTCCCGATCACCTCGGGATTGACCCGTTTGACCACGCCCCGCAGCGTCCCCAGGGCCAGGCCCGGACCCCCGGGGTCGAGAGAGGTCAGGCCGACCACCCGTTCCCCCTGCTCCAGGGGCCACAGCTCCCGAGACTCGGAACCGCCCTGCAGGTTCGGTGCCGTGGCGGTCAACGGCACGGTGGGAAGTTCGATGGCCCTGGCCCGCAGCAGGCGCCCCGTGTTGGTGATCACCCCGAACTCGGCGCGGGAGGTGACCCTGATCGCGGCCACGATCACGTCGTGTGCAGCCCTGGGACCCGTCATGGGCAGGGGAGCGGCGGAGTCGGTGCGGGCCGCGCGTCCCGTGGTGGACAACAGCACCCAGCACGGCTCGTCGGGAACCTCCAGGGGGGCCGCCGATCTGACCACGCCATCGGCGGCCAGCAACACCGTCCTGCGGGGGGTTCCGAACCGCTCGGCCATTTCGTCCAGTTCTGAGGCCACCAAGGCGTTCAGGACCGTGTCGTCGTCCAGGATTCGCTGCAACTCGTCGATGCGGGCAGCCAGTTCGTCGGCCTCAGCGTTCAGCTCCAGCGTGGAATACTTTGTCAGGCGGCGCAGCTGCATGTCCAGGATGTGGTTCGCCTGCACCTCGTCCAGGTCGAAGGCTCCCATCAACCGGGTACGCGCCTCGGCGGCGTCCTCGCTGGAACGAACGATGGCGATGACCTCGTCGATGTCGACGATGGCCAGCAGCAGCCCCCTGACCAGGTGCAACCGTTCCCGAGCCTTGCCAAGGCGGTGCCGGGTGCGGCGGATCGTCACCTGGAGCCGGTGATCCAGGTAGACCTCCAACAGCTGCTTCAGGGTGAGGGTCCGCGGCTGCCCCTCCACGAGCGCCACCGCGTTGATGGCGAAGGTGTCCTCCAGTTTCGTCACCCGGTAGAGCTGCTCCAGCAGGGCCTCGGGGTTGATGCCGTTCTTGACCTCCACCACCAGCCTGGTGCCGTTGGCCAGATCGGTCAGGTCCTTCACCCCGGCAATGCCGACCAGTTTGCGTGAGTCGATGCCCTTCTTGATCTGTTCGATGATCCTCTCCGGACCGACCAGGTAGGGCAGCTCGGTGATGACGATGCCGCGGCGGCGCGCCGAGACCCGTTCGATGCTGGCCCTGGCCCTCACCTTGAAGGAACCACGTCCGGTGGCGTAGGCGTCACGGATGCCCTCGAGACCGATTATCCGCCCCCCGCTGGGGAAATCGGGTCCGGGCAGGTGCCGCATCAGCTCCTCCAGGGAGACCTCCCGGTCCCTCAGGAGCGCCTTCAGCGCGGAGACCACCTCCCGTAGGTTGTGCGGGGCGATGTTGGTGGCCATTCCCACCGCGATCCCGGAGGCGCCGTTGACCAAGAGATTCGGCAGGGCCGCTGGCAACACCTCGGGTTCGGTGTCCTTGCCGTCGTAGTTCGGCCTGAAATCGACGACGTCCTCGTCCAGACCCGCGGTCATCGCCACCGCGGGATGGGCCATCCGGCACTCGGTGTAGCGCATCGCGGCCGGTCCCGCATCGAGCGACCCGAAATTGCCGTGACCGTCGACCAGGGGCAACCGCATCGCCCACGGCTGCGCCATGCGCACCAGGGCGTCGTAGATGGCGCTGTCGCCGTGCGGATGCAGCACACCCATCACCTGACCGACCACACGGGCGCACTTCACGTGCCCCTTCTCGGGTCTGACGCCCATGTCGTCCATCGAGAACAGGATGCGCCGCTGGACGGGTTTCAGACCGTCGCGCGCATCCGGCAGGGCACGGGCATAGATGACGGAGTAGGCGTACTCGAGGAAACTGGACTCCATCTCCTCGGTGACGTCGACGTCCAGGATGTGTTCCTCGAACTCCTCGGTGGTTTTGGCCATGGGCTGGTTCAGATCTCCTTGAGCCGGATCAACGGGCGTAGCTTATCGGCAAGTCCGTCCCCGTCGGGTGCGCGGACCTCCGGGGCCAGGTCGGGGGTCCAATCCCAGATGTCCGGGGTCTCGGTCAGGGTGCCGTGGGCCAGGGCGTGTTCGCCGGGGGTGAGCTGGCGGATCGCGCGGGCCACGACGTGGTCGGGTTGGAGGCTGGCGAACTCGGCGTACAAGTCCGGGTCGTGCTGGCCGTCGTCACCGACCAGCAGCCAGCGGATGTTGGGCAGGTCCCTGGCGAGCTCCCGCAGACAGGTGCGTTTGTGGTGGGCCCCGCTGCGGAACCAACCAGTGTTGGTCGGCCCCCAGTCGGTCAGCAGCAGTGCGCCGTGAGGGAAACCGTGGCGTTTCAGGAAACGCGTGACCATGGGGTAGGTGTTCCAGGCCCCCGTAGAGACGAAGATGAGCGGCGCACCCGGATGGGCAGCGATCAGCTCCTGGAACAGACGCGACATACCAGGGACGGCCTGACGGGCCTGTTCGGTCAGCACCAAGGAGTTCCAGGCCGCGACCATGGGGCGGGGAAGCCACGTGGACAGAATGGTGTCGTCGATGTCCGAGACGATCCCGAAGGTCTGGTTCTCGTCGATCACATGGACCGGAGCCCAGTTCGAGGCCCCACCGGCACCCTCGATGAGCACCTGGTGCCATCCGACGGGCAGACCGTGGTCGCGGATCCGGACATCTATGTAGCCGCCCCGGTCGGCCTGCACCGGGACCCTGAGATCCCCGATCACGATCTCGGCCCTGGAGGTCACCTTCGCGGCGGCGATGAAATTGCGCCATCCGCGACGGTGCAGCAGGTCGGTTGCTGCCTGCGCAATTCCCGCGTCCTTCGGGGGTCGCAGCACGACCCGCGCGAGGACACGGACCTGCCTCGTGGTGCCGAAACCGGTGTACGAGGTGATGCATTCCTGCCAGCCGCGGCGCAGCAGGAAACGGTTCAACACCCGGTTCAGGCGATCCTCGAGGCGGGCGGCGAAGAAGGGCCGGGACTTCATGGTGTCTCAATTTAGTGGAAGAATGGCCGGGTGATTCAGCTGTCCCCCGAGGCCTCCAAGGCCGCCGCACTCAAGAAAGAGGTGGAGGACTGCCGGTTCTTCCCCGAACTCGTCTGGGCGAGTATCTCCGGGGCGTTGGGGAAGCAGAGGATGCTCGGCTACCTCGTGCATCACGAGGCCAGCTTCGCAACGGGCGATCTGCAGCGACACCTCACGGCGCTCGTGCTCACCGACAAACAGCTGATCATCAGCCATACCGACGAACAGGACGCCGGCTACCCGGATCGCGCCATAACCAGCGCTGAAGTGGTCGCCCTCAGGGCCATCCACTCCGTCGTGGTGACCCGTTCCGTGCACCACCCAGAGAAGTATCCCGCCAACGGATCGCAGCTCGTCGAGGCCTGGCTCACCCTGGCGTGGGGAGCCGCATCCCGGCTGGACATCGGCCCCGCGACCTGCGAGGACCCGCAGTGCGAGGCGGATCACGGATGGACCGGAATGTCGGTCCCCAACGACCTGACCGTACGGATGAGCCCCGCGGGTGACGGATGGCAGAGCGTCGAAAAGCTCATGGCCTTCGGTTCCCTGCTGCAGGAGCACGTCGGATGAGCGACCTGGTGCTGCCCGACTACGAGGGCGCCTGCCTGAACAATCTGCTGCCCAGCGTCGCTGCCCGCCTGCTGGGGGAGACCCCGGTGTTCGACGTGCCGCGGGCGGCGCGATACGTCATCCTGCTGATCGACGGCTTGGGCTGGTTTCCCGTTGCCGAACACAGCCACGACAGCGACCTGTTCGCCCCGGGACTGGGAAGGGCCATGCGCCTGACCTGCGCGGTGCCCTCGACCACCGCGACATCCCTCACCAGCATCGGCTGCGGTTCCGCTCCCGGAAGCCACGGGATGGTCGGCTACTCATTTCTCGACCCGGATCGCCGCTGCGTGGTGAACGCCCTGACGTGGGCGGGCGGCCCCGCCGATGTCGAGGGTTTCGCCTGCGAACCGACGCTCTACCAGCGGATGCGTTCCCGGGGGATCACCAGCGGCTGCGTCAGTCTCGCCCGGTTCAAGGGCAGCGGACTCCAGAGGCTGGCCTTCGGCGGGGCCGAACACCTCGGAGTGGAGACGGAGGGCGATCACCGGGCGTTCATCGGCCTGGTCACCAGGGCCCTGCGCGACCACGAGGTGGTCTACGCCTACGAACGCGGCCTCGACCACAACGGGCACGCCCACGGAGTGGGAAGTTGGCAATGGCTGGACTCGCTGGTCCGGGCGGAGGAACTCGTCACGGACCTGGTGGAAGCGCTCCCGGAGGACACATGCCTGCTCGTCACGGGCGACCACGGCATGGTCGACGTCCCCAAGCAGCACCAGATCACGATCGAGGATCACCCGGGGCTGATGGGAGCCTGGCGGGTGGGAGGCGAACCCAGGTTCCGGCAGCTCTACGACCAGCGACCCGAGCGACTCGCCAAGGCCTGGGCCTCGGAGCTGGGGGAGCGGGCAGAGGTGTGGCTGCGCGACGACGCGATCGAGGCGGGCTGGTTCGGCGATGTGACCGACCGGGTCCGTTCCCGCATCGGCGACGTGCTTGTAGTCATGCAGGGCGACTGGGCCGTCCACACCCGGAACCTCCCGAAGGAGTTCGGGCTCCACGGCCAGCACGGCTCCCTCACGGCCGCCGAGATGTACGTGCCGCTCTTCACGTTCGGGCCGCAATAATGCACGTCGCGCTGCTGATAGACGACTTTTTTCCCTCCTCCGGCGGGATCGGCCGCTCCGTCGAAACCCAGATCCAGGAACTGACGGATCTGGGACACCGGGTCAGTCTCATAGCCCCGGACCGGCACCTGGAGAAACCCAGGAGCTGCCGCGTCATCGAGTGCCCGACCATCTACGTCGAGGGGCTTCCCGCCCATCTGAGCATCCTGCACAACTCGGAACGCCGCGCCCGGCTGATCACGAAGTGCGCGCGTTTCGACGTGGTGCACACGCAAACCGAACGGGGGGCCCTGATACTCGGCGCCAGGATCGCGAGACTGCAGGGCATCCCGCATCTCCACACCTTCCACGCCAATGTCGCAGGCACCCACCAGACGGTCAAGGCCGCCATATTCGGCACCTGGCTCTACCAGTTCCTCATCAATCCGTTGCTCACCAGGGCGGCGGGGCGGGCCTCCAGTCGTTCCCGGCTGGTGCCCCGGAGCCAGGAACCCGGTGGGCTGGCGGCACGGATGGACTGGGCCTCCTTCGCCGACATAGCAGGCAAGGTCGACGCCTGGACCGTTCCCAGCCCCTTCATGAAGGACCTGGTCGAGACCGCCGCCACCCACCGGGTACCCGGATACGTGGTCCCCACCGGCGTCGGCCGGGGCATGCTGGAGGCCATCGCCCAAGTCCGCAGGGAACGATCCGACGAGACGGTGCGGTTCACGACCGTCGGGCGGCTGGCCAAGGAGAAACGCCTGGACGTCCTGGTGCGGGCCTTCCGGCGTGCTGGCATACCGGGTTCGGAGCTGGTGATCGTCGGGGACGGCGACCAACGTCCCCTGCTCAAGATGCTGGCCGCGGGCGCCGGAAACATCGACTTCCGGGGCCATCTGCGTTCCCTGGACGCGATCGCCTACGAACTGGTCAACTCCGACGTGTTCGTGTTGACGAGTCACCGGTTCGACTCCCAGGCGCTGGTGCTCTCCGAGGCCGTGGCGGCGGGGCTGCCGATCCTCTACTGCGACGATCGCCTGACCGTGGCGACCTCACCGGAATCCGCGCTCCTTACCGAACCGGACATCAGTTCCCTGGCGGCCGGGATGCGGAAACTCGCCGATCCCGGGCGGCGCGCCGCGATGCGTTCCGCTTCCCGGGGCCTGCTCGAAGAACTGACCCCTCGGCACACCGCCGAGACCTACGTTTCCATCTACGAGGAGCTGATCGGAGCCAAGAGTGCCTGAACTCGTCTTCCACACCGGTCCCATGGACTGCGGAAAGTCGACCCTTGCCCTGCAGCTCGACCACACCCAGTCCACGCACGGCAGACAAGGCCGGATATTCACGTCCCGGGACCGCTCGGGCAGGGCACGGATTTCCTCCCGGCTGGGCCTCGAAACGCCGGCCACCGAGGTGGACGAGGAATTCGACTTCTGGACCCACGTCATCGCCCAGCTGGTGGCGGGCAGGCGGATCGACTATCTCGTCTGCGACGAGGCGCAGTTCTACACGGGGGAGCAGGTGGAACAGCTTGCCCGGGTCGTGGACGAGCTGCAAATCGACGTCTACACTTTCGGGATCCTCGCGGACTTCAGAACCAAGTTGTTTCCCGGATCGCAGCGGCTGGTGGAACTGGCCGACCGGGTGGAGACCCTCCCCATCGGCCCATTGTGCTGGTGCGGTGCGAAGGGCACCCACAACGCCCGCACCGTCAACGGCCTGATGGTAACGGAGGGCTCCCAGGTGGTGGTGGGGGACACCGGAGCAGGGGAGATCCGCTACGAGGTGCTCTGCCGGGCCCATCACCGGCGGCGCATGACCGCGACCCGGGCCCGCGCCACCCTGGGAGAGGATCCCCTGCCCTTCGGGGAATGAAAGGTTCAGCGGGACGATGGGCCGCCGAACAGGATCTCGTCCCAGCTCGGGACGCGGGCCCTGCGGCGGTGCCGTGACCTGGGCTGCGGCGCGGTGTCCTCGGTATCGGTTTCGACCAGGGAATCCTGGGCCGGCCCGATCAGGGAGGTTTCGACGGTGTCGGCGGCATCGGCCTCCGGTATCCCGGCGAAGTCGTCGATCACCTCGGTCTCCTCGAATTCCTCCTGCCCGTCCTGCTCCTGCGGGGTTTCCTCCCCGGAGGACTCGTCGTCGATGCCCACGTAGATCCGCACCGAGTCCTCGCTGACACCGCTCAGCATGTCGTAGAGATCGTCGAGCTCGGAGGTGGCTGGGCCCTCGTCGAAGCTGCCGGTGGGGACGTCGTCGCCCGGGAGGGGAGGGGGAGTGGTGGGTTGCGTGGTTGCGCGCACCAGAGCGAACTCGTCGTCGAAATCTACAGTGTTCTCGTTGTCGGGGTCCTTGCTGCCGGGCAGTTCCTCACCGATCATCCACCGCGCGTCCGGGTTGTCGGCGATGGTGAAACGGCCGCGGGGATCGAAGATGAACTCCGCCCGCCGCTCGTGGCTCTCCAGCACCCCCACCAACCGCCATTTGCGGTCGGGTTCCCGCCACGAATCCCAGGCGATGTCCTCCGAATCGATCCCGCGGGCCTGTAGGCGGGTGGAGATGAGTTCCTGCAAACGGCGATGTCCTGAACCGTCACCCCGGCGTCTGACCGCGCAGTCCAGGGCGGTACTGGTCATGTGCTCGCGCTCCGCGAGCACGGGAAGGGCGAACCCCTCTATCCGCGCCGGGTCCACCCCGGCCTCCGTGGCCACCTCGGTGAGCGTGGCCCCTCCACGGATGCGGGACTGGATCTCCCGCGGGCTCAGTGCGCTGTCCATGCAAACTCCCCTTGTGTCTGATTGAACAACCTACCAGCCGACACAGCCGGAACCCGGGACTTGCGCCACGCTCAGGATGTGGTACACATAGCCCCGATCAATTTCGGGACGAACCGACGGCGAGACCAGGAGGGACCACGGACATGGCCACCGACTACGACGCACCACGCAAGAGTGACGAGGAGATGAGCGAGGATTCGCTCGAGGAACTCAAGACACGCCGAAACGACAAGAACTCCGGCAAGGTTGATGAGGACGAGGTCGAGGCGGCTGAATCGTTCGAACTGCCGGGGGCCGACCTGTCCCACGAGGAACTGACAGTGCGGGTACTGCCACGGCAGTCGAATGAATTCACTTGCGCATCCTGCTTCCTCGTCAAATCCCAGAGCCAGTTGGCCGAGACCAAGGGCGATCTCAAGTACTGCGTCGACTGCGTCTGACCGGGATCACAGATCCATCTTGTTGCGCAGCCGGCCCGGGCTCCTGCGACCGGTGTTCGAGAACCAGCGACGCTGCATGTAACGGTTCATGGTGAGCTGCGCCATGCCAACACCGACCCCGCTGCACAGGGCCCAGATGAGCGCCTGGGTGAGTGGGGTGTCGGGGTCGTTCGGATCGGGAGGAACGTCTCCCGTGGCCGCTTCCCAGGCCTTCGTCACAACTTTCTGGGCCAGAAGAGTGGTTGCTGCGCCGAGCACACCCGCGTAGATCTTCCACAAAATCTTTTCTTCAACGGCCATGACAAGGTCCTTTCGATGTTTCTCGGGACTCCCATTATGTCCCGGGTCCCGGATGGGCCGCAGCCGCGCTAGATTGACCGGGTGCCTGAGATACCAGTGGTCGTGGACGCCCTCGAGTACCTGCCGGGCTATGCCAGGTCGGGGGATGCGGGCGCCGACCTGCGCATCACCGAGTCCGTCACCCTCCAACCGGGGGAACGCAGGCTGGTCGGCACCGGGGTGCGCATCGCCCTTCCCGCGGGCACTTTCGGGATGGTGACGCCCAGATCCGGGCAGGCCGCGAAGCGTGGCCTGGGAATCGTCAACAGCCCCGGCATCATCGATTCCGGCTACCGCGGCGAGATCCGCATCTGCCTGATCAACCTCGACACGAAAACGGCCGTGGAGCTTCAGGAGGGCGAGCGGGTGGCCCAACTGGTGGTCGTACCCTTCATTTCCGCACAGTTCATTCCGGTCGCCGAAATCGATGAGACGGAGCGCGGCCAAGGCGGTTATGGTTCAACCGGACAACAGTGAATCCACGAGGGAGCAGCATGAAACCCACCGATGAGAAAACGGTCGAGGAGACCATCGATGAGGAAACGGTCGAAGAGACCGATGACGACGAGGAGATCGTCGATGAGATGACCGATGAGGAGAAGTGGGCCGAGATCGACGAATTGTTCGACCGCTACGAGGGTCCCTTCGACATCGAAGAGGTGGACCTGGACGAGGACGATGTCCAGCGGATAGACCTCGGGGCGCTCGTGGTCACCCCGTTCGAGGAGATGCAGCTGCAGCTCCAGGTGGACGAACCCCGGCAGCGGGTCCAGTCCTTCCTGGTGGGGGACGGGGCATCGGCCATGGAGGTCGCGCTGTTCGCGGGTCCGAGGCGCACCTCGATGCTCGCCGAGATCCGCGAGGAGATCGCGGCGGCAACCGAGAAGGAGGGCGGGGAGATCACCCTCCTGGAGGGCCCCTTCGGGGTGGAGCTGCGCCGTCAGCAGCCCGTCACCGACGCCCAGGGCAGGCGCGGAACCCATGTTTCCCGCACCTGGCTGGTCGGGGGGCCCGGATGGGTGCTGCGCGGGATCGTCTTCGGGCGCGCCGCCCTCGAACCGGAGAATGAGGACGCGAGCATCGCGCTTCTCGAGTGCTTCGGCAATCTCGTGGTCCGTAGAGGAACCGCCCCGGCCGCGCCGGGCAGCCTCATTCCCCTGACGATTCCGGACCTGGAGCAGAAATGACCGGCGGGCAGCACGGCCTCATGCGGCGGCTGCGGCGATTCCTCTCCCCGGCCGAGGAACTGGAGGCCGAGGACCTGAAGGAGCGGTCACGCGACTGTGGCGCCAGCCCCCTGTCCGAGTGTTGTGATCGCTCCAGGGTGAAGGTGCGGGGCACCGTCCGCTGGGTCACCAGCCTCGACATGGGCGGCGTGGAGGCGCTGCTGACCGACGGCACGGGCAGCATAGAACTGAACTGGACCGGTCGCCGCCGCCTGGACTGCATCACGCCCGGCTGTGACCTCGTCGTGCAGGGCCGGATCTCCTCCGGCGACAACGGGCGCATCATGTACAACCCCGAATTCGAGGTCGTCAGCTGACACTGGGTCAGTCGGTGGAGGCGAACATCGAGCTGAGTTCGCCCTCCGCGTCCTGACTGGCCACGAACAGCATCTCGTCCATGGCCTCGAGGGCACCGTCGCGTTCGGGGACCAGCGGGATGCCATCGCGGATGATCGCCACCAGGACCACTTCTCGGGGCAGCTCCAGATCACGGATCCGGCGCCCGACGAAGGGACTCTGCCGGGGCAACCTGATCTCGGAGAGGTTCGTCGTGGACTTGGTGAAGGTGAACAGCCGCACCAGGTCGCCGGTCGCGACGGCCTCCTCCACCAGGGCCGACATGATGCGGGGCGTGGAGACCGCGACATCCACTCCCCAGGCCTCGTCGAAGAGCCACTCATTGCCCGGATGGTTGATGCGCGCCACCGTGCGGGGCACCCCGAACTCCGTTTTCGCCAACAGCGAATGCACCAGGTTCACCTTGTCATCCCCGCTGGCCGCGATCGCCACGTCGCAGTTCTCCAGTTCGGCCTCCTCCAGGGTCTGGAGTTCGCAGGCGTCCGCCTGGAACCATTCCGCCCCGGGGACAGAATCGGGGTTGATCGCCATCGGGTCCTTCTCGATCAGGAGCACCTGGTGACCGTTGCTGATCAGTTCACGGGCGATGGACCGGCCGACGTTGCCGGCTCCGGCGATGGCTACTCGCATGGTGATTCCTCACAGATCTCGGGAACGGGTCGGGGGAGCGGCGAACAGGGATTCGACGTCGTCGGTCCTCTCGGTCTCGCAGGCGACGAAGACCAGGTCCCCGTCCTGGAAAACGGTCTGGGAGTCCGGAACGATGCCGCGGCCCGTGCGGGAAACGAACGGTATCGGGGCCTGGGCCGCCGCGGACAAGTCCCTGATGCGCTTTCCCACCCAAGCCGAGTGGACGTAGATCTGGAGCAACCGCACGGTCCCCGAGGGGTCCCGCCACACGGGTTCGCTGCCCTCGGGCAGCAGCCTGCGCATCACCTGGCCCACGGTCCAGCGGACGGTGGCGACGGTGGGGATGCCCAGCCTCTCGTAGACGGCGGCCCTGCCCTGGTCGTAGATGCGGGCCACCACATTGTCCACCCCGTATTGTTCGCGAACCACCCGGGCGGCCAGGATGTTGGAGTTGTCGCCGCTGGAAACGGCCGCGAAACCGTCTGCGTGCCGGATGTCGGCGGCCTCCAGCACCTCCCGGTCGAAACCGACCCCGCTGACCGTGGCCCCCTGAAAATCGATCCCGAGCCGCCGGAACGAATCCACGTTGACATCGATCACCGCCACCGAATGGCCTCGTTTCTCGAGGCCCCGGGCCAGCATGGAACCGACGCGGCCACAGCCCATGATCACGATGTGCACTTGCGTCTCCCTCCCGGTCCGGCGGATCCCGGACGCAGATCCGACGGTATCGCAATCACCCTGCCATGGGTCTACCGTAGGGCCTCGTGAACATCTATCAGGCGCTGAAGCGTGTGTTCGTCGGCCGTCGCCTGGCCAGTGCACAACTGGGGGAAACGCTTCTCCCGAAACGGCTTGCGCTGCCCGTGTTCGCCTCGGACGCGCTGAGCTCGGTCGCCTACGCACCCGACGAGATTCTGATCACCCTGTCCTTGGCCGGGATGACCGGTTACCTGTTCTCGTGGCAGATCGGGCTCGCGGTCGGGGTCGTGATCGCGGTGGTGGCGATGTCCTACCGGCAGACCGTTCGTGCCTATCCGACTGGTGGAGGGGACTACGAGGTAGCCGCGTCGAACCTGGGCAGGCACGCAGGACTGACCGTGGCGTCGGCGCTGCTGGTCGACTACGTGCTGACGGTCGCCGTCTCGGTTTCCGCCGGTGTGCTCAACGCCAAGGCGATGCTCCCCGGGATAGACGGCTACGAGGTGCCCATCGCGGTCGGGGTGATCGTCGTCCTGGCACTGATGAACCTGCGGGGCGTCAGGGACTCCGGGGGGGTGCTGGCCTGGCCCACCTACGTCTTCATGTTCTCAATGCTCTTGATGCTCGCCATCGGATTCTTCCGGATCCTGGTCCTGGGGCATTCGCTGAAGAGCGAGACCTCCGACCTGACGGTGATCGGTGCCCAGGGCGCCGACCAGGCCTTCGGGTGGGTGCTGGTCGCGATCATCACCCGGGCCTTCTCGTCGGGCTGCGCCGCGCTGACCGGCGTGGAGGCCGTGGCCAACGGCGTGCCATCGTTCCGCCCCCCCAAGAGCCGCAACGCCGCCTCGGTGCTCGGGTTGCTCGGGTTGATCGCTGTGACCATGCTCGTCGGGATCGTCCTGCTGGCAAACCTGACCCGTGTGCACCTGATCGACGAACTGACAGGAACCCACTACCTGAAGCCGGACGGCTCGACCATCCACACCGCGGCGGTGACCGTGACGGGACAGCTGGCGCGCACGGTCTTCGGCGACTGGTTCGTTCCGGGTTTCTACGTGGTCATCATCGCCACCCTGTCGATCCTGTTCCTGGCCGCGAACACCGCTTTCAACGGTTTCCCGAGCCTGGCTTCGATCCTCGCCAAGGACGGTTATCTGCCCCGGCAACTCCACACCCGCGGCGACCGGTTGGCCTATTCCAACGGGATCGTGCTGCTGGCCGTGGCGGCCATCGCCCTCGTCTGGGGTTTCAACGCCTCCGTGACGGCCCTGATCCAGCTCTACGTGGTCGGGGTGTTCATCTCCTTCACCGTCGGACAGACCGGGATGGTGCTGCACTGGAACCGCGCGCTCCGCGTCGAGAAGGACCGGGGCGAACGACGGCGCATGCAACGATCCCGCGTGGTGAACCTCCTCGGCGCGGGAATGACCGCCGTGGTGCTGGTGGTCGTGCTCATCTCCAAGTTCACCCACGGCGCCTACCTCGCCCTGGTTGCCATGGGATTGATGTACCTGCTGATGGTCCTGATCCGCAGACACTACGACCAGGTCAGGGATGAACTGGCCCTCCGCCCCGAATCCGACCGGGCACTGCCGAGCCGGGTCAGGGCGGTGGTACTGGTGCAACAGGTGAACCTGCCCACCGCGAAGGCCATCGCCTACGCGAAGGCGGGTCGCGCCACATCCCTGATGGGGGTGACGATCTCCGTCGATGACGAGGAGGCGCGCGAGCTCATGGAGGCGTGGCGGAGGGAGGATTTCGGCATTCCGTTGCGCGTGATCGCATCCCCCTACCGGGAGATCACCCAGCCCTTCATCCGCTATGTGGCCGAGATGCGCACTGAGAACCCCAGGGACGTGGTGGCCGTCTACATTCCCGACTATGTGGTGGGGAACTGGTGGGAGCGACTGCTCCACAACCAGACCACCCTGCTGATCCGCACCAGGCTGCACTACATGAGCGGGGTGATGGTGATCTCGGTGCCCTACCAGCTCAGCAGCTCGCGGCGCCGCGAGGCCAGACAGGGCACCAGATGATCGAGGTCGAACTCGAACGGGTGGCCCACGGTGGTGTGGTCGTGGGGCGCTTCGACGGCAAGGTGATCTTCGTCACGGGCGGACTGCCCGGGGAGCGGGTGGTCGTAGAAATCACCGAGAAGGGCAGCCGGTTCGATCGGGGACGCGTGATCCGGGTTCTCGAGGCCTCCCCGGGACGGGTGGAGCCCCCGTGCCCGATCGCCGGAGAGTGTGGTGGCTGTGACTGGCAGCACGCCAGTCCCGAGCTCCAGCTCGACCTCAAGACGGCCGTCGTCGCGGAGCAGCTGTCCCGATTGGCGGGAATCACCTGGCCCGGGCGGGTGGAGGCCATCCAGCCGACGGTCAACTGGCGCACCCGGATGAGGTACTCGGTCAGCGGTGGTCGCGTGGGGCTACGCGGGCGGCGATCACACGAGGTTGTGTCACTGCCCGAGACGGGATGCCTCGCCGCTGCACCCGGCCTGTTCCCGGCTCAGTTGAACGAACTCGCGGAAGGAGCGGAATCGCTCAGCGTGGTTCGCGCGGCGAACAGGGTCAGCGTGCTCGCCGATGGAAAACTCCTGATCGGCCCACCCCGGGTCCGCGAGAAGGCGGGAAAGTTCTCCTTCCAGGTGGCAGCCTCCGGTTTCTGGCAGGTACACCCCAGGGCGGCCGAGACCCTGCTCGACGCCGTCATGGAAGGGCTCAAGCCCAGACAGGGGGATCTGGCGCTCGATCTCTACTGCGGTTCGGGGTTGTTCGCCGCGGGCCTGGATCACTCCGGGGCCGAAGTTTTCGGGGTGGAACTGGACCGGGAGGCTGCTGCGAATGCCCGCGTCAACGTGCCCCGGGGGCGTTTCCTGGCGCTGTCGTTGGCGAAGGCACTGCGACGGCTCCCTTCCGGGGTCGATCTGGTCGTCCTCGACCCACCCCGGCGGGGAGCGGGGGCCGCCGTGGTGGCGCGCGTGGCGGATCTCGCGCCCAGGGCCGTCGCCTACGTCGCCTGCGACCCGGCGAGCCTGGCCAGGGACCTGGCGGGTTTTGCGGTACGCGGATATGAGGCGGACCGGATCCGTGCCTTCGACCTGTTTCCGATGACCCATCACGTGGAGTGTGTGGCCATCCTGAAACCCGCCACGAGAACCTGAGGCGTTCACCGGCTTTTTGGGAACAGGGCGTCGCCGTGATATCTTGACGTCAAGATATGTGGCGTGAGGCGGACCAAGGAGAGCTATGAGCGTCAACAGCTTCGGGGCCAGGTCATCCCTCGAGGTGGGTGGCACCACCTACGAGATCTTCCGGATCGACGCGGTGGCAGGACACGACAGGCTGCCCTACAGCCTCAAGATCCTTCTGGAGAACCTGCTGCGAACGGAGGACGGCATCAACATCACCGCCGACGACATCCGGGCGCTCGGGAACTGGGACGCGGGAGCCGAACCGAGTCACGAGATTCAGTTCACCCCCGCCCGCGTCATCATGCAGGACTTCACGGGTGTGCCCTGCGTGGTGGATCTCGCGACCATGAGGGAGGCGGTCACGGCCCTCGGGGGAGACCCCGCCAAAGTGAACCCGCTCTCCCCGGCGGAAATGGTCATCGACCACTCCGTCATAGCCGAGGTGTTCGGAACCCCGGCTGCCTTCGCCCGGAACACCGAGATCGAATACCAGCGCAACCGAGAGCGCTACCAGTTCCTGCGCTGGGGTCAAACCGCATTCGATGATTTCAAGGTGGTGCCCCCGGGTACCGGCATAGTCCATCAGGTCAACATCGAACACCTGGCGCGGGTCGTCTTCCCGCGTATCGTCGACGGTGTCCTCCAGGCCTACCCCGACACCTGCGTCGGCACCGATTCCCACACCACCATGGTCAACGGACTCGGCGTGGTTGGATGGGGGGTCGGCGGCATCGAGGCCGAGGCCGCCATGCTGGGGCAGCCGGTCTCCATGCTCATCCCACGGGTGGTCGGGTTCAAATTGACCGGCCGGCTCCCCGAGGGGACCACATCCACCGACCTGGTCCTGACCATCACCGAGATGCTGCGCCGACACAAGGTGGTCGGGAAATTCGTGGAGTTCTACGGCGAGGGGGTCTCCCAGGTGCCGCTCGCCAACCGCGCCACCATCGGGAACATGAGCCCCGAGTACGGTTCAACGATCGCGGTGTTCCCGATCGACGGGAAAACCATAGACTACCTGCGCCTGACCGGGCGCGACGAGACCCAGATCGCCTTGGTGGAGGCCTACGCCAAGGCCCAGGGACTGTGGCATCTAGACGATCACGAACCCGACTACTCCGAGTACATCGAACTCGACCTCAGAACCGTGGTGCCGTCCATCGCCGGGCCGAAACGTCCCCAGGACCGGATCCTGCTCACCCGTTCCCGCGACAGCTTCCGCGAGGTGCTGCCCACCTACACGGGCACCCCCGACGCCTCGGTGCCGGTAACCCTCGCCGACGGCACGTCCTTCGAGCTGAGGAACGGCGCCGTCACCGTCGCATCCATCACATCCTGCACCAACACCTCCAACCCGTCCGTGATGCTGGGCGCGGCCCTGGTGGCGAAGAAGGCTGTCGAGCGGGGAATGACCCGGAAACCCTGGGTCAAGACATCGCTGGCGCCCGGCTCCCAGGTGGTAACCGACTACTACACCAGGTCCGGGCTCGGAGACTACCTGGACGCGATCGGGTTCAATCTCGTCGGCTACGGCTGCGTGACCTGCATCGGCAACACCGGCCCTCTGATTCCCGAGGTCTCGGCCGCCGTGAACGAACACGATCTGGCCGTGGCCGCGGTGCTCTCCGGCAACCGGAACTTCGAGGGCCGGATCAGCCCGGACGTGAAGATGAACTACCTCGCCAGCCCGATGCTGGTCATCATCTACGCCCTCGCCGGCACCATGGACATCGACCTGTTCAACGACCCCATCGGCCGGGACCGCAACGGAAACGACGTGTTCATGCGAGACCTGTGGCCCACCCAGGCCGAGATCGAGGACGCCATCAGCTCATCAATCAGTTCCGAGATGTTCGCGTCCCGCTACGCCGACGTGTTCACCGGGGACGAACGCTGGCGTTCGCTGCCCACCCCAAGCGGGGCGGTCTTCGAATGGGACGAGGAATCCACCTACGTACGCCGGGCCCCCTACTTCGACGGAATGCCCGAAGAACCCATCCCCGTCGAGGACATTGGGGGCGCCCGGGTGCTGCTGAAGCTGGGGGATTCCGTCACCACAGATCACATCTCCCCGGCGGGAAGCATCAAGCCGGACTCCCCGGCGGGCGCCTACCTCGCGTCCCGGGGAGTGGGCCGCCGGGACTTCAACTCTTACGGATCCCGGCGTGGAAACCACGAAATCATGATCCGGGGCACCTTCGCCAACATCCGGCTGCGGAACCAGGTGGCGCCCGGCACCGAGGGTGGTTTCACCCGCGACTTCACCCTTCCCGGGGCCCCGGTGACCACCGTCTACGACGCGGCCCAGAACTACGCGGCCGCAGGGATTCCGCTGGTGATCCTGGCAGGCAAGGAGTACGGGTCCGGATCCTCCAGGGACTGGGCGGCCAAGGGCACGGCTCTGCTCGGGGTGAGAGCCGTCGTAGCTGAGAGCTACGAGCGGATTCACCGCTCCAACCTGATCGGGATGGGGGTTCTTCCGCTCCAGTTCCCCGACGGGGTCTCCGCTGACTCCCTCGGGCTGACGGGGGAGGAGATCTTCACCGTCTCCGGCATTACCGAGCTGAACTCCGGTATCACCCCGCGCACGGTCAGGGTCACCGCCACCCGTCCCGACGGCACGGTGACGGGATTCGACGCGATCGTGCGGATCGACACCCCCGGGGAGCGGGCCTACTACCTCAACGGCGGCATCATGCCCTACGTACTGCGCAACCTGGCGAGGGCCTGAACGGCCCTCACCGGACCTCCGTGAGGCCCCTCTGGGTCCTCGCGGGGTGGTGCCATCCCCGGTTTCAGCAGCTCAAGGCCTTGTCGTAGCCGAAAATGAGGGGGGTGGTCGCAGGTGTTGACCCTTGTCGTACTAGTGTCAGTATCAAGCAAACGCATGGATGCCCAAGGTGGGGCAGCCAGAAACAATTACGAAGGAGTAACACATGCGTATCGCAGTCCCGACCGAGGTCAAGAACAACGAGTTCCGGGTCGCCATCACCCCCGTTGGCGTCCATGAGCTCGTCAGGAGGGGCCACGAGGTCTACATCCAGGCGGGTGCGGGCGTCGGTTCTTCGATCCCGGATGAGGAATTTGTCGCGCAGGGTGCGAAGATCGTCAGCAACGCCGCCGACACCTGGGAGGTTGGCGAGATGGTGATCAAGGTGAAGGAGCCGATCTCCAGCGAGTACCAGTACCTGCGTGAGGACCTGACCCTGTTCACCTACCTTCACCTCGCGGCCGATCGTCCCCAGACCGATGCTCTGCTCAAGGCAGGCACCACTGCGATCGCCTACGAGACCGTTCAGCTGCCCTCCGGTGCGTTGCCGCTGCTCTACCCCATGTCCGAGATCGCAGGCTCCTTGGCCCCCCAGGTCGGTGCCCACGCTCTCATGAAGGCCCAGGGTGGGCGCGGCGTCCTCATGGGCTGCATCGGTGGCGTTCCCAGCGCCAAGGTCGTAGTCCTCGGTGGCGGTGTCGCGGGCCAGAACGCGGCCAATATCGCCATGGGTCTCGGTGCGGATGTCACGGTTCTCGACACCGACCTCGACAAGCTGCGCAACACCTTCTGGAGGTTCCACAACCAGGTACACGGTGTCGTGAGCTCCGCCCTCACCGTGCAAGAGCACGTCCTCCAGGCCGATCTGGTGGTCGGCACGGTGCTCATCCCCGGCGCCAAGGCCCCGAAGCTCGTCACCAACGACATGGTCGCCGAGATGAAGCCCGGATCGGTGCTGGTGGATGTCGCCATCGACCAGGGTGGCTGCTTCGAGGACTCCCACCCGACCACCCACGACGATCCGACCTTCCCCGTCCACAACTCGCAGTTCTACTGCGTGGCGAACATGCCGGGCGCGGTGCCGAACACCTCCACCTGGGCGCTCACGAATGCCACTCTTCCCTATGCGGTCCAGCTCGCCGACAAGGGCGCGGCCCAGGCGCTGAAGGACAACCCCGCGCTGGCCAAGGGCCTCAACACGGTCAAGGGCAACCTGACCTTCGCGGGCGTTTCCGAGGCGTTCAACCTGCCGCTGATGCCCCTGACGGAAGCGCTGGATCATGTCGGATGACCCCACAGCATCAACGCAGGCCGCCGAGGGGCAGGAGCATCTGCAGCGGAATCTGAAGAACCGCCACATCCAGCTCATCGCCATCGGCGGCGCCATCGGAACGGGCCTTTTCATGGGTTCGGGCAAGACCGTTCACCTGGCGGGACCATCGTTGCTGTTGATCTACCTGCTCATCGGGACGATGCTCTTCTTCGTGATGAGGGCCATGGGTGAGCTCTTGCTCCACAATCTCGAGTACAAGTCCTTCCAGGATTTCGCCCGAGACATGCTCGGACCGTGGGCCGGGTACTTCGCGGGCTGGACGTACTGGATTCTGTGGGTCGTCACGGCCAGTGCAGAAGTCGTTGTCATCGCCGGTTACTTTGATTTCTGGATCAAGGACATGACCTGGTCGATGATCTGTACGTTCATTCTCCTGATGGCTTTGCTCGGCTGCAACCTGTTGACGGTCAAGCTGTTTGGTGAGATCGAGTTCTGGTTCGCCCTGATCAAGATCATCGCCATCCTGCTTCTGATCGTTGTCGGCATAGGGATGATCCTGGTGAACTTCCAGTCTGCATCGATCACTCACCTGTGGAGTGCCTATGGTCCGTTGGGAATCTTCCCTGCCAATGGTGACAACTTCTTGGCGGCTTTCCAGATCGCGGTGTTCGCGTTCATCGGTATTGAGTTGATCGGAACGGCTGCGGCCGAGACCTCCGATCCGCACAAAACCCTGCCGAAAGCGATCAACGCCATACCGGTTCGGATCGTGATCTTCTACGTGCTGGCCTTGGCGGTCATCATGTCGGTCACTCCGTGGGACAAGATCGATCCGGGCATGTCACCGTTCGTGAACCTGTTCAGCATGGTCGGGTTCGTCGCTGCTGCAGGAGCCATGAACTTCGTGGTCCTGACCTCTGCTTCCTCCAGTGCGAACTCAGGGATCTTCTCGACCTCCCGCATGCTGTACGGGCTGTCCCAGTCGAAGCAGGCGCCCGAGTCCTTCGGACATCTGTCGAAGCACCAGGTTCCGGCCAAGGCGTTGATACTGTCAGTGGCACTGACGTGTGTCGCCTTCCCGATCCTGGTCATCGGTGGGTCGGTGATGGAGGCATTCACCATGGTCTCCTCGGTATCGGTAGGACTGGTGCTGTTCATGTGGTCGTTGGTCCTGGTGTGCTACATCCGCTATCGGAAGTTGCATCCCGAGGCTCACAAGAATGCGGCATTCCGAATGCCGGGTGCCGCCTTCATGCCGTGGGTGGTGCTGGGCTTCTTCGGGTTCGTGGTCTATGTGTTGTTGCGTTATGACGACACCCGGATAGCCTTGGGGCTGACGCTCCTGTGGTTCGTGGGATTGACGATTTCGTGGTTCGTCAGAAAGAAGGTCCACGGAGGCGTTTCTCGGTAACGAGTGCCCAATTCCGGATAAGGAATTAGTTGGTGGGGTGCGGGGTGACCCGTGCTCCACCAACTCTCGTTTGATGGCCTGACCTGCTGATCTGCACTTCAGTTTTTCCGGAGGCGCCCGACGATGAGTTGCCTCTGGGGTGTCCGATTGGACAGGTGAGTTGGAAGCATCCGGAGCAGACCTTCCGAAAGCATTTGATTCCGGAGGATGGCGCAGCAGTCATAGAGCTCTGGGAAAGAAAACCTGTGCTGTATACCCGGAAGAGAGAGTCAGTGCCAAGCGTCGTAACTTCCCCAGGTCTGCGAGCACCTTGGACCGGTTCTTCTCCCGGATGATCCAGACGGGCAGCCGGTGGCAGAGCTCCCAATACATTCAGGAACATCAGTGACCAACAGGAACAGGCGGGCACCGGAACCCCGTGTCTCTGCCGGACCACATGGGAACGGACTTCCTCCTTCCATGCTCCGCAGACACCGCACCGGAACCACAGCACGGTCCGGAGCATTTCGTCAATGGTTGAGAAGCGTATCGCCTCGGATCTCCGAGAGCCCGTTCCGCAGGGAAGGGACGAACACGCGGCCGGGAACGGTAACACTACAAGGTGTCCGTTCCTTGGGAGAGCCTCTAGACTGTCCGCCATGTCCCTGCTCACCAAGATTGGTGGTCCGCGTGACCTGCGAACGCTCTCGCGCCGCCAGCTGACAAGTCTCGCCTCCGAGATCCGCGGCTTCCTCATCAACCGGGTCAGTCGCACAGGTGGGCACCTGGGGCCGAATCTCGGTGTCGTCGAACTCACCCTGGGCATTCACCGGGTCTTCAACTCGCCTCACGACCCGATCATCTTTGACACGGGGCACCAGTCCTACGTCCACAAGATCCTGACCGGCCGGGCCGAGGGATTCGAGCATCTCAGGCAGCGGGGAGGCCTGTCCGGCTATCCGTCCCGTTCCGAGTCCGAGCACGACTGGGTTGAGAACTCCCACGCCTCTACGGCCTTGTCCTGGGCCGAGGGCCTCGCCAAGGGATTTCGCCTGCGCGGGGAGGAACGCACCGTGGTCGTGGTGGTCGGGGACGGAGCGTTGACGGGGGGCATGGCCTGGGAGGCGCTGAACAACATAGCGACGCAACCCGACCTGAGGATCGTGATCGTAGTCAACGACAACGGTCGCTCCTACACCCCGACGGTAGGCGGGCTGGCCAAGCACCTGGCCGGGTTGCGCACCGACCAGCGCTACGAGCGGACTCTGAGTTTCATCAAGAACCGGCTCCACCGGACCCCGATCCTGGGACGCCCCATCTATGATCTGCTGCACGGATTCAAGACCGGGGTCAAGGACGTTCTCGCGCCGCAGGGGATGTTCTCCGACCTCGGACTGAAGTACACGGGCCCCATAGACGGCCACGACATCCGCGCGGTCATTGGGCATCTTGAGCAGGCACGACAATTCGAGGGCCCCGTGCTGGTTCATGCCATCACCCGCAAGGGCAAGGGATTCAAGGCCGCCGAAGAACATGAGAAGGACCAGTTCCACGCCATCGGGCGGATCGACGAGATCACCGGGCAGCCGCTCAGCGACGCCGTGCAGGCCACCTGGACCGATGCCTTCGGCGAGGCCATGGTCCGGATCGGGGAGCGTAGAACGGACGTCGTGGCCATCACGGCCGCAATGTTGCATCCTACGGGGCTCGGCAGGTTCGCTGCGGCTTTCCCGGACCGGGTCTTCGACGTGGGCATCGCCGAACAACACGCCGTCGTCTCCGCTGCCGGGTTGGCCCGGGCTGGCATGCATCCCGTCGTCGCCGTGTACGCCACCTTCCTGAACCGGGCCTTCGACCAGATCCTGATGGACGTAGCCCTTCATGGCGAGGGGGTCACCCTCGCGCTGGACCGGGCCGGGGTGACCGGAACCGACGGCCCGAGCCACAACGGCATGTGGGACCTATCGATGCTGGGGCTCGTACCCGGCATCGAGATCTCGGCTCCGAGGGACCAGACCCGGCTCGTCGCTGCCCTGGAACGAGCGGTCACGGTCCAGGAGGCTCCGACGGTGCTGCGCTACTCGAAGGAACGCCTCCCGGACGAGATGCCCGCGGTTGCCAGCCGGGGTGAGGGACGTGACCAAGTCGACCTGCTTCGTGTCGACGCCGGCGCCAATATCCTGATAATCGGGTACGGCCAGTTCGCGGGAACCGGGCTCGAGGTGGCGGAAAAGCTCGCTGCGGCGGGATTGGCGTGCACGGTCGCGGACCCCGCCTGGTGCATCCCACTCAGCACCGAACTGATCGGGCTGGCCCGCGAACACGAGACGATCGTGAGCATCGAGGACAACCTGGTCATCGCCGGGCTGGGGGAGAGGCTGCGGGCGAGACTGGCCGAGGAAGCACCTGGAACCCGGGTGCTCGCCTTCGGCATCGAACAGGAGTTCCTCGCTCAGGGAACCCGCGGCGAGGTCCTGGAGGAGCTCGGCCTGACGTCGCGCCACATAGCCCGGCGGGTGCTCGAGAAAATACTTCAGGAGCGGCGAACGGTCACCCAGCCGGCCTGAGAGAGTTTCCTCGACCGGAGGGGGGACCGTCCGGACCCACGTGGCTCTCAGAGATGCTTGGCGAACAGCGGAAGCAGGAGATCGGCCTGCCAGTTCCGGGAACCGGCCCCCAGCAGTGCGGTCCGGGGATCGCTGCCGGGTTCCCAGTTGTGGACGAAGGCCTGCAGGATCGCGGAGGACGCTATGAGACTGGGTTGGATGCCGAGCTCCTTGGCCAGCGCGTCGACATCTGCGCGGACCTTCTTCCAGAGCTCCCAGCGCTCCGGGCTGTTGCGCTCCCAGGAACGCGGCTGAGGAATGCCGTTCGGCTCCGGACGGCGAGAGGGGTAGTCGGAGGGGGACAACCGGCCCACCGACTCGACTGCCCGGACCCAGTTGGCCCGGTACCTTCCCGACCCTCGGGTGTTGAACCCGGGAATCCTGGAGAATTCGGGGGCGTCCGGGAGCGGGCTTTCCGGGTCGATCCCCGAGGCGAACTCGATTATCGCGGCGTCGGCCAGGATCCGGGAGGGGGGGCGGTCCCGTCGTCGCGCCACGAGGTCCCGTTCCTGCCAGAGCGCCCGTGCCACGGCCAGCTGCCTCGGGTGTTTCAAACCCTGGATGCCCGACAGACGCCGCCACGGTTCCCGCCTGGGGGCAGGAGGGGTTGAGAAGACCCGCAGGGTGTGGATGAACTCTTCCTCGGCCCAAGCGATGCGATTCCCGGCCACGAGTTCGGTGCGCAGGAGATCGGCCAGTTCGATCAGGTAGTCGACATCGAGGGCTGCGTAGATCAACCAGGAGGTCGGCAACGGACGAGTGGCCCAGTTGTCCGCCGAATGCGCCTTGCGCAGCCGGATGCCGAGTTTCGTCTCGAGAAGGGCGGCGAGACCGACCGACGGGGCCCCGAGGAGGCGTCCCGCCAGTTCGGTGTCGAACAGGGCGGGAGGCCGAATGCCCACATCCAGCATGCAGGGGAGATCCTGCGATGCTGCGTGAATGATCCACAGTGCGTCGGAGCAGGCGTCGACCAGCCCTCCGAGCCTCACCTCGGCCCCGTCCTCGAGGGCGATGGGGTCTATCAACCAGGTGCCGGCTCCTTCACGCCGGATCTGGAAGAGATACGCCTTGGGCCAGTACCGGTGGCCGTGGGCGCGTTCCGCATCGAATGCGACTGGTCCGGTCCCGTGGGAAAGGGAGTCCAAGCAGGCGTCGAGCGTTTCGGGGGTGTCCACCAGAGGACGCAGGGGTTCTCGTGGCTGCTCGACGAACTGGTTCATGAGCGCCCCGGGAACTGCACCACCCCACGGGGCAGCGGGGGACGCCCTGAGATGTGCCCGAGCAGATCCTGCCAGGCCTTGAGCTGAACGGTCATCTTGTGGCGGTTGTCCAGAACCGGGGTCCAGGATGCCCGGACCTCCACCTCGGCCTGGTGGGTTGTCAGCTCCCCGAACCCCCGGCCGTAGGATGCGGTCACGGTTCCGGCCAGGGCCCGGTGGGCGGCCCCGTGCTTGGAGAGCGCGTCCGTCAGCCAGGACCAGGCTGCCTCCGGCAGCAGCGGATCGGTGACCATTTCCTGGTCCACCTCGGCCCGCACATAGGAGACCAAGCGGAAACGCCCCTCCCAGTTCTCGTTGCCGGCGGGATCGTGCAGCAGTATCAACCTCCCGGTTCCCAGCTCCTCGTCATCCTCGACGAAGTCCAGTGCCATGGCTATGGAGAACGGCGCAATCCGCTGAGGGGAGCCTATCTCCTCGGCCCTGATTCCTGAGCGCCACTGCATGCTGGCGAATTCCTCCAGGGCATGCTGGAACTCGGGGTCGGCCATGTTGGGCGGAGCTAGAGTCACGGAAGTGAGCCTATGTGTCTTCTCCCGGGCTGGTTTGATGGCGCGCCGGAACGAGACGCAAGCAGATGGAGTTTATGCAGTACCGCTCGTCCGTTGGGGTGTCGTATCCCTCGCCCCGGAAGACATGCCCCAAGTGGGAATTGCAGGCCGCGCACCGGACCTCGACGCGGGGGCGCCCGGGGATGGAATGATCCTCCAGGTAGACGACCCGGTCCCCCGCGAGGGGTTCGAAGAAGCTGGGCCAGCCGCAGTGAGAGGAAAATTTTGCCTCGCTGCGGAACAGCTCGGTCCCACAGGCCCTGCATTCGTATACACCCTCGGCGACGGTGTCTGTGTATTCACCCGTGAAGGGGGCCTCAGTTCCGGATTCCCTCAGCACGTGGTATTCGAGTTCGTTCAGCCGCTTTCGCCATTCCTGGTCGGGCAGGTCGAGAGGGAAGTCGTTTGTCATGTTCCGTCCTCGTGGGGGTCGATGTCGAGCAGCCGCATGGCCGCGAAGGCGTAGCGGGCCAGGATCAGCTCGGTGACTCGGGGATTCTCCGTTATAGGTGGGGTGACCGCCAGGGCCCCTGCCCGGATGGCAGCCTGCTGGTGGGCCCGGAAAACGGGCCCTGGGGTCAGGAACAGGGAGCCGACGGCTATGTGACGCCGTCCCTGACCGCGCAGCGCATTGACGGCGAGGGCGGTGGCGCGACCGGTGATGTCGTTCTGCGCGAGCTGCACCGGAAGCTTGTGATGTGCGCTCCACTGCCGGGCCCTCCGGGCGAGCAGGGAACTTCCCCTGAGATCCCCTCCATCGGGGCATGCGAGAACCAAAGCGTCCACCTCGACGGCGTTCGCGCGGTGAAGCGCTTCGCGCAGTTTGATGTCCAGGACGTTCAACAGATCGATGTCCGGGCCGATGGGACGGGCTATCACGATGCTCAGGCCGGGATTGGCCGCACCGACCTCGTCGCGGGCATGGGTCAGTACGGGGGAGTGGTCGGTTGCCGAAACCAGGTCCATGGGGACCATCGCTATCTCCTCCACCCCGGTGTCGGCCAAGGCCTTTACGGCTTCGTGGACCGTCGGGGTTGTGCTGTTCAGGAGACCGAGACCAACTCGGAGATCGGGACGCAGACGATGGAGATGGTCGATCACGACGTCAAGAGAGGTTCGGACGGCAGAGTCATCGTCGCCTCGTGCGACAAGCACGATGGCCGGTGCCGACATGCCTCTCCTCCTTGCGGCTGGCTGGCTTTAGTGAGGAGTATCAGTGGGCGATGGCGGTTTCGAACCGCCGACCTCTTCGGTGTGAACGAAGCGCGCTACCACTGCGCCAATCGCCCGTGCGGTGTGCCACTTTAGCGCACCTTCTGGGGAGGTGCCAACAGAGGATTGGCCGGTCGGGTGTTGACGAGGCCGTACCGTGGGGCCGAAACGAATGTGGGACGGCCGGGCGTGTGCCGCACCAGGTTCGTGCGTCTGGGGATGCGGGGTGGTCCGGCGCACCAGCAGGGTGGCCAGGGTCAGCGGCGTTTGTTCATGGAACCCCTAAGGTTGGGTTTGTTCGCCGATTCCTGGAGGTGTGGCCATGGAGGCCGTTTCCGTAGAAAACCCTTTGGTGGCCAAGGCGCTCGCCGCCGCCCCGACCGGGGTCTTCATCAATGGCGCTTGGCGAGAGGCCCGGGGCGGCGAGTGGTTCGGTGTCATCAATCCGGCGACGGGGAATGTGATCACCCGGGTCGCCGACGCGGGTGCCGGAGACGGCCTGGCCGCGCTGGAGGCCGCGGCCGCCGCCCAGGATGGTTGGGCCCGCACGGCACCGCGGGCCCGTGCGGAACTGCTCCGGAACCTGTTCGAGATCGTCGTGGAACGCGCGGAGGAGTTCGCGGTCCTGATGACCATCGAGATGGGGAAACCCTTGGCCGAGGCGCGCGGTGAAGTGGTGTACGGGGCCGAGTTCCTCCGCTGGTTCTCCGAGGAAGCGGTGCGCCTGAACGGCCGCTACTCCACGACCCCCGAGGGCGGCCTGAGGGTAATCACCATGCCCCGTCCCGTCGGTCCGGTCCTGGCCATCACCCCGTGGAACTTTCCCCTGGCGATGGCCACCCGCAAGCTCGGTCCGGCGTTGGCGGCCGGTTGCACCGGTGTCCTGAAGCCGTCGAAGCTGACCCCCCTGACTGCCCTCGCCTTTGCCGAGGCCTGTCGGCTGGCCGGTGTTCCAGACGGCGTGGTCAACGTGGTCCCCACCTCGTCCTCCGCCGCCCTGACCGGGCCCCTGCTCCGGGATTCGAGGCTGCGGAAGCTCTCCTTCACGGGATCCACCGATGTGGGCAAGGGACTGCTTCGCGAAGCCGCTGACAACGTGCTGCGGACCTCAATGGAACTTGGGGGCTGCGCCCCGTTCATCGTCTTCGGCGACGCGGACCTGGACCGCGCGGTGGCGGCCGCGAAATCCGCGAAGCTGCGGAACATGGGTGAGGCCTGCAACGCCGCGAACCGGTTCTACGTCTCCCGGGAATTGGCCGACGAGTTCGCTGCGCGTCTCGCCGCCGAGTTCGAGGGGCTGGTCGTGGGTGATGGACTCGATCCGAGCACCGACATCGGTCCCATCATCACATCCGGGCAGCGGCAGCGCATTCGGGGACTCGTGGAGGGAGCTCGTGAACGCGGTGCCAAGGTACTCACGGGAGGCGAGGACGTCGCGGGACCGGGATATTTCTACCGCCCGACCGTGCTGACCGTCACCGACCCGGGGGAACCCGTGATCTGTGAGGAGCTGTTCGGGCCCGTGGCCCCGGTGGTGCCCTTCGATTCCGAGGAACAGGTGCTCGCCTGGGCGAACTCCTCGCCGGTCGGTCTGGCCGCCTACGTCCACACGGGAGACATCGGCCGTGCGTTGCGGATGACGGAGCGACTCGAGGTCGGCATGACCGGGATCAACTCCGCCGCGATCTCCAACCCGGCCGCCCCGTTCGGTGGGGTCAAGCACTCGGGGCTGGGTCGCGAGGGCGGCTCCGAGGGCATCGCCGAATACCTGGAAACCATCTACGTAGGAATCCCCGTCTGAGTCCCGCGGGTGTTTCAGCCCCGGCCAGTGGGGCTGAAACACCGATTGTCGGGTGAAACTTGCATCCGCTCGAAACCCTGCGCTAGTGTTCTCTACGCGCCGAACGAGACAACCCGAAGGGGAGGTCGGGGAAAGCGCGTGCGGACGTGGCTCAGTTGGTAGAGCATCACCTTGCCAAGGTGAGGGTCGCGAGTTCGAATCTCGTCGTCCGCTCGGAGACATACTCCACCCGGTGGAGTGGCCGAGAGGCGAGGCAACGGACTGCAAATCCGTGTACACGGGTTCGAATCCCGTCTCCACCTCGGGCGGTTGGCGCAGTGGTAGCGCGCTTCCTTGACACGGAAGAGGTCGCCAGTTCAAACCTGGCATCGCCCACAAAGTGCACCGGGCTCAGCGAGCTCGGGTTTTTCATCTGGAGGCTCCCGTGAGCAAATCAAAGCTGATGAACAACGAAGCCGGGTCCCGGTTCGAACTGTTGATCGACGGTCGCGTGGCCACTTACATCGATTACGTGGACCATGGCTACGCGCTGGAGCTGACCCACACCGTCACCGAACCGGATTTCAGGGGCAGGGGATTGGCGGGCGAACTGGTCGACTTCGCCCTGACCCGAATCGAGGCCGAGGAGAAACGAGTCATTCCCACCTGTTCCTTCGTCGCCGAACGCGTGACGAAGAAACCTGAGTTCACCCACCTGGTGGCAAGATTCCCCCATCCGTGATCACGACCCACAGCGCCACGAACCAGCCCGGACGCCGCTTCCCGGAGCCCGGGTGAGCCTTCCGCCGGGCTGGCGTGACCTCAAGACGAACCTTTAACGTGCCATGCCCAGCTGGTGGCAGAATGAGCGGGTCGTCCAGTGAAAGGAACGCCCACGTGTCTGCGTCCATCGTCGTCATTCGTCCCGGCTCCCGTGAGAACGTCGACTTGACGACCACCACCACGGGGCTCGACCTCTTCGGAGAGGATCGCACCGTCGTGGCGATGAGGGTCGGGGACGAGATCCGCGACCTCCAGCGCGAACTGGTCGACGGCGACGAAGTGGGACCCGTCCTGGCCGACAGCGACGAGGGCCTCAGCATCATCCGCCACTCCGCGGCACACGTGACCGCCCAGGCCCTGCAGCACCTGTTCGCAGAAGCGAAGCTCGGTATCGGCCCGCCCATCACCGACGGTTTCTACTACGACTTCGCCACCTCCCCGCTGACCCCGGAGGACCTGAAGGCGATCGAGAAACGGATGGGTCAGATAGTGCGTGAAAAACAGCGCTTCGTGCGGCGGGAGGTCAGCGACGAGGAGGCCCGCGAGGAACTGGCCGCTGAACCCTTCAAACTGGAGTTGATAGCGGACAAGGGCGGCGCCTCCGCCGCCGACGGTTCATCCGTCGAGGTGGGGGAGGGGCAGCTCACCATCTACGACAACGTCCGTCGCGACGGCTCCGTCGCATGGCGCGACCTGTGCCGAGGCCCCCATGTACCCCACACCGGTTACCTCCAGGCGTTCGCGCTGACCAAATCGAGCGCCGCCTACTGGCGGGGCGACCAGCGCAACGCTGGATTGCAGCGCGTCTACGGCACCGCGTGGGCCACGCGGGAGGACCTGAAGGCCTACCAGACCCGCATGGCCGAGGCCGCCAGACGGGATCACCGCAAACTCGGCACCGAACTGGACTTGTTCTCCTTCCCCGACGAAATCGGGTCGGGGCTGGCCGTGTTCCACCCGAACGGCGCCGTGGTGCGCATGGAGATGGAGGACTATTCCCGGCGCCGCCACGTCGAGGAGGGCTACCAGTTCGCCTACACCCCGCACCTGACGAAGGCATCCCTGTTCCAGACCTCCGGGCACCTCGACTGGTACGCCGACGGCATGTACCCGCCCATGCACATGGACGAGGAACGCGATGCGCAGGGCAACATCCGCAGGCAGGGACAGGACTACTACCTGAAACCCATGAACTGCCCTATGCACAACCTGATCTTTCGTTCGCGGGGCCGTTCCTACCGGGAACTGCCGCTGCGGCTGTTCGAGTTCGGCACCGTCTACCGCAACGAGAAATCCGGCGTGGTGCACGGCCTGACCCGGGCCAGGGGATTCACCCAGGATGACGCCCACATCTACTGCACCCGCGAACAGATGCGCGACGAGCTGACCGGTCTCCTGACCTTTGTGCTCAATCTGCTCAAGGACTACGGCCTGGACGACTTCTACCTGGAACTGTCCACCAAGAATCCCGAGAAGTTCGTGGGCGATGACGAAACCTGGGAGGAGGCCACCAACGTCCTGGCCGAGGTGGCGACGGCCTCCGGTCTGGAACTCGTGCCCGACCCGGGGGGTGCGGCCTTCTACGGTCCGAAGATCTCGGTGCAGGCCAAGGACGCCATCGGACGCACCTGGCAGATGTCCACGATCCAGCTTGACTTCAACCTGCCGGAACGTTTCGGACTGGAATACCAAGCGGCCGACGGAACACGCCAGCGACCGGTGATGATCCACCGGGCCCTGTTCGGTTCGATCGAACGGTTCTTCGGGGTGCTGACCGAACACTACGCCGGGGCCTTCCCGGCCTGGCTCGCCCCGGTGCAGGTGCTCGGCGTCCCCGTGGCGGACGAGTTCAACGACCATCTCGCGGATGTCGCAGCCCGTTTGAGGGCCCACGGGGTCCGGGTCGAGCTCGATTTCTCGGATGACCGTTTCGGCAAGAAGATCCGAAACGCATCCCGATCGAAGGTGCCGTTCATTCTCATCGCCGGTGGGGAGGACCGTGATGCGGGGGCCGTTAGCTTCCGCTTCCGGGACGGATCCCAACTGAACGGGGTACCCGTCGAACAGGCGGTGGAGCGGATCCGCGCCCACATCGCCTCCCGCAGCAACACGGATCCGGGTGCGCGATGACGGAACCGTCCTCTGAGCTGTGCGGGGTCCCCGACTCCTTCCAGAGATTGTGGACCCCGCACAGGATGGTCTATGTAGAGGGTGACAAACCGAAGGACGAGACCGGCTGCCCGTTCTGCCTTTCCCCCACGAAACGTGACGAGGACGGGCTGATCGTCGCCCGCGGCGAGCATGCCTTCGTGGTCATGAATCTGTTCCCCTACTCGCCGGGGCACCTGTTGGTGTGCCCCTACCGTCACGTCAGCGGGTACGTCGACGCCACCGCGGGTGAGACCCGCGAGATGGCGGAACTCACCCAGCGGGCCATTGCGGTCCTGACGGAGGTCTCGCAACCCGCCGGTTTCAACATCGGCATGAACCAGGGAACCGTCGCCGGCGCCGGAATAGCCGCCCACCTGCACCAGCACGTCGTCCCCCGCTGGTTGGGGGACACGAACTTCATGCCGATCATCGGGCAGACCCGCGCTCTTCCCCAACTGCTCGGTGATGCCCGTGAACGACTGGCCGGGGCGTGGACGGACATGGCCTAGGCTGGTTGTCGTGAAAGCAGTCGAACCAACCCAGACCTGGGACACCGATCGACTGCTGACGATACCGAACGTTCTCTCATTCCTGAGGCTGCTGGCCGTGCCGGTTTTCGGATGGCTCATCCTGGCCGGGCACGACTTGGCGGCGGTGATCCTGCTTGCCGTTTCGGGAGCAACGGACTGGCTCGACGGTTTCCTGGCACGCACACTCCACCAGACCTCGCTGCTGGGGGCGCGCCTCGACCCGGTGGCGGACCGGCTCTACATTCTCACCGCGGTCGTGGTGATGACCGTCAGGGGACTCGTGCCCTGGTGGCTGCTGGCCGTTCTCGCCGCCCGCGACCTGCTGTTGCTGTGCCTGCTTCCCTCGCTGCGCCGCAGCGGGCGGGTGGCGCTCCCGGTGAATCTGGTCGGGAAGACCGGCACGATGCTCCTGCTGTTGGCCTTCCCGATCATGCTGCTCGGTTCTCCCGACTCGTTCGGCCTGGTGGTGGCCGAGTGGGCGGGATGGGTGCTCGCCATCGCCGGGGCGTTCGCATACTGGGCGGCCGGGATCCTCTACTTGAAAGGAACCGTTGAACTCGCGCATGAAAGGGGTGACCGGGATGCGTCCTGACGCCAGCATGAGCCTTCTGAGCGATCTCGCGTCGGAGGCCATGGAGCCCGAGTACCTGACCACGAAGTCCCCGCGACGCAGCCGCTGGGCGATGCCACTGGCGCTTCTCATGGCGGCCGCCTTACTGGCGCTGTCCGTGGTTTCCACCACCCGTTCCCGCAGCGAGGTGGCGGATGAGAGAAAGGACCTCCTGTCACGGATCGCCGCTGAGCAGCAGCATCGCGATGAACTCGCGGCCAGGGCGAGTGAACTCGACGCGGAGAACAGGCAACTGCGCCAGGATGCCGTGGCCGATCCGAGTGTTCGCGCCAACCTGCAGGAAACCGAATTGGCGGCCGGCGCCATCGCCGTTTCGGGCCCCGGTCTGCGGGTACGGGTCAATGACGCGGAGAGGACCGGGAACGGCAGCAGGGTGATCTACGATTCCGACCTGTCGCGCCTGGTGAACGGGCTGTGGCAGGCCGGGGCCGAGGCCGTGGCGGTGAATGGCCATCGCATCACGACGCTCACCCCGATCCGTTCCGCGGGATCCGCCATCACGGTGGACTATGTCTCCCTGAACCCGCCCTACGTGGTAGAGGCCATCGGGGATCCTTCCCGGCTGCAGGCGCGTTTCGCCCGCACCTCCTCGGCCGTGTGGTGGCAGTATCTTCACGACAACTACGGGATCGCCTACGAACTTCAAACGGTGAACGGCGATCTGAAACTACCCGCCGACCCGGCGATGACGCTGCGGTACGCCAAGAGCTGAAGGAGGAGAAATGCTGGTGCTGCTTGGGCTCGCGGCCGGTATCGTGATCGGGCTGCTGGTTGAACCCGTCCTGCCCGTGTTCCTCCAGCCGTACCTGCCGATCGCGATCGTGGCCGCGCTGGACGCCATCCTCGGGGGAACTCGTGCATGGCTGGAGGGCACCTTCTCCGACCGGGTGTTCGTGGTCTCCTTCCTGTCGAACGTCTTCATCGCGGGGCTGATCGTTTTCGCCGGCGACCAGATAGGGGTCGGATCCCAGCTCTCCACCGGGGTCGTCGTAGTGCTCGGAATCCGGATCTTCAACAATGCCGCGGCAATCCGAAGGGCGGTGCTCCATGCCTGAGCAGACCCCGAAACGCGCCGCCGATCAGATCGAACCGGCAAACTCCGGCAAGATCTGGCGTGCCTTCCTGAAACCCGGTCGCGGCCAGCTGGTCGTCGGGGTGGTGCTCTGCCTGACCGCCCTGCTGGTGGTGTGGACCCTGCGTTCCCAGGCCTCGCAGCCCGACTACTCCAATCTGCGTCGCACTGACCTGATCCAGCTGTTGGACAACCTCTCCGCCGAGACGCGGCGCCTGGAATCCGAGGTCAGGGAACTGACGACGACCCGCGAAGGGCTGGTCTCCGGGGCGGCGGGGGCCAAGGCCGCCGATGACGAGACCAAACACCGGATAGAGCAGATGCAGATCATCGCTGGAACGGTGCCGGCGACCGGGCCGGGGGTGCGGATAACCATCCAGGACCCGCAGGGCGCAGTGACCCCGGAGCTTCTGCTGGATGCGCTGGAGGAATTGCGTGACGCAGGTTCCGAGGTGATCGAGTTCAACGATTCCGTTCGCGTGGTCGCTAACACATGGATCGATCGGGACGCGGATGGCCGGATAGCGGTGGACGGGAAGACCCTGACCACCCCCGTCGTCATCGAGGCCATCGGGGATCCTGCCACCTTGGAGGCCGGGGCCCGGTTCAGGGGTGGTCTGGTCAGCGAGGTGGAGGGCAGCAGGGTGCAGGGGAGAGTCGAGATCAAGCAGTTGACGGAAATCTCCGTTGATTCCACGGTTTCTCCCCGCGCGCCGGAATTCGCCAAACCGAATTAGCATGGCAGGCTTGTCAATCCGATGTCCCTCGATAGGCTTGGGGCAGCTTGGATGGCGATCAGCACGGAAAGGGGGCCACCGATGACGGGGGTCAGGAACCACCGCCAAGGGGATCTCAAGGATTCGAAGAACGACACCACCAGCGTTCTCGCGGCTCTCACGGACGAGCATCTGTCCGCCATTGGGGGGAGCCCGTCGGCCGATGCGGCGGACCTGGCTCCCGGCAACGCGCTGATGATCGTCACTCGGGGCGGGGTTAAGGAATCGCAGTTCCTGATCGACTCCGACGTGACCACTCTCGGGCGGCACCCCGAGTCCGACATCTTCTTGGACGACGTCACGGTTTCCCGCCACCACGCGAAGCTGGTGCGCGCGGGTGGCCAGTTGATGCTGGAGGACCTGGGAAGCCTCAACGGAACCTACGTCAACAGGGTTCTGATCGATGGCCGGGCCCAGTTGCGGCACGGCGATGAGATCCAGATCGGAAAATACCGGGCGACGATCCTGTTGAGCGAGGCCGGGCGGAGCTGATGCCGGCCGCGCCGCGCACGATCGGTCAGGTTCTGGAATCGATCCGGGGCGAATTTCCCGACATCTCGGTCTCAAAGGTCAGGTACCTGGAGAACGAGGGGCTGATTTCCCCGGAACGGGACCATCCTTCCGGTTACCGGCGCTTCTACCCGGCTGATGTGGAGCGGCTGCTCTTCGTGTTGCGTGCCCAACGCGACAGGTATCTTCCGCTCAAGGTGATCCGCGAGGAGCTCGCCGCCATGGACCGGGGGGAGGTGCCTCCCGAGACCGCGGATGCGACCGTGCCGACGACACCCCAGAACGCGGAACCGTCACGGAGGCAGCCCAGGCAACCGGGAACCCAGCGCCAGCTCTTCACGCGCAGGGAACTTCTCTCGGAGTCGGGGCTGGGGGAGGCCGCCCTGATCGAATTGGAACGCCTGAAGGTGATCTCGCACCGGAAGGGCACCCAGCGGTACGGCAGGGAAATGCTGGCCTTGGCGGTGGCTGCTAAACGCCTTGGCGACTACGGGGTCGAACCCAGGCAGATGAGGGTGCTCCAACAGTCGGCCTCCTTGGAGGCCGCGCTGGTGGAACAGGCCATCAGCCAGTACCAGGGCCGCCAGGGAGTCCCGAAGGAGGTCCTCCGCGAGGTGTACCGCTTGGTGCTGCACGCGCACAGCGGCCTGATGTTTTCACAGCTGTTCGGTTGACAAGGTCTCGTAGGCTGTGAGCATGGTCGAGTTGTGTGTGGTTGGAATACAGGTGGGCGATGAAGGCCCGGTCCTCCTGCTGCGCGAGAACGATGGGGAACGGCTGCTGCCGGTCTGGATCTCCGCCGTCGACGCCGCTGCCATCGCCGTCGCCCTGGAACAGGAGCAGTTCGCCAGGCCACTCACCCAGGATCTGCTGGCGGAGGCCTTCGCGCAGCTCGCGGGCGAGTCCCAGCCGCAGCTGACGATCAGGTCCATGGAGGATGGCGTGTTCTACGCGGAAATAGTGGTGGATGGTGTGACTTTCGACGCCAGGCCCAGCGACGTCGTGGCCGTCGCGATCCGGCGGGGGTGGCCCGTCCACTGCCCGGCGGAGCTGCTGGACGAGGTTGGGATCTCCGACGAGATCGCTCACGTGGACGAGGTCGAGAAGTTCCGGGAGTTCTTGGATCAGGTCCAGCCGGAGGACTTCTGAGAGGATCCCGCACCCCGGTCCTGGGGCGGGACCAACCCTGAAGCCTTGCTGGAGGGTTTAGAATCTACAACGGTGCCGGTGGGCGTGTCGTCCACGACCGGGGCACCCGGCGGTTAGCGTCAATAGTGCCGCAGAACCGGCGGCCGGGAGAACTTAGGGGCTGACACAGTGGCTGATGGCATCAGGCATATGGACGAGACACCGCAGCAGGATGCGCTGTTCGACGGTGACTTCGCCCCCGTCTCCAAGGACCTGGGGTTCCGTGGCCCTGTGGCCCACAAGGTTGCCGGCATCACCTATCGGCAGCTTGACTACTGGGCCCGCACCGGCCTCGTCGTACCGGAGATCCGGGGAGCGTCAGGGTCGGGATCGCAGCGCCTCTATTCCTTCCGCGACATTCTGCTGCTGCGGGTCGTGAAACGATTCCTGGATGTCGGGATCTCGCTGCAGCAGATCCGGATCGCGATCGATCATCTGCGGGCCCGCGGGGTCGAGGACCTGACCGAACTCACACTGGTCAGTGACGGGTTCAGCGTCTACGAGTGCACGACCGCCAATGAACTGTTCGACCTCACCAAGGGAGGGCAGGGCATGTTCCTGATATCCGTCTCCAGCGTCTGGCAGGAAATCGAGGGGACCCTCGGCGACCTTCCGAGCGAACGGATTGCACAGCAGAACCTGCACACGGAGAACGAGCTCGAATCCCGCAGGAGGGCCAAGACCGGGTGAGAAAATTTCTCAAAAACCCCGCAGTCAAACGTCTCACCACCATCAGTGAACGCTATAAGCGGCGCCATGGTCCACAACATGCTGCCGCAATCACCTACTTTTCGGTTCTGACTTTGGTGCCGGTGCTGATGCTGGCAGGGGCTGCGGCCGGATTCACCTTGGCGGTGCTGCGTCCTGAATGGTTCCATCTTCTGTCTGACGGAATCGTGAATGCTCTTGGCAGCACGAACCTCGCCGAGAAAGCAGTTGACGTACTGCGAAACGCGATAGAGAACTGGTACGGTCTGGCCGGCACCGCCTTGATTGCCGCTGCCTACTCGGGCTCGAACTGGGTCGGGAATCTGCGGATTGGGTTTTGCCGGATGCTGCAAACCAATGAGCAAGAAACCGAAAGGGAAAAAGGGGTACGAGGGTTCCTCAAGGAACTGGGCGGAAACCTGCTGGTACTTCTCGGCTTGTTCGCCTGTCTGCTGCTCCCATCAGGAATCGCCGTCATCGGGATGTCCTGGATTGGTTCAGCAGGGGTGATCGGCTGGCTGGTTCACCTGCTCCTCACCCTCTTGGTGAGCTGGCTACTGCTCGCCTTCCTCTTCTGCACCCTCCCGAGGAATCGGATCCGCCCCCACAGCTGGTTGCTGCCCTCCACGGTAGGCGCAGCCCTGGTCGCTCTGCTGCAACAGTTCGCGGGAGTACTGCTCGGTATTTTCACTTCCAATCCCGCTGCCGTGGTTTTCGGGCCCGTGATCGTGATCATGATTTTGTTCAACCTCCTGTCGACCATCCTGCTGGTCTGCGCAGCATGGGCTGGGGAGAGAACCGGGGTCGACCGGTCACTGGTTGACCCGCACGACCCGAAAACCACGGATCAGAAAGCTGGGGAACCACCCGACCCGACCCCTGCGATACCGGTCGATGTGGCAGCGCAGGGGGTCCGGGCCGGAACGAGGATCGGTTACGGGATGGGGACGATAACCGGTCTCGGCATCGGGGCTGCGGTGGCGGCCCTGCTCACGAGGTACCGCCATCGCGACTGATCAGTGGGTTGCGGCGGCGACCGGTGCGGGCTGACCGATGGCGGCCACCAGCTCGGTGAACCAGGGCAGGGTGATGTCGAATGGCTTGCCACCCTTGATGCGCTCGAAGGCGATCGCCGTCAGTTCGTCGTTGTTCTCCTCGTCCTGGCCGATGACGCCGGAGCGACCCGCGAGAGCGCAGTCGACCGCCAGATCGGTGCACCGCTTGATGAGCGCCAAGTCCGCCTCATTGGCTGCGGCCGACCGGGAGAAGTAACCCGACTTCTGGATCATCACCTTCTCGGCCCCCAGCTTCTCCGCGAACTTGTCCCCGAACCACTTCCCGGGGTTCACCTTGTCGAGTTTCACGTGACCGAAGGGGTCGCGCGGCACTTCCTCACCCGCCGCTTCCATCTCCGCGACGATGGAGTCCAAGCCCGCGCCCTCGGACAGGAAGATGGTGACGTTGCCAACCTCATCCATCACCTTGTTGAGGCGCTCGGCCTCGGCGGTGATGTCGATGACCGCCTCGGGCACGTACACGGCGTGGACGTCCCACGCCTCGCGGGACAGGCCGATCCCGGGCAGCCATTCCTGTGTATCCAGCCACTTGCGGTACTCGGCGGCGGTGGCCGCGGTCAGCCAGCCGCAGTGGCGTCCCATGACCTCGTGCACGATGAGCATCCGGGAACCCGAATTGTGCTCGGCGACGATGTTCTTGGCGAAGATCGCCCCCTGCTCCGCGGCGGTCCAGGCGCCGAGCGACTGGCGGACCGGGATCACGTCGTTGTCGATGGTCTTGGGCAGGCCGACCACGGTCAGCGGGTAGTCGTTGGTGGCGAGGAAGGCAGCCAGATCGGCGGCCGTGGTGTTGGTGTCGTCGCCACCGATGGTGTGGAGGACGTCCACGCCGTCCGCGACGAGACGGTCGGCGGCGACCTTGAGCGGATCGGCTCCCTCGGCGACCAGCCCGCGTTTGACGAGATCCTTGACGTTGGTGAGCTTGACCCGGGAGTTCCCGACGGGGGAGCCGCCGAACATGTGCAGCAGGTGCGCCTTCGCCCGGACGGTCTCGTCGACGACGAAGTAGTCACCCTGCAGAAGCCCTTGGTAGCCATGTTTGTATGCGATGATCTCCACCTCGGGAGCCACCTCGGTATACCGCTGGACGAGACCACCGATGGCCGAGGACAGACATGGCGCAAAACCGCCGGCCGTGAGAATGGCTACCTTCTTGACCATGAACATTCCTTTCAGGATTGATTCCATTGCCTAGCCTAGCCGCCCGCACCCTTTGAGTGGCAGGATGGTTTGACAGTGATCCGGAAGGATGCAGATGGTTCCCAGGGCATCGGAACGAGGAAGTTCCGTGGCGGTGGAGGCGGCTTTGGTGCTGCCCGTCGCGATGTTGTTCGTTGGTCTGGTGATCGTGATGGCCGGGCACGCCCTCGCGCAGCAGGCCGTTACCGCCGCTGCCACACGAGCGGCGCGTGCGGCCTCGCTGGAGCGTTCACAGGCATCGGCCGAACGAGCGGCATTGGATGCTGCCGTGACCGAGCTGGGCAACTCCCGCATCACCTGTACCGATGCTCAGGTGAGCGTGGACGCCAGGGGTCTGGAGGCCCCGATGGGAACGGTCGCCTCCGTGACGGTACGGCTCACCTGCCGGGCGGTGTTCCCGGTCTCCATGCCGGGTTTCCCGGCCAGCCGGTCGCTGACGGGAGAGGGAACATCGCCCGTCGACACCTACCGGGGCCGGAATGGTTAGGTCCTCAGGCCCCTGCCGGGACCAGCGGGGCATGAGCGGCAGCGTCCAGGTCACCCTGCTGCTGCCGCTCGCGATGCTGGTGCTGCTGGCCGCGCTCCAGTGGTCGCTGTTGTTGTGGGCGGAATCGACGGCCATGGCGGCCGCCCAGGACTCGGCCCGGGCCGCCGCCGTCCTGGGAGGCTCCGCCGAGGACGGCCGGGAAGCCGGGAGACGGGCCCTCTTCAACTCGGCTCTCGGCGACGCCACTGTGAAGGTTGACCGTGCGGCCGCGTTCACGACCGCCGTCGTCGAGGGAACCGCCATCCGGGTGCTTCCCATGGTGGATGTCACCGTGCACCAGGCGGCCAGGGTGCCGACCGAACGAATCCGGTGACGGATGACCGCTCTTCCCACCGGATGAGAATCCCGGGTCCGGGGCAGTGAACCGGGTGAGGAGTCATAACACGGCTCCCGGATTTGCCCGGCGGGTTTAAGGTGAATCCGTGGCCCAGTACTACGACGTGCATCCTGAGAACCCGCAGCCCCGCACCCTCAGCCAGATGGTGCGGATCCTCGAGGAGGGTGGGTTGATCGCCTACCCCACCGATTCCTGTTATGCGCTCGGTTGCGCCCTCGGCAACGGATCGGGAATCGAACGCATCCGGCGGATCCGGCAGCTGGGGGACAGGCACCATTTCACCCTGGTGATCTCCGAGTTCTCCCAGCTCGGGGCTTTCGTGGAGATGGACAACTGGGTTTTCCGCGCGGTCAAGGCGGCAACCCCGGGGCCGTACACCTTCATCCTGAAGGCCACCCGCGAGGTGCCGAAGATGATGCAGCACCCGAAGAAACGCACGATCGGCGTGCGGATTCCCGATCACCGCACCACCCTCGCCCTCCTCGACGCGGTCGGTTCACCTCTGGTCAGCTCCACCCTGCTGCTTCCGGATCATCCCGAGCCGCTCGTGGAGGGGTGGACCATCAAGGAGCTGCTGGACCACGAACTGGATGCGGTCCTGGACTCCGGTGACTGCGGGTTGACCCCGACGACCGTCGTGGATCTCAGCGGTGACGAACCGGAGGTCGTGCGGGTCGGGGCGGGCGATCCCGGCCCCTTCGAATGATCAGCGACTGAAGGTGATCCGGCCGCCGAGCATAGTCAGCAACACCTTTCCGGGACCGGCGGTGAGCACCAGGTCGGCGGGCTGCCCAACACTGAGCGTGGTCCGGGTGCTGGCCCGCAGGGCGGCCAGGGGAGCGAGCGCCTGGTCCGCCCGGTAGGGGCGGTGACAGGCCGCCTCGATGGCCTTCCAGGGGTCGAGGGAGGCCACGGGTGCGTCGGAGCCGAAGGCCAGCCGTGCCCCCGCACGCAGCAGGTCGAGCATCGGGTAGGTGCGATCCTTCGCGCCGGGCCAGACCCGCTCGACCACCCCGATGTCCTCCAGCTGGTGCGCGGGCTGGATGCTCGCGACCAGTTTCAACCGCGCGAATCGCGGCAGGTCGGCGGGAGCGACGCACTGCACGTGCTCGACGGATCCACGCGTACCCGAGATCTCGAAGGCGTCCAGGACGTCGTGGCAGGCGGCGTCGCCGATGGCGTGAACCGCAGCCTGGAGCCGGGCCTCGCGGGCACGCCCCAGCAATGCGAGCAACTCGGAACGGGTGTGGTTGGGTTTGCCGTTCGGATACCCCGGCAGGGGATTCGGGTAAGGCGCGATGCAGTGGGCGGTGCGGCTGCCCATCGAGCCGTCGGCGATTATCTTGAGCGGGCCGACCCTCAAGTTCTCGGCCAGTTCGTCGCCGGTTCCGGCTCCCATGGCGATCAGATCGTCGAGCCGCTCGGGGTAGGTGGCGGCCTCCACCCGCAGCCCGATGGACCGGGATGCCGCGCGCTGCTGCCAGGCCTCCACGGCCCAGCCGGAGGAAAAATCCACGATGCCCACGAGCCCCCGGGAGGCGGCTTCCAGCTCGGCCGCCTGCACGGCGTGTTCCACCAGGTCGAGATACCGCGACATGATGCGACGGATGCCTGCGAAGGCCTCCTCCTCCACGAGGAATCCCGTCGGATGCCCGGCCGCCCCGGCCTGTTCGAGGGCCGGGGTGTTGCACCAGAGGCTGTGGAGATCGCGGGACATCAACGCGACCGGGACGGTGGTGATCGCATCCAGGTCGGCTGCGGTCGGGGGAGTGGGCCACGTTGCCGAACGGAAACCGTAGCCGACCAGCCTCGGTGGCCGGTGCCGCAGGTGATCCTCGACGGCCGCGAGGATCTCCGATTTCGTGGCCTTGTGGGAGAAGCGGGTGCACTGGCTGATCAGCGCCGCCAAGGAGAAATGGGTGTGGTTGTCCCACAGACCGGGCATGAGGTTCGCGCCGTCGGCGTCGAAGTCGCCGTCGCCGACACCCCGGGTGGGTTCAATGGCGGTGATAGTGCCGTTGGTCACCGTGACGTCCAGCGGCTCGCTGTACCTGCCGGTCCCGAGTCCCGGTATGGGCCGGACCCGGGTGATACGAAAGCTCTCCACGAGCCGGAATTCTGCCACGGACGGTCCTTGGGCGGCGTGGTCCTAGACTTGGGCGGGTGACCAGCATTGCCGCCAACCTGCAGAAGATCGAACAGCAAATCGCGACCGCGGCCGCGAGAGCGGGACGCGACAGCAGCGAGATCCGGCTGCTCCCCGTCTCCAAGACCAAACCCCCGGAGGCCGTCCTCGAGGCCCACGCCGCCGGGTACCGGAGGTTCGGGGAGAACAAGGTGCAGGAGGCCCAGAACAAATGGGAGGCCCTGCGGGAGGTGGCCGACATCGAGTGGGCCGTGATCGGGCACCTGCAATCCAACAAGGCCAAGTACGTCGCCCGGTTCGCGACGGAGTTCCAGGCCCTCGACTCCCTGAAGGTCGCTTCGGAACTGGATCGCCGGCTGCAACAGGAAGGCCGCAGGCTAGAGGTCCTGGTACAGGTGAACAGCTCAGACGAGGACCAGAAATTCGGTCTGCCGCCGCAGGAGGTGGTGACCTTCGCCAAACAACTCGACGCCTTCGACGCACTGGATGTCCGGGGGCTGATGACCCTGGCGCTGTTCACCGACGACACTGAGCGCATCGCGCGGTGCTTCAAGGTGATGCGCCAGGTGCAGCAGGAACTGAGGGACGTCACAGGAAAGGGCTGGGACGAACTGTCCATGGGCATGTCCGGTGACTTCGAACTGGCAATCGAGTACGGGGCCACCTGCGTTCGTGTCGGTCAGGCCATCTTCGGAAATCGCCTGGACCCCAATGCCTACTGGCCGGGAATCAAATAACAATTCCCGGATCCTCTCACCCCTTGAAACTCTTCAAACGGTACGGAAATCCTCTCTGCTGGACACCATTCCTTGATCGGCGGTCTCACCGGCCCGTGTGCTCAGGGAACAGAGGGGGTTGTGCGGATTTCGGCGAGCAGTTCCGCCAGCTGATCGAAGGTCAGGGTGTCCTCGAACATCAGCGGAAGCTTGCACACCGGCAGGTCCAGCAGGAAGAACTTCGATTCCTTCCCGAAGGAGGCCAGGAAGGGTTCCAGCTTCTCCCATGCCGCGGGATGCCGTCTCCATTCGGTTACGGTGGACCATTCCGTCAGCGGCAGGTGCTGTGGGGGAGCGGGCAGGTCCGTCTCAAGGCCCAGTTTGATGTCCTCCGCAGAGGCCCCGATCTCGACGCGGATCCTTCCCGGTTCCACGCTCCAGGAGTGGGTTCTCACGTCCCAGAAGGACAGGTCGCGGCGAGTCACCTGGATCTCAGCGTGGGCGCTTTCCTCCGGCCCCAGTTCCAGATGCCGGAAACCTCGTAGTTCCCGGGGAGGGCGGCCCACCGAGGAGACCGGATACCCGATATAGAGCTGGGGGACTGCGACACCGCTTCGGCCTCCGGTGTTGGTGACGGTGAACGAAGCGGTGAGAACCACCTCGCCCAACGCCGTTTCGGGGGTGACCTCAGCCACCTCAGCCCGCAAATCGCTGAACTCGAAGGTGGTGTAGGCCAGACCGTGTCCGAAGGGGTAACTCGGTCGGTTCCCGAGTTTCTGGAGCCCGCGGTATCCGACGAAAATCCCTTCCCCGTAACGCACCTCACCTGCTTCACCCGGGAAATTGAGTTGTGCGGGGTGCTGCTCCAGCCTCTCAGGAATGGTTTCCGCCAGCCTGCCGCTGGGGAGTCCTCGCCGGTGACCAGCCGCGCCACGGCCTCACCCCCGCCCTGACCTGGCAGCCATAGCTCCATGATCGCGTCCGCGTCGTCCTGCCAGGAGGCGGTCTCGACGGCCGCGCCGTTAGAGAGCAGGACGATCACCCCGTTGGCCACCCGGCGCACTGCGCGCAGCAGGTCCACATGGCCGGCGGGCAGCGAGATGTGTTGCCGGTCGTATCCCTCCGACTCGTCCGCGGCGGGCAGGCCGAGGAACAGCAGGACCGTGCGGCCCGCGGCGGCCTCCTGCGCTCGCCTGAGCAGTTCCCCGGCGGGGAAGGCTGCTGCAGGGGAGTCGGGCAGCGGATACCCGGGCTCGAACGGCAAACCGGGGTGCCTGCGCCGCAGGGCGTCGAGGGCATTGTCCAAGCGGGTCGGGTTCACCTGCGACGATCCGGCCCCCTGATATCTGGGGGTGCGGGCCATCTCCCCGATGACCACGACGTCACCGAGCCCGGGCAGGGGGAGCGCCGCCCTTTCGTTTTTAAGCAGCACGGCGCTTCGCGATGCGGCCTCGCGGGCCAGTTCGTGGTGGGCCCCGAGATCGAGGTGTTCCTCGGGTGTTTCCCGGTGGTGCCGGGAGACCAGCCGCAGCACGCGCGCGACGGACCGGTCCAGGTCGGATTCGTCCAGGGCGCCTGTCCGGACGGCCTCGGCGACGAGCCGGTCGTTCCAGCCGTGCGAGGACGGCATTTCCAGGTCCAGCCCGGCGGCGACTCCTGCGACACGGTCGTGGACCGCCCCCCAGTCGGTCATCACCAGCCCGTCGAAGCCCCATTCCTCACGTAGTACCTCGGTCAGGAGCCAGCGGTTCTCGGACGAGTAGACGTCGTTGATCCGGTTGTACGAGCACATCAACGTCGCCGGACGCGCTCGTTCGATTATTCGTTCGAATATGCTGAGGTAGATTTCCCTCAGGGTGCGTTCGTCGATCCGCGCGTTTGTGCGCATTCGATCAGTTTCCTGGTTGTTGGCGGCGAAATGTTTCACGGAGGTCTCGACCCCTCCGGACTGGATACCCGCGGCCAGAGCAGCGGCCAGCTCTCCCGCCAGCAGGGGGTCCTCCGAGAAGTACTCGAAGTTCCGCCCGCACAGCGGGGAGCGTTTCAGGTTCACGCCCGGTCCCAGGATCACGCCGACGCCCTGCGCCTTCGCCTCCTCGGCCAACGCCCGGCCGATCTCGGTGAGCAGCGTCACGTCCCAGGTGGACGCGAGCGCCGCGGCCGTGGGGAAACATGTGGCCGGCACCGATTCCTCCAGGCCCATCTCGTCGGCGCCCACGGCCTGCTTGCGCAGCCCGTGGGGACCGTCGGAGACCATCAGGGCGGGAATCCCCAGCCGTTCGACCGGCTGGGTGTGCCAGAAATCGCTGCCGGAGAGCAGCGAGCACTTTTCCTCGAGGGTGAGCTGCGCGAGAAGCTCGGGAATCTGCTCTTCGGTGAACATTGCGACTCCAATCCCGATCGGTACGGCCCAGAATATGGGATGGTGTGGCTGAACGGGCGGAGGAGGGGCGGGGCCTCACGGTGTCCGGCCCGGAGGCCTCTGAACCGTTTTTATAATTACATAATGTTCCTTATCGGACATTTGGGCCGGTGGGAAGAATGCCGAACCGCACGCGCACCAACTGGTCTTCCCGCGGTGCTCTTGTCCTCGTCCCCGATGGCCGGGCCTCATAGACTGTCGTGGTGATGGAACCTTACGAACTCGAGCTCCTGCCGCTCGACACCCCGGACGACGATCCTCGCTGGGCCGCATACCTGGATCTGTTCGCGATTGTCTTCCTCGAGGGTCGCGCCTCCGATGACGGCCTGGCCGCTTTCCGCAGGCACCGGCGAGCCGATGGCGCGACCCTCGGCATGGTCACCGCGGAAGGGCCAGGGCTCGAGGGACGTCAGGTGGTCGCCGGGCTGGCCTGGGCGCCTATCCGGGTGAATGCCGGCGGGAACGTCGTCCCGGTCATGGCCATCAACACCGTCGCGGTCCGTCCCACTCACCGCCGCCGTGGCCTGATGCGGCTGATGATGGACCACCACCTCCGGCGTGCCAGGGCCGCGGGATTCGCGTTGGCCGCGTTGAGTGCCAGCGAGGCCACGATCTACGGCCGCTTCGGCTTCGGGGTCGCCACTCGGCACGTCGACTGGGAGATCGACACCCGGCGTTTCGCCATCCGCCCGGATGTGGCGGTTGCCCCGGGGTCACTGGAACTCGCCAATCCCCCACTTGACGAGAACATATTCGAACACCTGTCCGCCGTCCATCAGGTGGCCCATCGCGGTGCGTTCAGTCCCTTGGGCATGCATCTCGCCAAGGCGGACGGCACCTGGGACTTCGACGAGCAGGGGCCGTCCAGGAAATTGCGGTATCTGCTCCACTTCGACGCCTCCGGCATCCCGGACGGATTCGCGGAGTTCAAGCACGGTGGTTTCGAGAGCAAACAAAGCGATTCCCCCGCACCCACCGCGATCCTGTCGGTGTGCTCCCCCAGCCCCGAGATCGACCGTGCGCTGTGGCAGGGCCTGGCCAGTTTCGATCTGGTCGAGAAACTCACCTACGGTTCAGCCGTCCCGGACGATCCCCTGCCCGGCTCGCTCGTCGACCCCTGGGCCATCAAGCAGAACGGCATCCGCGACGGTATCTGGTTGCGGATCCTGGACCTGGAGAGAGCGGTTGCGGATCGCGGTTTCGAGTCGGACGGCCAAGTGGTCGTCAAGGTCGCGGATTCGATGGGGTTCTGCGAGGGAACCTGGTGCATCACTGTGCGAGAGGGCCGAGGGGAGGCTGCGAAAACCTCCCTCTCCCCTGCCGTTGAGCTCGGTGTGGACAGCCTGGCCCGGCTCTGGTTCGGCGATGTGACGGCCGCACAACTGGCCCGTTCCGGCATCGTCCACGGCTCCCCGGGTTCCGTCCAGGAGCTCTCCCGGCTGTTCGCGACCGCTTTTGGTCCCGTCAACCTGAACGACTTCTGATCACGACAGGCTCAGGAAAAGCTTTTCCAGCTTCTGGGTGTCGATGGACTCCCCCGTCGGGTCGTCCAACAGGCAGGTGCGCATGCCGTGGGCGATGATCGAATAACCGGCCCGGTCGATGGCCTTGGAGACCGCAGCGATCTGGGTTATCACGTCTTCGCACTCCCGGCCGGCCTCGAGCATACGAATCACGGCGTTGAGCTGTCCGCTGGCGCGTTTCAGGCGGAGAACCGACGGCCTCACCGCATCGGGATCCAGCTGCGTCACCGGTCCGCTTCCCTGGGGCAGGTGCAGCGTTTCTCCGGAGGCACATCCCGCAGCGCCTCTTCTATGTGCTGGCCGCATCCGGCCCAAGTGGTCTTGTGGCAACGCGGGCAGGAAACGGGACGGCACATGAGGGGCTCCAATCACTGGTTGTCAAAACCGATTGCGTACCCCCTAGGGTACCGTCCCGCCCGTTCTTCCTCCGAGCCCGCGGAACTCAGAGGTTGATCATGTGCCCGCCGATGCCGTGGGCGGCCTCCTTGATGGCCTCGGACAGCGTCGGGTGGGCGTGAACGGCGTGCGCGATCTCATCGGCCGTCAGCTCGTAGTTCTGGGCCAGGATGAGTTCCGGAAGCAGTTCCGTGACGTCGGGGCCAATCATGTGGGCACCCAGCAGTTCGTTGTATCGGGCGTCGGCGACGAGCTTGACGAAACCAACCCCTTCCCCCAGGCCCCAGGCCTTGCCGTTGGCGGCGAAGGGGAACTTCGAGACCTTGACCTCGTGGCCCTTGTCCCTGGCCTGCTGCTCGGTGTAGCCGAAGGACGCGATCTGCGGCTGGCAATAGGTCGCCCGCGGGATCATGTCGTAGTCGACGGGATGGGTCTCGACCCCGGCGATGGTCTCGGCGGCCACCATGCCCTGGGCCTCGGCCACGTGGGCGAGCATCATCTTCGCCGTGCAGTCGCCGATGGCGTAGACCCCGGGAACGTTGGTGCGGAGATAGTCGTCGACGGCAATGGCGCCGCGTTCGGTCAGGGCGACCCCGGTGTTTTCCAGGCCGTAACCCTCGGTGCGCGGGGCGAACCCGACAGCCGAGAGGAAACGATCCGCCTCCAGGACCTGGGAGGCACCTCCCTTGGCGGGACTGACGGTGACCCGTACCCCGCTGCCCGTGTCCTCGATTGACTCCACCTTGGTGGCGGTCAGCACCTTGATGCCCAGTTTCTTGTACGCCTTGGTGATCTCGGCGGAGATCTCCGCGTCCTCGTTGGGAACCATCCGGTCGAAGAACTCGACGATGGTCACGTCGACGCCGTAGCTGCGCAAGACGTAGGCGAACTCGGTCCCGATGGCCCCGGAACCGCCGATGATGATCGAGTTCGGGAGCCTGTCGGCCAGGATCTGCTCCTCATAGGTGACCACGTTGGCCGAGACCCTGGTTCCGGGAAGCATCTTCGTGGTCGATCCGGCCGCGATGATGACGTTGTTGAAGGTCACCCGGGTGGTGGCGCCGTTGTCGTCGGCAACGTCGATGGTGTGGGCATCGACGAAGGTGCCCCAGCCGTTGAACTCCTTGATCTTGTTCTTCTTCATCAGGAAGTGGATTCCCTTGGTCATCCGCTCCGAGACCTGGCGGCTGCGGGAGAAGGCCTTGCCGTAGTCGACGGTGATCTCACCCTGGATGCCGAAGGTGTCGGCCTCGTGGGTGACGATGTGGGCCAGCTCCGCGTTGCGCAGCAACGACTTGGTCGGGATGCAGCCGACGTTCAGGCACACTCCCCCCCAGTAGCGTTTCTCGATGATGCAGGTCTTCAGGCCGAGCTGGGCGGCACGGATGGCGGCAACGTAGCCACCGGGACCGGCGCCGAGCACGCAGACGTCGTATTCGTGGGTCATGGGGCCCACTCTAGTGCTCCCGCCGCCTCGCGCAGGCCAGCACCGGGCGACAGGCGTTATCTCAGATATGAGTTAAGATGACGCCATGACCGCCACCAGCCAGTCCCTGGGAATCATGATCCGGGAGGCGCGCAAGGCCCGTCAATGGTCCCAGCAGCGCCTCGCCGATGAAATCAACTCCTCACAGTCCGCCGTTCACCGGATAGAGATGGGCCAGCAGAACGTCTCTCTCAACATGATCGAGAGACTGGCATCCGCGCTCGAGATGCCCTTGATACTCGCGGCCACCGAGGGCACCGTCAACTTCGAGATCACCGGGCCGACGGAGCTTGCGGGCGAGATCGAGGTCCGTTCCTCCAAGAACGCGGCCGTCGCGCTGCTCTGCGCCTCGATGCTCAACCGGGGTCGCACCGTGCTGCGCGGGATCGCCAGCATCGAGGAGGTGGATCGAATCTGCGACGTCCTCCAGTCCATCGGGGTTACTGTCACCCCGACCAATGGAGGTCAGGATCTCGAACTGACCCGCCCGGAGAAACTCACCCCCGAGACCATCGACCAGCGTGCCGCTCGCCGCACGCGTTCCATCCTGATGTTCCTCGGCCCCCTGATGCACGAGTTCGATTCCTTCGAACTCCCCTATGCCGGCGGATGCGACCTCGGGGCCCGGACCGTGCATCCGCACATGTCCGCGCTGAAACGTCTCGGCCTGTCCGTGGAGGCGCACGACAGCCAGTACCACGCCACCGTGCAGCGCGACGGTGCGCCCGAACACCACATCACCCTGGTGGAGCGTGGGGACACGGTCACCGAGAACGCGATCATGGCCGCCGCCCGCACCCCGGGGCTGACCGTGATCCGCAACGCCTCCGGCAACTACATGGTGCAGGACCTGTGTTTCTTCCTGCGCGAACTGGGGGTCGGCGTGGACGGCATCGGAACCACCACCCTGCGCATCCAGGGCGTCAAGGAGATCAACAAGGACGTCGAATACCACATCTCGGAGGACCCGATCGAGGCGATGAGCCTCATCACCGCCGGCATCGTCACCCGCTCGGAACTGACGGTCAAGCGCTGCCCCATCGAGTTCCTGGAGGTGGAGTTCGCCGTTCTGGAAGAAATGGGCCAGCGAATGGCACTGAGCAGCGAATACCCATCGGGTAACGGTCACACCCGGCTGGTGGACGTCACCGTGAAACCGTCCGAGCTGACGGCCCCCCTGGACAAAATCCATCCAATGCCGTTCCCGGGGTTGAACATCGACAACCTTCCCTTCTTCGCCCTGATCTGCGCGACGGCCGAGGGACAGTCGATCATCTACGACTGGGTCTACGACAACCGCGCGGTTCACTTGAAGAAGCTCTGCGACCTGGGGGCGAACGTCACCGTCATGGACGCCCACAAACTGATGGTCATCGGCCCGACGAAATGGCGTGGGCGTGACATCGAGTGCCCGCCGGCGCTGCGGCCCTCGGTGTGTCTGTTCCTGGCGGCCCTCGCAGCCCGCGGAACCACCATCCTGCGGGATGTCTACGTGATCAACCGGGGCTACGAGGACCTGCCGAGGCGTTTCAATCAGCTCGGCGCCCAGATCAACACCTTCTGGGGTGACGCTTCGAGCTGATCCGCGGTCAGAGACTGTGCGCGGTGAACCTATTGACCGGGTTCACCACCTGCTCCTGAGCTGCCACGAGCTGCAGTTCGGCCTCCCCGCTGATCGAGGTCTGTTCCAGGATCGAATAGACCACCGAGGCGGTAACCCCGAGGGTTTCACCGAGGTCCTTGGTGCGCAACCAGTGCGCGAGGAACATGGCCGCGGTGAGATCGCCCGATCCGGTGAAGCTGCGCTCCAGCATCGGGGTTTCCACCAGCCAGGCCTGGCCCGCGTCCACGGCCAGCATCCGCAACAGACCGTCCGGGGCGTCGGTGGCCACGACCGAGGTCACGACCACGATCTCGGGGCCACGGTCCCGGAGTTCACGGGCCGCCTCGACCACCTCGGACAGGGTGCCCGTCTCGTGCCCCACCAAGTACTGCAGTTCGAAGAGGTTCGGGGTCATGATGTCCGCGGCCGCCACGACGTGATCGCGGAAGAACTCCGGGATGCCCGGCCGGGCGTAGAAACCCCGCCCGACATCGCCCATGACCGGATCGGCGAGGAAAATCGCATCCGGGTTGCGCGATTTCACCAGGGCCGCTGCGTCCAGCACGACCTGTCCCACGTCGGCCGAGCCGAGGTAGCCCGCGAGCACTGCGTCGACACCGGCGAGGGCCCCCCGCTCGTCTATGCCGGTGACCACGTCCGCGACGTCCGAGGCCGCGATCATGGGGCCGCGCCAGCTTCCGTAGCCGGTGTGGTTGGAGAAGGTGACGGTGTAGACGGGGTATACGTTCACTCCGGCCCGCTGCAGCGGAAAGGTGGCGGACGAGTTCCCTGCATGGCCGTAGGCGACGGCCGACTGGATCGACAAGACGTTGTGCATGTGGGCAAGTCTCCCACGTCCCGTGCCACGAATACGGCGATACTAGGCATAATGGTTCCCATGTGTTCAGGTTTCCTAGAACCGGAGTTCATCGCGATGGCGCATCGCGGTGGTGCCTTGCTCACTGCCAACCTCGGTATCGAGAACACCCTGGCGGCCTTCGCCAACTCCGTCGCGCTGGGATACGAGTACCTGGAGACCGATGTTCACGCCACCGCCGACGGCCATCTGGTGGCCTTCCACGACCCGAACCTCGCCCGGGTCACCGACGTGGAGGGACACATCGCGCGACTGCCCCTCGCTGCCGTGCGTGAAGTTCGTGTCGGTGAACGTGAACCCATCCCGACGGTGGAGGAACTGTTCGAGGCCTTTCCCGAGGCGCGTTTCAACTTCGATCTCAAGGCCCCCGGAGCCGTGGAGCCCCTCGCGAAGATCGTCCGTCGTTTCCAAGCCGAGCAGCGGGTGTGCGTCGGGTCCTTCTCACAGCGCCGGATCAACAGGTTCCGGAAACTGATGCCCGGGGTCACCACGGCCGTCGGCCCGGTGGGGGTGGCGGCCATGGCGGTGGGCAACATCCGCACCTGCCGTCCGGGAGGCCCGGGCGTGTTCCAGATCCCCGTCTCCCACGAGGTGGCCGGGGTGAGGATCAAATTGTTGACCAAGGCGCGTGTCAAGGCGATCCATCGCGCCGGATACAGGGTGCACGTCTGGACCATCGACGTGCGCGACGACATGCACACACTCATCGACTGGGGGGTGGACGGCATAGTCACGGACCGTCCGGACCTTCTTCGTGAGGTACTGCAGGCCCGGGGCATGTGGGCCAGCAGTCTTGGAACCTGAGAAGCATCCGAGACGTTCAACTCCAAGTAGGGAGGTCAAAGACATGGCAGATCGAGCACTTCGTGGTGTCGGGCTGGGCGCCAAGAGCTTCGAGGACGAACAGGGAATCGAGTTCGCTGAACGCAGCCAAGTGGGATTCGACTGCCCCAAGGGCCATCACTTCGAGGTCACCTTCGCAATCGAGGCGGAGCTGCCCTTCGAGTGGGAGTGCAAGTGGTGCGGTCAGATGGCGAAACGCTCCGACGGCGCAACGGGAGAGGCGAAGGAGACGAAACCCCCCCGGACCCATTGGGACATGCTGCGTGAAAGGCGCAGCATCCCGGAACTCGAGGACATCTTGGCGGAGCAGCTGGACAAGCTCAGGGGCTCGGCGGACTGATTCCCGGGATCAGGGTGTCGGTGGGCGGGGATTCCTGAACCACTTCCCCCTCGATCACCACGGGCTGTTCGGAGGGGTTGCCGATCGCCCTTCCGAACAGCTTCCCCAAGGTGCTGCGGACCAGGCGCCGGCTCGGCGGGATCAGCAGCAACAATCCGACGATGTCGGAGATGAAGCCCGGCAAGATGAGCAGCAGACCACCGACCATCACCAGCACCGCATCGGCGGTTCGTCCCGGCGGTAGGGAGCCCCTGCCCAAGGACTCGAGCAGCGCACCCCAGGCGCGGCGTCCCTCCCGCTGAAGCAGCCAGCAGCCGAGCAGGGTGGTAAAGATCAGCAGGGCGACGGTCCACCAGCCGAGGGCGTTGGTGACCATGACCAGGATGATCACCTCGGCGGCCAGGCAGACGAGCAGGGGCGCGAGGACCAGCAACAGACCCGCCGCCCCCCGGAACTGGATACCTCGTTCAGCCACGGCGCCTCCCGAATAGTTTTCTCAGCTGCTGCCAACGGTGCCGAAGCCCCATCTTCGTGGTCGAGATGATGGCTTCCCTGACCACGGTACCGCCCATCTTGGAATCACCGAACTCACGTTCCACGAACTCGATGGGAACCTCCACGATGCGCAGTCCGGCCCGGTGGGCGTGCCACGTCAGGTCGCGTTGGATCCCGTAGCCCCGGCGGTCGATGGGCAGGTCGATGATCCCGGCGAGGGCGTCGGCGCGGAAGGCGTTGAACCCGCCCGTGATGTCCCGGTACGGCATCCCGAGCATCAACCGGATGTAGAGGGAACCCCCGCGTGAGAGGAACTTGCGTGTCCAAGGCCAGTTCACCACGGAACCGCCCTTGACCCAGCGGGAGCCCTTGACCATGTCGGCGTGTTCCAGGGCGGCCAGCAGGCTGGGCAGCTGTTCCGGCTGGTGGGAGCCGTCGGCATCGTGCTCCACCAGCACGCCGTATCCTCGTTCGAGGCCCCAATGGAATCCCGCCAGGTAGGCCGCTCCCAGGCCTTCCTTGCCCTTACGGTGCAACACGTGCACGTAATCGTCCTGCTCGGCCATCGCATCGACGAGTTTGCCCGTGCCGTCCGGTGAGTTGTCATCCACGACGAGCACGTGTGCCTCCGGGACGCTGCGCCGCAGCCGGGAGACGATGCTCTCTATGTTCTGGGCTTCGTTGAACGTTGGGATTATGACGAGCACCTCGCCGGTGCGTGAGGCCTCGGTCATTGTTTCTCCTGTTCATCCGAGTTTGTGGGCGTCCGCTCAAGACTACCGGTCCGGCGGGCGATGCGGGCCGAGCGGAACCCAAATCCGGTGGCCAGCAGGCAACCGAGCACCTGGGTCGGACCCAGTATCGGAGCCAGGTACACCGCCAGGGTGATGTTGTTTCGCTTGGGGACGGTGTAGATGCGGTGCGCGGCCGTGTACTCCCGGGTTGATTCGTGCAGCCCGCCTTTGGCGTCGATGAGACCCGAGTACCCGTTGAGGGTGCTGGCGATGAACTCCCTCCCGAGTTCCGCCGACCGCACCCGGTTCATGTTCATCTGCTGCTGGGGCTCGATGGTTCCCGAGAAATTGTGGGTGGTGCTCTGTGCCACCAGGATCTCGGCGCCGTTCGTCACGGTGTCGTAGACGGTCTGGTCGTAGGCCAGTTCGTAGCAGATCACGGTACCCACCCTCAGGTCCGGGTCGGTGTGGGTCGGCACCGTGACGACGCCCGGATCGGTGCCCGGTATCGACTGGTACCCGGCCCGTTTCACCTCCGGGAACAGGGGCTCCAGAACGTCTCGGTAGGGCACGAACTCCCCGAAGGGGGCGAGATTGCGTTTGTGGTAGCGATCCACGATTCCTTTTCCCGGGACCCAGATCAGCGTGGTGGTTTGCCGGGTCCGGGGTTCAGGGCCCGCGGTGATCGCCCCCAGGTCCAGGGGAACCCGGGCCAGTTCGACGGCGGCACTCACCTGCGCCCTCGTGGTCGGGTTGAGCATCGGGTCGGTGTCGGTGGAGTTCTCCGCCCAGACGATCATGTCCAGGTTGCGGCCGTGGGCCCGCGCGTCGGCCAGCAGGAAGATGGTCTCGCTGAGGTGGTGGGGGGTCGCCCCGGTGGCGGCGATGTAGCCGCCGTGCAGCCCCAGCTGCGCGTTGCCCTGGACCATGCCCACCGAGACGTCCTCGCCGCCGCGGTCCGCCGGGAACAGGAGCATTCCGCCCCCGATGGCGAAAACACCGATGACGGAGATCAACGGAACCAGACGGCGCCGCTGGACGATCGCGGCCAGGCAGCAGCATCCCGCCATCGCAACCAGCCAGGTGGCTCCCGGGGTTCCCACCAGCGGCAACCAGCCGGCCAAGGGCTGGTCGATGGCCGTGTGGCCGAGCCGCAGCCAGGGAAATCCCCCGAACGGGATCTGTCCGGCACCGTATTCGATGGCACCCCAGGACAGTGGGACCAGGAAACACCAGCCGGGAAGCCGGGTGATGAGGGAGGAAACGGCTCCAAGAAGCCCGACCCAGACGGCCATCACCACAACCAGCACCCAGACCACCGGTCCAGCCTGCGCGCCCACCCACCAGATGGTGGTGCCGTACAGGGCGCAGCCCGCCAGCATGCCGACAACGAATCCGGCCCGGGGGGTGCTGCCCGCGACCAGCCACGTCAGCAGCCCCGCCCCGGTGATCGTCAACGGCCAGAGCCCCCAAGGGGCGAATCCCATGGCCAGACCCAGCCCGGCGAGCAGGGCGAGAAGAACGGTCAGCGACCTGGGAATCCGGGTACGGTACAGGGCCTGCACGGGATCACCGCATGCCCTGGAGCAGATAGACCGCGGAACTCGCAAGTAGGTTGGCGCCCCACTCCCCCGTCCTCAGGGGGCGGCCGCTCTCGTTCAGGGGGATGCAGCGCTCCACCTCGAGGCCGAGCCGGGCGAAAAGTGGAGACAGGTCCTTCAACGAGGTGAAGTGCAGGTTGGGGCTGTCGTACCAGCTGTAGGGCAAGTCCTTGGTAACGGGCATGCGCCCGGTCAGCAACCGAAGCCGGTTGCGCCAGTGCACGAAGTTGGGCATCGAGACCACACCGCGCCCTGCGATCCTTGCCATCTCCCTCAGCACCTCGGCCGGTTGCCGGAGGTTCTGAAGGGTCCGGGACAGCACGACGACGTCGTAGGAGCCGTCCTCGAACTGACCCAGCTGGCTGTTGATGTCCAGGTCGATGACGTTGACGCCGTGCCGCACGGCGGCGAGGAAGGGCTCCGGTTCGATCTCGACCCCGGTTCCGTGGCAGCCGCGTTGCTCCAACAACCGCAGGAGTTCCCCGTCGCCGCATCCGAGGTCGAGCACCCGGGAACGTTCCGGTATGAGCCTCGCGATCAGCCGCAGGTCGGCACGTGTCATCGGTTCCCCTCCTCCGAGGCCCGGTCCAGGAAGGCCCGCAGGATGGCATGGTAATCCGGCAGATCCAGCAAGAACGAGTCGTGCCCCCACTGGGAGTGGATCTCTCGGAACGACGTGGGCAGACCGGCTCCCTCCAGGTGCTGGACGATCCTTCGGGAATGGCCGGTGTCGAATCGCCAGTCGCTGTCGAAACTCACCAGAAGGAACTTCACGGAATCGGCCGTGAGCCTCGCCAAGGCGTCATCGGAGGCGAAGGGGTCGAAGTAGTCCATGACCCGGGTCAGGTACAGGTAGCTGAGGGCGTCGAAGCGCTCCAGGAAGGCCTCCCCCTGGTGCTCCAAGTAGCTCTCGACTGCGAAATCGATCCCGAAACCGGGATCCAGTTTCCCCGACTGGGCCGTCCGGCCGAACTTCGCGCTGAACGCATCCTCCGACAGGTAGGTGATGTGAGCCAGCATCCGGGCCACCGACAACCCCTTCGCGGGCATCGTGCCCTCGCTGAGGAAACGTCCCCCCCGGAAGGCCGAGTCCCGCATGATGGCCTGGCGGCCCACGGCGGAGAAGGCGATGTTCTGCGCGGTCAACCGTGACGACGCGGCAATGATGATCGCGTTGTCGCAGTCCTGCGGGTAGGACAACGTCCATTGGAGGACCTGCATGCCTCCCAGCGAGCCCCCGAGCAGGACGGCCCAGTGGTCGACGCCCAGGTGTTGGCCCAGGCGGCGGTGCACCGTCACGAAATCCGACATCGCCAGCAGCGGGAAGTCCAGGCCGTACGGTTCACCCGTTGCGGGGTTGACCGATGACGGCCCCGTCGTGCCGCGGCATCCACCGAGAATGTTTGCGCACACCACGAACCAGCGGTTCGTGTCGACCGCCTTACCGGGGCCGATGAGGTTGTCCCACCAACCGGGTTTCCGGTCACCGGGTCTGAGACCGGCGGCATGGGCGTCGCCGGTCAGGGCGTGACACACGAAGATGGCGTTCGAACCCCGCGGGTTCAGCTCCCCGTAGGTTTCGTAGGCGACATCCACGGGCGCCAACTCGGCGCCGCTGGCGAGCACCAACGGTGTGTCGGGGGTGAACAGCCGCGCGGTGGCGGAGACGGTGTTCAGGTTTTTGGTCACGTTCAGGAGCGGGTCCGGACGCAATGGGCGATGAGGATTCCTGCGCGCATTATGTCTCGCTTTTCAGGTCGTTGGGTTCGGTTCTCGGGTCAAGTCTGGCATCCGTCCGGACGGTGGCGCGGGCGAGTACGTTCGAGGCCACCGAACTCACGATCAGCAGGGCCATCACGGTGACGGCGGTTTTCGCCCACAGCATCAGGTCGAAACCATCGGTGGCGGTCCAGCCGAGGGCGGCCGCCACCAGGATCAGGGGCAGCCCCAGCGCGGTCGCCGGTCCGAGCGCGTTGATCCGTGAGACGGCGTCCCTGGCTCTGAACTGTGCTACCGCGACGGACAGCACCAGCACGGCACCCAGCACCGCCAGCACGGAGGCCAGGATTTCAAGCATCGTCATCTCCTCCCCCTGGTCATGATTCTTGCCAGCGCGATGGTGGCCAGGATCCCGAGTATCGAGGCCAGCAGAGCGGCGTCCACCGAGACGCTGGAATGGTGCAGCATCCCGAACATGGCGAGAATCCCGATGCAGGAGAAGAAAACCAGGTCTCCCACCACTGCCCGCGTCGCGGAGTCGGGGGCGGTCATCACCCGCAACAGACCCAGGAGAACGGAGACGGCGAGCAGCCCGATCGCGACCCAGATTGCGAGACTCATCTTTCCCCCTTCGGCATTCCATGGCGTCGCAACGCGTGCAGCAGGTGCCATTCCAACTCTGCCAGGCCATCGATGACGGAGGCGCGCTCCGAGTCGAACAGCGAATGAACGAACACCGAGGGTCCCCGGGTCTCGTCGCCGGGGCAGACGCCGAGCACCAGGGTGCCCGGTGTGATGGTGATGGCGGATGCGAACATAGCGATCTCGAAGTCGGTGGTGGCGCGCATCGGGTATTCCACAATGGCGGGGCCGGCCATCGGTTTGGGGCGCCACGCCGCCACCGCCACGTTCCACGACCCGATGACAATCTGGGTGGTCAGGTACCACCACCACGAAAGCAGTCTAAGAACCTGCATCACTCGCTCACCGCATCCACAGAGGCCACATAGGCGGAGACGTCGATCAAACCGTGGGCGGCTGATTCGAACAGCGGCCACACCCAACCGACGCCGAAGAACAGCAGCACGGAGATCCCGATCAGCAGGGTCGATGGCCACAGCATCCGCCAGGACACCTTTGCGTCGTCGGCGATCGGGGTCGGCACGCCACGTGAGGTGGTGGGGTCGTCGGGCAGGTAGTTCTTCATGGGCGCTCCCCAGAAGGCCTCTCGCCACAGGCGCTGCAGGGCCATCAGGGATGCGACGGAGGCCAGGGCCACGCAGCCCATGAGAAGCCATCCCGTAACCGGGTCGGCCTGGGCGGAGGCCCCCAGCAACCCGACCTTCCCCCACAGCCCCGAGGTCGGCGGCAACCCGACCAGCGAAGCCAGCCCGATGGCGAAAGTGGCCGCGAGCCACGGATCGCGGCGCATCAGCCCGGAGAGCCGGTCGAACCGTCCCGAACCGTAGACGTTCTCGACGGCGCCCGAGGCCAGCACCAGGCCCGCCATGGTGATCATGTGGTGAACCATGTAGAACAGTCCCGCCGCCACGGAGAACTCGGTCAGCACAACCAGGCCGATCAGGATCTGCCCGACCCCCGTGACCATCTGGAAGGCGAGCGACCCCCGGATCCGGGATTCACCGAAGGTCGAGAAAGCGCCGACGACGATCGTCGCCACCACCACGGCCGTCAGCACCGGGAGCCAGGGAGCCGGCCCGTCGAAGACGGTGGCATAGACCCGGTAGGCGGCGTAGATGCCCACTTTCGTGTGAATCCCGGCGAACAGGGACATGATCCCGGCAGAGGTCGCGGGATAGGCGCGGGGCAGCCAGCCGTGGACGGGAACCACACCTCCTTTGACCAAGAGCGCGAACAGGATGATCGAGGTGGCCAGCGAGACCTGGGGATCTCCGCCCTTGCCCGCCAGAGCCGCCAGGTTCACCGATCCGATGGCCCCGTAGAGCAGACCGACGCCCATCACGAGGATGGTGGAGGTGACTATGTTCACGATCACGAACATCCGTCCGATGCCGAGCCTCCGCCAGGATCCGGTCACCGCGATCAGCGCGTAGGAGGGCAGGAGCATCACTTCCACCCACACGAAGAGATTGAACAGGTCACCGGTCAGAAGCGCCCCGTTGACACCTGTGTTGAGCAGCAGGATCAAGGGGACCACGAAACGGTAGCGATCCTCCTTGGTGAGCATCAGGAAGATGCCGGAGACCATGGTCAGGAAGGCGGTGACCACCAGCAGCAGGGCGCTCAGGGTGTCGGAGACGAAGACGATACCCATCTTCTGTTTGTAGGAGCCGATGGAATGCGCCAGGGCGGGGGTGTTCTGGTGGAACACCAGGAGCGCCGCTCCACCAATGAGCGTCGCCGACGACACCAACAACAGCACGATGCGCTGCACGACGGGGCCCCGCAACAACACGGTGACTCCCGCCGACAGGAGCGGGACGGCGACGAACAGGGGCAGGATGGCGGAGTTCATGCGCGGTGGGTCTCCCCCGTCTCAGGATGGCGCAGCATGTTGTCGTTGCGCCCGATGACGGCCATGGCGAGCATCAGGATGCTCGTGGCCAGGGTGATCACGATCGCGGTCAGCACGAAGGCCTGCGGGAGAGGATCCGCCACCGTTACCGTGCTGGTGCCGTCGGTGATGGGTTCCGTCCGCCAGCCCGGCACACCAGTGGTGAGCAGGACGAAGTTGACGGCGTGGCTCAAGAGCCCGAGCCCGAACACGGCGCGCACCATGGAGCGCTGGAGCAGGAGGTACACCCCGCCGGTGACCAGGACGAAGATCGTGGCTATCAGGATCATTTCTTGGTCTCCTTCGGACGGGTGCCCTCGGTGATGAAACGGGTCCGGATCGCGGGACGCCGGGGACGTTCCCCCCGCACGGTCTCCAGCGGCCCCGGAAGTTCACCCTCCAGCAACTCGTCGATGCGTTCGCGGGTCCCCTCGCCCCCGGCCCTGGTACCCCGGGTGGCGCCCAGCACGTTGAAGGAGACGAGTATCAGCCCCAGGACCGCCAGGTACACGCCGGCGTCGAAGATCATCGACGTGGTCAGGTGGGTTCCCAGGATTTCCCCGTGGATCGGTTGCAGGAAGGAACCGGTCAGGAACAGGTCGAGAAAACCAGTGGCGACCGCCAGCATGACTCCCCCGCCGACCAGGAACAGGGGCAACCGGGGCGGGCCCACGGAACGGTCCTTGGCGGTCGACAGGTAGATCAGTCCCACCAGAGAGGAAGCCACCAGGGCCGCATTGAAGCCCCCGCCCGGGCTGTTGTGCCCACGCCAGAACAGGACGGCGGAGATCACTATCAGCAGTGGGGTCATGAAACGAAGCATCACCTGGAGGCTGACCGCATTGGGCCACGCTTCCATGATCGCGCGGTGCGCGCGCGAGCGCGGGTTCTGGTTTATCTGCAGCGCCGTCACCGGAATCAGATAGGGGTCGTCTCCTGGCGGATCGATGTAGCGGTCCCTCACCGTCGAGAGCAGAGCCAGGATGGCGACCGCCGTCATGGCGAGCACGCTCAACTCACCCAGGGTGTCGAATCCGCGGAACTCCACGAGGATCACGTTCACGACGTTGTCGCCCGAGGCAAGTTCCTTCGTGCGTTCGAGGAACTCCTTCGCCAGATCCGACTTGTCGCGCCGCGCGGTCAGGGCCCAGGTGAGAGCCGCGACTCCCCCACCCACCAGCGCGGAGGCGGCCAGGGTCAGCAGGTTCCGGCCCCGGCGGCGCACTGGGAACCGAACCGGAAGCCGCTGAAGCACGAGCATGATCACGATGATGTTCAGGCTCTCCACCAGAAGCTGGGTGAGGGCCACGTCGGGGGCTCCCAGAGCCAGGATCTGAACTGTCGCGAGGATCCCCACCGCCGACAACGACAGCACCGATGCGATGCGCACCCGGGAAATGCAGACCCCGATGGTTGCCGCGGTGATGAGGACGAACACGACGACATCGATCGACTTGGTCAGTCCCGGCTGTTGAGCCCGCAGGCCGGTGAGGTTGGCCGCCCAGCTGCCCGCCAGGCCGATCACTCCCAGCGAACCCAGGATAGGGACGATGTGCCGGGTGGCGGTGTCCGAGGCCACCGAGCGGGCCAGCAGCGCGCCGAGACGACGAGTCCACTCCGTGAGGTGCCACATGGCCTTGGAACCGTTGAGCGGGAATCGATGCTGCAGCACCCAGTCGACCAATGTCCTGCGCCGCCACGCGATGACGGACCCGAGGAACAGGATGCCCACCGTCGCGTACAACTCCGTGCCGGGGCCGTGCCACAGGGCCAGGTGAACCCCGGGTGCCGTCCCGCCGAGAGCCGCCCCGGCGGCCGATGCCACCGGGCCCGACAGTCCCCCGAGCCAGGCAATCAGGGGCACGGAAACCAGGATCGGTAGCGCAGCACTTCCCGCGAGCAACGGATCGTGCATGTGCACGGAACGATTCTCGTCGGTGCCGTCGAAGAAGATTCCGAGCAGGACACGGGCGCAGTAGACGAAGGTGAGCACGGAACCCAGAACGGCCACCAGGAAAGCCGCCAAACCGGTCCACGACGCCCCGGGAGCCCCTAGCAGCGAGGCCAGGATCGCTTCTTTCGAGACGAAACCCAGCATCGGTGGAATGCCGGCCATCGACGCGCATCCCAGCGCCATCACCGCGAAGCTGAAGGGCATCCGCCTGTACAGTCCGGGCGGGAAACGACGAAGATCGCGGGTGTCGGTGGAGTGATCGATGACACCCACCATCATGAACAACCCGGACTTGAACAGAGCGTGCGCAATGGTGTGCAGCACCGCCGCGGCTATACCGGCCTCGGTGCCCAACCCAATGCTCGCGGTCAGCAGACCAAGCTGGCTGACCGTGGAATAGGCCATCAGCTTCTTGGCGTCGGTCTGTTCCAGGGCGAAGTACCCGCCAACGCAGGTGGTGATCAACCCGACTGTCACCAGAAGACCGTTCCACACCGCGTTCGCGTGCAGGACGGGACTGAAACGCAGCAGCAGGAAGATGCCGGCCTTGACGACCGCCGCGGCGTGAAGATAGGCGCTGACCGGGGTGATCGCGGCCATGGCGTCCGGGAGCCACACGTGGAATGGGAACTGGGCCGCTTTCGTGAACCCGGCCAGGGCCACCAGGACGGCTATCAGCGTGGTGAACCCAGGATCGGAGGCCCACACCTCGTGGGAGAACGCCCCGGACAACGAGGTGGTGCCGGTGCGCCACCAGATTGCGGCGATCGCCAGCAGGAGCAGGACACCGCCGACAAATGTGATCAGGAGGGTGCGCATAGAGGCGCCCTCACCCGCGTTACCGGCGGATGCGATCAGCAGGAAGGACGCCAGGGATGTCAGTTCCCAGCAGATGAACAGCAGCACCAGGTCATCGGCGAGCACGAGCGCCTGCATCGAGAGGGTGAAGGCCGTCATCACCTGGTAGAAGGCGTAGTTCCTACCGACCGCGAGGTAGCGCGTCGAGTAAACAAACACGACCGCGCCGATCAGCAACGCGATGAAGCTGAAGACGAGGCCCAGACCATCCGCCGCGAAGGCCAGCCGGATGCCGAGGGCAGGCAACCAGTCCACGGACCAGGCCGGCCGCTCCCCTGCCATCACGGCACCGGCGGCGGGAGCTTCGAACACAGCGGCCGCCACGTAGAGCGCCGACAAGGGCCACCCTGCGTTTCGCCCAAGGAAACGGACGAACAGCGGGGTGGTCACGAAGGCCAGTGCGAGAAGAATTACGGGAACGATGACAGGCATGGGCGCAGTCATCCTAGCAATCCGGCCCGGTATCGCCCCTCGGTCAACTCACGAGCCGGAAGCCGAGAGCGCTTTCCACTCTTCCCACGAGTAGAGCCACACCCCCATCCCCTCGGAGGGCTTCATCTTCCTATCGGACCCAGTGAACTCCACGACATCACCGATGCTGGTGCCCTTGTAGAGCCACCCGGCGTTGTCTGTGCTGAGTCCGACGCAGCCATGACTGACGTTCGCCTTCCCCTGGGAACCGACCGACCACGGGGCGGCATGAATGAACTCACCTGTCCAGGTGACTCGCATGGCGTACTGTGCGTCCAGGTTGTAGGCCTCGGAACTGCCCGAGGGAATAGCGATGGTGTCGGAGTTCATCTTCAGGCTGTCGTATTTCTCCAGGATCAGTTTCGTGCCGGAACGGGTGACGAAACCCTCCTTCCCCGTGGTGGAGGGCAGGGTCTTGACCACTTCCCCGTTCTCGACGACTGTGGTGGTGTAGTTCGCGATGTCCACCTTGATGACACGCGACACGTTCTTGATGGAGAAGGCACCGCTGGAGTCCTTCTTCAGCCAGGTTTTATCGGTCGCCTGCACCCCCAGCCACTTCAAATCCAGGGAAATCTTCGTTCCCGGCTTCCAGTACTCCTTCGGGCGGTAAGCCAGCTCGGTGTCACTGATCCAGCCCCACGACCCCTCCTGCGTTGGGGTGACGGTGGCCTTCGCATGTTTCTCGATGGATGCGCGGTACTCCTGCGGGATGGCCCGGCTGAACTTCACGTACGCGGGCATCCCCACGCCCAGGTTGTCATCCATGTAGGGCAGGTTGAAAGTGGTCTCGGCGGAGCCCGGTGAAACCGTCTTGAAGCTGGCCTCCTTCGTCGTGCCGTCGCTGGCGGTGGCGGCGAGCTTATACTCCGTGTTCAGTTCAAGGGCCTTCGAGGGGGTCCAGGCGTCCTTCTCGAAGGTGCCCTCCACCGCGCCTCCCGGTCCCGTGACCGTGGCGTTGGTGATGGTGCCGTTCTCCAGGCTCAGGGTGACGGGGTCACTGGGCAGGGCGGCGTCGGTTGAGGACGTGATGCTCAGAGCCCCGGCCGGTGCGACCGGGGAGGGTGAGGTTTCCTGGGTGGAGGATGCTGTGGGGGTGGTCTTCTCGGGGGTGTTGCTGGGAGTCGTGTTCCCCGGAGAACAGGCTGAAAACAGGAGCGTCGACCCCACCAGGGCGACAAGCAGGGAGCGGAGGCGCAGGTTCATGATGACAAGAGTACGACCGGGGTCCGTCAAGACGGAGTCGGTGCCTTCCTGGCGCGCCCGATTGGCGTCCCCAGCCGTTCACCCGCTAAGCTACCCGAGCCGCACGTTGAGCGGTTTCGGGCTGTGGCGCAGTTTGGTAGCGCACTTGACTGGGGGTCAAGGGGTCGCAGGTTCAAATCCTGTCAGCCCGACAATGTGATGTCTCAGGACATTGGCATGGCCTGAACCTCCGTTGTGGAGGTTCAGGTTTTTTTCTTTGGGTCGATGGGTTGGTAGTCGCGGGTGGGGTCGATGGTGAGTTCACGCTCAAACCCACGACACGGTGAACCCGTTGCGTGGGTTCGCTTGTTTCCGGTTCCTTGGCCACGCTCAAGAACTCGGCGGGACTGGAGTCCCGGCCCGCCGAGCGAGATGATTCGGTTTCCCGTCGAAACAGGGCTCAGACGAGGGCCTCCGCCACGTGCTGGGCCAGCTTGGGAACCGGCACGTAGCGCGTGAGCTGGGTGATGTGCCGGGGTTCGAGTTCGGCGATGCTGGAGACGCCCAGCAGTTTCATGGTGCGGACCAGTTCCTCGTGCAGGATTGCGATGGCGCGGTCGACGCCCGCGCGTCCTCCAGCCATGAGACCGTACAGGTAGGCGCGCCCGATGAGGGTGAAATCAGCGCCCAGCGCAATGCAGGCCGCGATATCGGCTCCGTTCATGATGCCGGTATCCACCATCACGGTGGCATCCTTGCCGATTTCCCGGACCACGTGCGGCAGCAGGTGGAAGGGCACTGGGGCACGGTCGAGCTGGCGGCCACCGTGGTTGGACAACAGGATGCCGTCGACGCCCGCGTCGACGAGTTTCTTGGCGTCGGTGACGGTCTGCACACCCTTGATGATGATCTTCCCGTCCCACATGCCACGGATGACGTCGAGGTCCTGGTGGCTGATGGTGGGATCCATGGCGGAGTCGAGCAGCTCCCCCACCGTTCCGCCAGTGGAACTGAGGGAGGCGAACTCCAGCTTCGGGGTGGTCAGGAAGTCGAACCACCACCAAGGACGGGGCAGGGCGTCGAGCACGGTTCCCAGGGAGATCTGCGGCGGGATCGAGAAACCATTGCGCTTGTCGCGGAGGCGGGCGCCCGCGACGGGAGTGTCGACGGTGAACATCAGGGTGTCGAATCCCGCGTGTTTGGCCCGTTCCACCAGGCCGTAGGAGATTTCCCGCTTGCGCATCACGTAGAGCTGGAACCAGTTCCGGCCCAGCGGGTTGGTGGCCTTGACCTCCTCGATGGAGGCGGTGCCGAGGGTGGACAGCGTGAACGGGATGCCGGCGGCCCCGGCGGCTCCCGCCCCCGCGATCTCGCCCTCGGTCTGCATCAGGCGGGTGAATCCGGTGGGTGCGATTCCGAACGGCATGGACGACGGTCCGCCGAGGATCTCGCAGGAGGTGTCGACGTCCTCCGCCGGGTGGAGGATGTCTGGATGCAGTTCGATGTCCTCGAAGGCGTGACGGGCCCGGGCGAGGGAGATCTCCCCCTCCGCCGCGCCGTCGGTGTAGTCGAAGGCGGCCCTCGGGGTGCGGCGTTTGGCTATCTTCCTCAGGTCCCAGATCGTCAGGGAGTCCTGGAGACGCCGCTTCTTGGCGTTCAGGGTTGGCATCTTGAAGTGCAGCAGGTCGAATATCTCACTGGGCTTCGGGAACTGGCGCTTGACCATGAAGACCTCTTCCTCGGGGCTGGTTGCTCTATCGCTTGCGGCAACGCCCACGCGACGTCACCGCCGGTATTTACGGTACCCAAATATAGCGTAATTCACTGAGTGCGGCCTCTTTGGTCCGCCGCTCTGCCCCTCCGCAACGGTGTCGTGGCCTTCCGTGGGAAACACCGCACGGCATGATGGGGTCGGAGAGGAGACCGCAATGACCGGACAAAAATCGACGATCGCCATCACAGGGGTCACGGGGAAGCTCGGCGGGACTGTCGCGACGGGCCTGCAGGATCTGGTACCGCAGCTGAGGCTGCTGGTGCGCGACGCCGGCCGGGTACCCCGGCTCGAGGGGGACGTGGCCGTGATGGAATACGGCGACGCGGAGGCTTCCCGCAAGGCACTGACCGGGGTTGACGTGCTCTTCATGGTTTCCGCCGGGGAGAACCCGGACCGGGTGCATCAACATCAGGTCTTCGTGGAAGCCGCTGCCGCCGCGGGGGTCGGGCACATCGTCTACACGTCCTTCCTGGCGGCCGCCCCGGATGCCACCTTCACCCTGGCCCGCGACCACTGGTACACCGAGCAGCACATTCGCGAATCGGGAATGGCGTGGACCTTCCTGCGCGACTCGTTCTACCTGGATTTCTTCCCCGGGATGGTGGACGAGCACGGTGTGATGCGCGGCCCGGCAGGCAACGGCCGCGTGGGCGCGGTCGCCAGGCAGGACGTGGCGCGGTCGGCCGTGGCGGTCCTGCGCGACCCGTCGCCCCACGCGGAGCGCACCTACGACATGACGGGTCCGGAGGCCCTCTCGCTCACGGACATGGCCCGGATCATCGGTGAGGCCCAGGGACGGGAGGTCACCTACCGGGAGGAAACCGTGGAGGAGGCCTACGCCTCGCGCGCCCACTACGGTGCCCCGGCCTGGCAGGTCGACGCCTGGGTGTCCACCTACACCGCGATCGCCTCCGGGGAGCTGGACGTGGTCTCCGACAGCGTCCGGGCCCTGACCGGGCGGTCTGCCATGAGCATGGCGGATCTTCTCGGGCAGGGCTGACCCGATTGGGCCCAGCTCCCGTGAAGCGGAGCCGGGGGCTGTGAAACAGTGGGGCCATGCAGAACCCACTGATCACTGTTTCCCAGCTGGCCACCCTGCGCCAGCAACGAGACGTCACCCTCCTCGACGTCCGGTTCGGAGGGCCGGGAAGTTCGGGTGGCCGGGAGCAACACCTTGAGGGACACATCCCCGGGGCGGTTCTGGTGGACATGGACACGGCACTGGCCTCCCCGAGCGTTGGTCCTGGCGGACGGCATCCGCTCCCCCACCCCGAGGCCTTCGAGGCGGCGATGCGGGCCGCGGGAGTCAGCAACGACCGGCCCGTCGTGGTCTACGACAACTGGTGGTCCATTGCCGCTGCCCGGGCGTGGTGGCTTCTGCAGCACCACGGGCACGGTGACGCGTTCGTCCTCGACGGTGGTCTCGGGGCCTGGCTGTCCGCCGGTCTTCCGGTGGAGCAGGGGGACATTTCTCCGGTGCCGGGTGATTTCCGGCTGGGAAGCAATCCTTCCTCCGCGGTGCTGGATGCCGATGGGGCGGCTGGGATGGCTTCGGCCGGGGTGCTCCTGGACGCCCGCCCCGGGGACCGCTTCCGGGGCGTTGGTGAAACCGTCGATCCCGTGGCGGGGCACATTCCCGGGGCCCGCTCGCTGCCCGCGTTCGAACTCGCCGACGAGCTCGGATTCCTGCTGCCGGCCGACGAGTTGCGGGAGAGGTTCGAGGCAGTCGGTGCCGGTGAGGGCAGGGTCGGGGTCTACTGCGGCTCCGGCATCCAGGCGGCGCACGTCGCCCTGGCGGCGGTGGTCGCAGGGCTGCCGCTCCCGGCCCTCTACCCGGGGTCGTGGAGCGATTGGATCACCGATCCGACACGCCCCATAGCCACCGGGGCGTGAACCGCGGGACGCGTCCCTCGGAATCCGGGCGACGGAATCACGACCGGCCTGCGAGGGGCGAGGGGGTTTCAGTTTCGTCCGGCCCGGTGGTCTCAGCACGACCTCGGGACGCCGGTCGGGTGGTTCACCGCCGGTTCCTGTGTTTTTCCCTGGTCCGGATCTCCATGTGGATGGGTGAACCGACGAAACCGAATTCCTCGCGGAGCCGGCGCTCGATGAAACGCACATAGGTGGCGTCGAACTGGCCGCTGGTGAACAACGCAAAGGTGGGCGGGCAGTTGTGCGCCTGCGTGCCGAAAAGGATGCGCGGCTGTTTGCCGCCGCGCACCGGGTGCGGGTGAGATGCGGCCAGGCGCCCCAGGAAGGAGTTCAACCTGCCGGTGGAAACACGCGTTTCCCAGCCCTTTGCCGCAGCCTCGACGGCCTTGCTCAGCTTGTCGACGTTGCGTCCGGTCAGCGCCGAGATGTTGACCGTGGGCGCCCACCGGAAAGCCACCAGATCGCGTTCCATCTCGCGCTCCAGGTAGCGGCGGCGTTCCTCGTCGGTGAGATCCCACTTGTTGAAGGCGATCACCAGGGCCCGTCCCGTTTCTTCGACGTTCGTGAGGATCCTCAGGTCCTGGTCGGTGACCGGGGTCGAGGCGTCGATCACCACCACGCAGACCTCAGCGCGTTCGATTGCGGTCTGGGTGCGCAGGCTGGCGTAGAACTCGTGCCCCGAGGCTTCCCTGACACGCTTGCGGATACCCGCGGTGTCAATGAGCCGGTACACCGTCCCACCGACCTCGACGATCTCGTCTACGGGATCGACGGTGGTTCCGGAGACATCGGAGACCACCGCCCGCTGCTGCTGGGCCAGCTTGTTCAGCAGCGAGGACTTGCCCACGTTCGGTTTCCCGACGATCGCGACCCGGCGCGGCCCGCCGACCTCGTCGAAACTCTCCCGGGGAGCCTCCGGCAGGACCGCGAGCACCGCGTCCAGGAGATCACCGGAGCCCCGGCCGTGCATGGCGGAGACGGGATACGGCTCCCCCAGCCCCAGATTCCACATGGTGGCGGCCATGGCCTCGTGGCGCTGGTCATCCACCTTGTTCGCGGCCAGCACCACGGGTTTCCTGGAACGCCTGAGCACCTTGACCACGGCCTCGTCCTCGTCGAGGGTGCCCACGGTGGCGTCGACGACGAACAGCACCGCATCGGCCATCGAGATCGCGAGTTCCGCCTGCTCCGCTATCTGCTGCGCCATGCCCCTGGCGTCCGAGACCCAGCCGCCGGTGTCCACCAGCACGAACTCGCGACCATTCCAGTTCGCGTCGTACGAGACACGGTCACGGGTGACGCCCGGAACATCCTGCACCACTGCCTCCCTGCGGCCCAGGATGCGGTTGACCAGCGTGGACTTGCCGACGTTCGGACGACCCACCACCGCCACCACGGGCTTGATCGTGGATTCCTCGCTCATGCTTCGCCTCCTATCGCGGACCGACGCATCATCGTAGCCGCCCACCCCCAACTTCCAGTGTTCCGCTACACTGGCGGCGTCCTGTTCCCGACGAAAGGCCCGGAAATGACAGGCTCGCAGCACCGCTGACCCCGCGCTGCACCGTAGAGCCAGTTCCGCGCTCCGGTCCGGCGCATCCAGCCGTTCCCGGGAGCCTCCATGCCTTCGTCCATCGTTTTCTCCGGCGTTTCCTACGCCTTCGACCACTCCCCCGCGCCCCTGCTGCGCGACCTTGACCTGACCATCCCAGCGACCCGGGTCGGTGTCGTCGGACGCAACGGCTCCGGCAAATCGACCCTGCTGCGGTTGCTCGCGGGGGATCTGCAACCGACCTCGGGCACCGTCACGCTTCCCGGCAGGACCGCCCGACTACCGCAGGATCTCCTGCAACGCGGCGAAAACACCGTCGCCCAGCTCCTCGGGGTCGACGCCAGGCTCCGCGCCCTGCGCGCCATCGAGGCCGGGAGCATCGCGGAATCCGACTTTGAGATCGTGGGGAACGACTGGGACGTCGAGGCCCGTTCGCTGGCTCTGCTGGCGGCCCGTGTCCCCAGCTTGCGTGGTGAGGATCTGCTTACCCGCAGGGCTGAAACCCTCTCGGGAGGGGAACTCGTATTGGTCGCCCTGGCCGGACTGGAATTGGACGGGGCACATGTCCTGCTTCTCGATGAGCCGACGAACAATTTGGACGCCACCGCCCGGGCAAGGCTGTACGACTGGATCCGGGGATGGCGCGGCGGGCTGGTGGTGGTCAGCCACGACGTCTCCCTGCTCCGCCTGATGGAGATGATCGTGGAGATCCATGACGGCACCGCTACCGTTCACGGCGGCAATTTCGATGCCTACCGGGATCAGCTGCGAACCCAGCAGGAGGCCACCGAGCGGGCCGTCAGAACCGCCGAGCAGAAGCTGCGGATCGAGCAGCGGGAACGGATGCGGGTGCAGGTGGCCACCTCCCGCCAGGACCGTAAGGACCGGCAACGGTTCACCACCATCCGGCAGGGTCCGCGGCTGTCCGATCCCGAGTCCAAGTCGAGTGCCGAGGGGCGCCGGAGTCGGGCGAACAAGCTGGCGGCCCGGAAGGTCGACGAGGCCCGGGACGCGCTTCGAACCGCGGAGAAATCCGTTCGCCGCGAGCAACGGATCAGCGTCGATCTCCCGGAGCTGAGATCGACACGGGGCAGGGGGCTAGCGGAACTCGTCGGCTCCAACCAGAGCATCCACGTCACCGGCGGGATGCGTCTGGGGCTGGTCGGTGACAACGGCGTGGGAAAATCAACCCTGCTCGGCCAAATGGTGCGGGACGCGACCTCCGGCCGGATCGGTTTCCTGGACCAACGTCTCGAGCTGGACGATGACCTCCCGGTGATCGAATGCATCAAACGGGGCTGTCCGTCGGCCCCACCCCACGAGATCCGCGCCCGGCTGGCCCGGTTCCTGCTGCGCGGAGATGTGACGGAACGTCTCGTCGGCGCCCTGTCCGGGGGCGAACGGTTCCGGGTGGCGCTGGCCCGGGTGCTGCTCGCCGATCCCCCGGTGGAGTTGCTGGTGCTGGACGAACCCACCAACAACCTGGACCTCGAGAGCGTCGATGCCCTGGTGGATGGCCTCACCACCTATGCGGGGGCGCTGGTGGTCGTGAGTCACGACACCGATCTGCTGGGGCGCCTCCGCCTGGACCGGGTGGTGGAGTTGTCGCGGGACGGTGAACTGCACGACCTGGATGGTGGTGTGGACTCATGACCGCGACCGCACCCGAACTCCAACCCTGGTGGGTCAGTGCGCGATCGATCCGCGATGACGTCGCCGAGTGCCTGGAACGTGGCGACACCGACATGGCCTTGCGATTGCTCATCGACGGCGTCAACCGCATCCCGGAAGAAGCCGACGACGCCCGCTCACCAGAGACCCCGGAGCAGGCCGCCGCGATTCACGACCGGCTGTTTGACGAGAACGCCATCGGATACCTACCCGAGAACGATGTGCTGTACGCGGCGGAACTGGTGCTGCCCCGGATTCAACAGTCCTGAGCCGCGTTCTCCACGACGTGAAACGCCGGTTCCTCGTAGGGGTGCGCCCGCCGCAGGGCGGCGACGACGGTGGCGCGCAGGCTTCTTGGGAAGGTGACCTCCACCCGGTTCTCCGCCACCATCTCCAGGTCACCCACCTTCCCGATAGCGGGATTTGCCCCCTCCAGGGGCCGGAACCGGCCCATCCCTGAGGCCACGAAAGCGCAGGAGTCGTAGTTTCCGATGTGCCCGGCCCCGACCGCGAAAAGAGCGTCCAGCACGTGGTCGGTGTCCGGGACGGGCACGTAGAACACGAGAACGTCGAGGGGCTCACGCATCGGGCACCAACTTCAAGATCTCCGCCACGACCTCGTCGAGACCCAGGTGCGTGGAATCGACGACGCTCACCCCGTCCGCCGCTTCGGTGAAATTGGAGACCGTGGAGTCGTCGCGGTCCCGCCTGAGAATCGAATCCGTCACCGTGACCTGATCGGCCCGTTCCCCCAGCTCCGCGGCCCGCCTCCCGATGCGCGCCGCCGCGTCTGCGGTGAGCAGCACCCGCACCTCGGCGTCGGGGGCCACCACCGTGGTGATGTCGCGTCCCTCCACGACCATGCGGCGGTCGTGTTCCGCGATGATCCGGCGCATGCGTTCGGTCAGCACCCGGCGCACCTCCGGGACGACGGCCACCGCCGAGACGACCGCGGAGATCTCCGGTTTCCGGATCTCCTCGGTGACGTCGCGGCCATTGATGCACACGCGGGGCGCATCCGGGTCCGTGGTCATCCGCAGGTCTGCTGTTCTGGCAAGTTCCCCGATCCCGGTTTCATCGGTGCGATCCAAACCCCGCCGGGCGAACTCGCAGGCCACGGCCCGGTACATGGCTCCCGTGTCGAGGTAGGCGAGCCGGAGCTTTTGCGCAACCAGTTTCGCGGTCGAGGATTTCCCTACCCCGCTCGGCCCGTCCAATGCGATCACCAGTTCATCCATCAGATTCCCTCCCGGTCCAGCCAGGCCCGCCAGCCGCGCAATTCCAGGTCTTCCCGGAACCGTTCCGCCTGGGGGCGTTCCACGGAGATGGACAGGTAGCCCACCTCTCGGACTGCGTCGTGGGTCAGTTCGAAATCCTCCACGTTGAACCCGAAGTCACCGACATCACCGAACAACCTGGTCAATGCGCGTGGCTCGTCGGGGACTTCGACAGTGACCGCCGCGAGTTCCTTCGGCGCCTGCCCGTGCTTGCCGCGCAACGCCATGGCGCCGTGCTGCCCGAGGGCCAGGAAGGCCTCGAGGGGTTCGGCCTGGTCGAGCACCCCGATCAGGTACTCGAGATCGGCGGCCACCTCGTTCAGTTCCCTCCGGATGGCCGCGGAGTTGGTCGTGATGATCTGCCGCCACAGTCCCGGATCGGAACCGGCGATGCGCGTCACGTCCCGGATGCCCTGCCCCGCCAGGATCAGGTTCTCCCCCGGAACCCCGCGCAGATGCGAGGCGGTGAGGATGCTCATCAGGTGTGGCACGTGACTGACCTGGGCGACGGCCTCGTCGTGGAGGTCCGCGTCGAGTTCCACCACGCGCGCCCCACAGAGACGGGCCAGCCGGTGGACCAGGTCAACGTCCTCGGGGCTGTTGCCGGCCTGCGGGGTGATCACCCAGGTGCGATCCGTGAACAGGTCGGCGGAGGCGGTCAGGGGCCCGGTGAGCTGGGAACCGGCCATCGGATGACCGGGAACGTACCGTTCGGGACGGTCGCTGGCGGCCGTCACTGCCCGGATGATGGAGGATTTCACCGATCCGACGTCGGTGATCACGGCCTCCGGGTGGCGTTCCAGCATCCGCGTCACGACACCTGCGATCGCCGCCGGGGGTGAGGCCACCACGATTGCGTCGACCGGTTCGTCATCCGTGGCCACCCGTCCCGCCCCCAGCCCGGCGGCGATCCTGGCGTGCGAGGAGTTCAGGTCCTCCAGCAGGACATCGGCCCCGGCCCTCGTCAGGGCCATTCCGAGTGAGGAACCGACCAGGCCGGTCCCGACGATCCTTACCCTCATCGGTCCGACTCCGGCATGTTCAGCGGGCGCGGCCCCTGGTAGTCGGGCCCGTAGGCCCCAGGCGCGGGGCGTCGTTTGCGGATCGGTGCGCTGACCCCGGGGGCGAGGCGACGGGAGAGCACCAGGAAACCGGTGTGGGCGGAGGTGCCGTGGCCGGGGCGGATCGCCAGGCCCTCGGCGTGCCAGTCGCGCACCGTCGTCTCGGTCGCGGTCGGTTCGGTGAAACCACCGTGGGCACGGAAGGTGTCCATCACCCGGCCGAGCTGCGTGGTCGTCGCGACGTAGCAGCAGATCACCCCACCCGGGATGAGCCGCTCCCCCACAGCGTCCACGCACTCCCAGGGGGCCAGCATGTCCAGGATGGCGCGATCGATGGGCTCGTCCGCCATCACCTCCACCAAGTCACCCACGGTCAGTTCCCACGCAGGATGTTCCCCGCCGATGAAGTTCCCGACGTTCCTGCGGGCGACGTCGGCGAACTGCTGCCTGCGTTCGTAGGAGTGCAGTTTCCCGCCGGGACCGATGGCCCGCAGCAACGCCAGCGACAGGGCTCCTGAACCGACCCCCGCCTCCAGGACCCTGGCCCCGGGAAAAATGTCGGTCCACATCACGATCTGGGCGGCATCCTTCGGGTAGACGACCGCTGCTTCCCGGGGCATCGCCACCATGTATTCGTTCAGCAGGGGCCGCAGCGCCAGGTATTCGGTGCCGTCCGCGGAGCGCACCGTCACGCCCTCGGGGCCGCCGATCAGATCGTCGTGCCTGACCGCCCCCTTGGTGGTGTGCCAGACGGCACCCTCTTTCAGAACCACTGATTTCCTGCGTCCCTTGGGGTCGGTCAGCGTCACCCGCTCCCCCACCACGAGCGGTCCGGTCCGGACCCCCGACAGATTCACCACTGATTCCTCCAGATCTTCTCCAGGCCCGCGAGATCCAGGCCCGTCAGGCCGCCCTCGCGCAGCACCCTTCGCGGCGCCGCCCCGGGGCGACCCAGCAACGGCACGGCCAGGACCACCGCCCCCGTGGCGGATGCCGCATCGGTTCCCGGCACCGAGTCCTCGATGATGACCACCTCCTCCGGTCCCACCCCCAGACGCCGCATGGCCTGGAGGTATCCCTCCGGATCCGGTTTGGGATTTTTCACGTCATCCCCGTCGACGATGAACTCGAACTCGGGCACCACCCTCGCGATCACCGACATGATCCGTTTGTTGCTGGAGGTGTACATGGCACAAGGCACCCCGTGGGCGCGAATGTCGGTCAGCAGTTCGCGGGCGCCGGGCAGGAACGGGATCTCACCCGCCTCGAAGCGGGCGCAGATCCGTGCGTGCAGTTCCTCGTAGGCCTGGGCGACGGTGATTGCGCCCGCGCAGGACTCGGAGATCCGCTGCGCTGTGACGGTCGCGGGCTCCCCGATCTGGGCCTTGAACTGCTCCTCGGGCCACGATGCGCCGTGCCGGACGAGCATGTCCTTCTCGTGTTCGATCCACATCGGTTCCGAATTGACCAGGGTGCCGTCGAAGTCCCACAGCACCGCACGCAGTCGTCGCTGTTCCATGATCCCTCAATTGGCGTTGAAGTACTTGGCCTGCGGATGGTGCACCACCATCGCGTCGGTGGACTGTTCGGGATGCAGCTGCAACTCCTCGGAGAGCTCCACCCCGATGCGTTCAGGTCTCAGCAGGGTCACGAGCTTCCTCCGGTCCTCCATGTTCGGGCACGCCGGATAGCCGAACGAGTACCGCGACCCGCGGTAGGCCTGGTCGCGGATGGCCGCGTCCACCGTGGATTCCTCGGAGACGAAACCCAGCTCCATGCGCACCCGGTGGTGCCAGAACTCGGCCAGGGCCTCGGTCAGCTGCACGGAGAGGCCGTGCAGTTCCAGGTATTCGCGGTAGCGGTTGGACTCGAACAGCCGCTGGGTACCCCTGGCGACCTCGGCGCCCATGGTCACGAGCTGCATCTCCAGCACGTCGGGGCCGAGCTCCCGGGTTTCGTCCGCGTCGCGGAAGAAATCTGCCAGGCAGAGCCGGGAATCGCGGCGCTGCCTGGGAAAATCAAAGCGCGTCAACTCCCGGGACGGATCGTCCGGATCCCCGACGATGAGGGTGTTTGCCTCGCTGTGGACGGGGAAATAGCCGTACACCACGGAGAAGTTCGCCAGCTGCTCAGTGGTGATGCGGTCCAGCCACATCCGCAGACGCGGCATACCCTCCGTCGCGACGAGTTCCTCGTAACCCGGGCCATCCTTGACGGGTTTGAGCCCCCACCTGCCCAGGAAAGTGGCGCGGTGATCCAGCCACTGGGCCACGTCCGCGACGGGCAGTCCCTTGACCACCCGGGTGCCCCAGAACGGCGGGGTCGGCACATCGATGCGGCGCTCCACGTCGTCGGAGCGGCGGGTGTCGATCTCCCGCTGCTCAACCACCTCGGTCTTCTTGTAGCGGCGTTTCTTGGGTTCCGGGAGTTTCGCGCCCGGCACTCCCTGTTTCACCGCCATGACGGCGTCCATCAGGGCGAGCCCCTCGAAGGCGTCCTTCGCGTAGCGAACCTCCCCGTCGAACATGTCGTTGAGGTCGTGTTCCACGAAGGCTCGGGTCAGCGCGGCCCCGCCCAGCAGCACCGGGTACTTCTCCGCCAGGCCGAGGCGGTTCAGTTCGGCGAGGTTGTCCTTCATCACGAGCGTGGACTTCACCAGCAGACCCGACATGCCGATGGCGTCCGCCCCGCTGGTCTCGGCAGCGTCGATGATGGCCTGGATCGGTTGTTTGATACCGATGTTTATGACGGTGTAGCCGTTGTTGCTGACGATGATGTCGACGAGATTCTTGCCGATGTCGTGGACATCCCCCCGCACCGTGGCGAGCACCAGGGTGCCCTTCCCGCTGCTGCCCTCCACCTTGTCGATGTGCGGTTCGAGGTGGGAAACGGCGGTTTTCATTACCTCGGCGGACTGGAGCACGAAGGGAAGCTGCATCTGCCCGGAGCCGAAGAGTTCACCGACCACCTTCATGCCGGCCAGCAGGTCCTCGTTGATGATCTCGAGGGCGGCCTTCCCGGTCAGGGCCTCGTCCAGGTCGGCCTCGAGCCCCTTGGCCTCCCCGTCGATGATGCGGCGCCGCAGCCGCTCCGCCAGGGGCAGGGCGGCCAGTTCGGCGGCCCGGGAAGCCCGCACGGAGGCGGCGGTGACCCCTTCGAACAGTTCCAGGAAGCGGGTCAGCGGGTCGTAACCGTCGCGGCGGCGGTCCCAGACCAGGTCGAGGGCCACCTCCCGCTGCTCCTCGGGGATGCGTTCCATCGGGATGATCTTCGCCGAGTGCACAATGGCCGAGTCCAGTCCGGCGGCGACGCATTCGTGCAAGAACACCGAGTTCAGCACCATCCGGGCCGCGGGGTTGAGCCCGAAGGAGACATTCGAGACCCCGAGGGTGGTTCGCACCCCCGGGTAGCGGCGTTTCAGCTCGCGGATCGCCTCGATGGTCTCGATGCCGTCGCGGCGGGTTTCCTCCTGCCCGGTGGCGATCGGGAAGGTCAGGCAGTCGACGAGGATGTCGCCGATGTCCATGCCCCAGGTTCCGGTCAGCTCGTCGATCAGGCGCGAGGCGACCCGCAGCTTCCAGTCGGCGGTGCGTGCCTGCCCCTCCTCGTCGATGGTCAGGGCGACCACTGCGGCGCCATGCTCCGCCACCAACGGCATGACGCGGGCGAAACGGGATGTGGGGCCGTCGCCGTCCTCGTAGTTGACCGAATTGATCACGCAGCGTCCGGCGAGTTTCTCCAGACCGGCCTGGAGGACCTGCGGTTCGGTGGAATCCAGCACGATCGGCAGGGTCACGGCCGTGGACAGTCTCCCGGCCAGCTCCTCCATGTCACTGATGCCGTCGCGGCCGACGTAGTCGACGCACAGGTCCAGCACGTGTGCGCCGTCGCGCGCCTGCCCCTTGGCGATCTCCACGCAGTCGTCGATATTGCCGGCCAGCATCGCCTCCCGAAAGGCCTTGGAGCCGTTCGCGTTGGTGCGTTCCCCGATGTTGAGGTAGCTGAGGTCCTGGTGGAACGGCACTTCCACGTACAGCGACGAGCAGGTTCGCTCCGTCGTGACCTCGCGGGGACGCACCTCACGGCCCCCGAAGCGTTCCGCGAGCAGCCGGATGTGGGCCGGGGTGGTTCCGCAGCACCCGCCGATCACGCACAACCCGTAGTCGTCCAGGAAGGTCGCCAGGGCGTCCGCCAGCGCATCGGGGCCGAGCGGGTAGACCGCGCCTTCCGGGGTCAGTTCGGGCAGGCCCGCGTTGGGCATGGCGCCGATGCCGCAGGACGCGTTGCGGGACAGGTACCTGAGGTGTTCGCTCATCTCGGCCGGCCCGGTGGCGCAGTTCAATCCGATCACGTCGACGCCGAGGGCCTCCAGGGTGGAGCGGGCCGCCCCGATCTCGGAGCCGAGCAGCATGGTGCCGGTGGTTTCGACGGTGACGTTGACCAGGATCGGCAGATCCACCCCGAGCCTGGCCCGGGCGCGTTTCGTGGCGATCACCGCAGCCTTGGCCTGCAGGAGGTCCTGGCAGGTCTCGATCTGCACGGCGTCGATGCCGCCCGCGATCATGGCCTCCACCTGGGCCTGGTAGGCGTCACGGATGTCGGCGAAGGCGATGTGCCCCAAGCTGGGAAGTTTCGTCCCGGGACCCACCGAGCCGAGGACGAAACGCGGCTTGTCGGTGAATCCGTCGGCGGTTTCCCTGGCGATGCGGGCCCCGGCCTCGGCCAGCTCCACCAGGCGATCCACGATGCCGTACTCGGCGAGCGCGGCCAGGTTGGTGCCGAAGGTGTTGGTCTCCACGCAGTCGGAACCTGCCTCCAGGTAGGCGCGGTGAACCGTCGAGACCACATCGGGCCGGGTGAGGTTCAGGACCTCGTTGCATCCCTCGAGGCCCTGGAAATCGCGTTCGAGGTCGAGATCGCCCTGGGCCTGCAGCATGGTGCCCATGGCCCCGTCGGCCACGAGGACACGGGAGTTCAGCAGGTCGCGAAGTTTGGTCACGGCGGGTCATCCTACCCGCCTCGCGCCAGCCAGGCCTCGATCAACTGGCGCGCCAGCGAGACGGGTCCGGGAAGGGTGAGTTTTCCTTCCGCCACGGCCCGCCGCAGCTCCTTTCTCGTGTGGAAGGAACCCCAAGAGAGTTCCTCGCCGTCGAGGTTCGGTTCCGTGCCGTCGGTTCTCGCTTCGAAACCCAGCATCAGGGATCGTGGGAACGGCCAGGGTTGGGTTCCGAAGAACCCGAGACTCCGGATGGCCAGGCCGGTTTCTTCTCGTATCTCCCTGTGGCAGGCCTGTTCCGCTGATTCCCCCGCCTCGATGAACCCGGCCTGCACGGAGACGCGGTTGCCCGGCCAGCCCCGGGCGTGCGTGAGCAGCAGGCGGTCGGCGGGGTCGGTCACGGCAAGGATGACCGCGGGGTCGGTACGCGGGAAGAGTTCCCGGCCACATTTCGGGCAGCGGCGCGCGGTTCCGGCCCGGTCGGGTGTGGTCTGCTTCCCGCACCGGGGACAGACGGGATTGCTGCGGTGCCATTCGTAGAGGGCCGTCGCCATCATGGCGAGCTGTGTCTGGCCCGGGGGGAGGTCGAGGGTCCGCAGGTCCGTTCCTCCCTCACCGTCGCTGCGCGCCCACCAGATGTGGCCGTCCATCCGGCCCAGCAGCAGGTCGTCCGGTCTCCGGTCGCCGTCGAAGATCTCGGAGACCAGTTCGCCGTCCGCCGCGGGGATCTCCAGCCCGGGGCCGAGCCTGAGGCATCTGGACAGCGGGTCGTGGGCCAGTTGCGTCAATGCCCGTTCGTGGCCGCGCGTTTCCTCGAGCCGGTCCAGGGCTGCCCGGGTGTTCCAGTGGTTCACCCTTCGAGGTTATCCGCTTGCCCGGCCGGTTCCCCGTCATCCCGGCCGCCCGTGGAATCCTCGTCCTGTGTGGGGTTTTCCCGATTGTCGACGATCGTTTCCTCGTGCCCCGCTGCTGGGTACTCGTCCCCGGGCGTGTCGGTGGTCTCCGAGCCAGCGGGTTCCTCCATTTTTTCCGTCCCCGCCGCGATCGCGGCCTGGTGGAGCCGGGCATCGCGGCGTCCGGCCAGCCAGAGATAACCGATCACGGTGACGACACCGCCACCGGAGAGGAAGAGCCACCACGGAAAACGCGGCAGGTCGGAATCCCGCAGCGCCTTGTCCACCTCCTCCTGGGGGGTCGGAATCACCCGTTCCCCGGTGACGAGGATCCGGTGGGTGTTGACCCCGAGCGGGGTGCAGGTGACCAGGGTCAACAGGTCGCGGCCCTCCTGCGGGTACAGGGCCTCCTGCTCCTCGGGCGCCACCACCTGCGTCTGACGCACCTCGTAGACCAGCACCTCTCCCATCACCTCGATGGTGAAGGTGTCGCCGGCGCGCATCCTGTCCAGATCGGTGAACATGGTGGCCTCGGCGAGGCCGCGATGGGCGGTGATGACAGAGTGAGTGGATTCACCACCCACCGGGAGGGACGTGCCCTGCAGGTGCCCGGCGCCGCGGAGCAGCGTCAGGTCGGAGGTGCCGTGGTAGACGGGAAGATCGACGTCGATGCCCGGGATCCGGATCCGGGCCATGACCTCCGCCGGGCCCTTGAGCAGTTCGTGGTATTCATTTCCGGCGGTCTCCCCGGCGCTCCGGGGAACGTTGGTGTTCGGGGCCAGGATCGCCCCGGACCTGAGTTTTTCGTTGTAGGCCCGGGCATCCGCCAGGGCCTCCCCGGCCTCCGCCCGCCCGGTTTCGTTCCCGGTTGTCTGTCCCTCCCTGCGCAGCGAATCGTTGTAGGTGTCGATCAGCCGCGACTGCTGGTACTGGGAGAGCCACGAGGCGGCCGGGGTGTAGCTGAGAAGCACGATCCCCGTCAGCGCACACGACGCGGCCAGCCATGTCGTCAGGCTCGGCCTCCAGCGTCGTGGGCGCCGACGGGAATGCGATGTCATGGTTTACCGGTGTCCCTCTCAGGCCTGCTTGCGACGGGCGGCCGCGCGGCCGATGACCATCACCGCGCCGCCGATCACCAGCAGCCCGATGCCACCGGCGGCCAGGGCGACCTGACCGATGCCACCGGTCAGGGGCAGCTGGGGAACGGCCTGTTTGGTGTTCGCGACCGGTTTGTAGTTCTTGCCGGCGGAGATGGGCTGCGCCGGGGTCTCGGTCACACCGGCCTCGACGGTGACCTGCTGGGTCTCGGTCTTGACGTAGCCCGCGGGGGCCTCCGTCTCGACCAGGTAGTAGGTGCCCGGCCGCACCACGGGGAAGAGGATCTTGCCATCGGGCCCGGTGGTCAGTTCCGCGAGGGCGACGTCCTGGTCCGGGCAGGCCTCGCTGGTGCAGAGCTTGAACTTGGCACCGCTCAGGAAACCCTCGTTGCTTCCGTCGTACTTGTAGACGGTGAGCTGTCCCCAAGTGGTGGTGGCGCTCTCCTCGACCGAGTCGATCCCGTTGATGGTCACCTTGGCCTTGTTGGTGAAAACCCCGTTGGCGGCCTGCGACACGTCGGTGACGTCGGTGATCAGGGTCAGGACCACCTTCTGTCCGCCGTTGGCCTTCAGCTTCGCGATACCGTTCGGGGTGAAGGTGCAGGTCAGGTTGCCCGTGCACGAGTAGTCGTCGTTGTTCACGAAGTTGATGCCGTCCTTGACGCCGAGCGTGACCCGGCTGTTGTCGAGGGTGAGGCCCGCCGGCAGGGTGTCGGTGATGACGTAGCTCGTGATCTCGGTGCCCTGTCCACTGCGCGGGATGTCGGTAGTGATGGTCCATTTCACGTCATCACCGTTGTACTTCGCCTGAACGATCGAGTCGTCGACGGTTTTCTCGATGCCCGCCACTGAGTTCTTCGGGTACACGTGGACGTCGTAGTTCCACTGGTTGTCGTCGGTGTAGTAGGGCAGGGTGACCAAGAACGGTTTGCTGCCGAGCACAACCTTGGTGTCGGGGGAACCGGTGTCGGTTTCGATCACCAGGTAGAGACCGAGATCAAGGCCCTGCCAGTTCGCGATGCCCCCGCCGGTCGTGGTGGTGGCCGAGATCTCGGTGGAGGCGTGCCCATCGACGATGGTTCCCGTTTCCGGGGCCGTCAGGCCCTTGGCCGCTTCCCAGCCGCCCGGGGTGGTCAGGTCGATGTCGTCCACCTTGTAGAGCGTGAACGTGACCCCATCGATCGGGGTGCATCCGATTCCCGTCTGTTCCTTGCCGTTCGCCGGCGCCCCCGGGGTGCTGGGTTGGACGCACTTGTGCAGCGTCAAATTCGCCTTCTGGTTCGGATTGATGTTGGCCGAGTCGGCGTGCGCCGGGGCCGTGAGCCCCAGCAAGCCGACGGCCAGGGCCGCGGCCAGCGACAACAATCGCCCACCGGGCTTGTTCCGAGTGGTCATCTGATTCCCTCCATCTGTTTTGTCGAGTTCATCGACGGTTTCGCGTGTGGTCCCGTTCAGGTTGCGGGATCACGAGTGCTTGTTCCTCCGGCAACGTTTGAGGAGGACCAGCGCGGCTGCGACGATCAACAGGCCGCCCCCCGAGTAGTGGTAGATGTCGCTCGGTGTGCCCCCGGTCAACGGCAGCACCGGGACCGGGGCACGGGTGTTCTCGAACGGATCCTTCACCGTCTGGTGCACGGCCTGCGAGCCGATCTGGAGGGTTTCCTCCCGTGTGGTCAACAGGTAGCCCAGCGGCGCACCGGTCTCCGTGAGTGTCCAGGTGCCCCACGACAACCTCTCGACCCGGAACGACCCGGGGGCGGGATCCTGGTCGGGTCCCGTGCAGCTGCCCGGAGCGACGCAGTCCGTGATGTCGGTGATGGTCGCTCCCGAGGTGTTCGTCAGTTTCCAGACGGAGCCTGCCAGTGGGTTCGTCGTTCCCGATTCCGTTTTCCGCCAGGAGATGGATCCCGGCAGGCGATCGTTGGGGATCGCGCCGATCTCGAAAGGTTCGGAGCCGGTGTCGGTGCTGCTGAGCCGGACGATCTGCTCGGAGAAGTTCGACAGCACGTACCCGGGTGGTGGCGCGACCTCGGTCAGTGTGTGCTCCCCCCATTTCAGTTCCTCCAGCAGGAAGGAACCCGCCCCGGGATCCTTGTCCGGTCCCGTGCACAGGCTGCGGTCGGCGGCGATGCAGTCGGTGATCACCAGTCCGCCGGGGGCGGTGGGACCTTTCAGTGTCCACTCGGATTCCCCGATCAGCTCGCCGGTTTCGCTGTCGGTTTTGGTCCACTTGGCGGAGGCGGGTTTGTCCCTGTTGACGAGTTCCACCTGGTTCCCACCTACGGCGGTCACTCCGGGGTTTAGGAACTCGTATCCCTTCATGACCTCCGGAGCCGCCTTTTCCTTGAACTGGAAGGACTCCCCTACTGGCACCACGAAGGTGTTCGCGTTGGTGACGGCGGTGTTCCCCGGGACGACGCGTTCGGTGTCGCCGGTTTCGCCACCGAAGTTTCCGGTAGCGGTCAGTGTCCAGTCCGCGGCGTTCGGGGCCGGGTCGTAGTTGTTCTGGAAGGTCTTCAGCAGCGACATCAGCTGATACCGCTCGGCGGCGCAGGGGTGGTTCGTCGATCCGTCACGTCCCTCGGCTGTGCGGTTCTCGCAGGTCACGTTCGTCGCCGGGGTGGCAACACCCGCCTGTCCCCAGGCGACGTTGCGCAGGTCACGGTCTCCCCCGACCTTGAGGCGCACCCGATAGGTCAGGGTGAGCGTTTCGTTGGGGGCCAGCGTGCCCCGCCATGCGATCCTGCTCGTGTTCGAGTCGAAGACCACGTCACCGCGGCTGCTGTTCCCGACGGTGGCCTGCAGGGAGCCCGTGATCACGGTGGCGTCGTCGAGCACTCCTCTCAGGTCGTCGAAGACGTAGGCCGGGCTGGTGTTGGTGAAAGGGGTTCTGCTCGGGTTCTTCGCTGTGACGGTGTATGTCACCTCGTCGCCCGCGAACTTCTTCCCGACCAGGGCGTCGGAGGTCTTGGAGATCTCGAGTTCATAGGTGCTGATCTGCACCTTGTGGTCCTCGACCTCCCCGGTGACGGTCAATCCCGTAGGGCTCGTCAGGGAATCCGCCGTGGCGGCAGCACGCAGCCGCAGGTAGCTGTTCCCGGTGACCGCATCCTGCGGGATGGACCAGGTTAGAGTGGCTCTGCCCCCGGCGCACTGCACCGTGTCGGATGCCTCCGCCTCGTCGAAGACCCCGTTGCGATTCCAGTCCACCCAGCCGCGGTTGTGTCCTCGGCCCGTGCAGACGATCTCCTGGGTGGCGGTTCCCCCGCCCTGTATCACGTGGTAGAGCGGTGTTCCCGATATGGCGTCCTCGTCATTCGGACTGGCGGGGTTCTTGTCGTCCTGGGTGCCGTCACCGTTCACGGGGTTGACCGGTTCGGGGTCTATGCGTTTGCCCAGCATCACGTCGGGGTTCCTGGGTGGCCATGCCAGTCTGGTGCTGAAGGCATCTGTGGTGCCGTCGGGAAGTGATGAACCGTTCCAGCCCGTCAGGTATTGCGCGGCTGCGGCTCCGTAGCTGATGGGGGCATCGCCGTAGTCGAGGTTGATGACGGCGCCCACGGCTGCTGCCGCCTGTCCCTGACCGAACATCGTGATGGTTGCCTCGGAGACATTGCTGGCGACCATGGCGACGGTGGGGCCGGTGTTGGGACAGGTCACGCCTCCCGGGAGAAGCGTCAGGGTTCGTGATCCTCCCGATGTGCTTTGCTGGGCCAGCGTCGTCGATGTGCAACCGCTGTCGCGAATCCGGTCCAGGACCCGCCACTGGGCATTGCTGCTGGTTTCCACCTTGATGTATTCGTCGGGATTCGGGTCGCTGGACTCGGCATCGGCAACGACCATTCCGTCCACCGGAACACGCTGCCCTCCCGCTGGGAAACCCGGGCCGGAAACGATGGCCGAGCAGGAAACCTTGAAACTGACCGTGGTCTTGGCATATTTGGTGTGAATGGCATTGGTCATCCGATTGTTGGTGCCCGTGCCGCCACGGTTGTAGAGGTCGTCCAAACCGTCCTTCCGCCAGCTTCCCGCGGTCCAGACATCCAGCGTGGTGTTCTGATTGTATCCGTACCCACTGCCGGAATCCGGTTGTGACAAAGTGCATTCGAGAGCGAGCGTTGTGCTGCCGACCTGCGTGTACTGGGTTTTCGTGAGCCCCGAAGCGGGAATGATGTCGCCCTTGTTCCCCCACTCGGCCCAGACCACGGACTTGACGAAATAGCCTCGGCCGCCGGTGGCGTAGTCGGCCTGCGCCGGCCGCGGGATGAGAACAATGCCACTGACGGCCGTGACAAGGGCGGCGAGCATGCCGAACACGATGCGTTTCAGCAATTTCATGGGCGCCTTTCCGGCTCGGCGTCGAACATTGTTCGGAAATTGACGGAATGCCCCATGCAACAGAGTTGATCCCCCCAAACTCCTTGGCGAGCATAAATCCCGGTCAACACCCCTGTCAATCGCTGCCGGCCCGCCCGGTTTGAGGTCACCGGCAGGGCCAATAGACTGGAAGGATGCAGCACCCCCGGCCCGAGGACCTCAAAAACCCGGCCGTCGTGATCGCCTTCAGCGGTTGGAACGACGCGGCCAACGCGGCCAGCGACGCGTTGCTACACCTGATGGAGCACTACCCCTCGTCCGAACTCGAGACCATCGACGCCGAACACTACTTCGACTTCCAGGTGACCCGTCCGATCCTGCGCCGTTCCCCCGATGGGCCCTGGATCCAATGGCCCCACATCACCCTCCAGCGGGTGCGCCTACCGGAACGCGACCTGATCATCGTGGTCGGTCCCGAACCCAACCAGCTGTGGCGCAGCTTCTCCCGTGAGCTGGTTCAGCGGTTGAAACGCTACGAGCCGTCGATGGTTTTGCTGCTGGGAGCCATGCTCAGCGACACCCCACACTCGCGTCCCCTTCCCGTAGCCATGTACACCTACGACTCGCAGCTGAAGGGCAGCCTCGCCATCGAGGAACTCACCTACGAGGGTCCGACCGGCATCACGGGCGTGGTCAACCAGATGCTGATCGCCGAGGGATTCCCCAGCGCATCCATGTGGGTTTCCATTCCCCACTACGTCGCCACTCCCCCGAACCCGAAAGGCCAGCACGCCCTGCTCAGCCGCATGGAGCAGGTCCTGGGCGCCAGCCTCGGGGCTGGTGACCTGCTCAGTGAGGCCGGCAAGTGGGTACAGGCCGTGGATGAGCTGAGCGCCGAGGATCCCGACGTGGCCGAGTACATCGAACAACTGGAGGAGGCCCGCGACGCCTCCGATGTGGAGGGCGCCACCGGCGACTCCATCGCCGCGGAGTTCGAACGCTACCTCCGTGACCGGGGCGACGAACCGGGCTGATTCAGCAGCACCACGCGGAGTCGGCCAGCTCACGCAGTTCCCGCACCATGGCGTCCGGATCGGGGGCGTTGTAGACCGCGGAGCCGGCCACGAAGGTGTCAGCGCCCGCCTCAGCGCAGCGCCCGATCGTTTCCACCGAGACTCCGCCGTCGACCTGCAACCAGATCGGGCGATCCCCGATCAGTTCCCGGGTCCGGCGGATCTTCGGCAGCACGAGATCAAGGAATTTCTGACCGCCGAAACCGGGTTCGACGGTCATGAGCAGCACCATGTCCAATTCGTCGAACATCTCGGCGTAGGGCTCGATCGGGGTGGCGGGTTTGAGGGCCATCGACGCCCTCGCCCCACGGGCCCGCAACTCCTGGGCCAGCCGGATCGGGGCGTGGGCCGCCTCTACGTGGAAGGTAACCGACTCCGCCCCTGCTTCGGCGTAGGCTGGGGCCCAGCGGTCCGGGTCCTCGATCATCAGGTGAATGTCCAGGAGCTGATCGGTCACCTTGCGCAGGCATTCGACCACGGGAAGCCCGATCGTCAAGTTCGACACGAAATGGTTGTCCATGACATCCACGTGCACCCCGTCCGCCCCCGGTATCCGTCCGATTTCGTGTCGGAGATTGGCGAAGTCGGCGTTCAGAATGCTCGGGGTGATGCGCATGCCCGAAGCCTAGCGATGTTCAGGATGTGCCACGAAGCAGAGCCAGGAACATGGCGTCGGTTCCGTGGCGGTGGGGCCACAGCTGCACGTACCCGCCCCGGGCGGCACCGGGCACCTCAGGAAGCAGGGCTGCTGCATCCAGAAGTTCCATATGTGGGTTGTTTTTCAGGGCCGCCTCGACGATGGCGGCGGTCTCATCCGCGTGGGGTGAGCAGGTCACGTAGGCGGCCACTCCCCCGGGAACCAGCAGACCGATGGCGGTTTCCAGCAGAGCGCGTTGCAACGAGACGAGTTCCGCCAGGTCGGCCGGTGTGCGGCGCCACCGGGCCTCGGGGCGGCGACGCAGCGCCCCCAGGCCGCTGCAGGGGGCGTCCACCATGATCCTGGCGAAAGGAGCGTGCCGCCTGACCGGTTCCGGGTCACACCCGTCTGAACAGATGATGCTCGCCGTTCCAGGTGGGTAGACCGCCAGGGCCTGTTCAACGAGTTTCGCGCGATGCGCGGCCACCTCGTTGGCGACGAGGTGTTCCCCCCGTTGCCTGGCCAGCCCCGCCAGGAGCGCGGACTTCCCACCGGGACCGGCGCACAGATCCAGCCACGGCCCGCTCGGTGCCTCCACCCGGGTCAGGGCCAGGCACACCAGTTGCGAACCCTCGTCCTGCACGCCGGCCCGGCCTTCCCTGACCGCCGCCAGGTCGCCCGGAGCCCCGTCGAGAACCGCCCCGAAGGGCGAGTACACGGTGGGGACGGCGGGAGCGAGTTCCTCGACCTCCGCAAGTCCGGGACGCATCACGAGGGTTGGTCTCGGTGCCAGGTTGTTGGCCTCCAGAGCTTGGGCGACCTCGTTTTCCTGGAGCACCTTCTCGTAGGCCGCAACGATCCAGCGGGGGTGGTGGGTCCTGATCGCCAGCCTGTCCGTCTCGTCGAGGCCCTCGCTCAGCAGCTCCACCCACTCCTGGAGGTCGTGCGCGGCAATTCGGCGCCCGACGGCGTTGACCAGGCCGGTGACCCGCTGCCCGACGGTGTCGCGGGCCAGTCCCACGGTGGCGGCGACGGCTGCCCGCGCGGGCACGGCCATGCCAAGTGCCTGATGAGCGAGCAGCCGCAGCAGGTCCACCACCGCGGGTTGCATGGTTTTCAGGCCTCGTCCCGAGGCGGACTCGATGATCGCATCATAGGTGCCCCGCAGGCGGCAGGTACCGGCAACGAGTTCCGTGACGAAGGCCGCGTCCCTGGTTTCCAGGCCCGCCCGGGTCAGCCGTTTGGCGAGCGCCAGATTCGCGTAGGCGCCCTCACCACTCACCTGCCTCAGCACGTCGAACGCGACCCTCCGAGGAGACAGCCCCCCGCTCACACGAGCCTCCCCGACGCGGCACCGGAACGGGCCCAGTCGATGGCCGCCATTCGCCGTTTGCCCGGGGCCTGGACCTCCAGCAGCTCGAGAACACCTTCACCCGCCCCGACGAAGACCTGGCGTTTGGTCACGTGCAGTTCACCGGGTGCCGGGGTGAACTGGGCATCGGCGAGCCGCGCCCGGTACAGCTTGAGCCGTTTTCCGTTCAGTCCACACCAAGCCCCCGGTTCCGGGGAGCATCCGAGGATGTGGTTGCGGACCTCGGCCGCCGGCCGGGTGAAATCCACCCGCGCCTCCTCCACCGTGATCTTCGCGGCCCGTGTCACCCCGACGGCTTCCTGGGGCACGGGGGCCTCGCCCGCCTCGACGGCGTCGATGGTCTCGACAAGCTGGGCAGCACCCGAGACCGCGAGCAGTTCGAACAGCTCCCCTGCGGTGGCCTCCGGCATGGGACGGGCCGCGATCCGGTAGACGTCCCCCGCGTCGAGTTCCCGGACGATACGGAAACAGGAGGTTCCGATCTCGGGATCGCCCGCCATCACGGCCCGCTGCACCGGGGCCGCCCCACGCCACCTGGGCAGCAGGGAGAAGTGCAGGTTGATCCAGCCGTGAGCCGGGATCTCGAGGACCGAGGTGGGCAGCAGGGCACCATAGGCAACCACCGCGCACACATCCGGGGCCAGTTCCCCCAGTCGGTACCGGAAATCCGGGTCCCGGGGATGAGCGGGTTTGAGGACTTCGAGTCCAAGCTCCGCGGCCCGGATCGCGACCGGCGAGGGGGTGAGCCGACGCCCGCGGCCCGCCGTGGCGTCCGGCCTAGTGACCACCGCCGCCACCTCGTGTCTCGAATCCATCAGGGCGTCGAGGCTCGGCACGGCCACCCCGGGGGTGCCGGCGAACACCAGTTTCATGGTTTCCTCCTCACGTGAGGGTCATCGGATCGACTTGCAGGAACAGTCGGCCGCCCTCCTTGCGGGCCGACCGGATGGCGGCCGCACGCTTGACGGCCCTCACCAGTTCGCGTCCCTCCTCCAGGGGGCAGCGCAGCAACGACATCGCCTCCGGGTCGGGATTCTCCCGTGTCAGGGTGGGTCCCAGCACCTCGGCGCCAGTGAACGGATCGTTGTCCAGGAAAGCCGCCACCGCATCCGGGTCGCCACCAACCTGAACCGCTTTGACAGCCGGGGGCAGGCCGGCAGCGGCACGATCGGCAAGTTCGCGGGCAGCGAATCCCCCTGGATCGGCCCGGAGCAGCGCCTGGACCGCAGGTTCCTCCGGTGGCCCGACGATGAGAAGTCCTCCCCCGTCAACCGCGGGTCGTACGAGGCAGGCCACCTGGCACCAACGGCGCAGGGTTTCCTCACCGACGCGCAGGTCCGCACGCGACAGGGCCAGTTCCACGTCGAGGATCAAGGCACCCGCGTAGCCGCCCGGAACCCCGGGTTCCCCGCCGGGGGTCGCGACGACGATCGCCGGCTCTTCCGGTATCCCGGAACGGATCCGTTCCGCAGAGGAGTTGATCACCCGCACCCCGGGAAAGGCCCTTCCCAGTTCCTCCGCGGTGCGTTCCGAACCCGCGATCGGGGCACGCAGCCCGGTGGCGTGGCAGCGGGTGCACTCGAACCGGACCGGGGTGTGTCCGCACAGACGGCAGAGCAGCTGGTCCCGCGAGGGCCGGAGCAGCGGGCCACCGCACCGGGGGCAGGTCGCCCTCGCCCGGCACCGCGCGCAGCGAAGACCCGGGGAATGCCCGGCCCGGGCCACGGAGACCAGCACCGGCCCGGAGGCCAGCCGGATCCGCAGGTGTTCGAAGGCCTGACGGGGAAGCCGCAGCCGGGTTCCGCCGGGATTGCTCTGCTGGGTCTCGGGCACCGACCGGAGCGCCGGTCCGATACGGCGCATTTCCCGCGACGGCAGGGCCAGTTCTCGGAGCCATTGGCGTTCGATCAGTCCCTGCGCCTCGCAAGAACGGGCATGGGAGGCCAGAAGTAGTGCGCAGCCATCCTGAACGGCCCGGATCATCGCGACCGAACGCACGTGCGGGCGGGGGAACCGCTCGAAGCAGTGTCCCTCGTTGCCGTCGTCAACCACCACTATCAGGCCCGGATCGGGCAGGGGGGCAAAAACCGCCGACTGGGTTCCCACCACTACCCTGGCCCGGCCGCGTGAACACGCCAGGTAGTTCTCGTAACGCAACCCCCTGCTGAGTTCCCAGCTGAGCCGCGCCACACAACCCTGTCCCAGGAGCCGCTCCAGCCGGGCGGCGCCGGCCTCCATGCCCCGGATCGTCGGGAACAGGACCAGCGCCCCGCGTCCCGAGGCCAAGCTCGCCGAAACAGCTTCCAGCACGCCTCCGGTGAGATCCCCCGGCGGGCCGGCGACGCACGGAACCTGCCAGAAGGCACGCGGGGCGCCGCCCTCCGCCAGTGCTGTGAGCAGTCCGGGTCCTCCAGGGAAACCCGGCAGGATCTCCGGCATTCCCCCGGGCCCGGGAACCGGCCAGGTACGTTGTTCCTGCTTCTCGATCCTCGAGTGGCGGGGCGGGATCGCCAGGCGCGCCACATCCCACCAGGTTCCCGCGTAGTGGTCGGCGACCGCCCGGATCAGATCGAAGAGCCTTGTGGTCAGGATCGGTTCCGGGGAGATAACCGAACGCAGATCGGCCAGTTTCCCGCCGGTCTCCGGGGCACCGACGGAAACCAGCCAGCCGTCCACCACCTGTCCGGCGAAGGGAACGGTGACCCGCACCCCCGGGCGGGCGTCCTCAAGAAGTTTCCCGGGGATACGGTAGTCGAAGAGACGATCCAGATGCGCGAGCGGGACGTCGACCGCCACCTTGGCGACCTGTTCGACGGCCGGAACCTCGAACAGCGTGGCCGACACGCTCAGCCCTTCACCGCCCTCGCCAGTGCCTCCGCGCGGTCGGTGCGCTCCCACGTGGCGTCCGCCTCGGTGCGTCCGAAATGCCCGAGGGTGGAGAACTGCCGGTAGATGGGGCGCAGCAGGTCGAGGTCGGCGATGATGCTGGCGGGCCGCAGGTCGAAGGTGGTGTTCACCGCATCCACGATCTGCTCGTTGGGTACTTTCCCGGTCCCGAAGGTATCCAGGTAGAAACCGACCGGATGAGCCCGGCCGATGGCGTAGGCGACCTGGACCTCGCAGCGCTCGGCCAGCCCCGAGGCCACCACGTTCTTGGCCACCCATCGGGTGGCGTAGGAGGCGGAGCGGTCCACCTTGGATGGGTCCTTGCCGGAGAACGCACCCCCGCCGTGCCGCGCCATGCCCCCGTAGGTGTCGACGATGATCTTCCGCCCCGTGACGCCCGCGTCACCCATCGGGCCGCCGACCACGAATTTGCCCGAGGGGTTCACGAAGATCCGGGCAGCGGCCCCGTCGTACCCATGTTCGTCCAGCACGGGAAGGATGACCTCGCGGATGATCTCCGGGGTCATCACGTCAGGCAGGGAGACGCCATCGTCGTGCTGTGTGGAAACCACGACGGTCTCGATGCCGACGGGTTTTCCTTCCTCGTAGCGGACCGTGACCTGGGTCTTGCCGTCGGGACACAGGTAGTCGAGCAGCCCCTGCTTGCGGACATCGGTCAGGCGGGCCGCGAGCCTGTGGGCCAGGTGGATGGGCAGAGGCATCAACTGCTCGGTTTCGTCACAGGCGTAACCGAACATCAGGCCCTGGTCACCGGCCCCCTGGCGGCTGGCGGCGTCCCCGTCCTCGTGGTTGCGAACCTCCAAGGAATCGTTCACACCACCGGCGATGTCAGGTGACTGGGATCCGATGGCCACCGTCACCCCACACGAAGCCCCGTCGAACCCGACCCGGGAGCTGTTGTAGCCGATCTCCAGGATGCGTTGCCGGACCAGGGTCGCGACATCCGCCCACGCGGTGGTGGACACCTCACCGGCAACCACCACCAGCCCGGTCGTGATCAGGGTCTCGACCGCCACCCGGGAAGCCGGGTCCTCCGCAAGGAGGGCATCCAGGACAGCATCGGAGATGGAGTCAGCGATCTTGTCGGGATGCCCTTCGGTTACTGACTCGGACGTGAACAGACGGCTCAAGACTGAGCTCCTTCCCGGAATGTTCTTTGGATCAAGAGGGGGAGTTGGCGTCGAGTTCGGCGAACGGGTCCACGAAAGTGAACGCCGGGTCGGCCTCGGCGGCGGCGCGTTCGGCGGCCTCGGCCTCCGGGTCGATCTGGGTGTACTGGAGGAGGTCGTCCTGCAGTTCACGCAGGGCGACGGAGAGCGGTTTCTCCTGGGGTGCGACACTGACCAGCGGGCCGACGTTCTCCAGGAGCCCTTCACCGAGCTGGGAGTAGTAGGCGTTGATCTGCCGCGCCCGCTTGGCTGCAAAGATCACCAGCCGGTACTTGGAATCCACCTTCTCCAGCAGATCGTCGATCGGGGGGTTGGTGATGCCTTCAGGATTGGTGCTCAAGATCTACCTCTGCAGGGTCGAGTGATGGCTTGCGGTCACAAGCCCATCAAGACTATCAAAGCCTGGGCGGTGTCCTCGATCCGGTCATTCACGACCACGAAGTCCGCTTCTTCCTGGGCCTCCAGCTCCACCCGGGCCGTCGTGAGCCTGCGTTCCACCTGTGAGGCGTCCTCGGTGCCCCGTCCCTCGAGACGCTTGACGAGTTCCTCCCACGAGGGCGGCGCGATGAACACGAGCTTCGCCTCCGGGAGGTTTCGCTTCACCTGGCGCGCACCTTGAATGTCGATCTCCAGGAGCACATCCCTCCCCGCGGCGATCGCATCGGCGACATCCTTGCGGGGCGTGCCGTAGCTGTATCTGCCGTGAACTACCGCGTGTTCCAGCAACTGACCGGAAGCCGCCATCTCCCGGAACCGATGCTCGGGGACGAAATGGTAACTGATTCCGTCGATCTCACCCGGCCGCGGCTGCCGGGTGGTCAGGGAAACAGGGATGTGGATGCCGGGGCGCAGTTCGCGCAGTTTTGCACACACGGTGCCCTTGCCGACGCCACTGGGACCGGAGATGATCCAAACCGAAGGTTGTCTGGGTGAACGCACCCAACGATCCTAGAGGCTGCGCAATAGGAAAATGGCGCAGCGAGAACCGTCATGTCGGTGTCTCGCCACGCCACCCCATCCTGACGTGAACTCCAAGGGGTCCGCGGGACCGGCTAGGAGAAGAGTTCCTTCAACCGGTCGATCTGATGTCGACCCAGGCCGCGGATACGGCGGTTCGGTGCGATGTCGAGGCTTTCCATGATCTCCTGGGACCGCGTCACCCCGACGCGGGGTAGGGCGCGCAACAGATCCACCACCTTCACACGGGAAAGGACCTCGTCCCCCGTCGCCCGGTCAAGGGCCTGGGGAAGCGTGAGGGCACCAGACTTGACCTGATCCTTGAGCTGTGCCCGGGCGCGCCTCGCCTCCGTCGCAGCGGCACGTGCCGATTCGAGCTGTTCGGTGCTCAGTTGCGGAATGGCCATCGGTCCTCCTTCGTGGATAAGTGACCGGCCTCGCGGGGGCTTCATGCCCCTGCTTGACAAATCTACCCTTCTTGTGTTTCCGATGCTTGGAAAATCAAGAAATCGATGGCCCGGAGAGCATCACATTTTGATCAACGACACCTTCTCCAGCAGTCTCGTGGCCCGGGCATGAAGCTCGTCACGGCCACCGCCGATCACCTCACGGCTGGCGGTCGGCAGCACGTGACCCAGCGCCGGCCCGAAAGTTTCCGCCAAACCCTCGACGGTGCCACCCTGAGCGCCGATGCCGGGTGCCAGTATCGAGGCGTTGAAACCGGTGAGATCGCAGCTCGGGTCGCTGTGGGTGGCACCCACCACCAGCCCGATCGCGTGGTCCCGGCCCGGGTTCAGTCCGGTGATCTCGTCGATCACGACCTGGGCCGTGTGATGCTGGATCCTCGTTCCCTCCGGGTTGGAGGTGCGTGCCAGCACGTAAACCCCCCTGCCCTGCGCGACGGCCAGATCGATGGCGGGCAGCAACGCCCCGACCCCGAGGTAGGGGCTGAGTGTGACGGCGTCAGCAGCCAGCGGTGACCCATCCCCCAGGTAGGCGGTCGCGTACCCGGTCATGGAGGAGCCGATGTCGCCGCGTTTGACGTCCAGCAGGCTGACGGCCCCCGCCTCGCGGATGTCCGCCAACACCCGCTCCAGCACCGCGACCCCTCGGGAACCGAAGGCCTCGAAGAAGGCCGACTGCGGTTTGAAGACCGCGATCCGCTCCCCCAGCTCCTCCACGATTCCCCGGGCGCAGGCCTCGAGCCCTTTCACATCCGTCGTCAACCCCCAGGCGGCCAGGACCGATGGCATCGGGTCGATGCCGACGCAGAGATTCCCGCGTCGCGTGGTTGTCTCCGAGAGTTTTCCCGCGTAGCTCATGCGCACCTCAGGAGGTCGTTGAGGCCCCGCACCAGGGCGGGGCCGGCGTAGATGAAACCCGTGTAGATCTGGAGCAGGACGGCCCCGGCCTCGAACATCCGCATCCCGTCGCGCGGCGACATGATGCCTCCGACCCCGATCACGGGAAGGTCGGTGACGGAAACCACCCGTTCGACGAACGCCAAGGCCCTGGTGGTCAGGGGAGCTCCGCTGAGTCCCCCCTCCTCGCCGGCGAGGTGCCTGTCGTCCGCGGCCAGGCCCTCCCTGCTCAGGGTGGTGTTGGTGGCGATGATTCCCGCCGCACCGCAGTCGCGGATCACGGCGACGGTCTCGGTCAGCTGGCCGGGTTCCAGGTCGGGGGCGAGCTTCACGAAAACCGGAATGGGATCGGTTCCCTGCGAGGCCGACTCGACGATGCATCCCAGGAGTTGTTCCAGCTCCTTCGCGGCCTGGAGGGAACGCAACCCCGGGGTGTTCGGGCTGGAGACGTTCACGGCGAAGTAGTCGGCGTGGTCCCGCAGCGCATCCAGGGAGGCCAGGTAGTCCGAGGCGGCGTCCACCAGCGCGATGGCCTTGGTCTTGCCAATCGAGACCCCGAGCGGGATGCCGAGCCTGCGGTTGCCTCGCTGCACCCCGAGTTTCAGGAGTCGGTCGGCCAGGGCGTCGGCGCCGCGGTTGTTGAATCCCATCCGGTTGATGACTCCCCGCGAGGCCCGGGCCCTGAACATCCGCGGCCTAGGGTTGCCGGGCTGCGCCTGTCCCGTCACGGTTCCCAGCTCCGCGTGGCCGAAACCGAATCGTGCCCAGGCCGCGGCGGCCACCCCATCCTTGTCAAGTCCAGCGGCCACCCCGACCCGGTTCGGAAACTCGATTCCCGCGACGGTGACGGGATTGGCGACCTGGGCGGAGCGGGTGGCTGGCACGTGACCGAGCCAGGAGATCATGGCCTCGTGGATCGCCTCCGGATCGCCTCCGGCCCAGCGGAACAGGATCGGGCGCAGCAGCTTCTGGTAGGCGGCCAGCTCGGCCCGGGTGAACAGGCTCGTCATGACCGGGCCGCCCAGTCCTGGAGGGAACGGACCTCAAGGTGTCCGGCCCGTTTCGATTCGATGCTCTGCACGATCGCCGCCATCGTCGGGACCGTGGTGATGCAGGGGACGTCGGCCAGGATCGAGGCGGCGCGTATCAGGTAACCGTCCTTCCGTGGGTTCGTGTCGGCGCTGGCGCCCTGAGGGGTGTTGAAGATCAGATCGATCCCGCCGTTCTTGATCAGGTCGACGATGGAGGGGGTGTTGTCTCCCTCCACGCGCTGGCTGAGTTTCCTCACCTCCTGCACTGCGACGCCGTTGCGACGCAGCACCGAGGCGGTCCCGGAGGTCGCTAGGATCCGGAATCCCAGGTCCGCCAGGCGTTTGATGGGCCAGATGGCGTGGCGTTTGTCCCGGTTCGCGATGGAGACGAACACGGTTCCCTCGCTGGGAACCGGGAACCCGCCGGCGCTCTGGGTTTTCGCATAGGCGGTGCCGAAGCTGAGGTCGAGACCCATCACCTCGCCCGTGGAACGCATCTCGGGGCCGAGAAGGGTGTCCACGAAGGTACCTGATGCGGTGCGGAACCGGTTGAAAGGCATCACGGCCTCCTTGACGGCCACGGGGGAACCGGGACGCATGTCGGTGCCGTCCCCGGTGGGCCGCAGCAGGCCCTCGCCGCGGAGGTCCCGGATCGAGGCCCCCAGCATGATCCGGGCGGCCGCCTTGGCCAGCGAGGTGTTGGTGGCCTTGGAGACGAAAGGAACCGTCCGGGAGGCCCGCGGGTTCGCCTCCAGCACGTAGAGGATGTCCGATTGGAGGGCGTACTGGATGTTCAGCAGGCCTCGCACCCCCACTCCCTCGGCGATCAGGCGTGTGGAGTTCCGGATGCGTTCGATCATCTCGTCGCCCAGCGTGATCGGCGGCAGCGAGCAGGCGGAGTCCCCGGAATGAATCCCGGCCTCCTCGATGTGTTCCATCACCCCGCCCAGGTACAGTTCCTCGCCGTCGTACAAGGCGTCCACGTCGATTTCGACGGCGTCGTCGAGGAACCGGTCCACCAACACGGGGGCGCCGTCGCTGACTTCCGTGGCCCCGGCGATGTAGCGGTCCAGGGCGGCGGCGTCGTAGACGATCTCCATGCCGCGCCCGCCCAGCACGAAACTGGGGCGCACCAGCACCGGATAGCCGATCTCCGAGGCGACCCGTTTGGCCTCCGCCGCCGAGGCGGCCATTCCGTGTTTCGGGGCGGGCAACCCGGCGTTCGCCAGCACCCTCCCGAACGCGCCCCGGTCCTCGGCGAGGTTGATGGCCTCCGGTGAGGTGCCGACGATCGGCACCCCGGCGTTCTTCAAGGTCTGCGCGAGTTTCAGGGGGGTCTGGCCGCCGAGCTGGCAGATGACGCCCGCAACAGGGCCGGCCAGGGTCTCGGCGTGGTAGACCTCCAGGACATCCTCGGCCGTGAGCGGTTCGAAGTAGAGCCGGTCCGAGGTGTCGTAATCGGTGGAGACGGTCTCGGGGTTGCAGTTGACCATGATCGCCTCGTACCCGGCGTCGCGAAGCGCCATGGTCGCGTGCACGCAGGAATAGTCGAACTCGATTCCCTGGCCGATCCGGTTCGGCCCGGAACCCAGGATCAGGACCGCCTGTTTGGTGCGCGCCGGCACCTCCGACTCCTCCTCGTAGGTGGAGTACAGGTAGGGAGTGAGGGCCTCGAACTCGGCGGCGCAGGTGTCGACGGCCTTGTAGACCGGGCGGATGTCCAGGGCCCACCTGAGCTGCCGGATGACACTCTCGTCGAGTCCCCTGAGCCGGCCGATCTGAACATCCGACAGGCCGTGGCGTTTCGCGTGGCGCAGCAGCTCCGGGGACAGATGGTCGGCTTCTCGCACCTCGGCGCCGACCTGCTGGATCAGGGCGATCTGATCGAGGAACCAGGGATCGATCCGGGTGGCCTCGTGGAGCTGTTCCACCGTGGCGCCCGCGTCGAGGGCGTCCATCAGTTTCAACACCCGCCCGTCGTGGGGGCGCCTCAGTTCCGTCAGCAAGGTTTCCAGATTCCCATCAGCCCGGTCGAGCCAGAACCCGGTGCCGGTCTCGGTGGAGCGCATGGCCTTGCCCAGGGCCTCGGTGAAGTTGCGGCCGATGGACATCACCTCCCCGACCGATTTCATATGGGTGGTGAGGGTGGAGTCCGCCGCCGGGAATTTCTCGAAGGCGAACCGGGGAACCTTGACCACCACGTAGTCGAGGGCGGGTTCGAAGGATGCGGGGGTGACCCGGGTGATGTCGTTGGGGATCTCGTCGAGGGTGTATCCGACCGCGACCTTGGCGGCGATCTTCGCGATCGGGAAACCGGTGGCCTTGGACGCGAGCGCAGAACTCCGCGAGACGCGGGGATTCATCTCGATCACGATCATGCGACCGTCGTCCGGGTTTATGGCGAACTGGATGTTGCAGCCGCCCGTGTCCACCCCGACCGCGCGGATGATCGCGATTCCGACGTCACGCATCCGCTGGTACTCGCGGTCCGTCAGGGTCATGGCCGGGGCCACCGTCACGGAGTCACCGGTGTGGACACCCATCGGATCGAAGTTTTCGATGGAACAGACGATGACGACGTTGTCGGCCTTGTCCCTCATGACCTCCAGTTCGTATTCCTTCCAGCCGAGGATCGACTCCTCGATCAACACCTCGGTGACGGGGCTGGCCGCCAGGCCGGTTCCCGCGATCTGCCGCAGCTCCTCCGGGTCGTGGGCGAGCCCGGAGCCGACTCCCCCCATGGTGAAGGAGGGACGCACCACCACCGGATAGCCGAGCTCGCCGGCCGCGGCCATCACCTCCTCCAGGCTGTGACAGACCCGGGACCGGGCAACCTCGGGGGCGCCCCCGGGAATGCCGGTCAGGGATTCGACGATGGCCTTGAACTGTTCCCGGTCCTCGCCGCGCTGGATCGCCTCGAAGGATGCGCCGATCAGTTCGCAGCCGTATTTCTCCAGTACACCTTTCTCGTGCAGCGCGACGGCTGTGTTGAGCGCGGTCTGGCCGCCCAGGGTCGCCAGGAGTGCGTCGGGGCGTTCCTGCGCGATGACGCGTTCCACGAACTCCGGGGTGATCGGTTCTATGTAGGTGGCGTCCGCGAAGTCGGGATCGGTCATGATCGTGGCCGGGTTCGAGTTGACCAGGACCACCCGGAATCCCTCGGCCTTCAGGACCCGGCAGGCCTGGGTGCCGGAGTAGTCGAACTCGCAGGCCTGGCCGATGATGATGGGGCCGGAGCCGATGACGAGGATCGACGAGATGTCAGTTCGACGGGGCATGGCTCTCCTGGGATGACTCGGTGGGGGTGAGGATCCGGTTCTCGTACCGCTCAGCGCGCATCCCTGCTCCTCATGAGGTCGGCGAAGCGGTCGAAGAGGTGGTTGGCGTCGTGCGGCCCTGCCGCGGCCTCCGGGTGGTACTGGACGGAGAATGCCACCAGTTTCCCGTCCCTGCGCAGTTCGAGGCCCTCGACGACGTCGTCGTTGAGGCCCGTGTGAGAGACGCTGGCCTGCCCGAACTCGGTGTCCACCACCCGGTCCAGGGGGGCATCGACGGCGAACCCGTGGTTCTGTGAGGTGATCTCGACTTTCCCGGTGGTGCGGTCCAACACCGGCTGGTTGATGCCCCGGTGTCCGAACTTCAGCTTGTAGGTGCCGAACCCGAGGGCGCGCCCGAACAGCTGGTTGCCGAAGCAGATCCCGAAGTACGGGATGCCCGCGGCGAGCACCTGCCTCAGCACGGTCACCGGGCCGTCGGCGGTGGCCGGGTCGCCGGGGCCGTTGGAGAAGAAAACCCCGTCGGGTTCCAGCGCGGCGATCTCCTCGAAACTCGTCGACGCGGGCAGGACGTGCACCTCCATGCCGCGGCCCGCCATCTGCGCCGGGGTCATGCCCTTGATGCCGAGGTCCACGGCCGCCACCGTGAAACGCCGCTCCCCCACCGCGGGAACGATCCGGGCCTCGGGTGTGGAGACTTCACCGCACAGGTCGGCGCCCGCCATCACGGGCTGCTCCAGCACCTTGGCGCGCAGCCTGTCCGGGTTCAGTTCGCGGGTCGAGATCCCGACCCGCATCGCCCCGAGGGAGCGGATGTGGCGGGTCAGGGCCCGGGTGTCGATGTCGCAGATCCCGACGATTCCTTGGTTCGCGAGTTCCGCGTCGAGGCTCCTGCGGCTGCGCCAGTTCGACGGCCGGGGCGCCGGGTCACGCACCACGTAACCCGCCACCTGGATCCGGGCCGACTCGTCGTCCTCGTCATTCCAGCCCGTGTTCCCGATGTGCGGGGCGGTGGCCAGCACCACCTGGCCCCGGTAGGAGGGATCGGTCAGGGTTTCCTGGTAGCCGGACATCCCGGTGGAGAAGACCAGCTCCCCGAAGGCCTCCCCCTCCGCTCCGAAGGATCTCCCGAAAAATGAACGCCCATCCTCTAGAACCAGCAGCGCGGGAAGGGGATTCATGTTCGCTCCAAATCGGGGGTCAGGAGTTTGTTTCTTTGATTGAAAGGGCCTTGCTGAGCAGGCCATTGAGAAAACCGGGTGAACCGTCGGTGGACAGTTCCTGCGCCAACCTCACCGCCTCGGCGATGACGACGGGCCCGGGGGTGTCGGTGTGATCCATCTCGAAGATCGCGATCCTCGCCAGGTTGCGGTCGACGGCGGGCATGCGTTCCAGGGTCCAGGATTTGTCGAGAGCGGCCGAGATGCGCGCATCGACCTCCTCCTGGTGTTCGGCCACACCGTGGACGATCCTCGTGGTCAGTTCGCGCACGGTGATCGCGGTCAAGTCCCTGGCCTCGATGAAGGTCTCGACGATACCCCGGCCCCGCAGCTCGGCGGCGTACAGGACGTCGAGGGCGACCCGCCGGGCCTTCGTCTGGGTGCCGTAGCGGACGGTCTCAGCCATTCACCCGGGATATGTAGGACCCGTCGCGGGTGTCGACCTTGATCTTCTCGCCGGTGGTGATGAACAGGGGAACCTGGATCTCCTTGCCGGTTTCCAGGGTGGCGGGCTTGGTGCCTCCGGTGGACCGGTCCCCCTGCAGGCCGGGTTCGGTGTAGGTGATCTCGAGTTCCACGCTGGCGGGCAGTTCGATGAAAAGGGGAATGCCCTCGTGCATGGCCACGGTCGCGGACTGGTTGTCGAGCAGGTAGAAACGGGCCTCACCCACCACGTCGGCGGAGATGTGGACCTGGTCGTAGGTGGTGTTGTCCATGAACACGTAGTCCTCACCGTCGAGATAGAGGTACTGCATGTCCCTGCGGTCGATGGTTGCGGTGTCCACCTTCGTGTCGGAGTTGAAGGTCTTGTCGATGATCTTGCCCGAGAGCACGTGCTTCAGTTTCGATCGCACGACGGTGTTGCCCTTGCCCGGCTTGTGGTGCTGGAACCACTGCACCTGCCACAGCTCACCGTTCAGGTCGAGCACCATTCCGTTCTTGAGATCATTGGTGGATACCACGCCTGTTGCCTTTCCGACTCTGCTTGCACGGGCCGTCGCGGAATCTTACCCGAGCCCTACCCCCGCCCGGAAACCACGGCGTAGGACTCGGCGAGTTCGCTCTCATCCGGGCTTTCCAGGATCACCGGCCGCCCCTGGGCGGCGAGTCCCACCAACCGCAGGTCGTCGCCGCGGGACTTCTTGTCCAGGTTCATGAGACGACGAAGCCCGTGCCAGGCCTCCGGATCGTGAGTGACGGGCAGGCCGAGGGCCCCGAGCAGCCGGGAATGGTCGGCGGCCAGGGCGGCGTCCAGCCCCAGCAACCGTCGGCTGACCTCCGCGATCCAGACCATGCCGATGGAAATGGCCTGGCCGTGGCGCAACCGGAAACCCTCGTGCGCCTCGATGGCGTGCCCCATCGTGTGCCCGTAGTTCAGGGCCTCCCTGCCGATGTTGCCGTCACTGGATGTGCGTTCCGTCAGATCCTCCGCAACCACCCCGGCCTTCACCGCGACGGCGCGACCGACGAGTTCCGCGAAGGTGTCCGATGTGACGTCGAGGGCGCCGCCGAGATCGGAATCCACCAGCTGCAGGATCCCGGCATCCGAGATGAAACCGCACTTGACCACCTCGGCCAGCCCGGATGCCACCTCCGTGCCGGGCAGTTCCCGCAGCAGATCGAGGTCGCAGATCACGACTCGCGGCTCGTGGAAGGCCCCGACCAGGTTTTTTCCCGTCGCCAGGTTGATGCCGGTTTTCCCCCCGACAGCCGCGTCGACCATGCCGAGCACCGTGGTCGGGATGCTGATGAAATCGACCCCGCGCAGCCAGCTGGCGGCCACGAACCCCGCGAGGTCGGTGGCAGTGCCGCCACCCAGCCCGACCACCAGGTCGCTGCGCGTGAACCCGGCCGCGGCCAGTTCGTCCCAGCATCTCTCCAGCACCGCGGGGGTTTTGGCTGCCTCGGCGTCGGGAACGGTGATCGTGGTCACCCGCCGGCCCGGGCAGTGTTTCCCAACCTGTTCCGCGAGGGCCCTCAGAGGTTCGGGGACGATCACCGCCACCCGCGCGGCGTCGCCGAGCGATTCACCGAGCCGTTCCAACGCACCGGGGGCGATGTGCACCTGGTAGGGGGCGATGCGGCTGTTCACTGGCACGATCACGGCTGTCTCCTGGTCTCGGCGAGTTCCGCGGCGATCCTCTTGGGGTTGCTCCGGTCGGTGTTTACGCGGGTGGTTGAAACCGCCTCGTAGACGGGGGTGCGTTCCCGGAGCAGCTCTATCAGCCTTCCCCGGATGTTGCCGAGCGACAGCGGCCGCACGGTGTTGAGCCCGACGCGGCGGGAGGCCTGCCGGATGGAAACCTCCAACCAGATGACGTCGTGCCCCGCCAGGGCCTCGCGGATCCGGGGATTCATGACCGCTCCCCCGCCCAGGCTCACGACCTCCCCGGTTTCCAGCAGCTCGAGGGTGGCCGATTCCTCCAGGGCACGGAAACGGGCCTCACCGTCATCCGCGAAGATCTCGGCAACGGGCTTGCCCACCACCTCCTCGATCCGGGCGTCCACGTCGACGAAGGATTTTCCCAGCAGATCCGCGAGCTCCGCCCCGACCGTGGTCTTCCCCGCGCCGGGGGCGCCGACGAGCACGATGGTCACCGCCGCACTCCCAGGCCGCGGGCGGCGACGTCGGCGAGGTAGGCGTCCCGGTTGCGGCGGGTCTCCGCTACGGAGTCCCCGCCGAATTTCTCGAGGGCAAGTTCCGCCAGTACCAGCGCGGTCACGGCCTCGGCCACCACCCCGGCTGCAGGCACCGCACACACGTCGGAGCGTTGGTGATGGGCCACCGCGGGCTTCCCCGTCGAGACATCGACGGTGCGCAGCGCCCGGGGGACGGTGGCTATCGGTTTCATCGCGGCACGCACCCGGAGCACTTCGCCGGTGGACATGCCCCCCTCCACGCCCCCCGCGTTGCGGGTGGCGCGGGTGATGCCCTTGTCGCTGGGGAGAATTTCGTCGTGGGCAGCGGAGCCGCGGCGCCTGGCCAGTTCGAAACCGTCGCCGAACTCCACCCCCTTGATGGCCTGAATGCCCATCAGGGCACCGGCGAGCCGGGAATCGAGGCGGCGATCCCCCTGGATGTGGGAACCGAGACCGGGGGGCAGACCCCACACAACCACCTCAACCACCCCGCCTAGGGTGTCACCCGCCTTGCGGCACTCCTCGACCTGCGCCGCCATGGCCGTTGCCGCCGCCGCGTCGAAGCAACGGGTGGGGTCGGCGTCGATGGCCGCGAGGTCCGCGGCCACGGGTAGATCGGTGCGTCTCGCACGGACCCCACCGAGTTCGACGACGTGGCTGACGATGCTGACTCCCAGCGCCTGGTCCAGGAAGGCCGCGGCCACCGCGCCAAGCGCCACCCGCGCCGCGGTCTCCCGGGCCGAGGCGCGTTCCAGGATGGGTCGCGCCTCGGGGAAGGCGTACTTCTGCATCCCGGCCAGGTCGGCGTGGCCTGGCCTGGGGCGGGTGAGCGGGGCGTTGCGGGCCTGGGCGGCGAGCCGCCCGGCATCCACCTCGCCGGGTGCCATCACGGTTTCCCACTTGGGCCATTCCGTGTTCCCGATCATGATGGCAATCGGGGAACCGAGGGTTTCGCCGTGCCGGAACCCGCCCAGCAGGGTCACGGAGTCCTCCTCGAATTTCATGCGCGCCCCACGCCCGGCCCCGAGGCGTCTCCTGGCCAAGGCGGCGGAGATCTCGGGTTCCCCAACGCGGACATGGGCCGGGACGCCCTCCATCGTCGCTATCAGAGCCTGGCCGTGTGACTCCCCGGCCGTTAGGTAACGCAGCATGGGGGCAATTGTGTCAGCTGCGCCGCCGGGCCTCGAGTTCGGCCGTGGCCGCGGACAGGGCCTCCTGGAAACTCAGCTCGCATCCCGTCAGGAGCCGGAACTGGTCCACGGCCTGTCCGGCCAGCAGTTCCAACCCCGTGATCACCGGCTGATCAGGATCGGCAGCACTGGCCAAGGGGGTGGGCCAGGGATCATAGACGGCATCGAACAACACCGCGGCCCGTTCCGCCCAGGAGCCGGCCCACTTCGCCGTCGCGGAGGTCGGAACGGTGCTGGCCAACAGATCGACGTCCCGGAACGAAGCGTCCATCGGCTGCGCAGTGATGTCGATCCCGAGGGAGATTCCCAGCTCACACAGCGCCGCAGCCCGGGAGGGAACCCGGGCCAGCACCGTCACTTCCCGAACCGAAAGCCCCGACAGCGCGACCAACAAGGAACGCGCGGTGGCGCCGTTGCCTACGATGACCGCCGTGGAAATGCCCTCCAGACCACGATTCCGCCAAGCCTTGATGAACCCCGGCACATCGGTGTTGTACACACGGGGTTCCTCACCCAGGAGAATCGTGTTGCCCCCTTGGACCATGAGGGAGATCGAATCCGGTTCGCTCAGCCCGAGCAGGTCCTTCTTGTGGGGTGCCGTGACGCTCAGCCCGACCCATCCGGGATCCGTCAGGGATGCGACGAACTCCGGCAGCGTTCCGGGAGCGACCCGAATCGCCTCATAGCTCCAGTCGAGGCCGTTGATCCGGTAGCCCGCGCGGTGAATCGCCGGCGACAGCGAGTGCTCCACCGGGTCCCCAATGACTGCGCAGCGTTTCACGTGCAGCGTCCTGAATGGGACTGGCACCACTGCTGAAACAGTTTCACGTTCTCCGCGTGACCTGCCTCGTCCGTCGAGTACCTGGTCTCTCCGGTGTCCAGGTCGACGGTGGTGAAGTACAAGAAATTCTCGCCGCTCGGTGCCAGAGCGGACTCGATGGCGGACTGTCCCGGGTTCGAGATCGGCGTGGGTGGTAGACCCTTGACCTTGTAGGTGTTGTAGGGCGAATCCGTTGCCCGGTCCCCCTCGGTGGTGGTGACACGGTCGAACTGCCCGATCGCGTAGTGCACCGTGGAGTCGAACTGCAGGGGCAGGTTCTTCGCCAACCGGTTGTAGACCACCTGCGCGATCCTGGGTCTGTCCTCCGCGCGTGCCGCCTCCTTCTCCACGATGGATGCGACGATCAGGACCTCGTACGGGCTTCTGCCGATGTCCTTGGCGCGGGACTCCAGGCTGATGGCGCCCGTCACCTTGTCGAACTGTTCCACCTGCTGTTTCAGGACCCCGAGCGCGGTCACCGGCTCGGCCACCTCGTAGGTTTCCGGGAAGAGGAACCCCTCCAGTTTGCCGCTGCCACCTGCCCAGCTGGGCAGTTTCAGTTCGCTGGACTTCGACGCCTCGGTCAGCTGCTCCTCGGTGAGCCCCAGTTCCTTGGTCAGGATCTCCCACTGCTGCACCTGGACCCGCCCCTCGGGGAGCGTCACCTTCAGAGCCACCTTGTTGGCTGGGTCGAGCAGCATCTTCAGTGCGGTCTCGGCCGGCAGCTCGGTACGCAATCGGAAACGCCCCGCCTGGAGTTTGGAATCCGACCCCGTCTGGCGCCCGACCACCGAGCGGAAGGTGCGGGTGGACTTGATGACGCCGTTCTCCACGAGAACGTCGCCGATCTGCGTGACGGTGGCGTCCTTCGGGATCACCACGACCACCTCGTCCTTGCCCTCACCGATGTAATCGCTTTCGGTACGCCAGGAGACCCACGCCTCGTGAGCCTTGTGGACGACGAACCAGCCGCCGCCGAACAGCACCACGGCCGACAGCAGAACCGCGAACGCGCTGCGGGCGTGATATCCGATCTTGCGCCAGTCCGGTTGACCGTCGTTGTCGACGAAAGTGGGACTCACAGATCCTCCTGTTCCAGTGGTTCCCCGGCCAGCCGACCGGAGGCCGTTTCCAGATCCAGCGCGCGCTGCAGGATCTCCACGGCGGCGGCCTGATCTATGATCCGCCGTTGTTGCCGGGAGTTGCGGCCCGCTCCCCCAAGACTACGTGACGCCCCGGCGGTGCTCATCCGTTCGTCAACCAGCCTGAGCGGCACGCCTGGCACCACCGCGGCGAGCAGGGACGCCCTCTCGACCACGAACTGAGCAGCGAAGGAACGCTCCCCCGACAGGGTCAGTGGCAGCCCCACGTAGACCAGTTCGGGTTCGTACTCCTCAATCAGTTCCCTGAGTCGTTTCAGTTCCGAACCGTCCGAGCGAACCGTCTCCACGGGGTAGGCGAACGATGTGCGCGGATTGCTGGCCGCGACACCTATCCTCGCCTTGCCCCAGTCGATCCCGAGGCGCCCCAGCTCAGCCACGATCGGCCAGCATCTCCTCGACCGCGGTGATCGCCTTCGGGGCCGCTGCCGGGTCGGAACCGCCGCCCTGGGCGAGGTCGTCCTTACCGCCGCCCTTGCCTCCCATGGCGCGGCAGGCCGCGGAGATCAGCTGGCCGGCGCGAACACCCAGGTCACGGGCCGCCGCGTTGGTGGCCGCCACACCGGCCGCCTTTCCGCTCCCGCCGCCGAACAACGCCACGACTGCGGGTTCTGCCCCCAGTCGTTCCCGGATGTCGAGGGCGAGGGTTCGCAGGTCACCGCCGGCGATACCGGGCAGGAACTCGGCCACCAGCCTGACGTCGCCAACCCTGCGGGCCGCTGCGGCGAGCTCGCCGGATCGGGCCAGCAGTTTCTCCGCCTGCAGGGCGGCGATCTGTTTCTCCGCCGACTTCAGCTGGCCGAGCAGTTTGTCCACCCGTTCCGCGAGCTGCTCCGGTTGCACCCGGAGGCTGTCGGTGAGGGCGGCCACGAGGGCCCGTTCGGCGGCGAAACGTTCGAACGCGTCCTGGGCGACGAGGGCCTCGACGCGGCGCACCCCGGATCCGATGGAGGATTCGCTGAGCAGGTTCAGCACCCCGATCTGGGCGGTGTTGGCGACATGGGTGCCGCCGCACAGTTCCCGCGACCAAGGGCCCGCGAGTTCCACCACGCGCACGATCGGCGGGTATTTCTCACCGAACATGGCCATTGCTCCGAGGGCCTTGGCCTCCTCCAGTTTCATCTGGCTGGCGGTAACGTCGAAGGAGTCCCGGATGGCTTGGTTGGCGCGTTGCTCGACCTCCAGCCGCAGGGCCTCGCTCATGCCGTGGGTCGCCGAGTAGTCGAAGCGCAGGTAGCCCGGTTTGTTGTAGGAACCGGCCTGGGTGGCGGTCTGGCCCACCAGTTCCCGCAGCGCGGCGTGAACGATGTGGGTGGCGGTGTGGGCCTGCGACGCGGCGTGCCTGGCTGCAGGGTCCACGGCGGCGTGCGCCGCTGCCCCCTCGCCGAGGTCACCGAGCAGCTGAACCCGGTGCACGATCAGGCCGGGAACGGGACGCTGGACATCGAGCACATCGGCGGACCAGCCGTCACCGGTGATCCGTCCCGCATCGGCGTCCTGACCGCCGGACTCGGCGTAGAAGGGAGTTTCGGCCAGCACCAGTTCGACGATCTGCCCGTCGGCGGCGGAGGTGACCACCTGGCCGCCGGAGACGATGCCGACGACCTTGGTCTCGTGTTCGAGTTCCCGGTATCCAACGAAGGGGGTTTCGCGACCCTCGCGGAGTTCCTTGTAGGCCTCGAGGCTGGCGCCCACGCCTTTCTTGGCCTTCGCGTCGGCACGGGCCCGTTCCTTCTGCTGGCGCATCAGTTCGGTGAAACGGGCACGATCCACCCCGAGTCCCGCCTCGGCGGCCATCTCGAGGGTCAGGTCGATCGGGAAACCGTAGGTGTCGTGCAACTGGAACGCCTCGTCGCCGGGCAGTTCCTTCGCCCCGGTCTGCTTGGCGCGTCCCACCGCGAGATCGAAGATCTGCGTTCCGGCGGACAGGGTGCGCCGGAACGAGACCTCCTCGTGTTCGCTGACCTCGGAGATCCTCGCCCAGGAGTCGTTTATCTCCGGGTAGGAGACGCTCATCACGTCCCGGCTGACGGGCAGCAGCTCACCGAGCACCGGGGCGTCGACGCCCAGCAGCCGCATGGCGCGAATGGAGCGGCGGAGTAGGCGCCGCAGGACATAGCCGCGGGCCTCGTTGCCGGGGGTGACGCCGTCGGTCATCAGCATCAGCGAGGAACGTATGTGGTCGGCCACCACCCGGAACCGCACGTCGTCATCCGGGTCGGCCCCGTAGGTGCGTCCCGAGAGCTCCGCCACCTTCGCGATGACCGGGTAGACCTCGTCCGTCTCGTACATGTTCGCCACGCCCTGGCGCAGGTAGGCGATGCGTTCCAGGCCGCTGCCGGTGTCGATGTTCTGCGTGGCCAAGGGCTTGACCACGTCGAATTTGTCCTTGGCGGTAACGTTGGTGATCTCCTCCTGCTGAAAGACCAGGTTCCAGATCTCCAGGAAACGGTCCTCGTCGGCCTCCGGCCCGCCGTCGGGACCGAACTCGGGTCCGCGGTCTATGTAGATCTCGGAGCAGGGGCCACCCGGGCCGGGCACCCCCATGTGCCAGTAGTTGTCCTTGAAGCCACGCTCCTGGATGCGGCAGCGCGGGACCCCGGCCTTCCGCCACAGAGATACGGTCTCCTCGTCGCCGTGCAGTGCGGTCACCCACACCTGGTCGGGCCGAAACCCGAGACCGCCGTTGGGGATCTCGGTGGTGATCAGCTCCCAGGCGTAGTTGATGGCGCCTTCCTTGAAGTAGTCGCCGAACGCGAAGTTCCCCATCATCTGGAAGAACGTGCCGTGCCGGGTGGTCCTGCCCACGTCGTCTATGTCCAGGGTGCGCACACACTTCTGAACAGAAACCGCGCGGCGGTAGGGGGTGGGTTCTTCCCCCATGAAATAGGGTTTGAAGGGCACCATCCCGGCGTTGACGAACAACAGGGTGGGGTCGTTGTAGAGAAGCGACGCGCTCGGCACGACGGTGTGGTCGTGGCGCGCGAAGAAGTCGATGAACCGGCTCCGGATCTCGGAGGTTTTCATTGGCGGGTTTTCCTTGGATTCGATGTTTCTCAGGCCTTCCGGGGCATGTCGAGTTCTTCGCGAAGCTCGGCTTCCTTCTCCCGCATCGCGGCGGTGAAGGTGGCGCGGAACTCGCTGAACTTGTTCACGGCCTGCTGCCCGGAGGCCTCCACGCGTTCGGCCACCCCCTTCGGGGTGAGCTGGTAAAGCCATTTGCGGCCCCGAAGCACCAGCGCAACGGCCACGGCGGCGCCGACCAGGATCCAGAACAGACGCCTCACTTCTTGCGTCCCTTCAAAGCGGTCCGCAGACCATGGACGATCGCTGCGCCGCGAACCAGGGGGCCGCCCAGGGTGGCCGCGAACAACTGCGACAAATTGGCGGCGTGCTCGCTGACCACGGTGGCGTGCCCGGAGACACGGGCCACGTCATCAGTGACCAGGGACAGCTTCTCCAGTTCGGCATTGGTGTTCTCGACGGTGCTCTTCAGTTCCACCAGGACGGGAACTGAATTGTGTCCAAGGTCACGCACCGCGATGCGGACCTCGTCGAGAGCCCGGCCGGCCTTGATCAGGGGGACGGCCGCCAAGGCCACGAGGACGCAGAGAGCAATGGCTGCGAGCAGACCTGCCAGCTCACCGACGGACATTTGAGGTCGCCTCCTTGAATCGAAGTATCGCCGTAACTCTAGCCGACCCGTGTCCTCAGCGGCCCAGCAACTTCCGAACCGCCGCCATGCGCTCGGAGATGGCCGCCTCCGACCCGTGGCCGGTCGGCTGGTAGTAGCTGATCCCCGCGAGGTCGTCGGGAAGGTACTGCTGGGCAGCCACCCCGGAGGGCAGGTCGTGGGGATAAACGTACCCCTCGCCGTGCCCGAGGGCCTTGGCACCGGCGTAGTGGGCATCCCTGAGGTGCGCCGGAACCGCCCCTCCCCTGCCTGCGCGCACATCGGCAACGGCTTTCTCCAGAGCCATGTAGGCGGCGTTGGACTTCGGGGCGGTGGCCGCGGCCACGGTGGCGTGGGCGAGGGTGATGCGGGCCTCCGGCATCCCCAGCAGCTGCACCGCCTGGGCCGCCGCAACGCAGGTGCCGAGCACCCCGGAGGCGGCCATGCCGATGTCCTCGCTGGCCGAGATCATCAGGCGGCGCGCGATGAATCGCGGATCCTCCCCCGCCTCCAGCATCCGCGCCAGGTAGTGCAGGGCCGCATCCACGTCGGAGCCCCGCACGGATTTGATGAAGGCGGAGATCACGTCGTAGTGCTGGTCGCCGTCCCGGTCGTAGCGCACGGCGGCCCGGTCCACCGCGTGGGCGAGCACCTCGGAGGTGATCTCCCCCAGCCCGAGCGCCTCAGCGGAGGCCGCCGCCTCCTCCAGGTAGGTCAGCGCGCGGCGAGCATCCCCGCCGGCCAGACGCACCAGATCGTCCCGGGCCGCATCGACCAGGGCGATGGTGCCCGCCAGGCCCCGTTCGTCGACCAGCGCACGGGAGACCAGGGCCGAGATGTCGGTGTCGGTCAGGGGTTTGAGCCTCAGCAGCAGCGAACGCGACAACAGCGGGGAGATCACGGAGAAGCTGGGGTTCTCCGTGGTTGCCGCGATCAGGGTGACGATCCGGTTCTCCACCGCGGGCAGCAGCGCGTCCTGCTGGGTCTTGGAGAAGCGGTGCACCTCGTCGATGAACAGCACGGTAGAGGTACCCCGTTCCAGCTCCCGCCTGGCCGCGTCGAGTTCGGCGCGCAGTTCCCTGACCCCCGCGGTCACCGCCGAGAGCTCAACGAACCGGGCCCCGGATGCGTTGGAGACGATGGATGCCAGGGTGGTCTTGCCGACTCCCGGTGGCCCCCACAGGAAAACGCTCATCGGCTGCCCCGCGACCAACCGGCGGAGCGGCGCTCCCGGGCCGAGCAGGTGCTGCTGCCCGACGAGCTCGTCCAGATTCGCAGGACGCATCCTGACGGCCAACGGCGCCCCTTCGCCGCGGGCGTTCCCCAAGGAACCGCCCGTCCTGGTGGGCACGGGGTCAGGGTTGCCGAACAGGTCAGGACTCACACGAATTACAGTAGCGGGGGATTCCGGGCTCCTGCCGTATCATTTGTTTGCTCTTGACGCCCCTGCATCAGCGGAGTTCGAATGCCACAACCACTCGGGGACCGGTTCAGCGCGCGCCGGAGGGTTGCTACCATCGTCACCCTCGGTCTGTTGACCGGACTCGGTCCGTTCACCATAGACCTGTACCTGCCCACCTTTCCAGCCCTCAAGACCGACCTGGGGATCACCGATTCCCAAGTCCAGGTGACCCTCTCGGCCACCACCCTGGGGTTCGCTCTCGGGCAGTTCGTGGTCGGGCCCCTGAGCGACCGGCTGGGGCGCCGGATCCCGTTGATCGTGGCGGCGAGCCTGCACGTGACCTCGTCCGTGCTCGTCGCGGTGGCACCCAACGTCACCTTCCTGACCACCATGCGTGTCCTCCAGGGGATCGGGGCGGCGGGCGGGGCCGTGGTGTCGATGGCAATGGCCCGGGACCTGTTCTCGGGGCGGCGGCTGGTGGTGATGCTCTCCAGGCTGGCGCTCATCAACGGCCTGGCCCCCATCATCGCTCCTCTGGTGGGTTCTTGGATGGTCACGGTCATGAACTGGCGCGGGGTTTTCTGGGCACTGGCCAGCTACGGCGCCGTTCTGTTGGTGCTGATCCTGTTCCTGATCGTGGAGACCCGCCCGCCCGGTGAGCGTACCGCGGGTGGGCTTGCGCCGCTCCGGGCCGCCTACCGCCGGGTACTGGGCGACAGGGTGTTCGTCGGCATCTGGCTGACCGCCTCCTGCTGCTTTGCCGGTTTGTTCTCCTACATCTCGACCTCGTCGCTGCTGCTGCAGGAAGCCTTCGGGCTGCGCGAAACCGAGTTCGGCGTCGTGTTCGCCATCTGTTCCATAGGCGTCTTCGCCGGGGTTCAACTGGGAAGCCGCCTGTCCGCGCATCTCGGCCCGCAGAAGGTGCTCATCGTCGGTACCGCGGGAATGATCGCAGCGGCCTCGGCGTTGTTGGGACTCGACGCGATGCGCGGCGGCCACATTCCCTTGATACCGGCGATGTTTGCCTACACCCTGGCCTTCGGGGCGTGCAATCCCGCAGCCCAGGTGCTGGCATTGCAGAATCATCGCGCGGACTCGGGGGTGGCCGCATCCTTGATGGGGGCCCTCAACATGACCCTCGCCGCCGTGGTGGGGCCCGTCATCGGTCAGTTCGAACTGACCTCGGCCGCGCCGATGGCGATCGCGATGCTCTGCTGCGCCACCGCCGCTGCACTGTGCCTGTGGCTGATCGCCCGGCCGCGACGGATCGAGTTCACGCTGTGAGGCGAGGATTCCCCCCGGTTCTGCTGGTGTTGACGGCAACCACCTCGGTGCAGATCGGTTCCTCCCTGGCCAAGGGACTGTTCGCCGTGGCCCCACCGCAGGTGGCGGCCTGGTTGCGTATCCTGTTCGCCGCCGTGTTCCTGGGCATCGTGTTCCGCCCCACCCTGCGCGACCGCAGCCGGGAGCAGTGGCTCTCGGCCGCGGGATACGGGGTGGCGCTCACGGGCATGAGCGCGATCTTCTACCTGTCGATCCAGCGCATCCCCGTCGGCATGGCGGTGACCTTCGAGTTCCTGGGCCCGTTGACCGTCGCCGCGTTCGGTTCCAAACGCAGGCGCGACCTGATCTGGGTGGCTTTCGCCGCCCTGGGGGTGATCCTCCTCGGGATCAGCCCGGCCCCGCTGGAGCCCGTGGGCGTGCTCCTGGCGCTGCTGGCCGGGGCCTGCTGGGGCGTCTATATCCTGCTCACCCCCACCCTCGGGGCCCGTTGGGAGGGTTTCTCCGGTTTGACCGTGGGATTCTGGATCGGGGCCATCCTGCTGCTTCCCGTAACCCTGGCCACGGCCATCTCGGGCGAGTACTCCTGGGCCCTGGACCCGGGCGTCTGGGGAATGGGCCTGGCTCTCGGTCTGCTCAGTTCCGCCGTTCCGTTCCCCCTGGAGATGCGGGCCCTGCAACGCATGTCCCGGGCCACCTTCGGAGTCCTGACGAGCCTTGAACCAGCGGCCGCCGCGCTCGTCGCCTTCCTGCTGCTGGGCGAACAGCTCGGAGTTTTGGAACTGACTGCCATGGCGCTGGTGATCCTCGCGAGCGTCGGATCCATCCGAAGCTCCGCGAAAGACAAAAGCCCCGGTAGCAGCTGAACGAGCCCGGGGAACCTTCCTGAAGAACGGCGCCGGGCCCACCCGGGTTGTTGTTCTCGGAACTCCCGTGGAAAACATGCTCTTCCCGGATGAGGACGGCAGGTCATCGGCGAGAGTCAGAAGCACGTGAGCCCGTGAAGCCGATACGGGTCGTCTTCGGGGAGTGACGCAGGAGCGACGTGGACGGCTGATGTCTCAAGATTTCGACGTGGTGGGCAAGGCGAATCCACCCAGCCCACCGGAACCATCATCAGCCGACGCGCCCAATTCCTCAGCAGCTGGCGCCGCAGCAGATTGGGCAGGTTTCGCCTTCCGGGGACGGCCGCATGGACGAAGCACCGAGATACTTGGTACATCTGTTGGAATCGTGAGATCAGTACTCGACCGCGATGCCGGGGCGGCCCGGTCGACACCCGTCAGGTTGGTGGGCGCCAGCGGCCACACCTCACGATTCCGCTTTTTCCTTCCGCGGTCTGGCATCGACCCCGGCCTCCCTGCGCTGCTGGGCGGTGATCGGGGCCGGAGCAGCGGTCAACGGATCGTATCCGCCGCCCGACTTAGGGAAGGCAATGACCTCGCGAATCGATTCCGCGCCGCCGAGCAGGGCGACGATCCGGTCCCATCCGAAGGCGATGCCGCCGTGCGGCGGGGCGCCGAAGGCGAATGCGTCCAGCAGGAAACCGAACTTCTCCTGCGCCTGTTCCTGCGTGATGCCCATCACCTTGAACACCCGCTCCTGCACATCGCGGCGGTGGATACGAATGGAACCGCCGCCGATCTCGTTGCCGTTGCAGACCAGGTCGTAGGCGTAGGCGGTGGCCTCACCCGGGTGTTCGTCGAAGGTGTCGAGCCATTCGGGTCTGGGAGAGGTGAAGGCGTGGTGCACGGCGGTCCAGGCCCCCTCGCCGACGGCGACGTCACCCTCCGCCTTGGCCTCGGATGCGGGTTTGAACAGGGGCGCGTCAACCACCCACAGAAAACTCCAGGAGTTTTCTCCGATCAGCCCGCAGCGACGGGCGATTTCGTCGCGGGCCGCCCCCAGGAGGTTCTGAGAGGCGGTGCGTTCCCCGGCTGCGAAGAAGATGCAGTCGCCGGGTTTCGCCCCGGTGCGTTCCGGCAGCGCGGCCAGTTCCGCATCGGAGAGGTTCTTGGCGACCGGGCCGCCCAGTTCCCCGGCCTCGGAGACGGTGACGTAGGCCAGGCCCTTCGCGCCGCGCTGCTTCGCCCATTCCTGCCAGGCGTCGAACTGGCGTCGCGGTTGCGACGCGCCGCCGGGCATGACCACCGCACCCACATACGGAGCCTGGAACACGCGGAACCGGGTCTCGGAGAAGACATCGGTCAGTTCCGTCAGTTCCAGGTCGAAACGCAGGTCCGGCTTGTCCGAGCCGTAACGGTTCATGGCGTCGGCGAAACTCAGGCGCGGGAAGGGGGTTTGCAGTTCGATCCCCTTGATGGCCCAGATCTCCTTGACAATGGCCTCCCCCAGTTCAATCACGTCCTCCTGGTCGACGAAACTCATCTCGATGTCGAGCTGGGTGAACTCCGGTTGCCGGTCGGCTCGGAAGTCCTCGTCGCGATAGCAGCGGGCGATCTGGTAGTAGCGTTCCATTCCCGCCACCATCAGGAGCTGTTTGAACAGCTGCGGGCTCTGTGGCAGCGCATACCAGGAGCCGGGATTGAGCCGGGCCGGCACCAGGAAGTCGCGAGCCCCTTCCGGGGTGGAGCGGGTCAGGGTGGGGGTCTCGATCTCGACGAAGTCGCGTTCCCCCAGCACCTTCCGGGCCGCCTGGTTAACCTTGGAACGCAGCCGGAGCGCGGCGGCGGGCGCTGGCCGCCGCAGGTCAAGGTAGCGGTGTTTCAGGCGTGCCTCCTCGCCGACCGTGACGCGTTCGTCGATCTGGAAGGGCAGCGGCGCCGACGGGTTGAGCACCTCCAGCTCGGAGATCGCGACCTCGATCTCCCCCGTCGGCAGGTCCGGGTTTGCGTTGCCCTCGGGACGGATCTCCACCACGCCAGTGACCTTGATGCAGAACTCGTTGCGCAGGTCGTGCGCGCCGGAGGAGGCCAGCACCTCGTCCCGGACCACCACCTGGGCGATGCCGGAGGCGTCCCTCAGGTCGATGAACGCGACACCACCGTGATCACGCCGCTTCGCCACCCAGCCGGCGAGCACCACCTCTTGACCCACGTTCGCGGCCTTCAGCTCACCCGCGTGGTGTGTGCGCAACATGCAGTTTCCTCTCTAGTTCCGGCTGCATGGACGGTGCAGCCCGCCAGCGACGAATCCTACCCGGGAAGGTTCGCCCCGTCGTGTTCCCTTCCCGGGTTGTCAGCCCCGGATGACCCGCGGGGTGGCGTCCTCGATCGGTGGCAGCCAGGCATCCGGGTCGGCGGGCAGCTGCTCCCCCGACCGGATGTCCTTGACCGAGTCGTCGAGGTTCGCGCCGAACCAGACGAACGGGATTCCCCTGCGTTCGGCGAACCGGATCTGGCGCCCGAACTTGTCGGCCTTGGGGGCGACCTCACACGCAATGCCGCGTTCCCGCAGCCTGCGCGCCACGGATATCGCCCGGTCCCGGGTCTCTTCCGAGTCAACGGCCACCAGCACCACCGACGGCACACCGCGGGTGGCGGTCAGGACGCCCTTGCCGATCAGCGGTGCGAGTATCCGGGTGACGCCGAAGGAATACCCGACTCCGGGGAAGGTCGTTCTCCCGTCGCTCGCCAGGGAGTCGTAGCGGCCACCCGAGGCCACGGAACCGAGCTTCTCCGAACCCAGCAGCAAGGTTTCGTAGACGGTGCCCGTGTAGTAGTCGAGCCCCCGCGCGATCCTGAGGTCCGCCACCACCCGGCCCGGTTCGGTTCCACGTGCGATCCGGATGAGCGAGGCGAGATCCGCCAGGCCCTCCTCCAGCAGCTCGTGGGTGACGCCCAGGGCCCGCACCTTGTCGACGAAGGACTCATCCTCGGAACTGATCCCCGCCAGGGCGACGCAGGCGCGGGCCTGGGTTTCGCTCAGCCCCACCTGCTCGGTCAGCAGCTCGACCACCACATCCGGCCCCACCTTGTCGTACTTGTCGACGCGTTGGAGCACGGCTGCGGTGCTCTCGATCCCGAGGCCCCGGTAGAACCCCTCCGAGAGTTTCCGGTTGTTGACCCGGATGCTCACCGGCGGCAGGCCCAGGTCGCGGTGCAGCCTCCCGAAAACGTCGAGGGCCACCAAGGGGATCTCGGCGTCGTGGTGGTCGGCCAGCCGGTCACGTCCGACGATGTCGATGTCGGCCTGGGTGAACTCCCGGTAGCGCCCCTCCTGCGGGCGTTCACCGCGCCAGACCTTCTGCACCTGGTAGCGGCGGAAGGGGAAGTTCAGGTGCCCGGAGTGTTCCAGCACGTAGCGGGCAAAGGGCACCGTCAGGTCGAAATGGAGGCCGAGTTCGTCCGCGTCCCCCTCCTGTGCGTGCAGGCGCCTGACAACATAAATCTCCTTGTCGATCTCCCCCTTGCGAGCCAGCTGGTCGAGGGGCTCGACGGCCCTGGTCTCGATGGGTGCGAAACCGTGGAGTTCGAAGGTTGAGGTGATGGCGGCGAGCACCTGGTTCTCCACCAGGCGTCCGGCGGGAAGGAATTCGGGGAAACCGGAGATCGGTTTGGGGCGTGCCATGGCTCAGTCCTTCAGGAAATCGGCTTGCAGGTAGGGGTTTTGGAGTTTCTCTGCCCCGACGGTGGTGGGTTCCCCGTGGCCGGGCAGCAGCACGGTCTCGTCAGGGAAGGCCTCGATGATTCCCCGCAGGGTGGATCGCATCTGCTCCAGGTTCCCGCCGGGCAGGTCGGTTCGCCCGATGGTGCCCCGGAAGATCACGTCCCCGGTCAGCAGCACCTTCCCGGTTTCGTCCCCGACCTCCAGGAGCGTGGATCCGCGGGTGTGTCCCGGGGCGGCGTGGGGCCTGACCTCGAGTCCGCAGGAGGCCCGGAAGGTCTCGTGATCCCGGAGGTCACCGGGGGGATCCAGTTCGTCCTCGCCGATGAGCTGCCGGATCAGCGGCACCAGCCGGGATCCCAGCCCCGCGGAGGGACGGGTGAGCATCTCCTGGTCGGCTTTCGCGCACCGGACGGGAACGTCCCACACGGCCGCCAGGGTGGCGGCGTCACCGGCGTGGTCGAGGTGTCCGTGCGTACACAGGATGGCCTCCGGATGCCAGCCGAGACGGTCCAGGGCTGCGGAGACCAATTCGGATCCCCTCACACCCGGATCGACCACGAGGCACCCGTTGTCGGACGGGTCGGCGGCGATGAGATAGCAGTTGGCGGTCCATGGGGAAACTGGGATGGTCTCGATACGCACCCGCCCACTGTATGGCAGCGATCCCGGGCTTGCACGAAAGAGGTTCCGCGGAACCCCGCACCCGTCTGTCCCCTGACGGGTTTGCCCGCTAGATTGTGTTCATGAGCCAACAGCAAGCGCCCGCGGACTTCGGTCGCGTCGATCCCGACGGTACCGTGTACGTCCGTGTCGGTGACACAGAGAGAAGTGTCGGACAGATCCCCGACTCCACCCCCGAGGAAGCCCTGGCGTTCTACACCCGGCGCTACGAGAACCTGGCCGCCGAGGTGACGTTGCTCGTGTCCCGCGTGGAGACCCAGACCATGTCCCCCGAGGAGGCGCGCAAGGCCATCGGCACCGCACGCACGAACGTCACGGAGGCCAATGCCGTCGGCGATCTCGCTGCCCTCACGGCCCGGCTGGATGCTCTCGAGGAACTGCTCCCGGCCCAGATCGAGGCACGCAAGGCCGCCCGCGCGGAGCAGAACGCGAACACCATAGCCGCCAAGCACGCGATGGTGAACGAGGCCGAGGCCTTGGCGAGCGGAAACGACTGGCGCCGCGGCGTCGATCGGTTCCGGGAACTCCTCGAGGAGTGGAAGGCCCTTCCCCGCGTGGACCGCACCACGGACAACGAACTCTGGCACCGTTTCAGTTCGGCCCGCACCCAGTACACGCGCCGCCGCAAGGCCCATTTCTCCGAACTGAACGCCCGCCGCGACGAGGCGAAGCGCCTGAAGGAACAGATCATCGCGGAGGCCACCCCCTTGGCCGAATCCACCGATTGGGGCCCCACCGCGGGTGCTTTCCGTGACCTGATGGCCCGTTGGCGGGCCGCCGGATCCGCCCGGAGAGCCGATGACGAATCGTTGTGGGCCAGATTCCACGCCCTGCAGGACCAGTTCTTCAAAGCCCGTTCCGCGGCCCAGCACGCCGTGGACGGCGAACAGGCCGAGAACCTCGCGGCGAAAACCGCCCTCCTGGAACAGGCGGAACGCGACCTCGCAGACGTGACCGACGTCGACGCCGCCAAAACCACCCTCCGTGGATTCCTCTCCAAGTTCTCCGAAATCGGGCACGTGCCCAGGGCGGCCATGCGGGATCTCGACTCGCGGGTCAGGAAGCTCTCCGACCGGGTCGGCGAGTTGGAGGCCGAACGTTGGCGCCGCACCGACCCGGAAGCCCGCAAACGCGCCGAGGACACCGTCGCCCTGTTCCAGTCGCAGGTGGACAAGCTCACCAAGGACCTCGACGCGGCGGAGGCCGCAGGCGATGCCCGCAAGGCGAAGGACGTGCGCAAATCGCTGGAAACCTACACCTCCTGGCTGGACCAGGCCAGGCAAACCCTCCAGGACTTCCAGGACATGTGAGCCGACACGGCCCGGTTCCTCTGCCCCGGGTATGGGGCGAGAGGAACCGGTGTTCGTGTGTCACCATTCGCCCCTGGCTACATGCTCGAGGTCGATCCGGGAGACGAATTCCCCTGGAAATCGACCGATGCGTTAACGGACCTGATCGGCTCGTGCGAGTTCAAAACCCGGGGTGATCAGGGCGGTTCCCCGCGCCGGAGTCGCTGACGCCCGGGATCAGGAATTCGTGCGGAAGGCGTCGTAAACCCCGGGAACCCGGCGCACCTGCTTCAGGACGTGATTCAGGTGCTTGGGATCCGGGGATTCGAAGGTGAGTCTCCCGGAGAACTTCTTGTTGCGGCCCGAGGTCAGCGTGGCCTCGAGAATGTCGACGTGCAGATCCGAGATCACCCTGCTGACGTCGGCGAGCAACCCCGACCGATCGATGCCCTCCACCTGGATCGTGACGGGGAACTGCCCACCCTCCGCCTTGTCCCAGGTGACCTTCACCAATCGTTCGGGAGTTCCCTGCAGGGCGGGAACGTTCGTGCAGTCGACGCGGTGCACCGAAACCCCGTCGGTGCGGGTGACGAAACCCGTGATTTCGTCGCCCGGAATGGGGTGGCAGCAGCGCGCCAGTTTCACGGCCATGGTCGGGTCGCCGTCCACCAGCACGCGGGGTTCCGTGGCCGCCCGGGGACACCGCCGGGAGTTCCGCACCCCCTCGTCCTCGGTGATGGTGTCGACGGCCTCGTCCTCGCCTCCGACGAGTTCTATCAGATGGGTGACCACGGACCGGGCGCCGATCTGCCCCTCCCCTATCGCCTTGTAAAGGCTGGGCACATCCGCGTGGCGCAGTTCGTTGGCGACGGCGGTGAGGTTCTCCAGGGTGAGGAGACGCTGCATCGGCAGCCCGGTGCGCCGGAGCTGCCGGGCCAGCATCTCCTTGCCGTCCTCGATCGCCTCGTCGCGCCGCTCCCGGGAGAAGTACTGCTTGATCTTCTGACGGGCCCTGCTGGTGGCGACGAATCCGAGCCAGTCACGGCTCGGACCGGCGTTGGGGGATTTCGAGGTGAGGATCTCCACCTTGTCGCCCTGGACGAGTTTCGTCGACAACGCCACCAGGCGGCCGTTCACCCGGGCACCGATACAGCGGTACCCGACCTCCGTGTGCACGGAGAAGGCGAAGTCGACCGGGGTCGCTCCGACAGGGAGGGCGTTCACCTCACCTTTCGGGGTGAACACGTAGATCTCGTCGGAGTTGATCTCGAACAGTACCGAGTCGAGGAACTCCGTGGGGTCTTCGGTTTCCTTGCTCATCACACCGAGCTGGTGCATGGCACGCAGCCCGGCTTCCTCGGGAGTGACCCCGTTGCGCAGGTTTTCCTTGTACTTCCAGTGCGCCGCGACGCCGTACTCGGCCCGACGGTGCATTTCGTGGGTGCGGATCTGCAGCTCGACGGGTTCGCCCCGATCCCCGAGCACGGTGGTGTGCAGGGACTGGTACATGTTGAACTTCGGGTTCGCGATGTAGTCCTTGAACCGGCCCGGGATCGGCTTCCACTTGGAGTGCGCCACCCCGAGCACGCCGTAACAGTCCCGTACGTTGTCCACCAGCACCCGCAACCCGATGAGGTCGTAGATGTCTGCGAAGTCACGTCCCCGGACCATCATCTTCTGGTAGATCGAGTAGAAGTGCTTGGGGCGGCCGTAGATGGTCGCTTTGATCTTGTTGTCCGCCATCAGCTGCTTGAACTGCGCGATCAGGTCCCGCAGGTAGCGTTCCCGTCCCGGTGCCTGCTGCGCCACCAGATCCGCGATCTCCGAGTAGACCTTGGGTTCGATGGCCTGGAAGGACAGGTCCTCCAGTTCCCACTTCACGGTGTTCATGCCCAGCCGATGGGCCAGCGGGGCGAAGATGTTGAGGGTTTCCGTGGCGATCCTGACCTGTTTGTCGGGGCGGAGAAAACCGATGGTCCGCATGTTGTGAAGACGGTCCGCGAGTTTGATCACCAGGACCCGCACCTCCTCGGAGGTGGCCATGATCATCTTCCGGATGGTTTCCGCCTTCGCGGTTTCCCCGTAGGTCACCTTGTCCAGTTTCGTGACCCCGTCGACCATCCGGGCCACCTCGTCGGTGAACTCCTCACGCAGCTGCTCGAGGGTGTACTCGGTGTCCTCGACGGTGTCGTGCAGCAGAGCAGCGACCAGCACGGGTTCGGTCATGCCCAGCTCTGCGAGGATGGTGGCCACCGCCAGCGGGTGGGTGATGTAGGGATCACCGGACTTGCGTTTCTGCCCCCGGTGCAGCTGCTCCGCCGTGCGATAGGCGTGCTCGATCAGTGACAGGTTGGCCTTCGGGTGACTGGCCTTGATGATCTTGAACAAGGGATCGAGTACGGCTGAACGGGGCCTGACCGCCCCGAGCCGGGCCAATCGATGCCGCATTCGCATTCGCGGCTGCTCCGGTCCGCTGGTCAGGCGTTGCAATGCTCCTTGTTGCGTCACCTGCTCAGCCATGGTGAAAGTTTAGTGCGATTGGAACCGATATCTGACTCAGTCGTCGGTGTCTCGCAAGTCGGGTCGTTCCGCACGGCGCACGACGATCAGTTGATCACCGGTTTGGACCTTGGATGCCGTGGAGTCGTAGAACCGCCGCAGCGTGCCGTTGCGGATGATCCCGATCACCTGCTCCCCCTTGACGTCGTTCGGAGACTGCCCCACCTCGCTGGGTCTCGCCTGCCTCTGCTGGACCTCGAGACCCGTACCCGCGGTCAGCAGGTCCTGGATGATGGCACCGAGCTCCGGACCGACCGCCGACAGGCCCAGCAGGCGCCCCACCGTGTCCGACGAGGTCACCACGGAGGTGGCCCCGGACTGGCGGACCAAGGCGACATTGTCCTTCTCGCGGACGCTGACGACGATGCTCGCCCCGGGGTTGAGCTGCCTGGCGGTGAGTGTGGTGAGGATGGCGGCGTCGTCGCGGGATAGACAGATGATGATCTTCCGGGCCTTGGACACCTCGGCCCGCCGCAACAGGTCACGGCGTGTCCCGTCCCCCAGGAAGGCGGCCAGCCCGTCGAGGTTGGCCTCGCTCACCGCGACGTCGCTGCTGTCGATGACCACGATCCGGTCATCCGGTTCCCCGTGGCGACGAAGGGTGTTGATTGCGCTGCGGCCCTTCGTGCCGTAGCCGATCACGACGACGTGATTGCGCATTTTCTGCCTCCACTGCAGGTCACGGATGGCGCGGCTGCCCTCGTCCGCCAGCACGGCAATGGTGGTGCCGACCAGCAACACCAGGAAACCGACGCGCATCGGGGTGATGAGGATCGCGTTCAGAAGCCGGGCGTGCGGAGCGAGGGGGGTGATGTCGCCGTAGCCCGTGGTGGTCATGGTGACCGTCGAGTAGTACAGGGCGTCGATGAAACTGACCCCGTCATCGCGGATGTTGTCGACGTAGGAGTCGCGGTCCAACCAAACGACGAGGGTGCTGATCATCAACAGCACGAGCGCCAGCAACCCGCGTTTCCCGAGTTCACGCAGCGGCCGCACCTGTGGGCGGGGCATGCTCACCATCGAGGTGGCATACCCCTTGGGGACCCGCTTCCTCAGTCTGCCCACGGCCCTAACTCGTCAGAACCGCCGAACAACTGCTGATCCCTTGGTCAGCGAGCCTTTCCCTGCCGCCGAGGGCTGTGAGCTCTAGGAGCACGCTCACGTGCACAAGTTCCGCGCCGAGCCGTTTCAACAACGCTGCCGTGGCTGCCACGGTGCCGCCGGTGGCGAGCACGTCGTCCACGACGAGCACACGTGCCCCCGTGACGAGGGCATCCGCGTGCATGGTGAGGGTCGCGGTGCCGTATTCGAGGTCGAAGGATTCACTCAGCACGGGACGCGGCAACTTCCCTGGTTTCCGGACCGGCACGAAACCGGCCCCGAGGGCCAGGGCGACGGGGGCGGCGAAGATGAATCCCCGGGCTTCCATCCCGACCACCACGTCAATGGCCTCGGGGGCCGACGCCACGATGGCGTCAACCGCCTGCCGGAAACCCTCGGGAGAGGCAAGAAGCGGGGTGATGTCCTTGAAAACCACCCCGGGTTTGGGCCAGTCCGGAACATCCGCAATCAGGGAGGAAACCAGGTTCATCGCCTCTGACGCTTCCTCTGCTCGCGCGACAAGTTGCTGCGCTGCTTGCGCATCCCCGAGGAGACAACGGCCTCGGAACCCGAGGCGTCCTCCTCATCGTCGCCCGTGTTCTCCCCGGACGGCTTGCGCTCGGCCTTGGCGGCCGCGCGTTCGGCCTTGCGGGCCAACGATGCGCGATGAGCCACCTGGGCGGGTTCCTTTTCCTTCATCTGCACCAGCAGCGGAGTGGCGATGAAGATGGAGGAATAGGCGCCGGCGATCATGCCGATGAACAGCGCCAGGCCGAGATCGGCGAGGGGGCCACTGTGGAGCATGGCGCCGCCGATCAGCAGAGCCGTGACCGGCAGGATCCCGATCAGGGTCGTGTTCAGGGACCGGATCAGCACCTGGTTGATGGCCAGGTTGGCGGCCTCCCCGTAGGTCTTCCTGCTCTCCTTCAGGTTCCTCGTGTTCTCCGACACCCGGTCGAAGACCACCACGGTGTCGTAAAGCGAGTAGCCGAGAATGGTCAAAACGCCGATGACGGTCGCGGGTGTGACGGTGAAACCACTCAGCGCGTAGATGCCGATGGTGACCACCAGGTCGTGCGCCAGGGCTATGACGGCGGCCAAGGACATCTTCCAGTTGCGGAACCAGAAACCGATCAGCACCATCACGAGCGCTATGAACACCCCTAGGGCTATCAGGGCCTGCCGGGAGATCTGTTCACCCCACGAGGCGCCGATCGCCGTGTAGGTGACGTCATCGGGTTTCACGTCTGCCAGTTTGGCGATGGCGGCGCGAACGGAGACGGTTTCCTCGGGGTCGAGGGAGCGCGTCTGGATCCGCACGGCGCTCTCCCCGAGGGAGAAGACCTGGGCCCCCAGGTCCTTGACCTCGAAATCGGCCACCTTGGCGCGCACCTCGTCGACGGTGGTCTCGGTGACCGGCATCGCCACCTGGAAGTCGGTTCCGCCCCGGAAGTCGATGCCAAGCGCCAGACCTTTGAACCCCACGGCCAGGAAACAGGCGGCGAGCACCACGGCCGAGAACGCGTACCAGAATTTCTTGTGGCCGACGAAGTCGTAGGAGATCTGGCCCGTGTAGAAACGGTGGGCGAGCCCGTGTTTGGTGGACATCAGGCCTCCTTGGCGCGGTGGGTGCGGCGGCTGCGGCGGCCCAGCAGGGAGTCCCGGCTGACTCCCATGTGGCTGGCGTCGAGCCCGGAGAACCGGTGCCCCTCACCGAAGAACTTGGTGCGACCCAGCAGCTGCACGAGGGGTTTGGTGAAGAAGAAACAGACCGCCAGGTCGAGCAGGGTGGTCAGGCCGAGGGAGAAGGCGAAACCCTTCACGCCGCCGACCGCGAGGATGAACAAGACGATGGCGGAAAGAATCGAGACCATGTCCGCAACCAGGATCGTGGGTCTGGCCTTGACCCAGCCCGTGGTGAGGGCGGATCTGAGACTCCGCCCGTCGCGTATCTCGTCACGGATGCGTTCGAAGTAGATTACGAAGGAGTCTGCCGTCACGCCGATCGCCACGATCGCCCCGGCGATGGCCGGGAGGTTCAGCGTGAAGCCCATCGCCTCGCCGAGGACCACCATGGACGCGTAGGTCGCGAGCGCGGCCACACCGAGGGATCCGATCACCACGAGCCCCAGCCCGCGGTAGTAGGCGAGGCAGTACAGGATCACGAGCGCGAGGCCGATACCGCCGGCGATCAGGCCGACGCGGAGCTGTTCGCCGCCGAGTGTGGGGGACACCGTCTCCACCTGGGAGGGCTCGAAATTGAGGGGCAGCGCACCGAATTTCAGGATGTTGGCGAGTTCGGCCGCGGACTCGGCGGTGAAACTGCCGGTGATCTGGGCCTGGCCGTTGGTGATTGCGGTCTGGACCCGCGGAGCGGACTGCACCACACCGTCGAGCACCACCGCGAACTGGTTGGCGGGCGCCTGTTTGGAGACCATGGCCGTGGTCATCTGGCTGAACGTGTTGGTGCCCGCCTCGTCGAACTCGAGGGTGACCACGTGGGAAACCTGCCCCTGCGGAACCCCGGAACTGGCCCTGACGACACGCTCACCGATGATGGCCGCGGGCCCGAGAAGGTACTTCATCTGGCCCGTCGGGTCGCAACCCATAGTGGCTCTGTCCAGACGGGCCTCGATCTTGTCTTTGCACTTGAAATTGTTGAACGCCTGGGTGTCCTGCTCCGTGGCTTCGTACTTCAGTACCTCTTCGACGCTCAGGAGGCTCCCGGTCTCGCCCGGTTCCGGGGTTGGGGTGGGCAGGCCCGGAAGGTCGGGATCGTTGTTCTGCTGCCCCACCTGGCCGGTGCGGAGCACAGGACGGAAGGTCAACTGGGCGGTGCTGCCGATCAACTTCACCATGTCGTCGCGCTGGACGTTGGGGGCGGAGACGACGATGTGCCTGTCACCCGAGGTGGTCACCGAGGCCTCGCCGATTCCCAGCCCGTCGACACGTTTCTGGATGATGTTCCTGGCCAGTTCGAGCGAGTCCTTCTCGACCGTCGAGTTCGTCGCGGTCAGAGTGATGGTCATGCCGCCCTGCAGGTCGAGGCCGAGTTTCGGGGACCAGGTGCCGGCGGATGCCATGATCCCGAACATCGCGCCGATGGCGAGCAGGAAGACGATCAGTGTCAAACCGGGTCGGGGTTTACGGGATGCCGTTGCCATACGGGCTCGATTCAGTTTTTCTCGGAAACGGGCTCTTCGGTCGCGGAGGTGTCCTCCGGCTCGGGGGCGTCAACACCGTCCACACTCTCCTCGCTCTCCTCGCCCTCGGGGGTTTCCTCCGCCTCGTCGGTGAATTCGAACTCCTCCTCATCGTTCTTGGTGACGCGTGCAATGGCCTGTTTGAGAATGGTTACCTCGACACCGGGAGCCAGCTCCACAATCGCCTGCGTGTCGGCGATGTGGGAGATGGTGGCGAAAATACCGGAGTTGAGGATGACGCGGGCTCCGGGCAGCAGCGCGTCAATCTGGGACTGGTGCTCACGCATGCGCTTCTGCTGGGGCCGGATCATCAAGAAATATGCGGCGCCCACGAAGACGACGAGCATCAAAAGCAGATCGAGACCTGGCATCTGTTCATTCCTAACGAGGCGGTTGGCGGGTTTGCCGTGGGCCAGAATAGCTCACTCGAACAGCGAAGGCTCACCGACCGGAGGACGCAGACCGAGATGCCGCCAGCCGGCTGCGGTGGCGATCCTACCGCGCGGAGTGCGCATCATCAGGCCCTCACGGATCAGGAAGGGTTCCGCCACCTCGGAGACGGTCTCGGTTTCCTCCCCCACGCTGAGCGCCAGGGTGGACAGGCCGACGGGCCCCCCGTTGAACAGGGTGCACAGGTTGCGCAGCACCCCCCTGTCGAGCCGGTCCAGGCCGCGTTCGTCGACCTCGTAGAGCTCCAGGGCGGCCCGGGCGTGTTCGAGTTCCACCTCCCGGTGTCCCCCCACTTGGGCGTAGTCACGGACCCGGCGCAGCAGCCGGTTCGCGATCCGAGGGGTGCCACGCGAGCGGCCCGCGATCTCCTTGGCGGCCACCTCCTTCAGCCGCACCCCCAGTTTCACGGCCGACGCCGCGACGATGCCTGCCAGATCTGCGGCATCGTAGAACTCCAGCTGTGCGGTGAAACCGAACCGGTCCCGCAACGGCCCCGGCAGCAGGCCCGCCCGGGTGGTGGCCCCGACCAGGGTGAAGGCCGGCAGGTCTATCGGGATGGCGGTCGCTCCCGGCCCCTTGCCGACCACCACATCGACTCGGAAGTCCTCCATCGCCAGGTAGAGCATCTCCTCGGCGGGACGGGCGAGTCGGTGGATCTCGTCGAGGAACAGCACGTCGCCCTCGTCGAGGCCCGAGAGTATCGCTGCCAGGTCACCCGCGTGCTGGATCGCGGGACCCGACGAGATGCGCAGATTCACACCGAGTTCGGCCGCGATGATCATCGCCAAAGTAGTTTTCCCCAGCCCCGGCGGACCGGACAGGAGCACGTGATCCGGGCTGCTACCCCGATGCCTCGCCGCCTCGAGGACAAGACCGAGTTGATCACGAACCCGGGGCTGCCCCTCGAACTCATTCAAGCGCTTTGGACGCAGCGCCGCCTCGAAGTCCTTCTCCTCGGAGCGGCCGACAGGATCCACCTCAGAGAAATCCACGATCCCTCCTCAGCGTTTCGCCAGCGTTCCGAGGGCTGCCCGCATCAATTGGGCGACGCCGGCGCCCCCGGCGGCCAGATCCGCGACTGCGTCGCACGCGACCCCGGCCTCCTTGGCGGACCAGCCGAGCCCTTGGAGACCCTCCATGACCTGCTCCCGCCACAACTCGTTCGCCGCCCCTGCGCTCACGGCCTCCACCGGTTCCGCATCGCCCAGGGCCAGCAGCCCCGCCTTGTCCTTGAGTTCCAGCACCAGTTTCTGGGCGCTCTTGTTGCCGATCCCGGGCACCCGGCACAGAGCACGCAGGTCCTCCGCGAGGATGGCTCGTCTCAGATCACTCGGGGACAGCACGGAACAAATGGCCAGGGCGACTTTCGGGCCGACTCCTGAAGCGCTTTGCACCAACTCGAAGGCCTCGCGCTCGGCATCGCTGCCGAACCCGAACAGCGTCAACGATTCCTCACGCACGACGAGAGAGGTGTGGATGGTTCTCGTCTCCCCCGGACGCAGCGCAGCGGCGGTTGCGGGGGTGCAGTGTCCGCGGAAACCCACCCCCCCGACATCGATCACGAACCATGCGGCCCCTGCGGCCGTCACAGTGCCCGTCAGCTGGGAGATCATCGTTTTCCTCTCGCGGCTGCGACCAGCGCCGCATATCGATTGGTGTGGCCGCCCCGCCAGGCGTGACAGACGGCCAGGGCCAGGGCATCGGCCGCGTCCGCCGGTCTGGGGGGCACGTCGAGCCTCAGGATCGTGGTGACCATGGAGGTCACCTGGGGCTTGTCGGCCCGCCCCGAACCGGTGACGGCGGCCTTGACCTCGCTCGGGGTGTGGAACGTGACGGGAAGCCCGTGCCGGGCCGCGACCAGGGCGGCGACCCCGGCGGCCTGTGCCGTGTCGATCACGGATGTCGTGTTGTGCTGGGCGAACACGCGTTCGATGGCGACCACGTCCGGGGTGTGTTCGGTGAACCACCGTTCGAGTCCGGCCTCCACCTGGAGCAGCCGATGGGCCACGTCCAGGTCCGGGCTGGTGCGCACGACCCCGACCGCGACGAAGACGGGGGGCCGCCCCACGGCACCATCCACCACGCCGATACCGCAGCGGGTGAGGCCGGGATCTATCCCCAGAATGCGCTTTTTCTCGAACATCAGTTCGGATTATAGATGATCAATCCTCGGAATCGAGGGCCGCTGCCACCTCCGGCGTGAGGTTCAGGTTGGTGAAGACGTTCTGCACGTCGTCGGAGTCCTCCAGGGCGTCGATGATGCGGAAGATCTTCTGGGCGAGCTCCACGGTGTCGACATCCTGATCGAAGGATGCGACGAACTGCACCTCCGAGGAGTCGTAGTCGAACCCCGCCGCCTCGATGGCCTTGCGGACCTCCACGGTGTCACCGGGATCGCAGACCGCCTCCCAGGCCTCGTCCTCGTCATTGACCTCCTCGAGACCCGCCTCCAGAGCGGCCTCGAGCAGGTCGTCCTCCGTGACCTCCCTGCTCTCCTGCTGCTTGGGAACCACGACGACCCCCTTGCGGGCGAACAGACGCTGCACCGAGCCGACATCGGCCATGGTGCCGCCGTTGCGGGTGACCGCGACACGCACGTCCGAGGCGGAGCGGTTCCGGTTGTCGGTCAGGCATTCGATCAGGATCGCGATCCCGGAGGGCCCGTAGGCCTCGTACATGATCGTCTCGTAGTCGGCGCCACCGGATATGGCGCCGGAGCCGCGTTTCACCGCGCGGTCGATGTTGTCGTTCGGAACGCTGGACTTCTTGGCCTTCTGGATGGCGTCGTAGAGCGTCGGGTTGCCGCCCGGATCCCCGCCACCCAGCCGAGCCGCCACTTCCACGTTCTTGATCAGCTTGGCGAACAGCTTGCCGCGTTTGGCGTCAATGACCGCCTTCTTGTGTTTGGTCGTCGCCCATTTGGAGTGTCCGCTCATGCATCCCGCCCTTCGGGTAGAGGTCATTTTGCTTGAGCGAGCTTATCTCAAGCAGCCGGAATGCTCTTTCCCAACAGGGTCACGCTGTCGCGTTCCTCGTATCCCAGCACCCGGTGCAGCCAATCCGCGACGGCGCGGTTGCGGGTGTCCACCCCGATGCCCGCGGCGGGGCAGCCCGAGTCGGCCATCGAACGCAGCGACCGGGCCAGCAGGGCCTCGGCCACCCCTTGGTGCCGGTGTGCCCCGGCCACGCCCAGCCGGTCGCACCAGCCCTCCATCACGCCGTCCAGGCCCGCCGCGTCGTCGGTTCCCGACAGGCAGTACCCGACGACCTCATCGCCTTTGATCGCGACCCATGACCAGTCGGCGCGGAAGGTTTCCTCCCCCAGCGACTCCGCCCACGCGTCGTCGTCGATCTGGGCGCTGAAGCACGAGTTGTGCAGTTCCAGAACCTGGTGGCTGCGTTCCGGGGTGAAGTTCTCGAAGACCAGCCCGGGAATGTCGTGCGGCCTGGGCAGGTCGAACAGTTCCCTGTGCATGTCGAAGAAGTAACGCTCCGCCAGAAAGCCTCGTTGCACGAGCAGGTGCCGCAAACAGGTCTGGTCCGCCTCCACGTAGGAACCGAGCCAGATCGGTTCCCCGGGGTGTTGTTCGTCACGCCAGGCGAGTGCCCGTTCCTCCTGCCAGGCCAGCAGTGCACGCCCGATTCCTTGGTATCTGTGGGTCGGGTGAACCCCGCCGAGCAGGAAGAGTTTCGCGGGATGGCTTCCCGGCTCCGGGATGTTCCACCCGAAGGCCGACAGGTTCCCGTAGGAGTCCCAGCCGCCGATGGCATCCCCTGCCGTTATGCTCCGCGCTCCCCCGATCACCCGGTCGGTGGCTGGCAGCACGAGGTCGTCCAGGGCCTCCAGCTGGGCTCTGAGGGAGAGCATCTCATCCCAGTCGTCGGGGGTGAGGAGACGCCACTTGAGATGATTCTCGATGTAGAACTCCACTGCTCCTCCCTCACCCATTGTTCTTCCAGATGCGCCGGCCCCGGTCGGGACGTGGCGCCGTTTGCTGCCAGAGCCTGCGCCAGCGGGGCATGGCCTCACCACTCGCCATGGGGGCGTGGCTCTGGATCGCCCACCATGAGAGCTCCCCGCTGTGGAACAGCGCCCCGACCGCGCCCTGCACCACGTCGGTGGTTTCCTTGATCGACTGGCCGCGGACATAGACGGGCGAACCGAAACGCACGGAAACCCGGGGCCTGCGCTGCAGGGTGAGTCTCAGCACCTCGTTCAGTTTGAAGGTCCCGACGATCGCCACCGGGATGATGGGAACGTTGTGCTCTGTCGCCAGTTCCGCGGGCAACGCGGTGAACTCCCCCACCCCACCGTCGACCGGCGAGGGATCCGAGAAGACGACGATGCTGCGCCCCTTCAGCAGCGCGCGGTTGACCCCCCGGTTGGTCGTGTGCAACCTCGCGGGAAGCACGGCCTTCAGGACCTGCCAGTCGAGGACCCCCTGCTCGTTGACGGCGAAGATAACCGGCCCCTCCAGGCCCTGCAGCGAGTCGAGCCCCGCCACCTGGTATTCCAGGCGCCAGGTCAGGGGGTTGAGCAGGTCCGGGGTCTCGCTCAGGTCCGAGCGCGCCAGGCGGTCACGTCGCCGCCCCGCCGGTTCCGGGGCGCCGGCCGGGCGGCGGCGGGCCAGCCCGAATCCCGTCCGGGCGAACCCCAGCATGTCCGAGAACCAGGTGATCACCGTGGCTCCCCGAAGATCCGTCCGGGCCCGTGCAGGTAGGTGGCGTCCCCCCGGTCCCCGGTGATCTGCCGGGCCAGGTCGAGCGCGTCGTCCAAGGTGGTCGCGGCCCGCTGCCCAAGGATGCGGGCGGTTTCCCGGTCGGCCCCCACCCAGATGACGTCGGCCAGACGGGCGGTATAACGGCGGATCCCGTACCAGGTGTGGAAGACGGCGAGCGGATGCCATGCGTTGTGGTCGCGGTAGAGCTTCAGGTACCAGTCGTCGGCCAGGGCCTGGCGTTCGAACCGCTCGTGGATCTCGGCCGGTTCCCTCGTGATGGGGAGCACCTTGGTGAAGAAGTCAGCGGCCGGGGCGAGAGTCCGGTTCGGAAAGACCCGGCTGAGCGGGTGGAAGGCGATCAGTATCCCGCCATCGCGCAGGAGGGAAGTTCCCGCGTTGCGCAGCGCCTGGTGGGAGGCGTTGACGGGCGAACCCACGGGGTCCCCCGGGTCGAGACCACCGCCCCACACCGAGGTCAGGAGGATCCCGGTGCGTGGCGCGGCGACGGCGTTGGCGGCCCGCCACACCTCGGCGGCGCGGGTCGCCACCTGCGCCGGATCGCCGCCGATCACGTCGCAGAGCTCGTAGTCCGCGCTCGGCGCCGCGTAGAGTTTCTGGGTTCCCTGCCGGGGCAGTAGCGCGGTGAACTGGCGAGCGGTGGCGTAGGCGACCTGTTCCGGAAGCCGCCATTCCCACTCACAGTGGTTCAGGAAACTCAGGTGGCGCCCAAGATAAGGCTGCCCGAGCACCGCAATGATGGAGAAGACGGGGATTGCCCTGTGGATCGCCGTGGCAACCCGCCTGCACTCCGATTCGCTGCCACCGAACCCACCGACCCGGTTGATGGTGGCCACATCCGTGGCCCCGGCAGCGAGCAACATCCGCTCCCCGGGACCGTGGCAGACATCCACCAGGACCACCAGATCCGATTCCGCGATCCGAGCTTCCACCTTTACCGGTTCCCCGGTCACGGTGGCCACCGTGACCAGGTCCTCCGAGGTCACGTCGTGGCTGGTGATCCTGCCCTCGGGCAGAAAGGACGTGGCAACCCGGTCTCCGAGGGCCTCGACGATGTCCTGACCGCCCCACCGGGGTCCGAGGCCACCTGCCACCACGATGGCGACGTCATCCACCCGCGCCTTGGCGGCGTGTTCGAGGACGCGTTCGACGATGCTGCGCCTGATGTCGAAACGCATCCCGGGTTGCACCGGGTCGACGTTTCCCACCACGACGGTCAGCTTCATCCCTGGGCGCAGCAGCCCTACCAAGGGGGTGCTGTTGACGGGATTGGCGAGCGCCCCCTCCACCAGAGCGACAGGATCCGAGGAGGGCACGGGCTGCGGCGGGTAGACCACGCCGGTTCCGGTGGGAAAACGTTGCAGGCTGACGTTGCTGCCTGCGAGGGTCAGCAGCGGCGGAGTGCGTTCGTCGACTTTCAGGACGAAACCGGGGCGGGTCACGACGGCAGCTTCCATCTGGGCTGCAGCGCGTGGGAGGGCCACTCGATGATCGACCAGCCGGATTCCTTGGCGGCACGCATCAGGCCGATGTCCGGGCTGACCGCGACGGGATTTCCGACGGAGCGCAGCATCGGCAGGTCGACGTGACTGTCCGCGTAGGCGAAGGAGGCCGACAAGTCGATACCGTAAAGGCCCGCGTAATGGGTGAGCCATGCCGCACGGGAGTCCCCCACCATGGGGGGACCGGTCAGGAAACCTGTGCACACCCCGTCCGCATCCGTCGCCAGGTCGGCGGCGACGATGTGGTCAAAGAGCCCCTCGAAGGGCCTGGTCAGGGGACGGATGACGCCGGTGAGGAGGATCGTGGTGTGCCCGGCTTCCCGGTGTTCGCGAATGCGCCGGACCGCATCGGGGGAGGTTCGGTCCAGTACGAACGGGGTCAGCCGCTCATCGACGAAACGTCCCAGCTCGTCCAGCCTGGCGCCTTCGTAGCGGCGGTACACCTGCCGCAGGAACACCCCACGATCCTTGCGTTCGGCCCCCAGGTAGTTGGGCAGCTGAGCGGCGACCCTCATCAACTCCCCCGCACGCTGCGTCAGCGACAGCTCGGGTAGCCTCAGCCACAGGTAGGTCTCGATGACGTTGGTGGTCATCACCGTGCCGTCCAGGTCGAAAGCGGCCAGCACCTTCCCGGGCTCGGCGGCTTTGAGGTCCCGGTAGGTGGCGGAACGGGCCTTTCGGCGCCGCCGGGCGGCCTCGAGGCGACGCACGGGATCCGTGATCGCCGGAGCGTGCACGTCCTCCAGATAGTGGGTCCAGTCGAGGGTTCCCGAGTCGAAACCGAAAGTTTCGCGGTCATCCTCGTGGAGACTGTTGTGCAGCGCCAGGGTGCAGTCGTCGACGAAGTGCAGCTCGGACTGGAGGTATTCGCCGTAGAGGCTCAGGTACCTGTTGAGGAAGTCCAGCTGCTTGGCCGTCTTGTCGAGGGCCTGGGCGGCGGCGCGGGTCTTCTTGCCGCGCGGGGCGAAACTCAGCAGGCGGTTGCCGATCGCAACCCCCTTCTCCGCGAACCAGAGCTTGCGTTCCACCGGTTCCGGTCCGGGGAAGTTCCACGTGGCCAGTTGGTGGGATCCCTGTCCGTCCCGGTACGGGTGGCGGGAGAAGTAGGAGCGGATGTGCTCATAGATGCCGCGGAAGGTCAGGGGATTCCTGGCCCCCGACGAGCAGTGATAGAACTCCGGTTCCCCCACCTTCGGCTGGGTGGCGCAGACCGCGACGATGGTGTTGACCACGTAGTCGCAGGGGATGATGTCGATCACTGCGTCCGGGGAGGCCGGGAACTCGGGCAGTTGCCCCCGCCCGTAAGCCAGGATGATCGGATCGGCCATCTTGAAACCCTCGATCCATCCCGGATGCGGGTATCTCAGCGACGACTCCACGATTGCCGGGCGGACGATGGAGACCTGCATGTCGCGGCACAGGTCCGCGACGACCGCCTCACCCATCGCCTTGGCGAAGGTGTAGACGTCGGTCCAGCCCAGCGAACGGGCCCGTTCCGTGCCCGCGGCCACCAGTTCCTTCTTCACCCAGGCGAGCCGCCGCCGTTCGGTGTCCTCGCTGGTGGTGAGGTATCCGGCGCGGCGGTGCAGTTTCTCGGCCTCCTTGCGCAGCGCCGTCAGCTGCTCGGAGGTGCGGGACCTTGCCTCGACGAGATCGGTCATCGCCAGCGCCGCCCGGGTCTCGGCCTCGTAGTCCACCTCGTGGGGGTGGGCGGCCTCCGGGATCGGTCCCCTGCGGCGCCCCGCCGTGTAGGCCGTCGAGATGTGGACGTAGTGCGGGACGCGCACCAGGTTGCCGTTCTCGTCGGAGCAGGATTCGCGGAATCGTTTCAGCAGCGCCTTGACGCCCAGCACGTTGGTCTTGAACGCCGCGTCGATGGGCGGGTCAAAGGAGACGTCCCCTGCGCAGTGCACCAGCACGTCGATGTCGCGCGGCAGTTCCGGGGCGTCCGGGAGATCGCCCTCGATCACATCGATGCGAGCGGCCATCAGTTCCTCGACGGAACCGGCCTCGTCGACGATGTCCTTGAAGATCTTCTTCTTGAGCAGCGAGGCGACCCGTTGGGTGGCCGACAGGGAACCCTTGCGGCGCACCAGCACCGCGGTGGTCGTGTCCGGGCATTCGGTGAGGAATTTCCAGAGCATCTGCTCACCGATGAAACCGGTGACGCCCGTCATGGCGATCTTCTTACCCGCGAGCAGTTCGGCGATCCGCCCGGTCAGCAGCGGCGGGGTGTGCAGGCGGGTCGATTCCGAGGCTCCGAAGCTGGTGCGTGGCGCGGGGCTCATGCCGCCTCTCCGATCTGCTGCGGGCCGGCGACCTCGATGGCCTCGGCCAGGGTGAACCTGCCAAGGTAGAGGGCTGTGCCGATGATGGCCCCTTCCACGCCGTCGCGGGTGAGCTCCCGCAGGGCGCGCAGGTCATCCAGGGTGGAGATGCCACCGGATGCGATCACAGCGGCATCGGTGCGGGCGCAGATATCGCCCAACAGGTCGAGGTTCGGGCCGGTGAGCATGCCGTCGGAGTTGACGTCGGTGACGACGAAACGCCGGCACCCGGCCACTGCCAGCCGGTTGAGTGTCTCGGCCCACGGCCCCCCCTCGGTGGTCCAGCCCCGGGCAGCGAGCCTTTCACCGCGCACGTCTAGGCCGATGGCTATGCGGTCACCATGGGTTTCGATGATTCGTTCGCACCACTGGGGCCGTTCCAGCGCGGCGGTACCGATGTTGACCCTGCGGCATCCGGTGCCGAGGGCCCGCTCCAGGGACGCATCGTCCCGGATTCCCCCGGAGAGTTCGACGTCCACGTCCAACCTGCCGATGATCCCGGCGAGCAGGTCGGCGTTGGAGCCGCGCCCGAAGGCGGCGTCGAGATCGACCAGATGGATCCAGGACGCCCCCTCCTCCTGCCATCTGAGGGCCGCGGACAGCGGATCCCCGAACTCCTTCTGGGTGCCCGCGACGCCTTGGACGAGTTGGACGGCCTGGCCGTCCTGGACGTCCACGGCGGGCAACAACTGCAATGCTTCCACGACGCGAACCCTACCGTGAAGCCGGCTTGCGGGACAGAGAACCATCAGCAGGGGTTAAAAGCGTAGAAGGCCCTAGCCGAGCTCCCCGTCCGCGAAGTGAATCTCGGGAACGTCGAGATGTCCCAGGGCCGCCCTGAGGCCCCGTTCCTGGGAGTCGAGGTCGAGGACATCCTCCGGGGGGACGTGGATGAAACCGCATCGCGGCCTGGGCTCCTGAGGCAGGGCGGCGGCCTCGTGCAGCATCAGGTAGAGCAGTGCGTTGCAGGCGTAGCTTCCGGCGCTGAGGGACAGTTCCCCAGGTACCCCGCTGGCCTGTACGGCACGCAACATGGCCTTCACGGGCAGGGTGACGAACCGGGCGGCGGGGCCGCCGGGAACCACGGGCAGGTCCACGGGACGCTCCCCGGCGTTGTCCGGGATGCGGGCGTCGATCAGGTTGACGGCCACCCGTTCCAAGGTCAGTCCCGTTGCACGGCCCGACAGCCCCAGGCACACCACGTGGGTGGGGTTATGCTCCGCCAACAGTTCCGGAACCAGTTGCCGCAGCGCCCCGAACTCCACCGGCAGCACCGCGGTCGCCGTCTCGGCCCCGAGCCTGGCGGTCAGCTCCGCGGATGGATTGCGATCGGAGCCGCCGAAGGGTTCGAATCCGGTCACCAGGGTCTTCACCGGCTCAGGATATTCCCGCCCCGGGGTGGGGTGGTTAACCGGGCGCCGGCCGCGGGCCGGTCCTGCACCCCTGTTCTTTTCGGCAGTCCCCATTTCCGCCCATGAGGTCCATGCGTCGTGGGGTCTGTGCAAGAGTGGGGACATGAACCACCAGAAACTGGAACCGCTTCCCCCCGAGTTGCTGGAACGGGCACGCTCCGCCCGCAGGGTCCTGGTGTTAACCGGTGCGGGCATGTCGGCGGAGTCGGGGGTTCCCACCTTCCGTGACGAGTCGGCCGGGTTGTGGGCCCGTTACTCCCCCGAGGCGATGGCCACCGAGGAGGGCTGGCGTGCCGATCCCGAGCTGGTGTGGGCCTGGTACCTGTGGCGCATCGGGATCGTGAACTCCACCTCCCCGAACGCGGGGCACGAGGCACTGGCCCGCTGGGCGGGTTTGATCGGCGAAGGGCTTTCGCTGCAGCGCTTGGACATCGTCACCCAGAACATCGACGACCTCCACGAGCGGGCGGGGTCGGTGGTGCTCGCTCACCTGCACGGCAGGCTCGACCGTTTCCACTGCATTGATTGCGGTCTTCCCGGCCAGCCGGACCTGTCAATGGCCTCCAGGGAACCGGTCCTGCGCGTTACGCCCTCCCCGTGCGATTCCTGCGGGAGCGACCTCAGACCGAGCATCGTGTTCTTCGGCGAGCCCCTGGATGGAACCGACATCGACGCGTCCGTGGAGGCCGCCCAGCAAGCCGACCTGACCCTGGTGGTGGGGACCTCCTCGATCGTCTACCCGGCAGCGGCCCTGCCCGGGCTGGCGGCGCGTGCCGGGTCGTTCGTGGTGGAGGTCAACCCGGATCCCACCAGCCTGGACTGCGACCTGCACTGGTGCACCACCGCGGCCATCGGGTTGCCTCAACTGGTGGATCAGCTGGCGTCCTGAGGGTTCCGGGGATCCAGCCAGTTGCGCAGCAGCCGGGCGCCGGCCTCCCCGGATTTCTCGGGATGGAACTGGGTGGAGCAGACGTTCCCGCGCTCCACGGCGGCCACGAAGGGAACCTCGTGGGTGGCGGTGGTCACCAGGGTGCCGTCGGTTCCCGGCATCCGGGTCGCCGCGTAGCTGTGGACGAAGTAGAACCGCTCGTTCTCGACGCCTGCGAACAGGCGACTGCCCGGGGGAACATCGACGCGGTTCCAGCCCATGTGCGGGAGCCGGCGGGCCGCCAGTGGCCGCACGGTTCCCGGCCAGAGACCGAGACCCGCGGTGCAGATGCCGTGTTCGGTGCCCTCCTCGAAGAGGATCTGATGCCCCACGCAGATGCCCAGCAGTGGTTTCCCGGTGGGCAGCCAATCCGCCAGGAGTTCCACTCCCCCGGCAGCCCGCAGCCCCGCCATGCAGGCAGCGTAGGCCCCGACGCCGGGCACCACCAGCGCATCGCATCCCTTCAGTTCCCGGATGTCCCCGGTCAGCACGACCCTGCCCCCGGCCGCCGCCAACGCCCGTGCTGCGGAGTGCAGGTTGCCCGAGCCGTAGTCGAACAACCCCACCCGGCGGTTCAGAGCGCCCCCTTCGTGGAGGGCACACCCACAACACGCGGGTCGAGGGCGACGGCGTCGCGCAACGCACGGGCCAGGGCCTTGTACTCGGCTTCGACGATGTGGTGCGGATCGCGGCCCGCGAGAAGCCGAAGGTGGATGCACAGGCCCGCGTTCAAACCAAGGGACTCGAAAACGTGGTAGGTCATGGAACCCGCGTAGGTGACACCCGATCCGCCAATGCGGGCGTAGGCCTGTCCCTCGGGCTCGCCCGAGCACACCACGTAGGGGCGTCCCGCCACGTCGACCACGCAGTGCGCCAGGGCCTCGTCTAGGGGCACGGTGGCGTCCGCGTAGCGCCGGATGCCGTGTTTGTCCCCAAGGGCCTCGCCCAGCGCCTGGCCGAGCACGATCGCGGTGTCCTCGACGACGTGGTGCCCGTCGATGTGCACGTCCCCGCTGGCCTGGATGTCGAGGTCGATCAGGGAGTGCCTGGACAGCGCGGTGAGCATGTGGTCGTAGAAACCGACCCCGGTCGAGATCCGGCTCAGGCCGGTTCCGTCCAGGTCGAGGGTGACGGTGATCTCGGATTCGCTGGTGATCCGGGACCTGGTTGCGGTGCGGCTCATGGATGACGTCCTTCCGAATTGATCTCGGCGAGTGCCCGTTTCAGGGCCGCCATTTCCCGGAGGGTGCCCGCGGAGGCTCGCAGGAACCCCTCGGGTCCGGTCTCGCGGATCAGCACCCCGCGATCCAGCAGCCCCTGCCACACGGAGTGGCGGTCCTTGAAGCGCCCGAACAGCACGAAGTTCGCCTCCGAGGGCACCACCTCGTAGCCGTGGCCCTGCAGCCAGCCCTGGAAGGCCCGGCACTCCTCGGCCAGTTCCTCCACCCGGGCCAGCAGTTCGTCCCGGTGCGCGAGGGCCACCCGGGCCAGAACCTGGGTCTGGAGGCTCATGTGGTAGGGCAGCCGAACGATCCGGCAGGCATCCACGATCTCCGGGGCGGCAGCCAGGTATCCGACGCGCCCACCAGCCATGGCGAAGGCCTTCGACATGGTGCGGGTGATCACGAGCCTGGGGTGCCTGGCCAGCAGCGGCAACGCCCCGGGATGGCGGGAGAACTCCTGATAGGCCTCGTCGACCACGACGATCGCGTCCGTGGCGGAACAGATCTCATCGATCACCTCCGGGGCGGTGCAGGTGCCGGTCGGATTGTTCGGGGTGGTGATGACGACCACGGTCGGGGTGTGATGTTCCACGGCGGAGAGCACCAAGCCGGCATCCACGGTGAAGTCCGGGTTGCGGGGTTCGGTCACGTAGGCGGTGCAGGTGTTGCGCGCGTACTCGGGGTACATGGAGTAGGTGGGGGTGAAGGTCAGCATCCTGCGGCCCGGCCCGCCGAAAGCGGTCAGCAGCTGCCCCATGATCTCGTTGGATCCGTTTCCCACCCAGATGTTGCGGGCGGTCAGGCCGTTGCCCAGGTAGGAGGCCAGGTCCTCGCGGAGCGCCACCGCCTCCCGGTCCGGGTAGCGGTTCATAGTCGCGGCGGCCTCCTGGATGGCCTCCCCCATGGCCCGCCTCAATTCACCGGATGGCGGATAGGGGTTCTCGTTGACGTTGAGGACCACGGGCACGTCGATCTGCGGTGCGCCGTAGGGTTCCTCCCCCACCAGATCGTCCCGGAGCGGCAGGCCGGAGAGCCCGCTCATCGTCTCGTCCTGACCGTGATGGCCGCGGCGTGCCCGGGCAGGTCCTCGGCCAGCGCGAACCGTTCGATCCCATCGGCGATTTCGCTCAGGGCCTGCGCCGAGTAGTCGATGACATGCACGGTGCGCATGAAAGAGCGCACGTTCAGACCCGATCCGTGGCACGCGCAGCCCGCGGTCGGTAGGACGTGGGTGGAGCCGGCCGAGTAGTCGCCGAGGCTGACCGGTGAGTGATCGCCGACGAAGATGGCGCCGGCGTTGCGGATCCGGGAGGCCACCTTCCCGGCGTCGCGGGTCTGGATCTCCAGGTGCTCGGCGGCGTAGGTGTCAGCCACCTCCACCGCCTGGTCGAGGTCACGCACCAGCAACACGGCCGACTGCTGACCCGTCAGGGCGGTGCGGATCCGTTCCCGGTGTTTCGTGGCCGCCACTCGGGGTTCCAGCTCGGCCGCCACCAGGTCGGCGAGTTCCGGGGAGTCCGTGATCAGGACGGACGCGGCCATCGGGTCGTGCTCGGCCTGGGAGATCAGGTCGGCGGCCACGTAGGCGGGATTCGCGGAGGAGTCCGCGATGATGGCGATCTCGGTGGGTCCGGCCTCGGAGTCGATGCCCACGATTCCCCGCAGCAACCGTTTCGCAGCCACCACGTAGATGTTCCCGGGACCGGTGACCATGGCGACGGGTGCGCAGAGACCAGTCACCCCGTGGGCGAACATCGCGATTGCCTGGGCCCCGCCGACGGCGTAGACCTCCTCGACCCCGAGCATGTGGCACAGCGCAAGGATGTTCGGGTGCGGCCAACCGCCGAAACCGGCCTGCGGCGGGGACGCCACGGCGATTTCCCGGACCCCCGCCACCTGGGCGGGAACGACGTTCATGATCACACTGGAGGCCAGTGGGGCGAGCCCGCCCGGAACGTAGAGGCCGACCCGTTCGACGGGGATGTTGCGCAACCCCACCCGGGCACCCTCGGCCAGGATCGTGGGGGCGGGATCGGAATCGCGTTCCAGGGTTTCTGCGACCAGGCGGCGACGCCTGATGGACTCCTCGAAGGCCTCCCGGAGTTCCGGGTCGAGCTGCCCGGCGGCCCCGGCCAGCACCCGCTCCGGCACCCGGAAGGTCCCGGGAACCACGCCGTCGAAGCGTTGCGAGTACTCTGCGAGCGCCTCGGTTCCCCGGTCACGGACCGCGTCGCACACCCCCCGCACCGCTTCCATGGCTCCCGCGACGTCCAGCGCCGCCCTGGGAACGTGGGAGCGGTAGTCGCCCTCGAGGCTGGTCAGGTCAACCGTTCTAAGCACGGTCGGTCAGTCTACCGCCGCGATCCTCCGGGGTTCCGACGGCGGTGCTGGAACGGAGGACGGCGGTTCGGGCCAGAAGGCGGCGAGCAGCATGACGGGGGTGATCGCGCAGAACGGTCCCACTAGCAGGGCTGACATCGAGCGCAGGGTGAGGTCGATGGGCACGATGTCTCCGGCGGACGCGGCGGCGAGACGGGAATCGAAACTCGGGGGCAGGATCCACAGCCCACCCGCCCAGATGAGCAGGCACACCACCAGCGCGCCACCGGCGGCGGCCACGCACACCCACCAGCCACGGTCCCTGAACCACCACCAGGAGATCAAACCGATCGCGAGCCCACTCAGGGCGGCGAGCAGAGCGAACAGCGCATCCGCCGAGAAGACGCCCGCGAGGCCCCGTTCCGACAGGCTCGCCCCGAGTTCCTGGGACACGAGATAGCCGGGCCGGTGGGCAAATCTCGCCCAGACGAAGGCGCACAGCGCCCCCAGGCCCAGCAGCACACCGAGGAACTGGAGTATCCGCCACAGCAGGCGGGGTACGGCACGGGAGGGAGTCTCAGCCATGCGCCGCTCCCCTGCCGAAGGACACCGCGCTCGGTCCCAGGAGCGCTTTCAGGTCCGCGAACAGCGGCGAGCTCGGGGTGACGTGGAAGCCGTTGCCGAGCCGGAAGGTGGTGAGCCGGTCGCCGTTGCGGAGCTGGAGATGCACCTCCGCCGATCCGGGATGCTCCGACAGCACCTGTTTGAGATTGCCCACCACCCCGGGAGTGCAGCGCACCGTCGGCAGGGTCAGCACTACCGGACCCAGGCCACCGTCGGCACTCACCTGCGGGGCGTGAACGTCTTGGGCCCGCATCCGCGCCCGGTCCTCCGAATCCTCGACCACGCCCTTGACCGAGACGATGGTGTCTGGGGCCAGGTGCTGGGCGACCACGTCGTAGACCTTCGGGAAGACCGTGACCTCGATGCTGGCCTCCAGGTCCTCCAACATGAGGACCGCGTAGAAGGCCCCCTTCTTGTTGACCCGCCTCGTCACCGACGTGATGAGCCCGCACACGGTGGTCTCGCCCCGGAACCCGCCCTCCGCGGCGAGGCTCGAGACGGAGTGTTTGCCGTGCTGGAGCAGCACGTGTTCCAGGCCGTTGAGCGGGTGGTCGGAGACGTACAGCCCAAGCATCTCCCGTTCGAAGGCCAGTTTCGTGCGTTTGTCCCATTCGTCCAGGTCGGGGACGGGCTGCCTGTCGAGACCGCCCTCCTCGCCTTCGTCACCGAACTCCCCGAAGAGGTCGAACTGGCCGTGCTCCTCGTTCTTCTTGAGTTCGATGACCGAGTCGACGGCGTCCTCGTAGACGGTCATCAACGACCTCCGGGTGTGCCCCAGTTCGTCGAACCCGCCGGCCTTGATCAGCGATTCGATCACCCGCTTGTTGCACATCAACAAGGGCGCCTTGTCGAGGAAGTCGTGGAAGTCCTTGGCCTTGCCCACCCGGGCCCGTTCCGCGGTCCACGCGGAGACCACCTTGTCGCCGACGTTGCGGACGGCCCCCAGCCCGAAACGGATGTCCGTGCCGACGGGGGTGAAGGCGATCTCGGAGGAGTTGACGTCAGGGGGCAGGACGTGGATCCCCATGCGCCGGCACTCCGCCAGGTAACCGGCGGACTTGTCCTTGTCGTCGCGGACCGACTGCAGCAACGCCGCCATGTACTCGGTCGGATAGTTCGCCTTCAGGTAGGCGGTCCAGTAGGAAACCACCCCGTAGGCGGCCGAGTGGGCCTTGTTGAAGGCGTAGTCCGAGAACGGCAGCAGGATGTTCCAGAGCACGTCGATGGGTTCCTGACTGAATCCCCGTTCCTGCATGCCCTTGCTGAAACGCTCGTAGTGGGCGTCCAGTTCCGCTTTCTTCTTCTTGCCCATGGCGCGGCGGAGCATGTCGGCGGCACCCAGCGTGTACCCGGCGAGCTGTTGGGCGATCGCCATCACCTGCTCCTGGTAGACGATCAGGCCGTAGGTCTCCCCCAGGATCGGTTCGAGGGCTTCGGCGAGCTCCGGGTGGATCGGTTCCACCTTCTCGCGCCCGGTTTTGCGGCGCGCGTACTTGTTGTGCGAGTCGGCCCCCATGGGTCCGGGACGGTAGAGCGCGCCGACGGCGGAGATGTCCTCGAAGCAGTCGGGCTGCATGGAGCGCAGAAGCTGCCGCATCGGGCCACCGTCGAGCTGGAAGACCCCCAGGGTGTCGCCGCGCTGCAGCAGGTCGTAGGTGGCGGGATCGGTCAGCGGAAGATCCTCCAGCACGATGTCGATGTCGCGGTTGAGTTTGATGTTGTTCACCGCGTCGGCGATCACCGTGAGGTTCCGCAACCCCAGGAAGTCCATCTTGATCAACCCGAGGGATTCGCATCCCGGGTAGTCGAACTGGGTGATGATGGCGCCGTCGGATTCCCGTTTCATCACCGGGATGACGTCCTGCAGGGGGGCGTTCGACATGATCACCCCGGCGGCGTGCACACCCCACTGGCGTTTCAGGCCTTCGATTCCCTTGGCCGCCTCGACCACGGTCTTGACGTCCGGGTCCGAGTCGTAGAGATCGCGGAACTCCTGGCCCTCGGCGTAGCGTTTGTGTTCCGGGTTGAACAGCTCCGGCAGCGGAACCCCCTTGCCCATGACATCGGCGGGCATGGCTTTGGTGATCCGCTCCCCGACGGCGAACGGCATGTCCAGCACCCGGGATGCGTCCTTGACGGCGGCCTTCGCCTTGATGGAGCCGTAGGTGATGATTTGGGCCACCTTGTCGGAGCCGTACTTGTGGGTGACGTACTGGATCACCTCGCCGCGGCGGCGATCGTCGAAGTCGATGTCGAAATCCGGCATGGAGATGCGTTCGGGGTTGAGGAACCTCTCGAACAGCAGGCCGTGTTTGAGGGGATCGAGGTCGGTGATGCGCATGGCGTAGGCGCACATGGATCCGGCACCCGACCCGCGCCCGGGACCCACGCGGATGCCGTTGTTCTTGGCCCAGTTGATGAAGTCCGCGACCACCAGGAAGTAGCCTGTGAATCCCATCTTGGAGATGATTCCGGATTCGAACTCGGCGCGTTCGATGACCTCGTCGGGAATGCCGTCGGGGTAGCGCTGGTGGAGGCCTTTCTCCACCTCCTTGTGGAACCAGGAGTCCTCGGTTTCGCCGTCGGGGCAGTCGAATCGGGGCATGTAGGTGCCGATGCCCTCGTCGAAGACGGTTTCGATGCGTTCCGCGATGGCGAGAGTGTTGTCGCAGGCCTCGGGAATGTCCTTGAAAAGGGCCCGCATCTCCTCGGGGCTCTTGAGGTAGTAGCCGGAACCGTCGAACCTGAACCGGTCTGTCTGGGCCTTGCGGGAGCCCGCCGAGACGCACAGCAGGGTGTCGTGGGCGTCGGCGTCCTCGGCGTGCACGTAGTGAAGATCGTTGGTGGCCACCAGGGGCAGGTTCAGGTCCTTGGCGATGCGAAGCAGGTCGCGTCTCACCTTGTTCTCGATCGACAGGCCGTGGTCCATCAGCTCTACGTAGAAATTGCCCTCCCCGAAGATGTCACGGAACTCCGCCGCCGCGGCCCGGGCGTTGTCGTACTGGCCGAGCCGGAGGAAGGTCTGGACCTCGCCCGAGGGGCAGCCCGTGGTGGCGATCAGCCCCTTGCCGTATTCGTTCAGGAGCTCCCGGTCGGCGCGGGGCTTGTAGAAGAACCCCTCCAGGGAGCTCCGGGAGCTGAGTTTGAACAGGTTGTGCATGGCCTGCTTGTCGGAGGCCCACATCGTCATGTGGGTGTAGGCACCCTTCGATGAGACGTCGTCGCCGGTGCCGTCGCCGAACTGCACGCGCTTGCGTTCGGTGCGGTGGGTGCGGGGGGTGAGGTAGGCCTCCAGGCCGATGATGGGTTTGACGTCGTAGTTCTTGGATGCCTTGTAGAACTCGTAGGCCCCGTAGAGGTTCCCGTGATCCGTGATCGCCAGTGCCGGCATGCCCATGCGTTCCGCGCCTTTGAACAGATCGTGGACGCGCGCGGCGCCGTCGAGCATCGAGAACTCCGTGTGACAGTGCAGGTGCACGAACGTATCCCCCACGACTGCTCCTTCCATCCGACCCGAACGGGCACCAACCCTACCCCCGGACGCGGATCGGGACCGTAAGGGTGGGCGGGAACCGCGTAAGCTGATTCCCATGCCCCAACCGGACCATCTACGCTGCTCTGACGCGGATCGTACTGCCATTGAACAGCTGTTGACCGATGCCTACTCCGACGGTCGCCTGACGCGCGAGGAACACGACGAACGCCTCAACAAGACCTGGGAGGCGAAAACCTTCGGGGACCTGCGGGAGATCACCACCGACCTGGTGCCCACCGATCCCAAGCCCGCCTCGTACCTGGTGGAGAGCCCCCGGGACGACCGGTCGCGCGCGCTGGTCGATCCTGCGGGGGCGGGACCGGGAAGTGAGAACATCGTCGCGATCTTCGGGAACGCGAAACGGGGCGAGGGCTGGCGGGTGCGCGCCAACACCCACGTGAACACGGTCTTCGGCGACGTGAAACTGGACCTGACCAAGGCCGTGTTCGACTCCGCGTCCTCCCAGTTGAACGTCATGGTGGCCATGGGCGACGTGGTCCTGCGGGTGCCCGCCGGGGTCAGGGTCCGCAACGAGACCGCCAACATCTTCGGGGACGTTAAGGTGGCCGGTCTGGAACCGGACGAGAGCGGCCCGGAGCTGGTGCTGACCGGTTTCTGCATCTTCGGGGACGTCAAGGTATACGGCCCGAGTCACAAATCTTTTTTCAAGAAGTTCAAGGAGTTGCTCTGAAAATGTCGGGCCAGCCCCACCCTGGGTCTCGGGCCAGCGGGATGGGACGGAAACCCGCCGGGGTGAAGAGTGAAACCATGAACACAACCCGCACCTCCAAACCCCCTCTCGCGGGGAGCATCGCCTACCTCCTGCTCGGCTGGCCCGTCATGCTGATCGCCTTCGTGATGGTCGTGACCTTCACGGCTCTCGGGATCAGTACGGCCATCATCTGGATTGGCATCCCCATCCTGACCTTCGCCCTACTGATGGCTCGCGGGTTCGCCACCATGGAACGGCATGCCCAGGCGAGACTCTTCGGACGCGAAACGGCGGCACTGCACTATCGACAGCGCCAGGAAGGGGATTCCTGGTTCAAGGCGATGTTCAACGTCATCGCCGACCCCCAATCATGGCTCGATGTCCTGTGGGTTTTCGTGGGTTTCATCACTTGCACCTTCACCTGGGCGCTCGCCGTAACCTGGGTGGCTCTGTGCACGGGGCCGGTGACAGGCCCCATTTCCGCCCTGCTCAACGAGATCTTCCAATCGCAGGGCGGCGGTCTCACCTACCTCTACTGGTGGGGCACGGGTTTCACTCCCATGTTGAACCCGACCCTCGTGAGGATCCTCGATGCACTCATCTACATAGTGGTTGGATTGCTCGCCATCAAGCTGGCGCCACCGGTGTTCCGCGGACTGGCCTGGTTGCGCGGCTCGGTGGGTGATGCCCTGCTGAACCTGAGGGCCCGCAACAATGCCCAGATCACCCAGCTCCGCGATTCCCGGGCCGCGGTGCAACGCGCCGAGACCGGGGCCCTGCGGAAACTGGAACGCGACATCCACGACGGCCCGCAGCAGCGACTCGTGCGACTCAACATGGATCTGGCCAGGGCACGCAGGCAGATGGATCAGGACCCGGAACGGGCCCGCGAGATGCTGGGGGAGGCCATGAGCCAGACCCAGGAAACCCTCGCCGAGTTGAGGCAGTTGTCCCGCGGCATCGCACCGCCGGTGCTGGTCGACCGTGGGCTCGAGGCCGCCATCGACGAGACCGCCGCGCGCTCCGCCATTCCGGTGACCGTCTACTCCAGCATCCCCGGGAAATTGCCCGATCACGTCGAGCAGGCAGCCTATTTCGTGATCTCGGAGTCCCTGGTCAACGCCAACAAGCACTCCGGGGCCACCACGATCGACCTGATCACCGCGGTCCAGGACGGTTGGCTGTACGCCACCATCACCGACGACGGCGTGGGCGGCGCCTCAACGGCCAAGGGCCACGGCCTGGCAGGTCTGGAGGAACGTCTCCAGGGAGTCGACGGCAGGCTGACCGTCACCTCCCCCGCCGGGGGGCCGACCATGATCGAGGCGGTGATCCCTTGCGGGTCCTGATAGCCGACGACTCGGTCCTGCTGCGGGAGGGCCTGGCGTTGATCCTGGGCGACGGCGGTCACGAAGTGATCGCCGCCGTCGGGAGCGGAACGGAACTGGTGCCCCGCGCACTGGAGCTGCGTCCCGAGCTGATCATCACCGACATCCGCATGCCGCCGTCGAACACCGACGAGGGCCTGCGGGCCGCCGTCGAGATCCGCAGTCGTTGGGGTGAGGCCCCGATCCTGTTGCTGAGCCAATACGTCGTGGCCGCCTACGTGCAGGAGCTGCTCGCCGACGGCGGCACACACCTCGGCTATCTCCTCAAGGACAGGGTCGCCGACATCGACACCTTCCTGGAAGCTGCGGACCGCGTCGCGGGGGGCGGGCTGGTTCTCGATCCCGAGGTGGTGGCGCAGGTTCTGGGGCGTGGCCGCAAGGCGGATCCCGTCGCCCAGCTGAGCCCCAGGGAAAGAGAAGTCCTGGGACTGATGGCCGAAGGTCACACCAATGCCGGCATAGCGAAACGCCTGGTGGTGACGGAAGGGGCGATCGAGAAGCACACCCAGCGAATCTTCTCCAAGCTCGGTCTCCACCCGGACCCGGGCGTTCACCGCCGGGTGAAGGCCGTCCTGACCCTGCTCTCCAGTTGATCCCCGCCCGCGGGGGCTCGAGAACTCAAAAAACTCGAAGTTCGCTCACAGCGATCCCCGGCTTCGCCCTGACCGAGAATCTCGCCGGTCGGCACACGGTCTGTGAATCAACCTTCTTGTTCACGGACCGCCCACCGATCAGTGGAACTTCTTGGTCCGAGGAGAAGCCGAGGCCGGCCGCGAAAAAGGCACGCTGCCATCGACGATCCCGACGTGTTCTTCAACGAGCCCCACCAGCAGCGAATGATCACGGTCCCGAGCGCGACCGGACCCCTTTCGAAACCGCGACTGCTCGATTCCGGCCATATGTACTAAATCGTGGAAGGAAATTTTCTTGCAATGATTGCGCTCAGCGCTCAAGGCCTCCATCGTGTCGTCACGACCGGACGGACCGAGACCAGCGTTCTGCATGGATGCGATCTGGAGTTGCAGGGAGGTGGTCTGACCGCGGTCGTGGGACACTCCGGTTCCGGGAAATCTTCGCTGCTGATGTGTCTGAGTGGCTTGGACGAACCGACTTCCGGCACGGTGACGATCAACGGTCGCGACGTCTATCAGCAGTCCGCTGCCAAGCGCGCGAAGATGCTCCGCTCCGAGGTCGGCTTCGTCTTCCAGCAGTACAATCTGGTGCCCTTCCTCACCGTTGAGGAGAACATTGCTCTTCCGTTCCTGCTCGACCACGAACCGGCACCCCATGACCTGGTACGGGACCTCATCGAGTCGTTCGGCCTGGGCCGTTGCAGCCGCACACCAGCCCGCTTGCTCTCCGGTGGTGAACAGCAGCGAACAGCACTCTGCCGGGCGCTCGCACGCCACCCCGGCATCGTGTTCGCGGACGAGCCAACAGGTGCTTTGGATTCGCAGAGCACGCAGACCGTTCTCGGAACCCTCCGGAGAATGGCCGATGAGGGACAGATGATCATCATGGTCACCCACGATCTCGACGCGGCTGCCATGGCGGACAGGATCGTGATCATGCACGACGGCCGAACCGTGAGACATCTTGGCCGCTGTACCAGCCAAGAGCTGCTGCAGTTCATGACCGATCCGAAAGCGTGAAATCATGCAGCGATACGTGATCAGAATGTTCGCTGATGATTGGAAGCAGTGGGTGCCAGCCATCGCTGTGGTAGCGGTGATGGCGACCATGATTGGGCTGTGTGTTCACCAGTTCGCGTGGACCAGTGACTCACGGTTCCGCGCTGCGGCAGGTGCCTCGGGTGTCTCGGTTACGGAGTTCCAGATCCTCTCGGTCACGATCTACGCCGTGGTTGCTCTCATCTCGTGGATTTCCCTGACTGTGGTGGGACGGGCCAGTATCCACGCCACTCACCGAACCTACGCCCTGTTGTTGCTGCTCGGGGCAGCTCCAGCCGCGGTTTTCGGGTCGACGATTCTTCTCCTGGTCATTGTCAGTCTGTGTGGCGCGCTCCTTGGAGCACTCGTGTCGGCGTTGTTGAGTTTCTGGGTCGTTCCGGCATTCAACGCGATGATCTCGCCGACAGCCCGCCTGCCGGAATACGCACTCACTGCGTGGGCTCCCGTCGTCGCCATCGTCGCAAGTGTCCTCACCACTTTGGTGGGTGGACTTTCACCAGCGTTTCATGCTTCCCGTGTACGTCCCGGTGCGGTTCTGAGGCACCCCGATGGCCTTGGCCGAGAACCAGCCTCCGGCCTCCGGATTTTGTGTGGTGCGTTTTTCCTCATCGTCGCATCAGGTCTCGTCGCCTCCGCCGGATTCGCTGGCCCGCTAGGGGTGACCGGTCCTGGCCCGATGTTCAATCTGGCCGTCACCGCGGGCGGCAGCGCCCTCATGGCCGTCCATCTCCTGTGTCCACAGCTCATGAGCTTCATCTTCTGGGTGCTCAACGGCCTTTTCTCACGCATGGGCCTTGTAGTTCCTGCCCTGGGCACCCGTTCTGCCGCGTCCCGCGTTGGCACCAGCGCCACAACGGTTGCTCCGCTGGCTGTTGGCCTGGGAGGTATCGGGCTGCTGCTGTGCGCCGTGAACTCCGTCATCGCGTTCACCGATGCGCTTCAGCCGGGAACTCGGGCAGACCTGACCGACGTGTGGATGATAGTTGCCGTCGTCGCCATATCGATGCTGGCCACCAGTGCCGCCGTGGTTGCCCTGTCGGCACGCGGCCGGGAACGCGAAATCGCTCTTCTTCAAGCGGCAGGCATGCGAGGACGACACATCGGCGCCCTGATCGCAGCCGAGAGTTTCGCTATGTCTTTGGCCGCCTCCATCGCGGCTGCTGTTCCCGTCGTGGCCGGAGGACTCGTCTGCGCCCTTGCGTCGAGGGCAACGCTCAACACTGGCAGCTCGGTGGTTGTGTGGCCCGTGTCAGTGATGCTGTGGGGGTTGATCGCTTCATGGGGTGCTCTTTGTCTCATACTCCTCGTGCCTGCGTTGACGCCACTTCGCCGAGGAGCGGGGACACAGCTGCGCCGGCAAGAGAACTGACATGCCCAGGGAATTCAGTGCCGCAGAATCACAGGCCTTGTCCCCCACCGCTGTTTCGCTGGCCTTGGTCACGTTCGCCTGCGCTGGGAAGCCAGCAAACTTCAACGAGGTCAGCAAACAAGCGGTGGGTCAGCATGGATCGCTTCTGTACATGCCCCGAGATCGTCTCAGGAGGAGAAGAAGGTCTTCAGGCTGGTCTCGGGGGCATCCTGCAGGTCTGGGGGAACACTGAGGGTGACCTCTTGGGTCTCGTCGGAGGTCATGTCCACTTTCAAGTCCATCTTCGCCTTCTTGCCCTGAACGGTCACGTCGGCGTTGAGTTCCATGGTGAAGTTCTTCATCCGGTAGGTGCTCTTGTCGACGGTCAGGGTGAGCAGGCAGTAGCTGTTCGACAAATCATCGATCTGGCCGCCGGATCCGCTCCGGTTCAGGATCTTCATCAACGCTTCGTGCGACGGAACCAGCTGCACGACATAGGTTCCGTTGTCCTCCTTGGCGGCTATTTTCTCCGGGTTCTCCGCGTACATCTCCACCGACGCCATGGAGGACTCCTGCACCTGCCCCAGGACATCCTGCATCCCCTCCTCGGAGAGCACCTCCTGGCCCCGTTTGCTGCTGGTGGCCCCCTTCTCCAACCGGGCGTAGGCGTGATATTCATTCTCCTCCTGCTGGAAGAGCACGTAGAATTTGGCGGAGTTGTTCCTCCCAGCTTCGGCCGAAACCTTGATCTCGGCCCCGACCTCGCTCATTCGCTGTTCACCGGACCGTTTGGAGTCCAGTCTCATGTTCAACGTCACGGTCGCGCCTTCCATCGACGTTTTGAGCACGGTGTTCATCTTCACGGTTTGATCGTGGTCGGAGATGAGCTGCTCCGATTTCCCCTGGTTCAACGCCCTGCTCAGGATGCCCTGTGCGTCGAGGGCGGGATCGGATTCGATCTGTTGCGCTGCCCGCCCGCAGGCAGCGGCGACAAGCGCCGCACAGATCAGGACTGCGAAAAAACAACGCCGCACCACAGGTGAACTCCTTTGTCCCGTCGGCTGCGAACCAGCCTACAACACGAAGGGTTTACCGAAGACCTGCTGCGGTCCGCCCGGAACCGCCGACCTTCGTCCGTCCTGCCCGGGTGAGGCGCTGATGGATCATTCCCCACCGCGGGACCCAGTGGCCCGGATTCCTCGGACCTCAACCGCGCCTGAGACCGGTTTCGATGTCGAAGACGTGGCGGACTGCGTCCCGCAGGTCGATGGTGACGTGGTCACCCACCCTGACCTCGGGAAAACCCGATTCGCGGGCGACGAACAGCTCCCCGCCTCCGATGTCCACTATCACGTCGCTGTAGGCCCCCAGGGGCTCTATCACGGCCACCCTCCCAGCGGCCGCCTCCTCGGAGGCCGACACCACGTGGCACTCCGATGGCCGCAGGCCGATCCGGATTTTCTCCCGGAGCTCCGTCAATTCCAGATCAACCTTCAAACCGGTTCCGGGAACGGCCACCAGGCCCCTTTCCAAAGGCTCCGCCGTGAACAGGTTCATCCGGGGTTTCCCGACGAACCCGGCGACGAACTCCGTGGCGGGACGGCTGTAGATCTCCTCCGGGGAACCGTACTGCTCGAGCCTCCCGCGACTCATCACCGCGATCTTGTGCGAAAGCGACATCGCCTCTTCCTGATCGTGGGTGACGTAGATGCTCGTCGCCCCTATCTCATTGTGCAGGAGTTTGAGTTCGGCGCGGGTTCTGTCCCGCAGGAGCGCGTCGAGATTCGACAGGGGCTCGTCGTAGAGAAGCACCCCGGGACGACGGGCTATGGCGCGGGCCAGGGCGACCCGCTGCCGTTGCCCTCCCGACAGCGCCCTGGGTCGCTTGCGGAGCTGCTCCACCAGGCCCAGCTGCTCAGCCGCCGCCCTGACCCGGGTCGCGATCTCGGCCTTGGGCATCCGGCGCATCCGCATCCCGAAGGCGATGTTCTCGTAAACCGAGAGATGTGGGTAGAGCGCGTAGTCCTGGAAAACGAACGCCAGATCGCGTTTGTGGGGTTCCAGTGTCTCGACGGAAACCCCGTCTATCTCGATGGTTCCTTCCGAGACGCTCTCCAGTCCCGCGATCATGTTCAGGGTCGTGGATTTTCCGCACCCGGAGGGTCCCAGCAGGGAGACGAACTCCTTGTCCTCCACCGTGTATGAAACACCCCTAACGGCAAAGTCGTCCCCCTTGTTGGCGTAGCGTTTGCCAACGTCGGTCAACTTTATCTGCGCCATCTTCTCATCCTTTCACAGCCCCCTCGGTTATCCCCTGCACAATCCATTTCTGGGCCAGCAGCGCGAGAAGCAGGACGGGGAGGGCCGTGATGACCCCGGCCGTGGCGGCCCGCGTGTAGTCCATGGCGAAGAGCCCTTGGAACGAGGCCGTGGTGACCGGCAGCATCGGCGTTTTTGTGCCAGTCAGCACCTTGGCGAGGAAGAAATCACTCCACGCCGTGATGAACGCGAAGATCGCGGTCGCGGTGAATCCCGGCCCGGACAGCGGCAACACCACCCTGCGGAAGATCCCGATGCGGCTGCATCCGTCCACGCGCGCGGCCTTCTCCAGGTTGACGGGAATGGAGTTGAAGAAACTGACCATCATCCATATCACCAGGGGAAGGATGAATGCCGTGTAGGTCAGGATCAAACCGATCCTGGTGTCGAACAATCCCATTCCACGAAGCAACACGAACAGCGGCACCGCAAGCACTATCGCGGGAACTGCCTGCACCGTCATCATGGCCAGCAACAACCCTTGGGAACCCCGGAAACGGAAACGGGCCAGCACGTAGGCACACAGGGAACCCAGGAGCATGCACAACGCGGTGGTTGCCGCCCCTACGATGAGCGAGTTCAGCATGGAGGTCAGGAAAGCCTGATCCGTCAGCAGGCTCCGGTAGCTGTCGAAAGTGATGGCAGCAGGATTCAGGTCCATGGGGATGGCACGAAGGTTCTGGGACGGGTAGATGCTGTACACGACCATCCATACGAAGGGCAGCACCAAGTAGATGCAGAGCAACACCACGAGCACCCGGTGGATCAGCGTTCCCCACCAGCTGCGTTTTATTCCTTCCATTCGCTCACTCCTTACCCTTGCGGCCGAGGACCAGGACCCAGAACATCGCCACGAGGGTGACGACAACCATGATCGCTAGCGACATCGCCGCCCCATATCCCCTGTCCAGGTAGCTGAAGGTGGTCAGGTAGGCCAGGAAGTTCACCGTGGTGGTCGCCTCCGCCGGCCCCCCGGAACCACCGGTCAGCACGTAAATGGAATCGAAAACCTTGATGGACCACATCGACTGGACTATGAGCAGGAACATTATGGTTCCTCTCATGTTGGGCAGCAGTATGCGCCAGAACTGTTGCCAACTGCTCGCGCCGTCGATTGTCGCGGCGCGGTACATGTTCGCCGGTATCGCCTGCATCGAGGCCAAGGCCATCAACGCCAGGAAGGGGGTGAGCTTCCAGATCTCGGCGAGAATCAGCACCCCCATCGCCAGGTTCGGGGTTGCGAGCCACTGGATCCGGTCCTCGGTTATTCCAAGCCCCATCAAAACGTAGTTGATCACCCCGTACGAGCCGTCGAACACGACCTTCCACATGATTCCGTTCACCACCGGCGGGACGGCCCAGGGAACCAGCAGCAGAACCCGTGCAACGGTTCGTCCCCTGAATCTTCTGTTCAGCAGGCTCGCGATCCCGATCGCCAGTCCCACTCCCCCGAATACCGTGAACACGCAGAAGATGGAGGTTCTGAGCAGCGAGGACTGGAATCCGGAATCGGAGAGCAGGGAAAGATAGTTCCCCACCCCGACGATTCCGTTGGATGCCGGGGTTTTGTCGTTGACCCGGTAGAACGAGAGCACCACCGCATACAGCATCGGGTAGACGAACAGGGCACCGATGGTGATGACGGCAGGGGCTGACGCGATGATCGCAAACCGCCTGTCCTGTCGCTCGGCGGTGGACACCGGAACCCTGTTCATCTCTCCCCCCGTCAGCCGATGTACTTCGCGATGACCGGTTTGAGCTGTTCTTGGGCCGAGTCCAAGGCGGCCTTGGGCTCGATCTCCTGGTTCATGGCCTTGGAGACCTGTACGGACAGCAGCTGGTCGAGTTCACTGGACCACGGCGTACCGTAGCGTTTCGTGACGTACTTGGTGCTCTCCTCGTAGGTTTTGACCACGGGCAGTGCCTCGACGGTCGCGGGATCCGCCAGGGTCGCCTTGGAAACCGGGAACCACCCCTCCTTTTCGACGATCTGTTTCTGGGCGACGTTGGAGGATGCGAACTCGAGCCACTTCATGGCCGCCGCCTTGTTCGTGGAGTTTACGTTGATCGCATATCCCTCCGACCCGTCGATGGATGCGGAGCGGACACCGATTCCGGGAATCAGGCCGTTTCCGACCACGCCCGCGGTTTTCGCCCCGGAAGCATTCGCAACGGCCCACTGGAACGGCCAGTTGAAGACGATGCTGGTGTTGCCCTGGGCGAACACCTCGACCAGATCAGAAGCGTTGGTGATCTGCAGCGAAGCCGGATCCATGACCTTGTGGAGGTGGAGGAGTTCGACCATTTTGGTGAGCCCCTCGACGCCTGCCTCGGAGTTGAGCTGCGGATTCCACTGGGCGTCGTAGAGTTCCCCGCCCGCCAGCAGCAGTGCCCTGAGGAAGTTCTGGTAGGCACCCGCGGGGTTGCCCATGTCGCAGGTGTAGCCGTAGCGCCCGTCGGTGGTGACTGCCTTGGCCGCGGACACGAAGGAATCCCAGTTCTCGGGAGCGGCCTCGGGGTCAAGCCCCGCCTGCTTGAAGTGGTCCTTGTTCCAGAACATCGACTGGACGCTCGCGAATTTGGGGAGCCCGTAGATCTTGCCGTTCCAGGAGACCGCGTCCAGCGCGGGCTGGATCAGGTCGGAGGGAACGGTTCCCTTGTCGATCTCCTGGAGCCACCCGGCCTGCCCGAACTCGGCGGACCAGCCCGCCCAGGTCATGATCACGTCGAAGGACGTGTCCTTGGCAGCGAACAGGGTGGCGAAACGATCGTGGAGATCGTTGAAATTGGCCATCTCGTACGACTTGACCTTGATTCCCGTCTGTTCCTCGAAAACCTTGATGAGCCCGTCCTTGAAAACGGAGTTCGTGTTGTCGTCGAGGATCGTGATCTCCCCGGAGGCGGTTCCGGACCCGGAACCGAGCGGGGCGCTGTCCGTCTGGTTTCCGCCGGTGGGGTTCACGCATCCACCGAGAGCCAGGGCGCCTGCCGTCAGGCCACCGAGCGCGAAGAGCGAACGGCGGGTGAGGGAGGTTGTGTTGGAGGTTGTCATTTCTTCATCACCTTTCAACTGATCGCGACGTTGGTTCGGGTCTCAAGGGACTCGTGAAGGGCGTGGATGGAACGCGTGACCAACAGCCCCTGTGCAATCGTCGGATGATCAATCTCCGCGCCGGCGCAGAGATCGATGAAGTCCCTCATCATGTCGATGTGGGGTCCTAGCAACCGGCCACGCAGATCAGTTTCGGGACCGCCCAGGTAGCGCACACCGGATGCGTCGAAGGAGGTCACCCCGGAGCGATCGATCTCGATGTCGAATTCCAGTCCCTTGGCCTCCAGGCCGTAGCGGAACTGGAACACGGAGGGACGGGACTCGGGCAGAACCCAGCCGGAGTCCAGGTCGAGGATGGAGCCGTCGGAGAGAAGGAAACTTGCGGCTATCCGGTCGTAGGTGTCGATCCCGTCGGGGACCAGCACCTTGCGCACCCCACGGGCGAACACCTCCACGGGCTCCGCCCCGCTGATCCACATGGCCAGATCGAGGGTGTGGGGCATCAGGAACCAAGCCGGGGACGACTTCCCGGCCCACGACAGCATCCTGCGGGGAACGAACTCCGTGTCCTGGAGCAGGACGCGCTGAGCGATCAGCGGGGTTGCCGCCTCGCGCAGCATCTCGCGCACCATCTGGAACTTCGGGTTCCACCGGTTCTCGAAGCCGACCATCACCTGTCCCGGTGAGGCCTCGGCCGCCTCGCTGAGCGCCAGCGCATCCGGCAACGTGGTGGCCAGGGGCTTCTCGAAAAGCACGTGAAGACCGGCATGCAGACCCGCCAGCCCGGCCTCCAGGTGGGCGAAGTCCGGCGTCGCCACCACCAACGCGTCCAAGCCCTCGGCGATCAGAGCACCCACTTCCTCGTGCACCGGGACCCCGAACCGTTGCGTCAGGGAAGTCCTCGCCCCGGGTGACGGATCACAGAAACCCACGAGCGCACCTCGCGGATGTTCCCTGATCACGGACCCGAACATTGAGCCTCGGATCCCACCGCCGACAACCCCGATCCGAACACCGACCTCCATGGTCTCCTCCACCTCGTTGTGTCGCTCCACCGTGGAGCACGGAAAGTAGTCTACGCCAGTTTGTTAGAAAGTGCTACAAACTCTGGGTGCTGCGGATAGGCTGGGTCCATGATCGCGGAGGAATCCACCGGACGAGACGGCTCCGCGCCCGAGGACTGGCTGCTGAACTCCTCCGACGTCGGCCTGGCGAACCGCTCACGCGTGCTGAAGTTGTTGTACAGAACCGGTCCCCTGACGCGGGCCGAGCTCGCCACTCGTCTGGCAGTCAGCCGGGCAACCGTGAGTGCGGTAGTCCAGCCCCTCATCAAGATCGGGATGCTGGTGGAACAGGACGCGCGCGCCTCGGGTGAGAAGGGCGGCAAACCGGCCCGCCCCCTGTGGTTCGGGACCGAACTGCGCGCCGGCGCCATCTACCTGTCCCCCGACGAGTGCACGGCGGCCGTCGTCGGACTCGACGGCCGCATCCACACATCGCTGCGGATGGACACCAGTCACATCGACGAGGACAGGCTTCCGGAAACCATTTTCGCGATGGTCACGTCAGTCCTGCGCAGTGAAAAATTGCTCGGCGTCTGCATCGCCTACGCAGGTACCGTCGACTGGCCCACCGGGGAGCTGATCGCCAACTATCGCCGCCCCGGCACCAGCCGCATCCCCTTGGCGAGCCTGCTCCGGGAGGACCTCGGCGTGCCCGTCTTCGCAACCCACCATCCCAGGGTCCAGGCCTACGGGGACGCCTGGATGGGGCCGGGGCGGACCCTGGCCTCCTTCGGTTCGGTGTTCACCGGTGAGGTTCTCGGGATCGGGATCTTCCAGGACCACGAGGTGCGTCAGGGCACCCGGGGAGCGGGTGGCGAAGCGGGCCACATGGTGGTGGACATGAACGGGGATCCTTGCGCCTGCGGGCGCCGGGGTTGTTGGGAAACCGTCGCCACGCTGGGTTGGTTGAGGGAACGCGCCGGAGAAGCGGGGTTGCCGGACCCGGAGACGGTGACCTCCGATCGTCTGATGTGCGGCTCGGAGCAGGATCACCTCCGCGAGGATCTCGCCAAGCGCTACGCGAACATGATCGGGCTGGGACTCGCGAACATCGAACAGATACTGGGGCTCGGAACCTACATCCTGCACGGCGACGTCGCCCGCGGTGGGGAACAGCTGAGGAGATGGACGGAGGACGCCTTGGTGACGAACTCCCCCAAACGGGATCCGGCGCCGCGGATCATACTCAGCACCGACCCCGACCATTCCGTGATCCGGGGTTGCGTGGCCCTGGTCATCACGCACGTGTTCCCGTCGACCCCCCGCAAGGGTGGCCGTCCGGTCAACGGCTCCTCCTGACACCTTCCAGGAGTTCCGCAGCCAGGGCGCCCAGCTTTTCCAGGTCCCCCGGCATGTCCGCCCCGTCGCTCGCCAGGCAACGCACCAAGGCGGAGCCGACTATGACCGCGTCCGCGTAGGCGCCGACCTCCGCGGCCTGGTCACCGTTGCCAACCCCCATGCCGACGCCGACCGGCAGCCCCGGGTCTATCTCCCGGGCGCGGGCGGCGATCACCGGGGCGGCCAGCGAGGTGCCCCGGCGCACGCCGGTCACCCCCATGACGCTGGTGGCATACACCCAGCCCCGGCAGGCCGCCATGGTCATGGCGATACGCTCCGGGGTGCTGGAGGGGGCGATCAGGAAGATCCTGTCGAGGCCGTGAGCATCGGTGGCGGCAATCCATTCGTCGGCCTCGTCCGGGGTGAGGTCGGGGGTGATGACGCCCGCTCCCCCGGCGGCGGCCAGGTCGCGGGCGAACGCATCGGGCCCGTACTGTTCGATCAGGTTCCAGTAGGTCATCACCACCGGGGTCTTGCCGCACGAGGCGACGGTCTCGGCGGCGGTGAGGGCGTCGCGGGTGCGCACCCCCCGGGCGAGGGCCCTGGTGGTGGCGTGCTGTATGACGGGGCCGTCGAGAAAGGGATCGGAGTAGGGCATCCCGATCTCCACCATGTCGGCCCCCTCGCACAGGACGCGGTAGGCCTCGCAACTCTTCGCGACATCCGGGTAGCCAACCGGCAGGTAACCGACGAAGGCGGCCCTCCCCTGGGCGCGGCAGGCAGCCAGGACCTTGCCGGAGATCCCCAGGCGGTTGGGGTCCGTGAAGTTGCTCATTCCATCTCTCCCACGACTCGATCGGGTTCACCGGACATTCCGAACCAGCCGAAGGCAGTGGAGACGTCCTTGTCGCCCCGCCCGGACAGGCACACCAGGATGCGGGGGCGTGCTCCGGGTTGCTCCCCGGCCAGTTTCAGGGCCAGTCTCCTGGCACCCGCGACCGCGTGTGCGGACTCGATCGCGGGAATGATTCCCTCGGTCCGGGTCAGCAGCTGGAAGGCGTCCATCGCCTCGACGTCGGTGACGGGTTCGTAGCCGGCCCTACCGGTCTCGGCCAGCCAGGCGTGTTCGGGGCCGACCCCCGGGTAGTCGAGTCCAGCGGAGATCGAGTGCGATTCCATGGTCTGCCCGTCCTCGGTCTGGAGCACGAAGGTGCGGGCGCCGTGCAGCACCCCGGGGCGGCCTGCACCGATCTTCGCCGCGTGACGCCCGGTCTCGATGCCCTCACCCGCGGCCTCGATGCCGAGCAGGTGCACGGATTCGTCGGGGATGAAGTCGGCGAACGCGCCGATGGCGTTGGAACCACCGCCGACGGCCGCCACCACCCAGTCGGGAAGGCCGCCGTGTTCCTCGAGCATCTGGGCGCGGGCCTCGGTGGAGATCACCCGCTGGAGCTCCCGGACCAGGTAGGGGAAGGGGTGCGGCCCGCCGACCGTCCCGAGCAGGTAGTGGGTGTTCTCGACGCTCGACACCCAGTCCCGCATCGCCTCGTTCATCGCGTCCTTCAGGGTGCGGGAACCGGATGCGACGGCGTGGACCTCGGCGCCCAGCAGTTGCATCCGGGCCACGTTGAGGGCCTGACGTTCGGTGTCCAGCTGCCCCATGTAGATGCGGCATTCCAGCCCGAGCAGAGCGGCCGCCGTCGCGGTGGCGACGCCGTGCTGCCCTGCCCCGGTCTCCGCGATCACGCGCGTTTTTCCCATCCGCTTGGTGAGCAACGCCTGGCCGAGCACATTGTTGATCTTGTGTGCGCCGGTGTGGTTCAGGTCCTCGCGTTTGAGGAAGATCGTGGCGTTCCCGCAGTGCTTGGAGAAGTTCTCGGCCACCGTCACGGGGGTCGGTCGTCCCGCATAGTTGCGTTGCAGGCCGGCGAGTTCGGCCCGGAAGACCGGATCGGCCTGGGCGGCCCGGAACTCGGTGTCCAGCTCCGCCAGGGCGGCGTGCAGCGCCTCCGGCACGAACGTTCCGCCGAACCGGCCGAAATGGCCTCGGGCATCGGGAAGTGCGGTCATGCGCAGCAGTCTACTGGTTCCCGCAGACGCGGACATCACCTTCCCGAATCGCCGAGGTTCATCGATGCTGCCCTGGTTCCGATCACCACCGACTGGTTCCTGTTCTCCCGCGACAGATCACTCGTTCCGGGCCGTTCCCCGGTCCGCCGGAGAACGAGAACCCGCCGGGCGGCGCGGTCAGTCGATCGATGCGAACTCCTCCACTGCGGCGCGGGGATCGCCGTGCCGGACCAGCGCCTCCCCGACGAGGATGGCGTCGGCTCCCTCCTGACGCACCCTGCGGGCATCGTCGATGCTGAGGATCCCGGACTCGGCGACCTTGACCCGGTCGTCGGGGATGAGGGAGACGAGTTTCCCGAACCGGTCGAGATCCACCTCGAGGGACTTCAGGTCCCGGTTGTTGATCCCGATCACCTCGACCCCTGCGTTCACGGCCCGTTCCACCTCCTCCTCGGTGTGGGTCTCCACCAGCGCGGTCATGCCCAGCGCGTCGGTCAGGTCCAGGAAGGCCCGCAACTCCACGTCGCTGAGAGCGGCGGCTATGAGCAGCACCAGGTCGGCACCGTGAACCCGTGCCTCGTAGAACTGGTAGGGATGCACCATGAAGTCCTTGCGGAGCAGCGGGGTCTCCACGGCCTCGCGGACCGCGCCAAGATCCGTCAGCGAGCCGTTGAAACGCCGTTTCTCGGTCAGCACGGAGATCGCGGCGGCTCCCCCTGCGGCATAGTCGGTGGCGAGTGCCGCGGGATCCGTGATCTCGGCCAAGTCCCCCTTGGAGGGCGAGCGGCGTTTCACCTCGGCAATCACGGCCAGCCCGGGGGCCCGCAAGGCGGGGACCACGGGGCGCGCCGGTTGCACCTCCCGCGCCAGCTCCAGCAGTTTCTCGAAGGGCTGATCGGCTTGGCGAACGGCCAGATCCTCTCTGACCCCGGTGATGATCTCGTCGAGCACGGTCATGTGGTTTCTCCCAACTTTGCGGCGCGGCGGAGCGCGGTGATGACGGCAGCCGCCTTGTGCGAACACTCGGCGTCCTCTCTCCCAGGAACGGAGTCGGCGACGATGCCCGCACCCGCCTGGACGTGGGCAATGCCGTTCTTGAGCACGGCGGTGCGGATCGCGATGGCGACATCCGAGTTGCCTGCGAAGTCGAAATAGCCGACCACGCCGCCGTAGAGCCCGCGGCGGCTGACCTCCAGCTGATCGATGATCTCCATGGCCCGTACCTTCGGCGCCCCGGAGAGGGTGCCGGCAGGGAAGCAGGACAGGGTGGCGTCCAGCGCGGTGCGCCCCTCGGCCAGTCGTCCGCTGACTGCCGCCTCCAAGTGCATGATGTGGCTGTAGCGATGGATCTGCATGAACTCGTGGACGGTGACGCTGCCGGGTTCGCAGATGCGCCCCAGGTCGTTGCGTCCGAGGTCAACCAGCATCAGGTGCTCGGCTCGTTCCTTCGGGTCCGCCAGCAGCTCGGCGGCCAGTTCCCTGTCCTCCACCTCGGTGCCGCCCCGTGGTCGTGAGCCGGCGATGGGCCGGGTGGTGGCAACGCCGTCCTGGACCGTCACGAGAGCCTCGGGACTGGAACCAATGACGGCGAACCCGGGCAGCCGCAGCAAATAGAGGTAGGGGCTGGGGTTGGTCAGCCTGAGGGCCCGGTAGACCTCCAGCGCATCGGAGTCGGTGGGCACGTCGAAGCGCTGCGAGACCACCACCTGGAAGGCCTCCCCCGCTTCGATCTCGGCGATGGTGGCCCGAACCGCCTGCTCGTACTCGACCGGAGTGCGTTGCCGCCTGATCTCGAGGTCGGCCAGGCCGTCGCGCGCCGGTTCCACCAGGGAGGGGGTCGGCTCAGCGAGCCGACCGGCCATTTCCTCAATGCCGACCAGCGCCTCGTGGTAGGCCCGTTCCACGCCCTCGTCGGTGCCGTCGTAGTTGATGGCGTTGAAGATCAGGTGCACCTCGTGCGTCCTGTGGTCCAGCACCGCGACCTGGGAAGCGAGCATCATCACCAGTTCGGGAAGCCCGAGGTCGTCGATGCAGGTGTCCGGCAGCGTCTCCAGCCGCCGCACCACGTCGTAGCCGAGGTAACCGACCATCCCGGCGTGGAACGGAGGCAATCCCTCAGTGGCCGGGGTGGCGAGTTCGGCGAGGGTCTGGCGCAGAACGTCGAGCGGGTCCCCGTCGCCGATGCCGGTCAGCTCACGGCCCAGCCAGACGGCCTTCCCGCCGCGCTCCGTGAGGGTGGCGCCGCACCGCACCCCGACGAAGGAGTACCGGGACCAAACCCCTTCCGATGCGGATTCCAGCAGGAAGGTTCCCTCACGCGCCCCGCACAAGGTGGCGTACAGGCCGATCGCGGTGATGTGATCGGCCAACAGACGGGCGTGGACGCTGATCACGCGGCGGGTTCTCGCCAGCTCCGTGAACTCGGCGAGGGTCGGCGAGATGTTCAGCATTCGACGTCACTTCCGGTCAACTCGGTGAAGAAACAGGTTGGATTACCCGTGTGGCAGGCGGCCCCGGTCTGTTCGACGCGCAGCAGCACGGTGTCGCCATCGCAGTCCAGATGAACGGAGATCACGCGCTGGTGGTTGCCGGAGGTCTCCCCCTTGATCCAGTAGATCTGACGGCTGCGGGACCAGTAGGTGGCCCGGCCGCTCGTCAAGGTGCGGGCCAGGGCCTCCTCGTCCATCCAGGCCAGCATCAGCACCTGCCCGGATGCGACATCCTGGGCGACTGCCGGAACGAGCCCGTCGGCGTTGAACCGCACCCGGGCGGCCACGTCCTCACGCAATCTCATGGAGCCATTCTTCCCGTAACCTCTTGGCCTGGCCAACCCGAAAGGCCGTGGAAGGGCCACAGAAATTCCGAGACCTCCTGCAGAATCCCGACCACGCGAACCTCGTCAGTGATGCGGGAGCCGAGGTCGACAGGTCGTGGTCAGATCCGTGAGGTCAAGCATCAGCGAACGTCACTCCCGGAGGAATCAGTGGGGTTGGGTTTCGGGCGACGGGTCAACCGGACCAGGACGAGAACGCCCCACGCGACCAGGATCACGGACGCGAGGACGATGCCCGCGACCGGGGGGAGAAACCCCAGGACGACTTCCTGGCCCCGCGCGCTCAGGCAGATGATCAGCAGGGCACCCGCCAGGGTCCCGATCAGCCAGCCCACCAGGTACAGGGGCGTGTCGCCAAGGCCTGCGGTGGGCGCAGGAGTGAAGGTCCGGGCGTAGTCCCGGGGGCTCCCGAAGGCCTGCCGCGGCGAAGTGCCACTGTCGGCCGTGTGGGATTCGACGCTCCAGACGGCCTCCTGGACCTGTTTCTCGTCCACGCCCCGGAAGCGAAGATGGCGTGCGAGTTCTGCCGTGTACTTGTCCGTTTTCTCACTCATCATGGTCGGCCTCTCTGCCGAGGATCCGCGTCATCGACCGGGACAGCGTGTCCCATTGGGTTCGTTGCCGGGCCAGGAGCCCCAGGCCGGCCTGCGTCGGCCGGTAATACTTCCTCGCCGGGCCCCGCTCGGCGGTCCGCCAGCTACCCGTCACGAGCCCCTTGGTCTCCAGGGTCCGCAGGGCCGGGTAGAGGGTCCCTCCTGGAATGGCGCCCCAGCCATGTTTTTCGAGTTCCTGTGCGATGCCGTACCCGTGGAGGGGGCGGCGACCGAGGATCCCGAGGATCGCTGCGGGGAGCAGGCCCCGTTGCCACTCCGAGGGCCATGCGCTGGTTGCCATACAGTCAGTAAACCACCTAACTATGTAGATTGTCAACCTATTCCGAAAATTGACTTTCTCGGTCGTTGCCAGCGGACACGGAGGCGCAGGGTTGGTCCGCCCCGCTCAAGGACGGCTCGGGTGGTTCTCACCGACGGGTTGCGTTTCGCCGGTGAATTTGCCATGCTTCTCCGCGGCGTCAAGGAAGGCGCCGGGCCCGGTTCGCCGGGTGAGCGAGAGGTTGGATCATGCGAGGAAAGCAGCTTGGTCGCGGCACCGCGGCGCGTCTGCTGCGTCCTGCCGCCTCAACCCGTCCAACGAACTCCGCGCAGTCCCGCTGAGTTCCGGGGCACGGAGCCCTCTCGCCCAGTCACACTCACATGCCTCGTTTCCGAGAGGTCTCTGGTTGCCCCTGTCAACATTTCGAGGCCCCGCCGATGGGTGCTGCCCATCGCGGATCCTCCCGAATCAGGAGAACCATCATGTCCATCTACCCGGTGCCGCTGAGCGGCACCGTGAACACCCTCATGTGGGCCGACGAGACCGGCATCGAGGAGCCCGCTATCAGGCAGCTCCGCAACGTCTCCGCCCTTCCGTGGACCCACGGGCTGCGCGTCATGCCCGACGTCCACTACGGGAAGGGAGCCACCGTCGGATCCGTGATCGCCATGCACCAGGCCGTCGCCCCCGCCGCGGTCGGTGTCGACATCGGCTGCGGCATGACCGCGGTGCGCACCAACCTGGGTTCCGACCGGCTTCCCGACGATCTCGGCCGGCTCCGCCGCACCATCGAGCGGGGCGTCCCGGTCGGGAACGGGGCGCACAAGGACCACTCCCCCACCATCGACCGGCACGGCAGGCTGAAGCGCCGGTTCAAGGAGATGCGGGAGGGTTTCGAGTCACTGCAGGCCCGCAGGCTCGCGCGTTCCTTCGGGAGGCTCGAGACCAAAGCCGTGAACCAGATCGGCACGCTCGGCGGCGGCAACCACTTCATCGAACTGTGTGCCGGGGACGACGACCGCATCTGGGTGACCCTGCACTCCGGCTCCCGCGGCATCGGCAACCGGCTGGCGCAGGAACACATGGAGGTCGCCCAGTCCCTCACCCACAACAAGGGCCTGGTGGACCGGGACCTGGCCGTGTTCCTGAGCCACACCCCGCAGATGGAGGCCTACCTCCACGACCTGTGGTGGGCGCAGTCCTACGCGCTGCTCAACCGTGACGTGATGCTCGCCAGCATCTGCGACGACCTCTCACGGCACATCCCCCGGATCGCCTTCGAGGACCCGATCCGCTGCCACCACAACTACGTGGCCGTGGAAACCTACGACGACCTGGAGCTGATCATCACCCGGAAGGGGGCGATCCGGGCCGGGAAGGGCGATCTGGGCGTGATTCCCGGCTCCATGGGAACCGGATCGTACATCGTGCGGGGGCTCGGCAACCCGGCCTCCTACGAGTCGGCCTCGCACGGCGCGGGCCGGAGAATGTCGCGGAGCCAGGCCAAGCAGCGGTTCACCACCGAGGACCTGGCCGAGCAGACCAGGGGAATCGAGTGCCGCAAGGATCCCGGCGTGATCGACGAGATCCCTGCCGCCTACAAGGACATCGACGAGGTGATCCGGGCGCAGTCCGATCTGGTCGAAGTCGTGGCACGGATCCGGACCCTGCTGTGCATCAAGGGCTGAACCGGGGTCGCCTCGGATGCCGTCCACCGGGGCGACCCTCATGCCCCGAGCCCGTAGGCTTGGGGCATGAGCCTTGCTTCCCGGCAGCGCGAGTCGCTGTGCGATCTGATGTCCGAACTCGGGCCGCTGGCCCCCACCAGGTGCGACGGCTGGAATGTCGGCGACCTGGCCGCGCACCTGTGGATCCGGGAGCACAAACCGGCCTCGCTGCCCGGGATCGGCTCGAAACGGTTCGCCGAACTCACCGGACGCATCCAGGTCGAGGCCCTGCACCTGAAGGGGTTCCCGGCCCTGGTCAGGGAGCTGCGTCGCCCGGGCTGGGTGATGCGCCCGCTCGACGGCATCGTCAATGCGGTGGAGTTCTTCGTCCACCACGAGGACGTGCTGCGGGCGAACGGCCGGACCCAGCACCTCACCGATAAGGATCAGGCGGAGTTGCTGCGCACCGCCCGGGTGCTGGCCTTCCGAGCGCAGCGCGCCTGGGGTGGCCAGCTCATCCTGGTTCCCACCGTCGGTGAAGTCATCCGTTACGGCAGGGGAAATCGACCGCTGCGCCTCGCGGGTCCGCCCTCGGAGCTGCTGCTGTTCCTGACGGGCAGGGAAGCCGACATCGGGATCACGGCCGAACCTGAGACCGTCGAGGAGTTCCGGAAGGCCGTCGGCAACCTGTAGCGGCCCGGGCCCGCCCGGTCAGGTCAGTTTCTCCATCAGCAGTTCCCGGACCCGGGCGGCATCCGCCTGGCCCCTCATGGCCTTCATGACCTGACCGATGAGCGCCCCCACCGCCTGGTGCTTGCCACCTCGGATCTTCTGGGCCACCTCCGGGTTCGCGGCGATCACGTCCTCGACGGTCGCGTTCAGCGCGCCGTCATCTGAGACCACCTTCAGGCCCCGCCCGGCGACCACCTCGACGGGCCTGCCCTCGCCCGCGATGACACCGTCGAACACTGCGCGCGCCAGCTTGTCGGTCAGCTCGCCCGCATCCACCATCGCCTGGGTTTCCGCTACATCGGCCGGGGTGACGCCGAGCGCCTCCAATTCGACGCCGGCCTCGTTGGCCCGGCGGGCCAATTCGCTCAGCCACCATTTCCGGGCTGACTGCGGGGAGGCCCCCGCGGCCACCGTCGCCTCGATCAGGTCCAGGGCCCCGGCGGCCACGACGGCTGCCATGGTCCTGGCATTGATGTCCCATTCCTCGGCCAGGCGCCTGCGGCGCTCGGCGGGGGGTTCGGGAAGCGTGGCGCGCAGTTCCTCGATCCACTCCGCGCTGGGCGCCACGGGCACGAGGTCTGGTTCGGCGAAGTAGCGGTAGTCCTGCGCCTCCTCCTTGGAGCGACCAGGGCTGGTTGAGCCGTCGCCCTCGTGGAAGTGCCGGGTTTCCTGCGTGACCCGTCCCCCGTCCGCGAGAATCGCGGCCTGGCGGCGCATCTCGAAGGTGACGGCACGTTCGATGGAACGAAGCGAGTTCACGTTCTTGGTTTCGGTGCGGATTCCCAGTTCCGCCGATCCCTTGGGGGCCAGCGACACGTTCGCGTCGCAGCGCAGCGAACCCTGTTCCATGCGCACGTCCGAGACGTCGAGGGCGCGCATCAGGTCACGCAGGTGGGCGACGTAGGCGCGCGCCACCTGCGGGGCCTTCGCTCCGGTGCCGAGGATGGGCCGGGTGACGATCTCGATCAGCGGCATGCCGGCCCGGTTGTAGTCGATGACGGAGTGGTCGGCCCCGTGGATGCGTCCCGTCGCCCCGATGTGGGTCAGTTTGCCGGCATCCTCCTCCATGTGCGCGCGTTCGATCTCGACCACGAAACTCTCCCCGTCGACCTCCAGTTCGACCCGGCCGTCGAAGGCGATCGGTTCGTCGTACTGGGAAGTCTGGAAGTTCTTGGTCATGTCCGGGTAGAAGTAGTTCTTCCGCGCGAACCTGCCCCACGGCGCGATCCGGCACCCGAGCGCCAGGCCGATGCGGATCGCGGATTCGACGGCTTTCGCGTTGACCACGGGAAGCGCGCCCGGCAGGCCGAGGCACACGGGGCAGGTCTGGGTGTTCGGTTCCGCCCCGAACTCGGTGGAGCAGCCGCAGAACATCTTCGATTTCGTGTTGAGTTCGACGTGAACCTCCAACCCGAGCGCCGGGTCGTAGTTCTCGATGACCTCGTCGAAGTCCATCAGGTCCGTCATCACCACACCGCCCTCGTTCCGTCGAGGGGCTTCGCCCGCTTGAGCAGCGGCCCCTCCAACCTGTCCTCCAGGGTTGCCTCGATGAAACCACCCACCCGGTAGAGCCGGTCGTCGGCCAGGGGGGGAGCGATCACCTGCAACCCGACGGGCAGCCCCTCCTCGCTCAGACCGACGGGGAAACTCGCCGAGGCATTGCCGGCGAGGTTCGACGGGATGGTGCACAGGTCCGCCTTGTACATGGCCATCGGGTCGCTGGTGCGTTCCCCCAGCCTGAACGCGACGGTGGGTGTGGTGGGCGAGACCAGCACGTCGCATTCGGTGAAGGCCGCCTCGAAGTCGCGGGCCACGAGGGTGCGGACCTTCTGGGCGGATCCGTAGTACTGGTCGTGGTAGCCGCTGGACAGGGCGTAGGTGCCTATGATGAGCCGGCGTTTGGCCTCGCGTCCGAAGCCCTGTCCCCTGGTGATTGAGGTGACTGCCTCCATGTCGCGCGACCCGTCGTCGCCGAGCCGCAGCCCGTAGCGCACCGCGTCGAAGCGCGCGAGGTTGCTGGACAGTTCCGCCGGCATGATCAGGTAGTAGGCGGCCAGGGCGTACTCGAAGTGCGGGCAGGACACCTCCACCACCTCGGCACCGCCGTCACGCAGCCACTGGACGGCCTCGGCGAAACGGGTCTCGACGGCGGCGTCGTAGCCCTCACCGCCGAGCTCCTTGACCACGCCGATCCTCAACCCCCGGACCTCGCGGCGGCGCGCCGCCTCCGCCAGCGGGGGCAGCGGCTGCGCGATGGACGTGGAGTCCATGGGGTCGTGGCCGCCCATGACTGCGTGCAGCAGCGCGGCGTCCAGGACGTTGCGGGTGACGGGGCCGGGCTGGTCCAGGCTGGAGGCCATCGCCACCACCCCGTAGCGCGACACCCCGCCGTAGGTGGGTTTCACCCCGACGGTGCCGGTCACGGCCCCGGGCTGGCGGATGGAACCGCCGGTGTCGGAACCCAGGGCGAGCGGGGCGAGGCAGCCCGCCACCGCGGCGGAGGATCCTCCCCCCGAGCCACCGGGAATCCGGTCGAGGTCCCACGGGTTGCGGGAGGGCCCGAAGGCGGAGGTCTCGGTGGAGGAGCCCATCGCGAACTCGTCCATGTTGGTCTTGCCGAGGATGATCAGCCCGGCCTGTTTGAGGCGCGCGATGACCGTCGCGTCGTAGGGCGGGATCCAGCCCTCCAGGATGCGGGAGCCGCAGGTGGTGGGCATCCCGGTGGTGCAGAAGTTGTCCTTCACGGCGATGGGGATCCCCGCCAGCGGGCCGAGTTCCTCGCCTTTGGCCCGGCGGGCATCGATCGCGGCCGCGGCGGCCAGGGCGCCTTCGGGGTCGACGTGCAGGAATGCGTTGAGGGCCGGGTTCACCGCCTCGATCTGTTCGAGGTGGGCGCGGGTCAGTTCTACGGAACTCACCTCGCCCGCCGCGAGCAGGCCGGTTTGTTCGTGGGCCGTCCTGGTGATGATCTCGGTCACGGCTCAGTCCTCGCTCAGGATCCGGGGAACACGGAAACGCTCATCCTCGACGTCGGGGGCTCCCGCCAGCACCGCCTGCTGGGGCAGGGATTCGCGCACCCGGTCGGGGCGCATCACGTTGGTCAGCGGAAGCGCGTGGGTCATGAGGGGGATGTCATCACCCGCCACCTCGCCCACCCGGGCCACGGAGCCCAGGATCACTTCCAGTTCGGGGGCCAGTTCGGCGCATTCCGACTCGGTCAGTTCGAGCCGGGCCAGCGCTGCCAGCCGCGCCACCTCCTGAGGGGTCAGGGCCACGGTTTCTCCTAGTTGGTCTGCAATCCCGCTGCCGCGGGCGTGGCCAATCCTAGCGCCGGAACCTCTCGAGAAGAGGTTCATAGTGTGTGCACACCGCTCGCCGGTAGCCGTCCACATCCCCGGCCTCGGCGGCCCCGAGGATCTCCGCGTGCGCGCCCGGCAGGTCCGTCACGGTGCCCGGTGGGAGCTTCGCCAATGTCATGGTCTGGACATCCCAGCAGGCCGCGACCAGGTCCGCAATGATCCTTCTGCCCGCGCGATTCATGAGGGTGACGTGGAAGCCGCGGTCCAGCTCCGCGAAAGGTTTTCCCTCCCCCGTCGCCTCGGTGATCCGGTCTACCAACCAGTGGAGTTCCTCGTCACCGGTGCCCCGGAGCGTGGAACAGACCTGTTCGGCCTCACCCAGGTCGATTCCCCGCCGCACCTCGACCACCTCGAGAAGCGCGTGCTGGTGTTTCCCGGGAAGCATGTTCATGCGGAAGGCCAGCGTCTCCACCAAGGGACGTAGGGTGGCGTTCCCGACGAAGGTTCCCCGGCCGTGCTGGACCTCAACGATCTCCAGGGTACTGAGGGTCCTGACGGCCTCCCGGAGCGAACTCCGGGAAACACCCAGGCTGTCGCACAGGTCGGATTCGCTGGGCAGACAGTCACCGGGGCGAAGCCCGCTGGTCGCTATGAGCTGTTTGATCCGTTCGACGGTCTCCGTTGCCCTGGTCATTCCTGTGCGCGGGCTGCGCTGCCCGTTTCCCGACCTCCGCATTCAATTTCCTGTCCTCGGCCCCCAGAACCAACCAGAGAATTGGGGAAGATCGTAACGGAACCGGCTTCGAGTCTTCGAGGCACTTTCCCCTTCAAGCCGTTCCGGTCCCCCCAGGGGGACAGTTGTAGCCGACGGGGTGCGGAAGAAACCGGCCGTGGGATCTCATGGAGTCATGGACACGACAGAAGTGATGCCGAAGCTGGCCCCGATTGATCCGCGCAGAGCGCGCCGCCCGCATCCGGCAAGGAACCTGGTGGTTGCCACGGAGGCGTTGACCAAGTCCTACAGGGATTTCAACGCGGTGGACGGAATCAATCTGCAGGTCCCGCAGGGGGGTGTCTACGGTTTCCTGGGCCCGAACGGGGCGGGAAAGTCAACGACGATGAAACTGCTCCTGGGCCTGGTGAAACCGACATCGGGAAGAATGAGTGTGCTGGGTCACCCGGTGGGAACCGGGTCGCCGCTGCCGGCCGGAGCCATCGGGTCGCTGATCGAGGGGCCGTCATACTACCCGAGCCTGTCGGGCAGGGAAAACCTGATGATGCTCGCGGATTACCTGGGGTTGCCCAAGGCCCGGGTGCAGCACGCGCTGAAGACGGTTGACCTGGCGGGTCAGGAATCCAAACTGGTCAAGCGGTACTCGATGGGCATGAAACAACGCCTGGGGCTGGCGATGGCGTTGCTGGCGGATCCGCGGCTGATCCTGCTGGACGAGCCGACCAATGGTCTGGATCCGGCCGGTGTGGCCGAGATCCGGCAACTGATCGTTGCCCTGGCCCGGCAGGAGGGGGTGACCGTGATCGTCTCCTCCCACATCCTGTCAGAAATCGAACAGATGGCCGACTCGGTGGGCATCATCTGCGCCGGAAGATTGCGCTACCAAGGACCGTTGTCGGGGTTGCGGGACGAGGGGGTCATCGAGTTCACGGCCGCCGATCCCGCCGGGGTTTCCGCCCTGTTGAGGGCACACCGGATCGGGCATCGGGTCACCGGTGGTGTCCTCCGCACCCCGATGCTCCCCGACCCGCTCGTCGGGGACCTGGTGACCCGGATCGTCCAGGCCGGCCAGACCCTGTTCCGGGTCCAGACGGTTCGCAAGAGCCTGGAACAGGCCTTCCTGGAACTGACCGATCCCCTCGCCGGACGGGAGGTGCAGTGATGACCGCCGTCGGCATGGAAATCCGCAAGATGAAACGCAAGCACTACTGGCTCATGGCCTCCGGGGCCATCGCGCTTCAGCTGCTCTGGCTCGCCGCCATGGCACTCAAACGCAGCACGGGCGTGGTGGAGGCGCGCCTGATGGTTCTGAGCCTCGCCGAGCCCCTATACCTGGGGCTGCTGCTGATGCCCATCGTCGCTGCCCTGCTGGCCTCCAGGCTGGTCACGCTCGACACGGAGGAACGCATGGATCAGCTGCTCACGACCTACAAGCAGCGGGCAGCCACACGGTTCACGGCGAAACTGGTGGTGGGTTCCGCGAGCATCGCGGCGGGTGAGTTGCTGTTCATCGGGCTCCTCGCTTCCGCCGGGCCGGGGCTCGGGCTGAGGAGTGACGCGGGATATCAGGAAGCGCTCTTGCCGGGGCTGGTCGTGCTGCTGGCGGCCTCGGTGGCCACCGTGGCGGTGCAGCTGGCGTTGGCGGCCTGCCTGGAGAAGCAGGCGATCGGCCTGGGGGTGGCCGTCGTGGCCGGGGTCACTTCCTCGGCCCTGCCCTTCATAAATCTGGCCCCGCTGGGCTGGGCACTGCCCTGGGGGCTGCCGGCCGCGGCGAATCCGGTGAGCACACAGCTGCTCAGACAAACCGGGATGGGGACCGCGCTCGTAGCCCATCCCTGGGTGAACGCGCTCGGGGCGGTTCTCGCAGCCGCCGCCTGGGTTTGCATCTCCCGGTCCGTCGTCAAATACAAGGAGAATCACCGATGAGCACCACGACATTCGACCGTCTTCCCACCGGGTATCGGAAACCGCCCCGGCTCCGTCCCTCGGTGCGGGCGGCCTGGCTGTGGGAGAACCGCAAGGTCTCGAACCTCTGGTACTGGCCGGCGCTGGCCCTGCTGTGCGCGGTCAGTCTGCTCTCCGGATACGTCCAGTTCATGGAGTACCGGGCTGAGTTCTTGGCCCAGGGGGCCACCTGGGCCGTCATCTGGGGGCAGGGCTCGTTGATGTCGTCAATGCTCTTCATCCCCTTGGCCGTAGGCGCCTTCACCGCCCAGAGCGCCGCCGGTGAGCACGAGGGCCGGAACTGGCAGCGCATGTCGGCCTCCGGGCTGGCGGGCACCATGGTCGCGGGCAAGCTGTTGCACACCGCGCAGACTGCGTTGGCGAGCGCTTTGGTGTTCCTCACCGAGTTCGTCGTCACCGGGTTGCTGCTCGGCTTCGACCCGGCGGAACTCGGCCCGTACCTGGCCCGCGTCGTACCCATCGCCCTGTCGGTGTGGGTAGTCGAGGTGTTCGTCATGTGGGTCGGGACCATCGCGAACTCCTTTGCCGCGATCATGAGCATCCTGCTGCTGACCACCATCGGGGGATTCGTCCTGAGCCTGGCAGCTCCGCCAGTGGCCGGCCTGTATCCGCTCTCCCTGATCACCTCGGCCTTCGCCTCCCGCCAACCCGATAGCATCGCCTCCGTGGGCTCCATGCTGGTGACCGGTTCCATAGCGGCGGTCTGGGTGGTGTTCTGGGCGAGTGCGCTGCTGCGCAGGATTGCCCGCAACCCATGAGCGCGCCGCAGACGCCCGTGGCCCCGAGGACCTTCATGGATCAGGTCGCCGGGACCTGGCACACCAGTTCTGAACCCGTCTGGATCGGCGCCGGCGTGATCGGTTTGTTCCAGTCCTTCATGACCTACCGGCTGCTGGATATCAAGGACGCGGGAAGCGTGCTGTCCGTCCCTTGGTGGGTGACGTTCACCGCGATCAGCATCACCTCCCTGCTGCTGCGTCGCCGCTGGCCGCTCGTCACGGCCGTCACCACCGGGCTGGTCCTGCTGACTGCGGGCCTCGTGCTGGAGGGGGCCCACAGCTACTACACCTTTCCCATGCTGATGGGGGTCTACGCCCTGGCCTCCCGGGCCGGTGTCTTCGCGTGTTGCACCGGGATCGGCACGGCAGCCGCATGCCTGATCATCCCCGATGCTCTCAAAGGCGGATCGAAGGCGGGTTTCGTCGGTGGGATGATCCCGTCACTGTTCGTTCTCACGGCCGTGGTCGCCGTGGCCCTCACCCTCCGGGCGCGCCGTGAGCTGCTGCGTCATCGCGACGCCGAACTGGCGGCACAGGAGCGGCAGAGTCAGCTGACCGATCAACGCGACGCCGCCCGTCGCCAGACACGGATCGCCGCCGAACTCCACGACAGCGTCGGCCACGACCTGACCGCCATCATCGCACTGTCCGAAGGGCTGCGGGATACCACAGGGAATGCCGCCCTCGAGGATGCGATCGAGACCATCAACACCCTGGCCCGGGAGGGACTGGCCGATACCCGGCGCGCCGTCAACGCGCTCCATCCCGCATCCCCCGCCGACGAGTTCCTGAATGCGACCACCACCCGCACCTGGGATGATCTCGATCCACTACTGGCGACCGCCCGGCGGACCGGCCTGGCCGTGGCATCAACCAGGACGGGCACACCGCCCGCCGATCCGGCCCTGGCCGGGCTGGTCTTCACGATCGTCCGCGAGGCCTTGACCAACGTCATGCGTCACGCCGCGGACGCCACCCGGGTCACCGTCGCGATCGACCACGCACCGGCCGCCACGACGATCACCATCACCGATGACGGCCGGGCGGAGGGGCCGGGCGTTCCCGGCCACGGCCTGGCGAACCTGACCCGCCTCGTCACCTCCCACGGTGGCACCCTGACCGCGGGGGCCACCGCTGACGGCTGGTGTCTGCGCGCCGTCCTACCGAAGGAGCAGCCATGACCACGACGGTGATGATCGTCGACGACCAAAGGGCCACGCGCCTGGGGCTCGCGCTCATGATCGGCAAGGCCGATGATCTCCGGGTGATCGCGCAGGCCGAGAACGGACAGGACGCCCTCGACCAGCTCGCCGAGATCGAACGGCGGCGCACACCCCGGCCCGACGTGGTCCTGATGGATGTCCGGATGCCGGTCCTGAACGGCATCGACGCCACGGCCGCCATCACCAGGAAACATCCCGGTGTCAAGGTTCTGGTGCTGACCACCTACGACCAGGACGACTACGCCTTCGGTGCGCTCGGGGCGGGCGCCTCCGGTTTCCTCCTGAAGGACACCCGGACCACCGACCTGCACCAAGCACTCCGAGCGGTCGCCGCGGGCGACGCGATCCTCACCCCGCGCATCACCCGGCAACTGCTCGAACGGCACATGCCGCGCACCACCACCCCGCGGCAGCGCGCGGCGCAGGAACGCCTCGGGCTGTTGACCCCCCGGGAACGCGAGGTCGCGGGGCTCGTCGCCCAGGGAATGACCAACGCCGAGATAGGTGAGCGGCTTTTCATCCAGCCCGAATCCGTCAAGAAAACCGTCACCCGGATCCTGGCGAAACTCCAGCTCCGGGATCGGGTGCAGCTGGTGATAATCCTGCGCGATGCGCAGCCATCCCACTGATACCACCTGATGTGGACTGCACGATTCCCTAAAGTTGTGGTCATGAACCCAGCTCTGGTCACGGACGGTCTGCTCAAACGCTTCGGCCCCAAGGTGGCCGTGGACAACCTGAGCCTTCAAATCCCTCAAGGGCATCTGTTCGGCCTGGTCGGTCCGAACGGCGCGGGAAAGACCACCGCGATGTCCATGATCTGTGGTCTGCTCCGGCCCGATTACGGGACGGCCCGGGTGCTCGGCAACGATGTCTGGGCCGATCCGGTGACCGCCAAGAAACACATCGGGGTGCTGCCCGACGGGGTGTTGCTGTTCGACCGCCTGACCGGCTCCGAGCTGCTCCGCTACAACGGTCGGCTGCGGCGCCTCGCCCCCGAGGTCGTCGAGGAACGTTCGCGGGAGTTGCTCGGTGTGCTGGACCTGGCGGATGCCGCCGACAAGCTGGTCGCCGACTACTCAGCCGGCATGACCAAGAAGATCTCGCTGGCCAGTGCCCTGATCCACGCCCCCAGGTTGTTGATCCTCGACGAACCCCTAGAGGCCGTGGATCCAGTTTCCGGTCAGGTCATCCGCGACCTGCTTCGTGACTACGTGGATGGTGGCGGCACGGTGCTGCTGTCCAGCCACGTCATGGAACTGGTGGAGAGCATCTGCGACGGGGTCGGGATCATGGCCGCAGGACGCATCCTGGTTTCGGGAACCGTGGACCAGGTCCGGGGTGACGCGAGCCTTCAGCAGAAATTCGTGGAACTGGTCGGTCAGGGACGGATGGCCGGGGAGGAGACGCTGCAATGGTTGCGCCACTCGTCGCTGTAAGGCTTCGTTCCCAGTTCTCCGCCCTCAGGAGCAGCCTGTGGGCGACGGTCGGGTACGTACTGCTCGCTGTGATGATGTTGCCGCTTTTCATCGGCCTGACCGTGGGGTTGTCCTCCCTGAGGTCCCTGCCCGACGCGCGTTCCCCCTTGATGCTCGCGGCGGGAGCCGTCCTGGTACTGGTGTGGACCTTCGGATCGGTGTTGTTCTTCGCCATGGACGATTCCGTGTCCCCGCAGCGCCTGGTGTTGTTCCCGCTCCGGTCCCGTGATCTGGTGGTTCCCCTGCTGGTCTCGGACCTGCTCACCCTGCCGGGGGCCTTCACCCTCCTGGTCTGCTGCGGTTTCATGATCGGCTGGGCCACCGATCCGCTGCTGGCGATCGCCGGGATCGCGTCCACGGTTCTCGGACTGGTGACGGGGATGCTTGCCGGCCGGATCCTGGTGACAGCCCTGTCGCGCTGGCTGGCCGCCCGCAGAAGCCGGGATCTCCTGTACGTGGTGCTCCTGCTCGGCCTGATCACGATCTGCTGGGGTGCCCCACTGCTGGGCCGCGGAATGTTCAATCTCGGTTTGAACTGGGAAACCGTCGAGTTGGTTGGCGGCGCCGCCGGTTGGACCCCCATGGGTTGGGCCTGGGCCCTGCCCGCCGACCTGACGGCCGGGCGCTCAGGGTTGGCGGCGTTGCGCTTCGCCCTGGCCCTGGTGCTGCTCGCGGCGATGATCTGGGTGTGGTCCCGGCAACTGGACCGGGCCCTGACCACTCCCCTGCCGAGCGCCAGTAGCGGCGCCCCGACCGTGTCGTCGCCTTGGCTGGACCGGCTCTTCCCCCCGGGTCCCGCCGGGGCCATCGCGGCCCGGAACCTGCGGTACCTGCGACGCGATCCCCGCCGGTTCGCCTCCGTGCTGGTGATCATGGCCACACCCTTCTTCGTGGTTTTCGCGAACATGGTCCAGGACGAGAAGCTGATCCCGGAGTTCCTGTGGCTGGTGGCTGTCCTGGCCACCTGGATGGGGGGCATCGGAGCGCTGCAGGACACGCCCATGGACGGTTCGGCGTTGTGGCTGCACGCAGTCTCCGGGATTCGTGGTTTCGAGGACCGGCTGGGCCGCCTCATGGCTAATTCCCTGATCTACGGTGGCACGTTCGCGGTCACCATGGTGCTGGCATCGGCGCTGCTGGGGGCGTGGGGGATTTTCCCGTTCGCCTTCGGGTTGGGGCTGGGCATCCTGATCGCCAACCAGGGGATGAGCCTTTTGGTCAGTTCTTTCCTGAACGGAACCGCTCCCCCGCCTGGCACCAATCCGTTCGCCAGCACGTCGAAGGGGCAAGGAGCGGCTTTCCTCGCCAGCATGCTCCAGATGATCGGTTCCGTGATCCTGCTGCTGCCGGTGGCGGGAATGGTCTTCGCCTCCTACCGTTTCCCGCTGCTCGGCTGGGTGTTCCTGCCGGTGGGACCGGTCCTGGGTGTCCTGGCCGCCCTGGGGTTGATCTCCTTGGGTGGGCGGCGGCTGGACCGGACCTGGCCGGAGGTGCTGAAGGCCGTCACCTACGAGAAGTAGGCCCCGGCCTCGTCCCCGGTGAGCAGCAGGTAGAAGGTCCGGGCCAGGAAGAAGACTCCGACGGCCAAGCCGATCGCGATCAGCGGCACGAGCACCCGGGCCCATTTCTTCCAACGGGTGGAGGGCACCATCTTCGGCCCCCACTCCCCAACCCGGGGCTGTGCACGAAGCGGGGTGGGGCCGTTCAGGTTGAGGTCGGAGAAAAAGCGCACGAAGGCAAGTTTATTGCAGGTCCTCGGCAACGAGCGCGGCTGCTCTACGGAGCGCAGCCAGCTGGCCGGGCACGTCCGCCAGTTTCCAGGAGGCCATGCCACAGGCCGTGGTGAGCAGCACCCCGGAATCGACACTCGGGACGGAAAGTTCCAAGGGACGCAGCACTCGCAGAATTTCCCGGACCAGTTCGTCGACACCTTGGACGCGTCCGGCCGCGGTGTCGACGACCCCCAGAGCCAGGCCCCGCCCCGCCTGTGCCCACTGCACCAGGGCGTCGATCTCCGCGGAATCCCGGAACAGCCTGGTGTCGACGGCGGCCGCCGCGAATCCCGCGCGTTCCGCCACCGGCAGCCACTTTCCGGGGGCGCAGCAGTGCAGCCAGGCGCCGTCAGCCAGGGGTTTCAGGGCACCGCCCAGTTCCGGGGCCTCGACCCGGCGGTGCCTGCCGAAACCGGAGGCCGTGGGAATAGTACCGTCGCCGACCGCCGTCAGCGCGGGTTCGTCGAGCTGCAGCAGCACCTTCGCCCCCGGGATGCGACGCTTCAGGTCCTCCCGGAGCTGGAACCAGCCCTCGGTCAGCGCCTGAGCCAGTTCCCTGCGGGCCCCGTGATCAGCCAGCAACCGGTCTCCCCGGGGGCGTTCCACCGTGGCCGCGAGGGTCCACGGCCCGGCCAGCCCGATCTTCAGCACACCGTCGAAGCCCTGGAGCAGTTCCTCGGCGTCGTCCAGGTCGTGGCGCCACCGGGCCCTCGCCCTGCGATGATCGGCCCCGGGCGCGGCGGTCAGGCGCCAACCGGCGGGTTGGATGTCGAAGCCGAGGCCGTCGATGATTCCCAGCGCCCTGCCGGTCATCCCGGACCCCACGCCCCGCGCGGGCAGTTCTGGGAGGGGAAGCACCTCCGGGAGGACCTCGGTCATCGCCGCCAAGGCCCCACGGAAGTCGTCACCGGGCAGGGAACCGGCGGCGGTGACGCGCATCACGAGGTCCCGCTGATCGTCGCGGAGCCGACCACCCGGGTGGCGTCGAAGAACACCATGGACTGTCCAGGCGCCACCCCGCGTGTCGGTTCGTCGAGTTCCACCCGCACCTGGTCGTCCCCAGTGGTGGTGATGGTGGCGGACAGTGCCGCGCCGTGGGCCCGGTACTGCACCTGTCCCCGCCAGCTTCCGGGCACCCTGTGCTGGGTCCAGGTGGGGCGGATACCCGCGAGGTTGGTGACCAGCAGTGACTCCCCGGGGCCGACGACAACGCGGTTGCTGGCCGGTTCGATCCGCAGCACGTAGCGGGGGTTGCCGTCCGGCGCGGGGACGCGCAGGTCGAGTCCCTTGCGCTGCCCGATGGTGAAACCGTGATGCCCCCTGTGCCGTCCGAGCTCGGTTCCGGAACGGTCCACGATCGGCCCCGGGGTCTCGCCGAGATGGGCCCTCAGATAGCCCTGGGTATCCCCGTCGGGGATGAAGCAGATGTCGTAGGAGTCGGGTTTGTCCGCGACCCTGAGGCCCAGCGAATGGGCCTCCGCCCGCACCTGCGGTTTCGGCGTGTCGGCGAGTGGGAACAGGGAGCGGCGCAGCTGGTCCTGATTCAGCACGCCGAGCACGTAGGACTGGTCCTTGTCCGGGTCGGCGGCGCGGTGCAGTTCCAGTTCCGACCCGTTGTCCACGACCCGGGCATAGTGTCCCGTCGCGACGGCGTCGAAACCGAGCGCGAGCCCGCGCTCCAGCACAGCCGCGAACTTGATCTTCTCGTTGCACCTGAGGCACGGGTTCGGGGTTCGGCCCGCGCGGTACTCGGCTATGAAGTCGTCAACCACCTCCGCCTGGAACTGCTCCGAGAAATCCCACACGTAGAAGGGGATGTCCAGCAGGTCGGCGGCGCGCCTGGCGTCGTGGGCGTCCTCCAGGGAACAGCAGCCGCGCGACCCCTCCCGGTAGGGCTGCGGGTTGCGGTTCAGCGCCAGGTGCACCCCGGTCACGTCGTGGCCGGCGGCGACGAGGCGCGCCGCCGCGACGGCGGAGTCGACCCCGCCCGACATGGCTGCCAGTACCTTCAACTCCCCTCCCTTCTCCGGATCTGCGGCCGAGAAATTCTACCCGGCCGCCCGGGCCCGTTCCACGGCCACCGGCAGCACCTCGCGAAGCCGGTCGACGTCCCCTCGGCCGCTGGTGTGGCCGAGGGAGAACCGGACCGTGGACATGGCCTCGTCCTCGGGGGCACCCATCGCCAGCAGCACCTCGCTGGGCCGGTACACCCCGGCTCGGCACGCGGAACCCGCCGAGGCGTGGATGTCCTCGGCATCCAGCAGGAACAACAGGTCCTGGGCCCGTATCCCGGGGAAAGTGGCGCTGACGACGTGTGGGGCGCAGTTCTCGCCGTTGATGCGTCCCCCGCAGGCCGAGGCGGTCTCGCGGATCCCGTCCCGGAGCGCGACGAGCCGCTCGGACTCGGCCTCGAGACCCGCCACGGCAGCCGTCGCGGCGGCCGCGAAGGAGGCGGCGAGAGCCACCGGGAGCGTACCGGAGCGGATGCGGCCCTCCTGCCCACCGCCGAGCCCGATCGGCGCCGGGGTGACGCCGCGCCGCACGACGAGGGCCCCGATCCCGACGGGACCGCCGATCTTGTGGGCGGAGACGCTCATCAGGTCCAGACCCGTGGCGTGGAAGTCCAAGGGCACGTGCCCAAGGGCCTGCACGGCGTCGCTGTGACTCCACGCACCCGTCCTCGAGCTGGTGGCGATCAGACCGTCGAGGGGATGGATCACCCCGGTTTCGTTGTTCACCCTCACCACCGAGATCACGGCCACCTTCTCGTCCGCGGCCTCCCACGTGGTGTCCTCGACGACTCCGCGGGAGTTCACCGCGAGCACCTCGGCCCCCCTGCCACGGGCCTCCTGCACAGCCGGGTGCTCAACCGCCGAGATCAGGCTTCGTGGTCTTTCGGGCCGGGCGGCCAGGGAACCCAGGATGGCGATCGAGTCGGCTTCCGAACCGCCCGATGTGAAGATCACCTCCCCGGGGTGGGCGCCGAGCGCCGCCGCCAGTTCCTCCCGCGCCTCCTCGAGGCGGCGCCTGGCCCGCTGTCCCGCTCGATGCTGGGACGAGGGGTTGCCGACCCTTCCGAGCTCGGTAAGCAGCGCATCTTGCGCCTCGGAACGCATCGGCGAGGTGGCGGCGTGGTCCAGATAGGTGCTCACCGGTTCACCATAACCATCAGCGGCTCCGGTCAAACGCTTGTCACGCGGAGGTTTCCGCGAGATCAGACGACATATGGCAAAATGGTCCGGCCCTCGGGGCGGATGCCCACCGGGGGCCGGAAGGCGAAACATGTTCATTGAGCCGCTCGACACCAGCCGCTTGGGAGCAAAGGTCGAGAAGGACGGCGTCAGCTTCGGTCTGTGGGCCCCCCACGCCAAACGCGTGGAGCTGTCGCTCGTGGACCTGATGAAGAACCAACGAAACGTGGAAATGAGGGAGGACGGCCGGGGAATCTGGCACGCCTTCGTTCCCGGTATCGGTGAGGGGCAGGAGTACGGCTACCGCGTGCACGGGGACTGGGCACCGAGCCGCGGCCGCCGTTTCAATCCGGCCCGGCTGCTGCTCGACCCCTACGCCCGGGCCGTGACCAGCGGCATCGACTATCGGGGCCCGATCCACGATCACCTGGCCCACGACGATTTCCGTCCCGACGCCACCGATTCCTTCGGGGCCGTGCCGCTCAGCGTCGTCGTCGCCGACACCCCTGCACCCCCTCCGGTGGCGGGTGGTAGACGTCCGATGGCGGAGTCGGTCATCTACGAGATGCACGTGCGCGGTTTCACGAAGATGCACCCACTGGTGCCCGAACACCTGCGCGGCTCGTATGCGGCCCTGGCCTACCCGGACGTGATCTCCTATCTGCTGGACACCGGCGTCACGGCGGTGGAACTGCTGCCCATCCACCACTACGCATCCGAGCCTTTCATCGCCCACAAGGGGCTGAGCAACTACTGGGGCTACAACACCCTCAGTTATTTCGCCCCGCACGCCTACTACGCCACCCGGGGCACCCTCGGGAACCAGGTGACGGAGTTCAAGGCCATGGTCGCCGCTCTCCACGACGCCGGCATAGAGGTGATCCTCGACGTCGTCTACAACCACACCGCGGAGGGCGGGCACGAGGGTCCGACGCTTTCCATGCGCGGTATCGACCACGCGGGCTACTACCGTCTCACCGATGACCTGAGGGACGACTACGACGTGACCGGCTGCGGGAACTCGGTGAATTCCGCCACGCCGATGGTGCGGCAGCTGATAGTCGACTCCCTGCGTTACTGGGTGGAGCACATGGGGGTCGACGGGTTCCGTTTCGATCTGGCTCCCACCCTGTTCCGCAACGGCCAGCATCATTTCGTCCATGACCATCCCCTGAAGCAGCAGATCGACTCCGACCCTGCGCTCGCCGGGGTGAAGCTGATCGCCGAACCCTGGGACATCGGCCCCTACGGGTATCAGCTCGGCAGTTTCGGTCTCGGTTGGTCGGAGTGGAACGACCGGTTCCGTGATCACGTGCGCGACTACTGGAAGAGCACCGTTCACGGGGTCCAGGAGCTCGCCACCCGGCTTTCCGGTTCCCCCGACGTGTTCCAGCACAACGGTCGTCCCCCGCAGGCCTCGATCAACTTCGTCACCGCTCACGACGGGTTCACGATGCGCGACCTGGTCAGCTACGACGTGAAGCACAACTCCGCCAACGGGGAGGGCAACCGCGACGGCAGCGACAACAATCGTTCCTGGAATCACGGTTTCGAGGGCGACAGCGACGATCCCGCCATCAATGACCTGCGGGCCCGGCAGGTGCTCAACATGCACGCCACCCAGGTTCTCGCCGCCGGGACCCCCATGATCCTCGCCGGCGACGAGTTCGGGCGCACCCAGAAGGGCAACAACAACGCCTACTGCCAAGATTCTCCGCTGAGCTGGGTGGATTGGACCCCCGATGCCCGCTGGCAGGCGGTCCGGAGCCGCTTGGCCGAGCTCCTGCGCCTGAGGACGAAGCATCCCCTGCTGCGTCCCGACCGCTACCTGCACCACACGGACGTCATCAACGCCCACGGGGAAAACCTCGGACGCGTCGATCTCACCTGGTTCAACGACCACGGCGCCCAGATGACAGAGCAGGACTGGCACGACGGGTCCCGCCGCCTGCTGGGCATGTACGTCTCCGATGAGGCGAATGCCTTCCTGACGTGGTTCCACTCGGGGGCCGATCCCATAGACGTGACCCTTCCCGGCCTGCCCTGGGCCGCCCACCTGAAGATCGCCTGGCATTCGGCGGGAACCGATGAGCTGCCGTCCGAGGAACTGTCGCCCGGTTCCGTGCTGAGGGTCCCGGGACGTTGCGTGGTGCTGATGCGTTGCGACGTGCCGACCACCGCCGCCGAGCTGCTGGGCATGCCCCTGTCCCTCATGCCCTGATCCCGGTACCACTGGCACGGGAAAGCCCCCGCGGGTTCCTTTCCCCGCGGGGGCTTTCCGGTTGCGGCGTGCCGGCAGGGCACGGCCCGGGTCACCTGATGACGGCGGACAACCCCATCTCGGAGTCGCTGGCCAGCAGCGGATGCGAGGGCACCATGCGGGCCAGGCAACCGATCTGTCCCGCGTAGCGGGTGGGGATCTCGGCGACGAACCGGGTCACCCCGTCCGCCTCCCCGACGGGAACCGTCGGGTACTTGCGGATGTTGTGGAGCCTGTCCTCGTTGTCGACGTCGCCGAAGATCAGCTGCACCGCGACGTCCTCGGCCCTCAGGGCACCGAGCCGGACGTCAACGGTCGGACGCAGGACGGTGCCGGTCTCGAGCTGCCCGATGACACCGACGTCGAGGCCGACGACCTGGGCGGTGTGCCAGTCGCGGCGGATCCGTTCCTTCCACTTCGCCAGGTCGGCGGCGACGCCATCATCGTTCCGGGCGGCGAGGGAACGCGCGGCCGGGGTGTAGTAGTCGGTGACGTAGTCGCGGACCATGCGGGAGGCGAGGATCTCCGGGCCGAGTTCGGAGATGCAATCGCGCATCATCTTGAGCCACTCGGCGGGGTTGCCGTTCGCGTCGAGGGTGTAGAAGCGCGGGATGATCTCGTTCTCGATGATCGAGTAGAGGAACTCGGCCTCCGCGGCGTCACGCTCGGCCTGGTCCGTGATGCCCTCCGCCGAGGGAATCTCCCAACCGAACCTCGGTGAGTACAGTTCGTCCCACCAGCCGTCGCGGATGGACAGGTTCGCGGCGCCGTTGAGGGCTGCTTTCATGCCGGAGGTGCCGCAGGCCTCGTAGGGCCGCAGCGGGTTGTTGACCCACACGTCGCAGCCCGGGTACAGGGGACGGGCCAGGGACATGTCGTAGTCGGGCAGGAAGACCAGTTTGCCGCGCACGTCGTCCTGGTCGGAGAACTGCACCATCTGCTGGATCAGCGACTTGCCGATGTTGTCGGCGGGGTGGGCCTTGCCCGCGATCACGATCTGGATGGGCGTGGTGGGGTGGTTGAGAAGAGCCTTCAGGCGCTCCGGGTTCGACAGCATCAGCGTCAGGCGCTTGTAGGAGGCGCCGCGGCGGGCGAAACCGAGGGTCAGGACCCGCGGGTTCAGCGCCTCGGAGGTCCAGTCGGCTGGGATGCCCCGGGCCTTGCAGGACTCCGCCAGGCGTTTGCGCGCCATCTGGATCATGGAGGAACGCAGCTGCCGTTTCAGGCCCCAGAGGGTGTCGTCGTCCACTTCCTGGATGGCGGCCCAGTCGTAGCCGTCGACGACCGTGCTGGCGTCATCGGTGTGCGCCTTCAGGATCTCCAGGAGCTCCGGGTGGATCCAGGTGCGGTGGTGGACGCCGTTGGTGACGGAACCGATGGGCACCTCGGTGGCGTCGAAGTCCGGCCACAGGCCGTTGAACATTTCCCGCGAGACCTCGCCGTGAAGCTTGGAGACACCGTTGGCGCGTTGGCCAAGCCTCAGCCCGAGGACGGCCATGTTGTAACGCGACGGGTCGCCGCCGTGGTAGGTCTCGGAACCGAAGGACATGATGGCATCCAGTGGCAACCCGGGATCGAAGTTCGCGAACTGGTGCTCCACGAGGCTCTTGTCGAAACGGTCGATTCCCGCAGGCACGGGTGTGTGGGTGGTGAAGACGGTTCCGGCGCGGGTCAACTCGATGGCAGTGGGAAGGTCGTGCCCATCGGCCAAGTACTCGCGGATGCGTTCGAAACCGAGGAACCCGGCATGGCCCTCGTTGCAGTGGTAGACATCGGGCTGGGGACGGCCGGTGATCTCACAGTAGCGGCGTAGTGCCCGGACACCACCGATGCCAAGGACGACCTCCTGCGCGAGACGGTGCTCGGTGCCGCCGCCGTAGAGCCGGTCGGTGATGTTGCGGGCCTCGGGGTCGTTGTCGTCGCGGTCGGTATCGAGCATCAGCAGCGGGATGCGGCCGACGGAGGCCACCCAGATGGAGGCGAAGACCTCCCGTCCAGAGACCTCCACGCTGATCTCCTGCGGGTTCCCGGCGGAATCCAGCAGGCGGGCCACGGGCATTTCGTTGGAGGGCAGCACCGGGTAGCGTTCCTGCTGCCACCCGGATGCGTTCAGCCACTGCCGGAAATACCCGAACCGGTAGAGCAGGCCGACCCCGATCAGGGGCAGGCCGAGGTCGGAGGCCGCCTTCAGGTGGTCGCCGGCGAGGATCCCCAGGCCACCCGAGTACTGGGGAAGCACCTGGCTGACGCCGAACTCGGCGGAGAAGTAGCCGATGCCCGCGGGCGCTCCCCTGTTCTCGGCGGCGTAGCGCTGAAACCACAGGTCGGCGGAGAGGTAGTTGACCAGATCGTCGTGGAGGAGACCCACGTTACGGGCGAAGACGTGGTCGGCCGCGAGCTGCTGGACCCGTTCGGGACGCACCGCGGACAGCAGTTTCACGGGGTCCTCTCCCACTTCCTCCCAGAGTTTCGGGTCGATTGCCCGGAAAAGATCCCGGGTTTCCTGATGCCACGACCAGCGAAGATTCTTCGCCAGCGCATCGAGCTTCGCGATGCGTTCGGGCAGCACAGGATGAACGGTGAATCGTCGGAATGCACGCACGAGCATAAATTACATTGACTCACCCCGGCACACGAAACCCTGAAGAAGATAGGGTGGTTCCTGTGAACCACCCCACACCAGCCAGAGCACACCTGCGACGCACCGAAGGCGGTTTCGGCCGCATCCCGGTAACGGGGGTTTCCCCCGTGATAGCCGACGGCGCCTACCCGGTAAAGGCCGTGGCGCATGAACGAATCCTGATCAGCGCGAACGTGTTCCGCGAGGGCCACGACGCCGTGAACGCATCGGTGATCCTCACCGCCCCGCACGGAACCCAGCGCCGGATCGACATGACCCAGGTCGAACCCAAGGGGCTCGACATCTGGCAGGCCCATGTCCGCATGGCGACCGAAGGGGACTGGACCTTCCGCGTCGAGGGCTGGTCCGATCCCTGGGGCACCTGGCGCCACAACGCGCTTGCGAAGCTGCCGCTGGGCATGGACGTGGAATTGCTCTGCCTGGAGGGCCGGGAGCTCTTCCACGAGGCGGCCGAGACCGCCGAGCAGTCCCGTGTGATGGCGGCATCCCATCTGCTACGCGCCGCGGCCGAGGCGCTGAACCCAAACACCCCCGTCAGTGAGATCGAGGATCTGGTCAACTCGCGTCCCATCGAACGCGCCATGGCGCGGTTCGGCCCCCGGGAAGCGATCTCCGCCACCCAGGAGTACCCGATCCGCGTAGAACGCCGCCGCGCCCTCTACTCGTCGTGGTACGAGTTCTTCCCGCGCTCCCAGGGGGCCATGCGCGACGAGGAGGGCAACTGGATCTCGGGTGGTTTCGACTCCTCGCACTCGCGTCTCGAGGCGATCGCGGCGATGGGTTTCCACGTGGCCTACCTGCCCCCGATCCATCCCATCGGTTCGGCCTTCCGGAAGGGGAAGAACAACAGTCTCGACCCGGCCCCCGACGACCCGGGGTCCCCGTGGGCCATCGGTTCTCTCGACGGCGGGCACGACGCCATCCACCCCGACCTGGGTGATCTCGAGTCCTTCGAGCGGTTCGTCGCGAAGGCGAAGTCCCTCGGACTGGAGCTGGCCCTCGACCTCGCCCTCCAGGCCTCCCCCGACCATCCGTGGGTGCAGGAACATCCCGAATGGTTCACCACCCGCCTGGACGGGACCATCGCCTACGCGGAGAACCCGCCCAAGAAGTACCAGGACATCTATCCCCTGAACTTCGACAACGATCCCGAGGGCATCTACCAGGAGGTGCTGAGGGTCGTGCAGCTGTGGATCGACCGCGGCGTGACGATCTTCCGGGTGGACAACCCCCACACCAAACCCGTGGAGTTCTGGGACTGGTTGCTGGAGCGGGTGCACGAGACCAACCCGGAGGTCATCTTCCTGGCCGAGGCCTTCACCAAACCGCAGATGATGGCGGCCCTCGGTAAGGTCGGTTTCCAGCAGTCGTACACGTATTTCACCTGGCGCGTCGCGAAGTGGGAGCTCACGGAATACCTGACGGAGCTGAGCCGGGACATGGCCCCCTACTACCGGCCCAATTTCTTCGTCAACACCCCGGATATTCTGCCCTTCCACCTGCAGTCCGGGAATCCCGCGATCTTCGCCATCCGCGCGATCCTGGCCGCCACACTATCGCCCTCGTGGGGCGTCTACTCGGGTTTCGAGCTGTTCGAGCACACCCCCCTGGCCCCGGGACGTGAGGAATACCTGAACTCGGAGAAGTACGAGTACCGCCCACGGGACTTCACCGAGGAACCGAACCTGAACCTGCTCCTGGGAACCCTGAACGGGATCCGCGAGAAGCACCAGGCCCTGCAGCAGCTGCGCGACATCCACTTCCACCACGCCCCGCACGACTCGGTGATGGCCTACTCGAAACACGACGGGGACGACGTCATGCTGGTGGTCTGCTCACTGGATCCGGACAACACCGTGGAGTCCGAGGTCTACCTGGACCTCCCGGCTCTGGGGCTTCCCCCGGGAGCTGCCGTCGAGGTCCACGACGAGCTGTCGGGCGACACCTACATCTGGGGTGAGAAGAACTGGGTTCGCCTTTACCCAGGCAAGCCCGCCCACATCTTCCACGTCACCTCACGCTGAACCATGAACCGCAACCACGACCCACTGCTCGGGGCGCTCTGGAAGCTAGCCGAAAATGCCCGGTGGTTCTCCGGGCGTTCCCGCGGCGGGGTTCCCCGCCAAGTAGAACTCACCGACTGGTTCCGGCCGCCGGGAGAAGCCAGCCCCGGGCTGCGAAGCGCCCTGCTGGAGGTGGCCTACCCGACGGGGGAAACAGAGAGATACCACGTGCCACTGGCCTTCCACGCCGCCGGGGACTGCCCCACGGAACCCTTGGCGCGCATCGAATTGGAAGGAACCGGTTTCGATGTCGCGGAGGTCGCGGACGAACCCGCCGCGATGACCGCGCTGCTCGACTGCCTATCCTCCGGCGCACCGGGTTTCGTGGCCACCCGGGAGGTTCCCTCCGGGCTCCCGGGCCGCCGCTACCGCGGGGAACAGTCGAACACGTCGATTTTCTTCGGGGACCTGATCGTCGGAAAGATCTTTCGTCGCATCGAGAACGGCCCGAACGTCGATGTCGAGATGCACCGGGCCCTGTCCGGTTCCGGTGCGGTGGCGGAGCTTTTCGGCTGGTGGGAGTGGCGTGGGGCGCACCTCGGGGTGTTCCTGGAGGCGCTGCCCGATCCGCGCGACGGATTCGTCGAGGCCTGCCGGGCCGCCGGGACCGGAACCGGTTTCACTGAGCAGGCCCGGGAACTGGGCCGCCAGCTGAACCGGGTGCACGACCTTTTGGCCAGTCGTTTCCCCACCGGCAGACTGCACGGACGGAAACTGGTGGCCCAGTTCCGGGCACGACTGGACGCCGCCGCATCTGAGGTTCCGCTGCTCGAGAGGTTCCGCGGCCCGGCGCTGCGGGCCTATTCCGCCATTGAGGAACTCGAGTTGCCGATCCAGCGCATCCACGGGGACTGCCATCTCGGTCAGGCGCTGTCGACCCGGAACGGCTGGCGCTACGTCGACTTCGAGGGCGAACCCATCAAATCGTTGCAGGAGAGACGCGAGCCCGATTCCCCGCTGCGGGACGTGGCCGGCATGTTGCGCTCCTTCGACTACGCCGCGGCCAGCGGGCACGCCTCCGAGGGCTGGCGGGACGACGCCCGGGCGGCCTTCCTGGATGGCTACGGTGGCTCCACCGGGACCTTGGCGGATGTCCTGCTCGCCTACGAGGTGGACAAGGCCGTCTACGAGGTGGTCTATGAAACCCGGAATCGCCCCACTCACCTCCGTATCCCGGTAGATTATCTGACAGGCATCGAGTCTTGAGGAGCTGACAATGGCGCATGATCCGTTTGGCGGACTGACCGGCTGGGACCTGGAAGGATTCCACAACGGTGGCGACACCGAACTCTGGAAGCGTCTTGGTGCCTTCCAGTGCACGGTCGAGGACGACGAGAGGGGACCCATCGAAGGCGTCAGGTTCGCGGTCTGGGCCCCCAATGCTCGCGCGGTGCAGGTGATCGGTGATTTCAACTGGTGGACCGGCGACCCGATGCAGCTGATTCCCGGTTCCGGGGTGTGGGGCACCTTCATCGAGGGTCTCAAGGAGGAAACGCTCTACAAGTTCCGCATCCAGGGACCCGACGGTGTCTGGCGGGAGAAGGTCGATCCGCTGGCCCGGTTCTCCGAGCAGGCCCCGGCCAATGCCTCGATCGTCTACGAGTCGAAGTACATCTGGTCCGATGACGAGTGGATCGCGAAACGGGAGAAGTCACTGCCCTACAAGGAGCCAATGAGCATCTACGAGGTGCATCTCGGCGGTTGGCGACGCGGCAAGAGCTACCTGGACCTGGCCGAGGAACTCGTCTCCTACGTCAAGTGGCAGGGCTACACCCACGTTGAGTTCATGCCCCTGGCGGAGCACCCGTTCGAACCGAGCTGGGGTTACCAGGTGACCGGCTACTACTCCCCCACGAGCCGTTTCGGCAAACCCGACGATCTGCGGTTCCTGATCGACAAGCTCCACCAGGCCGGGATCGGTGTGATCCTCGACTGGGTGCCGGGACACTTCCCGAAGGATGACTGGGCGCTGGGTCGTTTCGACGGGACCGCCCTGTACGAGCATGCCGACCCCCGCCAGGGCGAACACATGGACTGGGGAACCTACATCTTCAACTACGGTCGCAACGAGGTGAAGAGCTTCCTGGTCTCCAACGCCCTGTACTGGCTGTCCGAGTTCCACATCGACGGCCTGCGGGTCGACGCGGTGGCTTCCATGCTCTACCTCGACTACTCGCGCGCCGAGGGCCAGTGGGTGCCGAACAAGTACGGGGGTCGCGAAAACCTGGAGGCCATCGACTTCCTGCGCTACGTCAACCGGCACATGTACGAACGCCATCCGGGGACGATGATGATCGCCGAGGAGTCCACCAGTTTCCCGGGGGTCACCAAACCCGTCGACAAGGATGGGCTCGGTTTCGGTTTCAAGTGGAACATGGGCTGGATGAACGACACCCTGCGCTACTTGGCGCTGGATCCGGTCTACCGCCAGTACGAGCACAATCTGCTGACGTTCGCGATGGTCTACCAGTACTCCGAGAACTTCATCCTGCCGATCAGCCACGACGAGGTCGTGCACGGCAAGGGTTCGATGATCAACAAGGTGCCCCAGGACGACTGGCGCAAGTTCGCCACTCTTCGCGCCTTCTACTCGTTCATGTGGAGTTTCCCCGGCAAGCAGCTGGTTTTCATGGGTTCCGAGTTCGCCCAGCGCCCAGAGTTCAACGAGGCCACCAGCCTGGAGTGGTGGGTCACGGAACTCTGGGGACACGGGGGCCTGCAGCGGCTGTTCCGCGACCTCAACATGATCTACCGAGACAATCCCCCGCTGTTCGAACTGGACAACGCCCCGGAGGGTTTCACCTGGATCAACGCCGACGACAGGGGGCACAACACATTGAGCTGGGTGCGCAACGACTCCCGGGGAAACCACGTGGCCTGTTTCACCAACTTCTCCCCCGAGCCGCTGCGCGACTACCCCATCGGGCTGCCCGCCGACGGCGAGTGGGAGGAAATCCTGAACACGGACTCGGAGACCTACGATGGCTCCGGGCAGTTCGGCAATCTGGGTGTGGTCACCGCGCACGACGAACCGTGGGGACACTTCCCGGCCAGCGCTGAGGTGACCATTCCCCCGCTGGGCTCGATCTGGTTGCGGCACAAGGCCAAGTGAGCGACTTCAGGGTCCAGGTGGACATCGCCGGCGGGGTGGGCCAGCTCCGCTGGGAGGAACAGGTGGTGGACGCCGCCACCCTGGAGCGGGCGGTTTCCCTGGCCGCCGACGACGCCATCCTGGCCCACGACCTGCGGCGGTTACAGTGCGACATCCCGGCCACGGACCATGCAGCCATGGTTGCGCTGCACCGCTGCGGTTTCCGGCGGGAGGGCAGGTTGCGTTCGGCCCTGCTCACCCCGTCGGGGCACTTGGTGGACGTGCTGATCTACGCCCGTCTGGCGGTGGATCCGGTCTACGGCCCGCACGGTTTCTCCGGGGTGATGAACTCGGTGTTGCCGACGAAACGCGTCATCGCCCACGTCGTTTTCCGAGACGAGACCGGCCGGGTATTGCTGACAGAAACGACCTACAAGGAGGATTGGGAACTTCCCGGCGGGGTGGTGGACCCGGATGAGTCGCCCCGCACCGGGGGCCGCCGTGAACTGCTCGAGGAGATCGGCCTCGACATCGCCCTCGGTGAACCCGCCATCACCGACTGGATGCCACCCCATCTCGGCTGGGGCGATGCCATCGAGTTCATCTACGACGGCGGTGTCCTGCCCGGCACAATCGCCCGCTGCCTCGCTCCCCGGGACCGGGAACTCAGGGCGATCCACTGGGTCCCACGTGAGGAGCTCCCGGACAGGGTGAGCGAACTGTCGGCCCGGAGGATCAATCTGCTCCTCGATGGCTACCGGGGTGCCACGGAGAACGGGATGCGGATTCCCTGACCGGGCGGCTGACACACCAGCCCTTACTTTTTCGCAATTAATAGGGTTGACTTGCCTTGCCCGAGTCCGGCAACCGCATAGGAGAACCGTGATTATCTCGAAGACCCGTCTGCTACCCGCCTTGGCCGCCCTCGTGAGCGTAAGCATCGGCCTCACCGCCTGCGGCGGCGCGAGCTCGCAGCCGAGCGACTCCGCCAACGCCTCGCAGTCCGCTGGGGCCACCACTGTGACCGTCCAGGACAACCGTGGCTCCGTGACCGTCCCGGTGCCCGCCAAGAGCGTCATCGTCACCGACAACCGCCTGTTCCAGCCCCTCCAGGAATGGGGGGTGAAGCTTTCTGCCGCCCCGCAGGACATCATGCCAAAGGGATCCCCGTACAAGACCGACAGTTCCATCGTGAATCTCGGGAACCACCGGGAACCCAACATGGAGGCCGCGGTCGGAGTTCAGCCCGACCTGATCATCAACGGGCAGCGTTTCAAGGACAGGTACGACCAGTTCAAGCAGCTGACCCCCGAGGCCGCCCTCGTGGACATCGACATCCGCGATGAGAAGGACGAAAACGGGAAGCCCAAATACAAGTTCGACGAGGAGTTGAAACGCCAGGTAACCGTGGCCGGGGAGATCTTCGGCAAGAAGGATGAGGCCGCCAAGCTGGTGAGCGATTTCGACGCCTCGATCGCCCGCGTGAAGGCGGCCTACAAGTCCGGTTCCAAGGTGATGGCCGTCATCGTCTCGAAGGGCAAGGTCAACTACTCCGCCCCCGGTTCCGGCCGCACGCTCGGGCCCGTCTTCGAGATTCTCGGTCTCACCCCCGCCCTGGAGAGCAAGGGCAGCAGCGACCACCAAGGCGACGAGATCTCCGTCGAGGCCATCGCCCAGTCCAACCCGGACTGGATCCTCGTAATGGACCGCGACGCAGCCATCACCGCCGAGGGGGAAACCGCCACCCCGGCCTCCGACGTGATCGCGGGTTCCGCTCCCCTGCAGAACGTGACGGCCGTCACCAAGAAACAGATCGTCTACATGCCCACCGACACCTACCTCAATGAGGGCATCCAGACCTACACCAAGTTCTTCAACGACGTGGCAGACGCCATGGAGAAGTCTGCGTGACCGAACCGAAAACCGCCGGGGACGAGACCGACAGCCGAGTCCCCGGCGGTGCCGCGTCCCGGCAACGGCTGTTCACTGCTCCCCTGCTGCTGGGGCTCCTCGGGCTCCTGGCGCTGACCGTCTCTTCCCTCCTGGTAGGGGTCTACGACGTGTTCGGTTCCCCGGACGGCGCCTACATCTTCGCCCTGACCCGCATTCCCCGCACCGTCTCCCTGCTGCTGGCGGGCTCCGCCATGGCCATATCGGGCCTTGTGATGCAGCAGATCTCCCAGAACCGTTTCGTCGAACCCACCACCACCGGGACCACGGAGTGGGCAGGTCTGGGGCTGCTCTGCGTGCTGATCCTCTACCCGGAGGCACCGTTGATGGTGAAGATGGTGGCTGCCATCGCCGCCGCCTTCGGGGGCACAATGGTGTTCTTCCTGGTCCTGAGGCGCATCCAGTTGCGTTCCGCGATGATCGTCCCGATCGTCGGCATCATGCTGGGCGCGGTGGTCGGCGCCGTTTCCTCCTACCTGGCGCAGGCCACCAGCATGCTTCAGACGCTGGGAGTATGGTTCCAGGGCTCGTTCTCCGCAGCGATCCAGGGACAGTACGAACCGGTGTGGGCCGTGGTGATCGTGGTCATCGGGGTCTTCCTGGTGGCGGACCAGTTCACGATCGCTGGTCTCGGAAAGGACGTCGCGACGAATGTCGGGCTCGATCACCGGAAAATGGTACTGCTCGGTACCGGAATGATCGCGGCGGTCACCGGCATCATCACCGTGGTGATCGGCAACCTTCCCTTCCTGGGACTGGTCGTCCCGAACATCGTCTCCCTGCTGCGGGGCGACAATCTGCGTTCCAACCTGCCTTGGGTCTGCCTGACCGGGGCTGCGATGGTTACGGCCTGCGACATCGTGGGGAGACTCGTGATCATGCCCTTCGAGGTTCCCGTCGGCACCATCCTGTCGGTGGTCGGGGCGTTCGTGTTCGCCTTTCTCCTGTTGAGGAGGCGGGGAAATGCCTGAGACGATGACGCGCGCAGGCCACGGCGCCTTCGCCGATCCCCGGGCGGCACGACGCTACCGGGCCGCCCTGGCGATCCTGCTTCTCCTGGCCCCGGTCATCTGTTACTGCATTCTCGCCTGGCGCAATCCCATGCCCGTGGACTCGCCCGGTTTCTGGCGGATCGCCCAGGTGCGAGCCACATCCGTGGCCGTGATCCTGGTGGTCGCCTGGTGCCAGGCACTGGCGACGGTCGCTTTCCAGACCATCACCAACAACCGGATCATCACGCCCTCGATCATGGGGTTCGAGTCGCTGTACCGCCTGGTCCAGACCAGCATCGTTTTCTTCTTCGGCATCACCGGGTTGACCAGCATGAACAGCACAGGACAGTACCTCATGCAAGTCGGGCTCATGGTCGCCCTGGCGGCGCTGCTCTACGGCTGGATGCTCCGGAACGAGCGCACCAACATCCACCAGACGCTTCTGCTGGGCATCGTCATCGGGACGGGGCTCGGCGCCCTGTCCACCTACATGCAGAACCTCTTGAACCCGTCGGCGTTCGACATCCTGAGCGCCAGGCTCATCGGCAACATCTCAAATGCCGACGTGTCCCAGCTGACGGTCGCGACTCCCCTGGCTCTGGTAACCGGTGGATTGCTGCTGGCGATGTCGCGGACCCTCGACGTACTGGGGCTGGGACGCGACGCAGCCATCGGCCTGGGCGTGGATCACCGCCGCAATTCGCTGGTGATCCTGATGCTGGCGGCGGTGTTGATGGCCGTCAGCACCTCGCTGGTCGGCCCCATGTCGTTCCTCGGTTTCCTGGTGGCGATGACCGCTTATCAGCTGTCCGACACCCACGAGCACCGGTTCGTCCTCCCGATGGCCTGGCTGGTCGGGGTGGTGATCCTCGGTGGCGCCTACTTCATCCTGCGGCACATCTTCTACGCCACCGGCTCCGTGGGCATCATCATCGAGGCGGTGGGTGGCACCTTCTTCCTCATCCATCTCCTGCGAAAGGGACGACTGTGATCCTCGTAGACGCGGCCCTGAAGACATACAACTCCACGACGACCATCGGTCCCTTGGAACTCGAAATCCCCGAGAGCGGCATCACCGCCCTGGTGGGTCCCAACGGGGCCGGCAAATCCACGCTGCTGACCATGATCGGGCGCCTGCTGGGAATGGACTCCGGCACCATCGAGGTGGCAGGCATGAACGTGGCGACGACGAAGTCCAAGGACCTCGCCAAGGTGCTGTCAGTGCTTCGCCAGGAGAACCATTTCGTGACCCGGCTGACGGTTCGCCAGCTGGTAGGTTTCGGTCGTTTTCCCCACTCGCGGGGACGCCTGAATGTCAAGGACATCGAGATCATCGAGCAGGCCATCTCCTTCCTGCATCTGGAGGAGATCGCGGACCGTTTCATCGACGAGCTCTCGGGGGGTCAGCGGCAACGCGCCTACGTGGCCATGGTGCTGGCCCAGGACACCAGGTACGTGCTGCTGGACGAGCCCTTGAACAACTTGGACATGGCCCATTCCGTGCAGATGATGCAGCACCTGCGCCGGGCCGCGAAAGAACTAGGACGCACGATCGTGATCGTGCTGCACGACATCAATTTCGCCGCCACCTACGCCGACACGATCATCGCCATGAAGAACGGGCAGGTGGCGGCCAGCGGCAGCCCGGAAGAGCTCTTCCGCGAGGAGGTTTTGACGGGAATCTTCGAGACTCCGGTGGAGATCATTCCGGGGCCGCACGGACCCGTGGCCGTCTATTTCTGATTCCGGTACGCGGAATGTCTTTCGCGCACCGGCGGGTCACCGTTAGAAGGCCAGCAATTCGGTTAGGGGAATCGTTCTGCGGGAAACCACCCCCGGGTCCTTCCCCTGCTCCCGAGAGCACCCGGTTGTTCTGCATCCATTCCGGCATCGTCCAGCTCAGGGATGAAACACGTGAAGCACGATCTGCGACTGCACCAGAAACCTCAGGTCCATTCCTGTCACACCGACCCCGGAGTCGATGTACAACGCCGCCTTTCCCACCTGATAGCGGCCCCGGCTGTACTTCGGGAAGAGTCCCTGCCCCGGTACATGGATCGCACCGATGAACGGCATCGCGACCTGTCCCCCATGGGTGTGACCGCACACGGCGTAGTCGATGTCCGCCTTCTCCAGCTGGGGCAGGATCTCCGGGGAATGGGTCAGCAGGAACCTGAAGCCCCCCGGTGCCCCTTTCAGAGCCTGGTCGAGGTGGGCGTGATCGGTGTAGGCATCACCCGCCCCCACCAGGGTGAAGCTTCCGAACTCCCCGGTGATCACCTCGTGTTCGTTGTCGATCAGTTTGATCCCGTGGCGGGCGTACAACTCGACCAGCTGCGGCAGGTCCCTCGACCAGTGGTCGTGGTTTCCCAGGACCGCGTACATCGGGATGCCGAACTCCGCGAGCCGGGAGAACAGTTCTTTGAGCGGGTCGAGGGTTTCGTTGCGGGTGTTCAGGGTGTCCCCCGCGATGACTATCAGGTGCGGCCCGGCGTCGCGCACCTGGGCCACGATGCTCGCGAGCTGGGCGGGGTCGTCGCGCATGTGGATGTCGCTGAGCTGCATGATCCGCAGCTCCCCGGTCAGCTTGTCCGTGACGGTGGTCTCGGTGACCAGCCGGGTGGTGTGCACCTCCCGGTACACCTCGGCGGCGACGGCGGCAGCAGCGCACACGGTGACGACGAGTGCCCACGCCAGCCGCCTCCGCCAGGGTTTTCCGCATTCAGGCACGGGCGGCCCGGTTGAGTGCCGAGAGAATGGCCCTCATGGAAGCGCTGGTGATCGACGGATCCACGCCGACTCCCCAGAACACCTGCGCATCGTCCCCGGTGCCGAGTTCACACTCCACATAGGCCGCGGCCTTCGCATCCCCCCCGGATTCGAGGGCGTGTTCCGAGTAGTCGAGAACCCGGACCCGGGCGCCCGTTTCAGCCAGGGCGTCGACGAAGGCGGACACGGGTCCGTTGCCCTCACCCTCCACATTCACGTCGCGGCCCTTGGGGTCGTTGATGGTGGCGGTGATGCGGAACTGCCCGTTCTGCGACGACGAACCCGCGGATGTGAGCGCCCAGTCCCCCTCTGACAGGTACTCGGCCGAGAAAATATCGACGATGTCCTTTGGGGAGAGCTCGCCGCCCTGGGCGTCGGTGCGCTGCTGCACCACGCGGCTGAACTCCATCTGGAGGCGGCGCGGCAGTTCCATCTTCGCCTCGGTCTTCATCAGGTAGGCCACCCCGCCCTTGCCGGACTGCGAATTCACCCGGATCACCGCCTCGTAGTTCCGACCGACATCGTGCGGGTCGATGGGCAGGTAGGGGGCCTCCCATTCGATCTCGGTGATGGGCTTCCCTGCACCTGCGGCCTGTTTCTCCAAGGACTCCAGGCCCTTCTTGATGGCGTCCTGGTGGGATCCGGAGAAGGCGGTGTACACCAGGTCCCCCGCGTACGGCTGGCGGGGGTGCACGGGCAGACCGGTGCAGTACTCGACGGTGCGGCGCACGTGATCGATGTCGTGAAAGTCCAGCTGCGGGTCGACACCCTGGGTGTAGAGGTTCAGGGCCAGTGTCACCAGGTCTACGTTGCCGGTACGTTCGCCGTGCCCGAACAGGCAACCCTCCACCCGGTCTGCTCCGGCCATCTGGCCCAGTTCCGCGGCGGCGACGGCAGTTCCCCGGTCGTTGTGCGGATGCAGCGAGACCACCACGAACTCCCGGTTGTCGATGTTGCGGCAGAAGTACTCGATCTGGTCGGCGTAGGTGTTCGGGGTGGAACGCTCCACGGTGGCAGGCAGGTTGAAGATGATCTCCCGGTTCTTGTCCGGTTGCCAGATCTCCGCCACGGCATTGCACACCTCGACGGCGAAATCCGTCGGGGTCTGGGTGAAGATCTCGGGGCTGTACTGGTATCCGAACTCGACCTCACCCAGGTACTTGTCCGCGTATTTCATGACCAGTTCGGTACCTCGCGTGGCGAGGTTCACGCACTCGGTCTCGTCGATGCCGAAAACCACCCGCCGGAACAGCTCGGCGGTCGCGTTGTACATGTGGATGGTGGCGCGGTGCGCCCCGATCAGGGACTCGGCGGTCCTGGCGATCAGGTCCTCCCGGGCCTGGGTCAGCACCGAGATGGTCACGTCCTCGGGCACGTGACCGCCGGTGATGAGCTGCCGGACGAAGTCGAAATCGGTCTGGGAGGCCGACGGGAAACCGATCTCTATCTCCTTGTAGCCCAGGGCCACGAGCAGTTCGAACATCCGCATCTTGCGGTTCGGGGTCATCGGATCGATGAGGGCCTGGTTGCCGTCGCGCAGGTCGGTGGACAGCCAACGGGGCGCTTTGGTGATGCGTTTGGCGGGCCAGGTGCGATCCGGAACCACCACCGGTTCGAAGGCGCGGTAGCGCCCAACGGGCATGGTGGTGGGGGTCTGCACGGGTTTGGGCTGGATGCGGGTCATTTGTATCTCTCCTTGCTGGATGACAGCCAGGCACGCTAGGGCTCCGCAGCGAGGAGGCTGGCCGGTTCAGAACTGGGCCTCGCCGCGGCAGCGAAGGAGAAGGAATCGCTCTGCCATGCCCAGAAGCCTACTAGAAACCGAGCCTGTTCAGATATTTCGTGTCGCGCTGCCACTCGCGCAGCACCTTGACGTGCAGGCTCAGATGGACCGGGGTGCCCAGCAACCGGTTGATCTGGAGGCGGGCAGCGGTCCCGATCTCCCGCAGCCGGCTTCCCTTGTGTCCGATGATGATCCCCTTCTGGGAGTCGCGTTCCACGACGATGGAGGCGAACACGTCCAGGAGGGGTTTGTCCTCGGGACGGTCAGGACGCGGCAGGATCTCATCGATCACCACCGCTATGGAGTGCGGGAGTTCGTCGCGCACCCCTTCGAGGGCGGCCTCCCGGATCAGTTCGGCGATCAGCGTCTCCTCCGGTTCGTCGGTGACCTCCCCGTCGGGGTAGTACATCGGCCCTTCCGGCAGCAGGCGCAGCAGCACGTCACGGACCGTGTCCACCTGGTCGTTGTTGAGCGCGGAGCAGGGAACCACCTCGGCCCACTGGATGCCGAGTTCGTCCGCGAGTGCCGAGATGTCCACCAGGTGGGAGAGCACCCGTTCCTTGCTGACGAGGTCGGTCTTGGTGGCCAGGGCCACCAACAGGGGGCGGTTCGACAGCTCGGCGATCTGCGAGACGATGTAGCGGTCGCCGGGGCCGATCCGCTGGTCGCAGGGCAGGCAGACACCGACGACGTCCACCTCGGACCAGGTTTCGCGCACCATCTCGTTGAGGCGCTCCCCCAGCAGGGTGCGGGGCCGGTGCAGTCCGGGGGTGTCGATCAGCACCAGCTGTCCCGAGTCACAGGTGACTATGCCCCGCACCGCGTGCCTGGTGGTCTGGGGTTTCGAGGAGGCGATCGCGATCTTCTGACCCACCAAGGCGTTGGTCAGGGTGGATTTTCCCGCGTTGGGCCGCCCGACGAAGCAGGCGAAGCCGGAGCGGAACGGCTGGTCAGTCACTGGTTTCCTCCTTTTCCTCCCGAGGTGTCTTCGGGGCGAGACACACCAGGACGGTCCCTATCTGGTGGCGACGTCCCACTGCGCGATCGGCCACCATTTCGATGCCTTCGTAGGTGACGCTGGAACCCGGGATGGGAACCACGTTGAGGAGTTTCGCCATCAACCCGCCGACGGTGTCGACCTCCTCGTCCTGCAGCGGGATGCCGAACAGTTCACCCAGCTCGTCAACGGGCAGCCGGGAACTGACCCGGTAGTGCCCGGGTTCCGGGAGTTCGGCGATGGCAGGGATCTCGTGGTCGTACTCGTCGACGATCTCACCCACGATCTCCTCGACGATGTCCTCCATCGTGCACAGGCCCGCGGTGCCGCCGAACTCGTCGATGACGATCACCAGGTGCGAGTGCCGCAGCTGCATGTCACGCAGCAGTTCCGAGGCGGGTTTGGAGTCGGGCACGAAACTGGCCGGGCGCATCAGGTCGCCGACGGTTTCGCTGCGTTCCGCATCGGGGTAGTCGTAGACGCGCCTGGTGACGTCCTTCAGGTAGACCACGCCGAGTACGTCGTCGATGCCACCATCACCCACAACGGGGATGCGGGAGAAACCGGATCGCAGGGCCAGCGACAGCAGCTGCCTGAGGGTGCGGTCCCTAGGAACCCAGACCATGTCGGTACGCGGGACCATCACCTCCTTGACGAGGGTGTCGCCCAGCTCGAACACCGAGTGGATCATCTTCGATTCGCGCGCCTCGATCACCTCGTTCGCCTCGGCGATGTCGACGAGGTCCCGGAGCTCGGCCTCCGAGGCGAACGGGCCGTCCGAGAACCCACGCCCGGGGGTCAGCGCATTCCCGAGCAGGATCATCAGTTGCGCGACCGGACCCAGCACCGTGGTCAGCAGCGAAACCAGGGGGGCGAAGGACCTCATGATCCGTTCCGGGTGTTGCCTCCCGATCGTTCTCGGGGCCACCCCCCACAGTATGAAGAACACCACCAGCAGGATCGCCACGAGCGTCACCAGCCGGGGTGCCGTGCCCTCGATGTTCTGGAAGACCACCAGAGCCACGAGCGCCATGGCCGTCGCCTCGAAGGACATCCGGGTGAACATCACAGCGTTGATGGAGGGGGCCGGGTCCTGGACTATCAACCGGATCCGTTCCGCCCCGCGCGCCCCCGATTCGACCAGTTTCTCGGCCCGCCCCCGGGAGAACCCCGTGAGGGCGGTTTCGACGGCGACGAGCAGGGATGCGAGGATCGCGCAGACGAGTGCAACCGTCAGTTCTATCCACTGGGACTGGAACATGTGGAGGTGATCAACCAACCTTTGAAAGAAAACGCTTGGGCAGCCAGTCTAGTGGCGGTCCGCAACGGATCTGTCCGGCGCGCTTTCAGTTGTTCACCGGCCGGTCGCTCCGACGGTTGTTGCGGGCCACCTCCCAGGCGGCGATGATCCTGTCGTTCAGCCCGAACATGACGGCCTTCTCCTCCGGTTCGGCGTGGTCGTGTCCCAGCAGGTGGAGCAGGCCGTGGATCAGGAGGTACTCGGCCTCAGCCGCCGGTTCCCGGCCGTTCTCGGCCGCCTGCCGGGCGGTCACCTGCGGGCAGAGCACGATGTCACCGAGCAACCCGAGGGGTGGTTCCTCGTCCTCGGCGGGTTCCCGCAGCTCGTCCATCGGGAAACTCATCACGTCGGTCGGGCCGGGCAGGTCCATGAAACGCTGGTGGTACTCGGCCATGGTGGCCTCGTCCACCAGGAGGATCGACAGATCCGCCTGGGGGTGGATCCGCAGGCGGCTGAGGGCGAACCTGGCCAGGGCCACCAGACCCAGCTCGTCGGCCTGGACCCCGGATTCGTTGTTGATGTCGATCATCTGCCGCCCCTGCCCTGTTGGATGCTGTCATAGGAATCGTAGGCGGCGACGATCCTGCCGACCAGTTTGTGACGCACCACGTCACGGGCGGTGAGGGTGCAGAAGGCGATGTCCTCGACGCCGTCGAGGATCTGGGTGACCTGTCGCAACCCGCTGCGCACCCCGCCGGGAAGGTCGATCTGGGTGATGTCGCCCGTCACCACCACCTTGGAGCCGAACCCGAGCCGGGTGAGGAACATTTTCATCTGCTCCGAGGACGTGTTCTGGGCCTCGTCGAGGATGATGAAGGCGTCGTTGAGGGTGCGGCCGCGCATGTAGGCCAGGGGCGCGACCTCGATGGTGCCGGAGGTCAGGAGCTTCGGCACCGAGTCGGCCTCCACCATGTCGTGCAGCGCGTCGTAGAGGGGCCGCAGGTAGGGATCGATCTTGTCGTTCAGGGTGCCCGGCAGGAAACCCAGCCGCTCCCCGGCCTCGATCGCCGGGCGGGTCAGGATGATGCGGCTCACCTGTTTGGACTGCAGGGCCTGCACCGCCTTCGCCATGGCCAGGTAGGTCTTGCCAGTGCCCGCCGGGCCGATTCCGAAAACCACCGTGTGCCGGTCGATGGCATCCACGTAGCGTTTCTGGTTGAGGGTCTTCGGCCGCACGGTCCGGCCGCGCGCGGAGATGATGTCGGCGGTGAGGATCTCGGAGGGTTTTAAGTCCTCGGCGGCCAGGTTGATGACCCGCTCCACGGTTTCCTCGCTCAGGCCCTGGCCGGTGCGGATGATGGTGATGAGCTCGGTCAGGATCTCGACGGCGGAGGCCACGTCCCCCGGTTCCCCGGTCACCGTCACCTGGCTGCCACGAACGTGGATGTCCGCGGCAAGCCGGTCCTCCAGCACCCGCAGGAAGGCGTCCCGGGGACCGAGCAGCGTCACCATGTCGATGGAGGCCGGGACCGCGATCACCCGGCTCGCCCGCTGAACTTCGTCTCCCACAGATCCCCTTTCGCGGCCCGGACGACCCGGGCCCACGGCGATCCAGCTTAGAGGCTCCGGGCAAGGACCGACCGGCCGGGTTCCCGGACCCGGCCGGTCGGTCTCGGCTCATCCGGCCTGGAAGGCCGCCCAGGCAGACTTCAACACGTCGGCCGCCACCTGGAGTCCTTCGATGCGTCCGAGTTCGGTGTCCTCGTGCTCGATGTTGAGGCACATGTCCGGATCCACGTCGTGGAGGGCCCGGATGAACTCGGTCCAGTAGGCCACGTCGTGTCCCTTGCCCAGCGCGACGAAGTCCCACGACGAATCCTTCGGCCATTCGTTGGCCCACTCGCCGCCGCCGAGGTTGACGCGAGGCTCGTCCGGGGACAACCGTCGGAAACCGTTGTCCAGGACACCGTTCAACCTGGCGTTCTCGGCATTGATCCGGACGTCCTTCGCCGCGGCGTGGAGGATCAGCGACCCGAGCTCACGAACCACGGCCACCGGGTCGGCCTGCTGCCAGAACAGATGTGAGGCATCCATCTCGACCCCGATGTTCGTCGCACCGGTCAGCTTCACCAGTTTGCGGATGTCGCGGGCGTTGAACACGATGTTCTGGGGATGCAGTTCGAGCGCCACCTTGACCCCGTGGTCCCTGGCAAGCTGGTCGATCTCGCTCCAGAACTTAGCGGCGATCTCCCACTGGTAGTCGAGCACGTTGAGCGCGGCCGAGTTCCAGGCGTTGACGATCCAGTTCGGGTGCAGGGTTCCGGGCTCGCCACCGGGCAGCCCGGACATGGTCACCACCCGGTTCTGCCCGAGCGCAGCCGCCGCCCGGATGGAACGGCGGACGTCCTCGGCGTGCTTGTCCCCGATGATCGGGTTGGGGTGGAGGGGGTTGCCGTTGCAGTTGAGGCCCGCGATCTCCACTCCGGTGCCGTCGAAGCGCGCCAGATAGGCCTTCGCGGCGGCCGGGTCGGCGATGATCTCGTCGATCTCGGGGATGTGCACCGGAGGCAGGAAACCACCGGAGTTGATCTCGATGCCGTTCAACCCGAGGTCGGCGATCACCTTGATCGCATCCTCCAGTGGGCGGTCGTGCAGAATCGCGTTGTAGACACCGAGTTTCACAGGTTCACCTGCTTTCCGTTGTCCGCGGCCTACCGGGCGACGGCCGCGAGGATTTCCATGTTGTGGACACCTTCGTCGAAGGATGCGTTGCGGGGCAGGGATTCCTCCTCCGGGATTTCCGCGACCTCCTCCAGGAAGGCCCGGGCCTGGTAGGTGAAACCCTCGTTCTGGCCGAAACCGACACCGGAGACATCGATCGGCATGCCACCGGCCACGTAAGGGGGTCCGATCCGAGGTTCACGGTGCGGTAGCCGTTTCTGCCAGAGTGGTCATCGTTGAGGTACAGGCGGACCTGCGAGGGCGTGTCCTGGTGGAAGCTGGCGGCGGTAGGTTAGGCCGATACGAACCACGGAGAAGGCCTCCCGGGCCAGGTCGGCCATCTTCCGTGCCGAGGCCAGGGTGTCGGAGAGCGGTTTCTCGCACAGCACGTGCTTGCCGGCCTCGATGAGCCCCCTGACCACCTCGAGATGCAGGCTGTTCGCGATGACGACGCTGACCACCTGGATGTCGGGGTCGTCGGCGATGGCCCGCCAGTCCGTGTCGCTGCGCTCATAGCCGTAGCGGCGGGCGGCCTCCCGCCCGACCTCGGCGTTCATGTCTCCGGTGGAGACGTAGCGCAGGTCCGGGAGCGTGGATTCATAGAGTGTTGGTGCGACCCGGTAGGCGGCGGCATGGGCCTTGCCTGCCATACCGGCTCCGATGACGGCGATTCCTATGGTCATGCATCCTCCTCGATCACTATTTGGAGCGCTCCAAGTAGTTTCACTGTAGAATCCTGCAAGCGCTTCGTCAACACCCGGGAAGGAGAAAGATGACCTCGCCGTCATCCAAGCCCAGACCGACCATCTACGACGTGGCACGCGAGGCCGGGGTCTCGAAGTCGCTGGTCTCCCTGGTGCTGAACAACTCTCCCCTGGTCGCCGAGGCGAAACGGGATGCGGTCCGGGACGCGATCCGGAAACTCGGTTACCGGCGCAGCCAAGCGGCTTCCTCCCTGGCGAGCAACCGGACACGGACCATCGGCCTGGTGATCGACGACTTCCGCAACCCTTGGTTCGTCGAGTTGCTGAACGGCCTGCGCACCACGATGGGGCCACACGGTTTCCACGTCGCGGTCAGGGAACACTTCACGCTGGGCAGTACCACCATGAACGCCATCGACGGGTTCCGCGACACCCAGGTCGACGCCTTGGTCGTGGCGGCGGAACCGGGACGGGACTTCGAGGACCTGGGCATTCCCACGGTGCTGGAGGGCACGCGGTGCAACACCATCGAGGGGGCCGACCTGATCGGCAGCGACCAGGCCCAGGGAGTGAACCTCCTGATGGAACACCTGCGTTCCCTGGGACACGAACGCATCGGCCACGTCACCGGCGCCGGCGGCTCCGCCGACATCCGCCGCAGGGCATACTCGGACTTCATGGAATCGGCGGGCCTGGAACCCCTGGTGAACGGGTCCACGAACCCAACCAACGAGGAGGGCGGTTATCTGGGAACAGCCGAGCTGCTGCGGACACACCCCGGGCTGACCGCGGTCTTCACGGCCAACGACACCATGGCACTGGGGGCGCGCGCCGCGCTGCGCGAAACCGGATACGAAGTCCCGGGCGACGTGTCGCTGATCGGCTTCGACAACTCGCAGCTCGCCCGGAGCCGTTTCCTGGACCTCACCACCGTGGACAATCACGCCTTCGACGTCGGCGTGGCCTGCGCCGAGGCGTTGTTGCGCCGGATCGCCGATCCCGGCGCCTCCCCGGGACACGTCACCATCCCGACCAGCCTGGTGATCCGCACATCGTCAGCGGCGCCGAGGCCGCGGCGGGCAGGGGGAGCCGAACCGCGGGCACACGGGCCCGTGGAGCAATGACCGGCTGGGATTTCGGAGACGAAGAACCCGCCGCGGTCGTTCCTGATCAGAAATCGTCGTCCTCGTCCTGATCATCGCGGATGATGTGCATGGCGGCCTCCTCGGCGCTCGCCGCCCCGCCGGAGAATCCCACGTCCACTCCGAGGGTGTCCTCGCCGCCCGAACCCTGCACCCGCATCAGCCGCCCCGCACGTTCCCGCCCGACCTGACGCTCCTCCCCGTCCGGATTCCAGGGCGTGTCGTCACGGACGACCTCCGGTTGCTCTTGCCGGATGCGTTGCTCGATGGTCTCGCCCCGGTGCATCTCCGCGAACGTGTTTCCGAATCCCTGCCCCACCGACCACCGTTCGGGGGCGGTGTAGCCCTCATCGAGCACATCGTCCACGCCGCGGTTGATCAGGGAGTCCCCCTCCTGCAACTGATCCAGCTGCTCGGCTTCCTCGGGAACCTGGGTGTTGAAGTCGACGATGTCTTCCATGAGCCAATACTGCCACCGCTACGCCTTCAAGACGTAAACCACGCTTGAACTCATCACCCGGGCAGGACGTAAGATTCCACGGTGACCCAGCTGGATACCTTCTCCCGCGCCCGCGGCAACTACGACCTGGTGGTGACGTTGTTCGTCGCACTGCTGCTGATCTCCAACGTAGCCGCCACCAAGCTGATCGCGTTCGGCCCCGAGTGGTCGCCGTTCGGGCTGCCGGTCCTGCCGGTCATCACCGACGGCGGTGCGCTGCTGTTCCCGCTCACCTACGTGCTGGGCGACGTCCTGGCGGAGGTGTTCGGGATGCGAGGGGCCCGGCGCGCCATCCTCCTGGGTTTCGGGATCTCGCTGCTCGCGTCACTCACCTTCCTGGCCGTCGGTGCCGCCCCGGCGGCCCCCGGCTACGAGAACCAAGAGGCATTCGTCGCGGTCCTTGGCTTCGTTCCGCGCATTGTCGTCGCTTCCCTCGCCGGTTACCTGGTCGGGCAGTTCCTCAACGCCTGGGTGCTCGTGAAACTGAAACAGTGGCGGGAGGGAAAAGGCATGTGGAAACGCCTGCTGGGCTCCACCGTGGTGGGTGAGGCCGCCGACACCACCATCTTCTGCCTGATTGCCTTCGGTGGGCAGATCGACGGCGGCACGATGCTGAACTACATCGTCGTCGGCTACCTGTTCAAGGTCGGTGTGGAGGCCGTTCTGCTGCCGGTCACCTACCGGGTGATCAGTCTGGTGCGCAGTCGCGAGCCCGAACCCACCAAGGTTTGAGGAACCACCTCAACTCAGGCCCTCGAGTTGCCGGAACTGCTCATACCGGGCGCGCAGATGTTCGATGGCACCCGGCCGAGCCCGTTCCAGCGATCGCCGGACACGGTCCTGGCGTTCTCGGGGTTGCTTCTCCAGGGCTGCAACAAAACCGGGAATCAGCCTCATCCTTTCCCTGGAGGAGAGGAACAGATCGATCAGTCTGCGGATCCCACGCCAGTTCGGACCATGGTCCAGTTCGAGGACCGCCAGGAGTGGACCGTAGTCGGCAGGTTTCTGATCCATCGCCCACCGCAGAAGTTGAAGATCACCGTCCTGCCGGAACAGCTCCACAGCCCATCTCCATTCCTCGGGCCAGCCCGTGGGAACCGGATCCAGGCAGACCTCCATGGCCTCACCACCCAACGCAACGAACACCGTCTCCCAGTGCTGACTCTCGTGGGACCAGAGACGCATCGCGTCAAGTACCAGTTCCCTCTGCTGCGATCGCCATTCCTTGGCACATGTCGTGAACTCCCGGCAGGCCCGATCGTCATAAGTCAGTCGTTCCAGGGCATCGGAAATATTCGGGTGATTCCCGTTGGTTTCCAACCACTCAGGTAGTACCCGGGCCGCGACTCTTCCGAAATCCGCGGCGGGATACATAGCCAGGTGTGAATAGATGGCTTCGTAGATTTCATAGTGTTCGATGGGATGAACCGCCAACAACAGACTTCGAATGGCGGCCGGTCCCTCTTTCCCGTTCAAGGAATAGACGATCTCGCACAGGCGCTGGTGTCCGGCCAGTTCCTCCGCCTCCTCCTCGGGGGATCTCGGTGGATCATCGTCCTGCGTGATGTTCCTGGCAAGTGCTATCAGCTCATCCTGCCAAGGTGGAGCAGCCCCAAACTCGTCCTCGGTGCACATGATCACTGCGTTTTCCGGGCGTTGTAGCGGCCCATGAACTCGTTGCGGAAGAGGTCGAACTCACCTGTCTCCAGGCTGGCACGAATCCCGTCCACCAGGCGCACCGTGAAACGTTCGTTGTGGATGGTGGCGAGGGTGGAGGCCAGCATCTCCTTCGCCTTGAACAGGTGGTGGAGGTAGGCGCGGGTGTAGTGGGTGCAGGTGTAGCAGTCGCAGTCCGCCTCCAACGGTTCGAAGGCGCGGCGGTTCCTGGCGGTGTTCACGTTGTACCGCCCATCGGCGGTGTAGATGGCGGCGTTGCGGGCCACCCTGGACGGATTGACGCAGTCGAAGGTATCCGCACCGAAGGCCACGGCCTCGAACAGGTCCTCGGGTTCGGAGATCCCGAGCAGGTGCCGGGGCCGGTCCTCGGGCAGTTCATCGACCATCCATCCGATGATGCGCCCCAGGTTCTCCTTCTCCAGTGCCCCGCCGAGCCCGAACCCGTCGAACCGGGAACCATCCACCTCGAGGGCCGCCAGGTCCGCGGCCGCTCTCCTGCGCAGATCTTCATACTGGGCGCCCTGGATCACCCCGAACAGGGCCTGGTAGGGCCTGCCGACGCGCTCCTCCGTCAGAGCGGCGTGGGCGCACAGGCACCGGACCGCCCACCGGTGGGTGCGCGCCACGGAGGCCTCCTGGTAGTCGCGGGTGTTCATCAGGGTGGTGAGTTCGTCGAAGGCGAACATGATGTCCGCGCCGAGCTGGTGCTGGATGGTCATCGAAACCTCCGGGGTGAACCGGAGGCGGCTGCCGTTGAGGTGGCTGAAGAAAGTGACGCCGTCCTCGTCGACGTGCGCGCGCCGCGTCTTCCCCTCGGCGATGACGTCGTCGCCCACGAGCCCCTTGGTGTCCATCGCCAGCACCTTCTTGAAACCGGCGCCGAGACTCATCACCTGGAATCCACCCGAATCCGTGAAGGTGGGGCCGGGCCAGTTCATGAAACGCCCGAGCCCGCCGGCCTCGTCCACTAGGTCGGAACCGGGCTGCAGATACAGGTGATAGGCATTGGCCAGAAGCGCCTGGGCACCGAGATCGGCCATGGCCTCCGGCAGCACCGCCTTCACGCTCGCCTTGGTTCCGACGGGTATGAAGGCCGGGGTGCGGATGTCGCCGTGGGGGGTGCGGATCGTGCCGGTACGTGCCCGCCCACCGGAACGCACAGCCACTTCAAAACCGAAACTCACCGGGCAAGGTTACCGTTGGCGCATGCCCTTCACCGCGCTGATCCTGAACCCTATCCATCCGGGAGCGGCAACGGCGGCACGAGAACTGGGAGCGCTGGGTGAGGTTAGAACCTACCTGACCACCCCCGAGTCCCCCGGACCCGAACAGGTGGCGCAGGCCCTGTCGGAGGGGGCCGGTTCCGTGGTCGTCGCGGGCGGGGACGGCACGCAGCGGCTCGTCGCAGGGGCGCTCGCGGGCACCGGGGTGCCCCTCGGGATCCTCGCGACGGGCACCGCCTGCGTCTACTCCAGGAATCTCGGGCTCCCCCGCGGCTTGGCGGGTGCGGCCTTGGCCATGACGGGTGTTCCCCGCTCCATGGACCTCGGATGGGCGAGTCTCGACGGTGGTTCCCCTGAGCCCTTCCTTGTGGCCACCGGCATGGGGCGGGACGCCGAGACCCTCCTCGGGGTCCGGAACAATCTGAAGAAGCGACTCGGCTGGGTGGCCTACGTCCGAGCCGGGCTCGGGACCATGGGACGTCACAGGCTGCCCCTGCGGATCAACGGGCAACCGATCGAGGCTTGGACCGTCCTGGCGGGCAATGTCGGGAGGGTTCCGACGGCCTCCCTCTTCCCCGGGGCGCGCCCCGACGACGGGAGATTGCACGTCATGCACCTCGGGGTCGACGGTTGGCGGGACTGGTGGCCGGTTCTCCTCACGGGAATGACCCACTCACGCCGCGACATCGGCAAACTGCTCCGCTGGGAAACGGCCCACGTGCTCATCGGGTCGGACATTCCGAGAGCCGTTCACCTGGACGGTGACCTGCGCACGGCGGCGCGTTCGCTGGAGGTGTGGATCGATCCCGGGACCCTGCGGATTCGCTGCCCGGGGGAACGCCGATTGATGCCATTCCGGTAGTACGCCCCGGGCGGGAAGGATTTCGGCCTCCGCGTCATGTCCTTGGGCGTGGCGGTTCGGGATGTCGAACGGCAGTTCTCGCGGACGGGAAACAAACCCTCAGCGCTCCCCCAGAACCGTGAGCTGCCCGATGGCGATGGCTCCCGCCGTGGAGGTGCGCAGCACGCCGTCGCTGATCCGCACCGGAACCGCCCCCGCCTGCTGGAAACGTTCCAGCTCATCCGGGCTTATGCCCCCCTCCGGGCCCACGATCAACAGGATCTCCCCAGCATCGGGGAGGTTCACACGGGACAGGGTTTTCTCCGCCGACTCGTGTAGGACCAAAGCAAGTTCCGCCGCCCCGATCCGTTCCGCCACCCGGCTGGTGTCTGCGGCTGAGACCTCGGGGATCCGGAACCTCCTGGACTGCTTGGTGGCCTCCCGTGCGGTGGCGGCCCAGCGCCCCAAGGATTTCGCCCCGCGTTCCCCCTGCCAGCGCACGATGGAGCGCGACGCCTGCCAGGCGAGGATCTCGTCCACGCCCAGTTCGGTCATGATCTCCACCGCGAGTTCCGAACGGTCGCCTTTGGCCAGCGCCTGGGCGACCACGAACCGGTGGGCGCGGGGATGCGATGCCAGGATCTCGGTCACCTCGAGCGCCAGGCGGTTCTTCTCCGCGGCGACGACGCGCCCGCGCACGGCCCGTCCCGCGCCGTCGGCCAGCAGCACGCTCTCCCCCGGCCTCGTGCGTTTGACGACCACCGCGTGCCGGGCCTCGTCCCCGGTCACCTCCACGATCCCGCCGATCCGCACCTGGTCGAACCGCGCGAGGAAAAGCGCGTCGCTCACCCGAAGGTTTCCTTGAACCAGCCCCTGACGCCCTTGTGACCGGGATGTTTTGCTTCCACCGTGGTCTCGTCGCGCAACTCGGCGAGCTGGCGCAGCAGGTCGCGTTGTTTCTCGTCCAGTTTCCGCGGGGTCTCGACGACGATGGTGACCCCCAAATCGCCCCTGCCACCCCCGCGCAGCCTGGGCACGCCCCGGCCCTTGAGCGGAATCCGAGCCCCCGACTGCGTTCCGGCCGGCACGTCGACGGTGACCTTCCGGTCGGCTTCCTCCGAACCCTCCCACTCGGCCTCCAAGGTGGCCAGCTCGACGCTGGTGCCGAGGGCGGCCGCGGTCATCGGCAGGGTCATCACAACTTCGAGGTTGTCGCCGTCACGGCGGAACCGTTCATGCTCGGCGACGACCAACTCGACGTACAGGTCGCCGGCGGGACCGCCACCGCGACCCACCTCGCCGCGTCCCTCCAGGTGGATCCGGTTGCCCGTCGACACCCCCGCCGGGATGCGCACGGAGATGTCGCGGGAGCTGCGCACCCGCCCCTCCCCGGAACATTCCCCACAGGGGTTGGGGATGATCGTCCCGAAGCCCTGACAGGTGGGGCACTGTTGCGCGGTGCGGATGTCCCCGATGAAGCTGCGCTGCACCGTGGTCACCTCACCCTGGCCTCGGCAGGTGCTGCAGGTCACGGGTTTGGAACCGGGCTCCCCACCCGATCCCTGGCACTTGGGGCACACCACGGCGGTGTCTATCCTGACGGACTTCGTGCATCCGAAAACCGCCTCGTGGAGTTTCAGACCGGCCCTGACCAGCGCGTTCTGGCCCTGCTGGACCCGGGACCGGGGGCCGCGCCCGGCGGTCTGTCCCCCGAACATGGCGTCCATGATGGTGGAGAAATCGAATCCACTGAACCCCGCGCCACCGAAACCACCCGCTCCCCCGGTACCGCCGCGACCGAGCGGGTCGCCGCCCTGATCGTAGACGGCCCGTTTGTTGGGATCGCTGAGCACCTCGTAGGCCTCGCTGAGTTCCTTGAACCTCTCGGCGGCGTCCTCGCCCTGGGCCACGTCCGGATGCACCTTCATGGCCTTGCGGCGGTAGGCCTTCTTGATTTGCTCCGTCGTGGCATTCTCGTCGACCCCGAGGATTCCGTAGTAGTCCTTGCTCAATGCTCAGCCTTCCGTGAGGATACGGCTCACGTATCGCGCCACGGCGCGTACGGATGCGATGGTGGAGGGATAGTCCATGCGGGTGGGACCGACCACCCCTAGTGAGGCGGCACGTTCGCTGCCGACCGAGTAGCCCGTGGCGACCAGGGATGTGGATTTGAACCCCTCCGCGGTGTTCTCGGCCCCGATCCGCACCGTGACGTCGTCGCTGGCGGCCTCGTCGAGGAGACGGAGCAGCACCACCTGCTCCTCCAGCGCCTCCAGCAGCGGGCGAAGTCCCGTGGTGAAGGAATGGCCGGCGAGATTGGGCACGCCGGCAACCAGGACCTGGGCGGTGGGCTCGGCCCCGAGCAGTTCGAGGGCGACGGCGAACACCGGGTTGAGTTGGGCGCGCCGCGCCGGGTCCAGTTCATCCAGGGTGGCGACCATGCGGTTCGCGGCGTCGGCCGCGGTGTGCCCGATGGCGGCTTCCCTGAGCCTCAGATTGGCCAGGTGCACCGCCTCCGGTTCCAAGCCGGGGAACTCCAGGATCTGCTGGTCCACCCGGCCGGTGGAGCTGACCACCATGACGAGAAGCCGTCCCGGGGTCAGTTGCACCAGCTCGGTGTGGGCGATGATGCTGCGCTGCGCCGAGGGGTACTGGACGATCGCCACCTGGTGGGTCAGCTGGGCCAGCAGGCGGACGGTGCGGGTGACCAGGTCGTCGACGTCCAAGGCACCGGCCATGAAGGCGTTGATCGCTCTCCGTTCGGCCGCGGAGAGCGGTTTTATCGTGGCGAGCTTGTCGACGAAGAGCCGGTAGCCCTTGTCGGTGGGGATGCGCCCGGCGCTGGTGTGGGGCTGGGCGATGTAGCCCTCCTCCTCGAGCACGGCCATGTCGTTGCGCACAGTTGCCGGGGAGACCCCGAGCTGGTGTCGCTCCACGAGGGCCTTGGAACCGACGGGTTCCCTGCTGGCCACGTAATCCGTGACGATGGCGCGCAACACCTGCATCTTCCGCTCGTCGAGCACGGTCACCTCCTCATTGGCACTCGAAGCATGCGAGTGCCAGTGTAGAGCACGCCGGGAGTTCCGGCCCGCAGCTGTAATCTCGGCCCATGAGCAAATCGTCCATCGGTGCGTGGCGATCCGTGAGCCCCGCGGTCCACCTCTGCGTCCTACAGCCCCACGGGGTGAGCGTCGGACTGGTTGCCGGCGAACAGCGGGCAGCCCTGATCGACTGCGGTTCCACCCCCGGGCAGGGTGCGGCGCTGCTGGAACGGGCCCGCGGCCTGGTCGAGGTGCCGGTCAGCCACGTGGTGGTCACCCATCCGCATCACGACCACTGGTTTGGGCTGGCCGGGATGTCGGGAATCACCTCCATTGCCCACGAAGATCTGCTCTGCGATCCGGAGGCCGAGGTGCTGGATGCCGCGGCCGCCATCGGGCTCTCGCGGCTGCCGGCACCGGATGAGACGTTTTCCCTTGCGAGATCCCTGGATCTGGGGGGTGTTCGTCTTGAGATGCTCCATCTGGGTCCCGCGCACACCCGGGCCGACATCGTGGTGGTGGTTCCCGGGGAGGATGTCATCTTCATGGGTGATCTCGTCGAGAGCGCGGGCGATCCCCAGTTCGGGCCCGCCTCCGATATCGGCAGCTGGCCCAAGGTCCTCGATGACGCGCTGGGGGCCTCCACCGAGGCGACGCGTTTCGTCCCGGGGCACGCCCCGGCTGGTGAGGAGGAGTTGACGGTGGACCGGGAGTTCTGTTTCCGGCAGCGGGCCGAGATCGCCATGGTCCAGGGCACGATCGAGGGCCTCGTGTACCGGGGTGTGACCTTGGAGAACGCCCTCGGATCCGCGGAGTGGCCCTTTGACGAGGACACGATGCGGGTAGCGCTGCCCCTGGCCTATCGGAGGCTGGCCGAGAAGGGGGTCGAACCGAGGCGGCATCTGCCGCTGGTCTGATCAGCCGAACATCCCGGCTAGACACCGGTGGGCGGTCTCCCAGACCCCGGGGTCGCGGGCGACCAGCAGGCCGCTGGCCTCGCTGGCCACCGTGTAGTCGGTGCCGTCCATGGTCCTGGAAACCCCGCCACTCTCGACCACCATCAGCGATCCCGCCAGATGGTCCCACGGCATCACCTTGGTGTAATGGATGAAGTCGAGTTCCCCGTGCAGCACCCTCGGGTAGTCGAACGCGCAGGCGAAGAGGGAACGGACCACCGGGGAGAGTTCGCCGCCCCCGGTGAACCCCTGGACGTGGGTCTTGGACGAGGCCCCGAGGGGTGGCCGGTCTTGTTTCTGCGGGGTGACCGGCTCGTCGTTGAGGCGCACCCCGGCGCCTTTCTCGGCGACGTATCCGCGGCCGGTTCTCGGCTGCCAGATCCATCCCCGGGTGGTGATCCCGTTCCGGGTCTCGGCCAGCATCACCCCATGTTCCGGACGTCCCTTGACGAAGTTGCGGGTTCCGTCGATCGGGTCGATCACGAGGGCGTGCTCCGCGCTCGGCAGTTCTCGGCGCAGCCCCGGGTTGGCGAATACCGCCTCCTCCCCGATCACCAAGGCGTCCGGGTAGATCCGGCGCAATGCGGAGGCGAGGAGGGTTTCAGCCTCTCTGTCCGCGATGGTGACCAGATCGTCCGGCGACGTCTTCGTCTCCACATCCGCCTGCTCCAGCGCCCGGAACCGGGGATTGATGACCTTTTCGGCGGTCTCCTTGATCAACTCCAGGATGGCTGCGGTGTCCATGGGGCCACACTATCCAAGGTCGAGGTGATCCTGCGTGACGAAATCGATCAGCAGTTCCATGCGCTGGTTCAGCTGGGCTTCGAGGTCGCGCCAGTTCCGCACCCGGGAGAGCAGCGCCCGCCACGCCCGCGCGATGTCGGCCTGGTCGGCATGGGGCAGGCCGAGGGCCTTGAGGGTCCCCTTCTTGAAGTCCTGGTCCCTGGGGACCTGCGGCCATGCCCTGCACCCGATGCGCTCGGGTTTGATGGCCTGCCAGATGTCTATGAACTCGTGTCCGGTGACGAACACGTAGTCGCGGTATCCGGCCTGGGCCACCTGTTTCGCAATCCGTGACTCCTTGCTGCCCGCAACCAGGTGGTCGACCAGCACCCCCAGCCGGCGGCCCGGACCGGGGTTGAACTCGGCGACGATGGCGGGCAGGTCGTCGATGCCACCCAGATATTCCACGACCACCCCCACGTGGCGCAGGTCGTCACCCCAGACCTTCTCCACCAGTTCGGCGTCGTGGCGTCCCTCGACGTAGATGCGGGACGGCAACGCCTCCCTCGCCGGTTCCGGGGTTTCCGAGATCCGGGACCCGGATGCGGTGTAGCGGGGTTTCGGGGCCGTGGCCCGCAGGGGTGGGCGGATGGCGACCGGTTCTCCCTCGAGCAGGAATCCCGGCCCGAAGGGGAAGCTGCGTTTCTTTCCCCTTCGATCCTCCAGCACGACGATGCCGTTCTCCCAGCCGACCACGGCCCCGCAGAAGTCGTCGAACTCGACCACGAGATCCTTCTCGACGGGAACGTCGCGGGTTTTCTTCAGGTGGGCCCTCTGCCAGCCGGGGCGCAGCACGTCGTCGCGGTACCGATCCATTCGCCACACGATAGACGCGGCTGGTCCCGGTCGCGTCTGGACACGACCGGGACCCGGGGTTCTTGGTTCAGCGGAGAGAGATCCTGCGATTCCAGTTGTGGACCATCCATGGGATGCAGGCCGCGACGAGCATCACCATGGCGACTACCCAACCGAGGGGAATGATGTTGTTCTCCTTCATCTGGTAGGCGTGCAACGTGTCCACGAGACCGAGGTCCAGGCCCCCGCCCGCATATGTCAGACCTATGGGGAGGAAGATCGCCCCGAAGCACAGGATGCTGGTCACCAGATAGCTGGCGATCCAGGTCAGAATCGGCCCCACGACGCCGAGCCCGGCCAGTTTCGGGTCGCTGCCGATCGTGGCGGCGAAGTAGAACATGACGAGGTAGAACCAGCCCAGGAACAGGGCCAGCAGCACCACCAGCACCCATTGCCACCAGGGCAGTAGCTCACCCAGCGAGGCCAGGAACCGCGGGATCGCCTCCTCCATGGCCGGCCCGTCTCCCTGGAAGACCGGGCCGCCCAGGTAGGCCATCGCGAGCGAGGCCAAAGCCGTCCACGCCAGAGCGATCGCCTGGATCACGGCGCCCCAGACCAGTCGCGCGCCGAGGATCACCGAGCCCCTGACCGGGAGGCTGTGGGTCAGGTACCCAATCCTTCCCCAGGATGTGCGCCAGAAGTCGACCGCGAGGGCGAGTTGGCTGAGGGGCCACATGCCCCCGACGAGGAAGAGGCCGAAAACCCCGAACACCGCGGAGACCACGGGAATGTTTAGGTGGGTCAGGAATCCCGATCCCAGCAGCACCAGGGTGCCCACTCCGAATACCAGGCCCATCATGGGGCCGGTGCGGAGGATCTCGTGTTTGATCAGTTTGCGGACCATGAGTAGACCTTTCGGAAGAGCGCGTCGATGGACAGCCCGTGTTCGGCGCGGAGATCGTCCACCTGCCCGGTCAGCAGGACCTTGCCGTGGCGCATCATGACGACGGCGTCGAGGACTGCTTCGAGATCGTGGATGAGGTGGGTTGAGATGAGAACCAGGGCATCCGCCTCCAGGTTGCGCACGATTCCCTTGAGGATCACGTCTCGCGCGGCCGGATCGACCCCGGAGATGGGTTCGTCGAGCAGGAAGACCTTGGCGTCGCGCGACATGGCCAGGGCGATCTGCGCCTTCTCACGCATGCCCTTGCTCATCTGCTTCAGCTTCATGTCCTCCGCGAGACCGAAGAACTTGATCATGTCGCTGGCCTTGTCGGCCCGGAAATCCGAGAAGAAGTCCGAGAACATCCCGATGCACTGCGAGACGGTGGCCGAGTCCTTCAGATAATTGGCATCGGGCAGGAAACTCACACATGCCTTTGTTTCGGGGCCCAGTCGCCTGCCCGCGATCCTCACATGCCCGGCGTGGTCCTGCATGACCCCTGCCAGTACCTTCAGCAGCGTGGTCTTGCCGCAACCGTTCTCCCCGAGCAGGCCGATCACCTGCCCGCCCGCGAGTTCCAGGTCCACACCCGCGAGCGCCGGGATCGGCCCGAAGTTCTTGTTCAGACCGCGGGCCTCGATCAGTGGCCCATTGCTCCTGGGGCCGACCTCGTTCATTGCTGGTTCCACCTTTCTGCGATCAGTGCCACGGCTTCGGCCTCGGTCAGCCCGAAACCTTTAACCCGGGTTGCGAACTCGTCTGCCGCTCCCGCCGCCAGGTCGCACCGGAGCCGGGAAACGCGTTCCGCGTCATCGGTGACGAACCGCCCCACCGCCCTCTCCGAGCGGCACAGGCCGTCACGCTCCAGCTCGGCGAGGGTTCGCTGGACGGTGTTCGGGTTGACCCCGAGTTCGACCGCGAGCTCCCGAACCCCGGGGATCTGCTTGCCCGGGGCCCATCTCCCGATGACGATCCGTCTGGTGAACTCCTCCCGGAGCTGGAGCCATATCGGCCGGCTGGCGTCGAAGTCCACGACACTTCCTTCCGTATTTCCGTATTAAGTACTTAATACAGTAGCACAGCGGTGGTGCAAGTCAACCCACCGGGACCGACACACGGCGCCGCCCTGGCAGGGGCGGTGAGCCCGGCTCAGAAAACGCTGGGGCGGATACTCAGCTGTTCAACGGTGGCGTTGTCCAGGGTGTCGACGGCCAGCCGTACGGCAGCCGCCACCGACCCGGGTGAGACGTAGCACGAACCGTTGTAATGTTCGTTGCCCATCGCAGCCTGCAGTTCACGCTGCATGTCGGTGTCGGTCCGCCCCGGATGGATGGAACAGACCCGCACCTTTCCGCGCATCTCCTCGCGCAGGGCGTCGGTCAGCGCCCGCAGGGCGAACTTGGAACCGGCATAGACTCCCCCGCCGGGACTCGAGAAGAACCCGGCCCCGGAATTGATTGCCACCACGATCCCCCGGGCGGCCTCGAGGGCGGGCAGGAGAAGGCGAGTGAGATCGGCGACGGCGAACACGTTCGTCTCAAAGACCTCGCGCCAGAGCGCCCGGGATGCAAGACCGATGTCGTTCGAGCGTCCGATTCCGGCGGAGTGGACCAGCACGTCCAGCCGCCCGATGCCGGCGCAGGCCGCAGCGACCGCGTCCTCGTCCGCCAGGTCGCAGACGAAGGGCGCCGCGTCATCCAGTTCGGCGACCAGCTCCCTGGCCCGGGCGGCGTCGCGACCGCCAACCAGGATCCTGTGCGTCGAGGAGAGCTCGACTGCGATGGCACGGCCGATGCCGCGGGTTGCTCCGGTCACGAGGGCTACAGGGCGATTCGTCATGGAGAAAATCTACTTCAGGCGCATGAGCTTCAGTCCACCCTCGGCCTTCCGCACGGTCAGCCCCTGTCCCCACTCGAGACGCAGGAAGTCACGTTCAATGCCGTCTCCGAAGACCACGAGGGTGGAGCGGGCCGAGAGCTCCAGCCCCTCCCCCTCCGCGAGCAGCCCGGCGGTGAGGGATGTGCCGGTGGTCCCCGACGGCCAGGCCTCCCGCACGAAGTAGGCGAGTTCACCGGAGGTGGCCCCCGGCAGGCCGAAACCGGGGCGGTTCTGCCCCCACAGCGATGCCAGCCATCCACCGGCACCGGTTCCGGTCCCCACGACCACCCCGGAGGAGGATTGCGTCTCAGCGCTCCCACCGACCCTGAGGTCGTAGCGCGCGGATTGATGACCGCGGTCGCCGGCGAAGATCTCGTTGAGGGCCCGGAGCCGCTGCCCGTCGTCCACGATCGCCTCGACCATCGTCCGAACCTCGGTCTCCGGCCTGCCCCGGCCCGCCAGCAGGTCCCGCAGGTCCTCGGGCGAGTGGCTGCACAGGACTCCCGGCGCACCCGGGCTGATGCCGAGCACCGGCTGGCCGCGCAGGTATTTGCTGACATTGGGAATCAGGCCGTCCTGCCCGACCACGACCACGAGGTCATCGGGTTCGAAGAGGAACCGGGAGAGCTGACCCCTCTCGGCCTCCGCGTAACGCCACTGGGCCGGTACCGCGTTCGAGACGGCGTCGAGTGTTCTTCGCTGCGCCTCATCGGCGGCCCGCAGGGTCTCGATCCCCAGCCCGCGGCCGCTCAGGAAGAACTCGACGGCGCCGAGCGTGGAGTGGACCTCGAGCAGCTCGGCCAGCCAGGTCCGTCGATGCACGACGACGAGGCGTGGCGCGCTCATCCCCGGACCTCCTCCAGGAGCCTGGAGACCCCGCCTGCGAGCAGGTCGGGGGTGAGCGTGAGCGAGTCGATCTTCGGCAACGCGGACAGCACCTCCGGGGCCACGGCTGCCAGCACCGCGGCCGGTTCCCCTGCTGAGAAGACCGCCAGCCTGGCCTGGAGGGCGGCATTCTCCGCTTCAGCAATCCGGGCGACCTCACCGGCCCTGGCCTCCGCCATCAGGGTGACCTCGTCGGCCCCGGCCTCCACCCGGAGCCGCCTGTTCGCCGCCTCGGCCTCGTTGCGGAGCCGGTCTCGTTCCAGTTCCTGTTCGGTGCGGCGGCGTTCGTTCATTCCCTGGAGCTCCACGAGCTCGGCCTCGCGGCGGGCCAGTTCGGTTCGGTTGTTCAGCTCGTTCTCCTTGATGGCCCGTTCCCGGTCCACCGCCTGCGCCCGCCGGTCGTAGGTGGCGCGATCCGCGTCCGCCTGCGCTTCTTCCCGGATGCGGGTCTGGAGGGCCCGTTCGAGCTCCTCGTCGGCCCGGACCGCGACGACACGGACCCCGAGCACCTCGATGCCCGCGCCGCCGAGCTGGCGTTCCCCCGACAGGCCCTCGGTGATCGCGTCGCGGACCAGCCGCAACCCGTCGTCGAGGACCGTCCTGAGGGGCTCCCCCGCGACCACTTCCGCCGCGAACTGTTTCGCGGATTCAGCAAGGCGGTTCTGCAGGTTCTGCATGGGCTGGCCGGTCCATTCACCGGTTCGCTGGTCGATCTCGAAATCCACCCTCCGGGCGGTCAGCTCGGGGTCGACGATACGCACGGTGAGCGCGGTCTGGACGCTGACCTCCTGGCGATCGGAGGTGGTGACCCGGAAGATGTTCCCGAACTCCATGTCGTCGACCGGAACCTCGGAGAGGCTGGTGTCGAGCGGCCGGAACCAGAACGAGGCCCCGGCGCCGCGGTTGACCAGTTTTCCGCGCCTTCCCTGGAAGAGCGCCCTGGTGGCCGAGCTGGTGGCGTGGGAGAAGAACGGGTAGCGATGAATGGTGGCCATTGGAACCTCCTAATTAATGTGCAGTTGACAGTAAAGACTTCTGGAGATTCTGTCAAGCTGACGTTAATCTTGGTGCATGAAGCTTCCCGTCATGACCGTCGCCGTCGACATCGTCGTGCTCACCATCGCGGACGCCCGCCTGCAGGTGGCCCTGGTCGAGCGGGGCATCCCCCCCTACGAGGGGAAACAGGCCCTGCCGGGCGGTTTCGTCCTGCCCGGAGAATCGGTGATGGACGCGGCCCGGCGCGAGCTGGTGGAGGAAACCGGCCTGGGCCTCGACGCGACCCATCTGGAACAGCTCGCCACCTTCGGCGAACCCGGGCGCGACCCGAGAGGCCGCGTGGTCTCGGTCGCCCACCTCGCCCTGGCCGCCTCCCTCGGCGGTCTGACCCCCGGGTCGGATGCCTCCGGGGCCCGTTGGTGCCCGGTCGATGACCTGCCCTCCCTGGCCTTCGACCACGACGAGATCCTCCGGACCGGGATCGAACGGGCCCGGGCGAAACTGGAGTACACGACGGTGGCGACCCGGTTCTGCGGGCCCAGGTTCACCATGACCGAGCTGCGGCAGGTCTACGAGGCCGCCTGGGGTGTCGAGGTCGATCCCCGGAACTTCTCACGCAAGGTGCTGGGTTCTCGGGGATTCGTCGTAGAGTGCGGGACCCGCAGTGGCGGTCGCGGGAGACCCGCCGCCCTCTACCGCGCAGGAACCGCGGACGGCCTCCACCCCCCGATCATGAGGGAGGGCTGAGGAATCGCATCCGCAAGGCCCCCGACCGCGGCTGTCCGGCGACACGACGCCGGCTGCGGAACCATTTGTTCATGCGCCAGAATTAATCGTGCGTTTCATATTGTTTCCCGGTAGGCATCACCTGGTCACCCGTTTCCGGGTCGACCGGCTCAAAACCCTTCTCGCCGAACATCCCGGGGCGGTGGGGGTGTGGGCCATAACGAGCGCGAACCACGCCGGGACCCAGCGCAACCCGGTCCCCGGGCATCGCAGGCTGGGAATCATCGAGGCGGTGGCCGCCACTGAGGGCTTGCCCTGCATGACCTTCCCGATCGGGAACCGGACGCCGAAACCCAATTTTCCCGGTTACGTCGTGGAGGAGATCCGCATCCAGAGCGACGGGGCCGTCGCCATGAATCCCGAAAACACCCTGGTGGCCTGTTCCACCCCCGAGCTGATCGCCGGATACGAAGGCCTGGGCTACGAGATCGACACCCTCGAACTGAACACCGGGGAGCTCCGCCCCTGGGATGTCGTCGAGAAGATCGTCGCGGCGGGTCCCGGTTGGCGTTACGACGCCGAGGTCGCGGCCGCCACGCATCCCGTCGCGTTGGACCAGTACCGCCGCTACGGCATCGGGGACCTGGTGCAGCTGTTGTACGCCGACCCGCTGCCCGGCATCGACGACGGCGGCATAATCCCCGCCCGCGACCACGTCCTTCAGTGCGCGGACTTCGAGGACAACACCCGGCGCAAGGTTTCGGAGTTCGCGCACGCCGTGCGGCCCGGACGCATCCTGGACATCGGCTGCGCGACGGGCCAGACCCTGAAGCTGCTGTCTGAACTCCCCGGGCTGTTCGAGTCGGATTTCTACGGGGTCGAGTCGGCACGGCCGCTCCTCGAAGTCTGCCAGCAGCGCAGGTCGGACGGCGATTTCGGGACTGCCAACGTTTTCTTCCACCAGCGCAACATCATGGAGACCACCCTGTTCGCCCCGAACAGCCTGGACACGGTCATCACCATGGCCGTGACCCACGAGATCGAGTCCTACCTGGGGCACGCGGATCTGGAGGATTTCATCTCCCGGGTCCACTCGATGCTTCGTCCCGGTGGGGTCTGGATCAACTACGACGTGGCGGCCCCGGATCACGGCGACGAGGAGGTTCTGGTCCGGTTCAGGACGGACGACGGTTCCTCCTCCGGGGAACTGGCCGGGCTGAACTCCCGTGCCAGGTTCGAGCGTTTCGCCAACGATTTCCGCAGCGAGGAGGGTGACGGCATCGCTTTCGGGACCGAGACGCGCGATGGCGAGGAGTACGTGCGTTTGACGAGATCCGCCCTGTACGAGTTCCTGGCCAGGAAGGACTACGTGGATTCCTGGTTTTCAGAGGCTCACGAGCGCTTCTGTTTCTTCTCCCCCGATGACTGGCGGGAGGCAGTGGAGAAGGCCGGTTTCCACTGCACCCCGGACACCCACGGCGTGCGGAACCCGTGGTTGATCGAGAACCGTTTCGCCCCGGCGGCGGAAGTGTTCGGCCTCGATCTCGTCCCCGATCCGTGGTCGTGGACGAACGTGCTGTTGGTGGCTGAGAAACCCTTGTGAGACGGGTTGGGGTCGCGGGAAACCTCGCGACCCCAACCGCGTCACGTCATTTCTTCCAGGGTGTGACGAATTCGTTGGCGGGCCGGCCTTCTACGGCAGCGTTGAGTTCCGCGGCCTTGGCGCCGTCGATCTGCTCCCGGATGATGTCCGCGTGTCCTGCGTGCCGGGCGAACTCCTCCAGGTTGTGGACGACGAGGTAGCGCATGGTCGCGTCAGCGGGTTCGTTGCGTCCGTACCAGGGTGCGGGCGGGACCTGCACCACCTGATCCAGATCGACCTCCTCCACCAGCCCCAGGTACTGTTCGCAGAGCCTGTCGTAGTCCTCGAGGAGCGTGGTGAGATCCTCATTCTCGTCTGGGGTGAAACTGGCGGTGAAACTGGCCATGAAGTCCTCATAGCTGGGCTTCGCGTCCAGGACACCGGCCGCCGCGAGCCGGTTGCGCAGGACGTACGAGCAGTGCTTGATCACCCCAGAGACGGAGAACACCGAGGCCAGGGGTTGCTGCCGGGCCTGTTCATCGGTCAGCCCGTGGGCGGCGTCCCGGATGGCCTGGAGCTGCACCTGCAGGTAGTTTCGCAGCGTGGTGCGTTCATCGTGGATGGCCGGGAAGTACATGTTTCCTCCTGTTCGGTTCGTTCGACACCAACGTTGCCGCACAATCCGGACAGATCCTGTCCGCTACCCGTGCGAGGCTTGGGTTCATGAGCGAGATCACCCACCGGGTACTGCGACTGCTCGGGCTGCTCGAGTCCCGCTCCACGTGGACGGGATCCGAGCTGGCGGAGCGACTCGGGGTCACACAGCGAACCGTCCGGCGCGACGTCATCAGGCTCCGGGAGCTCGGCTATCAGGTGGACAGCGTGCAGGGGCTGGACGGCGGGTACCGCATGTCGGGTGGCCGCGCCCTGCCCCCGCTGGTGCTCGACGACGACGAGGCCGTCGCCTTGACGGCTTGCCTGAGGATGGCCGCCATGGACGGCAGCGACCAGATCGGCGAGGCCGCACTGCGGGCTCTGGCGAAACTCGACCAGGTGTTGCCCGCACGGATCCGTCCCGAGGTCGCGGCGGTTTCGGAGGCCGTGACGACGTTGCCATCCACCCGCCCCGGGATTTCCTGGCAGCCCCTGGCGGCGCTGGCGAAGGCCAAACGCGACCACCGCCTGGCGCGGATCAACTACGTGCGCGGCGACGGGGAGGAGTCCGAACGGGACGTGGAACCCGCCCAGCTGCTCACCCAGGCCGGGAAGTGGTACCTGATCGCCTTCGACCGGTTGCGTTCCGATTGGCGGATCTTCCGGCTGGACCGCATGAACCGGGTGCAGGTCCTCACCTTCACCTTCACCCCCCGCACCCCACCCAGCCCCCGCGACATGCTGCTGGGCCGCCGCCCGGACCACTGGCCACACGAGGCGGTGGTGACGCTCACCTGTCCCTCACAGGTCCTGGAAAACAGGATCCCGGAACGCCATTTCGAGTTGCTGGAGGACAACGACGGAGTCTCCACGCTGCGGGTGGGAGCCGATGAACCCGACCACATGGCCTGGCATCTCGTCGGCCTCGCGCGCTCGCTGGGAGCGGAACTGCGTGTGGTGCGCGGCGACTCCCTGCGAACCGCCCTGGCTGGCCTGGCCACGGAATTCGCCGAGGCCGCTCAATCGAGCAGCCGCAGCACCACACCGTCGGCCAGGAGCCGACCGCGTAGGGTGAGCGAGAGCCGTCCCTCCGACACGACTCCCAATCCTTCGGCGACGATCCCTTCAACCCGGGCGGATTCGGTTTCGGTGAGCACCCCCAGCGGAAGCCCTTCGGCCAGCCGGAGTTCGAGCATCACCCGCTCCACCCGGCGATCCTCCAAGGACAGCACTTCCCTGCCCTGAGCCGGGGTGTGGCCGTCTGCCAAAACGGCCGCGTAGCTGCGCGGGTGTTTGCGGTTCCAGAACCTGACTCCCCCGATGTGGCTGTGGGCGCCCGGCCCGATGCCCCACCAGTTCCCGCCCCGCCAGTAGGCCAGGTTGTGCCGGCAGCGCGCCGCCTGGCCGCGGGCCCAGTTGCTGGTCTCATAATTACTGAATCCCAGCGCCGTCAGGTGTTGCTCGGTCATCAGGTATTTCTCGGCGAGTTCGTCGTCGTCCGGCATCGGCACCTCGCCCCTGCGAACCCGCATCGCCAGGCGGGTTCCCTGCTCCACGATGAGTGAATAGGCGGAGACGTGGTCGACGGGTGCCGCGGCCACCGCTTCGAGGCTCTTCTCCCAGTCGGTCCTGGATTCACCCGGGGTCCCGAAGATCAGGTCCAGAGTGACGTGCTCGAAACCGGCCTGCCGGGCCCAACGTGCCGCATCAATGCCGCGTCCCGGGGTGTGTGCCCGTTCCAGGACTTCCAGGACGTGCGGCACCGCTGACTGCATTCCCAGCGATATCCGCGTGAAACCGGCTTCCCGAAGTCGCCGGAGGTATTCCGGAGTCACGGTCTCAGGGTTGGCCTCGGTGGTGATCTCGGCGTCGCGGACCAGGCCGAAACGCTCCCGGACGGCATCCAGGAGCCGCGACAACTCCCCCGCCGGAAGCATGGTCGGGGTGCCGCCGCCGACGAAGACCGTGTCCACCTCGGGTGTCCCACCGCCGAGCACCCGGGCCGCGAGGTCGATCTCCCGCAGCGCCGCCGTGAGATAGTCGCCCGTGGACATGCCCCGCAGCTCCGATGCGGTGTAGGTGTTGAAGTCGCAGTACCCGCAGCGGCTGCGGCAGAAGGGGACGTGCAAGTAGACGGAGAACGACCGTTCCGGCAGCTCGGCCAGCGCGGAACCGGGCAGGGTCCCGTCGAGAGGCACCGGGTCTCCGGCAGGCAGCTGATTGGCCACCGGGAAAATATACAGTGCTCAAATTCCCTCCCCTGCCCCAAACCGGGGGCGTTTGGTGAAAGACTCTAGGCATGAACCTGACTCGTCGAAGCGTCCTAGGATTTGGCGGCCTTGCCGCGGCGGCCGCCCTCAGCGCCTGCGGCTCCAACACCGGGCTCGGCGGCAAAGAGTCGTCGGGTGGCGGCCCGGCCCTGACCCAGTGGTACCACCAGTACGGGGAGGAGGGGGTGAAGGAGGCAGTCGAACGCTACGCCGCCGAGTACACCGCCGCGAAAGTCGACGTGAAGTGGAATCCCGGCGACTACGGAAGCATTCTCGCCGCCCAGTTGCTCACCGACGACGTTCCCGATGTGTTCGAGGTGGAGCAGGGCGGTTCCCTCGACATGATCCGTTCCGGGCAGCTGGAGGACCTGACCGAAACAATCGCCCCGGTGCGTGATGACTTCAACGAGGCCGTCATCAAGCGTTTCACCTTCGACGGGAAGATCCACGGCATCCCGCAGACCATCGACATGCAGCTGCTCTACTACCGGCCTTCCCTGCTGCAGGCCGCTGGGGTGGCCGCCCCCGCTACCTTCGATGACCTGGTGAAGGCGGCGAATGCCGTTGCCACCTCGGACATGGGTGGGTTCTTCGCCGGCAACAAGGGCGGGGTGGATGTTTTGGGGCCCCTGCTGATCTGGGCCTCAGGCCACGACCAACTCGATGCGGATCGCACCGCCGCGGCCTTCCTCACCGACGATTTCTACGCGGCCCTTTCCGCCTACAGGGACTTCTACCAGTCCAACGGGCTACTGAAGGCGGCCTCGGCAGACTGGTTCTCCGGCGCTGCCTTCGTCAACGGCGAGACGGCGATGCAGTGGGGTGGTTTGTGGTCGCTGCCTGAGATCATCGCCGCCCACGGCGACGATGTCGGCGTGCTGCCGTTCCCCGCCATCGGCGCGAAGGGACGGGTCGCGGTGCCATTCGGGGCTTTCGGTTCCTGCGTCGCTGCCAAGGGCAAGAACGTCGCGGCCGCCAAGGAGTTCGTGAAATGGCTCTGGATCGATCAGACTGACAAGCAGGTGGACTTCTCCGATTCCTACGGCACCCACATCCCGGCCCGCAAGTCGCTCGTGGCCACGGCCAGGAAATTGCAGTCCGGTCCCGGGGCCAAGGCCGCCGAGTTCGTCGGGAGCCACGGCTTCGCCAACGACATCATGTGGTCGGGTTCCCTGGGAGACACCTATTCCGCGGCCATCAGCAATGTGGTGGTGCAGGGCCAGGACCCGGTTCAGGCCTTCGCCGGTTTCGCGGACCTGGCCGCCACCGAACTCGCGAAGCTGAAGGGGTGAACCTGATCCGGCGCCGGGAACTCTGGTTCCCGGTCTTCGTGGGGCCGTTCGCCCTGGGTTTGCTGGTGTTCGTCTACATCCCGATCCTGTGGAGCGCCTGGCTGTCCCTCCACGAGGCCCACCAAACGCTCACCCCGACACGTTTCGTCGGTTTCGACAACTACGCGCAGCTGCTGGGTGATCCCCTGTTCCGGGATTCGCTGCTGGTGTTCGCGGCGTTCGCCGTGTTCATCGTGCCGCTCACCTATGTGTGTTCGCTGGGTTTGGCGCTGCTGCTGAACGGGCTGAGGTGGGGACAGGCCTTCTTCCGTTCCGCTTTCTTCCTACCGACCGCGGTCTCCTACGTGGTTGCGGCCCTGGTGTGGCGGTTCGGGTTCTTCTCCGGAACCCGTTCCGGTTTGTTGAACTCCCTGATCCGGGCCTTCGGCGGGGAATCCGTGAACTGGCTCGGCGGCGGCGACAACCTTTACTGGATCGCCCTGGTCACGGTGCGCCTGTGGCTGCAGACCGGGTTCTACATGATCTTGTTCATCGCGGCCCTGCAACGCATCCCGCCCGAGACCTACGAGGCGGCGGCGCTCGACGGGGCGCATGGCTGGCGGATGCTGCGTCACATCACCCTCCCCCAGCTGCGTAGCACCTCGGCAGCGGTGATCATGCTTCTGCTGATCGGCGCCTTCCAGGCCTTCGACGAGTTCTACAACATGCTGAGTTCCCTTGGTTCCTATCCACCCTACGGTCGTCCACCGCTGGTGCACCTGTACCTGATCGCCTTGGGGAACAAACAGCAGGACCTGGGGGTCGGGGGCGCCGGGACAATGATCCTGGCGAGCATCATCGTGGTTTTCGGTCTGTTGCAGAACTGGGTTCTGGGGAGGCAGCGCGGATGAGATCTTCCCGGCTCGTCACGGCGCTGCGTTACGGAGTGGCCACGGCGCTGTCCCTGCTCTTCCTGCTGCCGTTCTACGTGATCGTCCGGAACGCCTTCTCGACGAACCAGAACATCAACGCCCCCCGCTGGAGCTGGCTGCCCGACCAGCTCAACCTGGCCAATCTGGACTCCATGCTGTCCTCCGACTCGACAGGTGTGTTGAGGGGGTTGTTGAATTCGGCGATCATGACCATCCTGCAGACGGTGGGCACCGTGGTGGTCTCCCTGATGGCCGGATACGGGCTGGCGCGTTTCACCCACCGGTTGTCGAGAATGGTGCTGGGGCTGACGGTGTTCACCCTGATGGTTCCCACGACCACCACATTCATCCCGATGTTCATCATCACCTCTCAGTTCGGCTGGATCGACTCGTTCCGGGGACTGGTGATCCCGGGCATGTTCTCCGCCTTCGCCACCTACCTGTTCCGGCAGGCCTTCCTGGATTTCCCATCCGAGCTGGAGGACGCGGCGCTGATGGACGGGTGCAACCCGTTCACGGCCTTCTGGCGGATCGTGGTGCCGAACTCCACGGGCACCGTCGCAGCGGTCGGCACGATCGTGCTGATCGGGTCGTGGAACGCCTTCCTGTGGCCCTCGCTGGTTGGCCGCGAGGCGACGCGCACCGTCCAGGTGGCGCTCAGCCAGTACATGACCAGCCAGAACGTGCGCTACCCGGAGCTTTTCATGGGTTCGCTGATCGCGATCCTGCCGATGCTGGTGGTCTTCCTGTTCCTGCAGCGTTTCCTGGTCCAGGGGCTGGCCACTTCCGGGCTGCGCTGAACCGGCCTCACCCCGCCGGAACCACCGTCAAACCAGCCGCGCAACCAGGGTGAACGACGCCGGGAGCCGCTCGGGGCGTTCCGCCAGCCGGTATTCCCCTTGGTCGTCGGCAACCATCATCCCGGGTAGGGCGTCCCACGGCACGCTGTCGTGTTCCGTGAGCAGCTCCAGGGTCAGTCCTGCATCGATCACGGCCATCACGATCTCGGAGAGCGCGTGGTTCCATTCCGCTGATTCCGGAGAGGCAACGGCCTCACTTCCGGCGTAGGAATACTCGTCGCGCCACAGCAGCGGTTCAGCATGTTCCCAGTAGGGCAGTTCCAGCGACGGGGTTGCCTCGCCGAAACCGGTGATCCACGGCTGCTGCTTCCTGTCCGGGTGGTCCTCTCCCACCTTCTGCGCGATCAGGCTGTTCAGGACCGGGTGGGCATCCCGAACGAAGAGCCGGCCTCCGGAACGCAGCAGGGCTCGCACGGTTCCGGCCCACCGCCTGATGTCCGGCAGCCAGCACAGTGCCCCGATCCCGGTGTATACCAGATCGAATCTGCCACTCCCCAGCACCTCAACCGCCTGGTAGACATCGGAGACGACGTAGTCCACCGGCACCTTGTTCTCAGCGGCGATACGTCTGGCATGTTCAATGGATCGAGGTGACAGATCCAGACCCGTCATGCGGGCACCGAGCCGGACCAGGCTGATGGTGTCCGTGCCGAGATGGCACTGCAGGTGCACCCCGTCGAGGCCGCGGAGTTCACCGAGCCGGGGCCGGTCAAAGGCAACCACGTGGGAGATCCACGAGGGATCCGCCACCTTGTCCAAGGCATAACCTCTCGCGCAGAGATGAACGTCGGCGCGAGAGTCCCAGTTGTCACGGTTGATCGCCTGGTAGTCCATGAGCCTTGTGTCTTATTTCTTGGTGGTCTCCGATGTGGACAGGGCGGCCACGAAGGCCTCCTGCGGCACCTCGACGCGGCCCACCATCTTCATCCGCTTCTTGCCCTCCTTCTGTTTCTCCAGGAGCTTGCGTTTGCGGGAAATGTCACCGCCGTAGCACTTCGCCAGCACGTCCTTGCGCATTGCCCGGATGGTTTCCCGGGCTATGACCCGCGACCCGATGGCCGCCTGGATAGGCACCTCGAACTGTTGGCGCGGAATGAGTTCCTTGAGCTTGCCCGCCATCCTCAGCCCGTAGGAGTATGCCTTGTCCTTGTGGACGATCGCGGAGAAGGCGTCGACGGGGTCGCCATGGAGGAGGATGTCCACCTTCACCAGGTCGGCCACCTGCTCGCCGTCGGGTTCGTAGTCGAGTGAGGCATATCCTTTGGTTCGGGATTTGAGGGCGTCGAAGAAATCGAAGACGATCTCGGCCAGCGGCAGGGTGTAACGGATCTCGACCCGGTCCTCGCTCAGGTAATCGAGTCCCTGCTGCACACCGCGCCGGGTCTGGCACAGCTCCAGTATGGTGCCGATGTACTCGGACGGGGTAAGGATGGTGCCACGCACCACCGGCTCGTGGACCTCCGCTATTTTCCCCGCCGGGTATTCCGACGGGTTCGTGACGGTGTGTTCGGTACCGTCCTCCATGACGACGCGGTAGACGACGTTCGGCGCAGTGGAGATCAGGTCGAGGTTGAACTCGCGTTCCAGGCGTTCCCGGACGATCTCCATGTGCAGCAGCCCCAGGAAGCCGACGCGGAAACCGAAACCGAGTGCCCCGGAGGTCTCGGGTTCGAAGGTGAGGGCCGCGTCGTTGAGCTGGAGCTTCTCCAAGGCCTCGCGCAGCTCGTTGAAGTCGTCGCCGTCGATCGGGTACAGGCCCGCGTAGACCATCGGGTTGGGGTGCCGGTAGCCGCCGAGGTCCTGCGTGGCGGAACGCGCCGCCCCGGTGATGGTGTCACCTACCCGCGACTGCCGCACGTCCTTGACGCCGGTGATCAGGTATCCAACCTCGCCCACGCCGAGGGCGTCGGACTTCTTCGGTTCCGGGGAGATCACCCCCACCTCGAGAAGGTCGTGTTCGGCCCTGGTGGACATCATGAGGATGCGTTCGCGATGACTGAGTTCCCCGTCGACCACGCGGACGTAGGTGACCACACCGCGGTAGGTGTCGTAGACGGAATCGAAGATCAGCGCCCGCGCAGGCCCCTCGGGGTTCCCGACCGGGGCGGGGATCTGGGCGACGATCTGGTCCAGCAGCTCGGCGACACCGACGCCGGTTTTCGCCGAGACCTTGAGCACCTCCGACTCGTCGCAGCCGATGATGCCTGCCAGCTCGGCGGCGTACTTGTCCGGGTTCGCGCTGGGCAGGTCGATCTTGTTCAGCACCGGGATGATGTGGAGGTCGGCTTCCAGCGCCAGGTACAGGTTGGCTAGGGTCTGTGCCTCGATTCCCTGGGCCGCGTCCACCAGCAGGACGGCCCCTTCGCAGGCCGCCAGGGAACGCGAGACCTCGTAGGTGAAGTCGACGTGCCCGGGGGTGTCGATCATGTTGAGGACGTGTTCGACCCCGTCGACGCTCCACGGCATCCGCACCGCCTGCGACTTGATGGTGATGCCCCGTTCGCGTTCGATGTCCATGCGATCCAGGTACTGCGCCCGCATGGCGCGTTCATCCACCACCTTCGTCAGTTGCAGCATCCTGTCGGCCAGCGTCGATTTGCCGTGGTCGATGTGCGCGATGATGCAGAAATTACGGATGATCGCCGGATCGGTCCTGCCGGGGGCGGGCATTCATCCTCCTTAGGGGCCGGGAGCGGGACGAGTTATCTTCTCACGAGTGGACTCCTGGGCACGAGCCCGACGCGACCGGGCCGGGTGGGATCAAGATTTTGCGGCCGCCCCGAGGCTCCGCTAATCTGGACCGTCGCGTCATCAAAACGCACCCAGAATACCGAGTAACCCAGACTAGTGAGGCAAGCCCAAGTGGCAAACATCAAGTCCCAGAAGAAGCGCGTCAAGACCAACGAGAAAGCACGCCAGCGCAACAAGGCCATCAAGTCGGAGCTGCGCACCCACGTGCGCAACCTCCGCGCCGCGGTCGCCGTGGGTGACAGGGCCAAGGCCGTCGAGCTCTCCCGGGTCGCCAACCGCGCCCTGGACAAGGCCGTGACCAAGGGCGTCATCCACGCTAACCAGGCTGCCAACCGCAAGTCGGCGATCAGCCTCACCGTCAACACCCTCGACTGAGCCCAGGCCGCAAGGGCCAGCCCAGCGCCCGGACCCACTCGGTGGTCCGGGCGCTGTTTCGCGTATGCTTCGGCAGTCACAAACGAACGGGGAACAATGCACAAAGTTGGATTCGACAGGGAAAAATACCTGACTCTCCAGGGGGAACGCATCGAAGCCCGGCGACGGCAGTTCGGGGGCAAGCTCTATCTGGAGTTCGGGGGAAAGCTCGTCGACGACATGCACGCCTCCCGTGTATTGCCGGGTTTCACCCCGGACAACAAGATCGTGATGCTGGCCGGCCTCGCCGACGAGGTGGAGATCGTGGTGGTGGTCAACGCCCAGGATTTCTTCCGCCACAAGGTCCGCGCCGATCTCGGGATCTCCTACGAGGACGACGTGCTGCGCCACATCGACGCCTTCCGCTCCTACGGCCTCTACGTCGGGAGCGTGGTCATCTCCCACTGGTCGAACGACAACCGTCAGGCCGCAGCGTTCAAGCGGAAACTGGAACGGCTCGGCATCAAGGTCTACCGGCACTACGTGATCCCGGGTTACCCGCACGACGTGGCGCGCATCGTCTCCCCGGAGGGATACGGGCGCAACGAATACATCGAGACAGAACGCGACCTGGTGGTGGTGACCGCTCCCGGCCCGGGGTCGGGCAAGATGGCCACCTGCCTGTCGCAGCTCTACCACGACCACCAGCGGGGCATCCGCTCCGGCTACGCGAAGTTCGAGACCTTCCCGATCTGGAACCTGCCCTTGGACCATCCGGTGAACATCGCCTACGAGGCCGCCACCGCGGACCTCGACGACGTGAACATGATCGACCACTTCCACCTGGCGGCCTACGGGGAACAGACGGTCAACTACAACCGCGACATCGAGATCTTCCCCGTGCTGAAGCGCCTGTTCGAACAGCTCCTCGACGAATCCCCGTACCAGTCGCCCACCGACATGGGCGTCAACATGGCAGGCATGTGCATCAGCGACGACGAGGTGTGCCGGGAGGCCTCCCGGCAGGAGGTGATCCGCCGCTACTTCAAGGCCCTGGCAGCAGAGCACCGGGACCAGTCGGAACCGATCCAGTCGGATCGCATCGCCTTGCTGATGAGCAAGCTGCAGATCTCCCGCGAGGACCGGCCCGTGGTGCTGCCCGCGTTGGAGAAGCAGAAGGCCACCAAGGGACCGGCCGCAGCCATCCAGCTTCCCGACGGCCAGATCATCGTGGGCAAGACCTCACCGCTGCTGGGAGCCTGTTCCGCGATGCTCCTGGACGCCCTGAAGGCCCTGGCCGGCATCGACCCGGATGTGAAACTGCTGGCCACCGAGACCATCGAACCCATCCAGACGCTGAAAACGAAACATCTGGGCAGCCGGAATCCCCGGCTCCACACCGACGAGGTCCTGATCGCCCTGTCCGTGAGCGCCACCCACAGCGACTTCGCCCGCCGCGCGCTGGCGGAGCTTCACAACATCCGGGGCTGTGACGTTCATTCGACCGTGATCCTCGGCCCCGTGGACGAGGCCATCCTGCGCAGCCTGGGGGCCTATGTCACCTGCGAGCCGGTGTTCCAGACCAAGAGGCTGTACCGGAAACACTGAACCCGCGAGGTTTCAGGTTCGTTTCTGCCGGAGGACGCCGAGCACCATGCGTTCAAGCGCGTAGTCCGGGTTGGTTGCCGCACCCTTGACATCCGCGTCGGCCCGGGCGATGATCCCGATGGCCGCGGCCACCCCGGCCGGCTGCCAGTTCCGGGAGGTGCGCTGGTACTCCTTCAGTTTGAACGGCGGCACCCCGATTCGCCGGGCCAGATCGGCGCCGCTCCCCCGCGCCTCCAAGTACTTGCCCATGCCGCGGAACGCACCGGCCATGGCGGATGTGATCAGCACGGGGGCAACGCCAGAGCCAAGGGCCCAGCGGAGACGTTCCAGCGCCAGCGACGCATCACCGGCCAGCACGGCATCGGAGACAGCGAACGAGGTGACCTCCGCCCGGCCCGCGAAGTACTTCCGCACCAGGGTCTCGTCCACCGACGCACCGCCGGCGTCGGAGGCGAGCTGTGCGACCGCCGATGTGAGTGCCCTCAGGTCGTTCCCGACCGCCGCCACGAGCGCCCCGGCCGCGTCCTGGGAGAGTTTCACCTTCCAGGACCGCGCCTCCTCCACGCAGAACTTCGGCAGCTCCCAGGGCTTGGGGGCCGCCACGGCAAGCGTCTCGATCCTGGCCTTCTTCAGTTTGTCGATCAGACCCCTGCCCTTGTTCCCACCCTCGTGCGACAGGATCAGGCACAGCTCGTCGCCGGGGTTCTTCGCCAGGGCCACCAGGGTGTCGACGACATCGGGTGGGGTGGAGCCGACGTCGTCGATGATGGCGACGATGTGGTTCGAGAACAGGGAGCCCCCCGTCACCTCCGAGAGCATGGAATCGGCCAGTTCTGCCCCACAGACCCGGTTGACCTCGGCATCGGGTTCCTCCGCCAGGGCGGCCCGGCGCCTGCCGTCAATGGCACGAGCGGCCAGCAGCGATTCCGAACCGGTGACGAGCAGGGTGCGTCCGAAACTGTTCACGCGCCCAGCATGCCAGCTGGCCCCGACATCAGCCACGCCAGCGACGCACCCCGATTCGCCCGTCGTCACCCGAGGAGACCGCGATGCTGCCCTCCGTGTCGGTGCGTGCCACCGCCATGCCCAGCGAGGTCACCCTGCTCAAGGTCTTGGGGCTCGGGTGCCCGTAGTCGTTGCCCAGCCCGCAACTCGCCACCGCCAGCTGAGCCGACGAGGCCTCCAGGAATTCTGGTTCCTGCCGGGAGGAGCCGTGGTGGGGGATCTTCAGGACGTGCGCGGAAAGCGGGATGCCCAGTTTCCGGGCCCGCCGGATCGCCTGTTCCTGGCCGCCGGGTTCCGCGTCCCCCGGCAACAGGATCCGCAGGCCCGAGATCTCTGCGATTCCCACGACGGAGGAGTCGTTCTGGACCGAACTCTCACTTTCCCCTGCGACGGACGCCCCGCCCGGCTGCCAGGCCGAGACCGTGACCCAGTCTACGTCCCCCACCCTCATGCGCTGCCCCGGTTCCGCCACGAGCAGTCGCGCCCCGTGGGCCTCCGCCGCGGCCTCGACGGATGCCGCCGCGAAACCGGGGGAACGCAGCGGACTGACCAGCACCAGCTCCGGATGGAACCGGGACAAAACGGCTTCCGTTCCCCCGATGTGATCCGCGTGGAAGTGGGTCAGGACCAGCAGCGGGACGCGTTCGATGCCCAAGGATTCCAGGCAGGCTATGGTGGGGCCGGGTTCCGGTCCGGTGTCCACCAGGACCGCCGTTGTTTCGTCTGCCCGCAGCACCGTCGCGTCCCCCTGTCCGACATCGCAGAAAACCGCCTGCCACCGTCCCGGCCAGTCCAACGGGACCGGGCGGATCCACCCCGCGAGCAGCAATCCGAGGGCCAGCAGCAGGAAACTTGCCCGTCGCCGGAGCCCGGCCCGGGCCAGCACCGCGGCCACCCCCGCCAGCAGGGCGCTGGTGAGCATCCCGAGCGGGGTGGTGGGCCATTCGAGGACGGCCCCCGGCATGGCCGCGCCGAGATGCGCGATCCAGAGGATGGGTTGCACCACCCAACCGGCCACCCAGGCCACCGCGGCAGCGACCGGTGGGACCCAGATCAAGACGGTGGCGGCCAGTCCGAGCACGGTGGCGGGGCCAACGAAGGGGCCGGCCAGGGCATTGGCCATCACCCCGACCACGGACACCTGACCGGACAGCGCCGTCGTCAGGGGGACCGTGGCCAACTGCGCGGCCAAGGGCACCGCAACGGCCTCGGCGAACCAGGCGGGAGCCCAGCCTGCCATGATTCCGGCAAGCGGTTCCGCTCCCAGGCTGATGCCGAGACAGGCCGCCGCGGAGAGCGCGAATCCCCAGGAACGCGCCAGCCAGGGATCCAGGGGGAGCAGGACGAGGACCGCGATGCTCAGATTGCGGATGCTGCTCCTGCCGCGCCCGATTCCTGTGGCGGGCAGGACGACGAGTCCCATGGCGGCCGCCCGCAGCACGGAGGGTTCGGCCCTGCACACCAGCACGAACAGCGCCACTCCCCCAGCGGCGACGCCCCGGATCGCCCAGCCGCGAACCCCCAGGGACCTCACGACGAACAACAACACACCCAGCAGCAGCGTCAGGTTCGAGCCGCTGACGGCGAGCAGATGACTCAGCGAAGTGGCGCGAAAGATTTCGGTGAGCTCCTTGGTGATCCCGCTGCGGTCCCCGACCACCAGCGAAGGCACCAGGGCAGCCTGTTCGGGCGGCGAATGGGAGGCCGCCTCACGCAGTCCCGCATGGATCGTACTGACGAAGGCGTTGAACACATCCGGGGCCCGCACCTGGCCGGAGATCCTGCTCACCCGCACGACGAACGCTTCCTGGGAGTCCGGGTCCGAGGCGCCGAGCCGCCCCAGGACCCGGTGGACCGCACCGGGCGCGATGCCGGCCAGTTCGGTGGCCAGTTGGTCCCCGGCAAGCAGCAGAACCGGTTGTGAGGTGCTGAGGCTCTTCTTTTTCACCTCCAGCTGCAGCAGCGTGGCCCGGACGATCGCGAGGCTGCGCCCCGAGTGCTTCACCAGGGTTGGTTCTCCCTCCAGGCGAACCAGCGCGGAGGCCAGCGGTTCCTCCGCGGCCCATCTGGCGGGCATGCCGTCGTGGAGCCCCGCGGAGCGCATCCCGGATGTTAGGACGGTCACCACCAGGGTGCAGGCGGCGAACCCCACCCAGACGCGCCGTATCAGCAGGACACACACCGCCAGGAGTCCTGCGCACCCGAGAAGCACCCCCGGTTCGGGGCACCATCCCGAGGTCCCCGCCCAGCAACCAACCCAGGCGGCGACCGCCAGCGGAACGAGCCGCCAGTCGTGTTTCCTCACAGGGTCACCAGCGGCGACAGTTTCTCGAACAGTTTTGGTCCGATCCCCGAGACCTGTCGCAGCTGCGAGATATCGGTGAAGGAACCGTTGTCGGTGCGCCACTTGATGATGGCCTCGGCCAGGACGGGACCAACCCCCGGGAGTTCCTGAAGCTGCTGCGAAGTGGCCCTGTTGAGGTTCACGAGTCCCGCCCCGGCGGCCGTTGTCGACCCCGCTGCCGGGCTGCCACCACCGGGATCCACGACCTCCCCGCGAGGCGATTCCGAGGTCCCCACTATGACCTGCTGCCCGTCCTTGACCGGGGTCGCGAGGTTCAATTCCCCGGGATCGGCTCCCGGAACCAGCCCTCCGGCAGCCTCGATCACGTCCTGCACGATGGCGCCCTCCGGAACCGACACCACCCCGGGTCTGACCACCGCCCCGAGGACGTGAACCCGCACCGGTCCGCGGCTCGCGGAGGCCGCTGGACCGGGTGAGACGGCCATGGTCGGGACGGAGACCGCGCTGGGCGACGGGGCAGGCAGTTCCGTCGCGGAGCTCTGCCCCAGCGCGTGGACGGTTATCAGCACCACGCCGACCAGCAGGGCCGCCACCACGATGATGTGCTCGCGGCCGAGCATCACCACCCGCCGCCATCCCTTGGGGGCCTGCTGCCCGGGGGATTCAGACGCTTCCTCCTTACCGGACTCATTGTTGCTGGGCGGGATGTCGTCCGCTCGACGCGCCGCACCGAGCGGGGTCTGCCCCGAGGCGACGAGCGCCAACCGTGCCCGTTCGATCTGCTGTTGCTCCGTAAGACTCCCCATGCCAACACTCTGGGCGGTTCGGGACCGGATCCTCCACTGGTTCCCGAACCTGTTGGAAACTCCGAAAAAATTACCTATGGATTAACCCTGGGTTAACAAAAGATTAACTTCTTGACTGGGCCGGGGCTCGGGCCGGAAGGTGACCTCGGAGAGATCGACAACAGCGTCGACCAGAGACACCTGGAGTTGCTCATGATTCCGCTCAGGAAACGTTTCACCGCCGGGCTGACAGCCCTGTGTCTGGGGCTCGGAACACATCTCATGGCACAGCCCCGCGCGGCGGCCGACCCGGCCGACTGCACACCAACCGGCACCGTATCGATGTTCACCTACAACGACTTCCACGGCCGATTGGCGAACGCCGCAGCCCTGTTCACCCCCGTGGAGAAGGCCCGCGCATCCCAGGGGGATGCGAACGTCGCGCTCATCAGCAGCGGGGACGACATCGGGGGTTCCACGTTTGAATCCATGGCCGACGACGACAACCCCACCCTGAAGGTGATGGCCGCTGCCGGACTCAGCGCACGAACCGTGGGCAACCACGAGTTCGACAAGGGCTGGGCCGACCTCGCGGGTCGCGTGAACCCCGCGGTGCCCGGGGTGGATCAGCTCGGGGCGAATGTCTACCTCAAGGGAACCAGGCAGGTGGCCTCCCCACTCAAGGCGTACACGACCTTCAAGGTCGGGGAACTCGACGTCGCAGTGATCGGCGCCGTCACTGGGGATCTGCCATCCCTCGTCTCCCCCGCCGGGATCTCGGACCTGACCATCGGTGACCCCGTGGATGCCGTGAACGAGACCGTTTCCCAGCTTCCCGAGGGAATCGACCTGGTGATCGCATCCATTCACGAAGGGGCGCCGAACGGAAACGGCACCGGTGATGATCAGGCCACCGCCAGCCCGAATTTCCGGAAGATGTGGACGGGAATCGACCCGAGGATTCGCGTGGTGCTGGGCGGGCACACCCACCAGACCTATTCGTGGACCAACGACAAGGGACAGCTGTTCACCCAGGCCGGTTCCTACGCGGCTGCCCTGAACGAACTCAAGGCCGGGGTCACCGGCGACGGCGCCCTGTGCGGGATCTCCAACACCACCACCAAGATCGACGCCAAGGCATTCGACACGAGCCTGCCACGCATCCGGGAGATCACCGACATCGTCTCCGCCGCCGTCACCAAGGCCGATGAGGTCGGCGCCCAGGTGATCGGCCAGGCAAGCGAGGCCATCTCGACGCCGACCGGCAACTCCGATGTCCGGGATGTGGAGTCCCCCATGAGCAACATGGTGGCCCAGATGTTCCGAGAGGTGCTGGGCGGCGATGATCCGTATTTCATCGGTGTCCAGAACCCGGGCGGCACCCGCGACAGCTTCGATTCCGGGGAGATCACCTACAAGGAGGCCGCGCTCGCGCTGCCGTTCGCCAACACCTTGATGGCCACCCGGCTCACCGGGGCCCAGTTCAAGACAGTCCTGGAGCAGCAGTGGCAGCGCAACGACAAGGGCGAGATCCCCTCACGCCCGTTCCTGCGCCTGGGCCTGTCCAGCAACGTCTCCTACACCTATGACGAGTCCCGCCCGGAGGGGGACCGGATCACATCGGTCTTCGTCGGGGACTCCCCGCTCGATCCGGAGCGGCTATACACCGTCGGTTCCACTTCCTTCCTGATCGCGGGTGGGGACAATTTCCGGGAGTTCGCGAAGGGCACCGGGACCCGGGACACGGGGCGCGTCGATCTGGAGGCCTGGACCGATTGGGTGAAGACCCGGCAGACGCTCTCCCCCAGCTACGTCAAGCGCGGCCTGTCGCTGGTCGATGCCCCCACCGAGATCAACCGGAACGGCGGGACCGCCACCTTCAACTTCGATGTGCCGGGTGGCGACGCGAAGGCACGGGAGGGCGTCGATTTCCTGCTGGGTGAGGCGGCCGGTGCATCCCCGAAGGACCCGGCCAAGGTCAGCCCGGCGCTCGCGAACAATGGCGTCGAGGTTTTCCTGGGCGGGACCAGCGTCGGCAGCGGGACCGTGACCGACGGCAGAGCGAAGGTCGATGTCACGCTGCCCGGCGGCTGCTCCGCACCTACCGGAACCCAGACGTTGACCTTCAAGTTCACCCCCTCGGGGACCCTCGCCCACCGGCAGGTGAACATCACCGGGGACGATTCATCGTGCACCCCGGCCCCGCCGAAACCGGATCCGACGGGGACGCCGTCGCCAGCCCCCGTCAGGCCCGGGCTCCCCAGGACCGGTTCGTGACGAAGCGTGAAGGGACGGGAGGAATCCCGTCCCTTCACCCTCACCGCCCGATCAGCGCGCCCGGCGCGGGTAGCGCCTGCCGTTGAGCCAGGCACCCAGCCAGGTGTGCCGGACCAGCAGTTCGTAGGTGATCAGCAGAACCGCGGTGATAACGACCCACGTGACCAGGAGTTTCACCAGGACCGGCCATCCCAGGTCAGCCAGCGGGATCTCGAACAGCACCAGCAGCGGCAGGTGAACCAGGTACATCCAGTAGGAGGCGTCCGCGAGGTAGCGGATCCAAGTGTGTTCCCGGTCCAGGAACCGCACCGCGGCGCCCAGCAGACCGAAACCGAGCAGCCAGCCCGCCAGGGCGACAGCGACCATCAGCGCTTCCCGCGGCACGCCCGGGAGCCACACGACCACCGTCGCGATGAGACCCAGCACGAGCATCGGGAGCCAGTTCCCGGCGATCCGTCGCATGGACCCCGGGGATGCGTGCAGGAACCAGCCGGTCAGGAACGCCCCCAGGTAACCGAGCGTCGATGCCGCTTCCGGGACGATGGTGGTCGGGGCGATGATCCCGCCCGCCGGTTCGCCGCCCTGGAGCAGCAATGCTGCCACGAAGGCCAGGGCCGGGAGGAGAACACCGGCCGGGTGGGACAGGACTTCACCTATCCGGGTGGCGGCCCGCCCGGCGCGCTCCGCGCCCAGGAACCGGAGCAGCGCGGCCCGGGCGAGAAGCACCAGGGTGGCGATCTCGAACAGCACCAGTAGGAACCAGAGCTGCCCCGGGGTGAACATCATCAGGGGTGAGGTCGGCTCCGAGGCCATCGGCGCAGGCAGACCCCGGACCGAGGCCCCGTACATCGCGAGGAGACCGAGTGGGATGACCGTGAACGGCCAGAAGACGACGGCGGGCAGCAGGATCCGCTTCGCGCGATCCCGGAAGTAGCTGCCGGGCCCGCGCCGCAGGGTGACCATTCTCCCGAAATAGCCCGCCAACAGCATGAACAACGCCATCCGGAACAGGTGGATCGTGCCGGATACCCACAGGGCAACGACGCTGCGCTCGGAGTCGTTGATCATCCAGACGATGTCGGTGAAGGGCAGCAACGAGTGCAGGACTATGCCGAGCAGCAGGGCGCCGGAACGGACGGCGTCAAGGCCGTGGAGGCGTTGCGGGAGGGTATCGCGACGAGCGGCGCCGGGTTCGTGAAGGCATTTTTCGGTGGTCATGATTCGAAGTTACGATTCCGGGCTCGCCCCCACCATCGTCCGATCGGTGGATGGCGGTTCTCTCCACCGGACCGGAACAATGGTCCGGTGGAACGCTACGAGAGCCCGATCGCGATCCGGGCGGCACGCTGGGGGCCCTTCGTGCTGCTCGCCGTGTCGGTGATCATCGGCTGGGCCCTGACGGGCCCGCTCATCGAGCCCGGAGGCATGCTCGTCTCCCTGTGCCCCACCGTCCTGATCCTGCTCGGCCGCGTGCTCGTGGCGGTCCGGCCGCCGTCCAGGGGAAGCCGTGCAGCATTCGTTTTCGTGGCGGGCAATCTGCTGCTCGCCCTGGCCTCCTCCCTGCTCAACCCATTCATGTGCATCTACGTGTTCTCGAGCTATCCGGATGTCGAACGCCTGGTCACGGGTTCCTTCCGGGTGCCCGCCACCATCGCCACGGGGCTGGTGATCGCGGTCGGGCAGGCCGGTGGAATCCCCGGGGCCTCAGCGACTCCCTGGCTTTTCCCGCTGCTGGCCCTGGTGAACATCGGGATAGCCTTCCTCATGCTGACCCTGAGCCGAGAACGCGAACGTCAGGTGCGGATCCGAGAGGAGGCCGCCGAGCGGCTGGCGAAGGCCAACGCGGCCAACCTGGCCCTGCACGAGGAACTGATGACACAGGCCCGCCAGATGGGTATCGACCAGGAAAGGGCGCGATTGTCGCGGGAGATCCACGACACCGTGGCGCAGGGATTGATCGGTGTGATCCGCCAGCTGGAGGCGCTCCCCTCCTCCTTGGACGACCCCGCCCAGGAAAGGGTCCGGCGAGCCGAACAGGTGGCGCGGGACTGCCTCACGGAGGCCCGGCGGGCGGTGCAGGCCCTAGCGCCACGCCAGTTGGATGACGATCCCCTGGCCGATGCCCTGCACGAGATCATCAAGGGTTGGGGACGGGTGAACCGCATCGTCACCGAACTGGATGCCGACGACGCCCCGGCCACCTCGCCGCACGACGGGGTGCTGGTCCGCGTCGCCCAGGAGTCCCTGGCCAACATCGCCCGGCACAGTGACGCCAGCCAGGTGTGGGTGCGCCTCGACGGCACACCCGCTGGGCCGCGGATCCGCATCACCGACGACGGTGTCGGCTTCACGCCCGTCTTCGCAGCCGGGCACGGGCTTTCCGGCATGCGTGATCGCTTGGCAGAGATCGGCGGCAGTCTGAGAGTGGACAGCGCGCCGGGGAAAGGATGCACGGTGACAGCAGTGGTTCCCTCATGACCCTCCGTCTGGTGGTGGTGGACGACCACCCGATCGTCAGGGACGGCCTCGCTGGGATCTTCGCCTTGGAGAAGGACATCGACGTGGTCGGGCAGGCCGGGAGCGGCCCCGAGGCCTTGGCCGTCGTGGCCGAGCGCGATCCCGACCTGGTGCTGATGGACCTCCGGATGCCCGGCGGCGACGGATTCGCGGCCATCAGGCAGCTTCGGGAACGGGGCGGGCGTCCCCGCGTTCTCGTGCTCACCACTTACGATACAGAACGCGACATCCGCAGAGCGATGGCGGCGGGGGCCGATGGATACCTGCTGAAGGACCTGCCCCGTGACCAGCTCGTGGCAGCCGTCCGGGAGTTGATGAACGGTTCCCCTCGAACATACATCGACGCCCCGCACGGCTCGCAGCTGTCGCTCACCAACCGGGAGACCGATGTGTTGGCGCTGGTCGCGGACGGCCTGACAAACCGGGCGGTCGCGAGGAAACTCGGGATCAGCGAGGCCACCGTGAAAACTCACCTGGCCCACGTCTACACCAAGCTGGGGGTGCTGGACCGGGCGACCGCGGTGCGGGAGGCCTGGGAGCGGGGGCTGGTTTGAGAGCCGGCCCCCGCGCCGGGTTCAGGGACGTGTGGCCTGCTCCACGAGTTCGAGGATGTGGACGTAGGGTTTGCCCGTCGCCCTGCCGATGCCGATCTCGCAGGTGCGGTTGAGCGAGGCGTAGGCATCGAAGTGGCGGGAGTTGATCTCCGCGGCCTCCCGTTTCGCGGCCGATGCGTTCAGTTCCGGGTGGAGCATTCCGCGGTCACCGGCGAAAGCGCAGCAACCCCAGTCCAGCGGGACGTAGGCCTCGTCCGCGATCGCTTCTGCCAAGCCCTTCAAGGCGTCGTTCAACCCGAGGTGGGTGGACGAACAGGTGGGGTGCAGGGCGATGGAGCCCAGGCGGTGGGTCACCGTCAGGTGCGGCAGGAGCCATTCGTGGGCGAACTTGACCACGTCAACTATCTGGACGGCCTTGAACTCCTCGCTGGAGGATTTCGACTGCATGACGTGGAAACCCTCGGTGCAACTGGCCGCGTCCACCACGATGGGAACCGGGCTGCCGGCGAGACGCTCTTCGGCCCGTTTGAGCTGGGTCTCGTATCCCTTCAAGAAGCCCTTCGACTTCCAAGGGGTGCCGCAGCACAGGCTTCCGGTGTTCAGCGTGGTCACCGGCACTCCGGCGCGTTCACACAAGGTGGTGAAGGCCTTGGGAACACCGCTGGAGAACATGGTCTGGATGCAGGCCGGAAGGTAGAAAGCCACCGGGTCCTCCGCTTCCCGGGCCTTGGGACGCCTGCCGCCCTTGGGGAGGTCCTTCGAGTACTGGGGCATGACGTCCGGGCTGATGATCTTGCGCGCCACCTTGGTGATGCCCGAGGCAACCGGGGCGACGGCGTGTGCCGTGGTCATCGCAACGCTGGCGCCCTTCGTGAACGGTCCCCACGCCTTGGCGGCGGCCCCCCACACCCCGCCGAGCACGCGATTGGCCTGCTCGGCGCGCAGCCTGCGCACCAGGTCGCCGGTGTTGATGTGGAGGGGGCAGACCTCCCCGCACATGCCGTCGACGGCGCAGGTCTGGATGGCGTAGTAGTCGTAGTCCTTGTCGAGGTCCTTCAGGAGCTGCTCGTCAAGCTGGTTGGAGGCCAGTTCCCGGCGCAGCGCTATCCGCTGCCGCGGCGTGAGGGTGAGTTCGCGGGAGGGGCAGACAGGTTCGCAGAAACCGCACTCCACGCAGCGGTTCACCTCGTCCTCGACGCTGGGCACCAGCTTGAGGTTCTTCAGGTAGCCCTGCGGGTCGTCGGTCAGCACCACACCTGGGTTCAGGATTCCCGCCGGATCGAACAGGCGCTTGATCTCGCGCATCACCTGGTGGAGTTCATCCCCGTACTGGCGGGCCACGAACGGGGCCATGATGCGTCCGGTGCCGTGCTCGGCCTTGAGGTTCCCGCCGTGCCCGATCACCAGGTCGACCATGTCCTCGGTGAAGTGGATGTAGCGCTCCATGCACGCTGGATCTGTGAAGTTCTCGTTAAGCATGAAGTGGACGTTGCCGTCCTTGGCGTGACCGAAGATGACGGAGTTTTCGTACTGGTGCTGCCCGAACAGCTTGATGAGCTCGGTGCAGGTGTCCAACAGCGTCGGCACGGGCACCACGATGTCCTCGAGCAGGGCGGTCGCGCCGGGATTGCGGTGTCCGGCGACCGTGGTGTACAGACCCTTGCGGATGTGCCACAGCCGGGCACGCGTGGGCCCGTGGCTGGTGGCCTGGGTGGGGCTCGTCAACGGCAGCGAGGCCAGCAGCGGCGCCACGGCCTCGATCTTGCCCCCTACCCCCTCGGCGGTGGCGTCCTGAAGTTCCAGGAGCAACGCGGCCTGGCCGGTCACGTCCAGTTCCAGGATCTCGGGGGTGGCCTCGGGAAGTGTCTGCGCCACCCTGAGTGACTGCGCATCCATCAGCTCAATGGCCGCGAAACCGGCTGCCACCAGATCGGGGAGCGCGGCCGTGGCCTCCCGGAGGGTCGGGAAGATGGCCAGGGCCGAGGCCGCGTGGGGCGCCACCGGAATGGTCCGGAAGGTGGCTGAGGTCACGAATCCGAGGGTTCCCTCGGAACCGATCATCAGATGCCTGGCGATCTCGAGAGGGGTTTCGAAGTCCAGCAGGGAGTTGATCCCGTAACCCATGGTGTTCTTCATCGCGAACTGGCGGCGAATGGTGTTCACCGAGTCCGGGTTGTCGAGGATTCGTTGACGCAGCCTCATCAGCCCCGCGACGAGTTCGGGTTCGGCCTCGGCGAACTTCCGGGCGGCGTCCGGGTCGGCCGTGTCGATCCGGGTGCCGGAGGCCAGGACGAACTCCAGCGAATCCAGGGTGGCGTAGGAGTTCTCGGTGGTGCCGCACTGCATGCCGGAGGAGTTGTTGGCCACCATGCCGCCAATGGTGCAGGCGATCTCGCTTGCCGGATCGGGGCCGAGTTTGTATCCATACCTGGCCAGCCGGGCGTTGACGGCACGGATGGTCTCCCCCGGGGAAACCTTCACCCGACGTCCCTCGTCGAGGATCTGGATCCCGCGGAACCCGCGTCGCGAATCGACGAGGATGCCGTCGCCGGCGGATTGCCCGGACAAACTGGAACCGCCGGCCCTGAAGGTCAGCGGGGAACCCTCACGACGAGCGTGGGCGAACAGGTCCAGGATGTCGTTGACGCTCTGGGGCCTCGATATCTGCATCGGAGTGAAAGCATAATGAGAGGCGTCGTGCGCCATAGCTAGACGATCTATCGCTTTGGAAGAAAGCATCGTTGCCATGCCTCAAAGACTAATCCCCTTTGGCGCACACAACGCCCGAAATTAGGTTCACCTAACCAATCTTATTGCGAATAAGGAAAGGTTTTCTTAATCAATTTTCTTCCTTGGTGAGGCCAGAAACTCCTCCAGTTCGGCGCGGGTCGGGGGATTCGCCCCCTGTTTTGTGCAGACCAGCGCGGACGCTCCGGCACCCCAGCGAAGGGCTCTGTCGACATCGTCCGGACGCCTGGCGTAGGAGGCCAGGAATCCCGACATGAAGGTGTCCCCGGCCCCGACCGTGTCCGCCATCTCGATGGTGTGCCCCGGAACGCGGAACTGCCGCCCGTCGGGTTTGATGGCGACGGCGCCGTCGGGGCCGAGCGTGACGACACACAGGGCCAGGCCGTACTCGATGCACCACGCCTCCGCGTAGGGCAGCGGGTCCGGATCGTCCACAAGCCAGCAGATGTCCTCGTCGCTGGCCTTGATGATCCCACCGCCGGCCCCGACTGCGGCTATCAGCTGTTCGACGCGCTGGAAGTACTCCACACGATCGGGAAGCACGGTCGGACGCACGTTGATGTCGTAGCTGAGCGAAGCGGGGGTGGAACGCACGAAATTCAGAACGGCCCGTGCCCCCGGCCCGGAGATGGTTCCGATGGATCCGAAGTGCAGCCAGTCGTTCTCCCTGAGTTCGGGGAACTCCCCCGCCCGCCAGCCGAAATTCGAGGTGTTCTGGAAGTGGAAGGTGTAGGAAGCCCTGCCCTCAGCATCGAGCGAGACGACCGCGACCGACGTGGGCTCCCCCGTCCTGACCGCCAGGTCAGTAGCGACGCCGTTGTCCTGGAGGTAGCGTTCGATTTGACGCCCGAAGGCATCACCACCCAGGCGCCCCAGGAAATGACTGTCCTCCCCGAGTCTCGCGAGCCCGAGGGCCGTATTCATTGGACTACCACCGCACAGCGCCGACCAGCGGGTCTCGGCCGAGGAAACCTGTTCTCCCGGCAGCAGGTCGATGAGAGCCTCTCCGCACACAACGAAACGCATGTCCTTACTCTAGTGGTCCTCCATGCCGGTGGGGAACGAGAAGGGAGGTTTCACTGCCAAGGCCTTCAACCCCCGCAGCAGCGGCAGGAGCCGGTGTCCGGGGGCGAGCCTTTCCAGCTGCTCCAGACACTCGGTCTGCTGGGCCCCCTGGTTGTCGAACCAGCAGACCAGGGACAACAGCGCGAGCACCTCGGGGGCGTGCGAATCACCACACATCCGTCTGGCGTACGCGATCCGGGGACGTACCCTGGCCGCACCCTCGCGGTTTAGATTCGCCACCACGGCCCCTGCGATCCCGGGATCGGAAACCAGGACGGCCAGCTGCGCCCCCTCGATGGGCAGCAGGGGTTCCCCGCAGTCCAGCAGCCGCTCCGCCAGTTCCCCCCGCTGCTCGTCGCCGAGCCCGCTAACGTGTTCGAGGGCCGATTCCGTGAGGAACTCGGCCTCCTCGGGCTCGTCGGGGGGTCGCACCTCGGCGATCACCTCGGCCCGGTTCGTGGCTATCGGGATCCCCAGATAGACGGCCTCGGCCGAGAGGCTCGTCGTCGAGGGATCCCAGCCACGGCCGTCGGGAGGTTCCAGGCCCAGGGGGGTGACGACCCAGTAACGATCCGGGGTGGCCACGAGTACGTCGGTCACCCTTCCCCTGAGTTCCAGGGCAAGGCGTATCAACCGTCCGCAGTTTCCCTCCGGGTCCTCGGTGTATCCGAGGATCACGAAACTGCAGGATCTCACCGGCTGAGCGGCCGCCTCGACCTGCCGGATCAGGTCACTTCCGTCCTCGTCCAACCAGTCAAGGTCCGCGCGGGCGCAGAACTCCACACGATTCTCCGAGATCCCCAGGACGACACAGGACTCCGTCGGATGGAAACCGAGACAGATCCCGGGCACGCAGAGAAGGTCTTCGTCGGTGTGGCTGCGCAGGATTGCTTCGAAAATGTTCACATCATCGTTATGGGAGCCGGTGGGCCGGATCCTCCGTTTCTGGCTGCACCATCGCGATTGTTGACAAGTTCCACGGGTATGGTGTGAGCCACCATGAACGTTCCACAGTGGCAGAACAACCCTCCGCAGTTTCCCTCCCAGCAGGGGCGCGACCCACGGACGCCTTTCGGCTCCCCCGCCCCCGGTTCCTTCGACGCCCCCACGCAGATCGAGGCCTACCGGCAACCCCGCGGTGGCGCGGCACGCAGCATACTGATCGGGGCCGTGGCCCTCGCCGTGGTCGCTGCCGTTCTGCTGTGGCTGCAATTCGGGTCGAACCAGGGCGGGGCCACCGGAAGCCCCTCCAGCGCACCACCTCCGTCGGCGAACACGTCGTCGCTGGGCGCGCAGGAAAGCAGAGCGCCTTTCGAGGCGAACGGTGGGGGGGTCTTCGAGCTCCTCGCCTACAACTGGAACGGTGACAACGATGTCGAGGTCCAGGTCCGCGTCACCTTGAGCGAGGGCTCCGCGTCCTTCGACATCTACCTGGTGTCGAGCAAGAACATGCGGAGTTATCCCCCGCTCAACTCCCCGTCCCTGAGGGCCAAGGCCGGGCAGCCCTTGGATGTCACCCTCAAGTTCGCGGCCCCCAGGGACAAGAGCACCATCGTCCTTTCCACCGATAGCGGTAGAGGCCGGGGCCTGGCCGCGGTGACGCTCAATCCTTGACGGCAGCGGATTCCTTCGCCGTCTTCTCGCGCTCCGCCACGGCGTCGGGGTGGTCCTTGGACAACATCACCACCCCGTACACGGCCACCGCGCCGGAGATGATCATCCCGGCGGCGGGGCCCGCACCCATGCCGGCCCCCTCGCCTAGGACGAACAGCCCGAACAGGACGGCGACGAAGGGATCCACCGTGGTCATGGTGCCCACCGTGATCTCGGCGGGGCCGGATGCGTAACCTTGCTGGATCATCCAGGCCCCCAGGCCGTAGCAGGCGAGCATGTACCCGATCACCACGAGGGTCGTGGGGTGCAGCAGGTGGAACTGCCCGGACTGGACCATGTTCATGGCGGCCTTCATCATGCCGGAGGCCAGGCCATAGAAGATCGCCCCGACCGAGGACCACATTATCGCCTTGGCCCACGGGGCCGCTTTCTTGGCCGCGAAGAAGGACAGCACCACGCAGACCACGCAGACCACGATGAAGGACCAGGTGATCGGCATGAACCCGAACTGTTTCTCCCCCTTCGCGAATAGCGACGAGAACACGGTGAACCCGACCACGCCGATCACGGTCACCAGGACGGCACGCCACACCCGGAAGGGGATCTGATGGCCGTGGATCCGGGAACTCAGGAGCACCGACCACGGGACCGCCAGGATTCCGACCGGCTGGACGACCGCCACGGGTGCCATGGTCAACGCCCACAGGTGCAGGCCGGCCCCGGAGAACACGCAGAGCAGGCCGAGCAGCCATTTGGGGATCAGAAGCAGTTTCAGCATCCCCATCAGCGTGAGGCGGTTGGAGGACGCTGTCGCATTGGGATCGAACGTGGACTTCACACCCAAGTGCTGCAGGGTCGCCCCGCTGGCGAACAGAAAAGAGGAAATCACCTGCAACGTGATGGCCAAGGGGATGCCCACGCGCGTCACCTTTCACTAGTTGGCAAGAACTGCAAAGGACACCCTAGTGGCTGGTTCTCCTCCAACCATCAGACCTGGGGCTGGTTCTCCCCGGGATGTCAGTCCGCGTAAACCACTACCTTGTCCCCGACCCGCACCTGATCGAACAGGGATGCGACAGCTCCCTTGTCACGCACGTTGACGCAACCGTGGGAGGCACCGTTGTAGCCGTTCTGGGCGAAGTCGGCGGAGTAGTGGACGGCCTGCCCACCCGAGAAGAACATGGCATAGGGCATGGGGGTGTGATAGAGCGTCGAGACGTGGTCACGGGACTTCCAGCCCACGGAGAAGACCCCGTTGCGGGTGGGGGTTTCATCCGAGCCGAAACGCACGGAGAGCGTCATCTGGACCTGACCGTCGATCACCCAGGAGAGTTTCCGTTGCGACTTCGAGATGCACAGCACCCGGCCCTGCAGGCAGCGATCGTCGAGCGTCATCCCGCTGTTCGCGGGTTTCTGGGTGGGTTTGACGTTGTTCAACTCGTCCTGGGTGGGTTTGCGGGTCATGGAGGTGATCCGGTCCAGCGTGCGCTGGTCCACCTCGCCCGTGACGGGGAGCTGCCGTTTACCCTGGAAACCCTTGACGGATTCGACCGTGGTGTCGTCGTACTCCCCGTTGACGTCCGGGCCGTACCAGCCGATCTGCTTCAGCCGGGCCTGGAGGTCCTTGACCTTGTCCCCACTGGCGCCCTTGGCCATCAGGGCGGGACCGGGTTTCAGGACGTTGTTCTTCTCGTCCTCAGTGGGTTTCCGGGTCATCGAGGTCAGGCTGTCCATCGTCGCCTGATCCACGAAACCTAGAACCGGGAGCCCGCGTTTGCCCTGGAAACCCTCGACTGCCAGACGAGTCTTGTCATCGAACTCCCCCGAGATCTGTCCCTCGAACCACCCGAGTTGGAGAAGCCGGTGCTGAAGTTCCCGTACCTTGTCGCCGCTGTCTCCGGGGGAAAGCAGGGCCGTTGCCGACGGCGTCGGTTCCGGTGTGGGGCTGGCTGTGTCGTCCGGCCCGGCCGATGGGGAACCCGACTCCGAGGGGCTGGGGGTCGTAGCACTGGCCGAGGGCTCACCGGAGGGGTCGCCCTGCTCGACGTTCGTGATGACTTCCTGGCTGCAACCCGAAAGGAACAGCAGCGAAATCACAGAGACAAGCGCAAGACGTCTCACTATCGGGCTCCCATTTTGACTCGGACTTGTGTCCCACCTTTGCTACTGGGAATTCATGGTACAGCATGGGAACTCAGGGCGTATAGGTGCTGAGTAGTTTTCTTCGTTCGCCGTGGTCCGGGAGAGCGGCCGCCACCAAGGACCAGAACCCCCGGCCATGGTCGGCATGCCTGAGGTGGGCCAGTTCATGCACGATCACATACTCGAGAGCGGCCACGGGAAACCTCACCAAGGTCGTGTTGAGGGTGATCGCCCTGGTCCGGTGATTGCAGGAACCCCACCTGGTGCGCATGGCGCGATACCGGATCACGACTGGTCGCGGCACCCCCATGACGGGCACCCACGAGTCGAGCAGCGGCCGGGAAACGCGTTCCATCTCGCTGCGCCGGAACCTGGCGATGGCGCGCTCCCTGGCCGCCTCATCCTCGCCCGTGATTATCAGCCGTTGGCCGGCGATCCAGGCGCGGGCCCGACCTCCCCGCCTGTGTTCCACGTCGTGCCATCTGCCCCACAGCCTGGCCCTTCCCCCGTCCTCGAACCGGTCCACGTCAAGGGCCGGGTCTCGCAGCTGATCGCGTTTCCGGTCTATCCAGGGCCGCTGCTCCTGGACGAAACGGCATATCCGTTCCGGTGGAACGCCGAGCGGGGCCGAAACCACCACATCTCCCCCGGGTGGAATGACCCGCAGGCGGATGTTCTTCATCCGTTTCCAGGTTATCGACACCGCGAGATCATCCACCCGGATCAAACGGTCTTCCACCATGTTTGAAACTCATTTCCATTATCAGGATTCCTGAGGGGCGGGCAGCACGGGGCTGCGCCCACTCAGGGTGGAGAACAACGTCCCCGTGACGGCGGCACTGACGAGGATGGCGGAGAGCATGGTCAGCTGGAACATCGCGGCCTCGACGGGGCTGGCACCCCCGAACAGCGCGCCAATGAATGCCCCGGGCAGGGTCACCAGGCCCGTGTTGCGGGTTTGATCGAGGTTCGGCAGCAAGGATTCCCTCACAGAAAGGCGCCGGAGCCATGCGGTCGACTGGGACGGGGTGGCGCCCAGGGCCAGCCACCCCTCCACTTCACCCCGGTGGGCGTCGAGATCGGCCCGGATCCTGCGCGAGGTCAGGGTGACTATGTTCATGGCGTTGCCGATGACGCTTCCGGCAATGGCCACCACATGCTGGGGTGTGGGCGAGATCAGCCCGACCAGGAGGGTCAGGAGCAGGGAGGACATCCCTCCCGCGACAACGGAGATCACGGCATTGCGCCTCCCGCCGGGCAGCCCCTCGGCCCTGGAGGCTCCCGTCCAGGATGCGGTGGAGAGCATCAACGCGATGAACCCCAGCACCAGCCAGGGCCACTGATTGGCACCGCTCAACAGCACGGAAATCGCGGCCAGCTGCACCGCCGCCCGCAAGACCGCCGTGAACGGCAACCAGCGCAGCGCCACTCCGTGCAGCCGCAGCAGAAGAATCGCCGTGGTGACGAGTGCCAGAATCCCACCACCGAACCGCAGCCAGTCCCACACACTCACACCCGGACTGTATCGCCGCTCACCCTCCGGTCAGAGGCGTATCACGTGCGCACCTCCGATCTGGTCGAAACGTTCTGGCTGACAGGTGAGGATGATCGTCTGGATGCCATCCCCGACACGGTTCAGCACCACTCCCAGGCGCGCCAGACGCTCGGGATCGGCGAACCCGAGCGCGTCATCGATGATCAGGGGCACCCCCTCACCGGGTTGGACGAGCTGCGCACAAGCCAGCCGGCCGAGCAGGGAGAGCTGCTCGCGGGCCCCGCTGGACAACGACTGGAAGGGCACCGTCTCACCTGCCAAGGTGCGGGATGCGATGTTGAGTTCCGGGGTCACCTCGACCGCCAGGTCCGGGCCGAAAACGAGTCGCCCCAGGGATTCGATGCGCTCCCGGAACGGGGCGACGTAGCGTAGCTGGGCCTCGGCACGGTGACGGTTCAGCGTTTTTCTGAGCAGGTCCACCGCGTCGGCCGCGCGCTGCCGGGAGGCCTGACGCGCCTCCGCCTGTTCCAGCCGGGCGCGGGCCTCGGACAGCCTGTCGTAGGTATCCCCGGCCAGCCGGTCGTCGAGCAGCGCGGATAGCCTGGTCAGTTCCTCATCCAGGTCCCCGCACTCCTTCGTCAGCCGGGTCACCACCGCGCGGGCGTTCCCGAGACGAGCTTCCAGGCCGGCAGCATCGGCGAGTTCAAGTTCCCCGTCCGCTGCGTTCTTTTCGGCGACACACTTCTCGAGGGCAGCGACGGCCTCGGTCACGGCCGCCCCTATTTTTTCGTCCGGGACCCCGGCCCGCGCGGCCTCGAGCCTTGACGCGGCGTCATCTCTGCGAGCCTCGAGGCTGCGCAGCTCGGTCTCCTCGCGGATCAGGTCCTCCCGTGTCTCTTGCTGTGTGGTCCGCGCGGATTCCAGCGCCACGCGCGCGCCGGCCGTCCGGTCCCCGGCCGCCTCGACGGCCGCAGCGACCTCGGAGCGTTCCTCCTCCGCGCCGACCAGTTCCCCGACGTCCACGTCCCCCACGGATTCGGCCAGCGCCTCGGCGCGGGCCCGCAGCTCGGCGTCGTTCTCGTCCCCGAGGATCATCCGGATGGTCTCATTGGCGGCATCCCGCTCCCGCCCAGCCCGGTCGTTCTCCCCCGCCATCACCCGGGCCGCAACGACGTCGGGGACGCCGTGGCTCGCCAGCGCCTCGATCAGGGCGTTCTCGGCATCCCTGGCCCTGCGTTCCACGTCGTCGGTCCCGTCGCCGGGAAAAACCGTGATTTTCGCGTGGCCGGGGATCTCGACGACGACAGGGGCCTTGACCGGAATCGGGCCGTGGACTCCGGATTCGAGGGCTTCTCCGTCCAGGAGGATCGTGTCCGCCACCTCGATGGCGACCCTTGTCGCCCTGGTCTCCCAGGTCTCCCGGGTGATCCGCGCCGTGACCTCGAGTTTCTCCAGCATGCGGCAGGTCTCGTCGTCGATGGTGTTGGCGTTCAGGACCGTCGCAGCTTCATGCAGCCGTCGTTCTGCTTCCGTGAGGCGTTCCAACCGCTCCTTCAGGGCTTCGAGCTCCGCCACGTCACGGGCCTGCCGGACACGGTTGTCGATCCCACGCAGCCGTGCCCTGAGAACTCCTTCTTCTTCCTCCGCGTTCCGCGCCTCCTTGGCGCGGAACGCCAGGGCATCCTGCGCACTGCTCGCCCGCTGCCGTGTCCGTTCGATTCCGGTCAGGGTCTCCGCGAGGGTGGCGTCGAGTTCTCGGACCCGCACCCTGGCATCCTCCCGTTCGCGTGCCAGCCTCTCCGCAGTTTCCCGGGCCGCATCGGCCTCCGCAACCCGTGCGGCCGCCCGCTCCACGCGTTGGCGGAGTTCGTCGAGGAGCCTGCTCTCCTCGACGAACTCCGTCTCCTGCTGGCGCGCCTGCCCCAGGCGTTTCTTCTTGGCGTCACGAGCGGCGACGGCCTTTTCATGTTTCTCGGTCAGGGAATCGATCTCTTGGCTTGCCACTTCGAGGAGCCGCGTTTTCTCGGTCAGGGCTTCCAGGTCCTTCTGTCCCTGGGCATAGTCCCCGGTCGGCTTGCCCGTGGGGGTGAAGTACCGGAGGTATTCCTTCTCGACGGCCTCCAGGAGGGCGTCGTGTTCCCCGGTCGAAGGGCCGGCCCCGTCCAACGCCCTGCGGAGCGCGGGCAGCCGGGCCAGGTTGGCCTGTCCCAAGGAGTTGCCCTGCGCCACCTCGAGTGCCTCGAAAAGCCCGTCGTCCGTGGTCTCCGCGACGACCTGGAGGAAACGCTCGTGAGCATCGTCCCCGCTCAGTTTCTCGGGGTGCGGGGCCGTGATGTTCAGCTCGGTCTTCTTTCCCTTGAGCCATCGTTTGCAGTAGGTGAGGTGGTATTCGCCGGTGCTGAGCTCCACTTCGGCTTCGGGGCCGACATCCCGTCCCACCGGCTGGGTGTCACGGACCTCTTTCCGGCTCGTGCTGGCCTTGTGGAGACGAAGGTGCCGAAGCGCCTCGACCAGGGTGGATTTTCCCACCTCGTTGCGGCCCTCGACCACGGTGACGCCGTCGCGGAACTCCAGGGTGCGTTCCACGGTGCCGCGGTAGTTCCGCAGGGTGATCCGGTGAATCCTCATGCCAGGCCTCCTGAAAGCCGGTAGAGCAGGGACAGGGCATCCCGTGCGGTGGCGTTCTCAGCACCCAGCCCGACCAGTTCCCGCAGGGCATCGGATGCGAAACCGGTCAGTCCCAGATCAGCGAAGTCGTGGTCGTCGGGGAGGACCACGAGATCGGTGTGGCGTTCCCACGTGTCGAGCCGGGCGAACAGGGTCCCCAGTTCGGCGAGCTCCTCATCGAGCCGCGCGGATTCCGTGACCGACAGGGTGCCGCGCAACTTCAGCCAGACCGCGGTGCGTTCCTTGTGGGGCAGTTCCTGCAGGCGGGCGATCAGCCGGTCCACGTCAACCCGGGAGGAGAGGTCCTCCTCCAGCACGGTGAAGCTCCAGCGCCCGGTCCGGATCGGCTCCACCCGCGGGGATGCGCCGGAGATCTCCACGAGCAGGATGTTGCCTGGGTCGGTCTCGCGGCGGGCGGTCACCTCCGGGGTGCCCGGGTACCAGATCCCGGGAGCCACCTCGGTGAGGGAATGCCTGTCCCCCAGGACGGCGAAGTGAATCAGGCCATCACGGATCCGCGCAGCCAGGGCCGCATCGTCGATGGCGGCCAGCGAATCCCGGTCCGGGTTGAGACCGGACACCGCGCCGTGCCCCACCAGGATCCGGGTCACGCCCTCGGCAGGGGGCCGCAGAGCGGCGCAGGCCTCGGCCACGAGATCGGCCTCCGGGCGTTTCGAGAACCAGGGGGCCGCAACCACCTCAACCCCGGGCACCAGCTCGATGGGCTCCGAGCTCTCCGCTACGACTACGTGGGAGGGGCATCTGTCCACGAACGCCCGGGACCGGTAGATGGAGGAGGCGTCCAAGGGATCGTGGTTGCCCGGGACCAGCAGCACCGGGACCGGGCAGGTGCGCAGGGCCTCGAAGGCCCGAAGGAGGATCGAGCGGTCGAGTTGATTCGACTCGAACACGTCACCGCCGACCACCACGAAACCGGCGCCACGCCGCGCAGCGATCCGGCCGATCTCACCCACGGCGTCGAGCCGGGCCTGGTGGAAACGCGCGCGGGCGTCGTCGTCCAGGAAATGGGCGGTCATTCCCAGTTGCCAGTCTGCGGTTGCGATGAACCTCATGGTCTTCCCTCCGTCGCACATCAGGTATATCAACCACCACCGACAAAACTCCCGGGCCCAGGGAACCATTGACCCAGATACCTGCATATGTAATCATCTGCACATGAACGCAGGTAAGCCCGTCCTTGGTTCCCCCGACCCGGAGTACATCGACCTCGCCGTGGCGGTCTTCTCGATGCTGGCCGAGCCGACGAGGGTGCGCATCATCCTGGCACTGCAGGACCGTGAGCTCTCCGTCGGGCAGATCGCCGAGGCCGTCGACAAGACGCCCACCGCCGTTTCCCAGCATCTCGCCAAGCTGCGGCTGGCCCGCATGGTCGCCAGCCGCCAGGAGGGGCAGCGTATCTTCTACAGCCTCACCAACGAGCATGCCCGCCAGTTGGTGGCCGACGCCCTGTTCCAGGCCGAACACGCCGTCGACGAGCATCCGGCGCACCACGGGAGGGCATGATGCTGGCCGCGCTGCGCAACCGCGCCTATGCCCGGTTGTTCGCCGCGCAGGTACTGGCCCTGGTCGGGACGGGACTGCTGACGGTGGCCCTCGGCCTGCTGGCCGTCGATGTCGCGGGGAACGAGGCCGGAATCGTCATGGGCACCGCCCTGACGATCCGCATCGTCGCATTCGTGACGATCTCGCCGGTGATGTCCGCCCTGGTGAACCGGTTGCCCCGGACCACGGTGCTGGTCGGCTCCGATGCGGTGCGCGCGACCATGGCGCTGGTCCTGCCGTTCGTCACGGAACCCTGGCAGATCTATCTGCTGATCTTCGGCCTGCAGGCCGCCTCCGCCACCTTCACGCCCACCTTCCAGGCCGTCATCCCGCAGGTCCTGCCAGATGAGGACGAGTACACGGCGGCGTTGTCGTTGTCGCGGCTGGCCTACGATCTGGAGTCGCTGCTCTCCCCCGCCCTGGCGGCCGTCCTGCTGACCGTGATGAGCTACCACAACCTGTTCGCGGGCACCGTGTTCGGTTTTCTGGCCTCGATCGCGCTTGTGCTCTGGGCGCGCCCGCCCGCCCCGGTGCCCGATGCCCAGTCCCCCTTCCGGGACCGGCTGACCCGCGGGGTTCGCATCTTCCTGCGCACACCGGATCTGCGGGCCCTGCTGGTGCTCAACCTGGTGGTTGCCTGCGGCACAGCGATGGTCCTGGTCAACACCGCCGTGCTGGTGAAGACCCGGCTGGGTGGTGACGACTCCGGGGTGGCGTGGTTGCTGGCCGCCTACGGCGCCGGGTCGATGCTGGTAGCGCTGGTCCTGCCCCGGGCCCTCAAACGGCTTCCGGACCTTTCCGTGATGAGAAGCGGGGCCGTTCTGCTTCCCGTGGGCCTGGTGCTGGCCGCTGCGGCCATCCACATGCCGCCGGGTCCGGTCCACTGGGCGGCCCTGGGCCTCGTCTGGTTCCTGCTGGGGGCCGCCACGTCGCTGATCGCGACGCCTTCGTCGCGCCTGCTCCGCCGCTCGGCCGAGACAAAGGACCAGCCGGCCGTGTTCGCGGCGCAGTTCTCGCTGAGCCACGCCTGTTATCTGGTCGCTTACCCGGCCGCCGGCTGGCTGGGGGCGTGGCTGAGCCTGCCCGCCATCTCTCTTCTCCTGGCCGCCACAGCCGCCACGGCGGCCGCGGCCTCTTGGCCGCTGGCCCGCTCCCGGACACCCTAGGAATTGCTTTTTGGCAATGCTAATCTTTCGCAAGTGAGCACAGGTCCTGAATCGCTTCCCTTCGCAAATCGGCCAACCGAGACGGCTCCGGGACACTGGGTGCTGGCTCGTGCGGGCAAACGCGTGCTGCGGCCCGGGGGGTTGGGGCTGACTCGCGCCATGCTCGGGCGCTGTTCCCTCGGCGACAAGGACGTGGTCGAGTTGGCCCCCGGGCTCGGGCGCACCGCGAAGGAAATCCTAGCGGCGGCCCCCCGGTCTTACATGGGAGTTGACAGCGACGCAACGGCAGCGGCGCGCGTAAACGAGGTGGTGAGGCCGGCGGGCGGTTCCTGCCGCCAAGGAGATGCCGCGAAAACCGGGCTCGACGACGCCTGCTCGGATGCAGTGATCGGCGAGGCCATGCTCACGATGCAGAGCCCGCGCGGCAAGGCGGAGATCGTCGCCGAGGTGGTCCGGATCCTGCGGCCCGGCGGTATTTATGCGATCCACGAGCTGGGATTGGCGCCGGACGACATCGACCCGGAGATCGGCTCGGAGATCTCGAAAGCCCTCGCCAGATCCATCCACGTCAATGCCCGGCCCATGACCCTGGCTCAGTGGAGCGAGTTGCTGACCGACCACGGATTGGTCGTCGAATGGACCAGCACCGCCCCGATGGCCCTGTTGAAGCTGGGCCGCAACATCGCGGACGAGGGAATCACCGGGGTGTTGCGCATGGCGAAAAACCTGAGCACCCAGCCCGACCTGCGCCGCAGGGTCATGTCGATGCGGCGGACCTTCACCAAATACGAGTCATCGATGCGCGGGGTCGCACTGGTGGCCCGCAAACCCCTCTGAATCCGAAAGGAAAACATGACCGCCAATCCCGTCCTGAGCTACGTCCACGGCGTGGCCTCCATGATCGAGATCAACGAAGCCGCCACCGTTTCCCGCACCATCATGAAAGCGGAAACCTGCCGCGCGGTGCTGTTCTCCTTCGACAAGGACCAGGCGCTGAGCGAGCACACCGCCGCGATGCCCGCCGTGGTCCAGGTGCTCGAGGGACGGCTCCGCATTGACGCCGACGGGCAGAGCGTCGAACTCGTCCCCGGGGACATCCTGCACTTCGGCACCCGCCTTCCCCACGCTGTCTTCGCCCTGGAACCCAGCAAGATGCTGCTGCTGATGCTCGACTCCAACGAGAAAGGCGGCAAGAAGGAGGAGTGACCTCCGGTCAGAAAAGACCTTGGTCCTGTTCGTCCCCCGGTGCCTCATCGGGGGACCAGAACAGGAGCGAATCGGTGAAACCCGAGATCACCGAGATGAACGCCGCGGGTTGTTCGACCCACGGGTAGTGTCCACAGTCATCGATCGCCACGAATTCGCCCCGGGCAAAAACATCGGACAACGCACGAACCGGTGAGCAGCCGACCAGAGCGTCCTCGGTCCCTGCGATGCTCAGGACGGGAACCTCGATCTGGCCGAGCCGGTCGAGCAGATCGCCAGGGGGCTCGGCCCCCAGATAGGCCAGGGCCACCTCCAGCCGGCATTCCCCTACCTTCGAGTGGGCCTGCTCCGTCTCCCCCCAGTGGGCGTAACCCGCCGGGGCGATTGCTCGTTGCCACTGATTGAACGTCGGTTCGTCGCTGTAGGTCCTGGGGCCGGTGACGACCCGCCACGCGTCGCGGAAGGCCTCTTCTTTCATGCGCCGCTCCGCGATCTCCAGCCCGTCGGGGACGGCGCGGACCAGCCAGTCGACGGCCGGGGTGATCAGCACGAGGCCCTTGACCCGCGAGGGGTTCTGCTGAAGGTACCGGATGGCGACCCGGGCGCCTGCCGAGTGCGCCAACACCAGTTTGGGACCACCCCCGAGCGCCTGATCGAGCAGGGCGATGTCCTCGGCCTGCCCCACCCAGGTGGCGCGCCCGGGCTCCTGCGCCGCGGGAGATTTCCCCACTCCCCGCAGGTGCGGCAGGACCAGCCGGTTGTTCTCACCGAACCCGGCCAGATCACCCATGTAGACGGGATGGCGGGCAGGCCCACCGGCCAGTACGATCACCGGCTCGGCATCGGCCGGGCCGATCTCGTCGAACCACAGCTCGGTCCCTTCAGCACCTCGGTAAAAAGTCATGATGCGACCCTATATCCCTTCCCCCGGGCCCCGGGACGGCCGCGCACCTCAGTCCTCCCGGAACACCCGGGCCAGGGCGGACAGCCCACGGTCCATGTATTCCTCCAAGGGCCTCGACGCCCCGGCCTTCTGCCAGCTCAAGGTGGCGGACAACATCCCGTTCAGCAGCGCTGCCACTATGAATCGCGCTTCCATCTCGTCGTAACGCCCTCCCGTCACGACGGCCTCGACCACCCGCTCCGAGAGTTTCGTCAGGTACAGCCCGACGGCCACCCGGATGCCCTCGTGCGACGCCCACAGCTTCGTCCTGGCCAGGGTGATGTCGCGGTCGTGGTGGAAGTGTTCCTCGATCATGCCGCCCATGCCCTTGTCGAGAGCACCCAGGACCGTCGCCCCGGATTCGAGCTCCGCCAGTATCGTCCCGAAGATCGCGTCGTCGTACTCATCCCGGAACACGAGCCCTTCCTTGGTCCCAAAGTAACGGTAGACGCTCGACTGCGACACATCGGCCGCTTCGGCCACCTGCTCGACCGTGACGTTGTCGAAACCCTTCTCCTCGAACAAGGCGAAAGCCGTGTGCTGGATGTGCCGCATGGCGGCCTGTTTTTTGCGCTGTCTGAGTCCTGCCACCACGGCCCCTTCCCCGTCCTGGTCCACGATCCTGCCACAGGTCAGCACCGCGGCCGGGGAGGTGTACCATCACCGTATGCGACAGTCACTTTCAATTGAGACTGACTTTCCTATTGTGTTGGAGGATGCGTCCAAGCGTTTCGGCAGCGTCCAGGCGCTCGCAGGCCTCGACCTGAGGGTCCGGCGCGGAACCGTGCACGGTTTCCTCGGGCCGAACGGCGCGGGAAAGTCGACCACGATCCGGGCCCTCCTGGGTCAGATCCGCCTGAACAGCGGCAGGGCCGCGGTGTTCGGGGCCGACCCCTGGCGCTCCGCCCCGCTGATCCACGAGCACATCGCCTACGTTCCCGGCGACACCGTCCTGTGGCCCGGGCTCACGGGCGGCGAGTGCATCGACCTGATGGGGCGTCTCCAGGGCAGCCAGGACCGGAGACGACGCGACCAGTTGATCGAACGTTTCGAGCTCGATCCCCGGCGCCGGGTCGGTGGCTATTCCAAGGGCAACAGGCAAAAGGTGGCCCTGATCTCAGCCCTGGCGACCCGGGCCTGCCTGCTGCTGCTGGACGAGCCGACCTCCGGCCTGGACCCGGTGATGGAACGTCGTTTCGTGGAGACGATCCGGGAAATCGCCGCCGAGGACCGCACGATCCTGTTGAGCAGTCACATCATGAGTGAGGTGGAGCTGCTCTGCCATGAGGTGACGATCATCCGGGCCGGGCGCGCAATCGTCACCGACTCCCTCGACAATCTCAGGGACCAGGCCCGTGTGCGGATCGGGGCGCGGCTCGATCGCCCGTTGCCCGACGGGGTCCTCCCGGAGGGAGCGGTTCATGCGACGAACGACAACCCGCTGCGGCTGGATCTCTCGGTGCCGTCCGATGAGGTGTTGCCGGTCGTCTCGGCGCTCGTGTCATCGGCTCCCCGCGGGTTGACCGTAACCCCCGCGAACCTGGACGACCTGTTCTGGCAGCGCTACGAGGGGAACCTCCGATGAGGGCCGGATCAGGGGTGTGGGCCCTGCTCAGGATGCAGTGGCGCACCACATGGCTTTGGTTGCTCCTGTCCCCCGCCCTGCTGGCGGCCCTGGTCGTCGCCATCGCTTCCGGGGTGAAGGATCTGTACGGTGAGGAGACCGAACGGATGATCTATGCGGAGACCATGGGGGCCTCCCCCGCTCAGATCACCATGAACGGTCGTGGTTACGACCTGAACGTTCTGGGTGGTATCGCCGCTTATGAGGTCGGTTTCATGGGGCAGCTGCTCCTTCCCCTGGTCGGTGTGCTGCTGGCCGGCCGTCTCACCCGCGCCCCCGAGTCCAATGGCGTGTTGGATCTGCTGACCTCCACCCGCGTCCACAGGACCGCGGTGCCGGCGGCGGCGTTCATGAGTCTGGTCATCTCGTGGGCAGTGTTCAAACTGGGGTGCTGGGCCGGTTTGGTGATGCTGGGATACCCGGCGACGGGCAGCGCCGGGTATTCGCTGGCCATGGCCGGGTTCGGCCTGGCCTGGTCCGGGGTGGGTCTGTTGACCGCCCAGGTGGCCAGCACACCGCGGGCCGCGAATGGCCTGGGCCTTCTGCTGGCCCTTGCCGGCTACCTGACCAGGATGATCGTGGACTCGCAGGACTGGCCCGGTGTCTGGATCTCCCCGATGAGCTGGGTGGTCGAGGTCCGCCCCTGGAACGACCTGCGCTGGCCACCTCTGCTCTCGCTGTCGCTGCTGGCCGCAGGAGGCGCGGCCGCCGCCATCCTGGGAACGGCCAACCGCGACCTCGGCTCCGGGCTGCTTCCCGCCCGGCTCGGCCGCCCCGGGGCGGGGCCTCTGCTTTCCCGGCCTGCCGGGCTCGCGTGGCGTTCCACACGCGGGGCGGTGCTGGGCTGGTTGCTGGGATCGGTGATCTGGGTCGCGCTTCTGGGGTTGATGACCGACGACTTCGCCAGCACGATCGCGGCGAATCCCAATCTGCTCGCGGCCTTCGGTGGGAGAGCGGACGACCTGGCCCCGCAGATCGGTCTGCTGCTCGCCTCGGTCATGGCCACCGCCGCCGGGCTCGCCGTGACCCTGAGGTTCGCCTCGGAGGAGTCCCGGGCCCGCCTCGGGTTGCTGTTGTCCGGAAGGATCAGCCGGTGGGGTTGGTGGCTCGGGTGGAACGGCCTGGCGTTGTTCGTCACCGTCCTGGTGCTGATGCTCTCCGCCGCCACGCTCGGGATTTGTCAGTGGTGGGCGACGGGGGATCCGGCGGCGCTGGGCGACGACCTGGCCGCAGGTTTCGCATTCCTGGCTCCCGCACTCGCCATGGTGGGGTTTGGCTCCCTGCTCATCGGGGTGGCTCCGCAATTGGGTTTCCTGTCCTGGGGGTTTCCCGTCTGGACATTGGTCGTCGGGATGCTCGCGGAGATTTTGCAGCTGCCCGGTTGGGCACGACGGTTCTCCCCCCTCGATTGGGTCGGGAACCTCCCGGGAGAGACGGCCGACGGCGCCGCGGTGCTGCTGCTCGCCACGAGCGCCGCGGTCGCGGTCCTGACCGGAGGGTACGCGCTCGACCGCCGTGATCTGCTGCGTGGTTGAGCGGCCGTTTCACCCGAGCATGCTGAAATCAACCCGTGAGAAGCGGCCGGGGGAAAGCTTCTTCTTTGATCGGGTGAACCTCCCAGACGGCGAGCGTCGGTCAGTAGCCGTTCTGCCCGTAGCCTCCCTGCTGTCCTCCAAAACCTCCCTGCTGTCCCCCGTAGCCACCCTGGGGACCGTAACCTCCCTGGCCGTATCCGCCCTGGGGTGTTCCGTATCCATTCGGGACCTGCTGCCCCGGCATCCCCTGCCCCTAGTATCCCTGCTGTCTCCCCTGATACTGGTACAGACCGCCGGGCCCCCCGAAACCGGGGCGGGCGCTGGCTCTGCGATTGGCGTTCAACATCTGGATCACGTGGATGGTGGCCAGCGCTATGACGGCGATGGAGCTGATCAGCAGCAGGATCAGGCCCCACCCCATGCTCGCCTGGACCAACCCGGAGCACTGCCCGGCTCCCTTGCCGATGTTTGCCATGGCGCTGAAAACCATGATCAGGTTGATCAGCCCCAGGATCCCCGCCGGGGCCATCGACCAGAACAGTCGTTTCATGGCTGGCAGGAACCCGGACAGACCGGCCAGGACCACGATGGCGATGCTGAACAGGAGGGTAAACACACCGGCCCTTGTATCCATACCGCTTGCAGTGGCTTCGACCCCAAAGGCTTTGGCCGTCGCCCATGGACCCACCGAACCGGTGAGCGACAACACACCGGCCCCCATGGTCAGGCTCGCGAACAACGGAACCCCGGATCCGGGAGACTGGAAACTTCCCGGCATCCCGTAGGTCGGGGTCTGGAATCCGAGATACTGTCGTTGTTCCCACCCGCCCTGAGGCTGGTTCGGGCCGTATCCCTGCGGGGGTGTCTGATATGGAGGCTGAGAGGACATCGCGGGCCTTTCGTCACGTCTGTTGTCAGGGATCACTCTGCACCTTTTGCATCGACCCGCCAACCCCTTCCTTGAAACCATCCGGGCCACGGCGCAGCTCCGCTCCGGACACCTCACCGCCCCATCCCATTCGCTGAGACACCGAACGATGTGGGGTGGCGCGGTTTTCCCCGGTTTTCTGGCCCTGAGCGTCTCCAAGTGGAACAATTGAGTGATGCAATCGCTCTCGGTATCAGCGACGAGACCGGCCTCGTCGGTTTCCCCACGCCCGCTCTCCGTGGTCGATCTGTTCCGCGTGGGCATCGGCCCCTCCTCCTCCCACACGGTTGGCCCGATGCGCGCCGGGGTGGCCTTCGCCTCGGAACTGGCGGGCTCGCCGCGGGCGAACGAGGTCAGACACATCACCGTCGACCTGTTCGGTTCCCTGGGGGCGACGGGTCGCGGTCACAGCACCGACCGGGCGGTCCTGCTGGGGCTCGGAGGCCACGCTCCTGAGTCCGTCTCGATTCCCGAGGTCGAATCCCTGCTGCCAACCCTTGCCTCCTCGGGTCGGTTACCCGTCGCGGGGATCGGGCAGGTGCCGTTCGACATGGCCAAGGACATGCGTTTCGTACCGAGAACGGTGCTGCCGTATCACGTCAACGCCCTGACGATCACCGCCTGCGACGCCGCCGGTGAGACATTGCTGCGCCGCACCTACTACTCGATCGGTGGCGGGTTCGTCATGGAGCAGACCAACGACGACCCCCAGGCCCCGCAGGTACGCCCCCTGGATCGAGTTAAGGAGGACGCTTCCCCGCTAGCCCTTCCTCACCCTTTCGGCAAGGCCATGGAATTGCTGAGTGCCTGCGACAGGTCCGGCCTGTCGATCGCCCAGCTGGTCTACGAGAACGAGGTCGCCATGCGCGCCGAGGAAGAGGTGGATGCCTATCTGGATCTCGTGGCGAACACGATGTTCGACTGCATCGACGCGGGGCTCCAGGAACACGGGATCCTGCCCGGGGGCCTCAACGTGCTGCGCCGCGCCGGAACCCTGGCGAAGCGGCTGCGTGAACGCGAGACCTGCCAGCCCCGTGAACTCCCGGACTCCATGGAATGGGCCGCCACCTACGCGGACCCGATGCGGGCAATGGACTGGGTGAATCTCTACGCCCTGGCGGTCAACGAGGAGAACGCGGCCGGCCATCGCGTGGTCACCGCCCCGACGAACGGCGCGGCCGGCGTGATTCCTGCCGTCATCGGGTTCCTGACCTGCTACTGCCCGGAGGCCGGGGTGCCCTTCGGGATGTTCACTCCCCTCGACCAGGGCGGCCATTTCCCCTTCCGTCTCTCCCCGGCGGACCGGGAGGGAAACAGCGCGAAGAGACGCCAAGCGGTGCATCGTTTCCTGCTGGCGGCAGCCGCCGTCGGTTCCCTCATCAAGACGAACGCTTCCATCGCGGGAGCGGAGGTCGGCTGCCAGGGTGAGGTCGGTTCGGCCTCGGCCATGGCGGCCGCGGGTCTCGCGCAGGCCCTGGGTGGCACGCCCCGCCAGGTGGAGAACGCGGCGGAGATCGCCATGGAGCATTCGCTGGGACTCACCTGCGACCCGGTCGCCGGGCTGGTGCAGATTCCCTGCATCGAACGAAACGCCATCGCCGCCAGCAAGGCCATCAACGCGGCCCGCATGGCCATGTGGGGGGACGGACGCCACACTGTGAGCCTGGATGTCGTGATCGAGACGATGCGCCAGACCGGCAAGGACATGCTCTCGAAGTACAAGGAGACCTCGGAGGGCGGACTGGCCGTCAACGTCGTGGAGTGCTGAAACGCACTCTCCCGGGCCATGTCCAGCGGTCGGGCGGGCAACTCTCGTGGAATATGTGGCCTTGGGTGGATGATAGGGCTCATGACGCGTGCACGATCCGACTCTCCCGCGACGAAGGACCCGGTTCCCTCCTGGGTTGGGCGCATGCTCCCCGGGTGTGTGTTGTGCCTGGCCGCCGCCGGAATCGGCTACGGAATCAACCTGTTCCTGCCCGGTGTCAGCGCGTTGATCATCGCGATCGTGCTGGGGGTGCTCCTGACCAATGTCGTCCACCTGCCGGATGCCCTCTCCCCCGGTATTGATTTCTCGGCGAAGAAGCTGCTGCGCGCGGGAATCATCCTTCTCGGGCTCAAGTTGTCGCTGACCAGCATCATCGACCTGGGTGTACCGATGCTGCTGGTGGTCGCGTGCATAGTCACGGGCGGAATGCTGGGAACGGTTCTGCTGGGAAGGCTGCTGCGGGTTCCCCCGAACCTTTCCCTGCTGATCGCCTGCGGATTCTCCATCTGCGGGGCCGCCGCCGTGGCGGGGGCCGCCGGGGTCACTGACCCGGACGACGAGGCGGAGGAGGACACCATCACGGCGGTGGCGCTGGTGGTGATCTTCGGAACCCTGATGATTCCCCTTGTGCCGCTCGTGGCGGGCCTGCTCGGCCTGGATGTCGTGGCCGCCGGAAAATGGGCGGGCGGCTCCACCCACGAGATCGCCCAGGTGGTGGCGATCGGGGGTGTGATCGGCGGTGGGGCGCTGGCCGTCGCGGTCGTCGTCAAACTCGCTCGTGTGCTGTTGCTGGCGCCCGTGATCGCGGTCCTGAGTTTCCGGCAGCGCCGGCTTCAACGCTCGGACATGCCCGGGCGGCAGGCGTCGCGCACGAAGCTTCCCCCGATCGTGCCGCCTTTCATCCTCGGGTTCCTGGCGATGGTGCTGCTGCGTTCCTTCGTGGCGTTGCCGGGGGCGGCGCTGGGCGCCGGTGAGACGTTGCAGACCCTGCTGCTGGCGGCCGCCATGTTCGGGCTGGGGTGCGGGGTTAGGGTCAGGAATCTCCTGAAGGTCGGCCTGCGGCCCTTTGGCCTGGCGGCCGCATCGACGCTGCTGGTCGCGGTGATCGCCCACGCCGGGGTCGCGCTGGCCGGCTGAGACCAGGGGCAGGTCAATCCACCATCACGGTTTCCCGGCCACGCGGGAAACGGGTCGCAGCAACGGCCGACCCTTCCCGTGTTCGTCGATCATCTGCCGTCCCCCGCGTCAAAGCCTTTCCTCCCCGGCCCGTGGCCCGGGGCCTCAGCTTTTCCTGCCCAGAAGTTTGAGATGCACGATGATCGTGCGGCGTTTGCGGTCCGCCACCATCATTGCGATGCGCGATCCGATCTTGAGCCTTCTCCTGACGCCGGGCTCCATGTCCTTGAAGAAAGGACGTTGTTCGAGCAGTTCCGCACCGCATGCGCGGGCGAATGCCTCCGGGTCGTTGATGTAGAAGTTCATCGGGGCGGTGGTGTTCCCGGTCTTCTTGACGTATCTGTTGGCGTACCTCATGCCCACCTCGTCCGTGGCGTCGAACACCAGTTCACTGCCCGGCAGGGATTCCCCGAGCTTCCGGGCAAGACCGACGACGTCGTCCTCGCGGAAGTACTGGAACACGCCCGAGGCCACGAACAGCGTCGGGATCGATGAATCGATGCGCGGGAGCCAGTCGAGGGAGAGGACATCGCAACCGATCAAGACCTCGCCGGGGCCTTTTGGAATCACCTTCTCCCTGGCCTCGATGACCTCGGGCAGGTCGATCTCGTAGAACCTCGCGCCGCAATCCGCCAGCCGGAAGGCGGCTGTTTCCAACCCGGCCCCGAGATTGACGACGTTGCACTCCCCGTTTCTTCCGGCGAACTCCCTGACGATCCGATCCAAATTGCGGTACCGCGCCACCGAGGCCAGGTACATGTACTCCGAGGATGATCTCCGGATGCCGTCGCCGGGAACAAAGCTTTCTAGCGACAGCGCCTTCTCGTCGTAGAAGTACTCCGGGAATCTCCTGGACACGTGGATCCGCGCGACCAGCGGAATGAACAGTGTGTCGGCAACGCCTTGCAGATCGCGCATCACGCACTCCTCTTCGTCCACCCCATGGTAGGAACAAGCGTCTCGCGTGTCGATACCCGTTCGGGGTCCGGACCGGACTCCCCGCCCCCTCCCGTACGTGAGCTTCACAGCATCTGCCGGGACACTGAGGTCATGAGGTGGGGATTATCTCCAAACGCTTGAGCATCGAGGGCCTGCGGTACGCCCGGGCGGTCGCCGAGACGGGATCGTTCAGCGCAGCCGCGCGCCGAGAAGCAGGCGCGTTGGCGTGTCCCCGCTGATCAATTCCACGCCGACAGCGACGATGTTCGGCACCGTCTCGACCCTTCGGTCCTTGGTTGTACCATTCCAGTTCTCCTGGGGCGGCGCGTCACTTGTAGGCATCAATGTCAATGGCGTCAAACATTTCAAGTTCCGCGCGGAGAAAATCGTCGATGCTCTCCACTTCATCAGCGGCCGTGGCCAGCATGTCGGCAATCTGGTCCTTGGTCGCCCCCGCGCCCATGCACCACGAGGCGCGGGCGATGATCTCGTCCAGGAAATCATGGAGCTCCGTGGAGCTGGGCTCGGCGGCATTCGGCCGGTTTTCCTCCCCAGTGGCTGCCGCGTCACCCACGCGACCGGCCATGCCGCTGTGCAGCGTCAGCGCATGGTTGTCCACATTCCATTCGTTGAGCGTCAGCGGTCCTGAAATGTCATGGGCTTCCCAGTCCACCCCGTCCCACCGAGAGGTCACGACGAGTTCCGTGCCCTCGACCGTGACCGCCATCTCTTGTCCGTTGTCCCCGATCGAAAGCACGGCGGCCCCGTTCTTCTCGATGAAGTCGTAGTCGTCGCTCAGCGCTTCCAGGACAAGCGGGAAGGTGATCCGGGGAAGGCCGGACGCGGCGGAATCGGCGTTTCCCGCCCCGAACAGGCGCAGCATCTCGTCCTTCAGATCCTGAATTTCCCGGATCCCGTGGTCGTGTTGGTGTCCGCCCTCAGGAACCGGCGGTCCCCCGGTCGCCCCCGAGAGCGGCTCGTCGCCGCCCTGTTCCCGGCTCTCCGCCCTGAGCTCTTCGAGCACGGCCTGGCCGAGAGCGGCTTCCTGGGTTCCCTGAATCCCCGGGTGGTCGAGGGTTTTCTCCATCATGGCGGCGAAAACATCGTTGATGCCGGTTGACACCGGATCCAGGTCGGCTGCCCTGGCGATCTCGGATGCCTGCGACAGGAGCGTCACCGCCTGTTCCATGTCGGTGTCGGCGACCGCACGCGCCTGTTCGACCAACTGGGCCACGACATCCTCGGGCTGCCCGTCGAGTTCGGCGAGGATCTCCTCCGCGGGGTCCGGGATCCGGATCCCGGCCTGCTGGGCCAGGGCGTCGAATCGCGTCTGCGGGAATGCTTCCTCCAGGAACCGCTCGAAGAACCCGCATCCGTCAATGGCGTCACGAAGGAAGTGTTCAAGCTGGTCATCGGTCAGTCCGACCTCCACCGGCAGCCTCATGGCCCCGCACAGACGCGCCATGTCCTCCTGCGGCGAGACGATGATGCCGGCCGCCACCGTGCTGTCGTTCACGTTCCACGAGTCGGCCACAACGCACAGCGCCTCTTCCAAATGGCTTGAGGCGTTGGACATCCACTGGATGGAGACGTTCAGCATTCCTGCGAAGACGAAGAAGGAGATGATGCTGTTGTCGGTCAGGTTCAGGAGGGAACCGTCCGGCCGGTCACTCGCCCTCACACCGATGTCGGCCAACACTCGTTTGATGCGGGGCACCGTCACCCTCGTCGGGCTGAGGGTGCCTTTCGAAGAGGTACGGGTTACGGCCGGCCCGGTGTTCTTGGATGCGGTCTTCTTCTCGCGAGGGGACATGGAAGCTCCTGTCGTCAGTGAGCGGACCTTGTGAATCGGCACGGGTCGGGGTCGGAACGTGCGACGACGTCCGGGCCCCACATCCTCCACCGTAGCGATCTGCCTTGAGAGTCATTCGGGTACGACACACCCCGCCCTCGCCAAGTGGGAGCACTCGACACCGAGCAGCAGTCCCCCCGGCAAACTGATCCACATCGCAACATCGGGCTACGAATGCTGGGCACACGCGCATCAGAGCTTGTCGGTTTGCCACCAGATCAAAGCTTGACGGCGTACTGCAGTACTTTCGTTTCGCTGCCAAAAGGAGTCTTCCTGTAGAAGGCTATCGCGTCTTCATTGTCATCTTGTTCGGTGTCAACAAAGATGTCGTGAAAATTATTATTCCTCGCATGGTCCATCAGATGGTTTATCAGGCTTTTCCCCACCCCTTGGCCTTGAAAACTCTTCTTCACCCCCAGGTCATGAACATAAACACTGGGCCTCGCCACTTCATAACCAGGAAGAACGTAGGCCGTCAACCCGCCGACCACTTCGTTTCCGACCTTGGCAACCACGACCAACAGGTTGTCATCCTTCAACAGGCGCAGGAGATACTCCTCATCGGGGTGATCATGATCACCCCAGTCAAATACGTCCCGGAAAACATCGAGCAAATTTTTGAATTCTTCAATGTCCGCGTCGATGAGTTTGATGTCGAATTCTCGTGCACGCATTTTACTCTCTCCCGGAGTTGGGTCGCTGTTTTCTGGCCTCAAAGCGGCGCCCGCCGCTCAGCCCGCACGGTATTCAGGTCTTCGCCGCTCCAGGGTTGCTCTTTGTCGTGGAAAGCATAGGGGACGGTCCTGCCAGCGGAGTGGGTGGGGTGGATCACGTTTCGTTTCCGTTCTTGTGGACCTAGTGGCGTGGCGTTGAGGTGAGTTTACGTTTGCGGTTGATTTTGGCGAGGATT